>LNFM01000431.1_pt1 | contig 215884 bp, 207 predicted proteins | sample 596031 | NCBI WGS metagenome assembly LNFM01 (sample SAMN04254537, study PRJNA301005) | activated carbon metagenome | isolation source: dual media filters at the Ann Arbor, Michigan drinking water treatment plant | place: USA: Ann Arbor | reverse complement strand
TGCGCGGCCGCGGTTTCCTGATCGGTATCGAGCTGGTCGAGGACCGCGAGAGCAAGGCACCGGCGCGTCAGCTCGCCGAGCGGACGATGTACGCGGCGCTCGAACGCGGTCTTTCCTTCAAGACGACTATGGGCAACGTGCTGACGCTCACGCCGCCCCTCGTCACGACCCAAGGGCAGATGGACCGCGCGCTCGACATCCTGCAGGAAGCGCTTCTGACGGCCATTCCAGCCGGCAAGGGCTGAACGCTACGTCGACTTGCGCTCGATCTCAGCGAGCAGGGCCGGTAGATCGGCGATCGTCTCGATGACGTGGTCCGCACCTGCAGCCTTCAACTTGGCGCCGACGCGCTCATGGGTGCGGGCGCGGTCCGCCTTCGACAAGGCCTGGAACTCCGCGAGCGTAAGCCCCGCGTCGTTCCCCGAGAGCGTAACGCCCACGGTCACACAGCCGGCCGCCACGCCCTCGGCGATGCCGGGCTCGGTGTCATCGACTTTGACGACCGCCGAGGCGGGATAGACCATGAGGTCGAGGAAGCATTTGTACATGCCCATGGGTGTCGGCCGCCCGAGTGGGAGATCATCGGAGCAGACGAGATTGTCGGGCGAATAGCCTTGCGCGGCGGCGAGCGGCAGCACGCGTTCCATGATTGACCGGACATAGCCGGTCGTCGAGCCGATCTTCATGCCGCGGTTGCGCAACTCGCGCACGGCTTCGGCTGCGCCGGGAATGAGGTCGGCGTAGTTAGCAACGACCTCGACGTTGAGCGGCACGAAGATTTCGTAGACACGGTCGATTGCGGCTTCATCCGGCGCCGCGCCATGCGCCTTGGCCCAGCTTGCCGCGATGTGCGGCTCGGACATCATCGATTTGATGTGGTCGCGCTTCGGCAGACCCATCGGCTTGCGCGCATCGGCAATGGTGACCGGCACGTCGAAGCGCTTGAAGACCTCGACAAACACACCCATCGGCGCGAACGAGCCGAAGTCGATGACGGTCCCGGCCCAATCGAAAACCGCAGCCTTGAACTTCTGTGTCATAGGCGTTTCCTTTCCGATGTGCCGTACAACTCGGAAATCGTCTCCTCGGCAATCCCGAACGACGTCGATGCGCCGGTGCCGCTGGTGACGATGACAATGCGGATATTGTCCGCCGGGCGGTCCGTCAACCGCCAGCGATCGGGCGCGGAAGCATACGTGCCGATCCAGCGCTCGGTCACTGTGCGGCCGGGGAGATCGAGCACGCGGTCGAACTCCTCAAGGATGATGTCGTCGATCTCCGAGGGCGCGAACGGATCCGGCGTTGCCGCGTAGTGATGGCTGTCACCGACGACGAGAGAACCGTCGGCGGACTGTGTCACGATGAGATGCACGCCGTTCTCGCGCGCCGGCTTGAGCTCGGTATCGAGGCGCGCCTTGAGCGATGCCGCGGCCGGCAGCTCGGCATAACCGAGATAGCGGCCGAGCCCGAGGTCCGACATGACGGCGGTTTGGTGCCGCACTGGCGCCGCAGGGCGCACGCGCAGCATGTGCAGTTTGCAGCGCGTGACGTTGTAAGGCGCGAGGCGTTCGGGAAAGAGCGACGTGAAATCATCGCCCGGGCAGACGATAACCACCTCGGCTTCGATGGTGCCTTTCGACGTCTCGATCGTCGGCGGCGCAACGCCGAGAACTTGGGTCTGGCGTTTGAACTCGACGCCGAGTCGCTCGGCCAGGAAGGCGGCAACTTTCGGGATCGCGGTCCGCGACTCGACCCGCAAATCATGGGGACTGTAGAGCGCAGCGCGGACGGCATCCGCGCGGATGGAGGGTACTTTCTCTGCCGCCTGCGCTGCCGTGAGGCGGCGGCAGCCTTCGCCCATTTCCGTGGCGAGGAATGCATCGATCACGGCTTCGGATTCCGGCCAGCGCGCCGTCATCACGAGACCGCGCTGGAGGACATCGATGCCGGCAAGCGGCGCGATTTCCGCCCAGATGTCACGCGCCGTGCGGGCCATGTTCCAGCAGTCGCCCGCTCCCTGCCCGGTCACGGTGACAAAACCGAAATTGCGGATGGAGGCGCCATTCGCCTGGGCATCCCGGTCGATCACGACAACCTTTTTGCCGCGCCGCGCCGCTGCCAATGCATGGGCGAGGCCGACGATGCCGGCTCCGACAATGGCCAAATCGTACATGGGGAGACACTCTTGGAATGGCGTGGCGAATTGGTGTCACACTAGATCACGGCATTCCTGCCGACAATGGCTGCACGAGGAAGCGTGAGGAAGCGGATCGCGAGCACCGCATGATTGCCCAAAAATCGTGCGCACCGGGCCGTACGCGCCGCGATCGCTTACGCGGCAGCCGCAGACTTCCCGATGATGGCGTGGCGGAGGCTGGACGAAAGCCAGTCGATAATGGCGACCGCGGCGAGGATCAGCAGAATGAGGAAGGCCACGCGATCCCATTCGAAGGTGCGGATTTGCTCGACGAGGTGCATACCGATGCCGCCCGCGCCGACGATGCCGATGATCGTCGCAGAGCGCGTATTGGACTCGAAGAAATAGAGTATCTGCGAAAGTATGACCGGCAGGACCTGCGGCAAAATACCGAAATGAATTTGTTGCAACCGGTTGCCGCCTGCAGCCGTGATGCCCTCGACCGGCTTCTTGTCCGACGCCTCGATGGCCTCCGAGAAGAGTTTGCCGAACGTGCCGATGTCCGACGTCATGATCGCGAGGACACCGGCGAACGGCCCGAGCCCGACGACGTTGATCCAGATCAGCGCCCAGATAAGCGTATCGACGCCGCGGACCGTGTCGAGCGAGCGCCGCGTCATAAACTGAACAATGCGCGCGGGGACGACGTTGCGGGCAGCAAGCAGGCCGAGCGGGAATGCCAGGACCGCCGCCAGCAGCGTGCCGAGGAAGGCAATGGCCACCGTCTCCGCGAGCGAGTGCAGATAGAGCAGCGCATTGGCCCACGAACCCGGCGTCGGCGGGAACATGAGCACGACGAGTCGACCGAGCTCGCTGAAGCCGGTTATGACCCGCCAGAGCGAGATGTCGAGATGCCAAAAGCCAATAACCACGAGCGCCAGGAGTGCAGCGGCGAGCAGGAACGTCCTAACGCGAGAGGAAGCCTGAGCCCTGAGCAGTTCGCGATAATTTGCGAATATCGTCGGATCAACCGCGACAACCAATTTGGTGCGCTCGCTCATGTGCGCGATCCTTGACCGATGAGGTAGTGACGCAGGCGCTCCGTTCCTATGTCGATGATCATGACAGTGGCGATGATGAGCAGGAGCACGGCAGAAACGTCCGAATAGTAGAACTTGCGGATGTTCTCGATCAGCTCCTGGCCGATGCCACCAGCACCGACGAAGCCCATGACAGCGGCGCCGCGCACGTTAACCTCGAAGCGCAGAAGGCCATAACTCGCGAAGTTCGAGAGCACCTGCGGGACGACGGCCATATGCACGGTCTGCCACCACGTGGCCCCTGCTGCCAACACGCCCTCGACGGGCTTCATGTCGATGTTCTCGACGACTTCGGAATAGAGCTTGCCGAGGGCGCCCGCGGTATGGATCGCCAGCGCGAGGACGCCGGGGAGCGGGCCGAGGCCGAAGGCGACCACGAAGATAAGCGCGAAGACGAGCTCCGGAACCGTGCGGCAGAACTCGAGAAAGCGGCGAACTAAGCCGCGAGACCAGGCATTGGTGTTGAGGTTGGCGCTCGCGAGAAAGCAGAGAAAGAATGCGCCGGCGAAGCCGAGTACCGTGCCGAGGTAGGCGATGAGCAATGTGTCGGCGAGAAGCAAGAGCCACTTCTTCCAGCCCCAGAACCACTCGGCGGGATCGCTCCAGACAGGGAGGCCGCTGTCGAGATAGAACAGTCGCCCGATGTAGTTGGTAAACCGGCCCAAGTTGGCGAAGAGCTTCGCCAGATCGATCTCAGCCACGCCCGACGCGACGATCGTCGCAAGGATCAGCGCTGCGAAGAAGTAAATCGTGCTCCGCCGTCGGGCCGCGTTGGCTCTCGCGTAGGCCGCGGTCAATGGCGCAAGCTGGTGCTCTGGAAGGCGCGGCAGGGCTAGATGCGGCGTGACGGCGTCGGTGGCGGATGTCATCGGGACAGCCTAGGGTGCGGGCGGGCAAGCATTTTCAGATTCATCACGGCAGACGGCGGGCGCGAAGGCCGAAAGCCTCGCGCCCGCCGGTAGAGATCAGGGGTTTACGTGCCCGACTTCTTGCGCAGCGAGTCGACGAATTTGATGAGCTCGACGACCGGCTCGTATTCCTTGTGCTCCGTCGGCTGGAACGGCAGCTGCTTGCCGCCGTAGATGCCGTCGAAAACCGCCTTGTCGTTCGTCGCGAGATTGAGAACCGCGTCGCGGATCTTGGCCTTGAGGTCGGCTGGGAGGCTCGACAGATAAGCCATCGGCGAGTTCACGATTTGGTCGGACTTGAAGATGATGCGGAAGTTCTCGGCCTTGACGATGCCGCGGCTCGCCATGCGCAGGAGGTTCGACTCCTTCTCGTCGTTCCACCAGTTGAAGGCGGCGTCGCAGGTGCCCTGGTCGACGGCGATCACGGCGTTCTCGTGCGAGCCCGCGTACACGACCTTGCTGAAAAACTTATCCGGATCGATGCTCATCTTGTTCATGGCAAAACGCGGGACGTTGTTGCCAGAGGTCGAGTTCGGATCGACGAGGCAAAGGTTCTTGCCCTCGAGATCCTCGAGCTTCTGATACGGCGAGTCGGCCTTTACATAGAGCACCGAGTAGTAGCCGCGCGTGCCGTCACTGCTGATCTCGATCGCGAACGGTTCGGTCTTCACGCCGGTCGTGTAGGCGCGGGCGTAGGACGCCGGGCCATACATCGCGATATGGATGTTCTCGGAGCGCTGGCCTTCGATCACGGCGGCGTAGTCATTGGCAATGCGCAGCGTGACCTTCGTGCCGAGCTGCCTGCTCAGGTACTCGGTGAAGGGCGTGTAGCGCGCCGTGGTGGCGGAAGCGTTTTCGGCGGGAATGATACCGAAGACGAGCTCGGGATACTTGGACTTCCAATCCTGCGCTTCGGCGGGTTTGGTGCCGAGCGCAAGCCCATTTGCAAGCGCAAGACCGGCGACGCCGGCGATGACAAGACGACGGTTCAACATGACATCCTCTGTTCTGTTCAAGTGTGTTCACGGGGGGGCCGCACGTGATGACGCTGGCCTGCGGTCCCCGAACCGCGGCAGCGACCGGATCAGGCAGCGGCTACCTGTCCGAGCGCAGGTACACCCTGCTTATTCTCGCTTCCTTCAGCGTCCGACGCGCCGAGAACGTCCTGGGCCTCGAGGCCGTAGAGCTGGCGCGCGACGTCGTCGGTGAGCGCTTCGGGCGCGGCGTCGAAGACGATCCGGCCCGATGCCATGCCGATCAGCCGGTCGCAGTAGGTGCGGGCCAGATCGAGCGAGTGCAGATTGCAAAGGACGGTGATGCCGTAGTGCTTGTTGATGCGCAGCAGCGCATCCATGACAATCTTGGTATTGCGCGGGTCGAGCGAGGCGACGGGCTCGTCGGCGAGAATGATGTCGGGCTGCTGGACCATGGCGCGGGCAATCGCGACGCGTTGCTGCTGGCCGCCGGAGAGCTGCTCGGCGCGCTGTGCCGCAAGGGCGCCGATCTCAAACTGCTCGAGTGCCGAGAAGGCAATGGCCTTGTCGTTGTCGCTCCACGAACGGGTCATGGCGCGCCAGGTTGGCACTTCCGCGAGGCGGCCCGTCAGCACGTTTGTTAGGACATCGAGGCGGCCGACGAGGTTGAACTGCTGGAAGATCATCGCGGCGCGCGCGCGCCAGAGTCTCAGCTCGCGGCCCTTGAGGGACGTCACGTCGCGACCGTCGAAGACGATGCGTCCCTCGCTGGGGTCGACGAGGCGGTTGATCATGCGCAGAAGCGTGGACTTGCCGGCCCCCGAGCGGCCGATGACGCCTACAAAACCTCCGCGTGAAACCTCGAATGAGGCACCCGAGACCGCGGCAACCGAACCGAACCGCCGCGAGACACCGTCGAGAACCAGCATGGCACCTCTTAAATGTTACACTGCTCCATGCAAGCGACACCTAGTTCGCAGGTGCTACAATTGTGTGACGTTTTCCAGAGGGGTCGAACCCGGCGATTTGCGCGAGCACGGACGGCTGTCGATTAAAAAAATAGGCAGAAACGCCTGCGCGGCTTATGTCACAAACCTGTTGCTGCCACGGACTACTGCTCGGCTAGCATGCGTTACGCGCTCTACTTCACTCCGGCACCCGATACGGGCCTCTGGCGCTTCGGATCGGGCGTGCTCGGATACGACAGTGCCACGCGCGAGGCTGCCGCCTTTCCGGTGCACGCTCTATGGCATGAGCCGTGGTTCGAGCGCGCTCAGGAGACGCCGGCGCGCTACGGCTTTCATGCGACGTTAAAGGCACCCTTCGCGCTCGCGCCCGGCATCAGCGAGGACGTGCTTCTCGAACGTGCGGCGTCATTCAGCGCGGGCCGCGATTTCGTTGCGTTGCGCCCGCTCGCCGAAGATGCCGAGTTGAACCGTCTGGCGGCCGCCTGTGTCAGGGACTTCGACGACTTGCGGGCGCCGCTAAGCGCGGAAGATCGGGCGCGTCGACTGGCATCGGCACTCAAGCCCCGCCAGCATCGACATCTCGAAGATTGGGGCTATCCCTACGTCTTCGAGGACTTCCGCTTTCATATGACGTTGACGGGGGCGCTGCCGAAGTCCCTTCAGCCGCGGGCGCTCGAAGTGCTGCGGACGCTCTATTATCGTATCAGCGGTCCGGTCTGGATCGATGCCATTACGGTCTTGGCTCAGCCGACACGCGACAGCCGATTTGCGGTGGTCGAGCGTTTTGCGCTCAGAGCGTACGCTCCCGCGATCGACCTTGGTCTCTAGGCTTCTGCGGGCAGCGATCGCAGGAATTCGGTCAGTGCCTGCACGCCAAGTGCAAGCGGCCCGGAATTGTCGATCACTATGTCCGCTTCGGCCGGATCGAAGCCCGGGACACTGCGCATGAGCCGGGCCTCCGCACTGGTAGCGCTTTCGCGTCCGCGCCCTGCCAGCCGTGCGGCCCGGACGTCGAGAGGGCATTCGATGAGGACGAAACTCACGCGAGCATAGCGCCGCCGCGCTATCTCGCCGATCGTGCGGGAGGCATTGACGACGACGGCCCGGCCTTCCGCGATCAAACCATCAATACTCGCAGGCACGCCGTAGCGCAGACCGTGAGCGGCCCACGTGAGAGCAAAGCGCCCCTCTTCGAGCGCGCGTGTGAACTCGATGTCGCTCAACGACGCGTGGCTCTCCGCGCTATTCTGCGGGCGTGTGACAGCGCGCTCAGGGAAGGCAAAGTTCATGTCCGCTGCGAGAGCTGCGCGCGCACCTGCGATCAGCGCATCCTTGCCGACGCCGCTCGCCCCGACGACCAGTACCAGGGTACCGGGTCCCAGCGGGTAAGCTGGCCCCTCGGTCGCCGTTGCGTCAGGAGACACGGCGTCCCTCCCGATAGACGTCGCGGACAACGGGCAGGCCATCCACCACGCGCACGCGCACGAGATCAGCGCGTTTGCCGACCTCGATCGCGCCCCGGTCATGGAGGCCGGCAGCACGCGCCGGGTTGATGGTCACGGTGCGCAGGGCTTTGGCCAGACCGTAGCCCTCGATGAGCCGCGCGAGCTCGAAGGCACCGAGCAACAGGCTCGCCGGCACGTAGTCGGAGGAAAGGATGTCGAGATGGCCGTTGCGGGCAAGGGTCTCGGCGGCGATGTTCCCGGAGTGCGAACCGCCGCGCACGACATTCGGCGCGCCCATCATCACGTCGATCCCCGCCTCGTGGGAAAGGCGCGCAGCTTCCGCTGAAGTCGGGAACTCGGCGATGGCGACCTTGTCGCTGATCGACTCGTCGACGTGGGCCGGCGTCGCATCGTCATGGCTCGCCAGAACGATGCCGCGCTCGCGCGCAAGTGCGACGAGGGCGCGGCGGTGTTTCGCGTAGTTCCTGGCGTGCGAGGCGTGCTTGGTCTCGATCAGCTTTTCGAGGTCGGCGGCCGTCCGCCCCGACTTGCCGCCGTAGTAGATGCGCCACGCGTCGAGACTGGTGAACTGTCGCGCGCCGGGCGTGTGAGCGTATCATCGAGAACCTCGTCCGAGGTCACCTCGCACCTCACATGCACGCGATGGTCGGCCCGCAGCAGCCCCTCCGCCGCGGCCTGCATGATATAGCCGATGACAAGCGAGATCTCGTTGACGACGGGGGAATAGTCGTCGTCCCGGCCGGCGCGGATGCAGTCGAACACGGTCGTGATGCCTGAAGCGGCGATCTGCGCATCAAAGGCCAGGATCGCGGACCGCTCCGGCCAATGCACCTTGGGGCGCGGCCTGAGATGGGTCTCGAGGTGATCGGTGTGCAGCTCGATGAGGCCGGGAATTACGAGATCGCCGGTGAGATCCATGCTGCCGCGCGGTGCCGCGCCGCGACCGATCTCAACGATGATGCCGTCGTTTGTGGCGACCAAAACAAGCTCGCGTGTCATCTGCCGGGCGCCTCGGGTGCGAATTTCGCGACGTCGATCACGCGGTCGGCCACGCGATCCCGGACATCTTCATCGTGAAAGATGCCGAGGATTGCGGCGCCCGCGCGCTTACGGGCTTCGATCAGACCGACCACGGCGGCGCGGTTCGTCGCATCGAGCGAGGCCGTCGGCTCGTCGAGAAGGAGGATGGGACGCTCGGCGGCAAATCCGCGCGCGATATTGATACGCTGCTGCTCGCCACCTGAGAACGTCGCGGGAGGCAGGCTCCACAACCGCTCAGGCACATTGAGCATGTCGAGAAGTGATGCCGCGCGGGTGCGCGCAGCAGTTTCGTCGAGCCCGCTCTCGCGAGCGCTCGCTGCGACGACGTCGAGGGCGCCGACGCGTGGAATGACGCGGAGAAATTGGCTGACGTATCCGATCGTGCTCTTGCGGAGCGACAGCACGGAGCGTGGCACAGCGCGCGCGATGTCGACCCAACCGGCAGGGCCATGGATATCAATGCGTCCGCCGTCGGCGCGATAGTTGCCGTAGATCATCTTGAGGATCGACGATTTACCCGTTCCCGATGGACCGCCGAGCACGACGCACTCGCCGCCTCTGACCTCGAACGAGACGCCTGCGGTCTTGGCGACGGCATCGAGGCGGATCATGACGGGGTTCGCGGACATCGGATCAGGCCTGCAGGATCGAGGCGACGAGGAGCTGCGTATAGGGTTCGCGCGGATCGTCGAGGACCTGATCGGTGAGACCGGTCTCGATCGCGCGGCCGTGGCGCATGACGACGATGCGGTGAGAGAGCAGGCGCGCGACGGCGAGGTCGTGCGTGACGATCACCGCGGCCAGGCCATAGTCGTTGACGAAGCCGCGAATGAGGTCGAGCAGACGCGCCTGCACGGAGACGTCGAGCCCGCCGGTCGGCTCGTCCATGAAGATGAGGCGCGGGCGCGTCACCATGTTCTTGGCGATCTGCAGACGCTGGCGCATGCCGCCGGAGAACGTGTCGGGCCGGTCGTCGATGCGATCGCGCGCCCATAGTTGCGCCAGCCGACGGCCATCAACCGCTCGCCGACATTGCCGCCGGCCGAGACGCCCATGCGCAGGCCGAGGCGCGCATCCTGGTGGACGAAGCCCCAGTCCGTGCGCAAGAGAAAGCGCCGCTCGGCCTCGCCGAGAGCAAAGAGATCGCGCGCCTCGCCGTCGCGCATCCGATAGCGGATGCTGCCGGAGTTCGGCAGGAGCTGAGTGGAGAGCAGTCCGAGCAGGGTGGATTTTCCCGACCCGGATTCGCCGACGACAGCGACGACTTCGCCCTCGTGGATCTCCAGCGAGACGTCCGCGCAGCCGAGGTGCGGACCGTAATGCTTGGTGAGGCCTTCGGCGACGAGCAGCGGGTGGTCAGCAGGCGCGATCATCGCGGCACCTCGTGCAGAGCGTGCCCGCCCTCGGTCGCCTCCGCGCGGCGGCTCTCGCAGTAATCCGTGTCGGAGCACACGAACATGCGGCCGCCGCGATCGTCCGTGACGACCTCGTCGAGATAGATGCCTTCCGATCCACAGAGCGCACAGCCGCGGTCGAATTTCGTCGGCTCGAAGGGATGATCCTCGAAATCGAGGCTGACAACCTTCGTGTAGGGAGGCAGCGCATAGATGCGCTTCTCGCGGCCGGCGCCGAAGAGTTGGAGCGCCGGACACATGTCCATCTTCGGATTGTCGAACTTCGGCGTCGGCGAAGGATCCATGATGTAGCGCCCGTCCACCTTGACGGGATAGGCGTAGGTCGTGGCGATATGGCCGTGGCGCGCGATGTCCTCGTAGAGCTTCACGTGCATGAGGCCGTAGTCCTCGAGCGCGTGCAGGCGCCGGGTCTCGGTCTCGCGCGGCTCGAGGAAGCGCAGCGGCTCCGGGATCGGCACCTGGTAGACGAGGATCTGCCCTTCGCCGAGCGGCGCCTCGGGAATGCGATGGCGCGTCTGGATGACGGTCGCTTCGCTCGTATGGGTGGTCGTTGCGATGCCGGCTGTGCGCTCGAAGAACTTCCGGATCGACACGGCGTTGGTCGTGTCATCCGAGCCCTGGTCGATGACTTTGAGCGTGTCATCGGCGCCGAGCACGGAAGCCGTCACCTGCACGCCGCCGGTGCCCCAACCATAGGGCATCGGCATTTCGCGACTCGCGAACGGCACCTGATAGCCAGGTATGGCCACGGCCTTGAGCAGGGCGCGGCGGATCATGCGTTTCGTCTGCTCGTCGAGATAGGCGAAGTTATAGCTGGCCGCGTCGCTCATTCGGCGGCCTCCTTGCGATTTGCTTCTTCCCACTCGCGCCGCATCTGGCGGACGAGCTGCAGCTCGGCCTGGAAGTCGACGTAGTGCGGTAGCTTCAGGTGCTCGACGAAACCCGTGGCCTGCACGTTATCGACATGCGAGAGGACGAACTCCTCGTCCTGTGCGGGTGCGACGACTTCCTCGCCGAGCTCGCGGGTACGTAACGCGCGATCGACGAGAGCCATGGACATGGACTTGCGCTCGGAATGGCCGAAGGTGAGGCCATAGCCGCGTGTGAACTGCGGCGGGCTCTCGGCGCTGCCTTTGAACTGGTTCACCATCTCGCATTCGGTGACGACGATCGTGCCGAGCGGCACCTCGAAGCCGAGTTCTTCCGGGGCCAGGTGCACCTCGACGCTGCCCATGCGGATTTCGCCCGCAAAGGGATGCGTGCGGCCGTAGCCGCGCTGGGTCGAATAGCCGAGTGCGAGCAGCAAGCCCTCGTCGCCGCGAGCTAGAGATTGGAGACGCAGGTCGCGCTCGGCAGGAAAGGCGAGCGGGTCGCGCGTCAGGTCGGCGACCGGCGCGTCGTCTGTCGCCTGCGGATTGGGCTCGATCAGGCCCTGCTCGCCGAGCAGGTCGGCTACGTGAGGCGCGTTCGCATCGTCAGCGATCGGTCTGCGTGCGGGGGCCGTCGGTTCTGCCGCTACCTCATTGAGGCTGTCGTCGAGCAGGCGGTGTGTGTAGTCGAATGTCGGACCGAGCACCTGACCACCCGGCAGATCCTTGAACGTCGCGGAGATACGGCGGCGGATCGACATCGCGCTCGTGTCGATCGGCTGCGCATAGCCGAAGCGCGGCAGTGTCGAGCGGTAGGCGCGCACAAGGAAGATGGCCTCGATCAGATCGCCACGCGCCTGCTTGATGGCCAGTGGAGCGAGGTCGCGGTCGTAGAGCGAGCCTTCCGACATGACGCGATCGACCGCGAGGGCGAGCTGCTCGCGGATCTGGTCCGTTGTCAGCTCGGGCACAGCCGGATCGCCGCGCCGCTCCTTCGCGAGCAGGGTATGGGCTGCCGCGATTGCAGCTTCGCCACCTTTTACCGCGACATACATTTCAGGCGGCCTCCACGATGCGGCAGGTTCTCGGGAGGGCCGCGATCTCGGTTTGGGTCGTAAAGATCAGGTCGACACCGAGAGGAAAGCGCGCGCGATTGGCCGCAAGCTGCTCCGGGAAGTCGGGAGGCAGGGGGGCAGCGCTGAAGGATGCGCACTCGCGAATGCCGGGTCCGGTAAATTGCCAACCGCGATTGGCGAGCGTCTCGACCTGAATGATCAGAGTGGTCGATCGGTCGGGATACTCGGGTGTGCCGCTCGCGAATGCCGTGAGTGGGGGCATGTGTTCGGGCTCGGCAATGACGGCGAATTCGGCCTCGCGCCGCGCCCGCGTCAGACGCGTGCCCGTATGGAAGCGGACGAACTCGGCGATGGCCGGTACTTCGGCAAGCGTGTCATCCAGCCAGACGCATGTCTCGTAGTCGGCAAGCGCAAGCAGCAGGCTCGCAGAGGTCGCGAAGAGTGGTGCCGGCGGTTCGATGTGCGTGCCAAGCTGCGCGATGCGACCAGGATGCGCCATGGCATCGAGTGCGCGACGAAAGACCTTTTGTGAGTCGTGTACCGGATCGGCAAAGCCGCGCGCGACGGCGGACGTGCTCATCGACTTAGTCCTCGCCGCGTACGAGCGTGAAGAATTCGACCCTGGTCGCTTCCGCTTCCTCGCGGGCGACGCGTCGCTCGCTCTCGACCCGCTCTCCCACCGGAAGAACGAGATGCTGGACAATGGATCGGCGGTAGGCGGGGCGCTGACCCGCAGCTTCAAGAATGGCGGCGAGGCGCGCTCGCGTCTTGGAGCGACCGAGCAGATACGAGAAGCCCGTCTCGCCCGTGCTGAGGCGCACTGCAGCGCGCGTCACGGTCGCCTCGCCCACATTGAAGGGTGCGCCGCTCCCGCCGACGCGACCGCGCAGCATGACGAGGCCGATTTCCGCGGGGCGAATGTCGATAGCTTCGGGGGGCGGCTCGAGCGCGTCGAGGGCCGCGGTGAGTTCAGCCTCGGACGCCTGTGCGCAGATAGCCATCAGTTCCTGACGCGCGGCAACAGCACGCGCGTCCGGCTTGTCATGAATCTGCTGAGCGTCGTGCATGGCCCGTGCTCTTAGTTGCCGCTCTTAAAGCTTTTGTGACACTCCACACAGCGGCCGTTTCGCCTACGGCAAATACATCAGAGGCTCACCCATACGGATGGCGCTGCCGTCCAGAATTGATGGGGCGAGCGCGAAGCCGGGCGGAGCGAGAACAATGATGGTCGAGCCGTGCTCGAACCAGCCCATTTCCTCACCCTTGGCGAGGCCGACATCGCAGTCGCGCACCCAGGGTGTCGTGTGCTGACGGTCGGCCGGCATGTCCATGAACCGCAGCTTCAAGCCGGCGACGAGGATGGCGGCGACGGGAACGAGGGCGAGTGTGTGGCCTGTCGCGTCGAGACGCAGGCGCAAGACGGCGCGCTCGTTGCGACAGAAGACGCGGTTCTGGCGCTTGAGCGTCGGCGGGTTCACGTTCCAGGTATCGCCGGCAATGTGACGGACCTGCTCGACGTGGCAATCATGCGGCGCGTGAAAGCGATGGTACATGCTCGCTGTGAGCCGCAAGGTGACGTACGTGCCGTTTCGATAGGTAACGGCGACCTCGGGATCGCGAACGAGCTCCTCGAGCGCATAGGTTGAGCCTTTGACCTGCAACATCACGCCATCCACGATGCGGCCGCTCGCGCCCACAATGGCGTCGGAGGGGCTCGTCAGAACGCCCGGCCGCGGGTCGATCGGACGCGCATCGTCCTTGAGCTCGCGAATGAAGCAGTCGTGCAGGCTGCGAAACGTCGTCTTGCGCGCCTCGGAGAGGTCGAGATTAGAAAACTGGAGCCAGATAGCGATGGAAAGATCGCGCACGAGGGGCTGCTCGATTTTGGCGAGCCATCCGACGAAGCGCGTCAGCGTGCGGCGCGGAATCCTGTTCGTGAGAACGTAGTTCAGGCGGTCGTTGTCGCCGAGGCGCGCCAGTAGCGTGCGCATTGTCATCGTCCTGTATTGTTCTTGAGATTCGTTCGGTGAACATGGAACTGAGTCTCATGACACTCGCGCTCGGTGGCTTCGGCGCCGCTGCGCTTGCCACTGCCACGGCCAAGGCGAAGACCCGCCTCGAGCTGTCGCGCGCCAAGCACCCCTCGCTGACCGGCCACGTGCGCATGTCGAAGCGCATCGCGTCGCTCATTCCGCATTACGAGTTCGGCGAGGAGCGCTTCTTCGATTGCGATGATGCGCCGGCAGATATTGCGGCCAGGCGGCGTCAGGCTTTCCACGCGCTCGCGGAGGATTACCGGGCCCGCTTCCCGCACACGATCGCGCTCAAGGGTGAGGTCAAGGGCGGCCTGTCCGACATGCAATTCACGGACGCCTACCGCGTGCCCTTCCAATTCAGCCGCATGGTTCGCGAGCAGCTCGGTGGTGGCCCGTTCCTCGAAGCCTCGAGCGGAGTGACGCTCACGGATGTCGATGGCAATCTCTACCATGACCTTGCCGGCTCGTACGGCGTGAACGTCTTTGGCTACGACTTCTACAAGCAGTGCATGGCGGAGGGCGCGGCGCGTGTCGGCACACTCGGGCCGGTCCTCGGGCTCTACCATCCCGTCATTGCCGAGAATGTCGCGCGCATTCGCGAGATCTCGGGCCTCGACGAAGTGTCGTTCCACATGTCGGGAACCGAGGCGGTCATGCAGGCCGTGCGCCTCGCCAGATATCATACGGGTCGGTCGAAGATTGTGAGATTTGCCGGCGCCTATCATGGCTGGTGGGGTGACGTGCAGCCCGGCGTCGGCAATCCCGAGCGCGAGCGAAATACGTTTACGCTTGCCGAGATGTCGGACGCGACGCTGAGAGTTCTGCGCCGTCGGCGCGATATTGCCTGCGTCCTCGTCAATCCCATTCAGGCCATGCATCCGAATGCGAGCCCACCGGGCGACTCGGCGCTGGTCGACAGTGGGCGAGCGTCCGGCTTCGATCGCGCGGCCTATGCGGAATGGCTGCGCAAGCTCAAGGAAGTGTGCGCCGAGCGCGGCATCGTCTTTATTCTCGATGAGATCTTCGTTGGCTTCCGCCTCGCGCCGGGTGGTGCGCAGCAGTACTTCGGCGTCCGCGCGGATATGGTGACGTACGGCAAGACGCTCGGTGGCGGATATCCTGTCGGCGTGCTCACGGGGCGCCGCGAGCTCATGAAGCGTTATCGTGACGACCGGCCCGGCGACGTCTGTCTGGCGCGCGGCACCTTCAATGCACATCCGTATGTGATGGGCGCGATGAATGCTTTCCTGCGCCGCATCGCAGAGCCCCAGTGCCAAGCGGTCTACAGGGATCTCGACGCGACCTGGGCGGCGCGTGCGGAAGCGCTCAATGCGCGTCTCGCAGCTGCCGGTATTCCGGTCGCCGTCGCCAACATGTCGACGATCTGGACGGTGCTCTATACGCGGCCTTCGCGCTACAACTGGATGTTCCAGTATTACCTGCGTAAGCATGGCCTCGCCTTGAGCTGGGTCGGGAGCGGCCGCCTCATTTTCAGCTTGAACTACACGTCGCAGGACTTCGCGGCGGCTGCAGATGGATTCGTGGCAGCGGCGGAGGAGATGGCACGCGACGGTTGGTGGTGGCAGGACGCTGATCGTGCGCCGATGAACATCAAGCGGCGCATACTGCAGGAGATGTGGCAGCTCGGCGTACTGAAGCGGAAGGCCGTTGCAGTCTGAGTGCTTCTTATCCCCTCTCCTCGCAAGCGGGGAGAGGGCGAGGGTGAGGGGCAGCGGCATACACAAACGTCGGCAAATGAGGCCGCCCCTCATCCCGACCTTCTCCCCGTAAGGACGGGGAGAAGGGGAAAGAAGCGCCCTCATCGTCCAGTCAAATCAATGCGGGCGATGCGAGGCGATCTCCGGGTCGATCAGCTCGCCGCGCATGAGTGCGAGCGGCGCCTTGTGGTAGAGCTTAATGTCGTGGAAGGGGTCGGTCATGATCTTGAACGCCCACACGAGCCCCGCCTTGACGTCCTGGATGAAGAAAAGCTGCACGACGCGGAAAAGTACCCCCGCGATCCCGAGCGCCAGCCAGATGGTACCGACCTGGCGGGCGAAGCCCATCCAGCCTTCGTACGGCGCGAGCAGTCCACCCACCGTCGGATCGAGCAGCACGATCAGGGGCAACACCGCCCAGATCGCCATCAGCACGGCCTTGCGGAACAGGTTGTACCCAACCTTGATCTCTTCCTTGTGCTCGTGGGTCGCCTGGTTGACATGATCGTAGTCGTGCGGCTCAAAGAAGAAGTGGCCGCTCTGGCGCGTGCACATGCCGATGATCCAGGCGATCAGCGCCGCCATCGGCGGATCGAAAAACAGCATACCGTAGGCGACGACAAAGCTGATGGCGCTGACGAAGTGCAGCGCCTGGTTGATGCGGCTGTGGTGGTAGAAGCGATGGTCGTCCCACCGCTGCTCGCGTAGTGTCTCCATGAAGCCGGCCATTGCAATGATCCTTCAGTTGATGGTCTGACGTGACGAACGCGTGGACGCCAATCACCAGTTTCAGGCGGCGGTGATGAGTTCTCGCTTGGCCGGTGTGGCCGCGGGCAGCTTGCGGAAACGCAGAAGGGCGAAGTGACCGAGTGGCGGAAGCGGACGACGCTCGGCAAGCGAGACGCGGCCGTTCTCGGCAATCCAGTCCTCGAAGCGCGCCCAGGGAAAATCCGATCGCCAGCCGAGCCGTTCGACGACCGGCTCCAGCAGCTTCTCGACCTTGAGGCGCGCGCCGCCTTCGGCACCGACACGATTGACGACGATGAGCTCGCCGCCTGGGCGCAGAACGCGGATGAATTCGTCGAGTGCCGCTTCGGGATCCGGCACGGTGTTGACGACGTACTGGGCAGTGACGACGTCGAAAGATCCGTCGGGGAAGGCGAGGTCCTGCACATCCATGATCGCGAGTTGCTCGACGTTCGTCATGCGCAGATCGGTGACGCGCTGGCGGGCGACCTCCAGCATGGCGCCGGAAATGTCGACGCCGACGATGCGGCAGCGCTCGGAGTAGTAAGGCAGCGAAATGCCAGTGCCGACGCCGACTTCAAGCACACGCCCGCCCACATCTTCGCAGGCGCTGATCGCTGCCTTCCGCGCCTTCTCGAACACGGTGCCGAAGACAAGGTCATAGACCGGCGCCCAACGGTCATAGGTCTTGACCACACCTTCTCGATCCATGGCTTTAGTCATAGGCATCAGCTCCGAGGTTCAACTTCCTTCAGGTCTTCGCTTCAAGTCTTTCGGGTCCGCGCCGGCTCACCGGCCAGCGTCAGCACGCACGCCCGCAACCGCCTCCGGCGCGGCGCTCTCTGCGGTCACATGCACAGGCTGGAGGTTTGCGAGGAATTGTGTGGCGCTACGCGCCCAGGAGAAGCTGAGTGCGTGCGCACGGCAGGCTTCGCGGGAGAGCGGGAGAGCATCTAGGCAGGCCTGGCGAAGATCGTTGCTGAGCGCGCCGACGGCAGCGTCTCCGATGACGTCCTGCGGTCCCGTCACCGGGAAGGCTGCAACGGGAACGCCGGATGCGAGGGCTTCGAGCTGGGCGATGCCGAACGTATCCGTCAGGCTCGGGAAGACGAAGACATCGGCCGCGGCGAGATGCGATGCAAGCGTTTCGCCGCTCATGGCACCGAGGAAGAAAGCTTCAGGATAGCGCGCGCGCAACTCGGCTTCCTGCGGCCCATGACCGATGACGACCTTGCTTCCGGGCAGATCGAGAGAGAGGAAAGCATCCAGGTTCTTCTCGACGGCAACGCGCCCGACATTCATGAAGATCGGCCGCGGTAGATCCAGTTGGATCGCGCGCGCCGGCTGGAACAACGCCGTATCGACGCCGCGTGACCACATGCAGAGATTGCGGAAGCCGCGGCCCTCGAGCTCGGCGCGGAGCGAGGGCGTCGAGACCATCGTCGCCGAGGCGGCCAAATGAAAGCGGCGCATGAGCGTGTAGCCCCACGAGACCGGCACCGGCAATCGCGCGGAAATGTATTCGGCAAATCGCGTCGTGAAACTCGTCGTGAAAGGGAGGCCGCGACGCAGACAGTATCGGCGCACGGCAAGGCCGATCGGTCCCTCCGTCGCGATATGGATGGCATCGGGCGCGGCGCGCGCGATGCGGCGCGCAATCTCGCGCCCGCTCGGGATGGCGCAACGAAGGCCCGGGTATGTCGGCACGCTGACAGAGGGAAAGCCCTCGGGGGTGAGCAGCTCGACGATCGTGCCCCGCTCCATGAGGCTGCGCCGCAGGGCCTCGAGCGTACGCACGACGCCGTTGATCTGCGGATGCCATGCGTCAGTGGCTATGAGCACGATCATGTTCGACCCCGTCGATCGTCTGCAGGAGATTCTTCTCGTGCAGTGTGTCGGATGAGGCCATAGCGAGTTCACATCGCAGTCATATGACAGTTTGCAGAAGCGAGGTGCAGGGGAGATCGACCGTAGCAACGGCAGCACTGACGGGCGCGTAGAGAATCCGTCGCGGAACTGTCATGTGGCGCTGGTAGGTGGGCCGCGCACATAGCCGTGACATCGACAACGGCGGCAGAGAGAGGGCGCGGTGAAGAAGCTAGGCGTTGCGCCGTTGATCCATGAGACCGCATCCGTTCGCGATTGCCGCCTCGGGCGCTATACAGAAGTCGGTGCTTGGACGTCGATGGCTGAGACGACACTCGGCGACTACAGCTACGTCGTGCAGAATTGCGAGATCATCACCACGACGATCGGGAAGTTCTGCTCCATCGCGGCCATGGTACGAATCAATCCCGGCAACCACCCCATGTGGCGGGCGTCGCAGAGCCACTTCTCCTATCGTGCCAGCGCGTACTTCGACGATGCGGCCGATGAAGCGGCATTCTTCGACTGGCGCCGCGCGCATCCCGTGACGATCGGGCATGATGTCTGGATCGGCCATGGTGCGATCATCCTGCCGGGCCGCTCCGTCGGCGACGGTGCGGTCATCGCCGCCGGTGCCGTCGTCACGAAGGATGTGCCGGCCTACAGCATAGTCGCGGGTATGCCGGCCCGCGTCGTGCGGCCGCGGTTCGAAGCAGCCATTGCGACCCGCCTCCAGGCGATGAAGTGGTGGGATTGGAGCCACGAGCAGCTCCGCGGCGCGCTCGAGGATTTCCGGGCACTGCCCGTCGAGGCTTTCCTCGTCAAGCACGGCGGATAGGTACGAAGACGTTGGCGGACGCCTTGGACGTCCGCCCCCTCGGGAATGCCAACCTCAGATCAGTCCCTCGGCCTTCATGGCAGCCTGGACGGCTGGTCGGGCCTCGACCCTCTTCATATAGCCCTGCAGGTACGGATAGGGCGCGAGGTCGATCTTCGTCGGCGCTGTCCAGCGCATGACTGTGAAGCAGTAGGCATCCGGGCAGGTGAAAGTCTCGCCCATGAGATAGTTGTTCGTGGCGAGATGGGAGTTGAGATGGGCGAAGCGCGTGGCGAGGCGCTCCCTGGTGAGCTGCTTTGCAGCATCGGGCATCTGCGGGTTGAATAGGGGCGAGAAGCCCTTGTGCAACTCGCTCGACACGAAATTGAGCCAGGACTGCATCTTGTAGCGGGCGAGTGTGCCGTTGGCCGGGGCGAGCTCCTTCTCGGGCACCTTGTCGGCAATGTACTGGACGATGGCGGGCCCTTCGGTCAGCAGAGTGCCGTCGTCGAGGGCGAGCGCCGGCACGTATCCGAGGGGGTTGATGGTACGATAGTCGCTGCCACTGGCGGTAGTCTTGGCGCGGATGTCGGTCTTGACCAGCTCATGTGGCAGACCGGCCTCTTCGAGGACGATATGTGGGGACAGGGAGCATACGCCGGGGGCATAGTAGAGCTTCATGAGCCGACTCCTGATCATCTGTTATGGGATTGAGCTGGTTGTCGGCTGATTGAGGCACATTGCGCGCCGCGCGTCGAGGGAACCGCAGCTTCTCACCGCGAATTGATGCACGAGGCCACGCCCCTAGCGCAGCAGTTCCCCGCGTCACTGGACCGGCGCGAGCTTTTGTGTAGGATCACTCCAAATTTCGGCCCGGACGAAAGGGCCTCGACTTAGGCCCATGTAGAAGCGGGATTTTCGGGGGGCAGCGGAGAGATGGCAACTGCAGGTGGCGATGCGCCGAGGTCGGCCGCTGGTCTGATGGCCGGCAAGCGGGGCCTTATCATGGGGCTGGCCAACAGCCGCTCGATCGCCTGGGGCATATCGAAGGCCTGCGCGGCCGAGGGTGCGGAGCTTGCGTTTACCTATCAGGGTGATGCGCTGAAAAAGCGCGTCGAGCCGCTGGCAGCGGAGCTCGGCTCAAAGATCGTGCTGCCCTGCGACGTGATGGACTATGCGTCCGTGGACGCCGTATTCGAGGCCCTGAAGACGCAGTGGGGCCGGCTCGATTTCCTCGTGCACGCCATTGCCTTTTCGGACAAGGCGGAGCTCGACGGGCGGTACGTGGACACGAGCGAGCGCAACTTCGTCCAATCCATGCTGATCTCCTGCTACTCCTTCACGGCGCTAGCCCAGCGAGCCGAGAAGCTGATGACGGATGGCGGCTCGCTGCTGACGCTTACCTACTACGGCGCCGAGAAGGTCATGCCGCACTACAATGTCATGGGCGTTGCCAAGGCCGCGCTCGAGGCGAGCGTGCGCTATCTGGCGGCCGACCTCGGCAAGCAGGGCATTCGCGTCAACGCGATCTCGGCCGGACCGATCAAGACGCTCGCGGCCTCGGGTATTGCGGACTTCCGCTACATCCTGCGCTGGAACGAGTACAACTCGGCCCTCAGGCGCAACGTGACCATCGAGGAGGTCGGCGGCTCGGCGCTCTATCTGCTCTCCGATCTCGGTCGCGCCGTCACCGGCGAGATCCATCACGTCGATTCGGGCTACCACATCCAGGGCATGAAGAACGAGGATGCGCCCGACATCTCGGTCGTGAAGGGTGAGGGCTGAGCCCCCGCGAGACCCTATGAGCAGGACGCGATGAGCGAGGGGCACCACGAGGGCTTGCGCGTCGATGCCCGCACCCACATTCCCGAGGCAGAGCTGAGCGAGAGCTTCATTCGCTCCTCTGGGCCTGGTGGCCAGAACGTCAACAAAGTCGCGACGGCGGTCGAGCTTCGGTTCGACGTGCGCGGCAGCCCGAGCTTGGCTCCGCCCGTGCGCCGCCGCCTCGAGCGTCTCGCTGGCCGCCGTCTCACCAAGGACGGTGTGATCGTCATCCGCGCTGACCGCTTCCGCACGCAGGACATGAACCGCAGCGAGGCGCGTGAGCGTCTCGCGGAGCTCATTCGCGAGGCCGCGACACCTCTGAAGCCGCGTATCAAGACCAAGCCAAGCAAGGCCAGCCGCGAGCGACGCCTAAAGTCCAAGGAAGAGCGTGGCCAAGTAAAACGCGGGCGCCAGAAGCGCATTTCATTCGACTGAGGGCATCGGGCCGAGGGCTGACACGAAGGGCATGGGAAGTGGGGAAGACATGATGATTTCGGATCGGCGGCCGGACGAGGTGCTGATCGCATCGGATGGAAGCGCGACGGGCGTGCCCATCTGGCTCGCGCCGCAGGGCGGGTGGAAAGCGGCGCTCGCGCATTTGCCAAGCACGCAATTGGCTTGGCTCGACGCCAATGGGTTTGACGGTGCCCTGCGCAAGCACGTGCTGCTTCCCGGTTCGGCGGGAACGATCGAGGGTGTCGTGCTTGGTATCGGCATGCCCGATGGTGCCAATGTCGCGGTCTCGACGGCGACACTCTTCGGGACGCTGCCGCCATTGCTGCCGGCGGGCACATACCGCCTTGGCGACCCCTCCGCCTGCGATCCGACCATGGCGGCGATCGCCTGGGGTCTCGGCTCTTATGCTTTCCGCCGCTACAAGGCGAATGGGATGCGCAAGGGCCCCGTGCTCATCATGCCCGAGACGGCAGATGCCAAGCAGGCCATGGCCGCCGTCGAGGGTATTTGGCTCGGCCGCGATCTCATCAACACGCCGTCCAATGACATGGGGCCGGCGGAGCTGGAGATCGCCGCCCGTGCGCTCGGAGCGCGTCACGATGCGACCGTCGATGCCGTGATTGGCGATGATCTCATCGAGAAGAATTTCCCGCTCATTCACGCTGTCGGCCGGGCGAGTGTACGCCCGCCGCGCCTCATCGATCTCACCTGGGGACGAGCCGACGCGGTAAAAATCACGCTGATCGGCAAAGGCATCTGCTTCGATACGGGTGGCCTCGATATCAAGACCGCGAGCGGCATGCTGCTCATGAAGAAGGACATGGGCGGTGCGGCAGCGGCGCTCGCACTCGCGCACATGATCATGAGTGCCGGCCTCGACGTGCGCTTGCGCGTGTTGATTCCGGCGGCCGAGAATGCCATTGCCGGCGCCGCTTTCCGGCCGAGCGACGTGATCCGCTCGCGCGCGGGCATAACCGTCGAGATCGGCAACACGGATGCCGAGGGCCGTCTCGTGCTCGCCGATGCGCTGGCGCTCGCCGACGAGGAAGCGCCCGATCATCTCTTCACGTTCGCCACGCTGACGGGCGCGGCGCGGGTCGCGCTCGGCCCCGACGTGGCGCCCTTCTTCTGCGATGACGAAAGCCTCGCGAGTGAGATCGGCGCGGCTGGCGCTGCCGTTGCCGATCCGGTCTGGCGCCTGCCGCTGACGACACCCTACGAGTCCTGGCTCGAGAGTAACGTCGCCGACATGAACAACGTCGCCGAGGGCGGATTTGCCGGCGCCGTGGTGGCCGCCATCTTTCTCAAGCGCTTCGTCAAGCAGGCGCGTGCGTTCGCGCATTTCGATATCTATGGCTGGCGTCCGTCGCCGCGCGCCCTGGGGCCGAAGGGTGGCGAGCCACAGGCTGCGCGGGCTATGTTTGAGGTCGTACGCCGCATTGCCGGGAGTTGATAGTACGCGCATGGACCAGCCGCTCGATCCGCGCCGCCATGCCTTTCGGGAGGATCTGGCGGACGCGCGTCTGCAAGGCCGCGTCGCGGCGGCGCGCTTTGTCGAGGGACGACCGGGACAGGTCCGCGTTGCGATCGCGCCCGTGTTCGGCACACCCGATGCTGGCACGGCGCTGACGACGCAGCTCCTGTTCGGCGAGACGGTTCGCGTCTTCGAGGAAAGCGACGGCTGGGCTTGGCTGCAGGGTGATGCCGATGGCTATGTCGGCTATGCGCCCGCGGCCGCAATCGGACGCGAGATCGGCACGCCGACGCATCGCCTCTCGGCCCTATCGGCTCCAGCGCTCGCGCGACCCGCGCTCAAATCGCCGCCGCTCGTCGATCTGCCCATGGGCGCTCGTCTCACCGTCGAGCGCGAGGAGAACGGCTTCGCCGTGCTGGCGATCGGCGCTTTCGTGCCGATGCAACATCTCGTGCCGGTCGATGCGCGCGCGGCGGATTTCGTCGCGATCGCGGAACAGTTCCTCGGTGCGCCCTATCTCTGGGGTGGCCGTACGCGCGCCGGGCTCGACTGCTCGGGCCTCGTGCAGGTTGCCATGCAGGCGACGGGTATTTCCCCGCCACGCGACAGCGACATGCAGCAAGCCGAGGTCGGCAGTGCGATCGACGTGAGCGATAATCTCGCCGGACCGCGTCGCGGTGATCTCGTGTTCTGGCGCGGTCACGTCGGCATCATGACCGATGCAGCGCATATGCTGCACGCCAATGCGCATCACATGCGCGTCGTCGTCGAGCCATTGGCGGAGGCTGTCGCCCGCATCAAAGCGACCGGCAACGAGATCATCGGCGTGCGGCGGCCGTAGGCGTAAGGTCGCTTCGCGAGCGTCAACGTATGCCGCGGCCCCTCATCCTAACCTTCTCCCCGTCAGGACGGGGAGAAGGTACCTGATGCGCTCGCCGCGAGCGTCAGCTCATAAGAGCGGGTGAGTCCGGGAGGGTGTCCCTCGTCGTGTCGAAGACGCGCCTCCGGCACAGTGGGGTCTGGAGCGAAAGCCCCGCTCGCGAAACGACGTGCATCTCACAGTCGATACGGCAAATACCACTTATTTTCACGCGTCATGACGCCAGGCTTCACGCCCATCACGAGCCAGCGCTCAGCCTTCCAGGCTGGACCGTCGGGGAGTCGTATCTCCGTCTCGATCGCCAGCAGAAGTCCCGTCATCGCGCTCGACTTCGTGCGCGTCAGAACGCGGCCGGCAGCGATGGCTTCCGCCATGGCCGGCAGGCGATCGAGCTCATCGCTGCCGCGGTTCTCATAAGACTCCGGCCCGATCGCGAGATCGCACGTCTGGCGCAGGTGCAGGACGATTTCGAACGAGCAGGCGCCGGCGGCATATGGCGTGACGGCAAGGCGCCAGAACGTTGCGGCGGCTTCCTCGTCGGTGTGTGCGCAATCGGCAAGCGCGCGATGCCATTGCTGGAGCGCGGCGATCGTGCGGTCACGCTTCGCGCGGAAGACATCATCGGGCAGCATTCGGTCCGCCCCTTCCATGCGTGATCACCCGGGCGCGATGGCCGCCCGCGCGGCGGCTTTGCGGGCGATCTCGATGCGATAGGGGCTCGCCGGATAGGTGCCGAGAATGCGCAGCTCCGTCGAGAAGAAAGAGAGCTCTTCGAGCGCGAGCCGCACTGGCCGGTCGTTCGGATGGCCCTCGATATCGGCGTAGAACATGGTCGCCACGAACTCGCCGTTTACCTGGTAGGACTCGAGCTTCGTCATGTTCACGCCATTTGTCGCAAAGCCGCCCATGGCCTTGTAGAGCGCTGCCGGCACGTTGCGCACATTGAAGATGAAAGTCGTCACGACCGGGCCGTTGCCTGGCTCGGCGTCCTCGGGCTCGCCCGAAAGCACGACGAAGCGCGTGGTGTTGTGCTTGGCGTCCTCGACGTCCTCGGCGAGGATGTCGAGGCCGTAGATGTCGGCGGCAATGCGCGGCGCGAGGGCGGCCCGCGAGCGATCGCCCCACTCCGCCACCTGCCGCGCCGCGCCCGCGGTATCGCCGGCGATGTGCGCCTTGAGATTGTGCTTGCGGATGATGTTGCGGCACTGGCCGAGGGCGTGGATGTGGCTGTAGACGTCCGTGATATCAGCGATCGTCGTGCCCTTGAGCGCCATGAGCTGGAAGCGGATCGGCAGGAAGTGCTCGCCGACGATGTAGAGGCCTGACTGAGGCAGCAGGTGGTGGATGTCCGCGACGCGGCCGGCGAGCGAGTTCTCGATCGGGATCATGGCGTACCGCGCTTCACCCGACTTCACGGCAGCGATGGCGTCCTCGAAGGTGGGGCAGGGCAGCGGCTCGTGGCCCGGGAAGACCTCGTTGCAGGCGAGATGCGAATTGGCACCGGGCTCGCCCTGGTAGGAAATGCGATGGCGCTCGGCGGTGGCGGACGGGCCCGCCGCGGTGGGGGACTTCTTAAGCGACATGGTGTGAGCCAGACTGGGGTAAGCCAGAAAAAGAGTGAGCCGGAGGAAGAGGTTCAGGCCGGGGCGAGCAGGCGGCGGGCCCGCTCGAGGTCGGCCGGAGTATCGACACCGAGGGGAACCGTGTCAACGAGGCCTACGTCGATGCGCATGCCGGCTTCGAGCGCCCTAAGCTGTTCTAGACGCTCGCGTTGTTCGAGGGGGGCCGGGGGCAGCGCGACGAACCGCTCCAGCGCCGCCCGCCTATAGGCGTACATGCCGATGTGGTGGTAGAGGGGGCCCGCGCCGCTTGGGGCGGTTGCCCGGGTGAAATAGAGCGCGCGCAGACGGTTGGGCCCGATGGGCGTCCCTACGGCCTTGACGACATTAGGATTCGCGCGCTCCTCCTCGATCGCGATCTCGCAGGCGATCGTCGAGATGTCGGTGCTGGGTTCGGCCGTGAGCACGTCGAGGCACGTGCGGATGAGGCGCGGCTCGATGGTCGGAAGATCACCCTGTACATTGATGATGAAGGGCGACTTGCGTTCGGGATCGAGGCTCTCGACGGCCTCGAAGATGCGGTCCGTACCGTTCTGGTGATCGGACCGCGTCATCTGCGCTTGGCCGCCGGCGGCGCGGACCGCGTCTGCGATCTGCGGGCTGTCGGTTGCGACGACGACGCGCCCGATATCGGCCTCCATAGCACGGCGCCACACGTGCACGATCATCGGCACGCCGTGAATATCCGCCAGCGGTTTGTCCGGCAGGCGGGTCGAGGCCATGCGCGAGGGAATGAGGATCAGCGCGTTCTGCATACGCAGCCGGGCTCCGTTGAGAACCGTCCTAAAGAAGTGACAATTGGTCTCGGCTTGTCCTCGTAGAACAGTTGCCGTTCAGGTTGCAAGCATCAGTCGAACGCCTATATTGGCGCCGTTCTGGGGAGCCCGGATGAACGCCGGGAACGATGGGGCTGCGGGACGAATATGGATTCCTTCGAGTTCAACAAAATTGCCGGTGCGGTGCTTGCGGCGCTGCTGATCATCTTCGGGGGCCGGACGTTCCTCGAAATCGTCGACAAGCCGCGCAAGGTCGAGGTCGCCGGCTATACGCTGCCCGTGCCCAAGGGTGGACCCGCTGGTGCGCCGGCTGCCGCTCCAGCAGCGTTCGACTTTGCCAAGGAAGTGCAGCCCTTGCTCGCCAAGGCAAGCGCCGACGCTGGCAAGGACTCGTTCAAGAAGTGCGTGTCCTGCCATACGGTTGACAAGGGCGGCAAGAACGGCACCGGCCCCAATCTTTACGGCATTGTTGATCGCGATATCGGCAAGTACGAAGGCTTCAACTACTCGCCTGCGCTTAAGGACAAGGGTGGCAAGTGGGATTGGGCTCATCTGGCCGCCTATCTGCATAATCCGCGGCAGGCTGTTCCCGGCAATCGCATGGCCTTTCCGGGCGTAAGCGACAATGCCGAGCTGGCCGATCTGCTCGCATACCTGCGCACGGTTTCGGATGCGCCGGTGGCGCTGCCCAACTAGGTGGGTTCGGCTCCGAGCCATACCCTTCCGGGCGCACACCGACGCCGCAGAGCTGGCGATTTCGCGCATCGGTTGTGGATGGACGATTGTTAACTTGGCAGAAGGCCACAGGGTTCTCATTTTCAGGTCGTCCAGATAATCTGGGCGGGCCCGGCGCCTCCGTCCGCCCGCGGTGCGTACGGCGTACAACGAGGTCTGAAATATGGGGCGGAATGGCGTGAGCGGGGCCCTGGGGGACCGCATTTTCGGTTGTTTCATTGCGGTGCTTGGGCTTGCCGCGGGTCTCGTTGCGCTGCCCGGAGCAGGCTTCAGCGATCCGACAGCGCCGCGCCAGCACGCGATCTCGCTCCTCGGCGCGCCGAAGTACGGTGCCGATTTCAAGCATTTTGATTGGATCGATCCCGCGGCACCGAAGGGTGGACGCGTACGCCTTCGTGCTCCCAGCGGCACATATGATTCGCTCAACCCATTCGCGCAGAAAGGCCTGCCCGCCGTCTGGTCCAATGTGGTCCACGATACGCTGATGGTGGCGAGCCTCGACGAGCCCGCGACGGAGTACGGGCTCGTCGCCGAATGGATTTCGCACGCACCCGATTTCAGCTCCACGAGCTTCGGCATTCGGCCGGAGGCGCGCTTCCACGACGGGCGCCCGATCACGCCGGAGGACGTCGTCTTCTCGCTGACGGTGCTCAAGAAATCGAGCCCGCGCTATCAGATCTATTTCAAGAATGTCGCCCGCGCCGTGGTCACGGGCGAGCGCACCGTGACCTTCGAGTTCGACGTGAAGGGCAACCGCGAACTGCCCATGGTCGTCGGCAGCCTCCCGGTGCTGGCGAAGCATTATTGGGAAGGCAAGGACGCGAATGGCGAGACGCGCGACATCGCCCGCGGCACGAGCGAGATCCCGCTCGGCTCGGGACCGTATCGTATCAAGAGCGCGGACATGGGCCGCTCCGTCACATATGAGCGCGTGGACGACTGGTGGGCACGCGATCTGCCGGTGGCGCGCGGCCAGTGGAATTTCGGCGAGGTGCGCTTCGAATACTTCCGCGATGCCGTTCCCGCATTCGAGGCCTTCAAGGCGGGAGAGCTCGATTTCTGGGCGGAAAGCAGCGCCAAGTCCTGGGCGATGGGCTACGACTTCGATGCCCTACGTCGCGGCCTCGTAAAGCGCGACGAATGGTCGAACGATCTGGTGACGCCCATGCAGGGCTTCGCCTTCAATCTCCGTCGGCCGCAGTTCCAGGATTGGCGTGTGCGCCGCGCCTTCAATCTGGCATTCGACTTCGAGTGGGCGAGCAAGAACATTCTTTTCGATCAGTACACGCGTGTCGGCAGCTACTTCGAGAACTCGGAGCTGAAGGCAACGGGTCTGCCGGAGGGCCGTGAGCTCGAGCTCCTGGAAAGCGTACGCGATCTGGTGCCGACCGAAGTCTTCACCTCGATCTATACGAATCCGGTCAACAGCGGACCAGATGAAGCGCGCCGGCATTTGGCGGAGGCGGCACGGCTTCTCACGGCGGCGGGCTGGAAGCAGCATGAAGGTGCGCTGCGCAATCATCATGGCGAACCGTTCACGGCCGAGTTCCTGATCGTCTCGCCGGAATTCGAGCGCATTATCCAGCCCTACAGCGCTGCCCTCGGCCGGCTCGGGATCAAGACATCGATCCGTATCGTCGACAGCGCCCAGTATCGCCGGCGTCTCAACACCTTCGATTTCGATATCGTCGTTGCGGGCTTTCGCCAGACGGTGACGCCCGGCAACGAGCAGCGCGACTACTGGGGTTCGGCAGCGGCCGACAGCGAAGGCAGCCGCAATGTGATCGGCATCAAGAATCCTGCAATCGATCGCATTATCGAGAAGTTGATTTTCGCCAAGGACCGTGCCGAACTGGTCGCCGCCTCGCGCGCACTCGATCGCATTCTGCTGTGGAACCATTATCTCGTTCCGCAGTGGTATGTTCCAAAGGATCGCGTTGCCATGTGGGACATGTTCAGCGGACCCGAGCGCAAGCCGACACATGCCCAGGCAACGTCGCGCTTTCTGCAGGTATGGTGGCACGATAAGGCTGCCGCGGCCCGGCTCGCCGACGCGCGCCGGCGATAGTGTGATGATCGAGAGAGCGCCAGCTCTAGCAGCACCATTTCGAGCGAATTTCGGGCTAGGTACGGTAGTGGCGGAAGGCACGGATAATGGGTCTTCGACCCGATATCGCTGGAAGAGCGGATCATGAGAGGATGAAATGATGACGCGCTGGCTTTCCCGGAAGTGCTTCGCGGTCGGCATCGCCGCACTTGCCCTCACCGGCGGGTCGATGTCGTTGGCCGCCCAGGAACTTGAGTTTCGTCATGGTTTGTCGACGTTCGGCGATCTCAAGTATCCCGCTGACTTCAAGCACTTCGACTACGTCAATCCGAGTGCGCCGAAGGGCGGCCGCTTCTCGACCAATGGCGGGCCGCTCAGCACGTTCGATAGCTTCAATCCGTTCATTCTGAAGGGCGACGCGGCTACCGGTCTTACGCTTCTTTTCGACTCGCTCATGACGGGCTCGGGTGATGAGCTCGACGCCCTGTATGGGCTCGTTGCCAAGGAAGCGGCTGTCGCCAAGGACGGCAAATCCGTCACATTCCGCATGAGGCCCGAAGCCAAATTCTCAAATGGCACACCTCTTACGGCGGAGGATGTGGTCTTTAGCTTCGATACCCTCAAATCAAAGGGACACCCGAACTTCCGCATCATGATGCGCGATGTGACGAAGGCCGAAGCACTCGACGCGCATACCGTACGCTTCACTTTCACAGGTGATCTCACCCGCGATCTGCCTATGACCGTCGCTGGCCTGCCCATACTCTCGAAGGCGTATTACGCGACACGCGAGTTCGATCAGACGACGCTCGAGCCGCCCCTTGGATCGGGGGCCTATGTCATCGGTGACTTCCGCCCCGGAGCCCAGGTTACATACAAGCGCCGCGAGGACTATTGGGCCAAAGACCTGCCGGTCAATGTCGGTACGAACAACTTCGATGAAATTCGCTTCGAGTACTATCGCGATCGCACAGCCGAGCTCGAAGGTCTGAAGTCGGGGACTTTCGATTTCCGCGAGGAGTTCACGGCCCGAGACTGGGCGACGGCCTATGATGTGCCGCCCGTCAAGGAAGGCCGCATAAAGCTGCTCACGTTGCCTGACGAGACGCCTTCGGGTGCACAGGGGTTCTTCTTCAACACGCGCCGGGCGAAGTTCGCCGATCCCCGCGTGCGCAAGGCGCTCGACTACGCATTCGACTTCGAGTTCACCAATAAGAATATCTTCTATAGTCTCTACAAGCGGACCAACAGTTACTTCGAGAATTCGGAGATGAAGGCCGTGGGCAAGCCCTCGCCTGAGGAGCTTGCGCTTCTCGAACCGTTTCGGGACAAGCTGCCGAAGGCCGTCTTCGAAGAGGCCTACACATCGCCGGTTTCGGACGGCTCTGGTACTGACCGCAATTTGCTGCGCGAGGCCGCGCGCCTACTCGATGAAGCGGGCTGCAAGCTCACTAAGGATCGCGTCCGCGTATGCGCCTCAGGTGATGTGCTCGACATCGAGTTCCTGACATTCGAACCGACATTCGATCGCGTGATCGCGCCCTATATCAAGAATCTCCAGGCCATCGGTGTCGGCGCGAACATCCGCCGTGTCGACAGCGCGCAATACCAACGGCGCGTGAAAGCCTTCGACTTCGACGTTGTGACCTCCCGGTTTGTCATGAGTCACACGCCAGGTGTCGAAATGCGCAACTACTGGGGAAGCGAGAATGCCAATGTCGAAGGAAGTCGGAATCTCGCCGGCATCAAGGACCCAGTCATCGATGCCTTGATCGACAAGGTGATCGCGGCCAAGAGCCGGCAGGAGCTGACGACCGCGACGCGGGCGATCGACCGCGTGCTGCGTACCGGCAATTACTGGGTGCCGCAGTGGTACAAGGCGGCGCACAACATCGCGCACTGGGACAAATTCTCGTACCCACCGACCAAACCCAAGTATAGCCGCGGTGCGCCGGATACCTGGTGGTACGATGCCGGAAAAGCTGCCAAGCTGAGGGCGAACTGACGGCGAGCCCGTTCGTTTCATAGCGGGCCTGAACTGACGGAAGCATGCGAACCCGATGGGCGCCTATCTCCTGAAGCGCATTCTGCTGATGATCCCGACTTTGTTCGGGATCATGCTGATCAGCTTTACGATCATCCAGTTCGCGCCGGGCGGACCGGTCGAGCGCGTGATCGCGCAGCTCACGGGCACGGACTCCTCTGCAACCGCGCGCATCGGCGGTGGTGGTGGCGACGGCATGGGGGCTGGGGCGCAGCAGGGTGGAGGCGGTGGCGATGCGACGTCGTCGCGTTATCGCGGCGCGCAGGGTCTCGATCCTGAGTTCATCAAGCAACTCGAGAGGCAATTCGGTTTCGACAAGCCCGCACACGAGCGCTTCTTCATCATGATGAAGAGCTATCTCACGTTCGACTTCGGCAAGAGCTACTTCCGCGACATCAGCGTTCTCCAGCTGATCAAGGAGAAGCTCCCCGTCTCGATCTCGCTCGGCGTGTGGATGCTGCTGCTGACCTACCTCATCTCCATCCCGCTCGGCATCCGCAAGGCCGTGCACGACGGTGAGCGCTTCGACACCTGGACATCGGGTCTGCTGGTCATCGGCTATGCCATTCCGGGCTTTCTGATCGCGGTGCTGCTGCTGATCCTCTTTGCCGGCGGGTCGTTCGTGCAGTGGTTTCCCTCGCGCGGCCTCACGTCTGATCATTGGGCGCAGCTTTCGATCTGGGGCAAGATCATCGACTACTTCTGGCATCTGACGCTGCCGCTCATCGCGCTCGCGCTCGGCGCTTTCACCACCATGGCTTTCCTGACCAAGAACTCGTTCCTCGACGAGATCCGCAAGCAGTACGTCATGACGGCGCGTGCGAAGGGCCTCGCCGAGCGCCAGGTGCTCTATGGCCACGTCTTCCGCAATGCCATGCTGCTGATCATCGCCGGCTTCCCGGGCGCATTCATCGGCGCCTTCTTCAGCGGGGCGCTGCTCATCGAAACCATCTTCTCGCTCGACGGGCTCGGTCTGCTGAGTTTCGAGTCCATCATCAACCGCGACTATCCGGTGGTCTTCGCCACGCTCTTCATCTTCTCGCTGCTCGGCCTCGTCGTGAATCTCGTATCGGACTTCGTCTATACGCTCGTCGATCCGCGCATCGACTTCGAGTCGCGGGAGGTCTGATATCGTGGACGCGCGGCGCGACGATACACTCGAGCTCAAGCCGGAAGTGCCGGCCGTAGCGCCGGATGTCGGAACGCCTGTCATCCTGCCGCCAGTCGAGCCGCAGGATCTGCCGCCGGACGCCGCGCCCCTCGAAGTACGACGGCGCCGTTTCGGATTTCTGCATCTCTCGCCGATCAACGAGCGGCGCTGGCGCAATTTCAAGGCCAACCGCCGCGGCTACTGGAGCCTTTTGGTTTTCCTCGCTCTCTTCGTACTCAGCCTGTTTGCCGAGGTGATTGCCAACGATCGCCCGATCCTCGTGCGCTACAAGGGCGAGACGCTCTTCCCGATCGTCGTCGACTATCCGGAGGAGAAGTTCGGCGGGTTCCTCGCCGTGACCGACTACAAGGATCCGGTCATCCTCAACGAGATCCAAGCTCACGGTTGGATCCTGTGGCCGCCGATCCGCTACTCCTACAATTCGATCAACAAGGACTACCCGCGCATCAAGGGTTCCGAGGGGCGTTGCCTCGGTTATCCGGCACCGCCGCCGTGGGCGACGAGTGCCGAGCTTTGCGAAGCCGATCCGGTCCAGCTCTCGCGCTTCCAGGCGATCGGCAATCGCAATTGGCTCGGCACCGATGACCAGGGACGGGACGTTGTCGCGCGCGTGATCTACGGTTTTAGAATATCCGTGCTCTTTGGCTTGATCCTCACGATCCTCTCGGCCGCGATCGGCGTCACCGCCGGCGCGATGCAAGGCTACTTCGGCGGCCGCGTCGATCTCGTCTTCCAGCGCATTCTGGAGATCTGGTCATCGATCCCCTCGCTCTATGTGCTGATCATCATCTCGGCCGTGCTCGTTCCGGGTTTCTGGACGCTGCTGTTCATCCTGCTGCTCTTCCACTGGGTCTATCTCGTCGGCGTCGTGCGCGCGGAGTTCCTGCGCGGGCGGAATTTCGAGTACATCACGGCGGCGCGCGCGCTCGGTCTCTCGAACATCAAGATCATGTTCAAGCACTTGCTGCCGAACGCTATGGTGGCGACTCTGACCTTCCTGCCCTTCAAGCTCTCGGGCTCCATCACAGCGCTGACCGCGCTCGATTTCCTCGGGCTCGGGCTGCCGCCAGGCTCGCCGTCGCTGGGCGAGCTTCTCGCCCAGGGTAAGAACAACCTGCAGGCGCCATGGCTCGGCCTCGCCGGCTTCTTCTCGATTGCGATCACGCTGTCGCTGCTGATCTTCATCGGCGAAGCTGTTCGCGATGCGCTCGATCCGAGGAAGACCTTCCGATGAGTGCGCTCACTCAAGAAGCGTCGCGCGCCCCGTCTCAGAACCTCGTCAACGTGCGCAATCTTTCGGTCGAGTTTCGATCGGGCGAGACGCGGCATCTCGCGGTGCGCGGGATCGATTTCACGATCGGCAAGGGCGAGACCGTGGCGCTCGTCGGCGAGTCCGGCTCCGGCAAAAGCGTCTCGGCCCTATCCATCATGCGCCTGCTGGCCTATCCGGCGGCGCACCATCCGACGGGCGAGATCTACTTCGAGGGCAAGGACCTGCTGAAGGTTCCCGATGCCGTTATGCGCGACATTCGCGGCGGCCGCATTTCGATCATCTTCCAGGAGCCGATGACCTCGCTCAATCCGCTGCACACCATCGAGCAGCAGGTCGGCGAGATCCTGCGCCTGCACATGGGACTGAGCGAGGCGGAGGCGCGGGCACGCACGCTCGACCTCCTGCGCAAAGTCGGCATCCGCGATGCCGAGAAGCGCCTCGGGGCCTATCCGCATCAGCTCTCGGGCGGGCAGCGCCAGCGCGTCATGATCGCCATGGCGCTCGCTAACGAGCCCGATTTGCTTATTGCCGACGAGCCGACGACCGCGCTCGACGTGACCATTCAGGCCCAGATCCTGGCGCTGCTGAAAGATCTCCAGCAAGAGCTCGGCATGGCGATGCTGCTCATCACGCACGACCTCGGCATCGTGCGGAAGATGGCGGACCGCGTCTATGTGATGAATGCGGGCTCGATCGTCGAGCACGGCACGGTTCGCCAGATCTTCGAGGCGCCGCAGCACGCCTACACGCGCCACCTGCTCGCGGCCGAGCCCAAGGGCGCACCGCCGGCCGGTAATCCGCAAGGGCCCGTGGTCGTCGAGACGCAGGACCTCAAGGTCTGGTTTCCGATCAAGCGCGGGCTCCTGCGGCGCACCGTCGACCATGTACGGGCCGTGGATGGCGTGTCGCTGAAGCTCAGGGCCGGCGAGACGATCGGCGTCGTCGGCGAATCCGGTTCCGGCAAGACCTCGCTTGGTCTCGCGATCCTCCGGCTGATCAGCTCGAAGGGGCCCATCATCTATATGGGCAAGCGCATCGACGGCCTCGGCGCGAAGCAGATGCGGCCACTGCGCCACGAGATGCAGATTGTCTTCCAGGACCCCTACGGCTCGCTCTCGCCGCGTCTCTCCGTCAGTCAGATCGTCGAGGAGGGCCTGCTGATCCAGGATCCGGGGCTCAACTTTGAGCAGCGCCGTGCTCGCGTAAGCCAGGCGCTGGTCGAGGTCGGCATCGACCCTTCGGCACAGGACCGCTACCCGCACGAGTTCTCCGGCGGCCAGCGTCAGCGCATCGCCATCGCGCGCGCCATGGTGCTCGAGCCCCACTTCGTCCTGCTCGACGAGCCCACGAGCGCGCTCGACATGAGCGTCCAGGCCCAAATCGTCGATCTGCTGCGCGATCTGCAGCGCCGGCACGACCTTTCGTACTTGTTCATCAGCCACGATCTGCGGGTCGTCCGAGCGCTGAGCAACTACGTCATTGTGCTGCGCAACGGCGTGGTGGTGGAGGAGGGGCCGACGGCCCAGATCTTCGACCGCCCGCGTGAGGCCTACACCCAGGCGCTACTTGCGGCAGCCCTCAATCTCGAAGTCAGAAACGAAAGCGTGCTCGCGACCTGAGCGATCGCAGAGGCGATTGTTTGCACGCTACAGGGCTTCTGTGCTGGGGCTGACGATGCGTTATCGGCGTATCGGCCGGCGGAGGGGCAACATGCTGATCTGTAGCAAAAAAGAAAAGCCGGGCACGAGGCCCGGCTGGAAGTTTGGTGCCTTATCGCCGAAGCGATAGGCTTGAAGGCGTCAAAGGGAGGGAACTGCCTTCAGTAGCTGTCCGTCACAGCTGTTTCTGTATATGTGGGCTATGGCCGTTCAGTTCAATCCAGTAGTGGAGGAGGCGGCCATGTGAAAAACGCATGTCTCGGTACGTGAGCCGACAATCTGCCGAATCAGTATTTCCACTGCCGCCCTTTGGCGACCATGAAATCGCGGAAAACCTGCACCTTCTTCGCCGTCTTCAGTTCCTCGGGGTAGACGAAGTAGACCGGCAGCTTCGGAAGCTCAAGATCGGCCAGCACGGGCACCAGGTCGGATTCCTCCTGAGTGAGGTAATCGGGGATCATGCCGATCCCGATGCCGGAGCGGATTGCGTACTTGAGAGCCAGTATGGCACTCGCCCGCATGACCGGGACCCGAGGCGCCCGGCCCTCGCGTCCGAGCGATTCGAGCATGTTGATATGCGAGAGGTGCGGCGCCGGATTGCCGACGAAGGAGACGATCCGGTGGCGGTCGAGGTCGGCAACAGTCGCCGGCGTCCCGAACTTGCGAATATATTGGCTCGAAGCGTAGCAGTGCGTCTGCATGGTGAAGAGCGGCCGGCGGATGAGGTCCCCCTGCGCGGGCTCACGCGCCCAGATGGCGACGTCGGCCACGCGCATGGAGAGGTCGACCGGCTCGTCGTTCAGGATGAGCTCGACGCGGATATCGGGGTAAAGCTCGAGGAACTCGCGCAGGCGCTGGGTGATCCAGACTGAGCCTAGGCCGACCGTCGCTGTGACGCGGAGGTCGCCGGCCGGTTTGGTCGTCGAGTCCGAGAGCAGTGATTCGGCGGTCTGCAGCTTGTTCATCACCTCGCTGGCGGTGCGGAACAGCATCTCGCCTTGCTCGGTGAGTACGAGGCCGCGCGCGTGGCGGTGAAACAGCGAGACGCCAAGCTCCTTCTCGAGGGCCGAGACCTGACGGCTGACCGCCGACTGGCTCATCCTGAGGCTCTCGCCCGCGTGAGTGAAGCTTCCTGCCTCGGCAGCCGAGTGGAAGATACGCAACTTGTCCCAGTCCATATGCCCCGGCACGCGACCGTTTCCTCTTCCGATTGTTACTGGGCGGCTTCGAGCCGCTCGCCCGCGTGGGCGAGGAATCGTTCCGCTTCGAGTGCCGCCATACAGCCCATGCCGGCGGCCGTAACCGCCTGGCGATAGACTTCGTCCTTGACGTCACCGGCAGCAAAGACGCCGGGGATGTCGGTGGCGGTCGAGTCTGGTTTCGTGATCAGGTAGCCGCCCTTGGTCGTGGGAAGCTGACCAGTAAAGAGCTCGGTTGCCGGCGCGTGGCCGATGGCAATGAAGACGCCGTCCACGGGCCGATGCTCGACCGAGCCGGTCCGCACGTTGCGCAGGCGCGCGCCGGTGACGCTCTTCACCGGATCGGTATCCCCGGTGATCTCATCGAGCGTGGTGTCCCAGAGCACTTCGATCTTGGGGTTCTTGAAAAGGCGATCCTGCAGGATGCGCTCGGCGCGGAAGCTGTCGCGTCGATGCACGACGGTGACCTTCTTCGCGAAATTCGTGAGGAAGATCGCTTCCTCGACAGCGGTATTGCCGCCGCCGACGACGATGACTTCCTTCTCGCGATAGAAAAACCCGTCACAGGTCGCGCAGGCCGACACGCCATGGCCCTGGAAGGCGGCCTCGCTCGGCAAGCCGATCCAGCGTGCCTGGGCGCCCGTGCAGATGATGAGGGCATCGCACGTGTAGCTGTCGCCGGAATCGCACTCGAGCAGGAACGGTCGCTTGTTGAGCGTCACTTTTACGACGTGGTCGAAGACGACTTCAGTTCCTACATGCTCGGCCTGGGCCTGCATTTCCTCCATCAGCCAGGGGCCCTGGATGACTTTGGCGAAACCCGGATAGTTCTCGACGTCGGTCGTGATAGTGAGCTGGCCGCCTGGCTGATTGCCCTGAATGATCAGGGGTTTGAGCATGGCACGAGCGGCATAGATGGCGGCTGTGTAGCCGGCCGGGCCTGAACCAAGAATGATCACTTTGGCGTGGCGGGGTGTAGTCATGGGAATGCCTTCCGGACGCTTCCGTCGTCTTTCAGCTATGCGTTAAACGCATATGGACCCAATTGGCAAGCCCTACAAGTGCTGGCGGCCTGCTTGCGAACCGGATTCCAGCCATCGTGGTCAAAACCGGCCTGCCGGAGAGCCCTTAGTCCGTACTTATGTCCGCTCAGGGGTAGCCGGCCGCGGCAGATGGCGGCGCGGCGGCGGATGGCGGCCGGGCTTGCTTGTTTTTATCCTGGACGCCGCTCTATGGACGTCCAGCGCAGGTCAAGGCCCTCGTTGAGGGGGCTGAAGAGCAGGCCGGAGATCCCGGCCCTGAAAACACCGAATCTCACTGCCGTGCCGATCCACAATTCCGCGGCATCCGCCTCGATCAGCGTTGCGGCGGCGGTGTAGTTGCGCCAGCGGACTCCTTGGTCCGTGCTGCGGCGCGCCTCGCCGATGAGGGCATCGACAGCCTCGCTGCAGTACCAGCTGTAGTTCGTCCGGCCAGCCGCCTTGCAGCCGAAGCGGGCGCCAATCCATGGGTCGGGATCGGGAGGCAAGCGCGTCTCGGCCATGAATAGCACGTCGTACATCTGCTTTTCGTCGTGCGATCGGGCGAAGATGGTCTCGGCCGGCTCGGCGACGATGCGCGACTTCACCCCGAGCTGATCGAGGCCCTGCTTGAGCGTCGCCGCGGCCATTTCGGCGTGCACTTGCCCGGCAACCGTGCCGATCGTGATTTCAGGCAGCGGCCCCGGCACCTTCTCGAGATACTCGCGGGCGCGCACGAGGTCGAAACGATAACCGCGCGCCGGGTTCGTGTCGCCCCAGATGAGATCAGGGAGCGGCGAGCCATTGCGCACCATGGTCCCGGCCAGCAACCCTTGCGTCAGCCCCTCGTAGTCGAAGGCGTGCGAGAGGGCGCGGCGGAAATCGATATTGCTGGTTGGCGCTCGGCGATTGTGCAGGACGCCCCGCACGAGGCGCAACGTGGGCTGCTCGACGACCTGGAACCCTGGGGTGGTACGCAGGAGTGTGAGCTGGTCGATGGCCAGATGCCCGAGAATACCGCCGAGATCGCCCTTGAGCAGCGCCGCGACGCGCTCGCCGGGGTCGGCAACCGGATAGACCTCGAACTCGTCGATGGCGTTGGGTCCCCAGTCGGCAATGAAGTGCTCGTGATTGCGCGAGGCAATGAAGGCGCCTTCGCGATCGCGCCGGAAGGGAATGTAGGAACCAGAGCCGGCGCTATTGCGCTGCAGCCATTCCTGACCCCAGTCGTTGTTCTTCTCGTTCGCGACGACGAGCGCGCGATTGACGATTGCGAGCTCCGGCAGCAAGGAGGCGAAGCCCTGCATGGGCTGCGTGAGGTTGAAGACGACCGTGTTGTCGCCGTTCGCGCGCGTTCCGCCTGGTGCGATGACTCCGGCAAAGAGCGCATACGGACCTTGCTTCAACGCCAGCAGCCTCTCCATGGAGTAGGCAACGTCGGTGGCGCGGACCGGACTGCCATCGTGGAACCGCGCGTCCGGTCGTAGATAGAACGTGTGCATCTGCCCGTCGGGCGATATCTCGTGGCGGTTTGCGAGCCAGAGCTGGAGGCGCGGCGGCGCGCCCGTCCAACGCAGCAGGCTGTCGTAGAAGTTCAGCCGGATGAGATTCTGGCCCGGATCGTCGATCGTGTGGGGATCGAATGTGCCGTACGTCGTCGCCGTCCCGAGCACGAGGCGGCGCTTCTCCTCGGGCGAGGCATCCGCCGCTGCAAGGCACAGCATGAGGCCGGCTAGGATGCTCAACATCCAGCCCGTCATTCCGGTTCTGCAGATCGCCCGCATCCCGCAGCCCAACTTGATGCCACGCACGATCTTGACGCCCTCATGCGTGTGGGTCAATGACGCGTCGGTGAATTGGTGAGAATTGGTGACCGGCGCTGTGTGTGCGTGGCACAAACGCCATTCCTGCGGCGCTTTTGAGATGATCACCCGATGACAGAGCTGCTCTGGACAGGTCCGAATGACGCAGCCGGGACGCTGTTGCTTGCGCACGGCGCCGGCGCGGCCATGGACAGCCCGTTCATGACGCTGATCAGCGAGATGCTGGCGACACGCGCCATTCGCGTCGCGCGCTTCGAATTTACCTACATGGCGGCGCGGCGTAGCGGCGGAAAGCGCAGACCACCGCCTAAAGCCGAAGCCCTCGATGGCGAGATGATCGCGGCCGTGCGGGCGGCGATGAAGGGCGCCTCAGGCAAGCTCGCCATCGGCGGTAAGTCCATGGGCGGGCGCGTCGCGAGCCACGTCGCGGACAATTTGCATCAATCAGGCGAGGCCGCCGGCCTCGTCTGTCTCGGCTATCCCTTTCACCCGCCGAAGACGCCCGAGCGATTGCGCGTCGCGCATCTCGAAACGCTCACCTGCCCGACGCTCGTCATTCAGGGCGAGCGCGATCCCTTCGGCAGCCGCGCCGAGGTCGAGGCGCTCACGCTGCCGCCCGCCATCCGCTTCCATTGGGCACACGACGGCGACCACGATCTCGGACCGCGTGGTGGTTCAGGTACAACCCGGCGCGGAAACCTCGAAGCAGCGGCGGATGCGATCGCGGCGTTCATGAAGGCGCTGTAGCAGGCGCTACAGGTACCTTCTCCCCGCAAGGGCGGGTAGAGGGGATGCTGACGGCGCTCTCGTCGAGGGACTGGTCCCCGTCGCGCAGAAGGCGCAATCCATCAAGCCTTCGCCGGAACCTCATCGGGCACCGGCAGCTTCCGCGGGATCATGGACACGAAGAGGAAGATGAGGGCGGCCGCGCCTGCGAGGATGCGGAAGAGCATGTCGAAGCCCCAGGTGCCGTGTACCCAGGCGATCAGTGGCAGCGCGGCGGCGAGTGCGACGAACGACACGACGTAGCGCGCGCCATACACGGATCCGCGCATCTCTGACCGAGCCATGCGGCCGATCATGTAGTCGTTGATCGGGATCTGGCCGAAGGCGCCGAGCATGAAGCCGAGCGCGACGGCGAGTGCCGTCCAGTCCTTGAGCCCCGGCATGAGCAGGAAGAACACGACCTGCATGGCGGCGACGCCCATGAAGACCGTGCGCGGCCCGAGCGTATCGAGCAGTCGGCCGACGACCAGCTGGGCGAGTGACGCGATCGCGAACACGACGAAGGCGAGCCAGCCGACGACCGTGGCGGAGCCGGCAATGCCGCCCAGGCGCTCGTCGAGCACCTTAGGCAGCGCAAAGGTCGTGGACTGGAAGACGATGCTCGAGATGGCAGTGACCACGAAGATCACGATCGTCAGGCGCAGAAGGATCTGCCGGAGCTGCGGATCGGTGCTGCTCGTAGTAGTCGATGCCGGCTTGGCGCCATTACTGGCGACGGCGGCGCGCTTGGCGGCTTTTGCAGCCTGCTCGACGGCCATCTCCGGGCGCGAGAAGATGAAGTAGACGATGCCGATCGTGATCGAGGCGAGGCCGGGCAGAACGAAAGCAGCGCGCCAGCCGCCATTGTCGATGAGAAAGCCGGTGATGAGCGCGGCGCTGCCGACGCCGAGATTGCCCCATACGCCATTGATGGCGATGGCCTGTCCCGTACCCGAGGCTTTCGCGCTCTCGACGACCATGGCGAGGCCGACGGGATGATAGATCGCCGCCAATATGCCGACGAAGAAGAGCAGGAGCATGATCTGCAGCGGCGTGCTCGCAAAGGCCGTGAAGATCGAGGCGAGGCCGATGCCGATGAAGAAGACGGACATCATGCCATAGCGGCTCCAGCGATCCGAGAGCCAGCCGGCCGGCAGCGAGAAGAGACCGAAGGCAACGAAGCCCGGTGTCGCGTAAGGGACGAGCTCGGCGTAGCTCATGCCCCACTCGCGGGTGAGCGCAAGAGCTGCGACAGTCGCGAAGATCAGTGTGAAAAGGTGATCGAGGAAGTGGCCGATGTTGAGAAAGAGGAAGTGAATTTGGGCACGAGTCATCGGGCGCCTCCCGGCGCTATGCTTGTTGTCATTTGCGCGAGTGTATCAAGGCCTGCTGGGATGGTCACTTGGTCTTGGTTCTCCTTGGCGCTACGCGCCATTGCATGACGGCATAAGGGATCAGGCGCTGCAGTGCATCCCTGACCCTCCATGTGCCGCCCTTGACTGCGAGGACCGCATCGGCAAGGTGGTGCTCCCACCATGCGCGGGGTTCAATGATACAGGCATCGTTTGCCGCCAGCCTCGCGCGGAGGCTGCCATTCTACTATGGCTGGGTCGTCCTCGGCGTCGTGTGCTGTGTGTCGATTGCGCGCGTCGGCCCCGCCGTGGCAACGCTGTCGGTGTTCATTGGCCCGATGACGGCGGAGTTTGGGTGGTCGCGGACCGAGATTTCAGGTGCCGTCTCCCTGGGCGGCATCTTCGCCGCCATCACATCGCCGATGCTCGGCTCATTCCTCGATCGCAAGGGGCCGCGCACCATTCTTCTTATGGCGGTGCTGACGACAGGCATCACCATCCTGCTGCTGTCGCAGATTGGAAATCTAGCGGCATTCTATCTGCTCTTCTGCATTGCGCGCATGAACTTCGCCGGCCCATTCGACCTCGGCACGCTCGGAGCCGTGGTGAACTGGTTCGTCGCGCGGCGCCCGCTGGCACTCTCGATGTCGATGCTGGCGCAAATGGCCGGCCTCACGCTGATGCCGCTCATCGCGTACTGGGCGATGGAGCACGGTGGTTGGCGCGCGGGCTGGGTTGCGGTCGGCGTGACGGTGCTTGCTGCGGGATTTCTGCCGACGTGGCTGTTGATGGTCGGGCGGCCCGAGGATCTGGGGCTTGCTCCAGATGTGGCGAAGCCAGACGCCGGAGCGACGCCCGGAAAAGTAGTTGAGCCCGAGCTGTCCTTTACACGGGCAGAGGCGCTCGCCACGCCGACGTTCTGGCTGCTCTCGATCTACACAATGCTGGTGTGGCCGGTGCAGGCAGGCGTCAGCTTGCATCAAGCGGTTCATTTCACCGAGCGAGGTCTCAGTCTCTCCGCGGCAGTTTCGGGCGTGACGGTCTTCTCAGCCGCGTCAGGTATCTGTGCGCTGCTGCTCGGTCTCGGACTGCGTCGCATCGGCGTGCGCGCAGGCCTAGTCTTGTCGGCTTGTGGCATGGCGGTCGGAACGGCGCTCATCGGAAGCGTGTCGAGCCCCGGTGATGTGCTGCTCGCCGCGGGCATATTCGGAGCGTCTCTCGGCGGTTTGCAGACTTGCTTGCCAGTGGCCTGGGCCGACTACTTCGGCCGCAAAAGCTTTGGTGCCATTCGCGGCGTGGCGCTTGCGATCCAAGTTTCCGCCCAGGCCGTAGGACCACTGCTGTCGGGCGTGCTGCGAGACTGGACGGGTAGCTACGCGGCTTCCCACGCGACATTCGCAACGCTCTCAGGACTAGCCATTCTGGTCGCGCTCTTCATTAAAGCACCGAAGCCGCCGAACAGTACCGAGTGAGCCCAGCGGGGCGCCGGGGACGGGCAGTCAGAGTAATTTCAGTCTCGCCCTTAGGCGATCGGCCGCGAAATCCAGGAAAACGCGCATCTTGGATGGCAGCGCGCCGCGCGCCGCATGAAGCAGATGAACCGGGTGTGGTTCGATCTCGTACTTCGAGAGAACGATCCGCAGTAGCCCCTCGCGCACCGGGTCGGCGCATTGATAGTGCAGAACGCGCGTGACCCCTACGGCGCTGACGGCAGCCCAAACGGCCGCCGCGGCTGTCGTTACCGTGAGGCGTGCGCGGAACGGGACTTCAATCGTGCGCTTGTCGGCCTTCGCACGAAAGGACCAGGCAGAGACCGGCGCAAACGGCTCGAAGCTCACGCATGGCATGTCGGCGAGCTTCTCCGGTGACTTGGGCTCAGCATGTTCGGCGAGCAGCTTCGGACTGGCACATACGACCGTCCGCATTGATCCGACGCGAGAGGCCACCATGGAGCTGTCCGGCAGCGCGCCGATGCGTACGGCCATGTCCACGTGATCGTCGATGAGGTGGAGGTTCTTGTCGGAGAGCATCAGCCGAATATTGATCTCCGGGTATGCGGCAAGGAACTCCGCAACAATTGGGAGAATGTGCAGCTGACCAAACAAGATCGGGGCGGTAAGGACCAACTCGCCGCGCGGGGCATGGAACTCGCCTGCCGCCAGACGCTCCGTCTCGGTGATGTCGTCGAGAATGCGACGCGCTGAAGCCACGTAGCTCGTGCCGGAGTCGGTCAATGCCACCTTCCGGGTCGTGCGGACGAGCAGCCGCGTTCCAAGGTGGCGCTCGAGTTCATTGATCTTGCGGCTGACGGTGGCAAGCGGCATACCGAGATCCCGGCTTGCAGCCGAAAAGCTTCCGCGGTCCACCACTCGCAGGAGAACGGTCATCGCATCAAGGCGGTCCATGAGCCTTCCAAAATATGAGATTATAAATTCCAATTGTAGGCGATTATCCAACTCAGTGAAATCGACTAAATCGAGGGCCAATGGTCACCGCTGGCCGGTACGAAGGAGTGTCGCCATGCCATACGGGTTTCTCGATATCGCCATCACACCGAGCGTCCGGGACGCGCAGGAAAAGATGGGCGCTGATCACGTTTGGCGGGATTTCAAAGGCAATCGCAAATTCGATCGGTTTGGGGAGAACGAAGCGGCGTTCATCGCCGCGCGCGACAGTTTCTATATGGCGACGGTTTCCGAGACAGGATGGCCCTACGTCCAACACCGGGGCGGCCCGCGAGGCTTCCTCAAGCTGGTCGACGATCAAACCCTTGCCTTCGCGGACTATCGCGGCAATCGCCAGTACATCAGCACCGGCAACCTGGCAGCTGATGACCGGGCCTGTTTGTTCCTCATGGACTATGCGCGCCGAGCCCGATTGAAGATCTATATGCGGGTCGAGACCCTGTCGCTCGACAACGACCCCGATCTCACGGCCCTTGTCGCTATGCCGGAGTACGGCGCGAAGCTCGAACGCCTGTTCCGACTGCGCCTCGAGGCGTTCGATTGGAATTGCTCGCAGCACATCACGCCGCGCTTCAGTGAGGGCGAGGTCAGCGTTGCGGTCCGTCCGTTGCGTGAGCGGTTGGCTGAGCTCGAAGCCGAGAACGCGGCGCTCCGCGCTCGTCTCGAGGCGAACAGTGTCCGATGATTGCGCCCGCTGGGCGAGGGGCAATGCCAAGGGCCTCCCGATGTCCACGAGCAGGCGGGTCCCAACCGTCGCGAACGCGACGTACTTCCTGCTTGGCGCCAGGCGAAGGAAAAGTGAGGGTGCCTTGTGGGCCAGCTCGACGGGCGCCCGTGCCGATCAGTAATGGTAGTTTATGCCGACCCGCGCGACATGCGCCGAGAGATCCGCCTTGACCTGCATTTGCTGCGCGAACGCGGGCGTATTGCTGATCGGCACAGCCACACTCATCGAGCCGAAGTCGAGGTAGAGATATTCCGCCTTGATCGACCAGGGGCCACCGAGCAGCCATTCCCCGCCGCCGCCCACCACCCAGCCGGCCCGCACTTCGGATTTGCTGCCAAAGCCGTTGCCGCCTGGGAAGGTCGCGTCAATGGCGTTGTCGCTGTAGCTGCTGGAGAACTTGAAGTCGGCGAAGGCCACACCGCCCGTTGCGTATAGCAACAGCCCAGGCGTCACGGTGTATCCGAGCCGCCCGCGCACAGTGGCAAGCCAGCTTGTCGACATGCGGTCCAACAGCGCATAGGTCGTGCCAAGAAATGGGAAAGGAAATACGCCGGTTGTGCTCGCGGATTGGCTCAGATTGAGCGCGCCAAAATCGCCCTCGCCACCAAAGATGAAATTACCGCGTTGCCAATTGTAGCCGACTTGGATTCCGCCCGTAAATTCGGTGGAGGAAAGATCGCCACTACCGCTGGCAGCAACCGCAGTCCCGTTTGCAGCGCTCGCATCGGGCGGCGCGTTGCAAAAGACTGCGTCGGTAGCGGAAGGCGGACAGCCAGGTGACGTGGTGTAATCCGAAGAGCCCCGAGCGATGCCGGCGTTGACGCCGAAATAAGATCCACCAAAGGCAGGCGGCGGCGTGCCTTCCGCTAGCGCAGGCAACCCGGCGGCTAGAACCGCAGTCACGACAACTATAGCAAGACTGGTTCTCATGCGCGCCTCCCAGAGGAACTACGCCGGTACCAGAATCACTAAGAAACTATACATGGCGCGGGCAGCGCACAGGGAATAAACCCGCGTCGTGACAGGACCGGTCAGAAGCGGACGTGCAAGATGTCGCTTCAGCTGCCCACCGTCAGTGTCCCAGCCTCCGGATCGACCGTAACCATCTCGCCGCTTTTGATGACGGTGGTGATGTCGACCTCGAAGCGGTCGATGAGTGGCAGGTCGGCGAAGGCCGCGCCTTGCGCCATGATGGGATTGGCGAAGTTCAGGATCAGCGCCTTTGGCGTGCGCCCGCTCTGCACCATGTCGCGCAGCATCCAGGCAGACGCGACGCCCCCCTTGGCGATGTTGAGGATCAGGATTTTGCCGACATAGCTCTGCCCCACGAGCTTGTGCGCTGGGCGCGAGACAATCCCTTTGACGAGATCGAGATCGTAGCGGGCGGAGAAATTGTCGGACGCGACGAGCGCCTCGCCAGTGACCTTGATGCCGGGGCCGGGGTGGCCTTTGTAGATGCGCGTGCTCATGCGGAAGCTCCGACAATGCGGCCGGCGACGGCGCTTTCGACACAGGCGGCCATGCTGTCGAGCACGGGCTCGTAGCCATAGCCGCCGAGGATGTTCACGAGCTTTGCGGAGTTCGACATCAGCCGCTTCCAGCCATTGGCCTCGCCGATATCGCGGGCATACATCTGATAGAAGCAGACGCCCGAGAGGACCATGCCGCCCGCGCTTTCGATCGACGCAGTGATCCCCATGCGATCGGCAGCAGATTTAATGTCGGGTGAGGTCGTAGCCAGCAGTGCCACATCCTTATGGATGCGGCGGCCATCGAGATGATCGGCGAGCGTGCGCATCTCGAAGAGCGAGAGCTGCGGCGCAGCAAATACGACGACATCGAGCTTGTCGTCCTTCGGCCGGTAGGAGGCCATGAGGCGATCAATCTCGGCGCGACCCAGCGGCGTCGCGGCCGGAACGGGACCATCGAAGACAGCCTTGAGGTCCGGCGCCTCGGGCGTGATGCCGATCATGTGAAACAGCGGCGTCGAGCCGAAGCTCGCGAGCGCGGCACCGAACTGCTTGATCTCATCGGATGTCACCGGTCCCTTGATGCCACTCAGCACGGGCACTTCCCAGTACGAGCGCATGGCGCGGCCGACGAGACCACCGAGCGCACCCCATTCCGCGAGATCGCGCGGCCGTGTCGTCACTTCGAAATGTGTCTGCCCGCGGCGATAACTGTCGAGATGATAGCCGTAGCGCGGCGTGACGCCGGTGAGCGCGGCGGCGAGTGCCGAGGGGCCGCCCTCGAAGTTCGTCCGCGCGCCGAGCACGCTGTTCGCGTAGATCGAGGAGCCGGTGTCGCCGAAGGCAAGGTGCTCGCCGAGTACGGGCGGAATGACCGACTGATAGTTGATGCAGGTGTTGGTCATCATGAAGCCGAGGGCTTCGAAGGCGGCGGTGGCGCGGCGCTCGAGGTCGGCCATGCGCTCGGTCTGGCCGAGGCGCTTGTAGGTATTGAAATCGACGCCGCGCGGATCGGTGATCGAGGGGACGCGCACGCGGCGGTCGGCGAGCGGCAGCTGGGCGAGGCTTTCCAGGAAGTCGACGCCCGAGGGACCGAGCGCCTCCGGGTCGGCCATGAGATGGACTTGCGAGATCGGCACGCAGTCCTCGGCATCGAAAAAGCGGCCGACCTTGAGAATTTGCTCCATGGCATACTGACGTGCGCGGCCTTCCGCGCCAGCCAGCATGGCCTTCTGGTGGTCATCGAGCTTCATGCGGCATTTCCAACCCTGTTATCATTCGAGGGTGGGAGAATGCGGCCCGATGGGTGGGACTACAAGTCTCGAAATCCCGCGTGCCCGGAAGGCGGATATGCAGAACGGCGGAGCGTTGCCGCCCCGCCGTTCAGGAATTCAGCCGATCAGACTTGCGCGGCGCTCAGTGCACCGTTGCAATCTCCAGGTCATCGCCGAGCGCGTGGCTCATGGCAGCCTGCCGGGTGTCGGTCAGCGCGATGGGTGTGCCATCGGCGGCGTGCAGCGCATAAAGCGTCAGGCCGCGCGGTAGATTGTCGATCGAGGGAAAGCGCTCCTTGGCCTCCTCCGAAGACATCGTGCGAATGTAGGCGACGACGCCATCGCCGAGGCGGGCGAGATCGATTTCGCTGATGATCGGAGCGGCCATCTTCTTCGACCGACGGCGCCCACTGCTTTTACTGCTTCTTTCCATGACGGTACTCCTAACGGCTAGAGGCGCAGGCTGGCCTCCATGACCGACGCCTGCGGGGCTCCCCGACAGGGCCAGTCCGCTCATGCAACCGAATGTTCCGACGATTCGGCTGTATGATCTGTAACTGAAACGGCTCACCCGGACGATTTCCGTCCAATCTCGATGCGGCGAATTAGCCGCTCGGGCGTGTGGCGAACGAGATCGATCGCGAGCAGACCATTGTTGAGGTCGGCATTGCGAACCTCGATCCCCTCTGCAAGTACGAACGTGCGTTGGAACTGCCGGGCCGCGATGCCGCGATGCAGATACTCCCGCGTCTTATCGTCGTCCTGCTTCCCACGAATGGTTAATTGGTTGTCCTCGAGCGTGATATCAAGCTGGTCGCGCGTGAAGCCGGCGACGGCAAGCGTAATCCGCAGCGTCTCCGCCGAGGTTTCGCCCTTGGGAATTCTTTCGATATTATAAGGGGGATAGCCGTCGACCCCACCCTTGGCGACACGGTCGACCAAACGCTCGATCTCGTCGAAGCCGAGCAACATGGGGCTCGAAAGCAGCGACATCCGTGGCATTGCAGCAAGCCCTTTTTCCAGAAGCGACCTCGCCAGCCCATTGCGATTTACCGGCCCCTGTCGGGCGTCCGGATCTGCGCGTGGCCCCGTCAACCCGGGCGCCTGGGCATGTCCGATTCATATGGGATAGCAGGCGCTGACTTCAAGCAACTACGCTGTGGCTCTTCGGCCGCTCAGGCTCACGTATTTGCCATCAGAATGTCGCGGGAGGGGGGCAGAAGAGCCGCCGTGCCGCCCGCGGGAGCGTCCGGGGCCGCCTCGGGGAGATACAACAAATGCGTAACGTTCGGCTGGTTTCTGTGTGGTTGGCGATGGTCATCGGCATTGCTGGCATGGAGCCGGCCTCGGCGCAGCTCCTGTCGAAGCCCGACGACGCGTTGACGCCCGAGGAGATCGCCGAGCGCGAAGGGCGCAAGGCCTGCAAGGTCGCCATCTGCGCGGCCTTCCACCAGAAGAAGGCCGAGGGGGCTGACATCTCTTGCAGCGTGCTCAAGTCCTGGCGCAAGGAGCAGCTTCAGAAAATGGTAGAGCGGGCCAAGGTCTCCTGGCCCTGGGGCAAGGTGAAGTGCGTTGCCGACGTTCGCCTGAAGCGCGCCGACCTCGTAAAGGCCATGACCGAGGCGACGTACATTTCCGAGATTGGCAAGCACGAGGTCAACTGCGAGGTCGAGCGCGAGAACGAAGGGCCGTCGAAGATCAGCTTCGCCTTCAATCCGAAGGTCACGTTCACGAACGGCAAGGCGACCAAGGCCTCGTTGAACTGGGGCACCATCGAAGCCCCGACGCTGGTCAAGGGCGCCATGTGGACGGCCACCGCGACCGACAACACGTTCAACGTCCTGCAGTCCACGCTGATCGAGGACATCAACGACTTCATCGGTCCGAAGTGCGACGAGGTGAAGGACGAGTGGGCGAAGCAGTAGTCCCACGCGATCTCAGGTGAGTGCAGCCCCGCGTACGAGCACGCGGCCCTCGAACAGGCGGCGTGCCGTCCGGTAGACGGCGGCGTACTCGGCATGCGGGGTACCGTTCGCACCTGCCGGAGCGACCTTGGCATCGACCAGAGTCAGCCCTGACGCATGGGCGATCCGGATTGCCGAGGCATCCGCGGCTAGTCCGCGCGCGCAGAGCGCCGGGATTGTGCCTGGGAGCCGCGTCGCGACTGCAAGGCAGAGCGCGCCGGTCAACGGAACGGCACGGTGCGCTTGCCCGACCGAGATCATACGCACGCAAATGTCCATGTCGGTGGGCGTGAGTTCAACGCTGGCAAACGTGGATGCCGTGCGTGGTGCTGCGACCATCGCGACCTTGGGCACGCTCTTGATGCGTGCCGCCTCATTCAGATCGCGGGCGAGGCCCATGGCGACGGATGCCGCTCGGCGGATGGCCTCGAGATTGGCCTGCAGTGTAGCATTGGCCTCGATGGTCGCCGGCATTTCTATGCCTGTGCAGCCGAGCGTCTCGGCGGCGACGAACACACAGGGATTGGCGGCATCGACGAGGCTTGCGGCGATGTGACCGAGGCCCGGCACATCGAGTTCGTCGATCGCCCGGCCGGTCGGCAGCAGCTTGCCGGTGCGCGAGCCGCCCGGCGCCATGAACTCGAGCCGGATCGGCGCACCCGTCCCCGCCACGCCGTCGAGTGCCATCGTGCCGTCCACGGCCGCTTCTCCGGCATCGAGTGGAAAACGCGCGACGATGATCTTCTGCGTGTTGGTGTTGTGAATGCGCACGACGGCGCGTCCGTCGGTCGGCAGCGGGATGAGCCCTTCGTCTATCGCGAAAGGACCGATGGCCGAGGACATGTTTCCGCAGTTGCCGGCGTAGTCGACAGTATCGTCCGTGACGCCGATCTGCGCGAACGTGTAGTCGACATCGGCATCGGGCCGGCTCGGCGGACCGATCACGCACACCTTGGAGAGTGACGACACGCCGCCACCCATGCCGTCGAGCTGGCGCCCGCTCGGATCGCTGGCGCCGATCGCGGCGCGGAAGACAGGCGCCCACGCCGCACGGTCCGTGGGCAGGTCCCCCGCCTTGAACATGACGGCCTTCGACGTGCCGCCGCGCATGAAGACAGCGGGGATGCGCACTTGTTTCATGGCATGTCCCGTCTGCTAGTCCAACGTTTGCAGCAGCTCGGCGAAGAGACGGCAGCGCGGCACCATCGACGAGACGAGCATGTGCTCCTCGAAAGTGTGTGCGCTCGCGCCATCGACGCCGAGACCGTCCAACGTCGCGACGCCGAGGGCGCCGGTGAAATTGCCGTCACTGCCGCCGCCGAACGAGCCGTGATCGAGCTTGAAGCCGATATTGGCCGCGATCTCGTGCGCTCTTTCATAGAGCGCCATCGTCTGGCGATGCGGCTGCCAGAGCGGGCGCACGGGACCGCGCTCGATTTTGACGGTAATCCCGTCGTTCTCCGATTCGAGCGCCATCATGCGCTCGGTAACCTCTTCGAAGATTGCCTGCGTCGGCGCGACGGTCAGAACCTGCGCGCGGCAGCGGATCGGCATGACGTTGACGAACGTGCCGCCCTCGATGGTGCCGACCGAGAAGGTCATACCGCGCTCAAAGTCAGTCATGTTCTCGATGCGCTCGATGAGGCCGGCCATGGCGCGGATTGCGCTGCGCCCCTGGCGGTTGGTGGCGCCGGCGTGGGCGGGGCGCCCTTCGATATCGATCCAGAAGCGCTGGAAGGCAAAACGCCCTGTGACGATCACACCATTCTTGCACGGTTCCGTGACGAGTACGTAGCGGTGCGCGCGCGCTTCCTGCTCGATTCGCTCGCGCGAGGATGGACTGCCGATCTCCTCGTCGGGAATGAGCATGTAGGTGACGGGAAGCTGCACGCCGCCGTTCTCGCGCGCGATCTTCAAGGCTTCGATGGCAATCGCGACGCCGCCCTTCATGTCGTAGATGCCGGGACCGAAGTAGCGGTCGCCGTCACGCCGGAGTGGCAAGCGGCCGGCGAGCGTACCGACTGGATGGATGGTGTCGAGGTGCGAGAGAATAAGAATGCCGGGGCTGTTGACACCTTCGCGACCCGGAAAGCGCACCATCACGATGTCGGCGAGACCGCCATTGCCCGGAACCCGCTCGATCGTGCCGCCGAGCTTCGCGAGATCGGCGCTGACGAGATCCATCATCCGGTTCACGCCGGCGATATGGTACGTGGGGCTCTCCTCGCGCACCCATGGCAGCAGGCGCTCGAGCATGGCATCGGAATTGAAGAGTTCTTTGCGCAGCACGTTCTAGTCTCCTGGTTCTCGGCAAGGCTCGACGGAGCGGCATGAGGCTCGTCCAAGATGGCCGCGCGGGGCGCGACGTCGGTTGCGATGGGCATACTAGCGCAAGTGGGCAGGCTTGTGTGCAGTTGCGTCATCGGCGCATGAGCATAGTTCGAAAGTTGAGTTGACCTATGCTCATGCGTGACCTGAGCGCACGCCCGCGCCTCAATAGTTTGCGACCTGCACTGGGATGCGGCACAGTGCGCTCAAACAAACATCGGAGGAATGTCATGGCCAGCCAGGCAAACCCGCTGCCGCGCGGCGTCTTCACCATGCAGGCCCAGGAACGCATCGTTTTTGGCGAACCCGCCGGCGAGGCGCTGCTCGCGGAGATCAAGCAGCGCGGCGCGCGCCGGATTTTCGTTACTTCGACGCGCTCTCTGGCGAAGCTCGCGGACGGCCCTCTGCAAACTATCGAGAAGGCGCTCGGCAGCCTGCACGTCGGCACGTTCAGCGCTATTGCCTCACATAGTCCCCGGGAGGACGTGATCGCCGGTGCGGCGGCGGCGCGCGCGGCCAGCGCCGATCTCATCGTGGCGATCGGCGGCGGTTCGGTCGTCGATGCGACAAAGGCCATGCTCATGTGTCTCTGGCATGGCATCGAGAGCCCGGCCGGAATGGAGCCCTATCGTTCGGGGCGTGACGACGGCCGTTTTCCGACGCCGATGGTGCCGCCACCCGATGCCATTCGCATGATCGCGATCCCGACCACGCTTTCCGCGGCCGAGTTTACCCCCAATGCCGGGATCACCAACAGCGAGACGCACTTCAAGCAGTCGTTCAGTCATCGCCTGTTCGTGCCGATGACAGTCATCCTCGATCCGCTCATGACACGCGCGACGCCGGAGTGGCTGCTGGTCTCGACCGGCATCCGGTCGGTCGATCACGCGGTCGAGTCCTATTGCTCGCCGACTGCCAATCCGGCGACCGAGCCGCTTTCGCTGCAGGGCCTGCGCCTCCTCCATCGCTCGCTGCCGGCCATGGTCGAGCGTCCCGACGATCTCTCCGCGCGTCTCGATGGCCAGTTCGGCATGTGGCAGGCCATAGCGGCCTCGATTGCCGGCGCAGGGAGCGGCGCGAGCCACGGCATCGGCTATGTGCTCGGCTCTGGATACGGCGTACCGCACGGGCATACGAGCTGCGTCATGCTGCCGGCCGTGTTGCGCTGGAATGCTTCCTTCAACGGCGAGCGTCAGAAGGCGCTCAGCGCTGCCATGGGCGCGCCGGAACGGCCGGCCGGCGATCTCATTGCCGAACTCGTTCAGCGTATTGGCCAGCCGGGTAACCTGCGTGCCCTCGGCATCAAGCGCGAGAACCTCCCGGACATCGCCGAGCGGGCCATGACCTACGCGCCAGTGCGGCGGAATCCGAAGAAAATCAGCGGCCCGGCCGACGTGATGGAAATCCTCGAGATCGCCTGGTAGGGGGCGCTTAAGCGCGTGCGAGCTGTTCGGAGTCCGGCGCCTGCCGTGGGCGCGCTGGCGGCGTGGTGCGATTCCGCCGTCGCAGCAGCAGGAAGAGGATGATTGCGACATTGAGCAGGTTCCAGATCACGCCATTGAGGAAGGCGGCCTGATAGGAGCCCGTGAAGTCGAAGATTGCGCCCGACATCCAGCCGCCGAGCGCCATGCCGAACAGCGTGGACATGATGACGATACCGACGCGCGTCCCGGCTTCGCTGGACGGGAAGAGCTCGCGCACCACAAGGGCGTAAGCTGGCACGATCCCGCCCTGAAACAGGCCGAAGAGCGCCGAGACGACGTAGAGCGACGCAAGGCCATCGAAGGGCATGTAGAGAACCAGCGCGACCGTCTGCAGGGCCGAGCCAAGAAGCACGGTAGCGAGGCCGCCGATCTTGTCGGAGATAAAGCCGGACGCGATACGGCTCACGACGCCGAAGCCGAGCATGATCGACAGCATCTCGGCGCCGCGCTGGGCGCCGAAACCGAGATCGGCGCAATAGGCCACGATATGCACCTGCGGCATCGACATGGCGACACAGCAGGCGAGGCCCGCCACGACGAGCAGGGTTTGGAGCGTGGAGGACCTGAGCCCGACGAGAGCCGGCGAGGCTTCGTTGGCGACAGTCGCGGCAGTGACTGGAGCAGGCGGCGGCGGGCGGCGCTGCAGGAGCGGTGCCAGCAGCAGGAGCGATACCGTACAGAAGATGCCGACCGCGATGTGCGTGAGCCGCCAGCCGTAGGTGTCGATGCCGGCCTGCAGGATGGGCGGCCAGATGGTGCCCGAAAGATAGTTGCCGCTGGCGCAGATGCCGACGGCAATGCCGCGCCGCTTGTTGAACCAGTGGGTCATGTCGGCGAGCAGGGGCGCAAAAATCGTCGACGTGCCGCAAAGGCCAATCAGGAGCCCAAATACAATGGCGAACTGCCAGATGCTCTGCGCGTACGCCGAGGCGACATAGCCGAGCCCGATAGCGATGGCGCCGCCCATCACGGGAAGCATGACGCCGTGACGGTCGGCAATGCGGCCGGCAATGACGCCACCGAACCCGAAGCCGAGGAGCGTGAGGGTATAGGGGAGCGATGCCGCGCCCCGGTCGACGCCGAAATCGGCCTGCAAGGCCGGGAGGACGACGACCACCGACCACATGCCGACGTTGCCGATGGTGCCTATGAGCGCCGCCGCCAGGAGCCGCAGCCATGCGTAACCCGAATCGACGTCGGTGGCCGTGCCGTAAGAATTGTTCATTGTTTTTGTGCTCGGCTGATGGCCGCTCAGATGTGGAGATCGAGGTGATCCGACCAGCCCCTTTACCCTGTCGGGAAGTTGGGCGCCAGAGTGCTGGTTTTCCAGTCAACAGGCCGCCGGCTCTTGGCCGGAGCCGGGTGTTGCCATTGTGCCTGCTGGCGGAACCGACAGTGTAACTGGAGCGTCATCGGGCTGACGTAGGGAACATAAAATGATACCTACTTGCGGCAATACAGCCGTATCCCCATCTTCGCGGTCACCTGGGTGCAGGTGGGGCGCGGAGCTGCGTGCGTTGGTCAACGGCACGAAGACAGCAGGGAGAGATGCAATGAGCGGGTCAATGTCGCGCGCTGGGGCACGCGCCGGAGGGCTCGTGATAGCCCTCGCTGCGCTGTTGGGGCTTGCTGGCACCTCGCAGGCGCACGCGCAGGCGCCCTTTCAGACGCTTGCAGGCAACTGGAGTGGCTCGGGGCAGATCAAACTCGACAATGGCAAGTCCGAGGCACTGAAGTGCCGCGCATATTATACGCAGAAGGAGTCGGACAACCTCGGCATTGCGCTGCGTTGCGCCTCGGCAAGCAACAAGATCGAGCTGCGCGCCAGCCTGAGCCAGAGCGGGAGTCAGGTCGCGGGCAGCTGGGAAGAGCGCACCTTCAACGCGGCCGGCACAGTAACCGGAAGAGTGACATCGGGGCGGATCAATCTGTCCATCACGGGCGGTACGTTCTCCGGCTCCATGAACGTGGCGATCACGGGCGAGCGCCACTCGGTGTCGATCGAGACCAACGGGATCGGCCTAAGGGCCGTGAATATCAGCCTGTCGCGTGGCTAGTTGCGTCGGGGTGGTGGGGGATGCCCGCCTGACGGGGCGGAGGCGGTGCGTAGGCGGTTGTGCCGCCAGCCGGCCATGCCCAGGTGGGGGATCCGAGAGCAGGGGAGACTAATCATGAGAAGGATTTCGGCGCCACTCGCAGTTCTGGCGCTTGCAAGTAGCATCGCGCTCACTGCCGATGCGGCCGTCTTCGGGGATGCCGCGGCGCAGCGGGCGCGCGAGGGCCGGGCTCCGGACTATGTCGTGGCCGAGAGCCGCTGGGGTCATGGCACAGTGTCGGGGCCGGTTCGGCGTGGGCCCAATGGTTGGCAAGTGCGTATGCCGCGCGGCACGTGGATTGAATGCAAGCGGAGCTGCTCGGAGACGTTGCGCCTCGCGACGGTCGATTTCTGGGAGACGCAGGGGCGCGATGCGCCGGATGGCGGTCCCGGCTACTTCAGGCTCGATTTCTATTTCTGAACGACAAAGCCCCCCTCCCAGGCAGGGAGAGGGGCTTTCGAATTGAGCGCGCAGCGATCAGCCGATCGCGAGCGGCATCTTTTGCGTGATCTTTACGCCGGCATCATCGAGCCACGTGAACTCGAACTCACCAGCACCCGGCACCTTCATGAAGAAAGCGAGGTAGGGGTTCGCCGAGATGCCGGGCTGAATGTCCGCCTTGAAGAACTCGACGCCGTTGAAGCTCGCCGTGATCGCGTTGATGATGTTGCGCGGGACGACCTTGCCGTCGGCAGTCTTGCGGTTCCCGGTCTCCATCACGTGCTGCACGAGCGTCTTGATCTCGATGATCTCGCCGACCTTGGCCTTTTCCGGAATGCGGATGCGGGGTTTTGCTGCTGACATCGTTCTCGTTCCCTAATCCTGCCTCAGCCGCCGCAGCCGCCGATCGTGACCTTCACGTTACGCTTCCCGAGCAGGAATTTCCCATCGCTCAGCGCGGCCACTGCGATGACGTCCTGTGTCCGCGCGAGGCGCATCCGGCTCGACACCGCCGCCTTGCCGGAAGCCGGCGTGAAGTGGTAGCTCGCCACACCGACCTGCGGATTGCCCGTCGCGAAGATGTGCAGCGTCTTGACGTAGCTGGCCTCGGACATCGGGCTGTCGACGGCCAGGGTAAAGGGCACGGTGTTGCCGTTCTCGGCGATCTCCGGGACCTCGAGCGTGATGCCGCTCTCGCTCGCCGTGGCGTCGCCGAGGACTTTCTTCAGGGCTTCGTCGATGCTGCGCACAGGCTCCTGTGCAAGCGCTGGCAGATTTGCGAGGAGCGTGGCAACCACCAGGCTGGAGCCCGCGCCAATCAGGAAGGTCCGGCGACCGAGAACCTCGAATTCCATCCTTCGCGTCATTGCTTTTCGCACTCCCGGCGTTTGAGACCGGGCCTCCTCCGTACTGGCCGCACACCGGGGCACGTTGCCCTGGAAATGAGGGCGTATTGCGTCTCGCGATGACCGCTGACGCCGTCGATGGCTTGCGCATTGCCACTAGCATATTAGAATGTTTGTATGCAACTGCAGGGGCGCCGAGAAGTGCCGTGGATTTAACGGTAATGAAACGCGCCCCGCGCCCCGTCCTGCATCTGCTCACGTATCTGGTTGCGCTGATGCTGCACGCCGGCATCGCGCGTGCTCAGCAGCCAGCGCCCGAGATCGATATCGCGACGGCGCCTGCCGTGCTGGTCATGATCGCCGATCCCGGCTGTCCATACTGCGCGCGCTGGGAGCGCGAGGTGGCGCCCGGATATATTGCGAGCGATGACGGCAAGCTCGCGCCGCTCGTCCGCCGCTACCGCAACGCGCCGGATATCGCCTTCATCGAGCGCGTCGTGTTCTCGCCGACGTTTGTCCTGCTGGTGCGGGGACGAGAGATCGGCCGCATCGTCGGCTATGGCGGGGCCGACCTCTTCTGGATGCAGATGGCCGCGCTCATCGACGATGCCCGTGCCGCACTGCAACGCAGCGGCGCGGCGGCACCGAATTTTGCGGCGAAACACGTCGAAAAGAGATAACAGACCGTGGGCGTACAAAGCGCCACGAGCACGGAAGCTTATCGAAATAAATTATAAGCACTGGCGCCCGAAAGACCGCAAAAGAAGCGCGGCAGGTTCAAGCATCCGGTTGAACTTTAAGGGAGGTGTGAATGACCAAAATTTCCAGACGTAATTTGATCATTGGCGCGGGGGCCGGCGCCGTCGCGACGACGAGCTTCGGCACGTTCGCGATCGCGCAGGGTGCCGGCGCCGGGCGCGTCGTCGTGATTGGTGGCGGCGCTGGCGGCGCGAGCGTCGCGCGCGCCCTGAAGCTCGGCGCGCCGGCACTTCGTGTGACGCTCATTGAGCCGAACCGCATCTATTCCTCGTCTTTCTTCTCGAACCTCTATCTCGGCGGGTTCCGTCCGTTTGCTTCGCTCAACCACAACTATGACGGCCTGGGCCGGCTTGGCATCACCGTCGTCCATCAGCGTGCGACCGCAGTGGACACGGCCAAGAAGACTGTTCGCACGAGCGGCGGCCAGACGCTTGCCTATGACAAGCTCGTCGTCTCGCCGGGTATCGACATCAAGTACGACTCCGTTCCGGGATATTCGACGGGCGCGGCGAGCGGGCGCGCGCCTCATGCCTACACGACCGACGGTCCCAGCAAGCAGCACCTCAAGCGCCTGATCGATCAGATGCCGAATGGCGGTACGGTCGCCATGGTCATGCCGAACAATCCCTATCGTTGCCCGCCTGGCCCCTATGAACGGGCGGCCATGATCGCGCACTACCTCAAGACGCGGAAACCGAAGTCACGCATCGTCATCCTCGACCCGAAGAAGGCCTTCTCGAAGCAGCCGTTGTTCGTCGAGGCTTTCAACAAATACTACAAGGATGTTCTCGAGCTTAATCTCTCGAACGACATCGACGATTTCAGCGTCACGAGCTTCGACTTGAAGTCGCGCGAGATCACCACGAAGGCGGGGAAGAAGGTCAAGTTCGACGTCGCGAACGTCATTCCTCAGCAGAGCGCGGGAAAGATCGCGTTGAGCACAGGCCTTGCCAAGGGAGACTGGTGCCCGGTTAATCCCGAGAACTTCGCATCCGCGCTGGTGAAGGATGTCTACGTCCTCGGCGATGCGACGATCGCTGCCGAGATGCCGAAGTCGGCATTCTCGGCGAACAGCCAGGCGAAGGTGGCGGCCAGTGACATCCTCGCGGATCTCGCGAAGGGCGAGCGCTTCCCGGCGCGCTTCCGCAATACCTGCTGGTCGCTGCTGGCGCCGGACGACAACGTGAAGATCGGCGCGAACTATACCGCGAAGGGCGGCAAGCTCGAGCCTTCGGGCTCGTTCATATCGAAGCCCGGTGAGGATGCTGCGACGCGCGCTCAGAACTACCAGGAGTCGATCGGCTGGTACGCGAGCATTGTCGCCGACATGTTTGGCGGACCGCCCGCCACTGCCAGCAAGAAGAGGGGCTGAGCAGGCTCGAGTTGAGCATTATGAAGGAACGCCCGGCTTCACAGTCGGGCGTTCTGCCGTTTCACGCTCCCGCCTCGGCGGCGATCTTGTCGATGATCTTCGCGAGCTTGATGTCGCGATCGGTCAGTCCGCCGGCGTCGTGGGTGGAAAGCGTGATCTCAACGCGATTCCACACGTTGAGCCATTCAGGATGGTGATCGAGCTTTTCGGCCGCGAGCGCGACCCGCGTCATGAAGCCAAAAGCGACGCTGAAATCCGCGAACTTAAAAGTGCGGGTAATGGCATCGCGTCCATCGACAAGTGTCCAGCCGGCGAGAGCGGCGAGTGCCACGCTTCGCTGCGTCGCATCAATTTTCTGAGCCATTCAAACCTCCGTGAAGTATCGGCCTCTGCGACGGATCATACACCGCAACCGCGTTGGCCTTGTGCCGTTCCATTCCGTCGGCGCTTCGATCGGATTGAGTGCAAGGTTAAGACCAGTTCAAGGCGTTGTGATTCAACTTCCACCCGCAAACGCGGGCAAACTTGTTAGATGAGAAGTCTGGCGCGGGATGCACTGTCATTCGACCGGGTGCAGACAGGAGAGGCCACATGACAATCAGGATGTTGGTTTCGGCTGCGGTGGGTGCGATCGCAGCTGCCGCCATCGCGGCACCAGCCGAGGCTCAGCGAAAGCGGGATGGTGGTTATGACGGCGTGGTGAAAACATGCAGCACCTACGGCAATGGCTGCACGAGCGCGCCGGTGCGCCGGGCCCAGTTCGGTTACGAGTTCCGCATGCCCGGTGGCACCTGGGTGAGCTGCCGCGCCGACTGCAAGAACGCCATTCGCGAAGACATGCTGGATTTCTGGGAGACGCAGCGCGAGCGCCAGCGGGGCACGCGCTGATCTGGAATACTTGAAGTGCAAAATAAGGAGACCGCCAAATGGTCCTGAGATCGGTGTTTGGGGGTGCGCTTGCGGCTGCGATCGCCCTGAGCCTCGCAGGCGCCGCCGATGCACAATCGCGAAAGAAGGGCTCCGCGAGCCAGGGTACGGTCACGGCCTGCAGCATCTACGGTAACGGCTGCAGGACGGCGCCGCTTCGTCGCGCCTCGAACGACTACGAGTTCCGTCTGCCGGGCGGCACGTGGATGTCTTGCAAGCAGAGCTGCAAGGATACATTTCGCCGCGACGTCATCGATTTCTGGGAAACGATGCGCGAGAACAGCGGCGGCGAGCTCAACTAGCGCCACCGCTAACGCCTGCCTCAGCTCTTCTTCTGAGGCAGGTTCAAACGCCAGCCTCAGCTCTTCCGCTGAGGCAGATTCAAACGGATGTGCAACTCGTTGAGCTGCTTGTTGGAGGCCTCCGACGGGGCGCCCATGAGCAGATCGCTCGCCTGCTGGTTCATCGGGAAGAGCGCGACGTCGCGCACGGTCGAGCAGCCCGTGAGCAGCATGACGATGCGCTCGATGCCGGCGGCCATACCGCCGTGCGGCGGCGCGCCATACTGGAAGGCGCGATAGAGAGCGCCAAACCGTGCCTCGACCACCTCCGGCCCGAGGCCTGCGACGCCGAACGCCTTCACCATCGTGTCGGGACGGTGATTGCGGATGCCGCCCGAGGCGAGCTCATAGCCGTTGCAGACCAGATCGTACTGGAAGGCCTTGATCGCGAGGTAGTCATCGGTCGACATGGCCGCGTCGAGCGTGGCCGATCCGCCTTGCGGCATCGAGAAGGGGTTGTGCGAGAAGTCGATCTGCTTCTCGTCCTCGTTCCACTCGTAGAAGGGGAAGTCGACGATCCAGCAGAAGGCAAAGCGGTTCTCGTCGACGAGCTTCAGCTCGCGGCCGATCTGGTCACGCGCGAGACCTGCGAATTTGTAAAAGCGCGTCGGGTCGCCGGCGACGAAGAACGCGGCATCGCCCGTCGCGAGACCAAGCTGGCTCTGGACGGCAGCGGCGCGATCGGCACCGATGTTCTTGGCAATCGGGCCGGCACCAGCGGTGCCTTCTTCCTCGCGCCAGAAAACATAACCGAGGCCCGGCTGCCCTTCCTTCTGCGCCCAGGCATTCATGCGATCGCAGAATGCGCGGGAGCCGCCGCCCTTGGCCGGCAGTGCCCACACGCGCACTTTCGGGTCTTTCTCGATCATGCCGGCGAAGACTTTGAAGCCCGAGCCGCGGAAATGCTCGGTCACGTCCTGCATCTCGATTGGGTTGCGCAGGTCCGGCTTGTCGCTGCCGTACTTCGCGATCGCGGTGTCATAGGGAATGCGCGGGAAGGTCGCCGTCACCGGCTTTCCTTCCGCGAACTCCTCGAACACGCCGCGGATGATCGGCTCCATGGTTCCGAGCACGTCGTTCTGCTCGACGAAGCTCATCTCGACATCGAGCTGGTAGAACTCGCCCGGCAGGCGGTCGGCACGCGGGTCCTCGTCGCGGAAGCAGGGTGCGATCTGGAAATAGCGGTCGAAGCCCGACATCATCAGGAGCTGCTTGTACTGCTGCGGGGCCTGAGGCAGGGCGTAGAATTTGCCCGGATGTACGCGCGAGGGGACGAGGAAGTCGCGCGCGCCCTCGGGGCTCGAGGCGGTCAGGATCGGCGTCGGGAACTCGTTGAAGCCCGCATCATGCATGCGCCGACGGATCGAGCGCGTGATGGCAAGCCGTTTCATGATGATGCCGTGCAGCGTCTCGCGGCGCAGATCGAGAAAGCGGTAAGTGAGGCGTAGATCCTCCGGATACTCGGGCTCGCCGAACACGGGAACGGGAAGCTCCTTGGCCTCGGAGAGCACTTCGATGCCCGAGGCGTAGATCTCGACGGCGCCCGTCGCGAGGTCGGCATTGAGCGTGCCTTCGGGACGCGCGCGCACCTTGCCATCAATGCGCACGACCCACTCCGAGCGCAGGCGCTCGGCGGTCTTGAAGGCGGTGGTGTCCGGATCGACCACGATCTGAGTGAGGCCGTAGTGGTCGCGCAGGTCGATGAACAGCAGGCCGCCGTGGTCACGGACGCGGTGAACCCAGCCCGAAAGGCGCGTTTCCGAACCGATATCGCTCTCTCTCAGCGCGCCGCAGGTATGCGAGCGGTAGCGGTGCGTGCTGGCGTCTGCCATGGCCGGGCTCCCTCACGCCGGAGGCGTGGTCGTTGCGAGCGCGCGCTCCAGGGCGCTGCGCGTCGAAATAGGGTCAAATCGGGCCGGAACAGCGCACGCACGCCCGGCCTTGTCAAGGTGGGGGCGGGCGTCCGGAGAATCGGCCTCAATCCAGATAGCGCGAAGCCAATACCCAGCCGATCATCCAGCCGAGGATGAGTGCCGCGAGATTCCCAGTCATGAAGATCATGGCGTGCCAGGCGGCCACATCGTCCGGACTCTCGAAGGGCATGTCGGTGATGACCCAGGTCGCGAGCGGTCCGCTCACAAACAGGATTGCGATCAGCGCGAAGGCCATCGCCACCACCATCGATATAATGTAGCGCATCGGTTACTTCACTTCCGAGAACCAGGCTTCCTTGGCTTGCGCGTAGTTCGAGTAGTACCCGAGCCAAGAGAACCACTCCACTCGGGGAGATCCCGCACAATCGGCTTGCTGTGGATGTTCGTCAGATCGTGCGGGGCAAAGCACCGAGACACCATGCTGTGGTTGGCGTGTGCCAGAGATCCTCGAACGCAACCAGCCATGGCCCACTAGGATGGCTGGCATATCACCGCGGCGTTTGGGGCGCCTGACGGCGATTCGGTCGCTCCCAGGTGTCTGGCTTCAACGGCCGGTTGCCCGTAGCGGGGCATGGTGCCGCATCGGCGATGCAGTGTTGCCCAATCGCCTTGAAGTTGGGCGGTCGACGTTGCAGCATCCGGCCCGCACGAAGGATTCGGGGTGAGCTACGGCTCGGCTCCAGTCGAGCGCGCCAACTTGAGCGCAGCAGATGCAGCAGCATCCGGCGCGTGGGACCACGGGGGAAGAGCCGCGATGGCGGGCACCGGCGAGCCGAGACGGACGTTCGCCTTCACCTTCGGGCTGGAACGGCTCGGCCTCGTGGCGCTGCGCGCGCCGTGGATCACGTTCGGCCTGATCGTTATTCTGACCGTGCTCGCGATCTTCGGCGTGATGCGTCTCAAGGTCGACGACAGCCTCTCCGAGCTCTTCCGCACGAATACGCCCGAGTTTCGCCAGTACGAGGAGATCGATCGCCGCTTTCCTTCGAGCGAATACGACGTCCTGGTCGTCATCGAGGGACCGGGTCTGCTCGAGCGGGACAAGCTCAAGGCCGTTCACGACACGATCGTCGACCTCCAGCTCACCGACGGCGTCAACGGTCTCGTGTCGATGCTTTCCGCGCGCGAGAAGCCGGATGCAAATGGCTATGCCGCGCCCGTCGTTCCCGACGAGTTGCCGGAAGGCGCCGACTACGACGCCATGATTGCCCGGCTCAAGAGCAACGAGATCGTCACCGGAAAATTCCTCTCCAACGACGGCACTCTCGCGCTCGCGGTCATCGCGCTCGACAGGAAGCTCGTCGAGGAGCGTGGGGCTAAGGAGGTCATCGGCGGCATACTCGGTGAAGCCGAGCGCGGGCTCCAGGGTACGGGTCTCAAGGTCCAGCTCACCGGCGCGCCGGTCATGCAGCTCGAGATCCGCAATGCCGTCGAGCGTGATCGTCTTGTCTACAATGGTCTCGGCTTCGTGCTGGGCACGCTCATTGCCTACATCTTCTTTCGCCGCATCTCGCTGACGCTGCTCGCCGTGATCGGGCCGGCCGTCGCCATTCTCTGGACGCTCGGCGTCGTCGGCAGTCTCGACTATCGGCTGAACCTGTTCATCAACGTGATCACGCCGCTGATCCTCGTCTCCGGCTTCTCCGACAGTATGCATCTCGTGTTCGCCATTAGGCGCGACATCATGGCGGGTGTCGACCGGCTGACGGCGGCGCGCGAGGCCGTGCTCGATGTTGCGCCCGCGTGCCTGCTGACGGCGATGAACGCGTCATTGGCGCTACTCTCTTTCTCGTTTGCGGAATCGGCACTGATCCGAACGTTCGGCATGGTCGCGATCATGGCGGTCGCTATCTCCTACATCGCCGTTGCCGTCGTCGTGCCGACACTCGCCGCGCTGCTCATTCCGCGCGAGAAGACGCCTAGAAAAGATGTCGAGCCGAACCAGGATGGCGGTTTCGGCGTGCTCGGCGTGATCACCGAGGGCATCGTCCGGCGCGTGATCGCTGCACCCCTGGCCTTCAGCCTCGCGGGGCTCGCCGCCGTCGTGCTGACGGGCCTTGCGTATATCCAGCTCGTGCCTCAGTACCGGCTCGCCGACCAGGTGCCGGACAAGGAGCACGCGCTCGCGGCGACAGAACGCCTCGACACGAAGCTCACGGGCGCCAATCCGGTGCACGTCATGATCCGCTGGACGGGCGGACAATCACTGTTCGACGAGAAGACGCTCGCCGCGATTGCGGCTGCGCACACCGTTCTCGAGAAGGAGGCCGGTCTCGGCAATGTCTGGTCGGTCGAGAGCCTGCGCCGCTGGCTCGCCGAAGCTGGCGACAGCAGCATCGAGACGGTCAAGAAGTACATCGGCATTCTGCCCGAGCATCTTGTCCAGCGGTTCATCGCCCAGGATCAGAACGCCGTCCTGGTGACGGGCCGTCTCCCCGATATCGACGCCAGCCAGATCCTGCCGATCATCGAGAAGATCGACCGCGCGCTCGACTCCGTGCGGGCCGCGCATCCGGGTTACGAGATCTCCGTCACCGGGCTGCCGGCGATCGCGGCGCGCAACTCCGCACGCCTCATCGGCGAGCTGAATTGGGGCCTGATCGGGGATATGTTCGTCATCTTCATTTTCCTCGGGATCGCGCTGCGCTCGGTCCTCTCGGGCGTCACGAGCATCCTGCCGTCGCTCTTTCCGATCTTTGCGACGGGCGCCATCCTGTGGCTCGGTGGCGAGGGCCTGCAGTTCGCGTCGATCATCGCTATCACGGTGGCGTTCGCGCTGGCGATCGATAGTACGATCCACTTCCTGAACCGCTTCCAGCTCGAGGAGAGCCGGCCCGGCACGATCGATGTGAACGACGCCCTGATCCGCACGATGCACCACATCGGGCCGGTGATCGTGCTGACCACGATCGTGCTCGCGCTGGGGCTCGGCGTCACGATCCTCTCGCACCTGCCTTCGCTCAGATTGTTCGGGCGATTGGCAGGAATCTGCCTTTTTGCCTCATTGATCGGTCAGCTCATCATCCTGCCGGCGACCGTGGCGCTCTTTCGGCGATATTGGCCGCGGCGGGCGCCGGCCGCCGCCTCGTGACCGGAAAGCTCAGCGGCTGGTATGATCGTGGGGTCGTGCTGCTTATGAGCCAACTGATGCGAGCAATGTCGGATCCAACCGATGCCACGAGCCCCTAATGCCGTTGATTTCTGGCGTGGCTTTGCGCTCGTCTCGATTTTCATCAATCACGTTCCGGGCATTTTCTTCGACCAGTTCACGCATCGCGCAGTCTCGATCTCGGACTCGGCCGAGCTCTTCGTCTTTCTCGCGGGATGGTCCCTGCGTTACGTGATCGGGGATGCCGCACACCCGACGCCCATGCATCAGGTCGTGCTCCGGCTCGGCGGGCGCGCCCTGACCCTTTATGCCGCCCATATGATGATCGTCATGTTGGCGATCGCCATTCTCGCGATCACGTCGCGGCTTCTCGACAACCCGGTGCTGCTCGAATGGCACAATGCGGCGGCTGTGTTCTACCGGCCGGTCGAGACGCACATCGGCATTGCGCTTCTCACCCACCAGCTCGGCTATTTCGACATACTGCCGCTCTATGTCGCACTAATGCTGATTGCGCCCATTCTCGCGATCATCGATCGCGTGGCGCCCAGTCTCCTGCTGCCTGCGTCCTTTACGCTCTATCTGGTGTCGCTGATCGTGCCGCTGACCATTCCCGCATGGCCGATCGACGGGCAGTGGTTCTTCAATCCCCTGACCTGGCAGTTCATCTTCGTGCTGGGGCTGGTGCTGGGGCGTGACACGGGGCTAGGGCATTGGGTTCGCCAGCATATTGTGGCGATCCGCTGGGCTGCGCTGCCGGTCGTCATCGTCGGGACGATCTTTGTTCTGACGGGCGGCGCATGGATTGATCCGACCGAGGTGCCGGAGCCGAAATTGTTGTTCATTAACGGCAAGACGTTCGCAACCCCGATCCGGGTCATACAGTTCCTGGCACTAGTCGCGGTGATGTCGATCGTCTATCCGTACATTGCACGGCTTATACCGAGTGCTGTTGGTTATCTGGCAATGCTTGGCCGGAACTCGCTGGAAGTGTTTTGTGCGGCATCTGTCCTCAGTCTGGTTTGCCAGATTCTACGATTTACGTTGCCGGATGGCGTCTGGCTTGACACCCTGCTCGTCTTGGGCGGCGTGGCTCTCATGGGAACGGTGGCATGGCTCGCCGAATGGCGTACTCGAGTCGTTGCGGTAGCCTGAAGGGGCTGCTGCTCGCGCTCGCGCTCCTGACAGCGCTCCCGGCCTACGCATCGGGCCAACAAGGCGCGCCTGCAGAACCCGCCGTGCCCGCGCCCTCTCAGCCCGGAGCCGCGGAGCCAAAGCAGGAAGGAAACCTCCCGCCCGTCACGCGCGACTGCCAGATCGGTGGCACCGAGGTCGTCACACAGTCACCGCTGCCCAATGTGCTGAAAGCCATGCGCGAGCGGCAGAAGATCAAGATTCTCGCGATTGGCGCCGCGCCGATCGTGCGCAACGAGACTGGCGCCGGCGGCTACTACGACCTCGTCGAGCAGTTCCTCGAGCAGACCTTCAAGGGCCTGCAGGTCGAGATCATCCATCGCGGCGTATCTGGCGAGCTGGCACGCGATGCGGGTGCGCGCATCAAGATGGAGGTGGCACTCGTCGAGCCCGACCTCGTCCTCTGGCAGGTCGGGACAGCCGATGCGCTCGCGCGCCTCCCGATCGAGGATTTCGAAAAGAGCCTCGGGAAAACGCTCGTCTGGCTTAAGGTGCACGATGTCGACGTCGCCCTCATCGGCCTCCACTACACCAAGGCCCTGACCAAGGACGTGCATTATCAGGCGGTCCGCAAGTCGCTCAAGAAGGTGGCGACCGAGCTCGGTGTCATGCGGGTCGGTCGCTACGAGGCCACGGAGACACTCGCGCGCCTGCGCGGCGAGCAGGGCGTGCCGCCGGACCGCGCGCGGCTGACCGAGGCCTCCTATGAATGCAGCGCCGAGTATCTTGCGCGCGCCATTGCGATCGGGCTTTTCCACAAGGACAAGCCCAGCAAACCCGCGGACAAGCCTGCAAGCAAATAGAGGCGCGGCGCTCCACCAAATCGAGCTCGGCAGAGCTGCCTATCTGCATGATTGGGGTGACCGTGACGGCCGAGGCCGCTATGGTCGCGACCCTGAGTGCGCCGCTGCCATGCGGCTCGCCCGGTGCGCCGGTGAGGAACCCGACCATGACGCAGCACTTCGCCTCCGACAACAATGCCGGCATGTGTCCCGAGGCCATGGCGGCGCTGAAACGGGCCAACGCGACCGGCCACGAGCTTTCCTATGGCGAGGACCGCTGGACGGCAGATGTCTGCGACGGTCTCCGGGCCCTCTTCCAGACGGACTGCGAGGTCTTCTTCGTTTTCAACGGCACGGCGGCGAACTCCGTGGCGCTGTCGGCTATGTGCCAGCCCTTTCATGCCGTGATCTGCCATGAGCTGAGCCACATCGAGACGGACGAATGCGGGGCGCCGGAGTTTTTCTCCGCTGGCTCGAAACTGCTCGCGGTCGAAGGCCCTCTCGGCAAGCTGACGCCCGACATCATCGAGTTCACGGCCAAAAAGCGTACGGATATCCATTTCCCGAAGCCGAAGGCCGTCTCGCTCACGCAGTCGACCGAGGTCGGCACTGTCTACACCGTCGAGGAACTGCGCGCGATTGCGGCCATCGCCAAGCGGCATGGGCTCAACATTCACATGGACGGCGCACGCTTCGCCAATGCTGTCGCGACGCTCGGCTGCCATCCCTCGGAGATCACGTGGCGGGCAGGGATCGACGTACTCTGCTTCGGCGGCACCAAGAACGGGCTTCCTGTCGGCGAGGCCGTAATCTTCTTCAAGAAGGAACTCGCCGAAGACTTCGCATGGCGCGTCAAGCAGGCGGGTCAGCTCGCATCCAAAATGCGTTTCGTCTCGGCGCCCTGGCTCGGCCTTCTCGAGAACGACGTATGGCTGCGCAATGCGCGCCACGCCAATGCCATGGCCAAGCGCCTCGCCGACCAGATCAGCCCACTCGAGGGCGTCAACCTCATGTTCCCGGTCGAGGCGAATGCGGTTTTCGCCGAGATCCCACCGGCCGCTCAGGTGAAGCTGCGCGATAAGGGCTGGCGGTTCTACACGTTCATCGGTGCCGGTGGCTGCCGCCTCATGTGCGCATGGGATACCTCTCCCGATACGGTCGACCGCTTTGCCGCCGATATCGCCAAGGCCGTGCAGGGCGTTGCGCCGGCGCGCGAAGTCGCGGGCGAAGCGCGTGGACGCGGGCGGCGCTGAGCGTCGAGCCCCGAGGAAAGAATTGATGTCATGAAGGGCAGGATCGCGGGGCCGGAGATCGAGCGCCTGATTCAGCTCCTGGCGCGCCTGCCGGGACTTGGATCGCGCTCGGCGCGCAAGGCTGCGCTCGCGCTCCTGAAGCGTCGCCACGAGCTGCTCGAGCCGCTCGCCGCCGCCATGCAGGAGGCAGCGCGCAATCTCGTCGCCTGCGAGGTTTGCGCCAATCTCGACACCATCTCGCCGTGCACGATCTGCGCTGATACGCGCCGCGACCGTTCGCTCGTCGTGGTCGTCGAGGAGATCGGCGATCTCTGGGCACTCGAGCGTGCCGGCGTCGTCAACGGCCTCTATCATGTGCTCGGCGGACATTTGTCGCCGCTCGACGGCATCGGCCCGGATCAGCTCAATATCACTCGCCTCGTCGAGCGCGCGCACACGGTCGAAGTCCGTGAGGTTCTGCTCGCGCTCAATGCAACGGTTGAAGGGCAGTCGACGGCGCACTATGTGCGTGAGCAGCTTGCCGATGCGGACGTAAAGGTGTCCGGCCTCCAGCATGGCGTGCCTGTCGGGGGGGAACTCGACTATCTCGATGAAGGCACGCTCGCCGCCGCGATCCGCTCGCGACGGACATTGTAGAAGGCTCAGCCCACATGGCGAGCGACAGAGGAGCCCGGTTCGTAACGGGCTCCATACCCGCACACGTTTTGCGCATGACCGGCGCCGCTGCGTTCGGGCTCATGGCAATTTTTCTCGGCGAGCTCGCGAACGTCTTCTTTCTCAGCATGCTTGGCGACGTCGAGATCATCGCCGCCGTCGGCTACGCCTCCACGATCCTCTTCCTTCTGCTCTCCGTCGGTATCGGCACGGCCATCGCGGCGAGCGCGCTTGTTGCGCCGTCCATCGGCGCCGGCAACCTCGCGCGCGCGAAGAGCCTCAGCACCAGCACGCATGTCTATTCGGTGCTGTTTGCAGCCGTCTCGGGGATCGTTGTCTGGGTCTATGTGCCCGAACTGATCAGGCTCATCGGCGCGGAAGGCCGCACGCACGCGCTCGCGACGAGCTATTTGCGCATTCTCATTCCGTTCATGACGCTCATGTCGCTCGGCATGTGCGCCTCGGCGGTGCTGCGCTCACAGGGTGATGCGCGCCGCTCCATGAACGTCACGCTGGTCGGTGCCTTCGTGAATGTCGCGCTCGATCCGCTCTTCATCTTCACGTTCGGCCTCGGCATCCAGGGCGCCGCCTGGGCGACGAATATCTCGCGCATTGCCGTTGCCGGCTTCGGCATCTACTGGCTCATCCGCGAGCACGATCTTCTGGCGCGGCCACGCCTCAAGGATGTACTGGACGATGCAGGCACGATCCTGCGCTTTGCGGTTCCGGCAACGCTGACCAACCTCGCGACACCCATCGCCAATGCCTACGTCACGTACGCCATTGCGAGCCACGGCACGGCGGCGGTTGCCGCCTGGGCGCTGATCGGGCGCATTGCGCCGGTGGCATTCGGCTCGATCTTCGCGCTCTCCGGCGCGGTCGGCCCCGTGCTCGGGCAAAATCTTGGTGCGCGTCAGTGGTCGCGCGTGCGCGAGGCCTTCGATGTTTCGATCCTGACGGCCATCGGCTTTACTGCCATTGCCTGGGTCGCCCTCTCGCTTGCCGTCGATCCGCTCATTGCAGTCTTCCGCGCGACTGGCGAGACGGCGGCCATTCTGCGCACGTACTGCATCTATCTTTCGCCGATGTTCGCCTTCCTCGGCATTCTTTTCGTTGCCAACGCCGCGCTCAATGCGCTGGGGCATCCGCACTGGCCGACCGTGCTCAACTGGGCGCGCGCGACGCTTGGCACCATACCGGTCGTGACGATCGGCGGCATGTTTTGGGGGCCGACGGGTGTGATCGGCGCCAACCTCGCTGGCGCGAGCGTATTCGCACTGCTCGGGGCGTGGCTCTGCCGACGTCTGATCGCAGGGAAGGCGCAGAAGGAAGCGGATAGAAGAAGCTAGCGGTACCGACGCCAGGGTTCACACGCGATACCGTCGCTGTCAGCATCGTTTATCGGCCAATAGCCTGGGCTACCTCGCAGAGCAGGCGCGAGTCCCACGGTTCGGGCCGCGCTGCAGTTCACTCCTGCCGCAAAGTGCCGGATCGTCACGCCAACCGGCCAAGGTGAGGCAGACCAGATCGCGAAATAAATCCCGCCGCCAGCCAATGCGCCGATGAGGCCTCGGCGCGCCCAGCGGCGTGCCAGCGATGCGCGCTCGTGACGGCGCAATATTGCCCTGAAACGCCGCTTGAGATGTCGCGCCTGCGCTTCGCCGTCCAAGCCAAGCTGCGAGCGGTTGAACGCTTCCACGCGGGCGTTTCGCTCTCGGCGATAGTCGTCCAGGTTAGAGGTTGCCATGGCGGTGCTCCGCCCGCCTATGAGGACGTGACTGTATTGAACCTCAGTCCGCGCTGAGCATCGCCCAACTTGCGCCGCCAGCCGCCGCCGCGGCGATGATGCGCCACGGCCAGCTCCAGCGCGAGGCAGGAGCAACTTGTTCTGGCCGAGGACGATCGGGCGGCGTTTCCTCCTCGAGTTCCTCGGCGTTCCTCAACTGGCACATGGAGACCTCCGACGCGGACCGCTGAGTATCAACGATGCCGGTGCGGAGGAAGTTAAGAATTCTGGGTACGTAGATGTAAGGTAAATAGAATGTTGCAGCGCCGTTGCAGCCTCAGTTTTCCTCAGGATGTGTCGGTCGGGCCGCACCCGTGAGATCGTGGCTATGGTCGTGCTGGTGCTGATAGAGCGCGAATGAGCGCGCCGCTTCGGCGCCGAAGAGCCGGACGTACTCGGGATGCTGCGCCACGGTCTCCGGTTGTCCGGAGCAGCAGATGTGGCGATTGACGCAGATGACGCGATCGCTTTGCGCCATGACCACGTGCAGATCGTGGCTGACGAGCAGAATGCCGACGCCGCGCGCATTCCGGATGCGCCCGATGAGGTCATACAGCTCGGCTTCGCCGGTGTAGTCGACGCCGCGCACGGGCTCGTCGAGCACGAGGAGCTTGGGCTGCCTGAGCAGGGCGCGCGCGAGCACGACGCGCTGCAACTCGCCGCCCGAAAGCTGAGAGAGCTGCTGGCCAATGACGCGCGTCGCGCCGACCTCGCCCAGAGCGGCCTCGGCTTCCATTTGCGTGTGGCGGCTGCCGAGCGCGAGAAAGCGCGCAACGGTCATCGGGATCGCCGGGTCGCGGTCGAAGCGTTGGGGGGCATAGCCGACAGTGAGGCCGTCGCTTCGTGTGACGGTGCCCCGATCGGGCCGCTCCAGTCCCAGCAGAATGCGCACGAGAGTGGTCTTGCCGGCGCCATTAGGGCCGATCAGCGTGACGATCTCCCCTGGCGCCAGATCGAGATCAATGCCATCGAGGATGGTGCGGCCGGCGCGGGCGAAATGCACTTCGCGTGCGGTGAGCAGGATGTCGGTCCGCCCCGGCAGCGTGCCGGCGTGGCCATGGTGATGATGGCCATGGTCGTGATGCCCGTGGTCGTGATCATGATGCGCATGACCATTTTGATCATGGGCGTCGTGTGCGTGCGATTGTGTGCTCATGCTGGTGAAGCCGCGCAACTTGCGCAGAGGCCGGTCACCTCGACCATGACGCGCGCCGTGCCGAAGCCCGCGCCGCGGGCCGCGCCGTCGATGGCATCGAAAGCCGCAGGGGCTGCGACCTCGGCAACCGTCGCGCAGCGTTCGCACGCGAGAACAATCTGGCGCGCCGCGTGCTTGCCGTGCGGTGCGTGACAGGCGAAGTAGGCGTTGCGGCTTTCGAGACGGTGCACGACGCCCATTTCGAGTAGCGCGTCGAGCGCTCGATAGACGGAGATCGGCGCCATGCGCGTGCGCTCCTTGCGCGCCAGCCGCTCAAGGATCTCGTAGGCGCCCAGGGCATGATGCGAAGCTGCGACCTCCTCGAGCACGCGACGGCGCAGCGGCGTCAGCTTGAGGCCCTTCGCCTCGAAGACGTCGGCCGCACGCTCCAGCGTTCCTTTCAGGCAGGGGCCATGGTCGTGGCCGGGCGCCGGAAAGGAGGCCGGGAGGGGCGAATTGGGCTGTGCGCGGCGCATGCTATCGGTCTCGTGCGTGGTCAAACGGCTATCGGCGAATAATATAACACTCATCGAGGCCGACCGCATCCCCGCACACCTAGGCCTCCCCGGCCTGATGGACGCCCGCGACACGCCATTGTGACAAGCGGGCCGATTGCTGCGCAGGGGGCGCCCGTGCTGAGGTGCCCCAGATCCGAGACTTGAGCCTGGCGGGAGCCCGTTCATGAGCGACACCACTGGAAACCCCATCCATTCCGGCACGCGCATCGGGCATGTTCACCTGAAGGTGGCCGATATCGAGCGGGCGCTCGGCTTTTGGCGCGACGTGCTCGGTTTCGAGGTCACGCAGAGGCGTGACCAGGCCGTGTTCCTCTCGGCCGGTGGCTATCATCACCATATTGCCCTCAATACCTGGGAGAGCAAGGGTGGGGCGCCGCCCGCGCCCGGGACGACAGGCCTCTATCACGTGGCGATCCTCTACCCAGACCGCGCAGCACTTGCTGATGCGCTGCGTCGCGTGCAGGCAGCCGGCATCAAGCTCGATGGCGCCAGCGATCATGGCGTGAGCGAGGCCCTGTATCTGCGCGACTTCGACGGCAACGGCGTCGAGCTTTACCGCGATAAGCCGAAGGCAGAGTGGCCGCGTACGGAGGCGGGTGCGCTCAATATGATCACCAAACGCCTCGATCTCGATGCGCTGCTCGCCGAGCCACATTAGAGCGAATCTGAGCTGCGTTGGCGGCCTTGCCGCGATCGTTTCAGGCGGATAGCTTGCGGCACGTTTGAATGAGCGCGCGGCGCCATGACCGCCGTGCGCGAGCATCGGGAGAGAAACATGCAGGACAGGCCGACGACGCTGAAGCGTTACCAGACCTACATCGACGGCAAATGGACGGACGCCGCTTCGGGGAAGTTCTTCGAGACGAGCGATCCCTATACCGGCGAGCCTTGGGCGCTCGTTCCCGAGTGTGATGCGCGCGATGCGGAGCTTGCTTGCAACGCGGCGGCTCGTGCTTTCGAGAGTGGCCCGTGGCCGGCGACGACGGCGACGGCGCGCGGGCGCCTGCTGCGCAAAATGGGCGAGCTCATTGCCAAGCACGCCAAGCACCTTGCCGAGATCGAGGTGCGCGACAACGGCAAGCTCATCTCGGAGATGTACGCACAGACGCAGTACTTGCCGGAATGGTTCTATTACTATGGCGGTCTCGCGGACAAGATTACCGGCCAGACCATCCCCGTCGATAAGCCCGACCACTTCTGCTACACGCTCAAGGAGCCTGTCGGCCCGTGCGTGTTCATTACGCCGTGGAATTCGCCTCTCATGCTCGTCGGCTGGAAGCTTGCGCCGGCGCTGGCAGCGGGTTGCACCGTTGTCATCAAGCCAAGCGAGTTCACCTCGGCCTCGCTCCTCGAATTCATCAAGCTCGTCGTCGAGGAAGCCGGCGTGCCGCCCGGCGTCATCAATGTGGTGACGGGTTACGGTGCCGTTGTCGGCGAGCCGCTCGTCACGCATCCAAAGATCGCCAAGGTTGCCTTCACGGGCGGCACGGCGACCGGTGCGCGCGTGAATGAACTCGCCGCACGCAGCTTCAAGAAGGTGTCACTTGAGCTCGGTGGCAAGTCGCCGAACATAATGTTCGACGACTGCATTCTCGATGATGCGGTGAACGGCGCGATCTCCGGCATCTTCGCGGCGACTGGCCAGACCTGCATTGCCGGCTCTCGCCTGCTCGTCCAGGAGAGCATCCACGACAAGTTTGTGGAGAAGCTCGTCGCGGTCGCGCAGACGGCGAAGCTCGGCAATCCACAGCTCTTCGAGACCCAGGTCGGCCCGGTGACGACGCCGCCGCAGTATCAGAAGATCCTCGGCTACATCGATATTGCCAAGGGTGAAGGCGCCACGTGCGTGCTCGGCGGTGGGCCGGCGACGGCTGCCGAGGGTGGCGGCAAGTACTTCGTCAAGCCGACGATCTTCACAGGCGTGAACAACCAGATGCGCATTGCGCAGGAAGAGGTGTTCGGCCCGGTCCTCTCGGTGATCAAGTTCAAGGACGAGGCCGAGGCGATCCAGATCGCCAACGACATCGCCTATGGACTGGGCTCCGGTGTGTGGACGCAGTCCGTGCGGCGCGCGACCATGATGGCGCAGAAGATCAAGGCCGGCACGGTGTGGGTGAATACCTACCGCGCGGTGTCCTTTACGATGCCGTTCGGCGGTTACAAGGCTTCAGGTCTCGGACGCGAGAACGGCGCCGAAGCCATCGAGGGTTACCTTCAGACGAAGAGCGTGTGGATCAACAACGCAGTCGGCGGCGGCGGCAACCCGTTCGTGATGAAGACCTCGCAGAACAGCTAGGTCCGACATCCTAAGTCAGATCGGGGGCGCGTGCGGCTCGATCCGCTCGCGCCTTCTCTATTTCCAGGTGCTTGGGCGGTTCAGACGCAGGCGCCGAGCCCGAAGTCATAGACCATGCAGACTTGGCCGGTCGGGAGACGGCATCGATCACCGGTCCGGATGAAGCCCACGCAAGGCGGATAGTTGCCTCTGATGGGCTTGTAGACCTGCCGCGAGCCTCGTCGGGCATTTGGCTCCGGCGCTGGCGGCCGGTCGACGCCCATGGGATCGAGGCGCAGATAGCCGTTGAAGAGCGATTGGGCGCTGCCGGGCGCCGTGGAGCCGAATATGGCAACCGCCGCCAAGGTGCCGGCGAGGATGGATGTACGCATGACCTGGTCCCTTCCGTTCTGGAATGGACTTGGGGCCGACCGGCAGGATGTCAACCCGCACCGGTGCTCGCTATCCAAATGCTGTAGGGGGGCCGGAAAGAAAAAAGCCCGCGGTCGGGGGGAGACCGCGGGCTATCACGTGACGCCTCTATGGGGGGGATAGGTGGGACGGCGCCACGATTTCAGTGTGTCCATATGCACTCATCTGAGGGAAAACTTCAAGGCCTGTCGGGAAAAATTGTTTACAAAGGATGAATTTTGGTGCAGCGCGATTAACACTTATTGATTGTATCTTGCGACAACTGCAATCTTTGAGCGCAATGCCTCCGGGTGGACCCTTAGACGACGTCGGTACAACCCCTCGGATCTTTGCGACTGCAACCTGAACCGAAGCCTTTACCTCGCATGGCTGCCATCCCGGTGGCGGCGAAGCGAGGCCTCGTTGAGCGGTGTTGAATTTTCCGCATTGCCTGGGTTCGTACGCGCGCTAAGAACTGCTTCTGCACTAAAAAGCAGGTCTGGAGCGGTTCTGGCCAATTCCTGGCGCGGCTCCGGCAAAACTCGGGCGGGGAGGCGGCACATGGGCGCGGAAGGCACCTACGACTACATCATCGTCGGTGCGGGCACGGCGGGCTGCCTGCTCGCCAACCGGCTTTCTGCCGATCGCAGCCAGCGCGTGCTGCTGCTCGAAGCTGGCGGCAGTGACAACTACCACTGGATCCACATTCCCGTCGGCTACCTCTACCTCATGGGTAACCCGCGCGCCGACTGGGGTTATGCAACCGCAAAGGAACCAGGGCTCAACGGCCGCTCGCTCAACTACCCGCGCGGCAAAGTGCTCGGCGGCTGCTCCTCGATCAACGGCATGATCTACATGCGTGGCCAGGCGCGCGACTATGACGGCTGGCGGCAGATGGGAAATGCCGGTTGGGGATGGGATGATGTGCTCCCTTATTTCCGCCAGCATGAGGATCAGTGGGCGCTGGAGCCGGACGCTTTCGAGGGGCTGCATGAGCGCGGCGGCGAGTGGCGCATAGAGCAGCCGCGCATCTCGTGGAAAATCCTGGACGCCTTCCGCGAAGCGGCGGCCGAAGCCGGCATCCCGAAGACCGATGACTTCAATCGCGGCAGCAACGAAGGCTGCGGCTATTTCCACGTCAACCAGCGCTCGGGCATTCGCTGGAACACCGCGAAAGGCTTCCTGCGTCCGGCCAAGGGTCGGCCGAACCTGACGATTGCGACTCACGCGACGGTGCACCGCTTGGAGATGTCGGGAAAGTGCGTCACGGGCGTTGTCTTCGAGCAATACGGGGCCATGCGTCAGGCAACAGTGCGCCGCGAGGTCGTCATGGCTGCCGGTGCCATCGGCACGCCGCAGATCCTCCAGCTCTCGGGCATCGGTCCCGGTGCGCTGCTGCAGCAGCACGGCATTGCCGTTCGCCATGAGCTCAAGGGCGTCGGCGAGAATCTGCAGGACCACCTGCAAATCCGCTGTGCTTACAAGGTGCAGGGCGTGAAGACGATGAACGAGCGCTACCAGAGCCTTATGCAGCGGGCGAGCTTCGCGCTCGAGTACGCGCTCTTCCGGCGCGGTCCGATGACAATGGCGCCCTCGCAGCTCGGCGCCTTCACGCGCTCAGATCCTTCTCGCGAAACGCCGAATATCCAATATCACGTGCAGCCGCTGACACTGCCGAAGTTCGGCGAGCCGCTCGATCCCTTCCCCGCGTTCACCGCGAGCGTGTGCAATGTGCGGCCGACGAGCCGCGGGCACGTGCGCATCCTCTCGGCCGATCCGAAAGCGCATCCCGAGATCCGCCCGAACTACCTCGCGACTGAGGATGACCGGCGCGTTGCCGCCGACAGCGTACGCGTCACGCGTCGCATCATCTCCATGCCGGCGCTCGCCAAGTACCGTCCCGAGGAATTCCGCCCCGGACCCGACATCCGGAGCGACGAGGATCTGGCGCGAGCAGCCGGCGAAATCTCGACCACCATCTTCCATCCGGTTTCGACATGCCGGATGGGCGTTGACGATCTTGCCGTTGTCTCCCCGCGCCTCAAGGCGCATGGTGTCGAGGGCCTGCGCATTGCCGATGCCTCGGTCATGCCGACCATTACATCCGGCAATACCAACTCACCGACACTGATGATCGCGGAGAAAGCAGCAGCCATGATTGCCGAGGACTGGCAGGCGGCGGCCGCGCGCGAGCAGCCGGCGGCCTAGATCAATCGCAACGAGTTTTCTCTAGTTCGGGAGGAGTACAAACATGGCCGCAAAAGACCAGGTAAAGGCCCTCGTGTTCGACGTGTTCGGCACTGTGGTCGACTGGCGCGGAACAACCATCCGCGAATTGACCTCGTTCGGCAATGCGCGGGATATTAAGCGCGACTGGGACCAGTTCGCCGATGACTGGCGCGGTCTCTATCAGCCCGGCATGGAGGAAATCCGCTCGGGTCGCCGCGAGTTCACGATCCTCGACACGCTCCACCGGGAGAGCCTCGAGAAGCTGCTCCAGAAGTACGAGATCAAGGGTCTGCACGAGCAGGACATCATGCATCTCGTCACGATCTGGCATCGTCTCCAGCCTTGGCCGGATGTCGTCGAGGGTCTGACGCGCCTCAAGAAGCGTTACATCATCGGGACGTGCTCGAACGCGAACATCGGGCTCGCCGTGCGCATGGCCAAGCACTCCGGCCTGCCATGGGACGTCATTGTCGGCGCCGAGGTCGCGCGCGCCTTCAAGCCGACACCTCAGGCCTATCTCGGCAGTGCCGCCGCGCTCAATCTCGAGCCCCACGAGGTCATGCTCGTCGCTGCCCACAACGGCGATCTAGCGGCGGCGGCCAAGACCGGTTTCCGGACGGCATTCGTCGCGCGGCCGAACGAGTACGGGCCGAAGAAGAAGGCGGACGTCGCCGATAACACCAACTGGGACATCTCGACGGACAGCTTCAACGGCGTCGCAGATGCCATGGGGTGTCCACGGATCTGAGCAGTCGTTTCGCTACTCGCGCCTCTGGCGCGACGGGGCTTTCGCCCCTGGCCCCAACCGGGAGGGACACCCTCCCGGGCCCACCTGCCTTTATGAAATCCAGCGCTCGCGGCGAGCGCAACAGGTACCTTCTCCCCGTCCTAAACGGGGAGAAGGGATTCTGGCGGCGCTCGCGGCTCGCTCCAAACTCAAAAGACGGGGGTGCGGGGGTGTCCCCCGCGCGGGTGCAGGGCCTGCGGCCCTGCTCGCGCCAAAGGCGCGAAGCGCTACGCAGCCAATATCGCGTCGCCACTTCCGTGGCGTGGGGCGAATAAGGCTCAAAACGTGCCGGCGTCGGTGGGCCAGCAATCCTGGGGCTCATAGCCGACGAGGTCGCGCGCGGGCCCGAGATCATAGCGCTCGCGGGCGAGCGGCCGGCTCGTGACATAGACGGGGGCGAACGGCGGCAGGCGATCGACCGCCGCGTCGACGGCGCAAACAAAAAAGCGGCCGGCATCGGAGGGGCTGAGATACACGTCCTGATCGTCGGGGTTGGCCGTCAGCTCGGCGACCTGGCCGGGATTGCGCGGACACCAACCGAGCCGCACTGCGATCACCTTCGTGCCGTAATGGGCGGCATAGACTTGGCCGAGTTGCTCGAGGAACACCTTGGTGCAGGCGTAGAGATAGCGGGGCGCGTACGACACCTCTGCGCGGACCGGGATGTTGCCGGCCTTGCGGTGGCCGACGATCACCTGCCCGCTACTGGCGAGCACGAGTTTTTTCACGCCCGCCTTGCGTGCGGCCTCCATCACCCGATAGGCGCCGACGATGTTGTTCGGAACGAGCTCGTCTTCGAAGTTGTCGACGTCTCCTGGTGGGGCGGGGCGTGGATACACGGCATCATCCGGCGTTGCACCGAGATGCACGAGGCAGTCAGCGCCTGAAATTGCGGCTGAAAGTTTGTCCTGCTCGAGCAGCGACGCTACGAACACTTGCGCCGGCGGCAGGCCGGGTGACGGCCGGATGTCTAGGCCGACGACGGTGTGGCCACGCGCGGCGATGGCCGCGACAGCAGCTCGTCCGATTCGTCCGGCAGAGCCGGTCACGAGAACACGCTGGGCCATGTCTGCTCGCTCTAAGCCGCCAATATCGCGTCGGCGATCTTCTCGGCCGTCATGAGCACGGGGAAGTTCGTGTTGGCGCTTGGCACCATCGGGAAGATCGAGGCATCGACGACGCGTAGGCCGCTGATGCCGCCGCGCACTCGGCCTTGGGCGTCGGTTACCGCCATGGGATCGCCGTCCGCGCCCATGCGGCACGTACATGACGCGTGCCACACGCCGATGGTCGCCTTGCGCACGAAAGCCTCCAGCGCCTCGTCGTCCTGCATGACCTGGTCGTACTTGAAGCCTTCGACGATGTAGTTGTCGAACAGGTAGTTGCGCAGCGACTGAGGTCCATCGAGCAGGCGCCCGGCGATGCCGGTGATGATCTTGTTCTTCGTGCACACGACGCCGAGCCCGCGTACGCGATCCGAGTAGGCTGCAGGGAACGGGTTCGTGGTGACTTTCTGCAGCTCGGGATGCGCATAGGCTTGGCCCATGCGCTTGAAGCCATCCATGAGCCGCTCGAGATCGCGGCGATCAGAGAGCAGGTTGAACTCGACGAGCGGTTCGTCCCGGGAATCGCGCGACACGAGCTTGACCTCTCCGCGCTCCGAGCAGGTACGGTTCACCCAGATGAGCATCGAGGCAATGCGCTTGCCGACATCGTGCCAGGCCGACTTCGAGACGACGCTGACGAACATGTCCCCGGGCGGTAGATCACCGATGCCTGACGAGTAGCGCAGACCAAGCGTCATATGCCGCCGCGTGAATTCGTTCTGGCGGCCCTGCGGGCGCAGGTAAGCGGAAACCGATATCGCAGGGTGATCCGTCAGGCGCTGACCGACGCCCGGAAGTCCCGCCCTCACGTCGATGCCGAGATCCTTTAGATGGCCGACAGGACCGATACCCGCGCGCATGAGATGCGCCGGCGAGTGGATTGCGCCGCTGCACAGTATGACCTCGTTGGCGCGGAATTCTTGAGTGCTGCCTTTGACTTGCGCTCGCACGCCGACGCAACGGTTGCCCTCGAAGAGCAGGCTGCTCACCTCGGTGTTCGTCGATATGGTAAGGTTTCTTCTGAGCCGGGTTTCTGGGCCGAGGTAGCCGATGGCGGCCGACACGCGCTGCTCATTGGCATTCGAGTGCGTGAGCGGAAGGTAGCCGTCCTCGAACGCGCCGTTCTGATCCTCGACGTATTTCCAGCCCTGGGCTTCGAAGGCCTTGGCCGCCGCCTTGGCGAATCCAGTCCAATGCTCGGGGAAGATGCGGCGGACGGGAATGTGGCCTTCCTTGCCGTGATAGGGGCCGTCGAAGTCCATGTCGCGCTCGACCTTGCGGAAGTAGGGGAGCACGCCATCCCAGTTCCAGCCGCGCGCGCCACGCGCTTCCCATTCGGCATAATCCGTCGGCGCGCCGCGATTGGCGAGCTGACCGTTGATGGATGATCCGCCGCCGAGAACACGCGCCTGCTCGTACTTGCGGAAGGGGGGCGGGGCTTCGGTCGGATTGTTGTGGGAGACGACCTCGGTGCGCACGCGCAGCTTGGTCCAGTGGAAGCGTGGGTCGAAATAGGCCGTGCCAGGATAGCTGTCGAGGATCTCCTTCGGGACAGCGCCATGTGGCGTGTCAGGACCGGCTTCGAGCAGCAGCACCTTGTTCGCACTCTTCGCCGAAAGCCGGTTGGCGAGCACCGAACCCGCCGAGCCACCGCCGACGATGATGAAGTCATAGATCATGGGCATTTCCACCAATTGCCTGCACAGAGCGTCCTCGGATCGCTCCTTGGTCACTCGATAGCAGTTGGTCTGCCCGCGCACAAAGCCCCAGCTATGCGGCCGCATGATTGGCGGATGCATGACACGCGGGCTAAGCTCGGGCCAATCTGAGCAGGGGAAGCGCAATGCTGAAAATCTACGGCCGTGCCGACGGCATCAATGTGCGCAAGGTTCTCTGGCTGTGCGAGGAGATGTCGCTCCCGTACGAGCGCGAGGACTGGGGGCGCGGCTACCGGCCGACCAGCGATCCGGAATTTCAGCGGATCAGCCACTTCGGTCTCGTCCCAGTCATCGAGGACGACGGCTTCATCCTCCGCGAAAGCAACGCCATCATCCGCTATCTCGCGAGGAGGCACGCCAGGGCCGACCTCTATCCCGAGGATCTGCGCGCACGCGCCTCGGTCGAAGCCTGGATGGATTGGGGTGTGAGCGACGGCTTCGCGGGCTTGCGTCCCGTATTCCTGGGGCTGCACGCCAAGACGCCGGAGTTCGTCGGGAAGACGGAGCTGATCAACTGGGGTATCTGGCACTGGACGCGTCAGCTCCAGCGACTGGATGCCGATCTCGCGCGGTCCGGTGGGCCCTACGTTTGCGGCGCCAACTTCACTGTCGCCGACATTCCGGTCGGCATGATCGTGAACCGGTATCTCAAACTAGAGTTCGAGAAGCCCGAGCTGCCGGCAGTGGAGCGCTACTATGAGCAGCTCAGCACGCGGCCGGCGTATCGGCTCCATGGGCGGAATGGCTTGGTCTAGTGGAGGGCGAGCCATTCGCGGGCGCGGCGCTGGGCCTGGCCGATCTCGGCGCGGCTCATCTCGCTCGCAAGCTCGCTGCGGTAGCGCTTGGCTTCGCTGTTGCCGCGCAGTGCCGCGAGATTGAACCACTTGTGCGCTTCGATGAAGTCGACCCCGACATCGCGGCCGCTGCAATAGGCGAGCCCGAGCTCGAAGAGGGCATCGGCTGCGCCGCCCTGGGCTGAAAGGGCCGGCATCTCGTGGAATGCAACATCAAATCTGGCCATGGGTACTCAACTCCTATCCCGACATCAGGCCGTCGAATGCTGCCACGCCGACTTGAGGGCGGGCATAAACGCAAGATGCGAGGGCTCTGACTGAGAAGAAGTAAATTCGATCGGCTTTTGACTAAATGACTTCGGACCGACTTCGTTTTTGCTTCGTCAACGGGCGCCCAGCACAAGCACATTCCGCCCAATTCCGGCACACTGCTGAAGCCTACGGTAGGAGATCCATTTCCTTTACATTTACCGTGTTCTCAGAAAGCCTTTTTCGGCGGGCGGACCAAGCCTCTCGAGCGGTCTGCGCCAGCCGTGCCCTTGAGGCCGGCCGCGCAGCCATGTATTGCTCGCGCGGCTAGGTAATGGGGATACGGGCATGGTGAAACGGGAAGAAGGGCGGCTCATCGCAGTCGTGGGCGGCTCGGGCTTCGTCGGCCGGCACACGGTCAGAGCGTTGGCGCGGCGCGGCTTCAGGGTGCGCGCGGTCGTGCGCCGACCCGATCTCGCTGGCTACCTGCAACCCATGGGCAGTGTTGGCCAGATCCACGCTGTGCAGGGCAATGTCCGCTTTCCCGATTCGATCGCCCGGGCGCTTGAGGGCGTCGACGGGGTGGTCAGCCTGGTCGGCATCCTCGGCAAGTCCGGCGCGCAGACCTTCGATTCGATCCATGTGGCGGGGGCCCGGACCGTGGCCCGGGCCGCGCGGGAGGCCGCCGCCCAGCATTTGGTCCATGTCTCCGCGATTGGTGCCAGCAGCAACTCGGCAGGTCAGTACGGGCGTACCAAGGCCCAAGGCGAGGCCGCAGTGCTCGAGGCATTTCCCGAAGCGGTCATTCTGCGTCCTTCGCTGATTTTCGGGCCCGAGGACAGCCTGTTCAATCGCTTCGCCGCCATGGCGAGGACGGCGCCCGTGCTGCCGCTGATCGGGGGCGGGCGTACGCGCTTCCAGCCCGTGTATGTCGGCGACGTCGCGGCGGCTATCGCCAATGTCTGCGAGGGCGCTGGCAAGCCGGGCGCGATCTATGAGCTCGGCGGACCCGAGGTGCTCAACTTTCGCGCCTTGCTCGACCGCGTGCAGGAGCATGCCGGCCGTTCACGAGGCTATCTGCCGCTACCCTTCTGGCTCGCGAAGCTCGTTGCGGCATTGACCGCGCCGCTCCCCAATGCGCTGCGGCCGCTCACCGTCGACCAGGTTCGGATGCTCCAGGCCGACAACGTCGTGAGTGATGCGGCGACCAAGGAGGGCCGCACCCTGCAGGGCCTCGGCGTTCACGGGCCGCACGCGATCGACACCATCGTGCCCACGTATCTCGAGTCTTATCGCGCGAAGGGCCAGTATTCGCATTACCGGGGATAAGGCCGGCAGCCACGGTGAACCCGGCGGCGGCGCATGGCTACATGAACTGTCGAGATTCAAAAGGGAACGGCGCCCGTGCTGCTCATCCGACTGCTTGAATTCACCAGCTATCTCGTCTCTCTCTACACGTGGGTGATCATCGCCAGCGTCATATTGAGCTGGCTCATGGCCTTCAACGTCGTCAATGCCTACAACCCGTTCGTGCGCTCGCTGTGGAACGGGCTCAATGCCGTCACCGAGCCGCTGCTGCGGCCCATCCGGCGCGTGCTGCCGGATCTCGGCGGCATCGATCTCTCGCCCCTCATCCTCCTGCTCGGATGCTACTTCGTGCAGAGTGTGATCATTCCAACGCTCATCGACCTGGTGCGATGACGTCGGGCGCGGCTTTGCCTTGGACGCGCGCCAAGGAAGGCGTGATCCTCAGGGTTCGCGTGACGCCTAAATCCTCCAAGGATGTCGTCGAGGGACTTGAGGACACGGCCCAAGGCCCGGCACTGAAGGTGCGCGTGCGTGCTGTGCCGGACAAGGGCGCGGCCAACGCTGCCGTGGTCGAAACCGTTGCCGACTGGCTCGGTGTGCCGAAGAGTACGATCACGCTGGTCGGCGGGAGCACGGCGCGTGTCAAGAGCTTGGCTATTGCCGGCAACGAGGCGGCGCTCGGGGCGCTGATCGCGCGCCGCGCGGGTGTCCAAGAGTGAGTAAGGGGGTAGGATGTCGGGTGCGACGATCATTGATGGCAAGGCTATCGCGGCGGGGCTCAGGGCAGACGTCGCAGCGAGTGTCGAGCGCCTCGGCCGCGAGCATGGTGTGATGCCCGGGCTCGCCGTCGTTCTCGTTGGTGATGATCCGGCGAGCCACGTCTACGTGCGCAACAAGGACCGCGAGACGCGAGCCGCCGGCATGGCCTCATTCGAGATCAAGGTGCCGGCGACGACGACGGAAAGCGAGCTGCTCGCGATCATTACCGAACTCAACGCCCGTGATGATGTCGATGGCATTCTCGTCCAGCTGCCATTGCCGCCGCATATCGATTCGGGTCGCATCATCGAGGCCATCGATCCGGCCAAGGACGTGGACGGCTTTCACCCGATCAACGTCGGGCGCCTCGCCAGCGGTCAGCCGGCGCTCGTTCCCTGTACGCCGCTCGGCTGCATCATTCTGGCGAAGTCGGTGCAGGCAAACCTGACGGGCCTCGAAGCCGTCGTCATCGGCCGTTCGAACATCGTCGGCAAGCCCGTTGCTCAGCTCCTGCTCGCGGAAAATTGCACGGTCACGATCGCTCACTCGAAGAGCCGAGGACTGCCCGAGATCGCGGCGGGCGCGGACCTGCTCATTGCGGCGGTCGGCCGGCCGGAGCTCATCCGCGCCGACTGGATTAAGCCCGGTGCCATCGTGATCGATGTCGGTATCAATCGCGTGCCGGGCGAGGGCGGGAAAAGCAAACTGGTCGGCGACGTCCATTTCGAGGATGCGCGGCGCGTCGCAAGGGCGATCACGCCGGTCCCGGGCGGTGTCGGGCCGATGACGATTGCGTGCCTCCTGCGCAACACGCTCACGGCCGCTGCTGCGCGGCGGGGGATCGCGCTCGCGATTTGATGCTAGGTTGACGGTCCGGTGCCATAGCGTCAGGCACGCAAAGCTACTCCTTGTCCATCGGCCGCAATGCGCGGTCCTGCTCAGGAGCACATGCTCATGACGGATGCCGACACGTCCAATCCTTCCATTCTTTCTCACGTCTCGATCGGAACACGAGATTTTGAGCGCGCAACACGCTTCTACGACGCCGTGCTTGCAACCCTCGGCTGCCGTCGCATCATGGAGCACCCGGGCGCAGTTGCGTATGGCAAGGCATATCCCGAGTTCTGGGTCCAGCTCCCGATCGACGGCAAGCCAGCAAGCATCGGCAACGGCACGCATTTCGGCTTCTTTGCGAGCTCGAAGGCGCAAGTGGATGCCTTTCATGCGGCGGGCGTTTCGGCCGGCGCAACGGACGACGGCAAGCCCGGGCCGCGTTCTGAATACGGTGCGCCGTACTACGGTTGTTTTCTCCGCGATCCCGATGGCCACAAGATCGAAGCCGCTTTCTGGGATCTCGACATGGCGCAGCGGCTCGGTATGGCCTAGATAGGAGTGCGCGCGGACACGGTCCGCGAGGTTTGTGGATAGCCGCAGTTCATTGCCGTGTCCGCAAGTTGACGCAATCGCATGGGATATGGGGCGGGTTTGAAAGCATTGACTTTCCGCGCGCGCGCCGACTGTGGCGGTCGGCGCCAAGCACGGGCGGGGCGCCGGTCATGACAAAGTGGATTATCGCATTCTTGCTAGTGCTCGTCGGCTTCTCCGACAGCGCCATCGCCCAGGAGCGCTGGGCTCGCATCAATTCGGCAACAGCAGGTGTCGGCACTGAGCAGGTGCTGATCGACGCTTCGGGCTGGTCGAATGGCTGCAAAGGCATCCGGTTCGTGGTCCAGGATGGGACGATAGCGATCGAGAATGTCTCCATCGTCTATGCAACGGGCCGTGTGCACGCCGAAAAAGTTTCGCCGCCGGTCAGAGTTGGGCCGGGCGCGCAGAGCCGCGTGTTTGCCGCGACGGACGAGGTCCGCCAGATCCGCCTTGTCACGGTTCGCTTTTCGCGGATGGACCGATCCGCCAAGGCCGTGACGATCGAGCTTTGGGGCCTGCAAGCTGCGCCGTCGCCGAGCGCCGCCCCGCCCGTAACCTCGCAGCGCCAGTTCAAGTTCGAGGCGCCTGGGAGTGGCGGCGTACCGCCGCCGATGGCACGACGTGCCGAACCGCCGCGCGAATCATTGGAGGCCTCGCGGCCGTCGGATGTACCGCGTACGCGCAGCATGCAAAGGCCGGCTCCGGGCACGGAGACAGCGGCGCCACAACCGCCGCCGCCGCCTGTCGCCACCGCGCCTTCATCGCCACCGCCATCCGCCGCGCCTTCGTCGCCGCAGCCGAAGGCCGCGAGCCGTTCGCTGGCCTCCGCGCCTGATGCCAACAAGCCTTACACCGAGGTGGACGTCTTCTTCGGCACCGACCGCAAGAGAGAGGCGGACCGCAGCAAGTTCGGCCGCGCCGTCGCTGCATTCGGGACCGGACGCTCGAACCAGCTCACACTCGGTAAGGCCGTTGTCACCGTGCCCAAGGAGGGTCGTGAGAAGGGGGCGATCCCGCGCCCTGAGTGGGACCTCATCGTCGCGCGCTTCTCGCTGCGCGAGGAGGACCTTTCGCGCGACTTCACCGTGTTTGCCGTCGATGTGATGAACAAGAATGACTTCGTGCGCGAAGCGCGCCAGAAGCTCGCAGGCTCGCGGCGCTTCGAGGGGCAGGCCTTCGTGTTCGTTCACGGCTATTTCGTTACATTCGACGATGCGCTGTTCCGCGCCGCCCAGATCTCGCACGATCTCGAGTTCGACGGTGTGCCGTTCGTCTATAGCTGGCCGTCCGTCGCGGGCGTGACGGGCTATGTGCTCGACCGTGGCCGTGCGCGCGATGCGCGCGATCAGCTCCGCGAGTTCGTCGATCTCATCGCCAAGGAGAGCGGCGCCAAGGAAGTCCATCTCATCGCGCACAGCATGGGCGCCGATCCGCTGCTCGAGGTCCTGCGCGACATTCAACGCACCGAGCCGCAGGTCGCAAAGGCTGGCCGGCCGCGCTTTGGCGAGATCATCCTTGCGGCGCCGGATATCACGCGCGAAAGCTTCGAGCTGATCGCCGCCCAGATCACCGGCCTCAGGCGCGGCATGACGCTCTATGCATCGTCGTCGGATCGCGCGATGACCGTATCGCGCTGGACGCGGCTCGGTGAAAGCCCTGCAGGCTACGTTCCGGCCAGTGGTCCGGTCGTCGTGCCGGGTGCGGCAGACACCATCGACATTTCGAGCCTGGATACGAGCTTCTTCGCGCTCAATCACTCGACGTTCGCCGATCGCGAAGCCCTGCTCGGCGACATTCGCCGGCTCATCAGCAGCGGACTGCGACCGCCGAGTACACGCGCGGACAACTTCGAGCTCATCAAGGGCGAAGGCGGCGAGTACTGGCGTTACAAGAAATAGTCGGCGCGGGGCCGCCGTCTCAGGGCCCAGGCTCGCGCCAGATCCGCTTGGCTTCGTCCTCGCCGAGCGTGAAATCGAGGCTGTAGAACCCTGCTGTCGGGTTTGCAGCGGCGCCATGTTCCGATAAGCCACGGCTAGCCATGAGTTCGACGTACGCGGCTTCCACGGCCGCGCGCTCATAGCCTTCGATAAGCACGATCCAGTCGGCGACGGCATCAGGCTTGCCGCGCAGCACCGTCTCGCGGGTTCCCGCTTGGCTGGCCGCACTGTCGCTGATCAGCAGGTGCGCGCCATTGAGACCCGCACGCGCGGCCAGTGTCGGAAGCTTATCGTCGGCGAGCCATCGCTGGAGGTGTTGCGCTTCGCCATCGCGTGCGGAGAGCTGGATCGTGAGCAGGTAGCCGCCGATGCCGTGGCCGTACGTTGCGGCGACCGTGCACAAACTCCGGTTCATGTCGCGAAATAGCGGGAAATTGCGAACAGACCACTGCGTCGGATTGTTCAGGCGCTCGCGATAAGCCGGCGATGTGAAGGTCGCGAGCGTCTCACCTTGATAGATGGCGCAAATCCGCGGTGCCCCGCCGAGCGAGCGATAGCGGGAACCGCGCAGGAAGCCCGGAATGGCGACGCGCTCGATCATGTGCTCGTGCGTGTGCCAGTTGTCGTGCTCGCTTTCGCTGCCGGCAGGTAAGTCCCACCAGGCAACGAAGCAGCCGGTACCCGGCATGGTCATCCGTCGTGAGCCCTACGAAATTGCCGCAACTGCGCGCCGCGCCAGAACGCCGACGAGCTGCGCGCGATAAGCGCCGGACGCGTGCATATCCGCGATCATGTCGTCGGCAGGAACCGTGATCCCCTCGATTGCCGCTGCAGTAAAGCTCTTCGCGAGGGCAGCTTCCATCTCCGGGACGCGAAACACGCCAGTCTGGCCGGCACCTGTTGCTGCCACACGCACGCCCTCCGCGCCTTTGCTCACCATGACGCCGACGAGCGCGAAACGCGAAGCCGGGTGGGCGAACTTCTCGTAGTGCGCGCGCTCCGGCACGGGAAAGGAGATGGCGCGGATGATCTCGCTCTCTTCGAGCGAGGTCGTGAACAGGCCGTCGAAGAACTCATCAGCGGCAATGCTGCGGCTGTCGGTGAGGACGATCGCGCCTAGACCGAGCACGGCGGCCGGATAGTCGGCGGAGGGGTCGTTGTTCGCGAGCGAGCCGCCCATGGTGCCGCGATTGCGTACCTGCGGATCGCCGATGAGACCTGCAAGATGCGCGAGCGCCGGGATCAGTCGGCGCACGTCGGGCGAGGCCGCGACATCCGCGTGCCGCGTCATGGCGCCGATCGTCAGCGACTTTCCTTCGACCTGGATGCCCGACAGACCAGCGATCCCGCCGAGATCGATGACGGATGCCGGCTGCGCGAGGCGCTGCTTCATCACGGGGAGCAGCGTCTGGCCGCCGGCGATGTAGCGGGCGTCGCCGGCAGCGTCGTACGCCTTGCGCGCATCGCCGAGGCTCTTGGGGCGGATATAGTCGAAAGTGGGAATGCCCATGGCTCAGCCTCCCGCCTTGGTGGAATGCATGGTGCGGGCGCCATCGAGCACGGCTGCGACGATGTTCTGATAGCCTGTACAGCGACAGAGATTGCCTTCGAGGCCGTGACGTACGCCGGCCTCGTCGATCTCGGGCTTGTCCTCGACGAGGGCGACGGCGGCCATGATCATGCCGGGGGTGCAGAAGCCGCACTGGAGACCATGGTGCTTGCGGAAGGCCTCCTGCATGGGGTGGAGGGTCGCGCCGCTCTGGAGACCTTCGATCGTTGTGATGTGCGCACCATCGGCCTGCACGGCGAGGACCGTGCAGCTCTTTGCCGAGCGACCGTCGAGATGGACGGTGCAGGCGCCGCACTGGCTCGTATCGCAGCCGATGTGCGTGCCGGTTAGGTTCAGCGTATCCCTCAGCACGTCGACGAGGAGCGCGTTGGCAGGCACGTCGAGGTTTTGCGGCGTCCCGTTCACGGTCAGCGTGATCTCAGGCATGGGTCGTTCGGTCTCCTGGTCGATCGCGTGGGGCGCAGCTTTCGGGTCGGTGCGCAGGGTGCGCGTACCGTTCTGCGAAGCAAGCGGCAGCTCAGCGGAAACGCCCGGACCGGACGGCAAGGCGTTCGTCCGGACAGGTGCGAGGTTAGCGCGGGGCCGGGGTCATGCCAACCCCTGCGCAGCGGCGGGGCAGACTTGCTTTCCCGGCAGGCTCAGTGCGCGGGCGCGGTCGGCAGCTCGAGAATGGCGCGCCAGCGGCCGTCAAAGCCGTGGGCCGTGTGCAGGTGCGTGCCGAGCAGCGTGACGAGCGTGCGGGCAACGGCAATCTGAAGAGCAGCCGGCCCGCGGTCGGCACCGCAGTCGACGCGGCCGGCGGTGCGCACACCGGCCTCAGGGTTGCCATGGGTGAGCGTGAGCATCAGCTCGACCATGCCCGATGCCGGCGTGAGCTCGACGTGGATGCCGGCGCCGGTATCGGCCATGGCGAGCGCGCCGTCGATAATGCGGGCAATGGCGTGGTGGAGGGCGGTCGCTTCCGCGAGCACGGCCCGATCCGTGCGCGATTGCCAGCTCAGAGCTACGTCCTTCGCCGCAGCCGCGGGCCCAGCCTGGCGGAGGGCATCACGCACGGCGCTCTCGATGTCGACCGGCTGGTGGCTCGCGAATGCGGCAGCGGCGACCGCGCCCGTGAGGGTCAGCATGTCCTCGCTCGCGCGCAGCAGGTTCTGGCCGCCTTCGAGGATGTGAATGGCGCTGTCGCGGTAGCAGGGGGCGCCGACGGGGCCGAGGATCTCGTGTCGGATGGCCTCCGCATTGCCGAGAATGGCGTTGAGGGGTGTGCGCAACTCGTGGCTCATCATGGCGAGGAGCCCGGAGACTTCGCGGCGGACACCGTCGAGGCTCGGCGCGCCGGACGTCGCGAAGCCGGTCATGCCGAGAGCAGGGCGGGAGGCGATCTCGGAGCGCGCGGGGCGTGCGAGCGGGGCGGGACTCTCGGCGGCGCGCAGCATGAGCATGAGGGCAACGGCGGCAGCACTGAGGCAGATGCCGGCGCCGGCAAGTGGGCCGATACTGTCACCGACGGCCATGGTGAAGGCCACGGCCAGAGCGAGATGGCCGAGGGCGAGCGCCGCGTGGAGGTTTCGATCGAGGAGGATGTGGCGGAGATCGATGTGGTGGCCGAGAACGGCATCCCTGATCTGGCTGGTGCCGGCGAATACCTCCCGCCGAACCAATGAAATCGCCCGCACCATCGTCGCCCCCGTCCTGCGCATTCCACCAATGAACCGGGGCCCCCAAGCGCCCGAATCACATGGACATTATGGCCACGTGATTCGCGATATGTCGAGTTTAATGGTTTGGTAATACTTGCAGATCGCAGGCGATCTAATGAATTACCTAAGTATTACTCGAGCATCTTCGAGACGATCTCATGTACATCATTAGAGAGCTCGGGCGTAGATGCAATCTTCTCCAGGGCGCGCAAGGCCAAGCGTTTTCTGCCACTTTCAAGGGCGCGCCAGCTTCGGAACGCGCCGAGCACGCGTGCGGCCACCTGCGGGTTGATCTTGTCAAGTTCGACGACGCGCTCGGCGATGAAAGCATATCCCTTGCCATCAGGCCGGTTGAACTGCAGTGGATTGCCGCCGGCGAAGGTGCCGATGAGCGAATAGACCTTGTTCGGCGTGCGTATCGAAAACAGCGGATGCTTCATGAGCTGCTTCACGGTGCCGAGCGTGGAGGCAAGCGGGGAAGTCGCCTGCAAGCCGAACCAGCTCAGGATGACGAGATGCTCGTTCTTCCAGCGCGCATAGAAGCGATCGAGAGCTTCGCCGCGCTCGGGCACGTTCAACGTCGACAGAATGGAGAGCGCGCCGATCTCGTCAGTCGCATTGCGCGCCTCGTTGAAGTGGTGCGCGGCCCGCGCGATGTCGGCGGGCTGCCCGCGTGCGGCAAGCAGACCGAGCGCGCCGAGGCGCATGGCGCGAATGCCGGCGCTCTTGGCATCGGGCGAATAGCGCCGACCTGCATCGTTGCTCTCGTAGATCTCGACGAGGCGCTCGCCGAGCTCGGTGCCAATGGCCTTGCGCAGCCAGCGGCGTGCGCGATGCACGAGCGTCGGATCGACATCACGCGCGAGCACGCGGGCAATGTCACTCTCGCTCGGAACCGCCAGCACCTGCGCGATATAGGCAGGCTCGAGGCTCTCGTCGGCAAGTACGGCTGAAAGCGCGCCGCAGTAGGCGCTGGGTCGCGTCGGTCTCTGTCCCTTGCGCAGGGTTTTGACGGCACCGACGAGCAGGCGCAAGGCATAGTCCTGCGAGGCCTGCCAGCGATTGAAGCCATCACTGTCGTGCGTCATGAGAAACTCGAGCTGGCGCTCGTTGTGGCTCACCGTCAGATTGACTGGGGCGGAGAACTCGCGCAGCAGAGATGCCGTGGGCTTCGACGGCACATCACGGAAGGTCCAGCGCTCGGTACGCTTGGTCATCTCGAGCACGCCGTCCGCCACCTCGCGGCCATTGGCGAGCTTGAGCGGCAGCTCCTGGCCATTCGCGCCGAGGAGGCCGATTTTCAGCGGCAGCAGCACCGCTTTCTTCTTTGTCATGCCGGGCGAGGGGCCGTGCACCTGCTCGACGTCGAGCGTCGCAGTCTTCGCACGGGCATCGTACTTCAGGCTCGCGACGAGCTCCGGCGTGCCGGGCTGGTTGTACCAGTTCATGAACTGGTCGAGATCGCGCCCGCTTACGTCGGCGAAGCACTGCAGGAACTGCTCGACGGTCGCCGCCTCGCCGTCATGGCGCTCGAAGTAGAGATCCATGCCCTCGCGGAATGTCTCGCGCCCGAGCAGTGTCGCGATCATGCGCACGAGCTCGGCGCCCTTTTCATAGACGGTTGCCGTATAGAAGTTGTTGATCTCGATGTAGCTCGCTGGCCGCACGGGATGTGCGAGTGGTCCTGCATCCTCCGGGAACTGGCGCGCCTTGAGCTGGCGCACGTCGCCAATGCGCTGCACGGTGCGCGAGCGCGTGTCGGCCGTGAATTCCTGGTCGCGATAGACGGTCAGGCCTTCTTTCAGGCAGAGCTGGAACCAGTCGCGGCAGGTAATGCGGTTGCCAGTCCAGTTGTGGAAGTATTCGTGTGCGATGACGCGCTCGATATCCGCGTAGGAACCATCGGTCGTCGTCTCGGGTTTGGCGAGCACGAGGCGGTCGTTGAAAATATTGAGACCCTTGTTCTCCATCGCGCCCATGTTGAAGTCGGACACGGCGACGATATTGAATACGTCGAGATCGTACTCACGGCCGAAGCGTTCTTCGTCCCAGGTCATGGAGCGCTTGAGTGCATCCATGGCCCAGGCGCAACGATCCTCCTTGCCGGGCTCGACGTAGATGCCGAGATCGACCTTGCGGCCCGACATGGTCTTGAAGGTGTCCTTGTGCACGGCGAGCTTGCCACCGACCAGCGCGAAGAGATAGGCGGGCTTGGGGTGCGGGTCGTGCCAGATGGCGAAGTGGCGGCCGCCGGTGAGCTTGCCCTGCTTGATGAGGTTGCCGTTCGAGAGCAAGACGGGCGCGGCATCGCGATCCGCCTCTATGCGCGTCGTGTAGGTCGCGAGCACGTCCGGGCGATCGAGATAGTATGTGATGCGGCGGAAGCCCTCGGCCTCGCATTGCGTGCAGTAGATCTGCCGCGAGCGGTAGAGGCCGCTGAGCGCCGTGTTCGCTTCGGGATTGCAGAACGTCTCGATGTGAAGCTTGAACGGGCGGTCCGGCACGCGCGCGATCGTCAGCGACTTCGGCGTCACCTTGTAGGCCGATGCATCGAGCACCTTGCCGTCGAGCTCGACGGTGTTCAGCTCCAGCATCTCGCCGTCGAGGGTGAGAGGACTGCCCGCTTTGCGCACCTCGGGATTGGGACGCAGGCTCATGGTCGCACTGACGCGTGTGCGCGCCGGATCGAGCGCGACATCGAGTTCTACCGCGTCGATCAGGTAGGGCGGCGGCGAGTAGTTCTTGAGCAGGATCGGCTGCGGCTTCTGAGGCTTCATATTTGGAATTCCGTTTCTGGGCACGGGCGTGCGCTAGGTCTATTTTGGGGCCTTCTCGTGGCCCGGCCAACCGGATTCCATGACGGGCGCCCGCGGTTGCGTGTTTCGCGCCTGCCGCCTACACCTTGCACACTGCACCACATGCGAGAAAAACGCCCCGAAGAAATGCCCCGAGGAACCTGCACATGACCGAGCGCTATGCCCACTACAAGGCTCTGAAGTTCGCGCGCCCGCGCCCGCGCGTGCTCGAAGTCATCATGTCCAATCCGGGCAAGCTCAACGCGCTCGATGCGACCGGGCACCGCGAGATCGGGGAAATCTGGCGCGATGTCGACCGCGATCCCGATACGTCGGTTGCGGTCCTGCGCGGCGAGGGTGGCGTGTTCTCGGCTGGTGGCGACCTCTCGATGATCAAGGACATGCACGAGAGCTGGGAAGTGCGCACGCGAATTTGGCGCGAAGCGAGCGATCTCGTCTACAACGTCATCAACTGCTCGAAGCCGGTCGTGTCTGCGATCGAGGGACCGTGCGTCGGAGCAGGTCTCGCAGCGGCCATGCTCTCGGATATCACGGTCGCGGGGCGCAAGGCGCGCATCATCGACGGGCACGTGCGGCTCGGCGTGGCGGCTGGCGATCACGCAGCGATCATCTGGCCGTTGCTCGTCGGCATGGCCAAGGCCAAGTACTACCTCTTGCTGAACGATCCGCTTACGGGCGAGGAAGCCGAGCGCATTGGCCTCGTGTCGCTCGTCGCCGATGACGACAAGGTCGTCGAGACGGCACTCAATGTCGCCGAGCGTCTCGTTGCCATGCCACCGGGCGCCGTCCGCTGGACGAAGCACGCGCTCAACAACTGGCTGCGTATGGCGGGGCCGACATTTGATGCCTCGCTCGCCATGGAGTTCATGGGCTTCTCCGGCCCAGAGGTGAAAGAGGGCATGACCGCGCTCATGGAGAAGCGGCGCCCGAAGTTCGATCCCATGGATCCGTTTTGATGGCGCGGTTTGGCTGACCAGTTTCCTCAGATGCAAAAGCGGTCTTTCCCCCTTGTGGGGGATGTTGGGCAGGGAGGATTGCAGAATATCGGCGGCAGGAATTCCCACCATCGCTCGTAAATTGAAGACCGCGCGGGTTGGTATTGTACCGCTCGTTGTGGTCAATCCCGCCCAGGTGCGCGTCTTCGCCAAAGCGATCGGTCGGCGCGCCAAGAGCGATCCGATCGATGCCGCCGTCATCGCGGGGGGTACAGCGCGGCAGCCCTGTTCGTGCCTAAGGCACGATCGCGATCATCCCCACAACTCAGGTGTCGGTGCCCGCACGCGCGAGCCAGGATACATAAGCCCGTGCGGACGATCCTTCGCGAGCAGCAGCGGTCCGTCGAGGTCGGCCCAGTCAGCGGACTGCGCGACGAGTGTCGCCGGTGCCATGGCAAGCGATGTCGCGAGCATGCAGCCGACCATGATCTTGAAGCCAAGGCGTTTCGCTTCGGCTGACATCGCGAGTGCGCCGGTCAATCCGCCGGTCTTATCGAGCTTGATGTTGACGGCATCGTAGCGATCGCGAAGCGCGGCGAGCCCGTCGATGGTATGGGCGGACTCATCGGCACAGATGGGTACCCGACGCTGCACAGTCGCGAGTGCGCCGTCATCGCCGGCGGGCAGGGGTTGTTCGATCAACTCGAAGCGCGCCTCGGCAGCGACGGCGAGCAGGTGCTCCAACTCGTCAGGATGCCAGGCTTCATTCGCATCGGCGACGAGGCGGGCGTCCGGCCGTGCGGCGCGGATGGCGCGCATGCGGTCGGCGTCTAGGGTGCCACCGCCGAGCTTGATCTTGAGCAGAGCGTGATGGTGCGCCTCTCGCGCCCGCCCGGCCATGACACCGGGCGTGTTGAGGCTCAGCGTATAGCAGGTCAGAGGTGGCTGGTACGGTCCGAGCCCGGCCAGTTCCCACGCGCGGCGCCCAGCCTGCTTGGCTTCGAGATCCCAAAGCGCACAGTCGATCGCATTGCGGGCGGCGCCGGGCGAGAGAGCGAGGGCCAACGCGTCACGCGATGCAATGCTGCCGATACGCTCGATTGCCGCGATGGTGCCGTCGACGGTCTCGCCATAGCGCGCATAGGGCACGCATTCGCCGCGCCCCGCGACGCCGTCTCGCCGCGCTTCAACGACCACGACGACAGCTTCCGTACGAGAACCGCGCGAGATCGTGAAATCGCCGGCAATGGGCCAGCGCTCGACGGTTGCACTAAGCACCGCGGGGCGCACGCCTAGCCTCGCGCCGAGATTGCATCGGCGATGGCGACGGTGCGCCGCGCGATGTCCGCGTGCAGCAATTCGACCATGCGGCCCTCGAGATTGATCACGCCCTTACCCTTGTTCTCGGGCTGGTCGAAGGCGGCGATGATCTTGCGCGCGAACTCGACCTCGGCCGCGGGTGGCGAGAAGACCTCGTTTGCAAGCGCGATCTGGTCGGGATGGATGAGCGTCTTGCCGTCGAAGCCGAGCTGTCGGCCCTGACGGCACTCCTTGGTGTAGCCTTCCATGTCGCGGAAGTTGTTGTAGACGCCGTCGAGGATAGTGAGGCCGTGCGCGCGCGCTGCTGTGAGCGCGGCGGACAGCCAGTAGAGGGCGGACGTGCGCTCGGCATCGAGCACGGCGCCGGTCTCCTTGATGAGGTCATTGAGGCCGAGCACCAGCACGGCGAGGCGCGAGCCCGCGTGATGCGCTGCGCCTGCAATCTCATGTGCTTTCAGAATGGCGATGGGCGTCTCGATCATGGCCCAGAGCTGCATACTCTCGCCGGCGCCTGCCTGACGCATGGCAGACGACGCGCGCGCGATGTCGTCGCTGCTTGCGGCTTTGGGTATAAGGACCGCATCCGGTCCCGCTGCGACGGCGGCTTTGAGATCATCTGCGCCCCAGGGCGAGTCGAGACCATTGATGCGGATGACGATCTCGCGCGTACCGTAGCCGCCGGCCTTGACCGCATCCGTCACCTGCGTGCGCGCTTGCGCCTTCGCGTCTGGCGCGACGGCATCCTCGAGGTCGAGGATGAGCGCATCGGCCGGCAGGCTCTTGGCTTTTTCGAGGGCGCGGACATTTGCGCCCGGCATATAGAGGACGCTGCGGCGCGGACGCACGGTCATGGCGGTCTCCGAGGCTCTTGGGTCCTGCTTGTTATCGCGCGCGTTCTCCACACGCGCAACGGCCGTCACTGGCGCCGCATTGAGCGCTCGACTATGAGGTGAATGGATTTCGTGCTGCGGACTGATCAAAGTGTGGCGCGACGTTGCACCACGGAGAGGTGTGGCGCCTCCAGGCGTATGCACCAGATTCCCACCATGAAGGCTATGCGCGGATGAGCGTCTATCTCCCGATTGCAGAGCTCGCCATCGACCTGCGCGTGCTGATCGTGCTCGGTCTGGTGGTGGGCTTTCTGTCGGGCTTGTTTGGTATCGGCGGCGGCTTCATCACGACGCCCTTCCTGATCTTCCTCGGCGTCCCGCCGGCCATCGCGGTCGGCACGGGGGCGAGCCAGGTCGTCGCATCGTCCGTCTCGGGGGCCATCGCGCACTGGCAACGCGGCAATGTCGATCTCAGGATGGGGCTTCTGCTCATAGCCGGCGGTGTCGTCGGTGCTACGACGGGCGTGATGTTCCAGCGGCTTCTCAAGGCCGCAGGTCAGCTCGATTTTTTCATCTCCATGGCCTACGTCGTTCTGCTCGGTACGGTCGGCGCGCTCATGCTCGTCGAGAGCGTCCGCACCATGCGCCCGAAGCCAGGACCAATGAAGACCACGAGCCGCCGCGGCGGTCAGCACGTGTGGGTGCAGCGTCTGCCGCTGAAGGTACGCTTCCGGATCGCGAAGCTCTATATCAGTGCGGTTCCCGTCGTCCTCATCGGCACGGTCATAGGCTGGCTCACGGCCATCATGGGCGTTGGCGGCGGCTTCATGCTTGTGCCGGCGTTGATCTACATGCTGCGCGTGCCGACCCGCGTCGTCATCGGGACGTCGCAGTTCCAGGTCGTCTTCATCACGGCGTTCGCGACCTTGCTGCAGGCCACGACGAATTTCACGGTCGATCTTCTGCTGGCGGCCCCGCTCATGATTGCCGGCGTTTTCGGTGCGCAGTACGGCGTACGCGCCGGCCAGAATCTCAAGGCCGAGCAGCTTAGAGCGCTTCTAGCCATTCTCGTGCTTCTCGTGGCCATTCGATTGGCCTTCGGGCTGGTCATCGTCCCCGAGGAGCTATATGAACTCGACGACCGTCCGTAGGTGGCCGAGCCCGTACGGTCAGGTCTGACTTGCGCTGCCCGCCGTCCAGGATCGGGAAACTCCTTGCGTGAAACCACTCCGAACCGCTATGTCAGGCTGGATATATCGCGTTGCCTGAAGGAGCCATCATGACCGCTTACGAAACGCTCAATCACTACATCGACGGACAGTGGGTGCAGCCGACCTCGGGCAAGTCGCAGGAGGTCATGAACCCCGCGAAAAACACCCCGCTCGCTACGCTCGGCTATGCCGGTCGCCCAGACCTCGACAAAGCCATCAAGGCTGCCGAGAAGGGCTTCGCCACATGGCGCAAGGTCTCCTCGTTCGAGCGTTCGGGCATCTTGCGCAAGGCGGCGAACCTCGTGCGCGAGCGCGCCGACGACATCGCCCGTGTGCTCACCATGGAGCAGGGCAAGGTCCTCGCCGAGGCCAAGATGGAGGTGATCTCCGGCGCCGATGTCATCGACTGGTTCGCCGAGGAAGGCCGCCGCGCCTATGGCCGCATCATTCCGGCTCGCGCCGACGGCGTGCGCAACATGATCATCCAGGAGCCGATCGGTGTTACGGCCGGCTTCGCGCCGTGGAACTTCCCCGTCACGCAGGCCGTGCGCAAGATCGCGGCGGCGCTGGCGGCCGGTTGCTCGATCATCCTGAAGTGCCCCGAGGAGACGCCCGGCTCGCCGATCGGTCTCGTGCGCTGCTTCCATGATGCAGGCGTGCCGGCGGGCGTGCTCAATCTCGTCTATGGCGTGCCGGCCGAGATCTCCGAGTACCTGATCCCCCATCCGAGCATCCGCAAGATCTCGTTCACAGGCTCGGTGCCGGTCGGCAAGCATCTTGCCTCGCTCGCTGGTCTGCATATGAAGCGCGCGACCATGGAACTCGGCGGTCACTCGCCAGTCATGATCTTCGACGACGTCGACACCGACCAGGTCGCGACGCTGACTGCCGGCCTCAAGTACCGCAATGCCGGTCAGGTCTGCATCTCGCCGACGCGCTTCTTCGTGCACGAGAAGGCCTACGACAAGTTCGTCGGCAAGTTCATCGATCTCGCCAAAGGCATCAAGGTCGGTGACGGCCTCGAGCCCGACAGCAAGATGGGCGCGCTCGCCAATCCGCGCCGCGTCAATGCCATGCAGTCGCTCATCGCCGACGTGCAGGAGAAGGGCGGCAAGGTCGCGACGGGCGGCAGCCGCATCGGCAACCAGGGCAACTTCTTCGAGCCGACGGTCGTCACCGACGTGCCGAAGAGCGCGCGCATCCTCTCCGAGGAGCCGTTCGGTCCGGTCGCTGTCATGATCCGCTTCAAGGACACGGATGAGATGATCAAGGAGGCGAACAGCCTTCCCTTCGGTCTCGCGAGCTATGCCTTCACGCACGATGCCAAGACGGCGACCAAGCTCACCGACAACATCGAAGCCGGCATGCTCACGATCAACCACCAGGGCCTCGCCCTTCCCGAGATGCCCTTCGGCGGCGTCAAGGACTCAGGCTACGGCCACGAGGGTGGAGCCGAGGGCCTGCAGGTCTACATGGTGCAGAAGATCGTCAGCCAGCTCGGCTGATCGCTCTCTTCTCAGCGACGAAATCTGCGACGGGGTCGGGTTCGGCCCGGCCCCGTTACAGTTTCTCGCCGAAGAGCAGGCGGCGCGAGCGCGACAGGAAATCGCGCCGGAAAAGGATCGAGAGCACCCAGACGCTCGCGAGCATGAACGCTACCGGGTGATAGAACCAGGCCAAGGCGGCGATGGCGGCGTAGAACGCCCTGAGACCACTGTTCGAATGCTCGCCCGCAATCCCGATCAGGCGCGCTGTTCTGAGCGCGTGCTCGTCACATGCAGCCTGATTCTTGCCATCCGCGATCGGCGTCGCGCCGATCATGATCGCCGTGTAATGCGCGAGGCGGAAGGCCCAGGCGAACTTGAAGAAGGCGTAGATGAAGATCGTGATCAGCAGGATCAGCTTCATCTCCCACACGACTGGCGTTGACTGCGCCGCATAGGGCAGGCGCTCGAAAAGCTTCTGCACCTGTTCGCCCGATCCGATCATGGCCGCGAGGCCGCCGATGCCGATCGCCGATGTCGAGGCGAAGAATGCATTGCCCTGCGAGAGAGAGGCCAGCAACTGCGCATCGACGATCCGGACGTCGCGGGCCGCCATGTTGCGCATCCAGGCAACGCGCTGCGCCTGCACGGCGCCGACGATGCTGCGATCGACCAGTGGCCGATAGCCCGTGATGACGTGATAGCCGCCGATCAGCGCGATGAATGTGGCGAAGGCAATGAGATCGAGCGTCAGCATGGGGCCTCAGGAAATGAGCGGGACGCCGATGATGAGCGTATGCCCTATGAGCAGTATGAAGGCGTAGGCCACGAGTCCGATGACGAGCGCGATGATGTCGTTGCGCACCGGACCGTTCTTGATCGGAACAGCGCGCCGCTTGACAGAAATGCGGTCGTACACGGCCCAGGCGAGCAGCGCGCCGAACAGGATGAAGTTCGCGAGGCGCGCCGAAACAAGCAGATGCGCGAGGGCCCAGAGCTTGACCGAGAGCAGCATGGGATGCTTGACGGCGGCGCTGATGCGGCCGGGGAGATAGGCTGCGGCGAGCAGCACGAACACCGGCAGCATGAGCGTCATGGTGACGTGCCGCGTCCAGCGCGGCGGATCCCAGAGCAGAGGATTGCCGCTCGGTGCGTAGCGCGCTTGGCCAAAGCCGTAGATGATCAGGATGAGACCGACGAGCGCCACGAGCGAGAAGAGGCCTTTGTAGGCATTCTCGCCGATGCGAGCGGTGACATTGCCGCGCGTACTCGGGCATGTCGGTACGAGGTGGATACCAATGAACACGAAGAGGCCCAGGACGAGCGGGATCATGTGTGCGTCTCCTACTTCTTTTTGCTCTTCGGGCTTGTCGTAATGAGGTCGGGCCGCCGCTCGCGCGTAAGGCGTTCGGCTTCCTCGAGGCGCCACGCGGCAATGCGCTTGTGGTCGCCGGAGAGCAGGATCTCCGGAATGGCGCGGCCTTCCCAGTCGCGCGGACGCGTGTACTGGGGATATTCGAGGAGGCCGCTCTCGAAGCTCTCCTCGCTGAGCGAAGCTTCCGCACCGATGACGCCCGGCAGCAGACGCACGCACGCATCGATGAGCACCATGGCCGCAAGCTCGCCGCCCGAGAGCACGTAGTCGCCGATCGAGATCTCCTCGAGCCCGCGCGCCTCGATAACGCGCTGGTCGACTCCCTCGAAGCGTCCCGCGAGGAGGATCGCGCCGGGGCCTGCGCTCAGCTCGCGGACGCGTGCCTGCGTGAGCGGCTGGCCGCGCGGGCTCAGGTAAATCAGCGGTACATCCGGCATGTCCTCGCGGGCATGGTCGATGGCGGCGGCGAGCACGTCGGCGCGCATGACCATGCCGGCGCCGCCGCCGGCCGGCGTATCGTCGATCGTGCGGTGCTTGGTCAGTCCGAAGTCGCGGATATCGACACAGTCGAGCTCCCAAAGCTCGTTCTCCAGCGCCGTGCCGACGAGCGATACGCCGAGCGGCCCTGGAAACATGTCCGGGAAAATCGTGAGCACACGCGCGTGCCAGGGCGGGCGGGTTTCATCGGTCGCGGATATGTCTTCAGCGTTCATACTTCACCTGGTCGCGCTCGCGCCGGCCGTGCGCCGCATCATGCACCGATCTCGACGCACGCGCGACCGTCCGGTAGCATCGCGGTTACGCTGCGTCCATGTCCGGAGGCGACGGCCGATGCCCGCTCAGCCCAATATCCTTTTCATTATGGCGGACCAGCTGCGGTGGGACTACCTGGGCTGCAACGGCCATCCGCACATCAAGACACCCCACATCGATGCGCTGGCACGACGCGGCGTCAACTTCGCGCGGGCGTTTGTGCAATCGCCGGTTTGCGGCGGCTCGCGCATGAGCTTCTATACGGGGCGTTACAACTTCAGCCACGGCGCCAGCTACAACAACTTTCCGCTGCGGATCGACGAGAAGACGATCGGCGACTATCTGCGCCCACAGGGCTATCGCACGGTGTTGGTCGGCAAAACGCACTTCAAGCCCGATCTCGAAGCGCTGGCTCGTCTCGGCATCAGTCCGGGCAGCAGTCCCGGCATTCCCTACTGGCAGTGCGGCTTCGAGGCCTTCGAGCGCGACGATGGCCTGCATCCCGAGGTCGACGGCAAGCTGAGCGGCCCTGACCCCGCCTACAACCTGTGGCTCCGCCAACTCGGCTACTCCGGTGACAACCCCTGGCACTCCTGGGCGAACTCGGTCCTCGACGAGAACGGCGAGGTGCAGTCCGGCTGGTCCATGCGCAATGCACGCCGGCCGGCGCGCGTGCGTGAGGAGCATTCCGAAACCGCCTATATGACCGACCGCGCGCTCGATTTCATGCGCGGCGCACGCGGTGGCGCGCCGTGGTGCCTGCACGTCTCCTACATCAAGCCGCACTGGCCCTACATCGCCCCGGCGCCCTATCACGATATGTACGGCCCCGAGCACGTGACGCCGGCGAACCGCACCGAACGCGAGCGGGCGTCGCCGCATCCCGTCATCTCCGCCTTCATGAGCCACGAGGAAAGCCTCAACTTCTCGCGCGACGAGGTGCGGGAGACGGTGATCCCGACCTACATGGGCCTGATCAGCCAGTTCGATCATCACGTCGGCCGTATCGTTGCGCACCTCGAAGCGACAGGCGAGATCGCGAATACGATCATCATCGTAACCAGCGACCACGGCGACTATCTCGGCGACCACTGGCTTGGCGAGAAAGACCTCTTCCACGAGGAGGTTGTGCGCATCCCGCTGATCGTTTTCGATCCCCGTCCGGGGGCGGATGCCGTGCGCGGCAAAGTCAGCTCACATCTCGTTGAGGCGATCGACCTTGCGCCGACATTTCTCGATTGGGCCGACGGCGCGCCCGAGCCGCATCGCCTCGAAGGGCGGTCGCTCGTGCCGCTGATGGAGGGTGCTGCGGTTGCCGAGTGGCGGCAGGCGGCATTCTGCGACAGTGATTTCTCGCTGCGTCACGCGCGGCGCACGCTGGGTCTTGCCGTCAACGAGGCGCGCGGGTTCATGGTGCGCGAGGCGAGCTGGAAATACGTCCATTTCGAGCGCTTCCCGCCACAACTCTTCGATCTCGATGCCGATCCGGTGGAGCAGAACGATCTTGGCCTGTCGGTGGCGCACGAGGATGTCCGCGATCGCCTGCGCGGGCGTCTATTGAGCTGGCTGATCAGCCGGCGTACGCGCGTCACCATGAGCGACACGCTGATCGAGCAGATCACCGGCGGGGCGAAGAAGCGCGGCTATCGCTTCGGAGAGTGGTGATGCTTCGCGCCTTCGGCGCGAACAGGGCTGCCGCCCTATGACCCGCCCGGGGGACACCCCCGGAGCCCCCGTCTTTTTGAGACTGGAACTTGCGGCTGGCGTTCAAGTCATAAGGGCGGTTGGGTCCGGGAGAGTGTCCCTCCCGGTTGGGGCTCGGGGCGAATGCCCCGTCGCGCCGGAGGCGCGAACATCCCTTGGCCGCATGCACTGTTCTGTCGCTTTGGCCGCCGCGGTCATAGCACCACGCAAGGGGTGGGAAGCACCTCTTCCCAGCAGCCCGCGGCAAAAGGAAAAGCGCGGAGCCAAGGGCGTCCGCGCTTTCTGAAACTTGGGATGCGTGCCCGGCTCAGCTCGCCGAGCTCTCCTGAGCGGCCATCTCGGCGGCGTGGCGTTCGCGATCCTCGCGGCCCTTCACGCTCTCGTCACGATCGACGAGCTCGATGACGGCGCGCGGGGCGCTGTCGCCGTAGCGGAAGCCGGCCTTGAGCACACGCGTGTAGCCGCCATTGCGGTCCTTGTAGCGCGGTGCGAGGACGTCGAAGAGCTTCTTGACCATGTCGTCGTCGCGGAGCCGCGAGGCGGCGAGGCGGCGCGAGTTGAGGTCACCCTTCTTGGCGAGCGTGATGTACTTTTCGACGACGCGCTTCAGATCTTTGGCCTTGGGCAGGGTCGTGACGATCTGCTCGTGCCTGATCAGTGCGGCGGCCATGTTCGAGAACATCGCCTGACGGTGGCCGCTGTCGCGGCTGAAGCGGCGCCCCAGCTTTCCGTGTCGCATGTGGTCTTCTCCTTACAGTTGTTGGCGGGGAGGTTCTTTGGCCTCTCCCTTGGTCTCACCGTGCAGCGCATCGGACGCTTGTCCGATGCGCTGCACGGAATTCTCAGTACTGATCCTCGAAGCGCTTGGCGAGGTCTTCGATGTTGTCCGGCGGCCAGTTCGGCACTTCCATGCCGAGATGGAGGCCCATGGCGGCCAGCACTTCCTTGATCTCGTTGAGCGACTTGCGGCCGAAGTTCGGCGTGCGCAGCATCTCGGCTTCGGTCTTCTGGATGAGGTCGCCGATGTAGACGATGTTGTCGTTCTTCAGGCAGTTCGCCGAGCGGACCGACAGTTCAAGCTCGTCGACCTTCTTGAGCAGCGCGGCGTTGAACGACAGCTCGGGGTGCGCGCGCTCCTCGACGGCCTTGCGCGGCTCCTCGAAGTTGATGAACACCGTGAGCTGGTCCTGCAGGATGCGGGCGGCGAGCGCGACGGCGTCCTCGGCCTTCACCGAGCCGTCGGTCTCGACGGACATGGTGAGCTTGTCATAGTCGAGGATCTGGCCCTCGCGGGTGTTCTCGACGCGGTAGGAGACCTTCTTGACCGGCGAGTAGAGGCTGTCGACCGGGATGAGGCCGATCGGTGCGTCCTCCGGTCGATTGCGCTCGGCCTGGACGTAGCCCTTGCCTGTCGTCGCCGTGAACTCCATGCGGATGGCAGCGCCCTGGTCGAGCGTGCAAATGACGTGATCCGGATTGAGGATCTCGACGTCCGAGGACGCCTCGATGTCGCCAGCGGTCGCGACGCCCGGACCTTCTTTCTTGAGGACCATGCGCTTCACGCCCTCGGAATGGACGCGGAGCGCGATCTCCTTGATGTTCATGATGATGTCGGTGACATCCTCACGCACGCCGGGAATCGACGAGAACTCATGGAGCACGCCGTCGATGTGCACGGTCGTGATGGCGGCGCCCTGGAGCGACGACAGCAGCACACGACGGAGCGAATTGCCGAGCGTCATGCCGAAACCGCGCTCGAGCGGCTCGGCGACGATGGTCGCCATGCGCGCGCTGTCACGGCCGGTCTCGATGCCGAGCTTGCCGGGCTTGATGAGGTCTTGCCAGTTCTTCTGCAACACGTTGGTCACGGGACGATCCTCGTGTCTGGCCGCGCTATCGGGCGCGGTGCGGTGAATATTTCATGAGCTCATCACGCCGACGTCCGGCCTGCGTTCGTGAACGCGCCGGACGCCGCGGAGAGCCTCGTAGTGCGTCGACTTAGACGCGGCGGCGCTTGCGGGGCCGGCAGCCGTTGTGTGGGATGGGCGTCACGTCACGGATCGACGTGATCTGGAAGCCCACCGCCTGAAGAGCGCGAAGCGCGGATTCGCGGCCCGAGCCCGGGCCCGAAACCTCGACGTCGAGATGCTTCACGCCATGCTCGACGGCCTTCTTGCCAGCATCCTCGGCGGCCATCTGAGCCGCGTAAGGCGTCGACTTGCGCGAACCCTTGAAGCCCATCATGCCCGACGAGGACCAGGCAATGGTGTTGCCCTGTGCGTCGGTGATGGTGATCATGGTGTTGTTGAAGCTCGCGTTCACATGCGCGACGCCGGACGCGATGTTCTTCTTTTCGCGGCGCCGGACCTTACCCCGCTGCTGCTCTTTGGCCATGTAACTCTGCTCTCCGATGCCCCGCTGCGAGTCGTGGGCGTGTGTGGTGATGGTCGGACCGCAGTGCGCGGCCCCGTATCAAGCCGCTGACTACTTCTTGGTCGCCTGCTTCTTGCCGGCGATCGCTTTCGCCGGGCCTTTGCGCGTGCGGGCGTTGGTATGCGTGCGCTGGCCGTTGACCGGCAGGCCGCGGCGATGGCGCAGGCCGCGATAGCAGCCGAGATCCATGAGCCGCTTGATGTTCATTGCAACTTCGCGCCGGAGGTCGCCCTCGACCATATAGTCGCGGTCGATCGCCTCGCGGATCTGCAACACTTCGGCGTCGGTCAGCTCGCTGACGCGGCGCTCCATCGGCAGGCCGACCCGCTCGCAGATGTCCTTGGCGAACTTCGGGCCGATGCCATGGATATACTGGAGCGCGATGAGCACGCGCTTCTGGGTCGGGATGTTGACGCCTGCAATACGGGCCACGTGCTTCTCCTCGAACTTCTCGAATTTAGCGCTCGGTCAAGGGCTTAGCCCGCCGAGTGGATGGATTTGGCCTGAGGTGCCGAAACCGCGAAATGCCGAAACGGCCCGCCATCGAGGGCAGGGGCCGAACCGGCTTGATCTTCGCGAAGGTGGGCTGTTCTAGCCCAACCTCCGGTAAGCGTCAATCGCGACATCGTAACCATGAGCAGGGCCGATCGTCAGGACTTCGTCTCGCCTTCGCCCTCGACCGCAACCTCGTCGGCGGTTGCCTCGGCAATCAGGGCCCGGGCCTGGCCGACCCAGTCCTGCTTCTCGATCACGCCTTCGAGCTTCAGCGCCTCGTCGATGTTGCCGCTGTCCTCGTCGGAGAGATCTGCAAGCTGGTCGTACTTGATCAGATTGAGCGGGGCGAGACGGGAGGCAAGCTCCGGCGTGATGCCCTTGATCTTCGTCAGGTCGTCGGCTGTACCCTTCGGCTTCTTGAAGCCCTTCCAGGCTGCATTGAGCTTTTTGGCGCGCGCGTCGGTGCGCTCGATGATGCGCGCAGCGCGTCCGCGCAGGCCACGCAGGTAGTACAGCTTCGCACGGCGCACGCGGCCGCGGCGTAGCACGGTGATCTCGGCGATGAATGGGGAGTAGATCGGGAAGACGCGCTCGACGCCCTCGCCATAGGAGATCTTGCGGACCGTGAAATTCTCGTTCAGGCCCTGGCCGGAGCGGGCGATGACCACGCCCTCGTAAGCCTGGAGGCGCTGGGTCGTGCCTTCGATGACCTTCACCATGACCTTGACGGTGTCGCCGGCCTGGAAGTCAGGCACCCCGCGTTTGGCGGAAATGGCGCGAATCTGCTCTTTCTCGAGCTCTGCGATGATGTTCATTGTTGTTTTCCGTTTTTGGCAGCCACAGCAGAGGAGCACCTAGAAGCCATCCGGTTGCCGGATGCTTACGGCTCATGCAACCCACTTTGTGGGGAAAGTTTGGTGGGCGTCATACAGCAAACATTTGATGTTGTCGATGCCCGGATACAGCCAAAAAACGGCATTCGCCTTGCGCTGAACGTCGCAAGGCCCTAACTCCGGCCGCATACGCCCTCCCGGCACGGCCGGGACCGCCCGAGGATCGCTAAAATGCCTACCATCGCCATCGTCGGCCGGCCGAATGTCGGCAAGTCGACGCTATTCAACCGCCTGACCGGGCGGCGGACGGCGCTGGTCTCGGACATGCCGGGCCTTACCCGCGACCGGCGCGAGGGCGATGCCGACATCGGCGGGCATACGATCGAGGTCGTGGACACGGCCGGGCTCGAGGAGGCCGACCGGGGCTCCATTGCCGACCGGATGCGCGCCCAGTCCGAAGCGGCCATTCGCGATGCCGACGCCATCGCTTTCGTCTTCGACGCCCGCGCCGGGGTGACGCCGGCGGACAAAGCGTTCGCTAGGATCGCACGTGCCTCGGGACGGCCGGTCGTGCTCGTCGCCAACAAGTGCGAGGGCAAGGCCGGGACGGAGGGCTTCTACGACGCTTATGCGCTCGGGCTCGGCGAGCCAGTTGCCATCTCCGCCGAGCACGGCGAGGGCCTGGCGGAGCTCGAGAGCGAGCTGCTGAATGCGCTTGGCATGAAGCCGATCGTGAAGGCGCGGCGCAAGCGGCGCAGCGAGGAGCCGGAGACCGAACCGGAAGCTGCGCCTGTCGAAGATGACGAGGGGGAGGCCGAGGATCCCGGCAAGCCGATCCGCGTTGCCATCGTCGGGCGGCCGAACGCGGGTAAGTCCACGCTGGTGAATGCGATCCTCGGCGAGGAGCGCATGATCACTGGCCCCGAGCCCGGGCTGACGCGAGACTCCATCTCGAGCGATCTCACCTGGCAGGGCCGGGCGATCAAGCTGTTCGATACGGCAGGCCTCCGCCGTAAGGCACGCATCGACGAATTCGCGGAAAAGCTCGCTGCGAGCGATGCCGTGCGCGCGATCCGCTTCGCCGAGGTCGTGGTGCTCCTTGTCGATGCCGAGCGGCCCTTCGAGCAGCAGGATCTGACCATTGGCAACATGATCATCGAGGAGGGTCGCGCGCTTGTCATCGCGGTCAACAAGTGGGATCTGGTCGAGGACAAGCAGGCAAAACTGAAGGATCTCAAGGAGACGGTCGCGGAGACGTTCGCCGAGGTTGCAGGCGTTTCCGTCGTGACCATATCTGCCGCCTCGGGACGCAACCTCGACAAGCTGATGAAGGCTGTCCTCGACGCCCACGCCGTATGGTCACGCCGCATCTCGACAGCTGACATCAACCGCTGGCTTGCGGTTGCAGTCTCGCGTCATTCGCCGCCACAATCCAAAGGGCGACGCATCCGCATCCGGTACATGACGCAGCCCTCTGCTCGCCCGCCGACATTCATCGCCTTCTGCTCGCAGCCGGGCGGTATTCCGGAGTCCTACCTGCGCTATCTGAAGAATAGCTTGCGCGAGGTCTTTGGACTGTCCGGCACGCCCATCCGCATCAATCTGCGCAAGGGCGCCAATCCGTACGCCGACAAATAGCGCAGATTCCGCTCTACGCTTTCGCGCATTTTCGCCCAAACGTAGGGAGAATTGTGCCCTCGCATCAATAGTTCCGACCACAGACAGCCACAGTCTGGACGGCTAGACTGCGATGTCTCGAAGGCTCGGGGCGTCGGCAGGCGGGCCATCCGCCGTATGCAGTGGCAGGAGTCCATTATGGGCATTTTCGACACAATCAAAGCGGCGATCTGGGGCACGGATACGAGCATCATCTCGACGCCGACGGCCGGCGCATCCGCAACCGGTACAGCGCCTACGCCCGCCGGCGCAAAGCCCGCTGCCGCTGCTGCAGTTGTTGATGTGGCCGCCAATCTCGATGCGCTTGCCAAGGCATCGAAGGAGAAGTTCGATTGGCGCAAGTCGATCGTGGATCTGATGAAGCTCCTGAAGCTCGACAGCAGCCTCGCGGCGCGCAAGGAGCTGGCGAAGGAGCTCGGCTATACCGGCAGCACGAGCGACAGCGCGGCCATGAACACGTGGCTGCACAAGCAGGTCATGGCCAAGCTCGCCGCGAACGGCGGCAAGGTGCCGGACGAGCTGAAGTAGGAAGCCGATCTCGGGGCGCGCCTGGGCGCGCTCCTAGTTTGCCCGCCACGGCTCGATCATGACCTTGATCTGAGATTGCGGCTTGGCCAGTTCGTCGAAAGCCGCAGCCACGCCGTCGAGGCCGACACGCGATGTGATGAGCGCACTGCCGTCTACGTCGCCATCGGCGAGCAGCTTCAGGGCAACCGCGAACTCATCGGCGGTGTAGGCGAACACGTATTGGAGATTGAGCTCCTTGAAGATGGCGATCAGCGGCTCTTGCCGATCCGTCTCCATGGACACGCCGACCACGACGACACGCGCATCCTGCGCGGCGCCCTGGAAGATGTTCTGGATCATGCCGGGCACGCCGACGCACTCGAAGATCACCTGCGGGCGCACGGTGGCCGGTCCCGTGACGGCGGATGGCGGGACCTTAGCGGCTTCCTCCGGCGAGAGTTTCGCCTGCGCTTCCCAGCTCTTGTAGGGCGACTCCTTTGCCGGATCGACGACGACATCGGCGCCCATGATTGCCGCGATCTCGCGACGTTTCGGCGAGAAGTCCGAAGCGATGATCGGCCCAAGCTTCACGGTCTTCCGCTTCAAGCGCAGCGCGGCGATCACTGCAAGTCCGACTGGGCCGCAGCCTATGACAAGCGGCACCTCGCCATCCCGCAGACGTGCTTTCGCAACGGCGTGGACACCGACCGCAAGCGGCTCGCTCAATGCCGCGTGCTCGCTCGCGAGCCCATTTGGCACTTCGAGGAGGAAGCGTTCGCCGAGCAGCATGCGCTCGGCATATCCGCCGACATTTCTATCGGAATAGCCGACGCCTTCGACACGTCCGTCCACGACCGTGCGCGGCACGGACGTGACGCGCGCCCCCGGCTTGAAGCGGCCCTCGGTGCCGGGTCCGTTCTCGATGACTTCTGCGCAGAACTCGTGGCCGAAGACGATGTCCTTGGAGAGGTCCATGCTCTTGCGCCAGGGAACATGCGCGAGCGACTTGTTCATGAGGTCGGCATAGAGACGCGCGTGCAGATCCGAGCCGCAGATGCCGCAAGCGAGTGTCTTCACGAGGACCTGCCCTGGACCGGGCTTGGGATCAGGCAGTGTATCGACGACGATGTTGCCCTTACGCAGGATCGCGGCACGCATTGGCGTTCTCCCTGACTGCTGTTGCTTGTTGGGCCGCAGTCTAGGCGATCCGGATGCGCTCAAGAACGGCAAACGGCGGATGGCGCCGTGCGTTATCCGCCGTTCGGAAGTTCGAGCCTATGCTCGCCGTCCCCTACTTCCACGTCCTGATGTCGACAAAGCGGCCGGCGATCGCTGCCGCCGCTGCCATGGCCGGCGAGACGAGGTGCGTGCGGCCGAGGCGGCCCTGGCGGCCCTCGAAATTGCGGTTCGACGTAGACGCGCAGCGCTCGCGCGGGCGGAGCTGATCCGGGTTCATGCCGAGGCACATGGAGCAGCCCGCTTCGCGCCAGTCGAAGCCCGCATCGATGAAGATCTGCGCGAGTCCTTCGGCTTCGGCCTGCTCCTTCACGAGACCCGAACCCGGCACGATCATCGCGCTCACGTTCGGATTGATCTTGTGGCCCTGAATAACCGCAGCGGCAGCGCGCAGGTCCTCGATGCGACCGTTCGTGCACGAGCCGATGAACACGCGGTCAATCGTGATGTCGGTGATCTTCTCGCCGCCCTTGAGGCCCATGTAGTCGAGTGCGCGCTGGATGGAGGCGCGCTTCTGCTCGTTGTGGGCCTCCTCGGGAGTCGGCACCCGGCCGCTGACCGAGATCACATCCTCGGGGCTCGTGCCCCAGGTGACAACCGGCGGCAGGTTTGCCGCGTCGAGCGTCAGTACCTTGTCGAAGTCCAGATCCCAGGCCTTACCCTTGGGCGATTTCGGGCGGTCCTTGAGATAGGCAAAGGTCGTCTCGTCTGGCGCCACCATGCCGGCGCGCGCGCCGCCCTCGATGCACATGTTGCAGACCGTCATGCGGCCTTCCATGGAAAGCGCGCGAATGGCGTCGCCGCAATACTCGATGACGTGGCCGGTGCCGCCTGCCGTGCCCGTCTCGCCGATGATCGAGAGCGTGATGTCCTTGGCGGTTACGCCCGCAGGCAGCGTGCCCTTGACCTCGACCTTCATGTTCTTCATGCGGCGCTGTAGCAGCGTCTGCGTCGCGAGCACATGCTCGACCTCGCTCGTGCCGATGCCATGTGCGAGCGCACCGAACGCACCATGCGTCGAGGTATGGCTATCTCCGCACACGATGGTCGTGCCCGGCAGCGTGAAGCCTTGCTCGGGGCCGATGACGTGGACGATACCCTGGCGCTTGTCGAGCTCGTCATAATACTCGATGCCGAAATCCTTGGCATTCCTGGCGAGCGCTTCGACCTGGATGCGCGACTCCTCCTCCTTGATGCCGGCGCGGCGATCAGAGGTCGGCACGTTATGATCGACGACGGCAAGCGTCTTCTCGGGCGCACGCACTTTGCGTCCGGCCAGCGCCAGTCCCTCGAAGGCCTGCGGCGACGTCTCCGGCTGCTGGTCGACGATATGGTCGTCGAAAATCTTGTCGTAGAGCGTCTTCGGGGCGGACGGGCTGGCCATGGTGTGCGGTTCTCTCTCCAAGCGGCAATGCGGCCCTGCCGATGAGGGCGGCTGCTTTGAATGTTTCTCATATGCCGTAATTGTCCCGGACTTCAAGCCTGTGGTCCGGCGTGCGCCGGATGGCTGCCGTGCGGGGCCCGGCGATGCCGCAGCGCACCATAATTGTAGCGTTTCCGCGCCCGTTGCCAACCTCGATGGCCACGCCTAGGCTGACCGCCTCATTGCACGGAGCACCTGCGGCCTTTCATGCAGATCGCACGCCCTCTTCCCTGGGAAAAGAGCTATCCGCCGGGCGTCCGATGGGATGCGCATATTGAGGTCGGCACGCTACCCGCCCTGCTCTTGCGCGCCGTCGCGCGCTGGGATGAGAAGCCAGCCTTTGAGTATCGCGACCGCCGGATAAGCTATCGGGAATTCGGCCGCCGGGTCGAGGGCGTTGCCGCCGGGCTTCTGCGTCTCGGCATAGCCAAGGGCGAGCGCGTCGCCCTCTACCTGCCGAATTGTCCAGTGCAGCCCGTATCGCTGTTTGCCGTGACGCGGATCGGGGGGATCGTCGTCAATCTCTCGCCGCTCGATGCCGAGCGCGAACTCGCCCACAAGCTCAAGGATGCAGGTGCCCGCACGCTCATCACGACCAACATCGGGCCTATGGCCGGAGTGGCGCTCAAGCTCAAGGCTGTCGGCTACGTCGATCGCGTGATCATTGCCGATGACGCGGCATGGGGACCCTCGCCGGTAACCGCACCGATGCCGGTGCCTCAGGAGGGCCTCTTATCCTTCGACGAGGTCGCCGGAGCACCGCCGCCCGCCGCATGGCCCGAGGTTGTGCCGGATGACATCGCCCTCCTTCAGTATACCGGCGGCACCACGGGCCAGCCCAAGGGCGCGATCTTGAGCCACGCGAATCTCACGGCCGCCGTCGAGATCGGCAAGGCCTGGTCGGCGCCGCAGTCCTCAGTGGAGCCCGGCGAGGGCCGCGTCATCTGCGTGCTGCCGCTCTTTCATATGTACGCCATCACGGCCTGCCTCACGCGCAACATCGATCTCGGCAATGAGATCATGCTGCGCTTGCGCTTCGATATCGAGCAGACACTGCGCGACATCACGGAGAAGCGCGCCACGAACTTTCCCGGCGTGCCGACCATGTGGATCGCGCTCGCAAACTATCCGGGTGTCGAAAAGCTGGATTTCTCGTCGCTGAAGAGCGCATCGTCGGGTGGTGCGGCCGTACCCGTCGAGATCGAGAACCGTATCAAGGCCATCACCGGCCTCCAGCTCGGCGGCGGTTGGGGTATGACCGAGACCTCACCGGCCGGTGCCAATATCCCGAGCCACCGGCCGGATCTGCGCGGCAGCATCGGACTGCCGCTGCCCGGCATTCTCATGGATGTGGTCGCGCTCGACGATCCGCGACGTGTGCTTGAGCCCGGCGAGATCGGCGAGATCCGCATCAAGGGGCCGAACGTCACGCGCGGCTACTGGAACCGTCCCGAGGAAACGGCTGCCGCCTTCGCCGATGGCTATCTGCTGACCGGCGACATCGGCTACATGGATGCCGAAGGCTTCTTCTTCCTGACCGACCGCAAGAAGGACATGATCATCTCAGGCGGCTTCAACGTCTACCCGCGCATGATCGAGGAAGCCATCTACGAGCACCCCGCCGTCGAGGAGGTGATCGTGATCGGCATTCCCGATGCCTATCGCGGACAGGCCGCCAAAGCCTTCATCAAGCTCAAGGCCGGTGCCGCCCGCTTCACGCTCGAAGTGCTGCGCGACTTTCTCGCCGACAAGATTGGCCGTCATGAAATGCCGGCCGCGCTAGAGTTCCGTGAGAACCTGCCGAAGACCGCCGTCGGCAAGCTCTCGAAGAAGGAACTGGTCGCCGAGGAGGCTGCGCGCCGCTCAGCCGCATCCGAACCTGCCTCGACCTGAACGCCCGACCGGCCTAATGTGCCGCCAAATCAAGTAGACCGAGGAGCCGCCCATGGATCTGCGCTTCAGCCCCGAGGAAAATGCCTTCCGACAGGAAGTGCGCACCTTCTTCCAGACCGAGATCCCCCTTTCGATCCGGTCGAAATCGATTGAGGGCCGCCATCTCACCAAGGAGGACATGGTCACCTCCCAGAAGACGCTGCACCGCAAGGGCTGGGCCGTCTATAACTGGCCGAAAGAGTGGGGCGGCACCGAGTGGACACCCGTGCAGCAATACATTTTCCTCGAGGAGATGCAGGCCAACGGCGTGCCACCGCCGCTCGCGTTCAACACTTCGATGAACGGGCCGGTGATGATCCAGTTCGGCACCGAGGCGCAGAAGAAGAAGTTCCTGCCGCGCATGGCCTCGCTCGACGACTGGTGGTGCCAGGGTTTCTCGGAGCCGGGCTCAGGCTCCGATCTCGCCTCCCTCAAAACCACTGCGGTTAAGAAGGGCGACCACTACATCGTCAATGGCCAGAAGACCTGGACCACGCTCGCCCAGTACGCCGACTGGATCTTCTGCCTCGTGCGCACCGACCCGGAGGCGAAGAAGCAGCTCGGCATCTCCTACATCGTCTTTCCGATGACGTCGCCCGGCGTGACGCGGCGTCCGATCCAGCTCATCGACGGCGGCTCAGAGGTCAACGAAGTCTTCTTCGATGACGTGAAGGTTCCCGTCGAGAACCTGATCGGCGAGGAGAACCGCGGCTGGGACTGCGCGAAGTTCCTGCTCGGCAACGAGCGCTTCGGCATTGCCCGCGTCGGCGTTTCGAAGATGCGCGTTGCGCGCATCAAGGAACTGGCGAAGCGCGTGCCCGGCAATACCGGCGGCACGATGATGGAAGACCCGCAGTTCGCTGAAAAGCTCGCGCTGGCGGAAGTCGAGCTGAAGGCCCTCGAGATGACGCAGATGCGTTTCCTCGCGGCTGAGCGCGGTAACAAGAGCGGCAAGCCCAATCCCGCGACCTCCATGCTGAAGCTCAAAGGCTCGGAGATCCAGCAGACCGTGACCGAGCTGCTCATGGAGCTCGCTGGCCCGCTCGCGATCCCCTACGCCAACGACGACGACGAGATGATCGGCCACAACGAGCCGCCGATCGGCGCGGACTGGGCCGCACCTGCTGCGCCCACGTACTTCAACTACCGTAAGGTCTCGATCTACGGCGGTTCGAACGAGATTCAGCGCAACATTCTCGCGAAGGCAGTGCTCGGCTTCTGAGCGTCGAGACTTCGATCTCGCCCCGCATTCGCATCAGACAAGACACGAAGAGAGTTTCATGGATTTCGATCTCAGCGAGGAGCAGCAGCTTCTCAAGGACAGCGTCGATCGGCTCACGGCGGCGCGTTACGCTGAAGTGAAGACGCGCACGTCGCTCATGAAGTCGCCGAAAGGTTACAGCGAGGCGCTCTGGAAGGAGTTCGCCGAGATGGGCCTTCTCGCCATCCCCTTTGCCGAGGAGCACGGCGGCATGGGGCAGGGCGCGGTCGAGACCATGCTGGTCGGCGAAGCCTTCGGCAAAGCACAGGTTCTCGAGCCCTATTTCCCGACTGTGATCCTCGCAGGATCGGCACTTCGCCTCGGCGCGAGCGAGGCCCTGAAGGCCGCCGTTCTGCCGGAAGTCGCGGCGGGTACACTGACGCTCGCCTTTGCGCATCAGGAGCCGGAGGCGCGCTTCGATCTCGCCAATGTCGCGACGACCGCAAAGGCCGACGGCAAGGGCGGCTATGTGCTGGAAGGCGCCAAGTGCGTCGTGCTCGGCGGTGACAGTGCCGACAAGCTTATCGTGTCGGCGCGCGTATCGGGTGATCGCGCGAGCACGGACGGCCTCGCGCTCTTTCTCGTCGATGCGAGTGCGCCGGGCGTGACGCGACGCGGTTATCCGACACAGGACGGCACGCGCGCCGCCGACATCACGCTCTCGGGCGTCAAGGTCGGCGTCGATGCCGTGATCGGCGATGCCGGCAAAGCATTTCCGGTGATCGAGCGCACGGTGCAGAACGGCATTGCCTATCTCGCCGCCGAGGCCGTCGGTGGCATGGCGGCGCTGCACGAGCTGACGGTCGAGTACCTCAAGACGCGCAAACAGTTCGGCGTGCCGATCGGCTCCTTCCAGGTGCTGCAGCACCGTTCAGTGGACATGTTCGTGTCCGTCGAGCAAGCCAAGAGCATGGCTTACTATGCCTGCGTGATGATCGACGAGCCGGACGATGTCGAGCGCCGCCGCGCCATGCACGCGGTGAAAGTGCAGATCGGTAAATCCGCGCGGCACGTCGGCCAGGAGGCCATCCAGCTTCACGGCGGCATCGGCATGACCATGGAGTACAAGGGCGGCCACTACTTCAAGCGGCTCACCATGATCGATCTCCTGTTCGGCAATGCCGATCATCATCTGCGCGAGCTGTCGAAGGCTGGCGGACTGCTTACGGCGGCTTAGTCTGCTCACAATTTCGATGTGATGACGGGAGCCCTGCGGCTCCCGTTCTGCTATGGAACCGTAGTTCTTGGGGGCAGGGGGACGAATGATTTACTTACGGACAATGGCGGTAGGCACCGTGCTCGGCGCGTCGCTGCTGCTCACGGGCTGCATCGATCTCACGAAGAGCGCAACGTTCCACGAGAATGGCGAGGCTCGCGTTGAACTCGAGGTCGGCATGTCGGCGGAGCTGGCGGCACTTCTGACGAATCCGCAACTCGCCAAGCAATTCGGCAGCGACAAGACGCCCAATCCGCTTGCAGATTGCGGGAAGCCCTGGCCGACCACCGAACCTCTCCCCGCCGGCGTTCGCTCCGCCGAGACACGCAAAGGCAAGCGTGGCGACATGGAAACCTGCACGCTCATCTTCGAGGTTTCCGATCCCGTCGCCGCCGTCGAGAGCGCCATGAAGGTCGAGATACCGAATGCCGATGCTGTGCCGAAGCAGGACGTCTCCATGACGCGTCTCCCATTGGGATATCGTCTTCGCATGGGTATGCAGCCCGCCAAACAGCCGGAGCTGCCGCCTGAAGCGGCCAAGATGGCGGCGGCTATGATGGAAGCGATGTTCGCCAATCGCTATCTAACGCTGAGTCTTACGGGCAAGCGCATCGAGAATACGAACGGGGAGCTCTCGGCAGACAAGAGCAAGGCGACGTGGCGCTTCCCGCTCGCGTCGCTGGCCAATGTTTCTCCTGACAAGCCCGTCACCATCGAGGCGGATGTCATCTACCGCTAGCAGGGAGGTGGCATGACAAAGCAGACCAGCAAGTTCCTGAGTCTGGTCCTGCGTCACGCGCCGGAGCAGATCGGCATCGAGCTCGATGCGCAGGGCTGGACTGATGTCGACACGCTGATCGCGAAGGCGAATGCGGCTGGTGTCGCGCTCGATCGCGCGTCGCTTCAGGACATCGTCGCAACCAGCGACAAGCAACGTTTCACGCTCTCGGCGGACGGTTTGCGCATTCGTGCCGCTCAGGGGCATTCGGTCGAGGTCGATCTCGATCTGCCGCCGTCAACGCCGCCCGCGATCCTATTCCATGGCACAGCGCGCACCAACGTCGATGCCATTCTCGCCGAGGGTTTGAAACCCGGAAAGCGCCAGCACGTCCACCTCTCACCAAACGAGGAGACGGCGCGCCGCGTCGGGATGCGTCACGGCGCGCCGGTCATCTTCCAGGTGGACACGGCGCGCATGCACGCCGACGGCCTCGTCTTCTGGCAGGCGGATAACGGTGTCTGGCTCACGGACGTCGTGGTGCCGACTTATCTAGTGCTCATGGAGTCATAGAGCGGGTGGGTCCGGGAGGGTGTCCCTCCCGGTTGGGGTGCGGGGGCAAGCCCCCGTCGCGCCGCAGGCGCGAACAGGGCTGCCGCCCTGTACCTGCCCGGGGGACACCCCCCGGACCCCCGTCTTTTATTGACTAGGCCGCCCGCTGAACCGTCGCCTTCATGGCCTTGAGGATTGCTGCGCCGAGGGCCGACTTCACGATGGCACCGAGGACGAAGGGCGCGACGCCGGCCCAAAGAGCCTTCTCGCCACCGATGAGCAGTGCGAGCCATGCCCAGCCCATCAGCAGGATGAGCGCATTGCCGGCGAGCATCGACGCGAACGCGCGTACGACACGATCGCCCGTCCAGCCGCGCTCGGCGAGCCAGCCGGTCACGGCCGCCGCGATCGGGAATGCGAAGAGATAGCCCGCTGTCGGGCCGGCGAGGCGCGCGATGCCGCCGGTTCCATTGGAGAAGACCGGCAGGCCGAGAGCGCCTTGGAGCAGCCACACGGCAATTGTCAGCGCGCCGAGCCGCCAACCGTAGAGCGCGCCGATCATGGTTGCCGCCAGCGTCTGCATGGTCATGGGCACGGGGATCATGGGCACGGAGATGTAGGAAGAAGCTGTCATCAGAGCGGTGCCGAACAGGACGGCTGCCATCTGCACGGCGAGCGTGCGCTCATGCAGGCGAAGAGGGTCGAACGGGGTTGCGAAGGTTGTGGCGGCGGTCCGGCTCATTCTGATCTCCTGAGTTTCTTGATGCCGAATTCATAACGCAATCTGGTGCGCATGACAGCACAAGTAGGCAGCGATCTGAAATGCAGATCACGGCGCACGCGCTGTGCCGAAAAAGGTTCCACAAGCGCGACAATCCGCCTCGATTCCGGGCTTGGCGCGCGCCCCAGAATCCTTACTGTGTGATGCACAACTCTATGGGGAGCGGGTTGAAGATCGTTTGGTGGGAGTTGGGCTAGGGGATCGGGGATCAGCACGTGGGACGATGGCTAATTGGCCTGGCGTTGGCCGGGCTGGTGGGGATTGGTGCGGCGCAGGCCGCAGGCTTCCTGGGGTTCCGGCTTCTTGACTTCGACGGCGTCTTGGTGCGCTGGGGCGATAGTGGACCGGCGACCGTTACGTATGGGTTCGTCGACCGCCCCGTGGCGTTCAACGACGCGCGCAACTGCCGTGCCATGGTGCCCATGGATGATCTCCTGAAATTGTCGGAGATCGACCGCGCGGCGCTGGAGCGTGAGGCTGCTGCTGCCTTCGAGATGTGGGAGCAGGTCGCCAACATCCGCTTCGAGAAGGCGGCGCCGGGGACTAAGCCGGATATTCTCATCGGTGCGCAGCGCGATCCGATCGCCTATGCCTTCGCCGACGTAGCCTATGTGAAGGGCGAGGGTCCGCTCCGTCCCATCGATCGATCGCTCATCTGCTTCAATCCGGTGAAGCGCTGGAAGATCGGCTTCGACGGCAATCTCAATGTGTACGATCTGCGCTACACGCTGGCGCACGAGATTGGCCATGCGATCGGCCTCGATCACCCGGGCCCACACGGCCAGATCATGTCGGTGCATTATCAGGAGGGCTTCCGTACTCTCCAGACCGGTGACGTGAGCGGCGCGGTACGGATTTACGGCCCCGCTCGCGTAGGCCAGCAAGCCGCGAGCTTCGCTAAACAATAAGCCGGCCCAAGGCGTGCCGATCACCTCCGGATCGTGTAGATCAGGACGAAAATGTCCTGCGTCGATGAACCGGAGGTCCCATGCTCGCTGCGCAGCGCCACCTTTTCGACATGCCGCGCGAGGTCGCATACTTCAATGCGGCCGGATGGAGCCCCTTGCCGCGCGCGACGCAGGACGCGGCGCGGCTCGCCGTCGGCCGCAAGGCGCAGCCTTGGAAAATCGACTCCGCCTTCGCCAATGCCCAGCATGAGCGCGCCCGCGCGGCTGCTGCACGCCTGATCGGTGCCGATCCAGATGATGTCGCCCTCGTCTCGTCCGTCGGCTACGGCGTCGCCATTGCCGGCAAGGTGCTCGCGCCCGCAAAAGGCTCTCGCGTCCTCGTGCTCGAGAACGACCACACGTCGCCCGTCCTCGAATGGATGACGCGCGCTGACGCGCAGGGCTTTGCGGTCGAGACGGTGCCGCAGCCGGCGGATGCCGACTGGACGAGTGCGGTGCTTGCAGCCATCGAGCGCCCGGGCGCGCTGCCGCTGTCGCTCTGCTCGATCTCCTCCGTGCATTGGTCGGATGGGGGGCTAGTCGACATCGCGCGCGTGCAGGCGGCGCTCAAGCGGCAGGGCGCTGCTTTCCTCGTCGATGCAACTCATGGCGTCGGCGTCATCGCGACCGACGTGAAGCGCCTCGATCCCGATTTTCTGATCTTTCCGACCTACAAGTGGGTGCTCGGACCCTACGGCCGTGCCTTCATCTACGTGGCAAAGCGCCATCAGGGAGGCTTGCCGCTCGAGCAGACGTCTTTCGGACGCCGCGACGTCAAGGCGGAGAACCCCGTCTATTTTACTGACACGCGCTACCTTCCCGACGCGCGCCGCTACGACATGGGCGAGCGCGATCACTTCATCTCGATGGAGATGGCCTCGATCGGCATGGAGATGTTGGCGACTTGGGGGGCGGAGGCGGTCGTCCAGCGGCTCGCCATGCTCACGCGGCGTATTGTAGACGGCGTCTCGGGGCTTCCAGTCAACGTGCCGTCAGAGCGCGTGCGCGCGCCGCATATCCTGAGTCTCGGCTTCTCCAAGGGGATGCCCGCCAGTCTCGTCGAGCGTCTCGCCGCCGAGCAGGTATACGCTGCGCCGCGGCTCGGGCGCCTGCGCATCTCGCCTCACGTCTACAACGACGAAGCCGATTGCGACCGCCTTGTCGCGGTACTCAGGCGCGGGCTCGCATAAGGCCGTGCGGTGAAGCTGCCTTGATCAGCGCAGGCCTTCGTGGGTCTTGTGGATCAGGCGGTCATGCTGGAACACGAGCACGATGCGCGAACCATCCGGGTTCGGCCATGCGTATACGGCCATGCCGATGGTATTCTTCACGTCCGGCAGGTTTGCCGCCTGCCAGGTCTCCGCATGCCCGAGCGTGCCGAGTGTCCTCGCCGCGTCGTCGTAGGTAATGCCGTCTTCGAGCTGCAGCATATCCGCGAGCGTATGCCGCGGACGGACCGGCATCGGAGCTGCCTGAGGCGCTTGAGCGGTGGCAGCGGGCGCTGCGTTGCCCGAGAGAAGGCTGCCCGTGGCGAAAGCCGCCCCGCCGAGAGAGATTGCGCCCGCAGCAAAGAGCGCAGTGATGTAAGGAACTTTCATTTCGAGTTGATCCCTGCTTGGTGCACGACAGACGTAGCGTGCGCGCGGCAAGGATTTGCTAAGAGGTCCGACAAGAATTGATTCTAATTTTGCGCCTTGATCAGTGATCCGCATTGCTACCGGATAGCGGGCCCCACCGAACGGCTCAGTCGAGGTCGACGGAAATGCCATAAATATCTGTATTATAATAATATAATACCCATGCCTAAACGCCGTTTCAGGCCGTCAACCCAAGGCTTTTAGTGCGTTCGCTGAGCGGTTAACTATCTGCTCAATGTGTGGCTGTTGCTGGGCTCGTCACCGTTTCTTCGCGGGGGCGCGCCAGCCGAGCGCCAAGCGCGGCGATCTCGCCGACCACACCCCGACGGAAGAGCAGCACCGTGATCACGAAGATAACGCCCTGGATGACGAGCACATATTCACCGAAGCCGGCGAGATAGTTCTGCATCGTGATGATGATTGCAGCGCCAACCATCGGGCCGAACACGGTGCCCATGCCACCGACCAGCGTCATGAGCACGGCCTCGCCGGACATCTGCCACGTCACATCCGTCAGTGAGGCGAGCTGGAATACGATGGCCTTCGTGCTGCCGGCGAGGCCCGTCAAGCCGGCCGAGAGTACGAATGCCAGCAGCTTGTACTGATCGACCTTGTAACCGAGCGAGATCGCGCGCGGCTCGTTCTCTCGGATGGCCTTGAGCACCTGGCCGAACGGGGAATGAATCGTCCTGTAAATGATGAGAAAGCCTGCCGCGAAGATCGCGAGCACGACATAGTAGAAGTTCATGTCGCTTCGGATATCGAGAATACCGAAGAGCGCTCGGCGCGGTACGCCCTGGATGCCGTCCTCGCCGCCGGTGAATGGCGCCTGCAGGCAGAAGAAAAACACCATCTGTGCGAGCGCCAGCGTCACCATGGCGAAATAGATGCCCTGGCGGCGGATCGCGATCGCGCCGGCAACCAGACCGAGGAGTGCTGCGACCGCCGTTCCGGCCAGTATCCCGAACTCGGGGTTCCATCCCCATGACTTGACTGTGTAGGCCGAGATGTAGGCTGAGAAGCCGAAGAACATCGCGTGCCCGAACGACAGGAGTCCGACGTAGCCGACCAGTAGGTTGAAGGCCAGCGCGAAGAGCGCGAAGCAGAGGACCTTCATCAGGAAGACCGGATAGACCGCTAGCGGCGCCACGAGGAGCAGGGCGATGAGCGCGGCAAAGATCGGCATGTCGTAGTTTTTCATCGTGGCTCTCAACGCTGCGTTCCAAAGAGGCCGGCCGGCCTGATCATGAGCACGATGGCCATGATGATGAAGATCACCGTGCTGGAGGCCTCGGGATAGAAGACCTTCGTCAGGCCCTCGATGACGCCGAGGCCGAAACCGGTGACGATCGAACCCATAATCGAGCCCATGCCGCCGATCACGACGACGGCGAACACGACGATGATGAGGTTCGATCCCATGATCGGGTTCACGGAGTAGATTGGCGCCGCGAGCACGCCGGCGAGCGCGGCGAGCCCGACGCCGAACCCATACGTGAGCGTCATCATGCGCGGTACGTTGATGCCGAAGGCGCGAACGAGCGTCGGGTTCTCGGTGGCCGCCCGCAGATAGCTTCCGAGCTTGGTCTTCTCGATCATGAACCACGTCGCGAGGCAGACGACGATCGAGAATGCGACGACCCAGCCGCGATACCACGGCAGGAACATGAAACCGAGGTTCGTGCCGCCCGGGATGGGATTCGTATAGGGCAGGCCCGACGAGCCGTACTGCTTGCGGAATAGTCCTTCGATGATCAAGGCGAGGCCGAAGGTCAACAGCAGGCCGTAGAGGTGGTCGAGGTGGTAGAGCCTCGAGAGAAGCAGTCGTTCGAGCAAAATGCCCGTGGCGCCGACGATGACCGGCACGATGAGCAGCGCTCCCCAGTAGGGAATGCCCACGTACTGCATCAGCATCCACGCGCCGAACGCGCCCATCATGTATTGGGCACCGTGCGTGAAATTGATGACGTTGAGCATGCCGAAGATGACGGCGAGCCCGAGGCTGAGCAGCGCGTAGAACGCCCCGTTGATCAGGCCGAGCAAGAGCTGGCCGAACAACGCCTGAGGTGGCACGCCAAGAAGTTCAAACATGCGTTCTTCCCGCCTCGAGTCGGAAAAGGCGGCACATTAGTGCCGCCTCCCCGGCAACATCACTTCTTCACAAGCGGGCACTCGCCCTGGTCGATTGGCCGGAAGGCGTCTGCCGCCGGGATCGTGGCGCGGAGCGTGTAGTAGTCCCACTTGCCCTTGCTGTCCTTCGGCGATTTAACCTCGAAGAGGTACATCGGGTGGATCTTGCGGCCATCGGCGCGGATCTCGCCCTTGCCGAAGAGTGCGTCCTCTGTTGGCGTTGCCTTCATCTTCGCGACGACGGCGGCGCCATCGGCATCAGACTTCAGCTCGTGCACCGCCTTGAGGTAATGCGTGACCGCGGAGTAGACGCCGGCCTGCACCATCGTCGGCTTGTTGCCCTTGTTGGCCTTCTCGAACTCAGCCGAGAACGCGCGGTTGGCGTCCGTCTGGTCCCAGTACCAGGCTTCAGTGAGGATCAATCCCTGCGCCGTCTGCAGGCCGAGCGCGTGCACGTCGGTGATGAAGACGAGGAGGCCCGCCAGTTTCTGGCCGCCTTGGACGATACCGAACTCGGCGGCCTGCTTGATGGAGTTGGTTGTGTCGCTGCCCGCGTTGGCAAGGCCGAGGATCTTGGCCTTGGACTGCTGTGCCTGCAGCAGGAACGACGAGAAGTCCTGCCCTGGGAAGGGATGGCGGACGCGACCGACGACCTTGCCGCCGCTCTTCTCGACGACTGCGGCCGTATCGCGCTCGAGCGCATGGCCGAAGGCGTAATCCGCAGTGAGGAAGAACCACGTGTCTCCGCCGGTCTTGACGACTGCATTGCCGGTGCCGTTGGCGAGTGCCCAAGTGTCATATGTCCAATGGACGGTATTGGGCGAGCAGGCCTTGCCCGTCAGGTCCGATGCCGCGGCACCGGAGACGAGGAACGCCTTGTTCTTTTCCTTTGTGATGTTGTTGACGGCAAGAGCCACGGATGATGTCGGCACGTCGACCACGACATCGACCTTGTCGACATCGTACCACTGGCGCACGATATTCGAGCCGATGTCCGGCTTGTTCTGGTGATCGGCGAAGACGACCTCGATCTTCTCGCACTTGTTCGACTTGCAGTAGTCGTCGATCGCCTTGCGCGCCGCCCACACCGAGCCCTGTCCTGAGAGGTCCGCATAGGTGCCCGACTGGTCATTCATGACGCCGATCTTGATCACGCCGTCGCTCATTTGAGCGAGTGCCGCGGGCGCGGCAAACGCGGTCAATGCTGAGAGTGCAGCAGCCTTCCAACGCATGTTTCTCTCCATTGGCTCAGTTCATTTAAACGCCGAGATATGTCTCGAGCCGCTGACGGTTCGCGGCCAAGTCCCGGTTCTCGATCTCATCGACCACGGTGCCATGCTCGACCACGTAGTGGCGATCGGCAACAGTGGAGGCGAAATGCAGGTTCTGCTCGACGAGCAGTATGGTGAGGCCGCGCTTCTTCAGGTCGCGAATGACGATCCCGATCTGCTGAACGATTACGGGGGCTAGTCCCTCGGTTGGCTCGTCGAGGAGCAAGAGCTCTGCCCCCGTGCGCAGGATACGGGCAATGGCGAGCATCTGCTGTTCGCCGCCCGAAAGCTTCGTGCCTTGGCTGCGGGCCCGCTCCTTGAGCTGCGGAAACAGCTTGTGGATCTCGTCGAGCGAGAGGCCCTCGCCCTTGACGGCCGGCGGCAGCAGCAGGTTCTCGGTGACGTTGAGGCTCGCAAAGATGCCTCGCTCCTCCGGGCAGTAGCCGATCCCGAAGCGGGCGATCTGGTTAGACGGAAGCGCAATCGTTTCGGTCCCGCCATAGCGGACCGAGCCGGTGCGCTTTTGCACGATGCCCATGACTGATCGCATGGTCGTCGTCTTGCCGACGCCGTTGCGGCCGAGCAGCGTCACGACCTCACCCTTGCGGACATTGAACGTCATGCCGTGCAGGATATGGCTCTCGCCGTACCAGGCATTGAGGTCGCGGACTTCGAGCAGCGGCGTGGGCTCAGCCATGGGCGCCTCGAAATGCCGGAGCGCTCTCCGGGTCTGTCGTGCCCATGTAGGCCTCGATCACCTGCGGGTTCTGAGAGACCGTGGCATAGGGGCCTTCGGCGATCACGCGCCCGCGCGCCAGCACTGTGATGGTGTCGGAGAGATCCGCAACGACCGAGAGATTGTGCTCGACCATGAGCACGGTGCGCGACTTGGCGGCCTTGCGGATCAGCTGAGAGATGCGGCCGATATCCTCGCGGCCCATTCCGGCCATAGGTTCGTCGAGAAGCATGACCTCCGGCTCGAGAGCGAGGGTCGTCGCGATCTCCAGCACGCGCTTTCGGCCATAGGGGAGCTCGGCGGCAACCAGGGATTCGGTGCCAGCAAGCCCGACATCGTGCAGGATAGCGAGAGCACGATCATTGAGCTGATCGAGCGTCGTCTCGGAGCGCCAGAAGTGGAACGACGTGCCGAGCTGGCGCTGCAGCGCAATGCGCACGTTCTCGAGCAGTGTCAGGTGCGGAAAGGTGGCGGAGATCTGGAAGGATCGGACAAGGCCGAGCCGCGCGACGCTGGCTGGCGCCAGGCGCGTGATGTCCTGGCCGTTGAGGTGGATGCGCCCGGACGTCGGCGCCAGGAACTTGGTGATGAGATTGAAGCAGGTCGTCTTTCCGGCACCATTCGGGCCGATCAGGGCATGGATCGTGCCGCGCTTGACCTTCAAGTTGACCTGATCGACAGCGCGGAATCCCTTGAAGTCCCGGACCAGATCGTAAGTTTCGATTGCAACGTCTTGGTCCATGCCAGCCCTTCGCGTTTCGGGCCGTGGCCCTCATCGGGAGCGGGGCGAGCTCCGCGTGGAAGCGACCCTATCCGCGGCATGAGCTTTGACGGCTCGTTGGAACTCACAGCCGCCAGCCGCGGCTTATGGCTTCCAAACTCCCAGCATTTTCTTCTTGGTTTTTCTTGTCTTTACAGCAGGGTCCCCCGCTGCCGTCAAGCGTCATTGCGTATACGGAACTGACATACGAGCTGTTGCAGGGGATGGCGCGCGTATGGTGAAAGGACCAGCATTGGCGGGCGCGCCGCGCGCACGATTCCGGGTCCAAATGCTAGCTCTGCGCCTGCAAGCGGGCCATGTTGTCGACGAAGTTGTTTTCAGAGTGAACAGCAGTCTATTGTGCAGGCCACTGGGGGAGGCATCTCACCCCATACAAGCATTCACAACATGTGCCCTGGGAGGAAGTATCCAATGGCCGAAAAGCCAACGATCTCGACTGCCAAGTTGAAGCGCCGCACGGTCATCGCCGGGCTTGGCGCGACTGTCGCAATGCCTTGGGTCGCGCGCGCTCAAGGATCCAACGTCGTCCGCATCGGCGTGCCGACGAAGACCTATTACCCGACCATCATTGCCGAGACGGCGATCCGCCAGAAGCTCTTCGAGAAGGAGGGCTTGAAGCCGGAGCTGACGATCTACCGCAGCGGTGCCGAAGGCTTCGAGGCACTTGCCGCCGGCGCAGCCGATATTGTCATGAACTCGACCATGAGCGTGGCCGGTGGCCTCAAGCGCGGCGTCAATGCCCGCTGCGTCGCCAATGCCGCGAACGGCTACTATGGCTGGCAGCTTGTCGTGAAGACGGATTCGCCGATCACGAAGGTGGCGGACATCGCAGGCAAGAAAGTCGGTATCACCTCGGCCGGGTCGGGGACGGACATCCTCGCGCTGTGGACCGTCGCCGAGCACAAGATCCAGTTCACGCGCGTGCCGCTTGGTGGCGGCGGTCTCGTGCCGAACCTGCTGACGGGCAACATCGACGCAACCGTTCTCTACTCGCCGCTCACCTACAAGGTCGTCGACGAGAAGGTGGCGCGGACCCTCATCGACTACGGCAAGGCCGTCCCTGCCCACTCGACGGGAAGCTGGATCGCCACCGACAAGGTCATCAAGGAGCGTCCTGACGTCGTCCAGAAGGCGGTCAACGCCCTCTATGGTGGCGTCGGCTTCCTCGTCGACGACAAGAACCGCGACGCGGCCGTGAAACTCGTTGCCGAGATCGACGAGATTCCCGAGAAGATTGCGGGCTTCGAACTCGACAACAATCTCAAGCTCATCTCGCGGACCGGCGAATTCAAGCTCGAGTGGGTCGAGCGTGCGCTCGACAACGCACGCCTGATCGGCATGAAGGAACTGGCTGATCCCAAAGAGGTCTACGTCGAGCAGTTCAAGCCGGTCCCGACCAAGGCCTGAGACGTAGTGGCCACTAGGCCGCGAGCCGGCTGTGCGGAGTTTCGCACAGCCGGTGCCGTTCAAAGCCCCCGCGAAATACAGGGTTTGTCGTGAAGTACTGGCACATCATCCTCATTCGGGCGGCGATCCTGGCCCTTGTGCTCGGGGCATGGGAACTGGCGCCGCGCTGGGGCTTGGTAAACCCCATGCTCCTGCCGCCGCTCAGCGACGTGCTAGTCACGCTGCAGATTCAGCTCGCGCGCCCGACGGTGCAGGAAGCCATCCTGATCACCGCGCTGGAGGTGATCGTCGCCTTCATCATTGCGGTGCCGATCGGTGCGGCAGCCGGCGTCGCCATTGCCGAGTTCCCCTATGCGGGCGCCATCTTCAAGCCGATGCTGTTTTATGTCTTCAGCATCCCGAAATCGATCTTCCTGCCGATGTTCATTCTCATTTTCGGCATCGGCTTTCAGCAGAAGGTCGCCTATGCCGCGTTCACCACGGCGTTCGTGGTGCTCATGAGCGCGACGGCGGCGGTCGAGTCGGTCAAATCCGACTACATCCTCGTTGCCCGCTCCTTCGGCGCGACGCCCCTGCAGATTCTGCGGCGCGTCTACGTGCCGAGCATGATGCCCGTCCTGCTCGAGACGTTGCGCATCTCCATGATCTTCAATTTCACCGGCGTGATGATCGCGGAGATGTACGCGTCGCGCACCGGCATCGGCCACCTGATCTCGAACTGGGGTGAGAACTTCCAGATGCCGCAGCTCTTCGCCGGCGTCATCATGCTCTCGGTGGTCGCCATCGCATTCAACGAAACCGTGCGCTACCTGGAGGCCCGATGCAGTACGTGGCGGACTTGAACGCAGCCAAGACAACCGGTGCCGCGATCGAGATCGATCGCGTGAGCCACGTGTATGCCGGTCCGGAGGGCGGCGTCCCGGCGCTCAGCAACGTCTCGATGAAAGTCGGTGCAGGGCGCTTCATCGTCATTGTCGGGCCGAGCGGCTGCGGCAAGACTTCGCTGCTCATGATGATGGCGGGTCTGCGCGATCACACCGAGGGCCGTATCGACGTCCACGGCGCGCCGATGCCGAAGCCCGATCCGGAGCGCGTCGGCGTCATCTTCCAGGAGGCGAGCCTCTTTCCCTGGCTCACGACCTTCGACAACATCGAGTTTCCCCTGAGCCTGCGCGGCATGTCCAAGGACGAACGTCGCCGCAAGTCCCAGCCCATGCTTCAGCTCGTTGGCCTCACCGGGTTCGGCGAGCGCTACCCGCATGAGCTTTCGGGCGGCATGAAGCAGCGCGTCTCGATCGCCCGTGGCCTCGTGCAGGACCCGCCGGTGCTCCTCATGGACGAGCCCTTCGCCGCGCTCGACGAGCAGACGCGCATGACCATGGGGCATGAGCTGCTGCGCATCTGGGAGACGACCAACAAGACCGTTGTATTCATTACGCACAGCCTGACCGAAGCCGTCTATCTCGCCGACGAGGTCTACGTGATGTCGCCGCGTCCCGGACGCATGATCGATCACATCATGGTCGACCTGCCGCGCCCGCGCACGTACGAGATGATGGCGACGGATACCTTCGGCCGCATGCGGGATCGCATCTGGCAGCAGATCCGCAAGTCCCACTGAGGTCACGATGCGACGTCCCGATCCAAAGATCGTCCGCTGGGGTATCCTGATCGCGCTGCTCGTCGCATGGGAGGTGGTGCCGCTGACGGGCCTGCTGCCGGAGCTCTTTCTGCCGCGCCTTTCGAAGACGCTCAACGTGCTCTGGATCGATCTCGACAAGTACTGGAACGCGCTGCTGGTGACGCTTTACGAGGTCGTTCTCGCGATGGTGATTGCTTGCGGATTTGGCATCCTCGCGGGCACCACCATCGGCGGCATTGCGGTGCTGCGCGACCTGCTGCTGCCGGTATTCTCGAGCCTTTATGCCATCCCGATCGTCATTCTCTATCCGATCTTCACCGCATGGTTCGGCATCGGCTCGGAATCCAAGATCATGTTTGCGGGCATCTACGGCTTCTTCCCCGTCATGCTGTCGACGGCAGCCGGCATCCGCACGATCGATCCGCAGTTTCTCCTTGCCGCCCGCAGCATGGGCGCAACCGTCTTTCAACAGATCACCAAGGTCATCATCCCGGCATCGCTGCCAACTGTTTTCGGCGGTTTGCGTATCGGCGGTGCCCTCGCGATCATCGGCGTCGTGGTTGCCGAGATGCTGACCGCGTCCGCCGGCATCGGCTACCTCGTGACGCTGAACCGCACGATCCTGGACAGCCCGCGCGTTTTCGCCGGCATTCTTTGCATCCTCGTGCTGTCGGTCGCCTATGACATCATTGCGCGGCGGCTGGAGCGGCGCATGGTAGTCTGGCAGTCGGCCGGTCGGCGCCAGCAGCAGACATCGCCACGTCCGGTAAGCCAGGGCGCGCCGGCGCCGGCAGCAGCATGAGCAATCTCGAGACCTCGGACGGAGTACACGCAATGACCAACAAGATCCTGCCAACGACCGTCGTCGGCAGCTACCCGCAGCCCGATTGGCTCGTGAACCGCGAGATGCTCTCGAAGCAGGTACCCCGCGTGCGCCTGAACATCTGGCGTATTCCCGAGGCGCAGCTCGAGCAGGCGCAGGACGACGCGACCATCCTCGCCATCCGCGACATGGAGCGCGCCGGCATCGACATCATCACCGACGGCGAAGCGCGCCGTGAAAGCTACTCGAACCGCTTTGCGACCGCGCTCGAAGGCATCGACGCGAGTGAGGCCGGCGAGGTCATCGCGCGCACCGGCAACGCCCGCACGCCTGTGCCTCGCGTCGTCGGCAAGATCCGCCGGAGGGGGCCCGTGGAAGTGCGCGACATGGAGTTCCTGCGCCGCAATACGGACAGGCTTGCGAAGATCACGCTCCCTGGCCCCTTCACGATGAGCCAGCAGGCAAAGAACGAGTTCTACAAGGATGCCGACGAGATGGTCATGGACTACGCCGCCGCGGTGAACGCGGAGGCCCATGATCTCGTAAAGGCCGGCGCCGACGTCATCCAGCTCGACGAGCCCTGGCTGCGCAATGATCCGGATGCAGCCAAGCGCATCGCGATCAAGGCTATCAACCGCGCCCTCGAAGGCATCAAGGTGCCGACTGTGATACATCTTTGCTTCGGCTACGCGGCTGTCGTGCCGGGCTCTACGAAGCCGGTCGGCTATTCTTTCCTGCCGGAGCTTGCCGATACGGTCGCGGAGACGATCTCAATCGAAGCCGCCCAGCCGAAGCTCGATCTCGGCATTCTCAAGGAGCTGGCGCCGAAGAAGGTCATGCTCGGCGTTCTCGACCTTGGCGACAAGACCGCCGAGACGCCGGAGATCGTCGCGGATCGCATCCGCGCGGGTCTCAAGTTCCTGCCCGCCGACAAGCTGGTGCCGGCGCCCGATTGCGGCATGAAGTACATGCCGCGCGAGCTGGCCTTCGCGAAGCTCAAGGCCATGGTCGACGGCGCCGCGATCGTACGCAAAGAGCTGTCGTAAAGCCGACGTCTCCTGTTGCCGCTTTCTCTTGCGGCTCCGAGCCAACAAATCTGGCAGTGCGCGTCTCTGCCAGAACTTGGTGAGGGGTGCCGTATGCACGCGCGATGATTGACCCCGTCAGTGTATGGCGCCATCGTGGCTGGGCGTCACTTGGTGCGCGCAAATGCTGAGCAGGGGTTCATGAAGGAAATCGGACGACTCGAGCTGATCCGTGAATCCCTTGTGGCCGTCGTCAATGAGATGCGGGCCAATGTGATCCGCAGCTCCTACTCCTCCATCATCTACGAAGGGCACGACTTCTCCTGTGCCCTCGTCATGGCGGACGGTCGTCTTGTTGCGCAGGGCGATGCCGACAATCCCATCCACATCTTCGCCGTGCCCTATTCGACGGCCGAGGTCGCGAAGACCTTTGCCGGCGACATCCATCCGGGCGACATCTTCCTGCACAATGATCCCTATACGGGCGGGACACATCTCAACGACGTGCTGATGCTCTATCCGGTCTTTCACGAGGGCCGGCTCGCGCTCTTCACGGCGACGCGCTGCCACTGGGGCGATGTGGGCGGCATGACGCCCGGCTCACTCTCCGGTCGTGTCACGGAAGTCTATCAGGAAGGCCTCCGTATCGTGCCGACGCGCATCTGTGAGCGCGGGCGCATGAACGAGGCCTTCATCAATCTGCTGCTCGACAATATGCGCATCCGCGAGGAGCGTCGCGGTGACTTCAACACGATGCTCGGCGCCTCGCGAAAAGCCGCCGAGCACATCGGCCGCCTCTTCAAGCGCTTCGGTGGGCACGCCTTCCTCGATTCCATCGAGGAGTTGATCGCCCGCTCCGAGCGCCTGATGAGGGCGCGCATCAGCGACATTCCCGACGGCGTATACCAGGCGGAAGGCTACCTCGATAGCAACGGCCACAGCCCGGAGCCGCTGGTCGGCCGTCTCAAGCTGACGGTTACAGGCGATCGCATGATCGCGGACTTCACCGGCAGCAGCCCGCAGACGGGCGGCCCGACCAATGTCGGTCCGGCCATGGCGCTCAATGCCGTCGCGAGTGTGGTGAAGTCGTATCTCGACCCGCAGACGCCGGTGAACCACGGATCGTTCAATCCGCTGCAGGTGATCAATCCGCCGGGCAGCTTCCTCAATGCGACGCTGCCCGCGCCGTGCGGCGGCATGGTGGAGTGCCGCGCGATCATGGTGGCGCTGATGGTCTCCGCTCTCGGCCAGGCCCTTCCCGAGCGGCTGATCGGTGATCTCAAGGGTGGCGCCAATCACGTCTACATGTCCGGCCCGCGTCCGAGCGGTGATGGCAGCAAGGCCGGCCTCTTCCTGCTCTACGAGTATCCGGCCGGCGGCACGGGCGCGACGAGGAGCAACGACGGCAACCACGTCGTGCGCGCCTTTCCCGAAGGGGACTTCAATACGGTGCAGGCCGCCGAGATCGTCGAGATGCAGTGCCCCGTTCGCGTCGAGCACTATGGTATCCGCGAGGGTTCATGCGGTGACGGCATGTTCCGCGGCGGTTGCGGCATGCGCCGCGACATCCGTATTCTCGCCGACGAAGCGAGCCTCTCCGTGCTGGCCGATCATGCAATCATTCCGCCATTCGGCGTCGCCGGCGGGCACAGTGGCGCGCTCAACAGTTTTGTCGTTCTGCGGGATGGCGAAGTGATCGCACCATCGCCGATCGCGGGGAAAGTCGGCGGATTCAAGCTGCAGAAGGGCGACATCGTGCGTATGGAGTCGGCTGGCGGAGGCGGTTATGGCGATCCGCTCGATCGCGATCCCGCGCGCGTCGCTCACGATGTCCTTCTTGGCTACGTGAGCGCCGAGGATGCCTTGAAGCGCTATGGCGTGGCCTTCGCTTCGAGTGGAGAGGTTGACGCGCCTGCGACTTCCGACGCGCGCGCACGTTTGCGCAAAGCGCGCCTCGAACTCGCGATCAACTCTGCCGACGCTGATACGTACGATGGCGCGCGCCGGCGCATGGAGGTGCCGCGTGCGATTGCGGATCGCCTCGGGTTAGCCGACGGCGACCTCATGGAACTTGCGACGGCTACGAGCGGATCGGCGCTGCGAGGGTGGGTGCGCATTGCCGAGGGCGGTGAGAATGTATCGCTCGGCCCGACGGGACGCGCCGTTCTGGGCGTGAAGGCCGGTGACACCGTCGAAGTCCGCGCCGCGAGGTCTGCGACGTGACAACGACCCCGCGCTACATCATCGGCATCGACGTCGGCGGTACGTTCACCGATCTGCTTGCTTTCGACACGGCGACTGACCAGCTGCTCTCGGCCAAGGTCCCATCGCTGCCGGGTGCACAATGGCAGGGTGTCCTCGGCGCACTTGCCGAGCTCGAGATACCATTCGAGGCCATCCGCGCCTTCGTTCACGGCACCACGATCGCGACCAATGCCCTGCTCGAGCGGAAGGGTGCACGCACGGCGCTCGTCACGACGAAGGGTTTTCGTGATGTCATCGAGATCGGCAAAGGACGGCGGCTGACCGGCGGCATCTTCGACACCACATGGCAGCGTGAACCGCCGCTCGTCCCGCGCGATCGTCGCTTTGAGATCGACGAGCGGACAACTGCCGATGGTAGCGTCCTTAAGGAAGTTGCGCTGGCGGACATCGAGCAACTCGCGCAACTGCTTCGCGACCAGGACATTGAAACCATCGCGGTCGCGTTCCTCAACAGCTACGTCAATGCCACCAACGAGCAGGCGGTTGTGGCGGCGCTCGGCGCGCGTCTTCAGGGCATTCCCATCACGCAGTCGGCGCGTCTCATTCCCGAGCGCGGTGAGTTTGAGCGCACGTCGACCGCCGTGCTGAATGCCTATCTGGCGCCGGTCGTCAGGAAGTATCTGCGCACGCTCGCCGGCGTACTCTCCGAGCGCGGCATCCGCGCGCCGGTCAACATCATGGGCTCGAATGGCGGCGCGATGACGCTCGATATCGCCGCCGAACAGTGCGTCGCGACATTCCTTTCGGGACCCGTCGGCGGGGTTGGGGGTGCGATTCGCGTCTCCGAGCAGGCTGACATTCGCGACGTCATCACGTTCGACATGGGCGGTACGAGCACCGACGTGGCACTCGTCAAGAATCTCATGCCGCGCATGTCGCACGACAACCAGATCGACGCGTATCCGCTCCGCTATCCCCAGCTCGACATTCACACCATCGGCGCGGGAGGTGGCTCGATCGTCTGGATCGGCGCGGATCAGACACTGCAGATCGGGCCGCGCAGTGCCGGCGCCTTGCCCGGACCCGCGTGCTACGGCCGCGGTGGCACCGAGCCGACGATTTCCGATGCAAACCTGCTACTCGGGCGCCTCTCATCCGACCGTGCGCTCGCAGGCGGCCTACAACTCGATCTTGCGGCCGCGCGCGCCGCCTTTGATACGTTGGCGACGGCCGCAGGCACCGATGACCTGAGCGCGCTCGCCAATGCTGCGATTGCCGTCGCGGTCGCGAAGATGGCCGGCGCCGTGCGCGAAGTTTCCGTCCACCGCGGCTTCGACCCTCGCGACTTCGCTCTCGTCGCCTTCGGTGGCGCCGGCCCGATGCACGGCTTCCTCGTCGCCGAAGAGCTCGGCATGGCGCGCGTGATCGTGCCGCGCTATCCGGGGCACCTCTCGGCGCTCGGCCAGATGGTGGCCGACGCCCGGCGCGATTTCGTCAAGGCTTGGGGCGGTCGTCTCTCGACCGTTGCGCTCGATGACCTGCGCGCCGAGGCCGAAACTTTACGGCGCGAGGGAGAAGCGCAACTCACGGCAGACGGCATTGCCGTCGCGCGCCATCGCCACGAGTTCGTGCTCGACATGCGCTATGCGGGGCAGTCCTTCACATTGCCTGTGGCGTGGCGTCCCGCCGATCCGGATTTCACCGCGCTCCGTCAGAGCTTCGATGCGGCGCATGAGGAGACGTTCGGCTACGCCGATCGCACCAACGAGGCGGAGATCGTCAACATCCGCCTGGTGTCGATCGGTGAAGTCGACAAGCCGGCGCTGAATTTTGCGCCTGATGCGCAAAGTGCGCCGACGCCGCGCCGTCGCAAGGTCTGGTTCGGCGGTTGGACAGATACGGCCATCTACGATCGTGCGGATCTGCCGGTCGGATTCGTGTTTTCAGGCCCTGCCATCATCGAGGAAGCCGGCGGGACGTCGATCGTCCCACCGGGCTGGACAGTGCGCGTACACGAAAGCGGCGCCATGATCGGCGAATTGCCCGAGTAATCTGCCTTCGAGCGGCTTACTGCGCCGGAGACAGCCGGGTCGGAACGATGCGCTGGACGTGGATCTTGGAGCGGTCGATCAACTCCGTGACCTGAGGCGCGATGACATTCTTCCAGTGGTCGGTCTCGTACACCGCCTTGTACAACCGCTCGCGCTCCGCTTCGCTCTCGAACCTGCGTGTCCAGACGTACACGCTTTCGTCGGTCTCGCCGCGATAGCTGCCGGTGATCACCGCGCCTTGGGCCACCTGGAAGGGGATGATCTGCTCTTCCATGAACTTCAGCCAGGCCTCCATCTTGCCGGGGCGGACCGTGTATTGCCTGAGCTCATAGAAAGCCATGTCGCGAACCTCTTCGACTGTCAGGGGATGCAAGTGGTGAGGAAAACGTTGGACGCGTCAGCGTCGCACAATCGATTTTCACTCGTGCGATGAACCGGCGCAAGTCGTGATTGCTGCAGAGCACCCCGCCGATAAGTCCGCGCCGCGTCGTTCCGGTCCGAACGCGAAGCCTCGTCGAAATGAAAAGCGCAAGCTCTCAGCCCGCGAGACCGAGAAACTCCTGAATAGTTTCCAGAGCCTTGGTTGCATCCTGCCTGTCTCTCGCGGAGAGGACCCAGCGGTCACCCTCTCCCAGGAGCAGCATGGTCGTATACATCTCGGCCTTGGATGCTGGATCAACATCGGCGTTGACCTTGACCTGCTTGACCGATGAGAGAGGCCGCTCGACGGGCTTCCTCGCCCAAAATAGCAGCTTGCGCTGCAGGGTCGCCTTGCCGGCGACTTTATCGAGCGCGACCGTCGTTGATCCGGCGCGCAACGCCAATTGCTGTGGTCCGCGTTCAATCGTGATCATCGGGGCTGCCTCCCCGTTGTGGGCCTAGATCCTTTCATGCCGCTCGGTTGCGCTTGCGGTCGCCGCTGGCAATCAGTCGTAACGATAGGTGGTCGCCATCGCCGAGCCGTATCCCGCTCCCAGGCGCACGTCCGTAGCTACGTCATCAATCGATTTCACAATGGTTGGAGCTTATCCCGATGCTCCGTCGGCGCAAGCGCTTTGCGGTTGCGCATTTGGCACCTGATCGCGTTTTCCTCGTGGTTCAAGGTGCGCATCGCGGACTAAGAATATGATTTCATTGGATCCGCACATAGGCGCCATTTGTCTATCGGCGTTTGCGGTCGGCCGACAGGCAGGATACCGTTACATGGTCGAAGGGCTACTTGGAAAATGTCGCCCAATAACGGCCAGCGCATCGCACGCCGGCCTCGCACCGGGAGGATGCAATGGACAGACGCCAATTCGTGGCAGGTTCTGCCGCAACTGCTGCGGCGCTCGCCGCGGCCCCCGTTGGGGCGCAGGAGGTTTATCCCTCCCGGCCCGTCACCTTTATCAATCCGTTTCCCCCTGGCGGCGCTGCCGACGTCGTCGCTCGGCCGCTGGCGGCCGTGCTGGAGCCGATCGTCAAGCAACCGATCGTGATCGAGACCAAGGCCGGAGCCGCCGGCCAAGTTGGTGCTCAGTTTGCCGCTGCGGCCAAGCCGGATGGCTACACTCTGCTGATGCACATCGTCTCGATCTCAGGTTTCGCCGAGGTCGACCGGCTGTATGGCCGGCCCGTCAAGTTCACCAATGACGACTTCATACCGATCGCGCGCTTCATCGCCGACCCCATGGTGCTGGTCGTCAACGATCAACAGCCGTTCAAGACCCTCAAGGAGTTCACTGACGCTGCGAAAGCCAAGCCGAACGACCTGATCTTTTCCTCATCGGGTCTGCACGGCGCCCTGCATCTGCCGATGGCCCTGTTTCTCAAGTCGGCGGCACTGGACCTGAAGCACCTGCCGACCAACGGCGGCGGGCCGGCTCTGACCGCGCTGCTCGGCAACAATTCCCAGGCGCTATGCTCCTCCATCGCTGCGGCCAATGTGCATCTGCGTTCGGGCAAAGTGCGCGCGCTTGCGTGCTTCGGGGGCCAGCGCTCCCCTGCGCTCCCGGATGTCCCGACCCTGAAGGAGCTCGGCTATGACATCGAGTTCTATCTGTGGGTCGGCTTGTTCGCCCCCAAGGGCACGCCGGACAATGTCATCGCCACCATGCGCCAGGCGTCCAAGCAGGCGGCTGCCAACGACAAGTTCGTGCAGGCCATGAAGAACCTCGGGCAGGACGTGGCCTATCTGGACCAGCCGGAGTTCAAGACCTTTTGGGATGCCGATGCCAAGCGCGTGCAGGACGCGGTGCGGGCTATCGGCAAAGTTTAGGCAAGCAGAGGCCGCTGAGGCCGACGGTTCGGGGACAGCCGCGTGAATCTGCGCAGAGACCACGTTGCCGGCGGCTGCATCGTACTTGCAGCGGCGGTCGTCCTGGTGATCAGTTCCGACTTGCCGTTCGGTACGCTGGCATCGCCGGGCGCCGGCATGCTTCCCATGCTCCTCATTGGTCTGCTGATGGTGTTCGGCGCAGTGCTGTTCGTGCGCGCCCGGGAAAGCCCGCCACTGGCCTCGATCGCCTGGGCTGACCTCCGCCACGCGTTGCCCGTGATTACCGTGGCCTGCGTCGCGACGAGCGCCTACACGGCGCTGGGCTTCCTTGCAGTCATGCCCCTCATGCTGTTCTTCCTGATCTTCGTCGTGGAGCGGCGGCCGCTATTGCCAGCGGCCGCTTTCAGCATCAGCGCGACGGTCCTCGCCTACGCCGTGTTTGGATATCTGCTCAAGTCTCCGCTGCCGCGCGGCATCATGGGATTCTAGTGTCCCGTTTCCGAAGTTCGCTCGGGACATCAGCAACGAGGTCAAGCGAACTTACGGATAGGGACACAAGGCGAGCGATGGACGTTTTTGACAACCTGCTCCTCGGCTTCTCCGTTGCCTTCCGTCCCGACGTCCTGGCTTACGGCTTCCTCGGCTGTCTCGTTGGCACGCTGGTCGGCATGCTCCCGGGCATCGGCCCTCTCGCGGGCATCTCCATTCTGCTGCCCGTTACTTTTGGCCTCGACGCCACCAAGGCCATCGTCATGCTCGCCGGCATCTACTACGGCTCGCAGTACGGCGGCTCCACCACCTCGATCCTGATGCGCATTCCGGGTGAAGCCGCCTCGGTGATGACCTGCATCGACGGCTACGCCATGGCGCGCAAGGGCCGCGCCGGCGCGGCTCTTGCCATCGCGGCGGTCGGCTCGTTCATTGCGGGGACGTTCGGCGTCATCCTGCTCATGCTGGTGGCGCCGCCGCTGGCCACCTTCGCCCTGCGCTTTGGACCGCCGGAGTACACGGCGCTGCTGGTGCTCGGTCTCGTTTTTCTGGCTTACATGTCGGCCACGTCCCTGGTGCGCACCATGATCATGGCCTGCACGGGGCTGCTGCTAGGCTGCATCGGCATCGATGTCATGACGGGCCACTTCCGCTACGCGTTCGACATCAAGGAGCTGGGCGACGGGATCGGCATCGTGCCGGTTGCGGTCGGCCTGTTCGGGCTGGGTGAGATCCTATCGACGCCCAGCAAGACCGTCACCGACAAGGTCAAGCCGCCCCGCCTCCGCGAGCTGATGCCGAGTCGCCAGGAATGGCAGCAGTCGGCTTTGCCCATCGCGCGCGGCTCCGTGCTCGGCTTCCTGGTAGGCATCGTTCCGGGCTCCGCTCACATCATCGCCAGCTTCCTGTCCTATGCGGTCGAGAAGCGGGTTTCCAAGACGCCCGAAGAGTTCGGCAAGGGCGCCGTGGCCGGCGTCGCCGGACCGGAATCTGCCAACAACGCCGCCTCGACCGGCGCATTCGTGCCCATGCTGGCGTTGGGCCTGCCGACCGGGCCTGTCACGGCCGTGCTGATGGCTGCGCTGCTGATCCACGGCGTTCCGCCGGGCCCTCAGCTCGTCAACGACCATCCCCAGGTGTTCTGGGGTTTCATCGCCTCCATGTACGTGGGCAACCTGATGCTGCTCGCGCTCAATCTGCCGCTCGTCGGGCTGTTCGTGCGGGTCCTGCAGATCCCTTACGCCTATCTGTATCCGCTGATCATCATGTTCTGCATTGTCGGCGTGTACCTGGTGAACAATTCCATTGTCGACGTGTGGATCATGCTGATCATGGGCGTCGTCGGTTACCTGCTGCGCAAGCTTGATTTCGATCCGGCGCCGCTGGTGCTGGGCCTCGTGATCGCGCCGATTTTTGAGCTCAGCCTGCGCCAATCGCTCGTCATGTCGAGCGGCAACTGGACAATTTTCTTCAGTCGGCCGATTGCAGCGCTGCTGTTCGCGATCTGCGGCGTGCTTCTGGTGCTATCGGTTCTCTCGTGGCTTAGGCGGAAGGACTGGCGCGAGAAGCTGGCTGAAGCGGAAGCGGGAGAGAAGTAATCTCGTAGCGATAACCCGTCGGGCATAGACGTTAGCATTGGTGTCAAGCAGCCAAACCCGTTGAGATCGGCTCGACCATAGAAGGGGATGGCTTCCTGTCTACGGATCCGATCGACGATCGGCCGCGATGCGTCGCATCTTGGTCGGCCGTGGCTGATCGATCAGATGCCCTGACGCAATTGCTTCGCCGCCGCCACCATATTCTCAAGCGCCGGCTTCACCTCCTCCCAACGACGGGTCTTGAGGCCGCAATCGGGATTGACCCAGATCTGATCGGGAGCCAGTTGCTCCTTCGCCTTCCGAAGCAACGTCGTCATGTCTTCCGCGCTTGGGCAGCGCGGTGAGTGAATGTCGTAGACGCCCGGGCCGATCTCGTTCGGATACTTGAAGTCGGAAAAGCTCTCCAGCAGCTCCATATCCGAGCGCGAGGTCTCGATCGAGATAACGTCGGCATCGAGTGCCGCAATCGACGGCATGATGTCGTTGAACTCGCAGTAGCACATGTGTGTGTGAATCTGCGTGGCATCGGCGACACCAGCCGCCGCCAGCCGGAAGCTGTCGACCGCCCACTTGAGATAGTCGGCCTGCTCCGCGGTGCGGAGCGGCAGGCCTTCACGCAGGGCCGGTTCGTCGATCTGGATGAGGCGTATGCCGGCCTTTTCCAGATCGAGCACCTCATCGCGAATGGCGAGCGCGATCTGCTGGCACGTCATGGAGCGCGGCTGGTCATCGCGCACGAAGGACCACTGCAGGATCGTCACCGGGCCGGTGAGCATGCCCTTCATAGGTCGCTTTGTCAGCGACTGGGCATAGGACGACCACGCCACCGTCATCGGCTTCGGTCGCGAGACATCGCCGAAGATCACCGGCGGTTTCACATAGCGCGAGCCGTATGACTGCACCCAGCCGTTCTGCGTGAATGCAAAGCCCGAGAGCTGCTCGCCGAAGTACTCGACCATGTCGTTGCGCTCGAATTCGCCGTGCACAAGCACGTCGATGTCGAGCGCCTCCTGAATTCGGACAGCTTTCTCGGTCTCCTGGCACAGGTATTCGGCGTAGGCTGCATCGGTGAGCTCGCCACGCTTGTGAGCGGCACGCGCCTTGCGGATCTCCTCGGTCTGCGGGAAGGAGCCGATGGTCGTAGTTGGAAACGAGGGCAGCGAAATCGCCGCGTGCTGCTTCGCACGTCGCGCGGCGAATGGGCTCTGACGGGCCAAGTCTTTCTCTGAAACGGCGGCAAGCCGCGCGGCCACGGCCGGATCGTGGATGCGCGCCGAAGCCGAGCGCGATGTGGCCGCGGCATTGCTTGCCGCAAACGCCTCTTTAGCCGCGCCTATGCCTTCGGCGGCGGCTGTCGCCAACGCCCGGACCTCGGCGAGCTTCTGCTTGGAGAAGGCCAGCCAGGACGCAAGCTCGGCATCGAGCTTCGTCTCATGATCGAGATCCACCGGGCAATGAATGAGCGAGCAGGACGGCGCGATCTGGATCGCGTCCGCACTGCGTGCGGCGACCGCCGTCTCGACCAGGGAAAACGCCTTTGAGAGATCGGCGCGCCAGATGTTTCGTCCGTCGATGACGCCAAGCGATAGCACGCGATCCGACGGCAGTACCTTGAGCGCGCGATCGAGTTCGGCGGGCGCGCGAACGAGATCAAGGTGGTGTCCGGCGACGGGTAGGTCCGCTGCCACGGCCGTATTGTCCATAAGTCCCGAGAAGTAACTCGCGAGCATAATCTTGGGTGCGTTCGGCGCGAGTTGCTTGTAGGCCAGCCGCAAGGCGCGGCGCTGCGGCTGCGAGAGATCGAGCGCCAGGATCGGCTCGTCGATCTGTACCCAGTCGGCGCCCGCCGCCTTCAGCTCCGCGAGCAGTTCACCGTAGACCGGCAGCAGCGCGTCCAGGAGCGACAGCGGATCGAGCCCCTCGTCCTTAGCCTTGCCGAGAACCAGATACGTCACCGGACCAATCAGCACCGGTCGCGTATGAATCCCGAGCGCCTTGGCCTCTTTGAATTCGTCGACGGCCTTCCACGATATCAGCTTGAAAGTCTGGCCATTGTAGAACTCAGGCACGATGTAGTGATAGTTCGTGTCGAACCACTTGGTCATCTCCATGGCCGGCGCAGCCTTGGAGCCGCGTGCCATGGCGAAGTAGAGATCGAGTTCCGGATGGCCGGCGCCGCCCGCCGCGGCCTCCATCGCGCTACGCGCACTGCCATTGGGATGAGTGGGGCGGTCGCTTGAATTGGCGAGGAAGCGCGGCGGGATTGCTCCGACGGTTTCTGTCATATCGAGCATCTGATCATAGAACGAGAAGTCATTCGAAGGGATGATGTCGATGCCGGAATCCCTCTGAAGCTTCCAATGTGTTGCCCTGAGTTCGGCTCCCGTCGTCGCTAGAGCCGCTGCATCGATCGCTCCCTTCCAATAGGCTTCCGTCGCCTTCTTCAGCTCGCGCTTGGCGCCGATGCGCGGGAAGCCGAGGTTCGCAGCTTTGGTCATGTTGGGGCCTTTCGGTAAGGTTTCGAGATGGTTGGAGGATTGCCCGCGCGCCGGTGAGCAGCGACGTAGGCGAGGAGTTCGAGCAACCGGCGCTGGAGCGGCGAATGAGGCCGAGGCATTATCTGCGCGAGATGGCGCGCAAGCTCAGCGGCTGCCGACGACACATGTGCGTCCGTCGGCAGAATGGCGAGCCACGCGATCAGCACGACGTCGGCGTCGTCCGCCGGTGTTTCACCGAGGAAGACGGATTCGATCAGTCGGCCCGGATCAGTCTGGCGGCTTTCGCACTGCTGCAGTCGGAAGAAGTCGCGGACATCGGTATAGCCCGCGAGATCTTTCGCATAACCGCGGCGCGTTCGGCCGTCCGCCACATGATCGGGCCGCGACAAGCGTCGCGGCGCGGCCATGGCTCAGGCTCTGCGGGGCCGCTGCGCCAAAACTGCAAAAGTGGGAATATCCGCGCGAGGTCTGCGCTGCACGAAGGCGACAAAAGTGGCCATTCTCTCTACCTCCGCCGATGCACCCCGACCGGCATTCATGGGGTCTCAATCCGGCGGTAGGTCTCCTGGCTCGCGGGCTTGGGGCGCTCGCCTTCCCGGGATCGACGATCCCAGTGGCATTGTAGAGCGCCCTTCACCGCTTACAGTTGCGGGGGCAGCTTCGGACTAGCGGGCAGAACCCGCGCACCGAATTCCCTGTTATCCCCTTGCGGGGACCGTCGGCACATTTCGTGTAGCAGACAGCCTAGAAGCTGTCGAGCCGGCTTGGTGGGCGGGCATCCCGGACGCCCGCCAAAACTTGTCACTCCCAACTGAGCGCGCCGCCGTTCTGATATTCGATGACGCGTGTCTCGAAGAAGTTCTTCTCCTTCTTGAGATCCATGGCCTCCGACATCCAGGGGAACGGGTTCTCCGTCTCCTTGAACACCGGCGCGAGGCCGAGCTGCGCGCAGCGACGGTTTGCGATGAAGTGCATGTAGCTTTCGCACAGCGCCGCGTTGAGACCGAGGAAACCTCTTGGCATGGTGTCGCGGCCGTAAGCGGCTTCGAGCTCCGCCGCATCCTTCAGCATCCCACGAACCTCGTCCTGAAACGCTTTGTTCCACAGATACGGGTTCTCGACTTTGATCTGGTTGATCACGTCGATACCGAAGTTCAGGTGAATGCTCTCGTCGCGCAGGATGTACTGATACTGCTCGGCAATGCCGACCATCTTGTTGCGCCGGCCGAGCGAGAGGATCTGCGCGAAGCCCGTGTAGAACCACATGCCCTCGAACACGACGTAGAAGGCCACGAGATCGCGCAGAAATGCCTGATCGGTAGCGGGCGTGCCTGTCTTGAAGTCGGCATCGTCCAGGCTCTGCGTATGCTTCAATGCCCACGCCGCCTTATCCGTGATCGAGGGCACCTCGCGATACATGTTGAAGAGCTCACCTTCATCGAGGCCGAGGCTCTCCACGATGTACTGGAAGGTGTGCGTATGCACGGCCTCCTCGAAGGCTTGGCGCAGCAGGTACTGGCGGCATTCGGGGTTGGTGAGATGGCGGTAGATCGCAAGCACGATGTTGTTCGCGACGAGTGATTCCGACGCCGCGAAGAAGCCGAGATTGCGCTTGATGGCGCGGCGCTCGTCCTCCGTCAGCCCATCGCGCGACTTCCAGAGCGCGATGTCGGCCTGCGTGGAAACTTCGGTCGGCATCCAGTGATTGTTGCAGCCGGCGAGGTACTTCTCCCAGGCCCACCTGTACTTGAGTGGCAGCAGCTGGTTCACGTCGGCGCGACAGTTGATCATGCGCTTGTCGTCGACAGAGACGCGCGCGCCGCCACGCTCGATCTCGCCGAGGCCCGTGCTGTCGGCTGGAAGCGTAGGCGCCTTCGTCATCTGAGGTTTGCGCGCGGCAGGCGTCAGTGCGGGTGTTGCTGGCTCTGACCAGTCGAGCATTGTCGTCATCTCCGGGATTGAATGCTGGTTCTTGGCTTACTGGCAGGCTTCGCAAGTCGGGTCGTCGATCGAGCAGGTCATGATCGGCGGCGATGCTGCTTCCTCGGGTGCCGAGAGCATCCCGCCACCGGCCGAGACCGCATTGAGCTTGCCGTCGGTGCCTTTCAACGTCGACTTCTCGACGTGCGTCGCCGACTGCGTACGTAGATAGTAGGTCGTCTTGAGCCCGCGCTCCCATGCGAGACGGTAGAGCGCATCGAGCTTCCGCCCGTTCGGCGCGGCGAGGTACAGGTTCAGCGACTGCGCCTGATCGATCCACTTCTGGCGGCGCGCCGCGGCATCTACCAGCCAGTGCGCATCAATCTCGAAGGCGGTCGCGTACAAGGCCTTCAAATCCTCGGGGACGCGATCAATGGCGCCGAGCGAGCCGTCGAAATACTTGAGATCCGAGATCATGACCTCATCCCACAGCCCGCGCGCCTTGAGGTCGCGCACGAGATACGAGTTCACGACCGTAAAGTCGCCGGACATATTCGCCTTGACGTAGAGATTGCGGAAGGCCGGCTCGATCGACTGCGCGACACCGACGATATTCGAGATGGTCGCCGTCGGCGCGATCGCCATGACATTGGAATTGCGCATCCCCGAAAGCTTGACGCGCTCACGCAGGCTCTCCCAGTCAAGCGTCGTCGAAGTATCAATCCGCAGGTACTCGCCGCGTGCATCGGCCAGCAGCTGAATGGAGTCGATCGGTAGGATGGCCCGGCTCCAAAGTGACCCGTCAAAGGAAGCATAGCGACCGCGCTCCTCTGCGAGGTCCGCCGAAGCCGAGATCGCGCAATAGCTGATCAGCTCCATGCTCTGGTCAGCGAATTGCACCGCCTCGTCCGAGCCCATGGGAATGCGCAGCGCGTGTAGCGCATCCTGATGGCCCATGAGGCCGAGCCCGACGGGACGATGGCGCAGGTTCGAGCGACGTGCCTCGGGGATAGTGTAGAAGTTGATATCAATGACGTTGTCGAGCATCCGCATCGCGGTGTTGACCGTGCGGGTCAGCCGCTCGCGATCGAGCCCCTTCTCGGTCACGTGCGCGGCCAGATTGATCGAGCCGAGATTGCAGACCGCGACCTCGCTGTCCGATGTATTGAGCGTGATCGCCGTGCAGAGGTTCGACGAGTGGATCACACCGCAGCGTTGTTGGGGCGAGCGGATGTTGCAGGGATCCTTGAATGTTATCCACGGATGACCCGTCTCGAACAGCATGGTGAGCATCCGCCGCCATAGGTCGACGGCACGTACGCGCTTGGCGACGCGCATCTCCATGCGCTCGGCCCTCTGCTCGTAGGTGGTATAGCGCTCGGCGAATGCCGGTCCGTAGAGATCGTGCAAGTCTGGCGTCTCGTCCGGCGAGAAGAGCGTCCACTGCCCGTCCTCGGCAACGCGCTGCATGAACAGATCCGGCACCCAGTTGGCTGTGTTCATGTCGTGCGTGCGGCGGCGATCGTCGCCGGTGTTCTTGCGGAGATCGAGGAATTCTTCGATGTCGACGTGCCACGTCTCAAGATAGGCGCACACGGCTCCTTTGCGCTTGCCACCTTGATTGACGGCAATGGCCGTGTCGTTCGCAACCTTGAGAAAGGGCACGACGCCCTGGCTCTGGCCGTTGGTGCCTTTGATATGCGCGCCGAGGCCGCGCACGCGACTCCAGTCATTGCCGAGCCCGCCCGAGTACTTGGCGAGAAGGGCATTGTCCTTGATCGACTTGAAGATGCCGTCGAGATCATCCGAGACGGTCGTCAGGAAGCATGACGAAAGCTGCGGATGTGTCGTGCCCGCGTTGAACAGCGTCGGCGTCGAGCACATGAAGTCGAAGGACGAGATGAGATCGTAGAACTCGATCGCACGGGCTTCGCGATCGATCTCGCGGATGGCGAGCCCCATGGCAACCCGCATGAAGAAGGCTTGTGGCAGCTCGAAACGCGTGCCGTGCACATGCAGGAAATAGCGGTCGTACAACGTCTGCAGTCCGAGGAACTGAAACTGCAAATCGCGCTCCGGCTTCAGCGTCGCGGCTATGCGCTCGAGGTCGAAGCGGCCGAGCTCGGGATCGAGTAGGTCAGCTTTTATGCCGGTCGCGATATAGGCCGGAAAGTACTCCGCATATCCCGCGGCCATCTCTGCCTGTGTCGCCTGCTCTGTGCGGCCATGGACGAACGAGAGCGCTTCGCGGCGCAGCTTGTCGAGCAGCAGGCGGGCGCTGACGAAGGCGTAGTTCGGCTCTCTCTCGATCAGCGTGCGCGCGGCCATGATCGGTGCAAGCGAAAGCTCATCGAGCGTGATACCGTCATAGAGATTGCGCTGCGTCTCGGCGAGGATGGGCTCAGAGGTGACGTCCGCTAGACCAGTGCACGCCTCCTCGATCACACTGATCAGCCGCCTCTCGTCGAGCGGTGACTTCGAGCCGTCGGCATTCGTCACGTTGAGGAGGATGCTTGGCGCTATGAGCGGCGCTTTCTCGGCCGCGCGCTCATTCGCCCGCGCCTCGCGATAGAGCACGTACGCGCGCGCGACCTTGTGATGCTCGTCGCGCATGAGAGCGAGCTCGACCTGATCCTGGACCTCCTCGACATGGAAGGTCCGCCCAACATCGCTTCGGCGTGTCAACGCGTTTACAATGTGTTGCGTCAATTCCTCGACGACCTCGTGCACACGACGCGAGGCCGCGGCGCGCCCGCCTTCGACGGCGAGAAAAGCCTTAGTGAGCGCAATGGTGATCTTGCTCACATCGAACGGCGTGACCGTGCCATTGCGGCGAATGACCTGGTAAGCCGGCGCAGATTTGGCCACAGCAGGACCTGACCGAGCACCGCGGCCAACGGTGACATCGGAAGATTTGACTTCGAGAGTGTAGGACACCGGCTAGACCCCATGTGATTGGGGGCATGGGTCAAGCGGGCGCGAGCGGGGACGAGCGCAAGTATGCGCAAGACAAGCCTGCCAGCGACCACCGGGACACCCCGCCCGAGGACGTTGTCGACTGTCGGGGCAGGTCTCCTGGCTCGCGGGTCACTGCGCTCGTCCGGCCTTCCCGAGATCTCACGATCTCAGTGACACGGATTGGACGAGCACTCGCCGCTCACAGTTGCGGGGGCAGCGCCGGAATCACCTCGGTACGAGGTTCACCGGCTTCCCTCTTAGCTCAAGGCACAACGCGCCTCGAGAACCACGACATCTATATCTAGTTGGTGATTCTCATTGGAGCCGCAAGAGGTCGTGTCGAGCGTTAGGCAGATGCCCATGCCGGCAACAGCTTTTCAACATCAGCTCGCGAGTGATCCTGGGTTTGACAGCGTCTCCCAAGTCAGGATAATTCGGCGCTGGTCGAGCAGGCGACCGACGGTCCGCGTGAAGGGTTGAACCCACCTCAGCTATCAAGTGCTTCAGCATCTTCTTTCTGGCCCGAGCCGCGGACACCGGGTACATGAGAAAGAAGGTGTCACATGCCCAAGGCGCTTCCAGCCCAGCCCAATCTCGACTGGTTGAAGAAATCCGCGAAGGAGCGGCTCGCCGAGCTGCGTGTCGCGGAGCCCGCCGCCAAGCTGAATCAGGCGCAGCTCGATATTGCCAGGGACTATGGATTCGCGAGTTGGCGTGCGCTCAAGGCGCATGTCGACGCATTGAGTCTTGATGGCCAGGTCATCGCCGCTGCCGTCCAGGGTGATGCCGGCACGCTCGGCCGGCTGCTTGATGCGTATCCGTCAAAGATCACGATGACGGGCGGCCAGTGGAACCGGCCGCTGCTGCATCTCGCCGCCGAAGGAGGGCACATAGATTGCGTCGAGCTGCTGCTCGGACGTGGTGCTGACGGCAATCAGCGCGATCGATTGGATCATGCCACGGCGCTGCATTGGGCGGCGCAGGAAGGGCATCTCGAGGTCGTGAAGCGGCTCGTGGACGCAGGCACTGACATCGATGGCGCCGGTGACGAGCACGAGATGGGCGTCATCGGCTGGGCGACATGCATTCACTCGGTACAGCAGCAGGTTGCGGATTGGCTTCTCGCGCGCGGCGCCAATCCGACAATATTCGCGGCCGTCGCGCTCGATCGCGCCGATCTGGTGCGCGCCCTCGTGGCACGCGATCCGCGGCTTCTGTCACGTCAAATGAGCCCGTTCGAGCATCACCGCACGCCGCTCCATTTTGCGGTGCTGAAGAATCGGCCCGAAATGGTTGAGCTACTGTTGCAGCTTGGTGCGGACCCGACCATGAAGGATGCTCGCGGCGACACACCACTGAGCTATGCTTCGCCCAAGACCGATCGGCGGATCGCCAAGGTCCTGGTGGCGGCCGGCGCCGATCCGGTAGAGCTACGTTCCAATCGGTTTGAATCAGCCGTTCCGATCCTCAACGTCAAGGACGTCTCGGCGTCAATCGCGTACTACGTCGAGAAGCTAGGCTTCCTCAAGGAGTGGGACTGGGGTTCGCCGCCCACGTTCGGCTGTGTTTATCGCGACCAGGTTCGCATTTTTCTTTGTCGGGGCGCGCAAGGTGCTCCAGGCACTTGGATCTCGATTTTCGTGCAGGACGTCGACGCCTTGCATCAAGATTATCGCCGCCGCGGAGCGAACATTCGCGAGGAGCCCACCAATTTCCCCTGGGGCGTGCGCGAGATGAATGTCGAGGATCTCGATGGGCACCGCCTTCGCATGGGCAGCGATGCAACTGGCCTCGCGGACGCGACGGCGTTGAACGAGGCGCCGTGATGAGCCGGGCGGGATCTCTTGGTTCCGCCCCTCACTCGACAGATGGTCCGAACATCGGCCGTTGCTTTCGCACTCGCTGAGCTGGATCTACCAATAATCGCAGCGTTCACTATTGGGGTGACGGCGTCTTGGCATTGTAGAGGCGCGTGACTAGACTCTAGGGCTGTCCCGACAATTGAAGTATGATGGCAACAATTCGCTTCTCCCGCTTCTGAAAATGCACGCACCTCCACCTCGCAATGACAAGGCCAGGAAACAGCGCTTACCGGCGCACGAACGCGACGGCTTTGCCTCGCCGGAGTTGATCGCCGTGCTCGCTGCCGTGAGCGACGACGAGCCTCGCGTCCTGACGATCAATGATGGTCGCTCGCTGCCTTCCGGCCCGTTCGGATCAGGTGATCGCTCGCTGCAGTCGAGCCTGCGCACTTGGGTCGAGCGGCAAACAAATCATCCCGTCGGCTACATGGAGCAGCTCTATACGTTCGCCGATCGGGATCGCACCGACGGCAATACCGATCGACGGATCATCTCGATCAGCTATCTGGGTCTGACGCGCGAAGCTGGCGCATCACGACGGTATGCCGCCACCTGGCGAAGTTGGTATCGCTACTTTCCTTGGGAGGATTTACGCCAGTCAGATGGGAAGCTCATCGAAAAACTGATCGTACCTCGGCTACGCGGCTGGGCCAGGCAGGCGGTCGACAAGGCAACCCAAGCCGAGCGCGCACAACGGATCGACGTCGTTTTTGGGCAAGGCGGACATCCGTGGAATGCGGAACTGAGTCTCCAGCGCTATGAATTGCTCTATGAAGCCGGCCAAGTGCCAGAAGCACTCACCAAGAGTGCTGCAGAGGCGACGCCGATACCGGGTGAGCCGATGCTGCACGATCATCGAAGAATCCTGGCAACGGGAGTCGCGCGTCTGCGTGCAAAGATCAAGTACCGCCCTGTCATCTTCGAGCTGATGCCCGAGACCTTCACGCTTCTCCAGCTCCAGCAGGCCGTCGAAGGCCTCTCGGGCCAGTTGCTGCACAAGCAGAACTTCCGGCGCTCTCTCGAGCAGCAGGATCTGATCGAGGAAACGGGAGAGATGTCATCCGAGACGGGTGGCCGACCTGCGCGATTGTTTCGTTTCAGGAAGCAGATCGTGCTCGAACGCGCCTTCACGGGCACCAAGCTTCCGCTCGCGCGGACACGCTAGTTCACACCGTCGCGTCGTTGTCCATCATTTCATCGCTTGACATTCGCCACCCAAGCGAGTCACAAAGCGAGCGTCGACCGTAAGAGGTCGACGTTTTCATCGCTATAAATGCTCAATGTGAGCATATGTGGTGAGCGAGATGATGGATGTTGGCACTATCAGCCGGACGGCAGAGCTCTACGGGCGTGTGCGGGATGTCATCCTGCCAATGGAATGGCCGGCATACGCATCGGATATCGATGCAATCCTGAGGCTGAAGCGCGAGCGCAATGCCGTTATCCTCGCGCACAACTACCAGACGCCCGAGATCTTCCATTGCGTCGCCGACATTGTCGGCGACAGCCTTGCGCTTGCTCGTGAGGCCATGCGGGTCGATGCTTCCGTCATCGTGCTCGCCGGCGTGCACTTCATGGCTGAGACGGCGAAGCTCCTCAATCCATCGAAGACAGTGCTTACTCCCGACCTTGCGGCGGGCTGCTCACTTGCCGACTCGATTACGCCGGAGGACGTTGCCCGACTTCGGCAACGCTATCCTGGCGTACCGGTCGTGACCTACGTCAACACCTCGGCCGCCGTGAAGGCCGCGTCGGATATCTGCTGCACCTCCGGAAACGCCAAGCAAGTGGTCGAGTCACTCGGCGTCGAGAGGGTCATCATGATCCCCGACGAGTACTTGGCGAAGAACGTGGCGGCGGAGACCGACGTCGAGATCATCACCTGGGCAGGTCACTGCGAGGTGCACGCCCAGTTCACGCCCGAGGACATCCGCGAAGTGCGGGACGCGTATCCGGGCGTGGTCGTGCTAACCCATCCGGAATGCCCGCCGGACGTCGTTGCAGAGGCGGATTTCTCGGGCTCCACGGCTGCAATGAGCGCCTATGTCGATGCGAACAAGCCACCTCGCGTCGTACTCGTGACCGAATGCTCCATGAGCGACAACATCGCGGCGGCCAATCCCGACATCGCCTTTCTTCGTCCGTGCAATCTGTGTCCGCACATGAAGCGGATCACGCTGCCGAAGATTCGTGCCGCGCTCGAGACGATGCGGGAGCCCATCACCATCGATCCCGCGATTGCCGAGAAGGCGCGGCGCGCCGTGGAACGGATGCTGGCCGTCAAGTGAACGTACGCGAGGCATGTGCCATGACCGCTGTATCTGCCCTGCCCCGGATCATTGTCGAGCCCTTGGTGCGGACGGCCCTTCTGGAAGACTTCGGACGTGGGGGTGACTTGACGACAGAGGCTATCGTGCCGAGGGAGGCGCGCGCACGCGCCACGCTCACCGCCCGCCAATCCGGCGTCGTGGCGGGACTCGATCTGGCGCATCTCGCATTCACGCTCGTCGAACCGCGCATCCAGATGGAGCAGCAGAGACCTGATGGCAGCCCCGTCAAGGCTGGTGACGTCATCGCGACGCTAGGTGGACCGGCATGCGGCCTCCTGACCGCGGAGCGAACAGCCCTGAATTTCCTCTGCCACCTGAGCGGGATCGCAAGTGCGACCGCCTCGATCGTCGACGCCATCAAGGGCCATCGAGCGAGTATCGTCTGCACGCGCAAGACAATGCCTGGTTTGCGAGCGATTCAGAAGTACGCCGTGCGGGTAGGTGGCGGAAGCAATCATCGCTACGGTCTCGACGACGCGATGCTGATCAAGGACAACCACGTTACCATAGCCGGCGGTATCCGACCGGCGCTTGAGCGCGCGCGGGCGCGGGTCGGCCACATGGTCAAGATCGAAATCGAGGTCGACACGCTCGGTCAATTGGAGGAAGCACTGGCGGTTGGCGTCGACGCCGTTCTGCTCGACAATATGGCGCCGGATATGCTTGCTAAGGCAGTTCGCATGGTCGATGGCCGGGCGCTCACCGAAGCCTCAGGCCGCATCACGCCGGCGACGGCACCGGCCATTGCTGCAACCAATGTCGACCTGATCTCGATCGGCTGGCTGACACACAGCTCGACTACTCTCGATATCGGGCTCGACTTCGAGACCTAGGTTCGGATCGACAGCGAAGCAGTTGAGCTATCTGTCCAGCACGCGCCGGCGTACTCGAGCGAGATAGCTCCTTTGCTGGAGCCGCATTCACTGCCCAACTCTCAGTCCATCTCAATGCTTGCGCGACCGCCTGCTGGCCATTGCCCGGCCGCGTAGCAGATGCCGCTGGTTGGGGTGGGTGCCGAGAGCGAACAGTGCTCTCGATCTTCGAATGACCGAGCAAGAGTTGGACGGCACAGAGATGCCTCGGTCCGCGGTCGGTGTCCGGTCAGTCAACCACGATCAGATCAGCCGGCTGCGGTACAGCCGTCCGAAGCCCGAAATGTCGTCGTCGATGCCGGCGAGGCGCAGCATGTGCCAGGCGAGCGCGTGATTGCTGGACGTGACGGGCTTACCGATTTGCGCCTCTGCGGCCTCGACGATGCGTGCAACGCGCAGCGACGTGCACGACACGAACACGCCGTCGCAGGCGGCGGATTTGCCGAGGCGAACTACGGCATCCAGGATGGCCTTCGGCGTAATCCGGGCGACGACCGCATCATCGGCTTCGTTGAATGAGCCCATCACGGGAATATCGAGCCCGCGCTCGATCAATGCCCCGCGCAGGCGCGTATTGATGTCTGCAGTATAGGGCGTGAGAAGTCCGACGCGCTTCACGCCGCTTGAGCGCAGTGCTGCGATTGCCGCCGTGACCGGGTCAGTGACGGCCGCTTTGGGGCGGACCGAGTGAATGAGCTCGGCGACACGAGGCTCCCCGATCACCATGGCGCCGGACGTGCAGGCAAATGCCACTACCGAGAGATCGACCATCGGCGGCAGCAGCTCGGTTGCCGGCACGATCAGCCCTTCCATCTCCTTCAGAGTCTCGGGCGTGATGTGCGGGCTGTTGTGGAGGCGTGCGCCGTAGAGAGCGACGCCGGCAGATGGCCAAATGGCGCGGAACTCGTCCTCGATGGTCTGGTCTGTCTCGAGCACGAGCAGGCCGAGCGCGGCGCGCGATCCGACACCTTGATCGGTCTCGAACGGCAGCCCCTCGAGGTCCACCTCCAGAGGTGCCGGCTTGAACCCGGCCTGCGCGATATGCTCATTCATCAGGCACGCTCCGCTTAATTTGTGACTTTGACCAAAGTCGAATTTTCATTTGAACATACCGCACGAAACGTCGATCGAACAGGCAGTTAACTAGGCACACGCATATTTGGAGACTGATCTCGCGATGGAAAACCGGCGGAAGGTACTTCAAGGGCTCGGCCTTGGCGGCGCGGCCTTGGCTGCTTCGGCGATGCAGCCATCCTCGCCTGCTTCGGCCCAGGCGCCGATCCGCTGGCGCGTCAATCATTTCTCCGGCGAGACGTCGATGTTCTACACATTGACGATCCTGCCGTTCGTGGAGCGCATCAAGCAGATCACCGGTGGCCGGCTCGTGCTTCAACCATTTCCCGGCGGCGTCATCGCGCCGCCGCTCGAGGCCTACAAGGCTGTCGAGGACGGCCTTGCCGATGCAGGTCATATGACGCCGCTGTACATCGTCAATCGTGACCCGGTGAACTCGTTTTTCGCCGGACATCCAGGCGGTATGCCACCCGAGATGATGATGCACTGGATGTTCAAGGGCGGTGGCAAGGAGCTCCTTGCTGCGCACCGCCGTGAGACGATGGGAATGCATTCCATTCCCGTCAGCATGGGGCCTGCCGAAATCTGGCATTCCCACAAGCCGATCAAGGTGGCTGCCGATCTCAAGGGCCTCAAGTTCCGCGCTGCGGGCGCCTGGGCGCAGATCCTCAACGAGACATTCGGCGCCGCCGCAACGACTGTTGCGGGCTCCGAGGTGTACACGATGCTCGAGCGCAAGGGCGTCGATGTCGTCGAGTGGTCCGGCCCGGCCGAAAATCTCAAGACGGGCCTGCACAATGCGGCCCCGTACATCATCGTCCCCGGCGCGCACGCGAATAACTTCGCCTTCGAATTCATCGTGCCGACCAAGACATGGGATGCTTTGCCCGCGGATCTGAAGGTACAGATCGAGGCCGCCGGCCAGCTCGCCACTCTTGACTGCCTTATTGCGTGGACCTTGGAAGACATGGAAGCGATGAAGGCTATCCGCAAGGGCAAGGCGCAGATCGTCGAAGCCGATCCCTCGCTCATCAAGGATATCCGCGAGGCAGGGCGGGCCTGGGCTACGAAGCGTGCCGCGGAGCAGGAGGCGAAGGGCAATCTCTGGATGAAGAAAGTCATGGAGTCGTACTACGGCTTCTATGACAGCTGGCTGCAGAATGCGTCCTACCGCGCCATCGACTGAGACCGCTTGCCTGTTCGAGCAGTCGCATTTGGTCTCTGGGAAGTCTTAAACGATGGCCGCATTTGCACGCTGGATCGAACGCCTCTCAGCGTTGTGCGGTGGATTGGCTGCACTGGCGGCGATCGCTCTCATCATCGTCACGATGTATGAGGTGATCGCGCGCTACGTGTTCCATTCTCCCACGTTGTGGGCGTTCGATGTCGCCTACATGCTCAATGGTACGGCGTTCATCTTCGCCTGTGCCTTTGCGCTGCACAAGAACCAGCACGTGTCGGTCGATATTCTTGCGCAGTTCTTCAGCGAGGCGCTGAAACGCAAGATCGAGATCGTCACCTTCACCCTGCTTATTTTTCCGGCGTTTGGCTTTATCTGCTATTCCGCCTGGAGTCAGGCCTGGAAAGCCTTGATCACCGGCGAGATCGAGCAAGTCAGCCCCTGGCGACCGAAGATCTGGCCATTTCAGCTCGTGCTTGCGATTGGCTTGACCGCACTTTGGCTGCAGGTGCTGGCGCGGATTCTCCACAATCCGCCTGCCGAAGAATCGACCCACTGATGGAATGGTATTGATGGACAGCCTGCCCCTTGCTGCCTGGATGTTCCCGGCTGCTTTCGTCCTCATATTCGCCGGCGTCCCGATAGCGTTCAGTCTTATCGTCACGGCGGTGGCCTTTGCCCTGCCGATCTTTGGCGATCGCGCGGGTCTGCAGCTCTTCCGCTTCGTCGGCAATGTCGCGTCGAACTATGCTCTGGCCGCCGTTCCGCTCTTCATCTTCATGGGTGCGGTGCTCGAGCATTCCGGCATGGGCCGACGCGTCTTCGAAGCAATGAAACTCTGGCTCGGGCGCTTCCCTGGCGGCCTCGGCCTCGCGACCATGGCCATGTGCACGCTTTTCGCTGCCGGCACTGGCGTTGTGGGCGCCGTCGAAGTCATGGTCGGGCTTCTCGCGATCCCGCCAATGGTCAAGGCGAAATACTCGCGAAGTCTTATCTCGGGCGTCATCACGGGCGGCGGTTCCCTTGGCACCATGATCCCACCGTCGATCGTGGTCGTCATCTATGCGTCCGTGGCGCAGATCTCGGTCGGCGATTTGTTGGCCGCCGTGTTCATTCCCGGCTTCGTCATGGTGGGGTTGTTCTTCCTCTGGATCATCATCTACGCGCTGATCTTTCCGGAGGGGGCCCCGCGAACGCCCGCCGAGGAATTGGCCATGCCCTTTGGCGAGAAGGTCATGTTCACGATAAAGGCGCTGGTGCCTCCGGTCGCGCTCGTTTCCGCAGTCATCGGCTCCATTCTCACGGGCGTTGCCGCGGTCACGGAGGCGGCGGCTGTTGGCGCAGTCGGTGCTGTCATCCTCAACATTCTCTATCGCGACTTCACGTGGAAGGGGACCTGGGAGGCCGCGGTGAAGACCGTCCTCATCTCGTCGATGATCCTGCTCATCGTGACGGGCGGCACCATGTTTACGAGCATTTTCCGCCTTCAGGGCGGCGCGCAGCTCGTCAACGACATCGTCGCCGCGCTGCAACTCGGCAATCTTGGTCTTCTGGTGCTCTTCCTTGTCATTGTTTTCATTCTGGGCGCGCTGCTGGACTGGGTCTCGATCGTCCTTATCTGCGTACCGCTGTTCACGCCGTTCCTCAGACCCGCAGGGATCGATCCGCTGTGGTTCGCCGTTCTGATGGTCATCATGATCCAGACGTCATATCTGACGCCGCCGATGGCTCCGGCGATCTTCTATCTGAGAAGCATTGCACCGAAGAACTTCCGCACCGAGGAAATGTACGTCGGCGTTCTTCCCTTCATTGCGTGCCAGATGCTTACAGGTGTTATCGTCTTCCTCTGGCCCTGGACGGCGCTATGGTTGCCAACACTCAGTAAGTGACGGTTGTGCCGTACGCCCCAACGCTTGTGAATATGCGCCAACGGGCACTATGGTGGGACACCGGCCTCTGGCCAGCCTTTGGAATGAGTTTGGAGAGCACATGACCATCAAACGTATCGAAGCCGGCAAGCGCATGAGCCAAGCCGTCGTCCACAACGGGACGGTCTACCTTGCGGGGCAGGTCGCCCTCGAAGCGCCGGGCAAAAGCGTCGCTGAGCAGACGACCGCCGTCCTCGCGCGCATCGATCGCTTCCTCGCAGAAGCAGGCACGGACAAGACGAAGCTGCTCTCGGCGACCATCTGGCTCGTCGATATGTCCAAGTTCGAGGAGATGAACGCGGTCTGGGACGCGTGGGTGGCGCCCGGCGCAGCACCGGCCCGGGCAACCGTCGAGTCAAAGCTCGCGGCACCGCAGTTCGCGGTCGAGATCGGCGTCATCGCGGCACTGTGAGCGGGACGCCATGCGCATTGTTGTCCTCGGAGCCGGCATCGTAGGCGTCACTACTGCCTATGAGTTGGCCTCCGACGGCCACGAGGTGGTTGTCATCGACCGCCAGGACAAGGCCGCGATGGAGACGAGCTTCTCCAACGCGGGCATGGTATCGCCGGGACACGCCTACACATGGGCTTCACCGCGCGCGCCCCGCATTCTCTGGGACTCGCTCTTCCGCGACGACGTGGCCTTGCGGCTGCGCTTGCGGCTCGATCCGGCCATGTGGCGCTGGTGCTGGCGCTTTCTAAGGGAATGCACGTCCGAGCGTTCCGCAATCAACACGGCACACAAGGTCCGGCTCTGCCTCTACTCGCTGGCGCGGTTCGGCGAGATCAACCGCCGCACCAAGCTCGACTACGATCGGCGCACCGTGGGCGCGATCTACGTCTACCGCGACAAGGATCATTTCGACCGAGGCGTCGGGTCCATGCGCATTCTCGCGGATAACGGTGTCACGCTGAAGCCCGTGAGCACGGATGAGGCCGTGACGATCGAGCCGGCACTCGCGCCCGACAGCGCCAACATCGCTGGCGCCATCTACTGTCCGATCGACGAGTCCGGCGATTGCCACAAGTTCGCGAATGCGCTTGCCGCGCACTGCGAGGACGAGCTCAGCGTCAAGTTCCAGTGGTCGACGGAGATCACGGGTATCAGCACCGACGGCGATCGCGTGACGGGCATCGAGACCAGCAAGGGGCCGGTCGCGGCGGACGCCTACGTTCTGGCCTGTGGTTCCTACAGTGCGGGCCTTGGGCGTCACGTCGGGATCAATATGCCGATCTATCCGGTAAAGGGCTATGCGCTCACGGTACCGGTCGACGGGCACAACGGTGCGCCGAGCCTGTGCGGCGTCGACGAGAAGTATCTCATCGCATGGTCCCGTCTCGGCGACCGGATGCGTGTTACCGCGACGGCGGACTTCGCCGGCTTCGATCGTTCGCTCAACGAGCGCGATTTCGCGCACATGCTGGCGACCATCCGCAAGCTCTTCCCGGATGCCGGCTCATACGAGAAGGCGAGCCGCTGGGCAGGCCTTCGTCCCATGACGCCGAAGGGTACGCCTATGCTCGGCACATCGCCCAAGCGCAATCTCTTCCTCAACACGGGGCATGGCCACATCGGCTGGACGATGTCGATGGGCTCGGCGCGCGTGGTGGCCGACGTCATCGCCGGGCGCAAGCCAGAGATCGACCTCAGTGGACTGACACTCGCAGATGCCTGAACCATCGACGCTCATCATAGACGCCTGCCAGTACTGCAACTGGTCGGAGGAAATACTCGGGCAGCTTCGCGCCGGAGGTGTCGACGCGATCCACGTGACGGTCTGCTACCACGAAGACTTTCGCGAGACTGTCGAGAACCTGATCGATTGGAACCGCTATTTCGAAACATATGCCAGTCTGATCATGCCGGGACGCACGGCGGCGGATATCGACGCTGCGAAAGCCTCGGGGCGCACGGCCGTGTTCTTCGGCCTGCAGAACTGCTCGGCAATCGAGGACGACATCGGCCTTGTGGAGATCTTGCATACGCTCGGCGTACGCTTCATGCAGATTACCTACAACAATCAGTCACTGCTCGGGTCGGGCTGCTATGAGCCTGTCGATGCCGGTATTTCGCGCATGGGCAAGGAAGTTATCGCGGAGATGAACCGCGTCGGTCTCGTCATCGATCTCTCTCATTCCGGCGAGCGGACGTGCCTGGAGTCGATTGACATCTCGGCCCGCCCGGTCTCGATTACTCACGCCAATCCCTCGTCCTGGCACAAGGTTGCGCGCAACAAATCCGATGAAGTGCTGAAGGCGCTTGCCGCTCGCGGCGGGATGCTAGGCTTCTCGCTCTATCCGCTCCATCTGGCCGGCGGTTCGGCGTGCACACTCCAGAGCTTCACCGCGATGGTCGCCGAGACGGCCACAAAAATCGGCGTCGATCACATCGGCTTTGGCTCGGATCTCTGTCAAGGACAACCCGACAGCGTCGTCGAATGGATGCGCAACGGCCGCTGGACGAAGGGTGGCGCCAACATCGGTCTCGGCAAGGCGGTATTCCCGCCGCAGCCATCCTGGTTCCGCGATAACCGCGACTATCCGCTCATCCGCGATGGACTCGCGGGGCGCGGTTTCACGACCGCGGAGGTCGACAAGATCATGGGCCGGAACTGGTACCGCTTCTTCGCGGAGTCTTTTGGCCCCACTGGAAAGCATTAAAGGCGTGTCATGAGTGAGCCTGTCATCCTGCAGATTGCCGAGATCGAGCGCCTCGCTTCGACGGCACTCAAGCACGCAGGCGCCCAGCCCGCCGCCGCAACGAGCCTCGCTGCCGCCATCGCCGCAGCCGAACGTGACGGCATTTCCTCGCACGGTCTCGCTTATTTGCCGACCTACTGCCAGCATCTCCAGTGCGGCAAGGTAGTGCCCGAAGCGGTGCCGCATGTCGCGCGGCCGGCGCCGGGGATCGTCACTGTCGATGCGCAGTCCGGCTTTGCGCATCCGGCCATCGGCATGGGATTTGCCGAGCTGGTGCCGCTGGCGCGCGCCCAGGGCATCGCGACGCTCACCGTGCGCAATTCCTACAACTGCGGCGTGCTGGGCTATCACACCGAGAATCTCGCTCGCGCCGGCCTCGTTGGGCTCGGCTTCACGAATGCGCCGGCGTCCATTGCAGCATCCGGCGGCAAGCGGCCGGTGCTCGGCACGAACCCGTGGTCGATCGCCGTGCCGGACGGGAAGGGCGGCGCTGCCATCGTCATCGACCAGAGCGCCAGTGTCGTCGCCAAGAGCGAGGTCATGAAGAAGTCGCGTCGCGGCGAGGCGATCCCGCTCGGCTGGGCGCTCGGCCTGGACGGCGAGCCGACGACGGATCCCGCGGTCGGCCTCAAGGGCACGATGGTGCCGGCGGGCGGATACAAGGGTGTCGGGTCGGCGATCCTCGTCGAGATCATGGCGGCTTGTCTTGCCGGCGCGACGCTGGGCGTCGACGCGAGTCCATTCTCGGGCACGGCCGGCGGCCCGCCGAAGACGGGCCAGCTCTTCATTGCCATCTCGCCCGATGCCGCATCATCGGGGCTGTTCGCCGAGCGCATTACGGGCCTCGTCTCGGCCCTGACGGCCGAGCCCGGCACGCATCTCGCAGGTTCCGGACGCCTCAAGGCTCGCGCTCGCTCGCTCGCCGAGGGCATACGCGTGGACCGCGCGATCTACGACACCGTCCTGGGCCTGCAGGGCTGAGGAACACGACTGACGAGCGAGGATAAAGGACATGAGTACGCGCGAGACCGTCGGTTTCATGGCCATGAAAGGCGCCGGCTACTATTCCAAGGCGACAACCGGCGCGCGAGACGTCATCAACGAAGCCGTGCCGCTGATCATCGGCGCGGTCGACCGCATGAAGCTCAAGGACGATGCGACGTCGTTCCGCTCGGCGGACATCGGATGCGCCGATGGTGGCACGTCGATCGGCATGTGGGGGCAAGTGCTCGGACACATACGCAAGGCAGTGCCGAGCCGTCCGATCGAGATGGTCTACTGCGATCTGCCGCGTAATGACTTCAGCCAAGTCTTCCGCAACATCCACGGTCTGACGGACGTCAAGAGCTATTACGGCGAGATTCCGGACGTCTATCCCTTTGCCTCGGGCACGTCGTTTCACCAGGCCATCTTTCCGCCGGCGAGCCTCAACCTCGCGTTCTCGGCGACGGCCTCGCACTACATCTCGAAAGTGCCGTGCAACATTTCGAACCACGTGCACATGGTCGGCGCCAGTGGTGCCGAGCGTGCGGCCTATGAGGAGATCGGCCGTGTCGAATGGGACCGCCTGCTCGCTCTGCGCGCGCGTGAGCTCGTCCCAGGTGGTCGCCTCTGCTATCTCAATTTCGGCATCGACTCGCAGGGCCGCTATCTCGGCAGCACCGGCGGCGTCAGCATGTTCGATACTTACGACAAGCTGTGGCGCGGTCTCGTCGACGACAAGATCATCACCGAGGCGGAGTACGCGGCGACCAACTTCCCGCAGGTCTACCGGACGGCCGATCAGTTCACCGCGCCTCTGAGGGACACATCGAGCGGCGCCTACAAGGCGGGCCTGCGCCTCGAGCACGTGGAAGAGCGCCATCTCGTCTGCCCTTACGCCAAGGCCTTCGCCGAGCACGGCGATGCGGCGCGCTTTGCCCGCGAGTACATCCCGACGCTCAGATCCTGGTCGGAACCGACGTTCGCGAGTGGCCTTTCCTCGGATCGTCCGCCGGAGCAGCGCGCCGAGATCCTCGACGAGTACTTCGGGCGCTACGAGAAGTTCGTCGCCGCCGATCCCAAAGGCCACGGCATGGACTACATCCACGTCCATCTCATCTGCGTCAAAGAGTGACGGGCAATGTCGGGCGAGCGTACGCACGCCGATCTGCTGTTGCGGCCACCCGACACCGTGATGCGCCTCGCTCGTATGGGCAGCGCCCATCAGACGCGTCTCAGTTTTCTGCGCGCCCTGCTCCGCCGCGCCATTCGCGAGCGCTGGCAGTTCTCACGGCCGCGTTTTGACATTGACGGGCGCGGTGTCGGCACGGCCGTCTATCAAGTCGTTGCGGGTGACTACACATATAGCCTCGTCGCCTTCGGCCATGATCTGCCGCCCGAGAAGCGCACTGATCGCGTGATCGCTGAGGAATGGGATGCGACTTTCGCGCTCTTCGACGGCGTGCCCACTGATGCCGATATCGAGCGGATGCGCGCTAATGTGCCGCGGCAGGAAGCGGGACGCTGTCTCGCGAGCGAACTCGTGCTTGCTCGCGCCAATCGCAGTGTTCGCCTGTTCGACCATGTCGTCGATGCACTCGCCTCGGGTGCGCAGCCGGACAGGGAAGCGCTCGAAGCGACCGGTTATCTCATGCGCACGACGGCCGTCTACGGCAACGGCAAGTTCGGGATCGCCGACCGCGACCGCTTCAAGGCGCGATCCGAAATGGTCGCGCCTTTTCGCGCGGAGATGTTGACCGTCTACCTGATCCGCGCCTTCACGGCCGATCTCGCCGAGCACATGGCGCGGCTGCGTGCGCCGGACCGCGCGGTCGTACTGCAGCCAGCGCTGCGCCGGCGCCTCGGCGTCGGCAATGCCACCGGTCTCGGAATGGCACCGTTTCTGGTCAGGCACCCGCTACTGCTGCACAGATGGGTTATCGCGCGCGAGACGGCACTCGCTCGCGTCCGCTCGTTTGGAGGCGCCGACGATGCCGCGCGCACAAGATTTCTGGACGCGCTCGCTTCTGGCCGGCGTCTCGTCGAGCGCTGGCGGACCGATGATCCAGTGCAGGCGCCGCGCATTCCGCTTCTCGCAGCCGATCTCGAGCGTCTTGAGGACTTTGTCCAGGTCGAGGCGGTCTTTGGCGGGCCACGCCCTTGGGATGGCATCTACCGCTGGGCCGAGCGAGAGCTCTCTCTCGAAGGCCAGGAGTTCACAGTGAGCCTTCTGCTCGAGCCTCACGGCGCGCTGGTGGACGAACTGGCGGAAGAGATGTCGGCCGATGAGGGCGCCGTTTTCGATATCGACGGCAGCCGGACGTGCGGAGAGCTACTTTCGGACATCGAGCACGGCTATGCCTGGGCGCTCGACCTGAACTTCGCACAACCAGAGAAGGCCGGACTCTTCTGGTACGTGTCGGAGGAAAAGCTGGAGCCGCGTCTTGGCGTGCGTGCGGAGGAATCCGGCGCCGATCTCGAGCAGCCTCTTGCTGTCGCACGAGATGTGAGCGAGCTGAGGGCGGCACTTCGCGCGGCGCCCTCCGGTGAGCGTGTCGGTATCTTCCTTATGCGCGAGCCGCAGTACCGGCACACGGTCCGCCGCGTTCAGATCATGGCACGCTATCCCTATGCCGAGATCCGGGACAATCTCATCGACCGCTCGATGCGTGCGGTCGATATCCTGCGCTACAAGCTCGCCTTCTTCGGTGTGACGCGCTTCGATCCACGCTCGGACAAGTGGCTGCGCATCACGCTCTACCAGGGCGCGCCCTTTCCGAGCGAACTCGGCACCGGCGATTGGGACGACTGGATCTGGCCCGCATGATTGTATCGCTCAACGAGGTCGAGAGCCTGAGCCTGAAAGCGGCGCGTGGCGCCGGCATGAGCTGGGGACTGGCCGAGGAAGCTGCGCACGCCGCGCGCTGGCTCGCCGCCCGCGGCTGGACGTGGGATAGGTCGCTCGTCGCACTGCTAGAGCGGCGCGAGCAGATCGCGGCACCCATGCTGACGGGCCATGACATCCGCAGCTCGAGGGAGGGCTTTGCCATCTGCCCCATTCATGCCGGGGCCGCGATGGCGGACCTGTGGCATGTCGATAAAAGCGTGACGCTCTATAATGTGCTTTCGCCGATCTGGCTCGTGCCGTTTGCGTATCGCAGGACTGCCGAGCACCGCTCTGTCGAACTGACGTGGATAGGCGGCGTCTGCTCCATCGGCGGTGGCGGCGTTGTAGGCGCGGAAGCTCTCGGGGCGCAGGACGCTCTACTCGGCTGGATCCGAGTTGAGCTGAAGACGGACGTCTCTTCGCCGGATGTTGCGCGACTGCTCACACTACCCGCCATTTCCGTAGGCATTCAGGCCGATCCTGCGGCCTGGGCAGCATTGGAGCAGTGGGCGGCCCGCACGTATGTGCCGGCAAGTCTGCAATCGCGGCTGGCCGGCGCCGGTGCCGGGCTATCCGACAACGATTGACTACGTGGCCACGCGCGTCACTGAAGCTGTCGCTTCTTTTGCCGAGAACGCCTTTTCATCATCCACTTAGGCATTTCCTATGCCCGCTATCATTTGCACCATAGGCAAATACACTTGGCGTGCCATGCCCGCTTTGCGTGCAGTCTGACGCGGGTGTATGCTATAATTTCAGCGCAAATTTCTTGCCCATCAGATCCGCGTCATATTGCATGTGATGCAAAGTAGTGTCTAGTTTGTGCTTCACCTGCTTGGCGGCACTACGCCATCAGAGCGACGGAGAAGAAGACATGACTGACTTCGTGCGCATGTCGCTGGAAGATGTGTACAAGATGACGGAGAGCGCCCTTATCGAGCAGGGCTTCAATGGCCGGCATGCCGCGGCAATCGCGCGAACTGTGACCGCAGCCGAGCGAGACGAGTGCCGTCACCATGGGCTGTTCCGGCTGGCCTTCTACGTCAATGGCCTGCAGTCGGGGCAGGCGTCGCCGGATGCGGAGCCAGAGCTGACGCAGCTCGCTCCCAGCGTGATCAAGGTCGATGCGAAGAACGGCTTCTCGCCGCTGGCGCTGGAGACTGGTGACCAGCCTCTGGCGGACCTTGCGCGCTCGTGCGGAATCGCCGCGTTGTCGGTTACCAACGCTCTCAACGTCGCGGCCCTCTGGCCAGAGGTCGAGAAGCTTGCCGAGCGTGGGCTCGTGGGGCTCGCTTTTGTCTCAGCCGCTCCATATGTCGCGCCGGCGGGCGGTACCAAACCCCTCTTCGGCACCAATCCGATGGCCTTCGCCTGGCCACGCAAGGATAAGCCTCCACTCGTCTTCGATCAGGCATCGAGCGAATGCGCGCGCGGCGAAATCCAGATCAGGCTGCGGGACGGCAAGCAACTGGAACCCGGTTGGGCCATCGGCCCCGATGGCAAGTCGACCACCGAACCTAAACAAGCGCTGCTCGGTGCTCAGCTTCCTTTCGGCGGTGTCAAAGGCTCCAATATCGCCTTGATGATCGAATTGCTGGCCGGACCGCTGCTCGGTGACGTTCTCAGCATCGAGGCTGGCGAGCGCGACAAGGCGAATACGGGTGCTCCCTGCGGCGGCGAGTTGATTATCGCCATGGATCCGACGCGTTTCATCCAAAGCGGCGACCGCGAGGCTCAGCTCGCTCATGGCGAGAAGCTGTTTCGCGCTCTGCTCGATCAAGATGGTACGCGCCTGCCGTCGGACCGACGCTACAAGACGCGTCAGCGTACTGCCGTCGAGGGAGTGACGGTGCTGCGTTCTCTGTACGAGGGCCTGCAGGGCTATATCGCTCGCAAGGACCGTCAGCGCGCCGCCTACGAAGGCGATCATATCCTGAAATCCTAGGCGACCACGATGTCAGAAATCCAGCCGACCGACAGAACGCGTGTCCGCCTGCACTCCGAGCGCGGCGTGTTCGATCGCGAGAAGATCTATGCCATCCTCGACGAGGCACTCGTTGCACATGTCGGCATTGCAGTCGACGGTCAACCTCGCGTGATTCCAACGGCCATCTTACGTATCGACGATCACGTCTACATCCACGGCAGTCCAAACAACCAGCTCCTGATGGCCCTCGAGCGCGGTGCGCCGGCCTGCATTACCGTGACGCTTGTCGACGCCATCGTGGCTGGACGCTCCGGATTCGGCATGAGCATGGATTACCGGTCCGTGATGATCTACGCCAAGGCCGAAAAAATTTCCGACGCGGCGGCGAAAGAGAGCCTCGTCGCTGCATTCATTCAAGACATTCTTCCTGGCCACATTGTTCGGCCACCGAAGAAGAAGGAGATCGCTGCAACGGTCTTTCTGCGGTTTCCGCTGACGGAGGTCTCAGCCAAAATCCGCGACGTTGGGGTCGTCGATCCCAAGGATGACTTCGAGCTCGATGTCTGGGCCGGCATTGTTCCTCTGAAGCTTGTCGGCGGCGTGCCTCAGGATTGCCCGTCGCTCAAGATGGGGGTTGCGACGCCGGAATACGCCAAGCACTACTCTCGCGGGCGCTGAGTGGTGGCGTGGCCAATCCACGCCGATCAGCGGCCCACACCCGACGTGCTATACATCGGTGGCTGTTCTCACTGCGCTCGGATCGGCCGAGGCAGCCGAGCAGATCGGCTCCGATTGAAGCTTGCGTGCAAGGCGCAAGGACCTCGAAAGACAGCATATGACTGCCGACATAACGGAAAAGGCAGAAACGGTCGCACGTCAGCTCGGCTCTCGTATCCGAGAGGCGAGGCGAAGCAAAAACATAACATTGGAGGCGCTGAGTGCTGAAACCGGATTGTCACCCGGCTTTCTTTCGCGCCTCGAGCGGGGTGAGACCAATGCTTCGATCGCCAATCTGATCGCTATATCAGATCGCCTGCAAATACCTCTGCGCGATTTCTTCGAGAGCCCGGAGCCAGCGGCAAATTTCGTTCTGACGCGCGCAAGCGATCGGCAGGGAAAATCCACGGTAAGGGCCAACGACTATCTATACCAACTGTCGGCGGGCAATCTTCCGGGACAGCAGATGATTGCATTCGAGCTTAGCTTCCCGCCGGGGCAGAGGCTGAAGCCTCCGTTGGTTACGCACGGGGGAGAGGAAGTACTGTACCTTCTCGAGGGCACGATCGAGTTTCAAATCGGCCCGGATACCATTCTCATGAATGCCGGCGACTGCGTCCATTTCAATTCCGATCAGCCGCATATGGGTCGAAACGTGGGAAAGCGTCAGGCACGACTGCTCATGGTCCTCTCGACGACCAAGTCAGGTGGGCATCGTTGAGTGGCACTTCTCTCGTGACGCCAGACTGCTGCGGCTCCTGAACCATCACGATCGGAGCACTCGGTCCGTTCTAACGCCGCATGTGGCAATCACGTCTCAACGGCCGAGCCCGCACCACGAGAGGATCAGCTTTTCGTAGATCGCTGCGGCCTCATCGATGCGCGCGCATTCGCACCATTCGTCCGTCTGGTGCGCCATGTGTGTGGGGCCGGGGCCAAGTATGACGGTCGGAACATTCCCGAGAGCGGGCGTGAGCGCTGAGGCATCCGTGAAATAGGGCGCCGCTTCCACTACGGGGCTGTTGCCGGACACTGCGCCGCAAATCTCAAAGACATTGCGCAGCCATGGATCTTCAGGCGCCGTCCAAACGCTCGGCACATCCACTGTTTTTTCCAGCGCCACGTCAGGCCCGAGATAGCTCGCGAGCTGCTCAAACAGGTGATCATGCCGCATTCCAGGAAGCGTTCGCAGATCAACGCCGATCTCTGCGCGATCGGGCACCGAGTTGACGTTGAAGCCGCCATGGAAAGTCCCGACATTCAATGTCGGCGCGCCCATGACTGCGTGTCTGGCGACATTGAAATCAAAGGCTTCAAGCTTCGAGACGGCTCGCGCGGCCGCGTAGACGGCATTGACCCCTTTGTCAGGCATGGAACCATGGGCCGTGATGCCGCGGGCCGTTGCCTTTAGCCACAGGGCGCCCTTGTGACCGCAGAACGGACGATTGTCCGACGGCTCCGCGACGACGAGCGCCCCGGCCTCGCCTCGCATTCCGCGGCGCGCCAGGACAAACGCTCCCTCGCTGCCTGTTTCCTCACCGGCAGTGATGTACAGGATCACGCCCGGCGTCCCTTCAAGGCGATCCGCGATCTTCAAGGCAGCGGCGACGAAGGCCGCAACGCCGCTCTTCATGTCGGACGCGCCGCGTCCCCAAAGCCGCCCATCCTTGATCAGGCCCTCATGCGGAGGGACGGTCCATTCCTGGGCACCGAGCGGCACAGTGTCGGTGTGCCCGGTAAATGCGATCGGCGGCGTTGCGCTGTTGCCGCCTATGCGCGCGACCAAGTTCGGCCGACCATCGGCGAGCATCACCTCCTCGCACCGGAAGCCTGCATCCGACAGAAGTCGCCGAAGGTGCTCGGTGCAGGATGCTTCGTCACCCGGCGGATTGATCGTGTTGAAGCGGATGAGCTCCGCGGCCAAATCCACGGCACCAATGGTCATTCGATGGTCCTTGCCCAAGCCTGGCAGGCGATCTTTGGCTGGAAGTTGATTAGCGAGGCGTGATCCAAATCAACATTAAGCGTCCGCCGCGTCTCGCGTCATCGCCTCATTCGCAATCGAAGTCCACCCCGCGTCGCGCAGGCCGCGTAAATAGGCTCGAGAACGGCACCCAGTTGGGACCTAGATCGGCGGCCCCTATAGGCAAAGGCTCATCTAAGTATTTGAAATCATTGGCTCCGCGGGTAGGATTCGAACCTACAACCAACCGGTTAACAGCCGGTTGCTCTACCGTTGAGCTACCGCGGATCAGGGGTGTCGCCTGAAGGCTCGTGGCTCATAGCAAACGCTCGCGCCTCGCGCCACCCCTTTCGGCTGCGACCTGCCGGCTCTGCCAAACGCCGGCGCGGGCTATTCCTGCGGGACCCCGTACTTCAACGCCACGTTCGACAGAGCCCCGCCAATCACGCAGGGAATGCCGACCTGCGGCGCCCCCAAGGCGCTCGCGACAATGCAGCCGAAAGCAAGTGCAGTCTGCCCCGCTTGCCCCCACCACGAGACGTTCCGCGCGTACTCCGGGCCTTTGCGCCGCAGCTCCTCCACGGCGGCTACGGCCTGCTTGCGGATGGCGCCGGTCTCATAGGTCTCGGCCGCGGTGATCACCTCGCGGAGCTCCTTCGCCGCGTCCTTCGGCACGGTCTCGAGCTTGCGCTTGGCGTAGGCGAGCAGCTTTGGATCGGTCTGCAGGTTTGTGGCCAGCGTCCACTTGGCCATGCTGCCGAGCGTCAACTTCTCGACGTCGTTGCGGTCCTTCGACCAGGGCAGCACGCCGACGATGCGATCGATGCCCTTGTAGTTGCCCGAGCCGAAATAGTGGCCCCACATGATATCGATATGCGCCGGCGAACCCTTGAGTTCGAGTGTCTCGAAGGTCGCGCCCTTACCGTAGAGATGATGCTCGATGAGCACCTTCTTCGTCGGCATGCGCTCGACGAATTTCTGAAGTAGCTCCTTCCAGCCTTTGAGCCCCGAGTAAGCGATCGCGCGGACGATCACGACCTGATCCTCGGGTGGCAGCGGGAACATCTCCGCGATCAGTTTCTCCGCGATCTCCGGATTTGCCGCGATTACGCCCGCAATGAAACCCTGGTAGACGCCGGCCTGCTCCAGCTCCTTGAAGAGGCCGAGCCCGCTCATGGCCTTCACGGCCTGCGGCACTTTTTCCGGCTCGGGTTTCTCGCGGTAGGCGTTGATCCACTTGAGGATCGTCTGTGCCGTGAGCTGCTGGGGTGGTGGCTGTTGCTGCTGCTGTTGCTGGGCCTGCGGTTGTGGCGTCTCGAGCGTGCCCCGGCGCTGGGCATCGGCCGTGACTGCGCTGAACGCAACGACAAGCACAGCCAGAAATGACGCCGCGGCTCGCATCAGAAACCCCCGTGTGCCAGACGCGCTCCGCCGCGCGCGGCAACTACAACCACAATGCGAGCGGGCATGGCGGTTTTGCGGCTGGCACGTGGCGATTTGGGGATCGGGGCGTGATGGTCGCACCTCCGGTGCGAGCGAGGGCCAGCCCTCGCGCTCCCAGCCGGGGGACACCCCCGGAGCCCCCGCCATTTATGGGATTGGAGCGAGCCGCAAGCGCTACATGTCCCTTCTCCCCGTTCTCACAGGGAGAGGGGATTGTGGCGCGCGCCGCGAGTGATCAGCTCACAAAAGACGGGTGGGTTCGGGAGGGTGTCCCTCCCGATTGGCTGCGGGGACTAGTCCCCGTCGCGCCATAGGCGCGAAGAAGTGCGACGTTCAACCGCCTTCGCGGACGACGACCGCATCGACGATGGCGTAGCCCTCGGCGCCCACGATGAGCGGGTTGATATCCAGGCTTAGAATGCGCGGGCTCGAATTTCGCATCAATTCGCCGACGGCCACGGCTGCCTTCGCCACGGCTGTGACATCCGCTGCTGGCTCGCCGCGTGTTCCGGCGAGCACCGGCCAGCAGCGCAAGGATCGCAGCGCCGCGAGCGCATCGTCGATCGTGAAGGGTGGTAGCAGCAGGCGCACGTCCGGCATGGCCTCGACGTATTTGCCGCCATCGCCGAGAACGACGACGGGCCCGAAGATGGAATCGCGATGCGCGCCGATCATGAGCTCGCGCTGCCCACGCACCATGCGTGCGACGATCACGCCGTCGAAGGTCGCGCCGGCCTTGGCAATAGCGTTCTTCATGTCGCGGAAGGCCGCGCGTACGGCATCCTCGTTGTCGAGACCGAGGCGAACGAGGCCGTGCTCGCTCTTGTGCGGGAGATCGGCCGAGCAGCCCTTGACCGCGACAGGACCGCCGAGATTGCGCCACGCGGTCGCGGCTTGAGCCGCCGTGCGGCAGAGATGGTGGGGAACGACATCGAGGCCGGCGTGCACGAGCACGTCGAGGCTTTCGGCTTCGTTGAGCGCGCGGCCGTTCGCTTCAGAGCCGTCCTTCGAGCGCGTCCATCCGGGTGCCGGGCGCGCTTTGGCGCGCGCGACGAGCACGTCATGATCGATCAGCCGCGTGAGTGCGGAGATTGCGTCGGCTTCGAGCGGAAAGGTCGGCACGCCGGCGCGCTTGAAGACGTCCGCAATGGACTTCTGCCATGCCGAGACAACGACCGGCGTGCCCGTGACTTCGGCGAAAGTTGCGGTATCGCGCGCGAAGGTCGGCACGTCATATCCCTGGCCGGCGATCGGGAAGCCGATCATGAAGTTGTCGGCGGCATTCTCGTTGGCGAGCACGGGAAGAATGTCCGAGAGCAGGCGATTGTTCTGCAGTAGCGCCGCCGTGAGATCGATAGGGTTGGCAGCGGAAGCGAATACGGGAAGGATCGCGTCGAGCTTCTGGCGCACGGGGCCTTCGAGGCGGACCATTTCGAGGCCTGCGAAGGTTGCTTCGTCCGCGCTCATGACGCCGGTCGCGCCGGAGCCCGAGATCGTCACGAGGCGGCGTCCCCGAGGCTTCCAGCCCTTGAGATAGATCTGCGCCGCCGACACCAGCTCACCGATGTTGCGCGCGCGCCAGATGCCCACGCGCTCGAGCGCTGCATCGACGATGCGGTCCTCGTTGGCGAGCGCACCAGTATGCGAGAGCGCAGCGCGCTGACCGGCTTCCGTGCGGCCGGACTTCAGCGCGACGACGTACACACCACGCTCGTGGGCGATACGCGCAAGCGTTTCGAGCTGATCGGGACGCGGAATGCTCTCGATGTAGAGGAGCAGCAACTTGATGGCGGGATCGCTTGCGGCGGCTGCAGCCATCTCCAGCACGGAAACATCGGCGTCGTTGCCTGTTGCGAGGGAGTAGCGCACGCCGAGACCTTGCTCGAAGAGTAGACCGACCGGTACTGCAGACATCGCGCCGCTCTGGCTGACAACCGCGACGGGACCATCAACAGGCTCGGACTCCATCCACATGGTGGAGAAGCTCGTCACCGCGCCATTGCCGAAGTTGGCGAGGCCCTGCGTGTTCGGGCCGATCATGCGCATGCCGGCAGCGCGCGCGGCCGCGACCATGCGTGCTTCCTTGGCCTTGCCTTCGGGATCAGATGTCTCGCCGAAGCCGGATGTCATGCAGACGAGGCCCTTCACGCCCTTCTTCGCGCAGGCTTCGACGGCAGCAACGGCATTATCGCCCGGTACCGCGACGACCACCACGTCGGGCACTTCGGGAAGGTCGTCGAGGCTCGCAAAGCACTTGTAGCCTTGAACCTCGGGGCGTGTGGGATTGATAGCCCACACCGGCCCCTTGAAGCCGAAGCGCTTGAGATAGGCGAGCGGTCGACCGCCGATCTTGTTCGGATTCTCGGAGGCGCCGAGCACGGCAATGGAGCGCGGGGCCAGCAGCGGCTTCAGGCTTTCGATGGACATGGGAGACCTCAGGCGCGCTTGAAGATGGGAATGGAGCGACCGGCGAGTTCGACGACGCTGCCAGTGACGCGATCGCCGATCGCGAGGCGGGGTGCGCCATGCGCCATGAGCCGAAAGCCTTCGTCGGCATCGACCATGACGAGTGTGTAGGGCGCGAGCGCTTTCATGTCGGGCGTCGGCGCGCGATCGACGATGGTGACGGCGTGCACGATGCCGGCGCCGGACGCGGGCGAGGTCACCGGTTCGCGCGCGCCGCACTTCGGGCAGAAGCTGCGCGCGAAGTACCAGACGTGTCCACAAGGCGTGCAGCGCTGATAGCTGATCGCGGCGCTCATACTTGACGCTCCATGATCAGGCTGACGTGCGAGGACATGACACCGCCGTCGCCATGCAGGAAGGCGAGACCCGCCTCTGCGACTTGGCGGTCGCCGGCGCGCCCCGTCATCTGGAGCTGCGTCTCGACGAGATGAGCGAGCGCCCCCGCGACGCCGCAGTGGCCATAGCTCATCAAGCCGCCGTGTGTGTTGATTGGCTTCGTGCCGGCGCGCGAGAAGTATCCCTCGCGCGCCATGCTGCACGACTGTCCGCGCGGCGCGAGACCCAATTCTTCGAGCAGGATGGCGAGCGTGATCGTGAAGCTGTCGTAGATGGCGAGATAGTCGGCATCCGTCGTCACAAGCTTGCGCCCGCTCGCGGCAATAGCGCGATCCATGGCGAGGTGTGCGCCGAACTCGGTGAGGCTCGGTGCCTCGCTGATGTGCTGGTGCGTGTGGGCCTGCCCCGCGCCGATGATGCGCACGGCTGCAGCGCCCGTGCGCTCGCGGCTGACGATGAAAGCGACCGCACCATCGGCCGTCGCGCAGCAGTCGAGCAGCTTCAGTGGCCGCGCAATGGGCTTCGACGCGAGCACGTCGGCAACCGTGATCGGTTCGCGGAATTGCGCACCTGGATGCGTGGCCGCATTCGCGCGCATGAGCACGGCAAGCTCCGCGAGATCGGCCTCGCTCAAGAAGTGCTCATGCATGTAGCGGTTGGCGACGAGACCGTAGTAGGCCGGGATGGTCGGTCCGAGAGGGACCTCGTGGACGGGATGGCCGACCTGCGCCAGTGTCTCGACGACCTTGTCGCGACCGCCGGGCGCGGAGAGGCGGTTCTCGCCGGCAACGACGAGCACGTGCTTGAGGCGGCCCGCCGCCACCAGCTCGTGCGCCAGCATGGCCATGGCAAAGCCGGTCGCGCCGCCGACCTGCAGCCCGTGTGCATAGGCCGGGCTCAGTCCGAAGTGCTCACAGAAGACCGTCGCCAGCATGATGTGCGGCATGGTCGTGGCGTAGCCCGTTAGCACGCCGTCGATGTCGGCGCGCTTCAAGCCGGCGTCATCGAGTGCCAGTGCCGCTGCCTCGCTCATGAGGTCGAGCGTGTTCTTGCCCTCGTGGCGCCCGAACGGCAGTAGGCCAACGCCTGTGATCCAGCTCATGGGAGCCGGCTCACACCGTCGCGATCGCGTTGGCCGGCGATCCGACAGCGCCGGGCAGGTTCAGCGGCGGTGCTGTCATGAGAAAGCGACTGCGGTTGTTGGCGCGTAGCCAGTCGGCGAGCTCCGAAAGGCGCCAGATCTCGCCGAGATTGACGCCGGTCTTGAAGAGGCAGTGCTGATGCAGCGGCAGCGCCGCGCACTGGCCGGGCTTCAGCGGCGCGTTGTGCACCTCGACGGCGTAGTTGTCCGCCATGAGCGCGACAAGCTTCGACTCTGTAATCCACTGATGAAGCTTCGTGTCGCTGCCATCGAGGCCCGTGCATGTCTGGTGCATGGCTTCCTCGGTAGGCTTGCCCTTCTGCTCGAAGATCACTTCGTCGAAGCCTGTTCTGAGGCACACGAAGTCGCCCGGCTCGATTTTGATGCCGTCGGCCGCCATCACGCGCATGAGATCGTCGTACGTCACGGCGTGCTTGCGCCGACCGAAGTGGGCGAACAGGTCGATCATCACGCCGCGGCCCTGGAGGCACTTCTTGGCCATGTTCTCGACGCCGAGTTTTTTGGCGTAAGATGTGCCCGTAGCCTCGACGAACGTGCCGGGGACGCCGCCCGCCTGCTTGGGATCGGTCGGGCCGACCATGTCCGTGTCGCCGCGAAAGCCATTGTAGAAGACAGGCTCGGCAACGCCGTCGCCGTCGGCATCGAACAGCGAGCCGACGTGGGCGAGCGTGTCCCACTGGCTCGAATACTGCAGGTGCAGTAGGACCATGTCGTCGTTGATGACGTCCGTCAGGCCCTTGTGATCGTATTCCGTGCGGTAGAGCCAGTTCGGGCGATCTCCACGCACGGTCGGCCGGAGCTGCGGCGGGTGGCGGCGTGGGTTCAGGACATTGCCGCCGGGAAGGTCGAGCGGCATTGAAAGGCAGAAAGTCTTTCCCTCCTTTACCTCGGCGACGGCTTGGCGCACGCGCTCGGCATTGAGTTCGTTCATGCGGCCGAGCTGGTCATCGGGGCCGTAGTCTCCCCAGGTGGAGTTCTCGGGCCGCTGCTTCCAGCGCTCGCTCTTGGCCATGGACGTCCTCCCGTGCCGCGCCCTCGGAACGGCGCGTTGTCTGACGCCGGCGGTCATCCACCGGTCGTGCAGCCAGGATACGTGCGGCGCGCCCGCTGGCAAGCCGGGACTTAAGGCCCCTGCTATGCGCCGCGCCAGACCAGCACGGGGATACTCGTGTGGGTCAGCACCCTCTTGGTCTCGCCCCCGAGCAGCACGCTGGCAATACCCCGGCGGCCATGCGAGGCCATGAATATGAGATCGCAGCCCTGCTCCTTTGCCACCCGGATGATCGCCTCCCAAGGGTGGGCGTGTTCCACCCGATAGGCGGTTACGGCAACGTTGGCTGCCCGTGCCGCGATCTTCACGCGTTCGAGCACGGCTTCGGCGTTCGCTTCCGCATGCTTTATGTACTCGTCTGCGGCCAGAAAGGCGGCCAGCTCTCCGACGGCCACTGTCTCATAAGGCGCCGTAACGTGGATCGCCGTGAGACGCGCGCCGATGGCTTTGGCGAAGTTGATTGCATGAGGGACGGAACCCATACCGAACTCGGATCCGTCCACAGGAAGCAAAATATGCTTGTACATGGTGGCTCTCCGGCATTTGCGTGCAAACGGCTCATCGCGCGGATAGCAGAATGATCGCGTGTGGGGATGGGGTAGCGCCTTGCGGCAGATCAAGCTTGGCCCCGGTTCCGCTATCCGCGCCAGACCAGCACAGGTGTCTTTGTGTGTGTCAGCACCTTCTTGGTCTCGCTGCCGAGCAGCAGACCGGCGATGCCGCGGCGACCGTGTGAGGCCATGACGATCAGATCGCAGCGCTCCTGATCGGCGGCGCGCGTGATCGCCTCCCAGGGATGGGCGTGCTCGACCTCGAAGGTGGTGACTTTGACGTCGGCCTCCTTGCCCGCGCGCGTCACAGTATCGAGGATGGCCGAGGCATTCTGTTTGGCGAGCTTGGTGTACGCATCCGACATGAAGAACGAGCCGAGGGCGCCGATCGCCAGCTCCTCTCTCGGGAGCGTAACGTGGAGTGCGGTCACGCGGGCACCGGTCGCCTTGGCGAGCGCCATCGTGTAGGGGATGGTGCCCCTGCCGAAGGCCGATCCGTCAACGGGCAGCAGAATGTTCTTGTACATGTATGCCTCCGATGTATTTCGTGCCCCGGCCGGGGCGTTTGGGCAGGTGCGTTTGGCGCTCGGTTGGGAAGCGAGTAGGGTGCAACCCTTTTCAGTTGGGATGTCGCGGAACGGATGTCGAGGCAGGTCACGGAAATGAGAAGCGGCGCCGATGCCCATGTATTCCGCCCCGCCGCGGAAAGCGTGCCGCTCGATGAGATGCGCCTTGCGGCCTATCTGGCCGATATCGGATTGCCGCTCGATACTTCGGAGCCCGTCCGCCAGTTTGGCACGGGCCTCGCCAATATTAACTATCGCCTCACGGCCGGTGGACGTTGGCTTGTGCTGAGGCGGCCGCCCGGTGGTGACCTGCCGCCCGGCGCACACGACATGTCGCGCGAGCACCGCATTCTCTCGCGGCTCTGGCGCGTCCATCCGCTGGCACCGGAGAGCCTGCATCTCTGCGAGGACAAGAGCGTCATCGGGGTGCCCTTCCAGCTCATCGACTATCGCCCGGGACTGGTCATCAAGGGCGATGACCGCACGCGCTTCGAAGGTCGGCCGGACGTCGCCCGCGCGACGAGCGACATGCTGGTCGAGACGCTCATCTCCGTGCACCGCGTGGATTGTGCCGCGATCGGCCTCGATACGCTCGGCAAGCCCGAGGGTTTTGTCGCCCGTACGCTCAAGGGATGGGCTGGCCGCGGCCAGCGCCTCGACCTTGCGCCCGAGACGGCGCGGCTCCTCGCCGAGGTTGTCGGCTGGCTCGAGCGGCAGCCCGTCCAGACGCGCGCACCCGTGCTGCTGCATTCGGACTTCAAGCTCGACAACATGATCATCCATCCCGAGACGCTGGCGCCTGTCGCCATCATCGACTGGGACATGGGTACGCGCGGCGATCCGCTTTTCGATCTCGCGACAACCATGAGCTACTGGACCGAGCCCGGCGATCCGCCCTGCATGCACGCCCTTCGCCAAATGCCGACGGCCGCGCCGGGCTTCGCTAGCCGCCGCGAGGTGCTCGAGGCCTATGCGCGCGATATGGGCATCGATGTCTCTGACTGGCCGGTGCTGCGCGTGCTCGCCATGCTCAAGCTGGCGGTTGTGCTGCTGCAGCTCTTTGCGCTCTATCAACGCGGCGCCGCCCAGGGCACCGACTATGCAGAGTTTGATCGGGTCGCCACCGAGCTGCTCGCTTATGCAACCGATGTCGCGCACGGACGCGCGGACTGACCGACACCCGAGACCCAGGCCAATACGCTAGGAAGGAACCCATGGATTTCACCATCCCGAAGCCGCTCGAGGAGCTGCGCGACCGCGTGTCCGCCTTCGTTCGTGAGAAGATCATCCCCTTCGAGAAGGATCCGCGCTGGGACCATCACGGCATTCCCGAGGATCTGCGCCGCGATCTCAACAACGCGGCCAAGGAAGCTGGCCTGCTCGGCGTCAACAGTCCCGAGGAGTTCGGCGGCAAGGGCTTCTCGCATTTCGAGCAGGCCGTGGTCTTCGAGGCGGCGGGCTATTCCATTCTCGGGCCGATCGCGCTGCACTTCCATGCGCCCGACGAAGGCAACATCCACATGCTCGACGTCATCGCGACGCCGGCACAGCGCAAGAAGTACCTCTCGCGCCTCGCGACCGGTGAAGTGCGCTCGTGCTTCGCCATGACCGAGCCCGATGGCGGCGCCGGTGCCGATCCGCTGCTGCTCAAGACGCGCGCCGTGCCGGACGGCAACGGCTACATCATCAACGGCCGCAAGTGGCTCATCACGGGCGCGGAGGGCGCGGCCTTCGCCATCATCATGGCGCGCACGGGCGACGGCCCCGGCGACTGCACCATGTTCCTCACGGACCTGCCGAACCCCGCATTCAAGATCAGCCGCGTGCTCGGCACCATGGACTCGAGCTTTATGGGCGGCCACGCGGTCATCGACATCGAGAATCTGCGCGTCACCGGCGACGATGTCCTCGGTGAGGTCGGGCAGGGCTTCAAGTATGCGCAGGTGCGCCTGGCTCCCGCGCGCCTCACGCACTGCATGCGCTGGCTCGGTTCAGCGATCCGCGCGCACGACATCGCTACGGACTACGCGCGCAAGCGCATGTCTTTCGGCAAGCCGCTCGGCGATCACCAGGGCGTGTCGTTCATGCTCGCCGACAATGCCCTCGACATTCACACGTCGCGCCTCGCCATCTGGCACACGGCTTGGCTGCTCGATCAGGGCGACAAGGCGTCGGCGGCGAGCTCGATGGCCAAGGTCATCTGCTCGGAGGCGATCTTCCGCGTCGTCGACCGCTCGCTGCAGATCCTCGGAGGCATGGGCGTCACATCGGATACGGTCGTCGAGCGCATTTTCCGCGATGTGCGCGCCTTCCGCATTTACGACGGCCCCTCGGAGGTGCATCGCCATTCGATCGGCCGGCGCATCGTCAAGGGCGAGCGCCCCAAAGCCGCAGAATAAGCGCTACTTCTTGCTCCCGGCGACGGCGGGCGCGGGCTTTGACGGCTCGTCGTTCTCTGCGTCGTCGCCGGTCTTCGGCGCGTCATCGGGCTTCGCGACGTCGGAAACTGGCGAGGGGCCTGGCGGCGACGTATCGCCGATCACCATTTTGCACTCCGCCGGGAGATCGGCGAGCGTGATCTCGGGCTTCGGCTTGGGTTTCGGCTTCGGCACGACGACCTTGGGCTCCGGTACGGGCGGGCGTGGCGCATAGATACGCTTCATGCGCGCAATCCACTCGTCGACCTCCTTGCCGCAGCCGTCATCATCGCCGACGACGGGCTGGGGCGTGCACGCCGGGCTGTCCTTCGGACAGGCCATGCGGATGTGCATGTGATAGTAGTGCCCCCAGTAGGGTCGGATCTTGTTGAGGTGCGCGCGCGGCAGCGACTTGTTCTCGCAGATGGCCTTCTTGATCGCGGGATGCACGAGCACGCGCTCGACCTCGGGATAGGAAGCCGCGCGTGTGATGATGCGGCCGTGCGCTTCGGTCCAGGTCTGCGGATTGATGCTGACGCGATCCTCGGCGAGCATGGATGTGGCGGCAAGGTCCTCGCGCTCGCGGTTGCTGAGGCGGCGGTCGGGCATCGGCGTCAGCCAGATATCTGCGTCGAGGCCGATCTGGTGGCTGGCGTGGCCGGTCAGCATGGGACCGCCGCGGGGCTGCGAGATGTCGCCGACGAGCAGGCCCGGCCAGCCGTCATTCGCCTGCCCGTCCTTCGCAAGGCGCTCCACGATCGCAATGAGCTTCGGATGACCCCACATGCGATTGCGCGAGAGGCGCATGACCTGCCAGGTGGGACCGTCGACGGCGATCGCCTTGGCACCTGCGAGGCAGCCCTTGGCGTAAAAGCCGATGGCGCGTGCGGCAAGCGGTGCCGGCGCCTTGGCCGCACCGAACAGCACCTTCGCCGGTGTTGGCGGTGGCCCTTTCGTCGCGGCCTTTGTCTTCTTCTTGACCAGCTTCTTGGCCGGCTTCGCCTGGGCCTTGGATGCGGCCTTGGCCGGGGCCGCGGCAACCGTGATCTGTGCCGCGTGGACGTCTGGCCCGCCCTGGGCTGAGAGATCGCTGCTGGCGGGCATCATTGCGATGGTCATCAGCAGCACCGGCCATGCGAGATGCCGAGGCGTGAACTTCATGCGCGCTCCTCTACGGCTCGATGCAAATCTAGCATGGTCGGCATCGAGCACCAACGCCTGCGCGCAGAGGACCGGACGAGAGGTGAACAGATGATGAAGCGCGGCCGCGCGGCCGTGTGGATGCGTTATTGGGATGTGCGTGAGGCGACTACATCAATGTGTGCGTCATACACGCTTATTCAGTGGCCGCCGCTATTTCAGGCGATGCTTGCGCGGTCGTTTGGCAGGCAGCGCCATTATTGGTGCATTGAGCACAGGCACGATCAAAGCAGCGCGCCATCTCAAATCCTGCCACGTATTGCCGAGGCGCGGGCGTAGTGTCTTCTTCGGGAGGCGCTTGCGGGAGACAGAGTCGGATGCGGCGGTCAACATGGCGTACCTGAAGAAACGAAGTAGAGAGTCCCCGGGACGAAAGTCCCGGGGCGTGAAACATGAGCTTACTTCTCGACGCGGGGGAGGTCGTTCGCCTGTTCCTTCGTCAGAGAGAGCTGGATCCTGTTGTCACTGGTTACAACGAACTGCGAGGGCAGCACGCGCACCCGTGTCTCGCCCATGCCGAGGAAACCGCCAATGTCGGCATGCAACTCCGTTACCTTGCCGCTGCTGTCGCGCTGAATCGCGGCGACCTCGCCGAGATCGCTGTTGTCGCTGCTGACGACCGTTGCGTCGATCAGCGCCTTGGCCTGCTCCTCAGTCATAGTCGGCGCCTTTTCGACGGGCGTCGTCGGCTGAACGCTCGGCGCCGTCGCGGCGGGCGGTGTCGCGGGAGGCGCGTCGCTCGGCGGGGTCGTCTGTGCAAGCGCTGCCGAGGACGCGAATAGTGCAATCGAGGTCGCGGCCGGAACAATCCATTTCATCACGTCATCTCCATAACCTGTTCAGCTTGCGCGCTGTGTCTTGATGCGCACTGCCTGGAGAACGCTCGACACTGCGCGGAGTTCCGCCGCGGTCTGGCGAACTCAACATGACTCTGGTTGTCGAGAAGCGCTTGATGATGTGGCGTTGCGGGCGCGCCCGTGGCCGGCTCAGGTCGGCACGACGCCGACATCGGAGGATGGCGTGAGGAGAGAGACTAGGGCACTCTCCGCGGGAGGCGCCGGCTGATGGCTGGTCGTATACGCTTTGATACTCTCCCTGGCGCGCTTCAGGTCGAAAGTCCCATCCTTCCGGCGCGCGATCCACGACGACAGTGGCGGGTCGAACATGGGCTCATAAAATTTGATGCCTTCGCTGAGAATTGCCGCGATATAGCTGAAGGAACTTTTCGCCATGACGAGAATGTCGGCTTCGGCGAGCTTCCCCATTGTCCAGGTAGCATCGGTATCCAGGAATAGTTCGCATCCAATCCGTGAGAACTCGGCAAATTCGCTCGGGTCGCCCTCGGAGTGGATCTGAAAAACAGCCTCGAGGCCAAGCTCGTCCAGGATGCCGCGAAGCTCGGCGATTGACCTCAGTATCCTCGCATTCGGCGTGAAGCGCTGCGTATTTCTTCCCTGTCCGACATCGCCGCGGCGAACATGGATCGCTACCACGAGGCGGTCCTTCGCGGGCGTGCGGGGCGGCGTTCCAAATTTATTGCGCAGAGAAGGAGCAATGGCCTCGAGTGAATCCGGATAGCGTCGATTGAACCAGTAACACTGCTGAAGACGCAACACGACCTTGTCGGTGATCTCGCGGCCATTCAGTAGATAGTCCTGGTAGTCGACGATCTCGTAGTCGCGGTCGCCGATCCGCTCCTCGCCTTTGCCGAAGTTGAAACGCTGCTCCCAGGCGGCGACCCAATCTTTCATTCTGCCGGGCGCGTGATCTATGTGCACGAAAGGGGTGTCTACATAGGTCGCGCCGAAAGCTTTGGCAAAGTTCATGCAGGAGATACGGGCCATCGCCTGCTTGCCGACACCGTCCGACCTGCCGGAGCAAGTGATGCGAACGCCCTGGGGGAGACCGCCATTGCACAACCTTATAGCGGCGTCGCCCGCGAAATAGTTTTTATCAGTTTTAGTATTTTGCCGGAGCAGCACCTTGAATCTGAACCAAGCATGACGACCGGCCACTTCCAATCGATGACGAAGGTGCACGGTCTGCATGGGCAAAACCAAGGGGCGGGTGCGGAGGGGCGGGGTGCCCAAGAGTGGGCTAGGTGACGTCGGAGCAAAACTGATTCCGCAAGACGTTTACGGAACCAGATAGTAGCGGAATTAAGTGGCAGTAAAGGGACGAGTTGACACGCCCTGCCCTTCCCGGTCCTGGAACCGAACATCGCGGCGGACGTTCTCCATCCGTCACTCGCTCACGACACGTCCTGTTAGCGATGCGAGCCAGCAATTCAATCACAGGAGGTTCAGCCGATGGATCGGGATCGGATCGAAGGCAACTGGAAGCAGTTCCGTGGCAAAGTCAAAGAGCAGTGGGGCAAGATTACGGACGACGAGCTTGATCAGGTCGAGGGACGTCGCGACCAGCTCGAAGGCAAGATCCAGGAGCGGTACGGCTATGCCAAGGATCAGACCCGCAAGGAGGTCGATGAGTGGCTGAAGCGCATGTAAGTCGCTTCCTGCGCCGGCGTTTGCGTCGGTAGCCAATGTGGGCCCGGGACAGTGTCATACTGTTCCGGGCCGCATTGCGTCTGACGGGCCTTGCACTAGAGTACGCAGTCCGGACATTCAGCCGCCGTTACTTGGTTGTGCTCTTGAGGTCTTGTCATGTCGCTCGATTTCTCCTCGCTGATATGGATCGTGATCCTCATCGTGGTGCTGCAGCCCCTTATCATGGGTCGGTGGTTCGCCATGCAGCGGATGCGCGCGATCCGCGCCATAGAGCAGGCTCGCGGCTCACGGCTCATCACGATGATCCATCGCCAGGAACGCCGCAGCCTTCTTGGCTTTTCGGTTGCCCGCCACATCGATCTTGAGGACGCACAGACGATCATCGCGGCCATCAAGGAGACTCCGCGCGACATGCCGATCGATCTCGTGCTGCATACGCCCGGAGGCCTCGTTCTCGCCGCGATGCAGATTGCTCGGGCCGTCGAAGCGCATCCTGCGAAGGTGACCGTTTATGTGCCTGTCTACGCCATGTCGGGCGGCACGCTCATCGCGCTCGCGGCGGACGAGATCGTGATGGGCGAGTTCTCGGTGCTCGGGCCGATCGATCCGCAGATCGCCGGATTTCCCGCGGCCAGCATCGCCAGAGTGCCGAAGATCAAGCCCATCGAGCAGGTGTTCGACCTCACTCTCGTGCTCGCCGACGTCAGCGAGAAGGCGCTCGAACAGGTCAAACGCGGCGCGGTCGAGTTGCTCACTCCGCAGATGGAGGAGGGGGCGGCGCGTGCCCTCGCCGAGAAGCTCGCCGGCGGCCATTGGACGCACGACTACGCGCTGACCGCCGAGGAGGCGCGGTCGCTCGGACTGCCGGTGAAGGTCGCGATGCCGAACGAGGTACTCGACCTGATGAAGCTCTACCCGCAGCCCGTACAGCAGTCGGGCGTGGATTTCCTGCCGATCGACATGCCGCGCCGTCGTCAGTCCTGACGCGGGCGCGACGCTTTCGTCATGGTCGTTTACCATGGTCTGTCACGGTACGAATTATCGACGACAGCCGCTGCCCCAGGTGCTAATGCCTATGGTCCGGGACTGGCGAGCCGCGCGGTGTGCGTGGCGGCGTGTGCTTCGGTGAGGGATCAATCGTAGACCCTTGCAGGGCTTGATGCCGGCTTGCCCCATCGGGACGAATGATCAAGGCCCTCACTGCGCCTGATATCTCGCAGGACTTTCGATGCGGTTGCGCGTCTATCTGCCGACGCTTCTGATCCTGCTGCTACTTCTCGGCGCGACCGGCCTCGCCTCGTGGCTCCTATTCTCCGACGCGAGCGAAAAAGCTCGGCGGCAATTCCAGGAGCAGGCCAGCGCATTCGAGGGCCTCATGGTCGATGCCATGCGCTCGTACCAGCAGGTGCTGCGGGCCGGCGTCGCGGCGATGAATGCCATTCCGGCAATGACGCGCGAGCAGTGGCGGCTCATCATCCGCGACCTCGCCGTCGACGACTTCTACCCCGGCATCCAGGGTGTCGGTTACGTCAAGCGGCTGCGCTATGAGGAGATCGACGGCTTCGTCGAGGGGCAGCGCCGTGCCGGTCGATCGGACTATCGCTTCAATCCCGAAGGCAAGCGCGACGACTACACCGCGATCGTGTATCTGGAGCCCGAGAATTGGCGCAACAGCCGGGCCATCGGATACGACATGTTCTCCGAGCCCCGCCGCCGCGCTGCCATGGAGCGCGCGCGCGATTCGGGCGGCCCCGCCCTCAGCCGCAAAGTCGCGCTCATGCAGGAGACGGGCGAGGACGTCCAGGCAGGCACGCTCGTCTACATGCCCGTGTACGCTGACGGTACGATTCCCGACACCGCCGAGGGCCGGCGTGCCGCGCTCACGGGCTATGTCTTCGGCGCGTTCCGGATGGGCGATTTCATCCCGCGCGTCATCGACCGCAATCTTCCCGGCACTCTGCAGGGGCTCCACATCCAGATCTACGACGGCACCGAGACGACCGAAGCTGACCTGATGTTCGACGAGCGTATGCTGACGCATGACCGCCTGTCGCGCCTCCCACCGCTGGCGCGGGAGCCCCTTTTCACGGACCGCCGCACTATCACCGTTGCTGGCACCGACTGGACGATCGTGCTGCAGTCGAAAGCTGCGCTCGAAGGGATGATAGATCGATCGAAAGCCTGGATGGTTCTCCTCGGCGGGACGGTCATCAGCCTGCTCATTGCCGGCATCGTCGCCTCGCTCGCTTATGCTCGCGAGCGTTATGCTGCGACGGAGCAAAGGCTCTCCGTCGAGGTCGCCGAGCGCAAGCGGGCGCAAGAGCAGGCGCAACTCGCCAATCGAGAGCTGATCCATCGGGTCAAGAATATATTGGCGATTGTCACTGCGATCGCCTCACAGACGGCTCGATACAGTTCCACGGTCGACGTCTTCAACAAATCCTTCCGCGAGCGTCTGACGTCTCTCGCGCGGGTGCATGACCTGCTGCGCCCCGATCCGGCTCACACGCCCGATCTCGGGTCCTTCATCCGGGAAATTCTTGCGCCGTACTGTCATTGGCAGGGTGCGCTCGTCGCACAAGGTCCCGAGATCGACGTCACCCAGAACCAAGCCGTCCTGCTGAGCCTGCTCATCAACGAACTGGCTACGAATGCGACGAAGTACGGCGCGTGGTCCGTGCCGAGCGGGCAGGTCATGGTCACGTGGGGCGAGGAACAGAGTTCGGATGGAGATGAGCTAGATGGCATGTACATTGTCTGGCAGGAGCGGAATGGTCCGCCGGTCGAGGCGCCGTCGAAGAGCGGTTTTGGCACGAATGTGATGAAGTTTTCAATCGAGCGCGGCCTCGGCGGTCGCATCACGACCAGCTTCCATCCTTCCGGGGTGCGTCACGAGGTGAGGTTACCAAAGTCGAGCGTGCCCGACACCGACGGGGGTCAGCCCACCCTCGCTGCCGAGAACCGCAACGGCGCTGACGGATGATTGCGGGCGCGCTTCATCCTCACCGCCGCTTCGGCGTCAGATGACGCCGAAGATGTTGAGCAGGATAAGCACCGAGATCGGCACGCCGAGCATCCATAGAATGAGGTTCTTGGCCATCTGTTCTCTCTTTCTGAGGGTAAGGTGAAGTGTGTGTCACCCGACAAGCGGGTCAGTCACGTCGACCGTGTCGTAGGTGAATAACGCCGACGCCTGCAGATGGGTTGCGCGTGCGGCAACGGCAAAAAGCGCTCTCAGTCGATCGTCTCGGTTTCGCGCGTCTGCCCGGTCGCGCGCGCGTCCTCTGCTGCGCGCTGGTCCCGTCGCGGGGCGCAGTCGAGCGCGGCGATAATCGGTGCGATTGTTGTGTGCACGCGGATCTGCCCATCTTCCTCGCGCCGTTCCGTGTCATCGCGCGGATCCAGCCTTGGCGGCGCCAGAACGAACAGGTGCGCTTCGGAAAAGTCGCGCGCCGCGCGCCGTGCAATGAGCCGAAGCTGCTTCTCGTCCACGCCGCCGACGGTCGCAATGACGATCGTATCGACGTCCTGATACTCCTCCATGGCATGAAGGTCGCTGATGGCCGAGAGGCCCGTCGAGCGTGTCGCAACGACCGCACGACAGGGCGTCAGCCGGCTCACCAGTAGCGCAATGTGATCGGCTGCAGCACGATCGATCAGGCCCCGCGCAGGAATGACGCAAACCGTTGGCGGCTCCTTGCCGTCGACGCGCTTGGCCTCCTCATCAGGTTCGTCAAAGTAGAGGCTCGACGCTTCGTGCATCGTTTCGCGCAAGTGTTCCGCTTTCTCGGTATCGACACGCTGGGTGCGATGGTCGATCGCCGCAAGCCGTAGCGCCGGCAGCACGAGCCGATCGCTGATCTCGACAGGAGTCAGCTCTTCCGCTTCTTCCTCGAGTGTAGAGCCCGCCGCTACGGGATCGCCTGCGAGCAGCCGATGGTAGAGCTCCTGCGCCGGGTCCAGCGGAGGCTCATCTCCGAAAAGAACGGAGATAAACTCGAGCCCGCGCACGTGATGACCTAAGACAACGATGGTAGTCGTCAACGGTGCCGAGAGCAGAAGGCCGATCGGCCCCCAGACGACCGTCCAGAAGCTCGCGGCAACAGCCATGCCGAATGCGGTGATGCCAGCCCTTTTGCCGAGCATGAACGGTTCGACGACGTTGTTGAAGATGAGTTCGCCGACCACGATGAGCGAGACCGTCAGGATGAGCGTCGTCCAGCCGGGATCGACAGCTGCGGCGAGCACGATTGGCGGAATGGCTGCCATTAGCGGACCTGCGAACGGCACGAAGCGCAGGAGTGCAGCAAGGACGCCCCAGAGCAGTGCATTGGGTACGCCGATGAGCCAGAGGGCGATGCCGATGGCGAAGCCGTAGCCCGCATTCATCATCGCCAGCGCGAGAAAGAGCTCGGACAGTTTGCCGCCTGCATCGCTGATGGCAGCGGCCGTTCCGCTCAGGCGGTCGGTGCCAGCGATCCTGACGACGCGGTCGCGAATGTCGTGCTGCTGCAGGAGAAGCAGCATGGCGAACAGGATGGTGATGCCGACTTGTGCCAGCGGTTCGAGTGCGCCGCCGATGCCGAGCAGAATCTGTAGCGGCGTACCCCTTTGCTGCTCTACGACGAGAGGATCCGTCTTCGTCGCGATCCCGCGCCCCAGCTCGCGCTCGATATCCGTGCCAAGCGTTTCGACGGCCGTGACGGCGCGCTTGATCAACCCGTCCGAGCGCCCCATGTCGGCTACCGAGCGCACCTTCTCGACGAGGTTGTGCTTGTAGCTGCCGAGTTCGGCCGCGAGCGAGAGAAGCTGCGCGCTGACGGCAAACGACAGCGCGAAGATCAGCAATATGGTAGCGACCAGTACGCCAACGGCGGCGACAGGATGCGGCACACCATATGCCGTCAATCGCCTGACGAGCGGCGCAAGAATGAAGGCGATAACTACAGCGATGGCCAGGGGAATAAAGATCGCGCTGCCCACGACGAGGGCCGCGATGATAAGCGCCATGACGATCAGCGATGCCGAGAGATTGCGCAGGTTGTCCGCCAGCAGCGGCATCTTGGTTGTCCCTTCGAAATGGCAAGGTGGAGTGCGCAGCGCCCTTTCCCACGCTCCTCGCGAGCGCAGACGCATAGAAACGCCGAATGCGGTCTCCTGGTTGCAGCGGCCGGCATCGGAGCAGAGCAGACGAACTGCGGGGTGAAAGGAACGATCTCGGCTGTTTGGCGTTTGAATGGGCATCCCTGACGAATTCAGGCAACGACACATCAGGAGCTGAGAAATGGGCAATCTGCTTCACTATGCCGTGGTCTTCCTCATTGTCGCGCTCGTGGCGGCCTTCCTCGGCTTCGGAGGCGTCGCCGGTACTGCAATGGAAGGCGCGCGGATCCTTTTCTGGGTCGCGATTGTGCTCTTCGTCATCGCGCTGGTGGGCGGCTGGATACGGCGGGCTTGACGCTAGTGTCCCGATTTCGAAGTTCGCCTCACCTCGATGCTAGTGTCGAGTGCGAACTTCGAAATCAAAAGGGACACTGGAGGCGTAAACTTGCTAGTGTGATTCAGATCGAGAAATTCGCTCGGGCACCTTGCAGCGAGGTATGGCGAATTTCACGATCATCACACTAGTGCCTTTCCACCGCAGGGCTATCGGCCGGCATCGTCGGAGGCGAAGGCTTCCCGCGGTCGCCGGCCGCGCCATGTTGTGGCGATCTTGTTCCGAGGCTCGAGTTGGCCATGGCAAAGAGCAGTTCCGCGACCAGCGCCGCACGCTACATCCTTATCGCGACGGCACTTCTGCTGCCGACCGTTTCGCTCGTCCCACTGGGCGGCCTCTACCTTTGGGAAAAGGGCCTCATTCTCTGGTGGGCGCTCGGAGCATTGATCTGCGTCGGCGCAGTCGCACTCCTGCAGCGCCTGCTTATTGCCGGGGCGGTGCGCCGTCCCGCGACCGAGGCAAAGCGTGAAGCCCCAACCGAGCTCGACGAGGCTGGGCTCGCCGATCCGACGTGGAGCCCGCTGGAGGCCAAAGCATGGGCCGACGTGAAGGTGGTCGCATCGCGGGTCGATCTCGAGCGCATGAACGATCTGGACGCGGTCATACTGCTCGGACGCAATACCATCGAGGTCGTAGCCGAACGTCTCCATCCAACGCGCGAGGATGCCGTCTGGCAGTTCACGCTCCCCGAAGCGCTCGCCATCACCGAGCGTGTAAGCCGGCGCCTCGGCCGTATGATCGAGAACAACGTGCCTTTTGGCGACCGCATGACCGTGTCGCAGTTCATCAGCATCTACCGCTGGCGGCATATGCTCGATGCAGCCGAGCGCGCATACGACGTCTGGCGCCTGGTGCGTCTGGTCAATCCGGCGACGGCCATCACCAACGAGGCACGTGAGCGGCTCTCTCGCGCACTTTTCCAATGGGGGCGCGAGCACGTCATGCGCCGCCTCGTCGAAGCCTATGTCGAGGAAGTGGGGCGCGCGGCGATCGATCTTTATGGCGGCCGCCTGCGCATCCCGCGTGTACCAGCGGACGCCGCCGCAGATGCCCCCGAAAGCGTTGCCGCCATGACGCGCTCGCCGATCACGGTGCTCGTCGCCGGCGGGACGGCTGAAGCGCGCGAGATCACGGCAGCGCTTCTGCGTATGGTGGAGCAGGACGAGGCACGCGCCATGCTCGCCAGTCTCGACCGGAAGGATCCCTCCGCATCGACCTGGGATCTCGTCGGCCTGGAAGTGCGCGTTTCCGAGGCCGATATCGCCGCCGGTAAGCACATTCGCCATCTCGTCGACGAAGTCGCGGGGGCCGACCTCGTCGTATGGGCGCTTCCGGATGGTATGTCGACGGAACAGCAGCGCGTTGCGCTCGCAGCCGTCGCCGATCATTTCAAAACGACCCCGAGCCTCCTTGCACCCGCCGTGCTGCCTGTGGAGCTTTCGGGAGCGGCCGCCGCCTCGCCCGGCTCGGACGAGAAAGGGCGCGCATTCGCGAGCGAGGGCATGGTCGTGATGATGCCCATCGTTGTCGATCCGAAATCCGCGAATCCTGAAGCCGATGGCGCCCGCATCGCTGCCGCACTGCGTCGCAGCTATGGGCACGCCCGGCGGGTCAAAGCGGTACGTTGGCTCGGCCAGATGAAGGCTCAGCGGGACTATGTGGGCGCAGGTCGTCAGGCAGCATCCGCGATCGGTTCCGCCGTGCGCTCGATCTTCTGGCGCCGCTAGGCCGCGAACCTCGCCTGCGGCGATTCGGCGCCGACTTCTTTATGATGTGCCCGGAACTCTGACCGGGGCAGAACGTTCTCCTCGCATAACGCAGGGGCAAATTTGACCCACCCCGCATGTCTAAGGAGTTCAGCAATGCAGACGGCAAAAACCTACCCCCATGAGAGCGGCAAGCGGGCACAGACCACCACCAGCGACGTTGCCGATCAGGTTGCCGACAAGGCAGCCGAGTATGCAGGCAAGGCTGGCGAGCAGTTGGAGCGGGCTTATGAGGCCGCGGACGCGACTGTTCGCTCCGTCGCTGATACCGGTCGTGACGCTGGAGAGCGCGTGCAAGAGGTCGCCGGCAACTTCAAATCGGCCGTCAACAAGTCCGTGAAGGACCAGCCGATGGCCACCCTCGCCGTCGTCGGTGCGCTCGGGTTCGTTCTCGGCGCGCTCTGGAAGTCCTGATCCGGCAGGCGTGAACCGCGGAGGGGATTGTCATGTTCGGTAGTTTGTTCCGCCGCGCGCAAGCGACCGTCGATCGAGCGATCGACGGTCTTATCACGCGAGCCATTGTGGCCATCCCCTTCCTCATCGCTGGTGGCTTCGGCACCGCTGCCTTGGCAATGCGGCTCAATCGCGAGTACGGGCCGGAGACCGGGTCGCTTATCCTGGCTGGTGGGTTTGCGGGTCTTGGCTTGCTCGTCGCGTTGGTCGTTCGAGCACGCTCGGAGGCCCCTGCCGAGAGTGAGGCGGCTGCCGAGGAGGAGCCGGCTTCGGAGGCGGCGAGCGCAGCGTCCGCCGATGCGCCTGACTTTATGGGTGCGGATCGTGAGCTGATCATGGCCGCACTCACCTCAGCAGCACCGATTGCTCTTCCCGCGATCGTGCGTACCGTTGGCCGGAATTTGCCGCTTTTGGCGGCCGTGGCGGCAGCCGCGTTCATCATATCTCGGGATGGCCAAGGGAGCGATGCGGCCGGCGCCGCCTTGGAGCCGGGCGAGTAGCAGTTCGGAATACGTTCTTAACCACTTGCGCAGGCAGGTTATTTCTATTGGGCTTATTTCGACATCCGAGCGGGGAACTTGACGGCGGTTCGCGTGTTATTACGGACGTCGGCACGGCCTGCGCGCCCAAGAGTTTGCGCGCTGGGCGATAGCGCTCCGGCTTGGCCTCTCAAGTGTACGGGGTATGGGGGGACGAATGTCAGATGAAAAGCAAAGTGACGAGCAAATGCGGCAAGAGGCCAAAGTTGTGACCATGACACCTGAGCCTGCCCAGGAGGGCGGGCTCCCCTCGGAGGCACACGGACTCATCGGGCACCAGTTGCGCGAGGAGTATCGGCGCGTGCTCGCCGAACCGCTTCCCGACAAATTCACCAAGTTGCTCGAGGAGTTGGCGCGATCGGAAGGTCAGTCCACAAGCAAGCCGGAGAGCAAGGAATGACGGCAGGCAGCACCGCGGACCTGCAGTCCCAGCTGACCGCGCTCGTCCCCAATTTGCGCGCCTTTGCGAGATCGCTTTGCGGGGCCGCGGACCAGGCTGATGATCTGGTGCAGGAGACGCTCGTGAAGGCGTGGAAGAGCCGTGCGAGCTTCGATCCGGGCTCCAATCTCAAGGCGTGGCTCTTCACCATTCTGCGCAACACGTATCTCTCTGAGCTGCGCAAGCGGAAATATGAGGTTCAGGACCACGACGGCGAGCTTGCCCAGCAGCTCAGCGTGAAAGACAGCCAGTCCGGTCACATGGACCTGGTCGATTTCACGAAGGCCTTCGCGGTCCTTTCTGCAGAGCAGCGCGAGGCGCTGATCCTGATTGGCGCGGAAGGCTTCTCCTATGACGAGGCCGCTTTGATGTGCGGCTGCGCTGTAGGCACTATGAAAAGTCGTGTCAACAGGGCGCGCGGCAAGTTGGCGGAGCTCATGGGCGTCGATGTGGCCGAGGATTTTGGTGGCGAGCAGATCCCGCGCCCGCGCGGCATTGCCGTGGGATGAGTCCGTTGCCAGTTTCTGGCGGCTACGGAACTTTTAGCCCTCCAGTGCGTTTCCTGCCCTACCGGCCGTGGTAGCTGTCGAGCCTGCCACGGAATATCCGAGACCCACAGTTAACGACCAAAGCCTCGCAAACGGGGGAGTTACTACAGATGACTAGCTCTGTTGCCGATCAGATCGCGCCACAGATTCCGTATCTTCGACGCTATGCCCGGGCCTTGACCGGCTCTCAGGATCGGGGCGATGCGTACGTCGTCGCGACCCTTGAAGCGCTGGTCGCCGATCAGCGGAGTTTCCGTCGCGATCTGACGCCTCGCGCCGCGCTTTACCACACGTTCGTCAGGGTATGGGGTGCACTCCCCATCAACCAGGTACCTGAGCCTGTGGAAGCTGGTCCAGGCGGCGTCGTCGACCGCCGCATCGAGACGCTTACGCCATTGCCGCGACAGGCGTTCCTCCTTGCATCCCTCGAGGAGTTTTCGACAGCGGAGATCGCCGAGATCCTCAGCACCACCGAAGACGACGTTTGCAGGCTCATGGACGTTGCTGGTGCGGAGATCGCCGAGCAGATCACGGCCCAGGTGCTCATCATCGAAGACGAGCCGCTCATAGCGCTCGACATCGAAGGTATCGTCGGCGATCTCGGGCACAACGTCGTCGGCATCGCGACGACGCGCACGGAAGCGGGCGACCTCGCGCGCAAGACAAATCCGGGTCTCGTGCTCGCGGACATCCAGCTCGCCGACGGCAGTTCGGGCATCGACGCGGTCAACGACATCCTGCAAAGCGCCAATATGCCGGTGATCTTCATCACGGCGTATCCCGAGCGCCTTCTCACGGGCGAACGCGCAGAGCCGACCTTCCTGATCACGAAGCCGTTCAAGCCTGAGATGGTGAAAGCTGTCATCAGCCAGGCTCTGTTCTTCGACGTGCGCGCCGGGGGGCGACCGCGCGGCGCGGCAGCCTGAGGCCATCGACGGGAAATTGGATCTCGTGAGAGATTGGTCTCGTGAACTGATCTCATCCACAGCCAATGCAATCGATCGAGCAAAATAGCTCTGTTCCTGCAACTCGGAGAGATAGAAACGAAGCGAAGTGGAAAAGTTCGCAGCAGCAGCGAAAGTCGAGCGAGAGGCTTCGAGGGTCGCAACGCGAGCGGAAGCCTTATGCGCGGCGGTGGGCGGTAGCCACCAGCCACTGGGGGGCTCGATTGGGGTTCGGTGCACGTCATGACATCGTCAAAGCGGCCGAGCAGTTTCGACGTACCCCAAGGTGGTACGCAAGCTGAGCACGCCCTTGATGTGGGGGGTAACAAGCCACTCGAAGTTCCTGTCGGGCTTGCTGCAATGCTGCTCGACGCGAGCCCGGACTGCGTCAAGCTGATCGATAGCCGCGGGACTGTGAACTACATCAATCCGGCCGGCTGCATACTTTTGGAAGTAGACGCCGATGCAATCCGAGGGCGCCCTTGGTCCGCTCTGTGGCCTGAGGCAGCACGTCCCACCGTCGAGCGCGCGATTATCGACGCCACGCACGGCGAGGTCGTTCATTTCAGCGCCACCTGCCCCACGGCGAAGGGTACCTCGAAGTGGTGGGATGTGACCGTCAATCCCGTTCGCGGCGACGGCGATCGGATCGAGCAACTCCTCTGCGTCTCGCGGGATGTCACCTCGCAAAAGGTGGCCGAAACCTCGTTGAAGGCCAGCGAGCAGCGCTTCCGCGCGCTCGCCGACAACATGGCGCAGTTCGCCTGGATGGCCTACCCCTCGGGCTACGTGTTCTGGCACAACCAGCGCTGGTTCGACTACACGGGTCTGGATCCGGCCGAGGCCGCCGGCGAGGGCTGGTACGAGGTTATCCACACCGACTTCTCCGAGCGGGTTGTGCGCCAGTTGAAGCGTGCCTTCGAGAGCGGCGAGACATGGGAGGATACGTTCCCCATGCGTGGCGCCGACGGCACGTTTCGCTGGTTTCTTTCGCGTGCCATGCCCTTGCGCGATGACCAGGGTCGCGTCGTGCTCTGGTGCGGCACCGATACCGACATCACGGATCAGCGGCGGCTCAACGAGCGCTTGGTGAAGCATCAACGCGTCATCGAGCTTTCGCACGAAGCCATGCTCGTATGGGAGCTCGGCGAGGGGATCATCCTCTTCAACCGCGGATGCGAGGAGCTCTACGGCTACGGCAAGAGCGAGGCGCTTGGTGCCATACCGGCGGAGCTGCTCAAGACGCGCTATCCGATGCCACTCGAAGCGATGCTCGAGCATCTCGAGGCCGAGGGCAAGTGGAGCGGCGAGCTGCCTCAGGCCTCGAAGGATGGCGCCGAGATCTGGGTCGACAGCCGCCTCGAGCTGATCCGCACCGGCGGGCGTAGCCTCGTCGTCGAAACGAACCGCGACATCACCGAGCGCCGCAAGTCGGATGATGTCCGCAATCTTCTCGTCGGCGAACTCAATCATCGCGTGAAGAACACGCTCGCGATCGTTCAGGCCATCGTGGCGCAGACTGCGCGCACGTCTACAACCATCGATCAGTTCGTCGCCGGCCTCAACGGCCGCATCCAGTCCATGTCCAGTGCCCATCACATGCTCACAGAGGCACATTGGTCGGGTGCCTCGCTACGCGAGATCGCAACCTCGCAGATCGAGGTGAGCGCCGGCGAAACCAGCAACGTCGAGATCATCGGCGATGACGTCTTCGTGCCTCCTCAGACGGCACTCCAGCTCACGCTCATGCTGCATGAGCTTGCGACCAATGCGGTCAAGCACGGCTCGCTGTCGCGGCCCGAGGGGCGCGTCACGATCTCGTGGACGACCGAGATGCAGGACACGCCGCGCATCATCCTGCTGTGGACCGAGCGCGGCGGACCGCCGGTGACGCCGCCCGCGGCCCGTGGCTTCGGCACTCTGCTGCTAGAGCGATCGGGCAAGCTGCCTCATCTTCAGGCCCGTCTCGAGTTCGATCCAAAGGGAGTGGTCTGTCGCATAGAGGCCAAGCTTGGCGTGGCCGGCGAGGGCGAGCAGTTTTATTTCAATCCGCGCCGGGGGCAGATCCTTGACGCACCAGGCACCACCGCTTCTTGACGGGGCTACTGGAACCCGAAGTTATCCCCCAGCGTTCCTCTCCGTGCGTTCAATACTGCCGTACCCACGGGAAGCGGCGCGTGGGCGGGTAAAGGCGGGCCCGCTGCTATGGCCCCGAGAACAACGGAGCACAAGGAATGTCAGAGATCATGCGCATTGAGCCGGAGAGGGCGCGCCAGGATCCCGAGGCGGTCTTCGATCGGCCTGCAGACATCGGAAAGGAAGTCGGCCTCACGCGCGGTCAGAAGATCGCGACGTTGAAGCGCTGGGAGGTGGACGTCACGCGGCGTCTGGAGTCGACGGACGAGGGCATGCCGCAGAACGAGGATAGTGGTGATAGCTCTAACGACGCGGTCCTGCTCAAAGAGATCAAGATGGTGATCGATGCCATCCAGACGGGCCAAGCGCCAGATAAGGCCGACACACTGAACTAGTGGTGCTGATCGTCGTCTCTAACTACGGCCGATTGATTCATCGATCGGCCATTTTGTTCGTGCTCAGCCCTCTTTAAGCAGACCGGCGAGCGGGCCGGTGATGGCTTTGGGCGCGCCGGTCTCATAGCCGCCGCGCTTCGATGTCGTGTGTCCGAGTGCGACGAGCATCTCCGCGAGTTTCACGGCGGCGCCAACACCGTCGATGACGGGACAACGATGCTGCACCGACAGATCACGGGCGAGCTTCGCCATGCCCGCACAGCCGAGCACAACGGCCTCGGCACGATCCTCCGCGAGCGCGCGCGCGATCTCGGCGTCTATGCGGACTCGCGCATCTGATTTCTCATCCTCGAGCGCAAGCACGGGCACCTCGGCGGCGCGAACCTTTGCGCGACGCTCGAAGCCGTACTTCATGAGATTGTGCTCGAGCGCGGGAATGGATCGCGCGAGCGTCGTCACCACGGTGAACCGGTTCGCGAGCAGTGCGGCCGCATGATAGGCCGCCTCGCCGATGCCGATGACCGGGCCTGTCGCAATCTGGCGGGCCGCATCGAGGCCGGTATCGTCGAAGCAGGCAATGACGTGCGCGTCGGCGCCCGCGACTTCGCCCCTGCGCACTTCCATCAGCAACCCAGGCAGAGACAGCGCCTCGTCGAAGTAGCCTTCGATGGATACAGGGCCGGTCGACGAGGTGACCGCGTTGATGGTCGTGCCCGCGGCAGCAGCCTGTTCCGCCGCGCGCGCGATCGTTGCCGTCATTGCGGCGGTCGTGTTCGGATTGATGACGTGGATGCGCATCACACTAGCTTGTAACAGCCGGGGCCAGCGCTGCAATCCTGTTTGCGGTGTCGGCCGTCCTGAAGCAGCGCACACGATGACCGCCGCCGACATCGACGGCCTCGGGCACGCTCGCGCGGCAGGCTTCTGCAGCGATGGCGCAGCGCGGCGCGAAGGCACATCCCGGCGGCAGGTTTGCGAGGTCCGGCGGGCTGCCCGGAATGGCCGGCAGTCGGTGTCCCTCGAGACGACCACCATGGGCGCGCGTCGATAGCAAACCGATGGTGTAAGGATGACGCGGCCTGCGGATGACATCGCGTACCGTGCCCGTCTCGACGATGCGCCCGGCGTACATGACGGCAATACGATCAGCGACCTCGACCGCGACCGAGATGTCGTGCGTGACGAAGATCATCGACAGCCCGAGCTCGCGTTGCAGCTCGCGCAGCAGAAGCAAGACCTGCACCTGCACGGTGGCGTCGAGGGCCGTCGTCGGCTCGTCGGCCAGAAGAATGCGCGGCTTGCTGGATAGCGCGAGTGCGATCATCGCGCGCTGGCGCATGCCGCCCGACATCTCGTGCGGATAGGCCTGCAGGCGCCGCTCGGGGCTCGGAATACGCACGAGGGTCAACATCTCGAGTGCGCGCGCGCGGGCATCGGCGGCCGAGATGCTCTCGTGATTGCGGACGGCTTCCATGATCTGCTGGCCGACGGTGTATACCGGGTCCATTGCCAACATGGGCTCCTGGAAGACCATCGACACCGTCTTGCCGCGGAAGGCTTCGAGGGCGCGGCCTTCGAGCGTGGTCACGTCCACGCCCTCGACCTTGATGCTGCCCTCGATGCGCGAGCGCTTTGGCGGATGTAGGCGCAGGATCGAGCGCAGCGTCACGCTCTTGCCCGATCCGGACTCGCCGAGAAGCGCGATTACTTCGCCGCGCCCGAGCGTCAGATCGACGCCGTCCAGTGCTCGCACCGCCTTTGGCCCGCCGCCGAAAGTGACGGTAAGGCCGCGAATGTCGAGGACTGGGTCGCTCGTCGTGGTCATTGAGCTTCCTCCGCGTGCATCATGCGGCGGCCTTGCTGTGGCCGGATGTGGGATCGACCATGTGGCAGGCCGCGAAGTGGCCGGCGCCGGTGACGGTGAGCGTCGGCATCTTCGCCGAGCAGACGGACTCGGCCATGGCGCAGCGTGTATGGAAGCGGCAGCCGGGCGGTGGATCGATGGGGTTCGGCGGATCGCCGGCGAGCGGGGCTTCCATGGTGCGCTCGTCGGGGTTCATGGAGAGCATCGAGCCGAGGAGCGCGTTCGTGTACGGGTGGCGGCCGCCGGTGTAGAGGGCGTCCGTCGGGCCGATCTCCGCGACGCGACCAAGGTACATGACCATCACGCGGTTGGCGATGAAGCGGACCACTTCGAGGTCGTGGCTGATGAAGATGTACGTGAGACCGATCTCGTCCTTGAGATCGAGCAGCAGGTTCAGCACCTGCGCCTCGACGGACTTGTCGAGCGCAGATACGGCTTCGTCGAGGATGATCACCTTGGGTTCGAGCGCGAGCGCGCGCGCGATGTTCACGCGCTGGCGTTGCCCACCGGAAAGCTCGTGCGGATAGCGCCCAGCAAAGCGGCGCGGGTCGAGGCCGACGCGATCGAGCAGGCGGCGCGCGCGGCGGACGGCGTCCGTCGAGGAGAGGCCGTGCACCGTCGGGCCATAGGCGATCGAGTCCTCGACCGTCAGGCGCGGATTGAGCGAGGCATAGCTGTCCTGGAAGACCATTTGCACCTGGGCACGGAAGTCCTTGAGTGAGAGCTCTGGTGTTCCCGGCGCGCGGCCGTTGAGCAGCACATTGCCGCTGTCCGGCTTGATCAGGTTCATGAGCACACGGGCGGTCGTTGACTTGCCGCAGCCGGACTCGCCGACAATGCCGAGCGTCTCGCCGGCGTAAAGCGAGAAGTCGATCCCGTCGACCGCGCGAACGACCGCGTTCGCGCGCCCGAAGAGGCCTGACTTGATCGGGAAGTGCTTTACGAGCTCGACGGCTTCGAGGAGCGGATGGGCCGGAGCTTCCTGCGCCGTCGGGGGCGGTGCGGGCGCAGGTTTTGTTGCCGTGTCGAGTTCCATCTCTACGCCTTGATGTCCATGGCCGACCTGAGGCCGTCCGTCAGCAGGTTGAAGGAGATCGAGGTGATGAAGATCATGATGCCAGGAAGAGCGCAGAGCATCGGCTGCGTATAAAGGGCCGTGCGCAGCGTGTTCAGCATGAGGCCCCACTCGGGCTCCGGCGGGCGCACGCCGAGACCGAGGAAGGACAGACCCGAAGCCAGGATCATCGAGACCGCTATGAGGCTCATGCCATAGACGAAGATGGGCCCCAGCACATTTCCGAGCACGTGCTTGCGCACGATCGAGAGTGCGCCCGCACCACTCGCGCGTGCAGCTTCGACGTAGTCGAGACCTCGAACACTGGTCGTCACGCTTTCTGCAATGCGCGCGATCGGCGGGATGAACACGACGGTAAGCGAGATGAGGCCGTTGACGATGCCTGCGCCCATCGCGCCCGAGAGCGCAATGGCCAGCAGCACGGAGGGAAAGGCGAAGATGATGTCGATCGTGCGCATGAGTATGGTGTTCACCCACCCGCCGACGTAGCCTGCGGTGATGCCGATGGCCGATCCGATGAAGAGCGCCAAGAACACCGGCGTCACGCCCATGAAGAGCGAGAGACGCGCACCGTAGATGAGGCGCGAGAGCATATCGCGGCCGAGCTCGTCAGTGCCGAGCCAATGGCCAGGCGTCCCCGGTGGGCGCAGGCGGCGCAAGGTGGCACCGCGATAGGGATCGTGCGGGGTGATATAGGGGGCGAGGATTGCAATCAGGATCAGCAGGAGGATGACGCCGAGCGCGACCATGGCCACGGGATCTCGGCGGAAGCGCCGCCACACGGTCACCCAGTAGCCGGGCGAGCGCTCGATGGCAACGTCATCGATCGGAAGCGTGGCGACGGCTTGCACCATGACGTCAGCTCCGGGCAATACGCGGGTCGATCGCGGTCTGCACCACGTCGACGCAGAGGTTCAGGACCACGAAGAAGGAGGCGAGCACCAGGATCGTGCCCTGCAGCAGCGGCAGGTCGCGCTGGAAGATCGCGTCACTGAGGAGCAAGCCCGTACCGGGCCACGAGAACACCGTCTCGATCAGGATCGAGCCGCCGAGCAGGTAGCCGAGCTGGATGCCCATGACGGCGAGCGCCGTCGGCGCCGCGTTCTTCACGATGTGGCGGAAGATACCGAAAGATGATGTGCCCTTGGCCTTGAGGCCGGCAATGAATTCCTGCGAGAGGATTTCGGCGACGAGCGCGCGCACCGTGCGCGCGATGATGCCCATGGGGATCACCGACATCGTGACTGCAGGCAGGATCATGTGGCGGATGTGCGCCCAGTCCCAGTGCCAGTTGTCGGAACCGCCAGGGCCGGCGCCGGTCGGCGGCAGCCACCCGAGCTGGGCCGAGAAGATGATGACCAGGACCATGCCGAGCCAGTAGTGCGGCACGGAAACGCCGGCGACCGAAATTGCGGACGCGACCTTGTCGATCCAGGTATCGCGGAAGCTGCCGGCAACGAACCCGAAGAGTCCGCCGAGAACGAAACCGATGACGGTCGCGAGCGCCGCCAGCATCAGTGTATTGGAAACGGCCTTGCCGACTTCGGCGACGACGGGACGGTTCGTGCGGATCGAGGTGCCGAGGTCGCCGCCGATCGCGCGGCCGAGCCATTTGATGAACTGCTCGGCATAGGGCCGGTCGAAGCCATAGAGCGCCAACATCTGCTGGCGAAGCTGTTCCGATGCGTCCGGTGGCAGCACCGAGACCAGCGGATCGCCGGGTGCGAGATGGACGAGCAGGAAGCAGACGATCGCGACACCCAGCATGATCGGCAGGGTATAGATCACCCGCTTGGCAATGTAGGTGAGCATCTGGTCCCCCGATGTAGCGGGCTTTCGTATTCAGCCCGCTCCGCGATCAGGAAGTTAACTCCACATGTGGTCAGCGCAAGCGTGGACCTACTCGATGCTGACCGTCGCGAGATCGATAAACCAGCTCTTCGGCTGCACGACACCCTTCAGCTTCGGGCTGATCGCGCGCGGGCCGACGTCGTGGGCCACCCAAAGGAAGGGCGCTTCCTCGACGATACGGGCGTGCAGGTTGGCGAGCGCCGCGTCACGATCCTTGTCGGCGAACGAGGTGCGCGCCTTGGCGATGAGGTCGTCGAACTCGGGGCTCGTGAAGTAGCCCCAGTTGTTCGAAACCGGCGGCACCGTCTTCGACGAGGTGAAGCGGACCATGGCGAAGAACGGATCCATTGCGGCGAAGGTCACGTTCGTCGCATGTGCGCCGCGCGAACCCGGGTCCTTGGCACCCTGGCGCCAGTTCGTGAAGAGCGCATTCCACTCGATCACGTCCAGCTCGACTTCGAAGAAGCACTCCTTCAGCGCCTGCTGGAGGAATTCGTTCATCGGCACCGGCTGCATCTGACCCGAGCCCGACGCCGAGGTGATCGTCTTGACCTTGAGCGGCTTGTTCGGACCATAGCCAGCTTCAGTCATCAGCTTTTTGGCCGCGGCAAGGTCGTACTTGATCTCGAACTTCGGATTGCCCCACCAGGGATGGCCTGGCGGCACTGTGCCCTTCGGTATTTCCATGAGGCCGTTGAGCGCTTCCTTGAGCTCCGCCCGGTTCACACAGAGGTTGGCCGCGTGGCGCACGCGCTTGTCGAGCCAGGGCGAGCCCTCGGCAAACGAGAACTGCCAGGGCCAGACGTGCGGCTGAGCGTTCGCCTTGATGACGAAGCCTTTCGACTTGATCGTGCTGACCGCGTCAGGCGCGGGGTTCTCGATCCAGTCAACCTGACCAGAGAGCAGGGCGGCAGTGCGAGCGTTGGCTTCCGGCATGGGCGAGAGGACGACACGGTCGACTTTCGGCACGCGCTTCGGATCCCAGTAATCCTTGTTGGCGGCGTACTCGACGCGCTCGCGGGGCGAGAAGCCCACCATCTTGAACGGACCCGAGCCCGAAGCATCTGTAGCAAATGCTGCCCAGGCCTGCTTGGCGCGCTCGGCTGGATCCGAGACGCTTGCCAGCGCATCGTACTTCTTCTGCCAGTGTGCGGGCGAAGCGATGAAGAGGTTTGTCAGGTTGATCGGGATGAAGCTGTCCGGCTCCTTGGTCGTGAGTTCGACGGTGTAGTCGTCGATGGCCTTCGCCGAGACGAGGTTCGGCATGCGGCTGACGGTGACGCCGATCTGGTCGGGCGCGAAGTGTGGCGCCGACTTGTCGAGGACTTTCTGCACGTTCCAGACGATCGCGGCGGCCTTGAGGTCGCTGCCGTCATGGAACTTCACGCCCTGGCGGAGTTTGAAAATCCACTTCGTTTTGTCAGCATCGCTGACGGCCCACTCCGTGGCGAGGCCCGGAATGAGGACGCTCGCCTTTTCCTCGGAGGAGAGATCCCAATGCGTGAGCGCGTCGAACAGCGGGATGCCGGTGAAGCGATTGCCCTCGAAGCCCTGGTCTGGCTGACCATTCGTCTTGGGGATGTCAGCCGCGGTCATGGCAATGCGCAGGGTTTTCTGCGCCATGGCCGGCATGGCCGGCATCGCCAACAGTAGTGCTGTGCCGGCCACGAGGCCCGCACGCAACCAACGCAACTGGAATTTGGATTTATTCACTAGCGCCTCCATCAACACGCTCTGCGGTTTCTATAGATTGCGCGGCTGCGGCCGCGTTCGTTCGGCAGGGGGGATGTGTGGCGGCATCGGTGGCATGGTCCTGATCGGGGCACCATGGATGCTCTGCCTCTCCCTTGTTCTGTTGCGCACTCGCTGCGAGCACTCACTATCGCCTGGATGCCAACGATTGTATACAGGATGTATAGCTTCTCCAAGCACAGGGAATAGGCACGCACTGCACAATAAGCAGCCACGGCGCTGCAAGAGCTTCCGAGTGTGCCTAAGTTCTTGTATACAGGTCGGCATGAGCAAGCCGCGCAAAACCACCGAGGAGAACGCTCGCGTAAGCACGGAGACAATTGTCGAGCGTATCACGACGGCCATGCTCGAGCAGCGCCTGCCGCTCGGCGCCAAGCTCGGCGAGGAAAAGCTCTGCGCCGTCTTCGGGGTTTCGCGGACCAAGGTACGTCAAGCACTTAACCGCCTCGCGCGCAGCCAGCTCGTCGTGCTGAAGCCGCAGCGCGGCGCCTTTCTCGCGGAGCCGACGCCCGAGGAGGCGCGACAGGTCTTCGAAGCGCGGCGCGTCATCGAGTGCGAGATATTCGCACAGTTCACCCGAACAGCGAGCGAGGCCGATCTCGCTGTCCTCGATCGTCATGTCGAGGCCGAGCGCCGGGCTATCCGCATGAACGATGTGCCGCTCCGCAATCGCCTGCTCGGCACATTCCACGTGCGCATTGCCGAGATGGTCGGCAATAAGGTGCTGACCGACATCCTCGCCGATCTCGTGACGCGCTCGTCGCTCATCACGCTGCTCCTGCAATCCACGCAGGCTGCGTCCTGCTCATCGGATGAGCATCGCGAGCTGATTGCGGCCATGCGCGCGCGCAAGGGACCGCTCGTCCAGAAGCTGCTGCGCGAGCATATTGATCACGTCGAGCGCGATCTTGCCGAGATCGACGGCCGGCGCGACGAGTTCGATCTTGCCGATGCCTTGCGGCCTTCCGCACCCGAGCGGCGGACCAAGGCACCGGCTCGCCGTGCGCGCAATGGCGCGAGCCGAGGAAGGGCGCCGGAGCAGCCATGAGCGCGACACCCGACTATCCGCGCGATCTCAGGGGTTACGGGCGCGAGCCGCCGAACGCGTGCTGGCCGGGTGATGCGCGTGTCGCGGTGCAGTTTGTCATCAACTACGAAGAGGGCGGCGAGAACTGCATCCTGCACGGGGATGCGGCGTCGGAGGCATTTCTCTCTGAAGTCGTCGGCGCCGTTCCCTGGCCCGGCCAGCGGCACATGAACATGGAGTCCATGTACGAGTACGGTGCGCGGGCCGGCTTCTGGAGGCTGTGGCGCACCTTCACTTCGCGGCGCGTGCCGGTGACGGCCTTTGCCGTCGCGCACGCGATGATGCGAGGGTCCGAGCAGGTCGCAGCCATGCGCGAAGCCGACTGGGAGATCGCGAGCCACGGCTTGAAGTGGATCGAGTACAAGGATTTCTCCGAAGCCGACGAACGCGCGCACATTCGCGAGGCCGTGCGCATTCACACCGAGATCGCCGGCGAGCGACCGCTCGGTTTTTACCAGGGCCGCTGCTCCGCGCACACGCTCGCGCTGACCATGGAGGAGGGAGGCTTCCTCTACTCCGCCGATAGCTATGCGGATGATCTCCCGTACTGGATTTCCGGCCCGCGCGGCCCTTTCCTGATCGTGCCTTACAGTCTCGACGCCAACGATATGCGCTTTGCGACCGCGCAGGGTTTCAACTCAGGCGATCAGTTCTTCACCTATCTCAAAGATACGTTCGACGTTCTCTATCGCGAAGGCGAAACGGCGCCGCGCATGATGTCGGTCGGCTTGCACTGCCGCCTCGCGGGGCGTCCTGGCCGCACCGCGGCGCTCGAGCGGTTCCTGGATTATATCGCTGCACATGACCGCGTTTGGATTGCCCGCCGGATCGATATTGCGCGCCACTGGCAGGCCGTCCACCCGCCCGATGGGGCACGGTGATGGATGATCTGGGACTCGGCCGGCGGTTGATGGATCGCCTGGAGGCGCTCTCGCGCTTCTCGGACGATCCCGAAAGCCTGACGCGCCTCTACCTCTCGCCCTCGCACAAGCGCGCTGCCGACACGCTTGCCGGTTGGATGCGCGAAGCCGGGCTCGATGTGCGCCTCGATGCCGTCGGGACGCTCATCGGCCGCTATGAGGGAACAACGCCCGGCCTGCCGGCTCTCCTCGTCGGCTCGCATATCGACACGGTGCGTCAGGCGGGCAAGTACGACGGAACGCTCGGCGTATTGGCTGCGCTGACCGGCGTCGAAGCCCTCTCGCAAACCGGGGAACGTCTACCGTTCGCGATCGAGGTCATCGCCTTCGGCGACGAGGAAGGCGTGCGCTTTGCCTCGACCCTGCGCGGATCGCGCGCGCTGGCCGGCACACTCGATGCCGGGACACTCGACGAGCGCGATGCCGAAGGCATTTCCGTACGTGAGGCGCTGCGCGCGTTTGGTGCCGATCCAGATCTGCTCGCCGAAGCCGCGGTCCCGCGCGCGGCCGCACTGGCTTTCGTAGAAGTCCATATCGAGCAGGGGCCTGTCCTCGAACGCATGAGCCAGCCGATCGGCGTCGTGACCGCCATCAATGGCGCGCGACGCCTCAGCGTCGTCGTGCAGGGCACGGCCGGCCATGCCGGCACCTCACCCATGACCATGCGGCGCGACAGCCTCGCAGCGGCCTCCGAGATGATCCTGGCCGTCGAGCGCTGTGCGACGCAATCCCGAGACGTCGTGGCGACAGTGGGCGTGATCGAGGCGCGGCCCGGAGCCGCGAATGTCGTCCCCGGCGAGACCCGCTTCTCGATCGATGCGCGCGCCCCCGATGATGCCGCGCGTGACGCAGCCGTCGAGCGGATCGAAGAGGCTATCGAGGGCATTGCCGCTCGCCGCGGTCTTGCCGTGCGCATCACCCAGTCTCATTCCGCGCCCGCTACGGCCTGCGATAAGCGGTTGATCGCCAGTCTCGATGGTGCTGCGCGTGCCGCCGGCTACGAACCCGTGCATCTTCCCTCGGGCGCCGGTCACGATGCGATGGCAATGGCCGCACTGTGCCCGGTTGCCATGCTGTTCGTGCGCTGTGCCGGCGGCATCAGCCATCACCCCGCGGAAGCCATCTCGCTCAAGGATGCTGATGCCGCCATGCGCGTCCTCCTGCATTTCCTGCGCGGCTACCAGTCCTGAGAACGGATGCGATCATGAGCAGTCCCATCGAGCAGAAAATTCGGTCCTTCCTCGAAAGCGAGCGACAGGCGCAGGTTCGCTTTCTCGCCGAGATCGTGAAAATGCCGACCGACAATCCACCGGGCGACTGCGGCCCCGCAGCCGAGAGAGCAGCCAAACTGATCGAGGCTTTCGGCTGGGAGGTCGAGCGCCATCCCGTGCCGGCGGATATCGTCAAGGCAGCGGGTATGATCTCCTGCACGAACCTGATCGTGCGCCGCACGTTCGGGCCCGGTCCGACGATTGCTCTAAATACGCATGGCGACGTGGTGCCGCCCGGCAAGGGCTGGACGTTTGATCCCTACGATGCCGAGATCAGCGGCGGCTGGATGTACGGACGCGGTGCCGCCGTGTCCAAATCGGATTTTGCGACGTACGTGTGGGCGCTGCGCGCGCTCGAAGCGAGTGGCGCCCGCCTCGGGGGCACAATCGAGCTGCATCTTACCTATGACGAGGAGACGGGCGGCGAGATTGGCCCCGGCTATCTGCTGGCCGAAGGCTTGAGCAAGCCCGATCTCGCCATCGGCGCGGGCTTTTCATACGCCGTCGTGACCGAGCACAATGGCTGCCTGCATCTCGAAGTCGAAGTGACAGGTCGCTCTGCGCACGCCGCTAAACCCTGGACGGGTATCGACGCGCTGCAGGCCGCGACCGGGGTTCTCTCTGCGCTCTATGCGTGGCGCCCCGTCCTCGCGACGCGCACGTCCAAGACGCCGGGCATCGGCGCGCCGCAACTCACCATCGGCCTCATCAGTGGCGGCATCAATACGAACGTCGTGCCGGACCGCGTCGGCTTCCGCCTCGACCGTCGCATGGTGCCCGAGGAGAACGTCGAGGCCGTCGAGGCTGAGCTGCGCGAGGTCATTGCCAAGGGCGCAACAGCCGTGCCGGAAGCGCGCGTGGACGTCCGCCGCATTCTGTTTGCCGCACCTCTTCAGCGCCTGCCGGCAGGCGATCACATGGTCGAGATCCTCTGCCGGCGCGCGAGTACCGTCATGGGTGAGCCGATCAGTGCGAGTGGTGTGCCGCTCTACACCGACGCGCGCCACTATACGGCGCATGGCGTGCCGATCGTGCTCTATGGTGCCGGCCCGCACACGATCGAGGAGGCGAATGCCCATCGTGCCGACGAGCGCTTGCCGCTTTCCGATCTCTACAAGGCGACAGAGGTCATCGCGCTGACTCTCACCGATCTCCTTGCCGTGTGAGGCCCTTAGTCAACGCCTTTTGCCCGCACTTTCACGTCGCCGCCCACCCACGCCTCGAAGTATTTGATGATGTGCGCGTAGTCGAGCGCGCCATCGCCCTGTTCCTTTGAATAGGCGAGCACGTCGCGTGCGCACTTCACGAGCCACATACGCGCGCCCATAGCCTCGGCTTCCTCGATGCCCAGATTCACGTCCTTGTGCAGGAGATCTGTCGAGAAGCGCATGGGGAACGTGCCGGGTAGAATGCACTCGGGGATCTTCACCTCCGTGCCGAAGCAGCGGCCGGAGGAGGAATTGATCGCGTCGAGCATCTTTTCCGGGTCGAGCCCTGCCTTGGCGCCGGCGACGAGCACCTCCATGGCCGCGAGTGTGCCCGCCGCGGTCAGCATATTGTTGACGAGCTTCATCGACTGACCGAGGCCCGGCTTGTCGCCCATGTGCAAGACGTTCTTACCGATGACTTCGAGGATGGGGCGCACTTGCTCGAAAGCCGCCGGATCACCTCCGACCATCACGGTGAGCGTGCCGTTGGCCGCGCCGGCAACGCCGCCGCTCACTGGCGCATCGATGAGTGTCATGCCTTTGGCCGCGAGCTTGGGCGCCGCGCGCGTGATGACCTGCGAGCCGGTCGTCGACGTATCGATGGCGATCTTCGCGCGCGTGCCTTCGATGACACCGCCCGCGCCCGTGAGCACGGCTTCGACGACATCCGGCTTCGGCAGACTTAGTACCACCACGTCGCTCTGGCTCGCGACCTCCGCCGCCGAACGCGCTGCTTTCGCGCCCTTCTCGACGAGCGAGGCGATCGCCGCCTCGCTCACGTCGTACACGACCAGCGCATGTCCAGCTGCGAGGAGCCGCGTGGCCATGCGCGAGCCCATGATGCCGAGCCCGATGAAGCCGATATCCGCCACGGTCGCCTCCCGCTATTCCGCCGCTTTCGTGCTCGAGCGCAGGCGAGGAATGACCTCTCGCGCAAACAGCTCCAGCGATGCCTTGGACTTCTCGACACCATACCACGGCGGATAGTGCAGCATGAGCGAAGACGCACCCGTCTTGGCTTTGAGCTCCTCGATGCGAGCGATAACGGTTGCCGGCGAGCCGTGGATGATCGTCGAGCGCGCAAGCGAGTCATATTCCATCGCGCTCGTGATCGAATCTTTTCCTTGGGCAGCCTGGCCGAGATAGCCGGATTGATGGCCACCCATGAAGTGATTGAGGTGCCGCAGCAGGCCCGCCTCGCTGTCCTTCTTGGCCTGCGCGTCGCTCTCCGCCACATAGACCCATCTTGCGATATCGATCTGGCCGAACGCAGGGTTGGCGCGGGCTTCCGTGCTCGCTTCGGCGAGGTTGGCGCGATAGTGCGCGGTCTGTTGCGCGAGCGTATCGAACGGCGTCAGCGTCGAGAGCATGAGGCCGAAGCCGTGTTTGCCCGCCGCGCCGATGGAGCGATCGGTGCCCCCGGCCAGGAAGAGCGGGGGATAGGGCTTCTGTACGGGCTGCGGCAGCAACTCGTACTCGCCGTCGACGATCGCCGTGAAGTACTTGCCCCTACGGTTCGTCTTGCGGGTGCGCAAGAGGTCCTGAATGATCTGCAGGGCTTCGTCCTGCATATCGCGGCGCGCGTCGAAGTCGAGCCCGAAGCCGTCGAATTCGTACTTGCGGTAGCCGGACCCGAGCCCGAGCGCGACGCGTCCACCGCTCAGAATATCGACGAAGTTGGCGTTCTCGACCACGCGCACCGGATTGGCGAGCGGCAGGGTGACGACAGCCATGCCGAGCCGGATGCGCTTCGTGCGCGCGGCCAGATAAGCAGCATAGACCCAGACGTCCGGCATGATGCCGTACTCGGTCGAGAAGTGATGCTCGGCGAGCCACGCGTAGTCAAAACCGAGGCGGTCGGCGGTGATGATCTCATCGGTGACGCGCGCATGGACGTCCTGATGTGGGTAGGGCTCGCGGTCCTTGTGAGGATGCGAGGTGAACAGGATGCCAAACTCCATAGGCGCTTTCTCCATGCGAGTGCGTTGTCATTTTGTCTGGACAACTTTCGCCGATGCGCGGGGTGTTGCCAACCGGCGTACGTGCAGGCAGGGCTGCGGACAGCGCAGAGCAGAAGTGGCGATCAGGGACGCAGAGGCGCGTTGGCGAGCGGAGCGCCTGCGATCCGCTCCGTGGACGGAGACACGCTTCGGCTGCGGTGACGGCGCCGCACCAGTGCGAGGATGGTGACGACAATTCCAACCGGCAGCAGCGCGATGAGACTGCCGGCGAGTGCCAGCACGATCGCGATGGCCCACGAGATCGCGAGCGCGTGCTCGACGAGCGCGATCAGCTTGGACTGAGAGTGCCGGCGCAGCATTCCGCGGCGGTTGCCCGGCATGGGATGCCAGAAGTTCAGAAGGGCAGTCGAAGTCGCGCCGGCCACAGTGAAGAGCGCCGTCAGGAGAGCAACGCGCCACGAGACGAGCGCGAGGCCCGCGAGCGGCAGGGCGATGATCACCAGCACAGGCAGGCCGACGGCGCCGAGCTTGATGCGGTCGACATCGGCGGCGGTGACAGGTGCCGTCGCCATGAGCTCGGGCGCGTCCTCGCCGGAGACCATGATCCACGAGAGCGAGGCTGAGACTTGTGCTGCGATGACGACGATGGTCGGCGCGAGGGCGAGTGCAGTCGGCAGTGCCTCGCTCCGCAGCAGCACGACGGCGATCGGGATCGTGTAGATGATCTGGAGGCCGAGCTGCGCGAAGAGGCTCGGGTCGCGCGCGAGAAGCCGCCATTCCTTGTGGCGGAGATTGCGGCCGAGTCCGGCGCGGAACCGATGGCCGCGATTGGCGCCGCCCGTCCGCCCGCGCCCTGATGGTGCGCCCGTAGCGGCGAGCGTCGCGGCGGCAAAGCGGTTCCCAAGGACATTCACGGCGAGCGCGAACAGCAGGCCCGCCAGAACAACCATTATCGTAAGCGCGCGTGGCTGCCCTTGCATGGCGTGCACAGGGAGAAGTGCGACGTCACGAAGACCCGTGCCGGTGGCAGTGCTCTCGAACGCCTGCGTGAGCTTCTCGCGTAAGGCTTCGGGCAGCACCGCGATGACCTGTGCCCCAAGAACGAAGCCACCGGCAATGAGCGCTCCGGTCATCTGCGTGAACGTGCGCGCGCGCCGCGGCCCGACGATGAAGAACAGGCCGATCGATAAGCCGAGGCCGAGCGCCGTCGCCATGAGCGCCAGCGCGATCAGTGTCGGATAGGCCGCGAGCCAAACGGTGGTGCCGAGGAGCGCGCCCATGTTGGCAAGCGGCAGCACCAGAAGACCGATCGAGCCGAGCGTACTCGCAGTAATGGCGATCGCCTTTGCGGCGAGGATGCGCGTCGCGGGGAGTGGCGCACCGAGCAGAAGATCGAGATCACCGCGATCGAAGAGTGTGCGCGTCGTCGAGAAGAGGCCCTGCGCGATCATCCAGGTGAAGATGCACAGTGTGGCGATGGCGAGCGGCGTGATGTTCGCATCCGGGCCATGCACATGCGGCATGATGAGCACAACCGCCGGCCAAGTGACGAGATGCAGCACGAGGATGCCGCACGCGAGCAGGGCACCAATATTGCGCGTGCTCGCGCCGCCGAACATGTCGGCAAAACGGCGCCAGTTGAGGCGCATGTCGTGCGCGACAAGCCACAAGAAGGAGCCGGGCGCTGGTTTCATGATGCGCTCAAGACGCCAGCAGCTCTGCGTCCGCATCGGACTGCATGAGCGTGAGGAAGACATCTTCGAGCGTCGAGCTGCCCCGGCCCGCGGCGGCCTTCAGCTCGGCGAGCGTGCCCTCGGCGGCAAGGCGTCCGCGATGGACGATGCCGATGCGGTCGGCCAGACGCTCAGCAACCTCCAGAATATGCGTCGTCAGGATGATCGTGGCGCCGGCACGCACGCGTGCCGTAAGCAGATCCTTCACCTGTCGCGCAATGGCGGCGTCGATGCCGGTCAGCGGCTCATCGAGCATAATGAGCTTGGGATCGTGGATGAGGGCGCCCGCGAGCGCGACCTTCTGCTTCATGCCGCGCGAAAAACCCTCACAGCGCTGATGGCGATGAGGGCCGAGATCGAGGATGTCGATGAGCTCGCCGGCGCGGCGTTCGGCAAGGGCTGGTGGCACGCCCCACAGTCCTGCCACGAGTTCCAGATATTCGAGCGGCGACAGCTTTTCGTAGAGCATGGGCTCGTCGGGGAGCCATGCCGTGATGCGCTTGGCAGCGATTGGGTCCGCGAGCGCGTCGATGCCGAAAATGCGGATCGTGCCGGCATCGGGACGCAGCAGGCCCGCGATCATCCGCAGCGTGGTCGTCTTGCCCGCGCCATTGGGGCCGAGCAGGGCGTAGAACTCGCCCGGTCGGACGGCAAGGTCCATGCGTTCGACGGCGACAGCGGCGCCGAAGGTCCGCCGGACAGCCACCAGCTGCACAGCTTCCGCAGCCGGCTCAGTTGCCGCGGTCCATTCCGGTACAACACTTAAGCCCGTCATCACATTCAGCTCCGCACACACAGAATGGCGGGCGGGAGCCTAGCTGCGTCGCGTTGCCGCCGCCTTAATGGCCGCATGACGGTTGCGCATCTCGGCCTCTGGACAGGCGCGCGTCGATGCCTCTCTATGCTGGTGCAACGCATGGCACGATGAGGGGCAGCATGAGCGCAGTCGCGGTGGGGAAGACCGATCTCGAAAAGAAGATCTGTGCGTGGCTGGCCGAAAGCCGCCAGGACATGCTGAGCCTGCTCGAGGAGGTCGTGAATATCGACAGCGGCAGCTATGACAAGGCCGGCGTCGATGCCGTGGGCGAGCGCTTCGTGCGCCATTTCCAGGCGCGCGGGCTGCTGACGCGGATCGAGCCGCACGAAACCTTCGGCAATGCCATTCACATCCGCCTCGACGACAGTCCGACCAACGAAAAGCCGATCGTGCTCATGGGCCACCGCGACACGGTCTTCCCCAAGGGCGAAGCCGGCCGCCGCCGCTTCAAGATCGAGGGTGCGCGCGCCTACGGGCCCGGCGTCGCCGACATGAAGGCCGGTCTCGTGATGAACGCCTTCGTGCTCGAAGCCTTCAAGCGCCATGGCGGCGCCCCGGCACCGCTCGCGGGCCTCATCACGTCGGACGAGGAGATTGCCTCGCCATCCTCGCGGCCAGTGATCGAACGCGTGGCACGCGAGGCTCGCGCCGTGTTCAACTCGGAGCCCGGCCGACCGACAGGTAATGTCGTGAGCGGGCGCAAGGGCGGCGTTTTCATGCGCTTCGAAGTTTTGGGCAAGGCTGCCCATTCGGGCGGAAATTTCGAGAAGGGTATTTCCGCGATCGGGGAGATCGCGCACAAGATCGTCGCCCTCCATGCGCTGACGGATCTGCCGCGCGGCCTCACTGTCAATGTCGGGCTTGTCTCGGGCGGGCAGAGCGTGAACACCACGGCACCCTCGGCCGAAGGGCGGATCGATTTGCGCTATGTTAAGCCGGTTGACCGGACATATGCCCTTTCGGCCATCCAGAAGATCATCGACGGCGCGACTATTCCGGGCACTTCGGCGACGCTCGAAATCCTCGGCGAGTTCCTGCCGCTCACGCAATCGGCTGAGAGCGGGACACTGCTGGAGACCTATGCGGAGGCGTCGCAGGATCTTGGCACGAGCGTAAAGGGCGAATTCACGGGCGGCTGCGCGGATTCGGGCTTCACCGCAGCTGTCGGCTGTCCGACGCTCTGCGCCGTCGGCCCGGTCGGCGGCAATGCCCACACGCCGGAGGAGTATCTCGAGGTCGACTCAATCGTACCCCGCGCTCAGGCCCTTGCACTTGCGATACTTCGGCTGCCCGCACCCGGCTAAGGTACGATGGTTTCAATTGGAGCGCGCAGCGATTCCAGCTGAAACGTGAAGCGCGCGAGGCGCCCTCAGGTTTCCACCCGGTTCGGATTCGTCCGTGCGGTGCGCCGTGCGCGAATTCGTTTGGCCGATCGCCGAGGGTGTAAATATACTGACGCGAATACAAAGCATCGTCGGATGAGGATATCGCGCGGCGCCCGCATTCTGGCCTGGCCCGGAACGGATTTGCGGTGTCCGTGAGAGGGAGAGGGTCTCGCTCGGGAATGCCACACGATACGCCGCTTATTTCGACGATTGTTGTGGGTCTGTGTCTGGCCTTTGTACTTGGGACCCTGGCGCAGCGACTGCGCTTCTCGCCGCTGGTTGGTTATCTGTTGGCAGGCGTCCTTGTCGGGCCCCATACGCCCGGCTTCGTCGTCGATCAGACAATTGCGAACGAGCTCGCCGAAATCGGCGTCATCTTGCTGATGTTCGGCGTCGGATTGCATTTTTCCCTCAAGGATCTTTGGGCCGTCCGCACGATTGCCGTTCCCGGCGCGCTCGGGCAGATGGGGGTAGCGACGATCATCGGCATGGGACTCGCCTACCTGCACGGCTGGTCTGTCGGTGCCGGCCTTGTCTTCGGGCTCTCGGTGTCGGTGGCGAGCACGGTCGTGCTTCTGCGCGCCCTTCAGGAACGCCGGCTCCTGGTGACCGAGCGCGGGCGCATCGCGCTCGGCTGGCTGGTCGTCGAGGATGTGGCGATGGTCTTCGTGCTGGTGGGCATCCCGGCTGTTGTGCCGCTGCTCGACGGCAGCATACAGCGCAGCCTGGCATTTGGATTTGCCCCGACCGATATCATTGGCACGATCCTCCTGACGATGGCGAAGGTGACGGCCTTCATCGCGGTGATGATGATCGTCGGCCGCCGCGTCATTCCCTGGACACTCCACTACATCGCTCACACCGGCTCGCGGGAGTTGTTCCGCCTTGGGGTGCTCGCGATCGCGCTCGGCTTCGCATTCGGGGCGGCCAAGCTGTTCGGCGTCTCGTTCGCTCTCGGGGCCTTCTTCGCGGGCATGATCCTCAGCGAATCGCAACTCAGCCAGAGGGCCGCCGAGGAGACGCTGCCGCTGCGCGACGCCTTTGCCGTGTTGTTCTTCGTCTCGGTGGGAATGCTATTCGATCCGATGATTGTCGTTCGAGATTTCTGGCCGCTTATCGCGACGCTCGGCATCATCATGATATTGAGTCCGCTGGTCGCATTCGCAATCGTTCGGCTTTTCGGCCATTCGACCGGCACGGCGCTCACCATTTCGGCGAGCATCGCCCAGATCGGCGAATTCTCCTTCATCCTTGCCGGGCTCGGTGTCGCACTGGGTGTCCTGAGCACGCAGGCGCGAGACCTTATTCTGGCCGGCGCCTTAATATCGATCCTCGCCAATCCCGGCTACTTCCGGTTCGTGGAGTGGCTGAGGCCTTGGCTGGAGAAGGGCGAGGCCGGTGACGTTGCCGCCGTCGCGCCTGAGGAAGCCGTCGTCGAGATCGAGCCGACGAAGCTTGAAGATCACGCCGTCCTGGTTGGCTTCGGTCGCGTCGGGCGCCGCGTGGGCGGCGCGCTGCTGCTCGCGGGCGTGACGCTGTTCGTGATCGACGAGAACGAGGATGTCGTGAACGCCCTGAAGGCAGAAGGTACCGAGGCTCTGGCCGCGAACGGCGTGACGAGCCTCATGTATGCCAATCTCGAGAAGGCGCGCTGCCTGCTCGTGGCTGTTCCTGAGAATTTCGAGGCCGGCCAGATCGTCGAGCAGGCCCGCGCCATCAGTCCAGACCTGCTGATCTTTGCGCGTGGACATTCCCAGGCCGAGAAGGCACACCTCGAAAGCTGCGGCGCCAACGGCGTCGTGCTCGGCGAGGAAGAGATCTCCGGGGCCATGCTTCGCTTCTACTGGACCGCAACCGAACGCCAGCCATTGGACGTCGAGGGACGTCTGGCGTCGCCGAAGGCGGCACCGCCCGCCGCATAATCCGCCTAAGCAAGCGCTACAACACCAGGCGAATCCGCAGGGCGCGCACAGAGTTCTCCCGTGTCGATCGCGCGGTTGCAATGTGGCGCTCGATCACGATGATAGGTGTACAACTCGATTCAGGAGCGACCAGCCACGTATGCCGCATGCCACCCCGCTGATTTCCATCATTGTCGTCGGCCTCACATTGGCCTTTCTGCTCGGGGCGTTGGCGCAGCGGCTACGTCTGTCACCGCTTATCGGCTATCTGCTCGCGGGCGTTTTGGCGGGGCCTTACACGCCCGGATATGTCGGCGATCAGGCACTGGCCAATGAACTGGCCGAGATCGGCGTCATCTTGCTGATGTTCGGTGTGGGACTACATTTCTCGCTGAAGGATCTCTGGGCGGTAAGGGCAATCGCTATTCCCGGCGCGCTCGGCCAGATGGCGGTCGCGACCATCCTCGGCATGTTACTGGCCTATCTGATGGGATGGTCGGTTGGCGCGGGCCTCGTTTTCGGCGTCGCTCTGTCTGTCGCCAGTACTGTGGTGCTCCTACGTGCCTTGCAGGAACGCCGGCTGGTGAGCACGGAGCGAGGTCGCATCGCCGTCGGCTGGCTGATCGTCGAAGACATCGCCATGGTCTTCGCGCTGGTGCTCATTCCGGCAGTCGTTCCGCTGCTCGATGGCAGCTACCAACGCAATGCAGCGTTCGGTTTCGGGTCGACCCAGATCATCGGCACGGTCGCGCTCACGATCGCGAAGGTCTTGGCGTTCGTTGCTATGATGATGGTCGTCGGCCGCCGGCTCATCCCCTGGCTGCTCCACTACATCGCACATACCGGTTCGCGCGAGTTGTTCCGGCTCGGCGTGCTCGCGATCGCCCTCGGGTTCGCGTTCGGATCGGCGCAGCTCTTCGGAGTTTCGTTCGCACTCGGCGCCTTTTTCGCTGGCATGATTCTGAGCGAATCCGAGCTCAGCCAACGGGCAACCGAGGAAACGCTCCCGCTCAGGGACGCTTTCGCGGTGCTGTTCTTCGTCTCGGTCGGCATGCTGTTCGATCCCTCGATCATCGTGCGGGACTTCTGGCCGGTGCTGGCTACGGTGGCGATCATAGTGGTCGGCAAGTCGCTCGCGGCACTCGCCATCGTGCGGGCGTTCGGCCATCCCATGAGCACGGCTCTGACCATTTCGGCGAGCCTCGCTCAGATTGGCGAGTTCTCGTTCATTCTTGCTGGTCTCGGTGTCGCGCTCGGGGTGCTGCTTCCGGATGCGCGGGACCTGATCCTGGCCGGCGCGCTCATCTCCATTCTGCTCAATCCCCTGATCTTCATCGGCCTCGACCATGCCAAGCCGTGGCTCGATCGCCTGGAGGGACGCGACGACACAGCCCAGCCGAGAGAACCCGAGCCAGCCAAGATCGAGCCGACGAAGCTCGAGGATCACATCATCCTGATCGGCCATGGCCGCGTTGGGCATCGCATCGGCAACGCCCTGCGCGACGCCGGCTTGCCTCTATTCGTCATGGACGAGAGCGAGGAGGTCGTGAACGAGCTGAAGGAGCAGGGCATCGAGGCTCTTGCGGCCAATGCTGTGACGAGTCTCGCCGCGGCCAACCCGGTGAAAGCGCGCTGCCTTCTCGTTGCTATTCACGAGAATTTCGAGGCGGGCCAGATTGTCGAACAGGCGCGTGCGATCGCGCCCAATCTCGTCATCCTGGCACGCGGGCACTCGGAAGCCGAGAAAATCCATCTCGAGAGCTGCGGTGCAACTTCGGTCGTGCTCGGCGCGGAGGAAATCTCAGGCGCCATGCTAAGGTCCTACTGGACCATCGTACCGCCGGAGTAGCCCAGGAGGGTGACGTGCCTCTAGCCATAGAAGAGAAGTCTCGGCGCTTTACGGCTCTGCACGAGCGTGCCGGCACTTTCGTGATCCCTAACCCATGGGATGCCGGCTCGGCGCGCATTCTCGCCGCACTCGGTTTCGAAGCGCTCGCCACATCGAGCGGCGCCTGCGCTGGCGTGCTCGGCCGCACTGACGGCCGCGTCACGCGCGCGGAATCCATTGCCCACGCCAAGGTCATAGTCGAAGCAACCGATCTTCCTGTCGCGGCCGACCTCGAGAATGGTTTTGGCGACAGCATCGAGGACGCCGCCGAGACGATCCGCGCCGCCGGCAGCATCGGCCTTGTCGGCGGCTCGATCGAGGATTGCGCGGGGCCGGGCAAGGGGATTTACGATTTCGAGCACGCGGTCCGGCGCGTGGAGGGCGCTGTTGCCGCGGCGCGCGCCCTGCCCTTCCGGTTCGTATTCACGGCGCGGGCTGAGAACTTCATCCGCGGCAATCCTGATCTAGACGACACCATTCGTCGCCTCAAGGCCTATGAGAAGGCGGGTGCCGACGTTCTCTTCGCACCGGGACTGCCGGACATCGATGCCGTGCGCCAGGTGTGCGCGAGCCTCGAGCGTCCCTTCAACTTCATGGTCGGGATCAAGGGGCGCTCGTTCAGCGTCGCCGATCTCACGGCTGCCGGCGTCAAGCGTATCAGCCTCGCGACGTCACTCTATCGTGCAGCCATGACCGGGCTCATCGATGCTGCGCACGAGGTGAAGGAGCAGGGTACCTTCGGCTATCTCGAACACTCGGTGCCGACGCCCGATCTCAACAAGCTGCTGGGCGGCTGAGCGCGCCGCGCCGAATTCAGCCGCGCGCCTCGGCAGCGAGGCGCGCGATCGTCTCACGGTGCTTGTCGAGCGGCTGGCCGGCAGCCGTGGCAGCCTTCAACAGATCGTCGATCGGCTCGCCACGGGCGGCGCGCGCGATGGCCCAGAGCAATGCCGAGCGAAATCCGCTGGCGCAGAAAACCAGTATAGGCCCGTCGGCACTGTCGAGAACCGTGTTGAGTTGCCGGGCATGCTCGGCCGTAAGCGTCGGCATGGTGAAGGTAATGTGGTGGCACGCGATTCCGGCCGCTGTCGCCGCTTCGTCGAGGCTCGTTTTGGGCGGCTGCCCGATCCACGCCTCGCCTTCGGGGCGGTTGTTGACGATGGCGCGGAAGCCCCGCTTGGCCACTTCGGCAAGATCCTCAGGCTTGAGTTGGCCGCAGACGGCGACATTCGGGGTGAGATGGGAGAATTCGGGCAAGCTCGGGTCTCCAGCTCAGGCGCGGGGATCGTCCGCTTCATGCGGCAATTCCGGCTGGTCGGTCATGAGCGGACGCTAGCAGGCCCTAGCCGCGCGTCAATTATGATGCGCAGCTGCGCGCATCTCATTCGGCGATCGATTGATTGTCTAGTTCAATTAACGGGTTATCGGCGACGGCATTCCGTGCGCGGATTTCTTGCTGCAACGCAAAATATGCCAGCGTTTACAATAAGAAGTCCAATGTGTAAGAATTCTAATATTCGAGGAGTCTCGCCCGGGTGGTGGTCGGCTTCGAAGACGACAGTCTTCATCGTGCGACTCGTACCGGGGCGGGACTGGCAATCTCCGCAAAGTCGGTACGATAGACAAGGCGGAGAGGTATCCAATGAACGTGCAATTCTCACGACGTCAGTTCCTTAAGGGAACGGGCGCGGGAGTTGCGGGTTCGGCGATCGGAGCCTTTGGCTTCGGGGGAGCTGAAGTGGCGCTCGCGCAGGCAGCGCATTCCTTCAAGCTCTCGAAAGCGACCGAAACCCGTAACACATGCCCGTACTGCTCGGTGAGCTGCGGGATGATCCTTTACAGCCGCGGTGATGTGAAGAAAGGCGAGAAGGCCGAGATCTTCCACATCGAAGGCGATGTCGACAATCCGGTGAACCGCGGCACGCTGTGCCCGAAGGGCGCCGGCGCGCTCGACTTCGTCCACTCGAAGCAGCGCGTCACCCGGCCCATGCATCGGAAGCCGGGCAGCGACAAGTTCGAGCCGGTC
>LNFM01000305.1_pt1 | contig 216422 bp, 227 predicted proteins | sample 596031 | NCBI WGS metagenome assembly LNFM01 (sample SAMN04254537, study PRJNA301005) | activated carbon metagenome | isolation source: dual media filters at the Ann Arbor, Michigan drinking water treatment plant | place: USA: Ann Arbor | reverse complement strand
GGAGGCGAGCTGGCCATCGTCAGCGTTCTACAACTCCTCGGGCCCAAGCCGGGAAAAACGATCGGAACACGGGGCGCGTGCAACGCGAGCTGCGTAAGCAGCAAACCCTTAGAGACTACTCTGCGCGGCGCACGCGCCCCGTTCTCCCACTTGGGAGCAACCAGCCGAACCAGCGGCGCTCACGCGCGCGCTGCAAACACGCACGCGCCATTCCCTCACACTTGCCGCCGCCCAAGCTCCAGTCCAAGAGAGAGTCATGACGCTTTCCATCGCCATTGCCGGCGCTGCTGGCCGCATGGGCCGGGCGCTGATCCGCGCCGCCAGCGACGATCCGCGCTTCGAAATCTGCGGCGGCACCGAGCGCCGTGAAGGCCAATTCTTCGGCGCCGATCTCGGCGCCCTCGCCGGCCTTGCCCCCCTCTTCATGACCACCAGCGACGCGGCCGATCACGCCGCCGAACGCGCCGATGTCTGGATCGATTTCACCACCCCGGACGCCACGCTGCACGCGCTCGACATGCTGCGCGGCACAAGCACGCGCGCCGCCATCGTCGGCACCACTGGCTTTACCGCCGAACAAGAAGCCCAAGTCGCCGAACACGCCAGACGCATCGCCATCGTCCGCTCTGGCAATTTTAGCCTCGGCGTGAACCTGCTTGCCGCGCTCGTTGAACAAGCCGCCTCGAAACTTGGCGCCGGCTGGGACATCGAAATCACCGAAGCGCATCACCGCCGCAAAGTCGATGCGCCCTCCGGCACCGCCCTCCTCCTCGGCGAAGCCGCCGCCCACGGCCGCGGCAAACCGCTGAATGAACTTCGCCTGCCGCCCTATGACGGCGCCACCGGCGCACGTCCCGAAGGCAAAATCGGCTTCTCCGTCATCCGCGGCGGCGGCATTGTCGGCGAGCATGACGTGCGCTTCGCCGCAGAGCGCGAAGTGCTGACTTTCTCACACCAAGCGCTCGACCGCGCCGTGTTCGCAGACGGCGCGTTAGCCGCGGCGCTCTGGGCCGCGGAGCAACCAGCGGGACTCTATTCGATGCGCGACGTGCTCGGGCTTTAGCCGCCGCGCTTAGCCTTATGCAGCGCCGTGTCCAACGCCGCCGCGAAACTCGCGCATTCCTTCGGCGACAGAAAGGCGCCGACGCGCATCTGCCCCGCGCCTGCACGGATCAGCACGCCGCGGCCATCACGCGCCACCCGCGCCCAGATCGGATTGAGCACCCAATGCTTGGCCTCACCACGTTGATCGACTGCCGCCACATGCACCACGCCTGGCGCAACCTGCACGTACTCCGCCACCTGCCCCGCCCGGTAATTCCAACGAAACGCCAACCAAATCGCCAGCACATCGAGTCCCAAAAATCCCGCGACCGGATAAGCGCCTTGCGCAATGAAGAAGATCGCAACCGCAGCATTGGCGCAGATCACGGCAATCAGCATGCATTTGAACGCCTTCGCGCTCCAACTCCGATGCGGCCGCAGCACAGCATCGAAGAAGAGCGGCTTGCTCTCGAGCGGCGGGCCAGGCGAGCGTTCCCAGTGCGGGGTCATGCCCCTAAACTAACGCGACCATTTTCAACGCCAAGGATTTCCCGCACGTGGCCAAGCGCCTGACCAAAGCCAAGGCCGAGGAGCTTTACGCCCGCCTCGCCCACGTGCGCCCCGATCCGAAAACGGAGTTGGAATACACCAACCCGTACACACTACTCGTCGCCGTCGTGCTCTCCGCGCAAGCCACGGATAAAGGCGTCAACCGCGCCACCGGCCCGCTGTTTCAGATCGCCGATACGCCCGCCGCCATGGTGAAACTCGGCGAAGCGAAGGTTGGCGATCACATCAAAGCCATCGGCCTTTGGCGCAACAAAGCCAAAAACGTCATCGCGCTTTCACAAGCGCTGATCGATCAGCACGGCGGCGAAGTCCCGCGCGAACGTGAAGCGCTGGAAGCCCTCCCCGGCGTCGGCCGCAAGACGGCGAACGTCGTGCTGATGGAAATCTTCGGCGAAGGCACGATCGCCGTCGATACGCACGTCTTTCGCGTCGGCAACCGCACTGGTCTCTCTGACGGCAAAACGCCGAACGAGGTCGAAGCACAACTGATGCGAATCACGCCGCAGAAATATCTCCGCGGCGCACACCACTGGCTGATCTTGCACGGGCGCTACACCTGCATCGCGCGCAAACCCGAATGCCCGCGCTGCGTGATCGCCGACATCTGTCTCTACAAGCCCAAGACGCGCGCGATCGCGCCGACGAAAGCATCGGCGCCCTCAGGCGCGAAATCGAAGAAGAGGTAAGGTTCAATCGCTTCGATCTCGATCACCCGCCAAGCGCCGTCATCGCCCAGCACCAGATCGATGCGCACATACAGCAAATCTTTCGGCGCCCGCACCCGGGCCGCCTCCGCCGCCTCTAGTGCGGCAGCAGGCGGCGCCTCAGCCACAAACCGCGCGCCGGACACGTTCGCCAGCCAATCTCCAGAAGCCGGAATCTTGCGCACAGCATGCGAATACACACCGCCAAACCAGAAGAGCGAGCGCTCTCCTTCCGTCTCGATCGAGCGCAGATACGGCTGGATCATCGCCGGCCCGATTGGCCCATGAATCAGATCAGCCTCGCTCCACGCATTTCGCTTCAGCCGCACGGTGCGGATCGAGCCGGCGCCAACTTGCGGCTTCACAACGATCTCCGCCGCATCAAGCGCATCGAACGCCTGCGCCACGGTGCGCGCGTCAGGCTTCTCGGTCCACACCGTCTCGATCGCAGAGGGCCCGAGCTCTTTCAGATACGTCTTGCGCATATTCCAGCGCACCACGGCCGGCGTATTGAGCACAGGCAGCCCATTGCGCTCGTGCGATTCCAGCGCGGCCAAATACTGATCAGGGCGCTCGTGATAGTCCCACGTGGTGCGGATCACAGCGAGATCGAAGCCCCGCTGCGACAGATCCATCTCGTCCCAATAGACAACGTCAAAGTCGATGCCGCGCTTCTTGCCCGCCGCAAGAATGAGTTCGCAGCTCTTCACCTCAAGCGGCGGCACCACGCCCGGCGCCAATGGCGTGCCGCGATACGAGCGCCCAGTCAGATAAGCGACGCGCGCCATTACGACCGCCGCGCCGCCGCCTCTGCCGCGCACTGGTCAAGGCTTGGCGCAGCTGCACCGGCACGCCGCGCACTCGGATGCACTTCCGCGAGCCGCATTTCGTTGCGCGTGTCCGCCGCGAACAACAGCAGCAGCGCACAATTTTCGAGCCGGTACGTCCACGCCGCGCCCGCACCTTCCTGCCGCGCGATATCCGGCGCACCAAGCGCACGCTCTATGTCCCGCTGGGTCGCTGCATCGGAGCGGCCCGCTGTCGCGAACATTTGCGCGGTGCGGGAGGAGGATTGGTTTGATGCCGGGGCTTCAGTACGTGACGGCGTCGCCGCATCAGGTGCGGCGGTGGCGCAGGCCGAGAGCAGAACCAGGGCCGAAAGCATGATCATGAATCGCATGTGTGCGAAGATGCCGCCCAATCGCGCGCCCGGCAATGCTTGCCAGCGGCTCATGTGAGCGCTTTAAGCCCTCTTTCGGCCTCAGGAACACCATTATGACTTCAGCCACTTATGACGTCGTCGCCGTTGGCAACGCCATCATCGACCTGCTGCAGGCCGTGCCGGATACGTTCCTGGCGGAAGAAAACATCGAGCGCGGCGGCATGACGCTGATCGACGAGGCCCGCGCCGATCATCTGACCGCGCGCATGCCGCAAGCCGTTGTCGCCGCCGGAGGCTCCGCCGCCAACACCATGACCGGCGTCGCCAGCTTCGGCGGCAAAGCCGGCTATATCGGCAAAGTCGCGGACGACGATCTCGGCGCCCGTTTCACAACTGAGTTCCGCGCCGCCGGCGTCGCCTATAACACCCCGCCCCGCTCTGGCCCGCCCGGCACAGCCCGCTGCTTGATCGCCGTCTCGCCCGACGGCCAGCGTTCCATGAGCACCTATCTCGGCGCCTCCACCCTGCTGGAGCCCGCAGATCTCGATGCAGATCTGATCAAGGCCGGCGAGACGCTTTTCCTTGAAGGCTACCTGTTCGACCGCGACGAAGCCAAAGCAGCATTCGTCCGCGCTGCCGAGATTGCGCGCAGCGCCAAGCGCAAAGTCGCCCTGACGCTTTCGGACAAGTTCTGCGTCGATCGGCACCGCGACAGCTTCCGCCATCTCGTCGCTGGCCACGTCGACGTATTGTTCTCGAACGAGAGCGAGATTCTTTCTTTGTACGAAGAAAGCGACCTCGGCGCCGCGCTAGAGGCCGCCCGCAAGGCTTGCCCGACAGTCATCGTCACGCGTTCGGATATCGGTTCGCTAATCGCCACGCGCGATGAAACCGTGGAAGTGCAAGCGTTCCCAGTGAGCAAGGTCGTGGACACAACGGGCGCCGGCGACCAATACGCGGCAGGCTTCCTGTTTGCATTCTCGCGTGGCCGCTCGCTAGCTGAGTGTGGCGCGCTTGCATCGTTGGCTGCAGCGGAAGTCATCTCGCACATGGGGCCGAGGCCGGAACAGAACTTACGCGCACTGGCCTTGGGCAGCGGCTTTCGCGTCTAGAGAATAAAGCGAGAGAGATCGGCGTTCTTCGCTAAATCGCCAACGTTCTTGCGCACGTATTCAGCATCGATGCTCACGGTTTCGCCGTTGCGATCCGGGGCGGAGTAACTGATCTCGTCCAGCAGGCGCTCCATCACCGTTTGCAGGCGGCGCGCGCCAATATTTTCAACGCTGGAGTTTACGTCAGCAGCAATACCGGCGATCGCCTCGACCGCCTCATCCGTAAAATCGAGCGTCACGCCCTCGGTCAGCAATAGCGCCTTGTATTGGGTGACAAGGCTCGCCTCAGGCTCGGTGAGGATGCGGCGGAAATCTTCGCGGGTGAGCGCTTTGAGCTCGACGCGGATCGGCAAACGCCCCTGCAGTTCGGGCAGCAAGTCAGAAGGTTTTGCGACATGAAACGCACCTGAGGCGACAAACAAGATATGATCCGTCTTCACCGGGCCGTGCTTGGTGGAGACAATCGTGCCTTCGATCAACGGCAACAGATCGCGCTGCACGCCCTCACGGCTCACATCGCCGCCGCCCATGCGCTCAGAGCGCGAGGCGATCTTGTCGATCTCGTCCAGAAACACGATGCCGTCCTCGGCCGTGAGCGTGAGCGCCTCCTTGATCAGCGCGTCCTGGTCGACGAGCTTGTCGCTCTCTTCGCGCACCAATGGCTCGTACGCCTCGTCTACCGTCATCTTCACGCGCTTAGTGCGCTTGCCGAACGCCTTGCCGAAAATCTCGCCAATATTGACCATGCCCACATTTGGCTGGCCCGGCACATCGATGTTACCCAGTGGAGAGGCATTGTCTTCAACGTCTATCTCAACCGCTGATGCGGCGAGTTCTCCGGCGCGCAATTTCTTGCGGAAAGATTCGCGCGTTGCCGCACTCGCGCCCTGCCCTACGAGCGCGTCGAGCACGCGCTCCTCGGCAGCCGCTTCTGCGCGCGCCCGCACCTCACGCCGGCGCTGCTCGCGCACAATGTTCAGCGAAACCTCAACAAGATCGCGAATGATTTGCTCGACGTCGCGGCCGACATAGCCGACCTCGGTGAACTTCGTCGCTTCCACCTTCAGAAACGGCGCGCCTGCCAGCTTCGCAAGTCGCCGCGCGATCTCGGTTTTGCCGACGCCGGTTGGCCCGATCATCAGGATGTTCTTCGGCGTAACCTCTTCACGCAAATTCTCCGGCAACTGCTTGCGCCGCCAGCGATTGCGCAGGGCGATCGCAACGGCGCGCTTCGCGTCGTCCTGGCCTACGATATAGCGATCAAGCTCGGAGACGATTTCGCGGGGGGAAAAATTTGTCATCTGGCTATGACTTAGGGGGTCCGAGACAGAACGTGAAGTGCGGCGCTATGCTCAGCCTTCAAGCTTCTCCACGGTCAGATTTCCGTTGGTGTAAACGCATATTTCAGCCGCGATCGCCATGGCTCTGCGCGCGATCTGCTCAGCGTCATCGACATGATCATAGAGCGCCCGCGCGGCGGCTAGCGCGAAGTTTCCACCGGAGCCCACCGCAACGACTTGATGCTCCGGATCCAGCACGTCGCCTGCCCCAGTGATTAGGAATGTCTCCTTGGCGTCAGCCACGATCAACATCGCATCGAGCCGGCGCAAGGCGCGGTCCGTGCGCCACTCTTTCGCCAGCTCCACGCACGCACGCGCCAACTGCTTAGGAAAACGGTCCAGCTTCTGCTCTAGGCGTTCGAATAAGGCGAAGGCGTCGGCCGTGGCGCCAGCGAAGCCCACGATTACGCCGCCCGTGCCGAGCTGTCGGACCTTTCGGGCATTACCTTTAAGAATTGTCGGCCCGGCGGAGACTTGGCCATCGCCAGCGATGACGACTTTGCCGTTCTTGCGCACGCAGACGATGGTCGTCCCGTGCCAGCTATCTTGTTCGCTCATACTGCTTCATGTGGCGGACGACCGCCGAAGGATCAAGCCGCGTCTTCCGCCACGACATCGTCGCCCGCTTGGCGCCGCAGCAGTTCAGAGAACTCGCCCGCTGTAACGGCGGCTCCATAGAGAAATCCTTGCGCCCAATGGCAACCGCGCTGGGCCATGAAGTCCACTTCCTCGCGGCGTTCGACACCCTCGGCGACGATTTCGAGGTCGAGGGTGCGCGCCAGCGCCAGGATCATCTCGATGATGGCGCCCGCTTGCGCGTCGCCGCGCTCCAGCGCGCGGATGAATTGTTGATCGATCTTGATCACGTCAAACGGCAGCTTCGAGAGCGCCGCAAGGCTGGAATGGCCGCAGCCAAAGTCATCGATCGCAAGCCGCACGCCCGCTGCACGCAGCGGCTCAATAACACGCAAGGCGCGGTCGATATCCTCAAGCGCCATGGATTCCGTGATCTCAAGCTCAAGCAATTGCGGCGCGAGGCCGGCATGCTGAACCACGCGCAGGACGTTGTCGGCGAAGCGCTCACTGCGAAACTGCAGCGCCGAGACATTGACCGCGACCTTTGCCGGCTGGCCGGCGCGCGCCCAAGCGGCGGCCTTCCAGCACGCTTCCCGCATAATGGCATCTGAGAGCGGCCCGATCAGGCCACTCTCCTCCGCCACGGGAATAAAGCGGCCAGGACTTATGATCGTGCGATCTGGACGCACCCAACGCGCGAGGGCTTCGCATGCTTCGATCCGACCGGTCGCCAAATTGATCTTCGGCTGGAAGTAGGCACGGAACTCGTTGCGCTCCAAGGCGCCCCGCATTTCACGCTCAAGGGTCAAGCGCGCGACCGCTTCGCGATCCAAAGACTGCGTGAACACCTTCACCTTTGACGGCGCGTCCTGCGCCGCGCCGAGCGCCATGCGCGCGTGGCGGACGGTGGCGTCAGCGTCACGGCCATCAAGCGGCGCGAGCGCGACGCCGCTGCATGCGCCAAGCGTGAGCTTATGGCCGCGCCAATCGAACGGCTGGCTCAACGCGGCATTCAGATGTTGCGCGAACCGAACCGCATCGGCTTGGCCGAGATCGGGGACAAGAACGCCGAACTCGACTGCACCTAAGCGGGCGCCAACGGCAGAGCCCTGCCCTTCGCCGCGGCGAACGATGCGATCTACCGTCCGCACACCGGTGGTGAACCGGTCCGCAACCACGCGGAGAAAGTCTTTCGCGGCGTCAGGATCGAGCGTCTGCAGCAGCTTCGCGAGCCGCTGAAACTCAATGACAACAACGGCGGCTGTCGCCCCTTCCCGCTTCTGCAGCAGGAAGTATTCAAGCTCGCGCATGAACCGGTCTTGGTTCGGCAGCCGGGTCGCCGGATCGACAAATGCGATCTCCTGGATCTGCCGCATCGAGGCGGCAAGTCGGGATGTCATGTTGTTGAAGGCGTTGGCGAGCGTTTCGAACTCATCGCCGGTGCGCAGATCGATCGCGTCCGCTTGGCCGTCTTTACCGACGCGCTCGGCGTAGCGCGCGAGCTCGTCAAGCGGCGCGACCGCGCGGCGCACGGCGTAACCGGTGAGCGGTACGGCAGCCAAAGTGAGGCAGACGAGGATCAATAGAAATGGCGCAAGCGTCGAGAGGACGTCAAATCGATAGGCGCCGACCTCCCACATTCGCGCGACTGCGCCGATCACCTGACCTTCCCGCACGATCGGCGCTGCGATCGTTAGCGCGCCATCGGCCCCGCGCACCGAGAATGTTTCACGCTCGGCCATCGCTCGTCGCGTCAGGCTCGCCATGACGGCGTTGTCGGTGGAGCCCCCGCCGGCTTGCGCCAGCACCGCGCCGCTCGCGTCGCGCACTGAGATGCTGCGGACTTCTTCGCGCTGCGTGGCGCCTTCCATCATGTAGGTCAGGACACGCGTATTGCCGCGCGCCATGATATCGCCGACGCGCGCCGCCAAGTGCTCCGTGAGATCACGCGCGATGGAAATTTCCTGGCGCTCGCCTTCGCGGTGCGCGCCGAGCAACACAATGCCGGCCGAGAAGGTCGCGGTGATGCCGACAAGCAAAGTCGTGAACAGCACGGCGCGCGCAGCCAGCCCGCGAGGGCGGCGCAGCTTGCTGATGCTCGGCAACGCTATCATCGAAACTCCCGCACACGCGCGCGCGAATGCGGAGCCACCTTTTGGTGTAATGGTTAGCTTGCGCTGAAAACTGCGGGAAATTGCAGTGTTTTTTAGTAAACGCCGCGGTGACGCAGCTTAATATTCGCTTTCGCGCAGGCGTTTTACGAACACGTAGAAGGCGCCCGTGCCGCCATGCGTGCGGTGCGCTGGCGCGTAACCACCCACAATAGTGCGCAGATCGGGTGAAGACAGCCAGTCCGGCAAGCGGCGCTTCAAGATGCCCTCTCCGCCGCGCCCAACGCCGGTGATGATGATCACCGTTGTCTCGCCGCGCTTCTGCGCAGCCCGCAAAAAACGAGCGATCGCAGCGGGGGCGGACTCTTGGTTGTGGCCATGCAGGTCAAGCGAGCCGCCCAGGTCAAGCTTGCCGCGGCGCACCCGTTTTTCGCCACTGCGATTATGCGGCGGCGCTGGAGCGATGCGCGGCCTCTTGGGTGGTGGGGGTGGCGGCGGCGCCGCCGCAACGACGGCGCGCGCTGCCGGTTTTGGTGGCTCCGGCTCGTCGATGTCTGCGGGCAATGGGCGGCGTGTCTTTACACTGGAGGCCACGCGCCGCCAGAGCTTCTTCTCTTCGCCAGTTAAGTCGCGTTTACTCTTGCTCACGCAGCCTGAACACGTGACAGCAGCCAGTTCGGATCGGGCGAACGCACGTTGCGTTCGAACGTCCAGCGCTCACGTGCGTCACGCACACCATGCGCGCCCTCGGCCAACTCAGCTTCGAACTTCACAGTGACGCGGGCGACGTCGCCCTGCAGCGCGGCGTCTGCGATCTCAGCAGACTTGAGACGGACGAGCTCGGGCCCTTCCCCGCCGGTCGTCTGACGTTCAGTGATCGCTGCGGCGTAAGATTGAAACACGCGTGGCGTCAGCAAACCGCGCAACGTCTCCTGGTCGCCCTTGGCGAAGGCGCCCACGATCAACTCGTACGCAGCGCGCGAACCGACAACGAAATGCTCGATGTCAAAGTTGGGGTCGGCGCGCACGATGGCCATCAAGCCTTCGCCCGCAGAACCTTCGACGTTCGGCGCAGCGAAGGGCGCAGCGCCTGGCGTTTCGCGCGGCAATTCACCCTGCACGGGCGCAGGTTGCGGCGGCGGCTCCGACCCGGTGCGGCGGCCAAGCGTGGTGTAGAGCCGGAACAGCACGAAGCCGGCCACGAAGGCCAAGATGGCGAGTTGCATGAAATCGTCGCCCAAACCCAAACTCCACTGAGCGCAATTGCCTGCGCGCGCTATTAAGATAATGCCAACAGGCGCGTACTTCCAGCGAGTTGCACTGCCTAGACTTGCGCCTCATTCTAGCCGCCTATTTCCCCGGCTACATAATGAGAATTGGCGTATGAACACCCAGCACGCCCCGGAAGGCGCCCCCGCGCCAGCGGATTCACCCCATCTGCGCGTCCTCGCCCAGTTTGTGAAAGAGCTGTCATTTCGCAACGCCATGGGCGCCTCGGCCCAAGCCTACGATATCCAGCCCAATATCGACATGGGCGTAGAGGTGAAGTCACGGCCGATGGGCGGCCAGGGCGACGCTGTAGAGGTCGATCTCTGCATCAACGTACACGCCAAGCGCCAAGACACGCCCATGTTCATGGTCGATCTGGTCTATACGGGCTTGTTCCAATTCATGAATGTGCGCCCAGACGATGTGGAGCCGCTGATCTGGATTGAGTGCCCGCGGCTGCTTTTCCCCTTCAGCCGGCAGATCCTTGCTGAAGTTACGCGGGAGGGCGGCTACCCGCCGCTGCTGATCAATCCGATCGATTTCACACCGCTCTATTGGGCCGAGCTACGCGACCGCCAAGCCCGCGGCGACGTTCCGCTTGCCGGCGCCCCCGGCACATCGGCCGCCAGCGGCTTCTAACTGACTTTTCGCCAGAGCGCGTTTTCACCGAGTTTGGCGATGAAGGCGGCGTGCGCCGCCTCTTCTTCAGGCGTCGCAAGCGGCGGCAATGCAACCGCGCGCGGCGTGCGCTGAACAAATTCCACCGGCCGCAGCACTGCCGCGCTCTCGGTAACTGCATCTCCGGCGTCGAACGCCAAGCGCTGCTCGCGGCCGCCTTTCAGGTGAAGGTACACCTCCGCCAGGATGCGCGAGTCGATCAGTGCGCCGTGGCCCCCCGCCCCTTTGCGCGACGCCAAATCGAAACCATAGCGGTCGAGCTGAAACCGCCGGGCCAACGCATCGAGCGAGCAGGACGCGCCCGGGAAACGCTTTCGCGCAAGCGCCAGCGTATCAATGAAGCGCTCATTGCCGAGTAGCGGCCGCTGGCAACGGCGCAGCTCTGCGTTGATGAACCCCTGGTCGAACGATGCGTTGTGCGCCACGAGCGGCGCGTCACCGACGAAGTCCAGAAACTCCTCCGCGATCTCCGGAAAACGCTTGTGGTTCCGCAGGAATTCGAGCCTGAGCCCGTGCACGCGCACCACCTCTTCCGGCACGTCGCGATCGGGGTTGAGGTAAGCGTGAAATTCCCGCCCTGTGCGCTCCAGATTGATCACCTCGACGCAGCCGATCTCAACGACGCGGTCGCGTAGCTTCTCTTCTAAGTGATCGGGGAAAACGCCGGTGGTTTCCGTATCGAACAGGATTTCACGCATGGATCGGCACTAAATCTGTTCGCGCAGAGCGTCCAGTACGGCGCGGACCTGAGCGCGGGTGTCGTCCATAGCGCCGCTTGTATCGATGATAAAGTCCGCTCCAGCGCGCTTTTCGGCGTCGGGCTTTTGCCGCGCCAAGATCGCTTCGAACTTTTCCGCGGTCATGCTGGGCCGGGCCAGCACACGCGCGCGCTGCACATCCGCTGGTGCAGAGACCACGACGATCTTATCCACGTATTTGGCGCCGCCGCCCTCGAAAAGCAGTGGGATATCGAGAACCGCGACATCCGCGCCGCCATCACGTGCGGCCTGAAGAAACTCGGCCTGAGATTGCTTTACCAGCGGGTGGACGATCGCCTCCAGCCGCTTCATCGCCGCTTCATCCCCGACGACGCGCGCTGACAATGCGATCCGATCGATGCCGCCGTCCTTCATTACGCCAGGAAACGCCGCTTCGACCGGTGCAACGGCCGCCCCGCCTGGTGCATACAGCGCATGCACAGCATCATCTGCATTGAACGCCGGCGCGCCCTCCTCCGCGAACATACGGGCGACCGTGGACTTGCCCATCCCGATCGAACCGGTGAGACCGATGACGATCATGCCAGCGCCGCCGTCAGCCGCTCACGCGCTTTTGTAGTGTCGGGGTGAATGCCAAACCATATATCAAAAGCGCGCGCGCCCTGATGGATAAGCATGCCGAGGCCATCCATGGTCGTAAGCCCGCGTCCACGCACCGCGCGCAACAGATCGGTTTCAAGCGGGCGATAGACGATGTCCGCGACGATCGCTGTCGGGCGGCATAGCGCAACTGGCCAGTCGTAAAGCGGTTGATCCTTCATGCCGAGCGTTGTCGTTTGAATGATGAGATCGGCTGCTCCGAAACCCCGCTCTAGGTCATCCCAGCGCAAGGTTCGGCCGTTCGGCAACGCAGCGGCTGCGACCTCGCCACGCTCGGCGGTGCGATTGGCAAAGTGGATCGTATCCGCAAACGGCGAAAGCGCCTGGCCGATCCCCTGCGCTGCGCCGCCTGCGCCAACGATAAGCACGCGCTTGACGCGCGCGCGCCAATCCGGAGCTGCTTCGCTCAAAGCGTCCAGAAATCCTGGACCGTCAGTATTGAAGGCCGAGAACGAGCCGTCCTCTTCGCGGCGCAGCACATTCGCGACGGGGCTCTCAGTCCGATCAGCCGCAAGGGCCGCCGCTTCTTTATGCGGGACAGTGACGTTGAGGCCCGCAAGTCCAAAATCCTTCAGCGCACGAATGGCGGCCGCGGGATCGGCGCTGCGCAGCGGCAGTGCGACATACACAGCGTCAAGACCGTGATCGGCGATCCACGCATTCTGCATCAAGGGAGAAAGCGAATGTTCGACTGGATCGCCGATCAGAGCGAGCAGCTTGGTTGCGGGTGTTATGATCATGCGCGCACAACGCCGTGTTCGCGCAGAAACGCCAACAATGGCAACAACGGCAGACCCAGCACGGAAAAGTAGTCACCCTCGACCCGCTCGAACAACTGAGCGCCTAATCCCTCAAGCTGATAGGCGCCGACCGAGTGCAAAACGTTGGTCCCTGCCCGCTCGAGATAGTCCGTCAGAAACACGTCCGAGAAGGCGCGCATTCTGAGCTTTGGCGTATCTACGTGACGCCAAATGATTGAACCCTCGCGGGCAACGACAGCCGCAGTGACAAGTTCGTGCGTTTTGCCGCGCAGGCGCTCCAGGTGGGTGCGCGCCTCTTCAGCGTCTTTCGGCTTGTCCAATACGTCGCCTTCGATCGCCAACATCTGATCGGCGCCAATTACAAAGCCTTCGCTTTTGCGTGAGACGGACAGCGCCTTAAGCTCCGCGAGCGCATCCGCTTGGTCGCGCGGTTTCAAGCCTCCGGCGCGCAAACTTGCCTTTGCCGCCTCCTCATCCACGCGCGGCGCCTCGACAATAAAAGCCAAGCCGACTGCTTCGAGCATGCGCCGGCGCGCGGCGCTACCGGATGCCAGTATCAGCGTCACGCTCCGCGATGCTCGGCCAAAAGGTTCAGCACGGACGCGGCGGTCTCTTCAATAGAACGACGTGAAACGTCGATTGTCGGCCAGCCTTCGCGCTCGAAGAGCTTCTGCGCCTCCATCACCTCACGGCGCACGGCATCTTCATCAGTGTAATCGCCAGCGCGAGTTTCCTTCATCGCAGCCAAGCGGTTGCGGCGAATGTGGATCAGGCGATCAGCGCTAATCAGCAAGCCGACAACGAGCGGCCGCTTTTCTGCGAACAGCTCAGGCGGCAGCGGCACGCCAGGCACCATCGGTACATTGGCGGCTTTCACACCGCGGTGCGCAAGATAAACACTGGTCGGCGTTTTCGAGGTGCGGCTAACACCGACGAGAATAACGTCCGCATCGGCAAGCTCGATCGCCTGTTGACCGTCATCGTGGTACATAGCGAAATCAAGCGCATCGATACGCTTGAAGTATTCCGCGTTCAGCTTTCGCGCCGCCCCTACTCTGTGGTTCAGTTCCTGGCCGAGATAGCGCGAGGTTACATCCAGCACCGGATCGAGGACCGCAACGCAAGGCATGTTCAACCTCGTGCAGGCGTCCTCCAGCATCGCGCGATGCTCAAGATTCGAGAGTGTGAACATGACAACGCCTGGCGCCTCTTCGATCTCCCGAATCACTCGCTCAAGCTGACGTGCCGAGCGCACCAGGAAGTAGGAGTGCTCGACCGGCAGGATGTTGTCGAACTGGGCGCAGGTCGCCCGCATGACCCCGGCCAGCGTCTCGCCGGTCGAATCCGACACCAGGTGGACGTTGAAGTAGATGGCGAGGCGTTCACGCATTGGGCTCACATATCAGCCTTGGAGGACGTGTGGACAAGTTGTTGGTTGTGGAGCCCGAGCGGATGGGTTTCACCCGGAACCAGGGCTCGACACCGGTTTTGGCCCCTTCCATGAGCGATTCCTCCCAGGGCTTTCCACACTGCCCCTTCGGTAGCGACAAGGAATCGCTCCCCCGCCCTCTCGACAACAAAGCTCGTATCGCCAACAGCTTCCGTCCTGGCGCCGGCAGGGACAAGTTTGGGGATTGCCTGTGAACAAAGAAATTGTCCCGGTTTGCTGATCGCTACAACAACGAGTCCCCATTAACCTCGATTCAGATTTTTAGTTTTGGAAGGAAGCCATGGCCGACCCGGAAAGCCTCCCGGCTCTCTTGCGTGTTCTGAACGGAGAGCGGGTCGATCCCCCTCCGATCTGGATCATGCGTCAGGCAGGCCGCTATCTGCCCGAGTATCGGGAACTGCGGACTCGGTCTAAGAGCTTTCTCGACTTCTGCTATTCGCCCGCTCTGGCCACTGAAGCGGTCATGCAGCCGCTCCGCCGTTTCCCGCTCGACGCGGCAATTCTCTTCTCTGACATCTTGGTGGTCCCCGATGCCCTTGGTCAGAAGGTTTGGTTCGTAGAGGGCGAAGGCCCTCGGCTAACGCCGCTCTTGGGTGAGACCAACTGGCAGCTCGGTGATCCGGAGAAAGCCATTCAGAGGCTCGCGCCCGTTTATGAGGCGGTCGAGCGGATCAAGGCGAACCTTGAACCGGGAGTCGCGCTGATTGGCTTTGCCGGCGGGCCTTGGACCGTTGCGACGTACATGTTGCAGGGCCGTGGCGGCGAAAAGGATGAAGCGCGCCGCGCCGTTTACGAGCGCCCGGAAGATGTCGATGCGTTGATCAATGTGTTGGTTGAGACCACGGCGCAGCATCTGGCGGCGCAAGTAAAAGCCGGCGCTGATTGCCTGCAGATTTTCGAGAGCTGGGCCGAAGGCCTCCCCCCGTCAGTGTTTCAGCGCGTGATTATTCAGCCGACACGCCGCTTGATCGAGCGCCTGCGGGCGCTTGGCGTGACCGTGCCGATCGTCGGTTTTCCGCGCGGTGCTGGCGCGCAGATTGGTGCTTACGCTAACGAAACTGGCATCAATGCGTTGGGCGTTGATACGCAAACCACCGCTGACTTTGCGTTTGAGGTCGCGCCGGAAGGCATGGCCTTGCAAGGCAATCTTGATCCGCAGACTTTGGTGGTCGGTGGCAATGCACTAGAGCATGCGGCGCGCGAAGTGTTGATCGCGTTCAAAAGCGCACCGCACATTTTCAATCTTGGTCACGGCATTACGCCGCAAGCGACGCCGGAAAATCTCGCGCATCTCGTGCGCGTCGTTAAGGGCGGCGTATGAGCGCTGTCCCGCTGCAGGCAGCGTCCAATCCAGATATCGAAGAAGGACCCGGCTTGCGCATAATGACGTCACGCCGTGTGGCGATCATTCTGTTCAATCTAGGTGGGCCGGACAAACAGGAAGCGGTGCGCCCGTTTCTGTTCAATCTCTTCAACGATAAAGCGATCATCGCCGCGCCACAGCCAATACGGTTTTTGATTGCCCAGCTAATTTCCCGCACGCGCGAGAAATTGGCGAAGGCGAATTACGCACTTATGGGCGGCGGCTCGCCAATTCTGCCTGAAACGTTGAAACAAGCCGAAGCGCTTGAAACGGAGATCACAAAGCGCGTCAGCAACGTGACCTTCAAATGCTTCCCGGCCATGCGCTATTGGAAGCCATTCGTGAAAGACGCCGCCAGATCCGCTGAAGCGTGGGGCGCGACGGATGTTATCTTGCTGCCGCTCTATCCGCAGTTTTCGAGCACAACGACGGCTTCTTCCCTCAAGGCATGGGGTCAGGTGAGCAGGCTCCCCGCCTCTACCATTTGTTGTTACCCCGCCGGCGCTTCATTCGCGCAAGCGCATGCCGACGCTATCATTGAGACTTGGCGCAACGGCGGCTCACCAGCGCAGCCGCGCGTATTGTTTTCGGCTCATGGCTTGCCACAGCGCGTTATCGATCAGGGCGATCCCTACCAGTGGCAAGTTGAGCAAGGCGCTGCGGCCGTTGCCCGGCTCCTGCCCCAAGATTGGCAGACCGAGATTTGCTATCAATCGCGTGTTGGGCCGTTGAAGTGGATCGGCCCCTCTACTGAAGAGGCGATCCATGCGGCGGCCAAGGACGGCGTGGGCGTGATCGTCTCACCGATCGCGTTTGTGTCCGAGCACGTCGAAACACTGGTCGAGCTCGACATTGAGTACGCGCAACTCGCCCGTGAATTGAGCCTGCCATACTATCTCCGCGCGCCGGCTCCTGGCGCCGCGCCGCGTTTCATCGACACGCTGGCCAGTTTGGCCGAGCGCGCGCTTGCCGCGCCGGGTAAGACACAGTCCGAATCCGGGGCTAGACTTTGCCCTGCACAATGGGGTCTCTGCCCGAACAGGGCGTGATGGGGTAAGGTGGGTCATGGAACACGTGATCGGGTATGATCTCGCGCGGGGTCTGCACATCATCGCCGTGATCGCGTGGATCTCCGGCCTGCTGATGATGCCGCGGTTTTACGCCTACATCACCGCCTCCCAGCCGGGCGGCGAGCTTGAAGCGACGATGCTCAAAGCCGCCCGCAACTTGCGTATGATCATCCTGACGCCGAGCTTCATCCTCACCTGGGCGTTCGGCCTCTTCCTCTTCGCCACCTACGTCACCGGTGACTGGAACCGGCCGCTTGGGGAAATTCTGGTCGCGGTGCCGCATTGGTTTTGGGGAAAACTCATCCTAGTGCTGGGCTTGAGCGGCTACCAGGGCTTCCTATCTAGTGCGGGCAAGCAGCTGGCCGCCGGGCAGCGCAAGCATACCGAAAAGTTCTGGCGGCTGATGAGCGAAGTGCCGTTCCTGGTGGCGATTGCCGCCGTGCTGTTGGCGACACTAGAACCCTGAACCCACGGGCGCCGGTTAAGCTCCGCTTGACGCTTTCGGCGCTATGTGGTGTCCATGCGGCTAAGCGTGCTTTCCCAAAGCGCGCGTGCGACGGCGGCGCCGCAAATCTTCCCATCCGCCGAACTTTCCTTCCATCAGACGGCCCTGCCCGCGCGGACCCGCGCCTGGCGTCCGTCCCCCCGAGAAGACCATGACTGAAACACAAGCTATCGAAGAGCTCACCTCGCTTACGCTGCAGGAGCTCAAGCGCAAAACCCCGGCTGAAATCCTCGCCCTCGCGGAATCGCTTGAGATCGAAGGCGCCAACACACTCCGCACTCAGGACATGCTGTTCTCGATCCTGAAATCCGTCGCCGAGCGCGGCGTCGAGATCGGCGGCGCGGGTGTCGTTGAAATCCTATCAGACGGCTTCGGCTTTCTACGCTCGCCGCAATCGAGCTATCTGCCTGGCCCGGATGACATCTACGTCTCGCCGCAACAGATCCGGAAGTTCGGCCTCCGCACTGGCGACACGGTCGAAGGCCAGATCAAAGCGCCAAAGGACGGCGAACGCTATTTCGCACTGACGAAGGTGAACTCGGTCAATTTCGAAGACCCGGACAAGGTCCGGCACAAGGTCCACTTCGACAACCTGACACCGCTTTACCCGACCGAGCGCCTGAAGATGGAGCTCGACGATCCGACCATCAAAGACAAAACCGGCCGCATCATCGACATCGTCGCGCCGATCGGCAAAGGCCAGCGCTCACTCATCGTCGCGCAGCCCCGCACGGGTAAAACCGTCATCCTGCAAAACATCGCCAAGGCGATCGAAGCCAACCACCCCGAAGTGTTCTTGATCGTGCTGCTGATCGACGAACGCCCGGAAGAAGTCACCGACATGCGCCGCACCGTGAAGGGCGAGGTGATCTCCTCCACCTTCGACGAGCCGGCCACGCGCCACGTCGCTGTCGCAGAAATGGTGATCGAGAAGGCCAAGCGCCTCGCGGAGCACGGCAAGGATGTCGTCATCCTGCTCGATTCCGTCACCCGCCTCGGCCGCGCCTACAACACCGTTGTGCCCTCGTCGGGCAAAGTGCTGACCGGCGGTGTTGACGCCAACGCCCTGCAGCGTCCGAAGCGCTTTTTCGGCGCCGCGCGGAATATTGAAGAAGGCGGCTCGCTCACCATCATCGCGACGGCCCTCATCGATACCGGCTCGCGCATGGACGAAGTCATCTTCGAAGAGTTCAAGGGTACGGGTAACAGCGAACTTCAGCTCGATCGCAAAGTCGCTGACCGCCGCATCTTCCCGGCTATCGACGTGCTCAAGTCCGGCACGCGCAAGGATGATCTCATCACGCCGAAGGAGCACCTGCAGAAGATGTACGTTCTGCGCCGCATCCTCTCGCCGATGGGCACGCAAGACGCGATCGAATTCCTGCTCGATAAGCTCAAGGGCTCGAAGAACAACGACGATTTCTTCCAGTCAATGAACACTTAGGCTTTGGCGAAATCGTTGAGTTCAAGAGGCGCGGCGCAAGTCGCGCCTCTTTTGTTTTTGCCGCTTGGCGCTAGTGTCTCCGCGAAACGGAGAAACGCCCATGCTCAAAATCTATCACTCGCAAGGCGCGCGCTCGTTGCGCGTCCTTTGGCTCTGCGAAGAGATGGGTGTGCCGTATGAAACGGCGGAAGCATCGTTCTTCAAACCGAGCGACGAGTTCAAAACCATCAACCCGCTGCGCACCGTGCCGGCGATGCAAGATGGCGATGTCAGCATGATCGAGTCCGTCGCCATGATGATTTACATCATGTCGAAGTACGGCCCGACCGATCTGGAAGTGAAACCGAACGAGCCGGGCTACGCGGATTATCTGCAGTATTTGATGTTCGGCGAAGCAGGGCTCGCAGCTTACGGCAACCCCCTCGTCGCCACGCGCTTCATGGCGCCTGACGATCAGAAGCAAAACTTCACGGCGGGCTATTTGAAGAACGCGATCTTGAAGCGCCTCGAGTTTGTCGGCCAACGCCTCAACGGCAAACCGTACGTGGCCGCCGATCGATTCACCGCCGCCGATATCTCTGTTGCGTACATCGCCACAGGCGCAAAGTTCGCCGCGATCGAGGACGAGATTCCGGCGAGCGTGAAGAGCTATATCGAGAACCTGTGGCAGCGCCCTGCCTATCTGCGCGCATCGGCAGTGAAGTAGCTACGGGATCAAAACCAAGCTGCCCGTAGTTTTCCGCGCTTCCAAATCACGATGCGCTTGCGATGCATCTGAGAGCGCATAGCGCGTCGGCGCCGCGATCTTCACCGCTCCCTTCTCGATGACAGCGAACAGATCGGCTGATGTTTCGTCCAATTGCTCGACTGTTGCGGTGTAGTTGAACATCGTTGGCCGGGTGAGAAACAGCGATCCGCGCTGCGCAAGCGCAAGCGGATTGATATCGGGCGGCGGACCGGACGCATTGCCGAACGCAACCATCATACCGAGCGGACGCAAGCTATCGAGCGATGCGATGAAAGTGTCCTTGCCAACGCTATCGTACACGACGTGCGCGCCAACGCTGGTGATCTCGCGCACACGTTTTGCAACGTCGTCGCGGCCGGGAATGATCGTGTGATCTGCGCCGAGCGATTTGGCGATCGCGGCTTTCTCGTCGTTGCCTACAACAGCGATCACGTTCGCGCCGAGATGCTTTGCCCATTGCACCGCGATCTGACCGACGCCACCCGCAGCTGCGTGAACCACGACATCGTGCCCGCGTTCCACGCGAAACGTCTTACGCAATAGGAAACGCGCAGTCATGCCTTTGAGCAAGGAGGCCGCTGCGATGTCGAACGGAATCGCGTCTGGCAACTTCACGGCCTGCGTTTGCTTCACGACATGCGCTTCTGCGTAAGCGCCGATCGGCCCATTTGCGTAGACAATGCGATCGCCGACACTGAAGCGTGTAACGCCGTCACCGATCGCTTCAACGATACCGGCAGCTTCCAAGCCCAAGCCGTTCGGGAGCGCGCTCTTGTAGAGCCCGGTGCGGTGATAGACGTCGATGAAGTTCACACCGATCGCGTGGTTGCGCACGAGCACCTCGCCAAGGCCTGGCTCGCGCTCTGCAATATCGGTGAGGGCGATAACATCCGGCCCGCCATTGGCTTCGATGCGGATAGCTTTCATGCGCGGCGCTCCATAATGCGTCTCGGTGTAGTATCGCCGGCCCGCTAAATCATCGCGCGGTGAGGCACTGCAGCGCCGCAAAGCCCTCTTCGCCATCGGCGCCATCAATCTCGCGGAACGCCGCCAGCGTGTCGTTCACGGCAACGCCCGCGATCCCTGCGTGGGCCGCGCCGGCGAAATCATCACCCCGGCTGAACATGCCCACCCGTGCTTCAACGCCTTGCGCGGCCAATGCCTCGACCAGGTCTTCGCTGAACTGCTCGTCGCCAAGCCACGCTACAATGCGGCTGAGCTCAACCCCGCGGCGCTCCAGCGTATCGAGATCGCGCTCATCTCGGATCGTAGTGTAGATTATGGCCCCAGGCGCGACGCGTGCGAGCCTGGACGCGCCATCGACGCTGTAGGTGATGAAGATCACCCGATCCATCGCGCTGGCCTCCTCGACTTCCCGTGCGACGTCTTCGTACGAAACGCCCCGCTTCACATCGAGTTCAAGCACCGTGCGCCCTTCGGCCCAATCCAGCGCGTCGCGCAATGACGGCGGATGCGCGTCCAGCACGTTGCCATCGTCATCACGCAAGCTCAGCGCCCGAAACTGCGCCAGCGTGAGCGCCGATACGTTGCCCGATCCATTGGTCGTGCGATCCACCGTATCGTCGTGCATCAGCACCAAATGGCCATCGTGCGTGCGTGATACGTCCACCTCTAGAAACGCCGGCGCTTGCGCCAGCGTCGACTCAAATGTCGCGATGGCGTTCTCGGCCAAGCCGTCGCCATCGCCGCCGCGATGCGCAGAGACGAACGTCGCCCCGCGCTCACGCACGCAATCGAAGAACGCTGGCAGATTGGCAGGCGCGAACGTCTGAGACGCGCCGGGACGACCGCCGCCAACATCTAGCATGGCGTCGTCTGCCGCGGCGCCGCACGCTGCCAGCGCCAAGGTGGCGGCGGCGATCAGCGCCCGTTTCAAGCCAGGTGCTCGTTGAAAAAGTTGATGGTCGCGCTGTCAGCGAGTTGCGTTCCGGCGCGATCGTAGTGCTTGCCGCCTTCGCGCGTGAACGCGTGATCGAGGCCCGCATACTCGTGGACCGTTACAAGCGGATTGGGCTTCAACGTCTCGCGGATCGTGTCCAGCGCTTCCCTTGGAATGAAGCTGTCTTCTAGCGGGTTATGCAGCATCACCGGCTTCTTGATGCCGCCTGCTTCACCAAGCGCGGTGTGGATGCCGCCGCCGTGGTAGGCCACCGTCGCGTCCGTATCCGTCCGGCACGCCGCCAGGAACGCAATGTAGCCGCCCATGCAATAGCCCATGACGCCGGCCTTGCTGGCGTCCTGCGTCAGCGCCCACGCGAGCGTCGCGGCCACGTCCTTGACGCTCGCGTTCTTGTCGAGCTGGTTCATGTAGTCGAGCGCCTGCTTCCACTCGGCTTCGCTCTGGTCGGTCAGATCGATGCCCGGCTTGATCCGCCAGAAGAGATCCGGCGCGACAGCCAGAAAGCCCTCGCGCGCCAACCAGTCGGCCTTGCCGCGCATCACCGCGTTGACGCCGAAAATCTCCTGCACGACGACGACCGCGCCTTTCGGCGCGCCGCTGGGCCTGGCCACATAGGCTTTGAAGGCGCCATCGGGGCCGCTGATCTCTACCCATTCACCCATCGTCGTCTCCCTGTCTCTTGCGGCCTGGGCGCGTTATAGACGCCGTAAGCCGACTAACGCGAAGGGATTTGGAGCCATGAAGTTCACCGTCAACGTCGAATGCTCGCCGGAGGAAGCGCGCCGCTTCATGGGTCTGCCGGATGTCACGCCGATCAACGAGGCTTTGGTTGCCGAAATGGGCAAGCGCATGGAAGCCAACCTCAAGCTGATGAGCGGCGAAAACATGATGAGCTCGTGGATGAGTGTCGGCACCCAGGCGCAGGACGCCTTCGTGAAGCTGATGACCTCCGGCGCCACCGCCGCCGCGGCTTCACGTGAAAAGCCCTAAGCGCGCCTTAGCTCATTTCACATGAAACCGGACACCATCGTCGCGCTCGCGTCGGGCGCCGGCCGCGCCGGCGTTGCTGTGATCCGGCTGAGCGGGCCCGACGCAGGCGCGACGTTGAAGGCGCTAACTGCCCGCGACCTGCCCAAGCCGCGCATGGCGACCCGCGAAGCCTTTTGTGATCCACGCACCGGCGTTTCGCTCGACGACGGCCTGGCGCTCTGGTTTCCCGGGCCGCACAGTTTCACTGGCGAAGACATCGCCGAACTCCAGATTCATGGCGGCGCGGCTGTTATCGCCGCCATCATCGACGCGTGCCTCAGCCAGCCGGGCGTCCGTGTCGCCGAGCCCGGCGAATACACCTGCCGCGCCTTTGAGAATGGCAAGCTCGACCTGGCGGAGGCCGAGGGCCTTGCCGACCTCGTGGACGCCGAGACCGAGGGCCAACGACGCCAGGCGCTTCGGCAGCGGCGCGGGGCTCTGAGCGCGGTCTATGAAGGCTGGCGGAGCAAGCTGATCGAGGCGGCAGCTCTGATCGAAGCTGAGATCGATTTCCCGGACGAGGACCTGCCGGGCGCCCTCGCGCAGCGCGCCGCACCGATCCTGCAAGCGCTGGCCGACGACATGGGCCGGCACCTGGATGATAGCCACCGCGGCGAGCGCATCCGCGACGGCTTCCGCATCGCCATTATCGGCCCGCCCAACGCCGGCAAATCGAGCCTGCTGAACGCGCTAGCCCAGCGCGAAGCCGCGATCGTGAGCGACATCCCAGGCACGACGCGCGACGTGGTCGAGGTGCGCTTAGTCCTGGCCGGCTTCCCAGTCTGGATTGCCGACACGGCGGGCCTCCGCGAGGCCGCGGACGCGATCGAGGCCGAGGGCGTGCGCCGGGCGCTGAAGCGGGCCGAGGAGGCTGATCTGCGCATTGCCGTCGTCGAGATCGGCCATGACGTCCCGCCGGAGCTCGAAGCCGCCATCCGCGATGGCGACCTGCTCGTCCGCTCGAAGGCCGATCGGGTCGCCGCGCACTCGTCTGGTGAGATGCTGGAAGTCTCGGCGCTGACCGGGATCGGTTTGAAGCTCCTGCACACCCAAATCGAAGAGCGGGTCGCCGAAGCCCTCGGCCGCGAAGAGGCGCCGGTGCTGACGCGGGCGCGGCATCGGCGTCTGGTGGAAGAGGCGCGGGCGGCGTTGCTGCGCGCGATCCCGGCGCTCGATCTTGGGCCTGAATTGGCCGCCGAGGATGTGCGCGTCGCCGCTGATCAGATTGGGCGTTTGACGGGGCGCATCGATGTCGAGGATTTGCTCGGCGAGATCTTTTCGAGCTTCTGCATCGGCAAATAGAGCCATTCGAAAATCCGCATGGAATGGGCGGTTTCACGCGAAACTGGTGAATTGAAATTAGCGGGTTGCACGTGAAGCGCATCGCTTGGACGAGCGCCTTGAGACGCGCATCTCGGCCGCCGACGCGCGGGCCTAAAGGTGCGCGGTCCAAGTGCAGTGACGCCGCTCCGCGCCTCCTATATGAAGCGCGACAGATCATGAGCTCAGCGCACTCCTTCAACGTCATCGTCATCGGCGGCGGCCACGCTGGCTGCGAAGCCGCGGCGGCCGCAGCGCGACTTGGCGCGCGGACGCTGCTGCTGACCCATAAGCTTGAGACCATCGGCGAGATGAGCTGCAACCCGGCCATTGGCGGCCTGGGCAAGGGGCACCTCGTCCGCGAGATCGACGCGCTCGATGGCGTCATGGGCCGGGTGGCCGACGCCGCCGGCATTCAGTTTCGGCTGCTCAATCGCTCAAAGGGCCCAGCCGTCCGCGGCCCCCGCGCCCAGTCCGACCGCAAGCTCTATCGCCAGGCCATGCAAGCGGCGCTGGCCGAGCAGGCGGGCTTGATGATTGAGGCGGCAGCGGTGGAGGACCTCGTAGTGGCCGACGGCGCCGTGGTCGGCGTCACCACCGCGGATGGCCGCGAGTTCCGCGCGCCTCGCATCGTCCTCACCACGGGCACCTTCCTGAAGGGCGTGATCCATATCGGCGATAAGCGCATCCCCGCGGGCCGTCACGGCGAGGCGCCGGCGATTGGGCTCTCGGATCGCTTATACGGCGCGGGTTTCGCGATGGGGCGGCTGAAGACCGGGACGCCGGCGCGGCTCCAATCGAGCACCATCGATTGGGCCGCGCTGGAGAAGCAATACGGCGATGACGAGCCCTCGCCATTCTCATTCCTGACAACGCGCATCATCAACGAGCAGGTGGCTTGCGGCGTCACTTACACGAATGCCGAAACGCACCGCATCATCGAAGAATCGCTGTCGAAGAGCGCCGTGTACTCCGGCGCGATCAGCGGCCGTGGCCCGCGCTATTGCCCGTCGATCGAAGACAAGGTCGTGCGCTTTGCAGACAAGTCCGCGCACCAGATTTTCTTGGAGCCCGAGGGGCTGGACGACGACACCGTCTATCCGAACGGCATCAGCACCTCGCTGCCTGAGGATGTGCAGGAGCGCTTCATCCGAACCATCGCCGGGCTCGAGAACGTCGTTATCAAACGCCACGCCTACGCGATCGAGTACGACTACGTCGATCCGCGCGAACTGATGCCGACGCTGGAGACCAAGCGCATTCGCGGGCTCTACCTCGCCGGTCAGATTAACGGCACTACCGGTTATGAAGAAGCGGCGGCGCAAGGCTTGGTCGCTGGCCTCAACGCAGCGCGCGCGGCGTCAGGAGCAGGGCCGTTCGAGGTGACGCGCGCCGAAGGCTATATCGGCGTGATGATCGATGACCTTGTCACGCGCGGCGTCACCGAGCCCTATCGCATGTTCACTTCGCGCGCCGAGTATCGCTTGAGCTTGCGTGCGGACAACGCCGATCAGCGGCTCACGCCGAAGGGCATCGAGCTAGGCTGCGTGGGCGCCACGCGAAACGCCGCTTTTGCAGCTAAAATGGGCGAAATCGACACCGCCCGCCAAATGGCGCGCGCGCTCAGTTTGACGCCGCAGCAAGCCGAAGCGCATGGGCTCAAAGTCAATCAGGACGGCGTGCGCCGTGATGCGATGGCGTTGCTGGCATATCCGTCGATCCGCTTCGATCAGCTCGCCGGCATCTGGCCCGAGCTTCGTTCGCTCAGCCCGCAAGCGCGTGAGCAGATCGAGATCGACGCGATGTACTCCGGTTATCTCGAACGCCAGGCGCTCGATGTAGAAGCCTTCAAGCGCGACGAGGATTTGCGGCTTTCGCCAGATCTCGATTACGCCAGCGTCGGCGGTCTTTCGAACGAAGTGCGCGAGAAGCTCATTGCCGCTCGGCCGGTGACGCTTGGCCAGGCGTCGCGCATTGAAGGGGTGACACCCGGTGCGCTCACAGCGTTGCTGGCGCACGTGAAACGCGAACAGAGGAAGCGAGCATGAAGCCCACACGCGATACGCTTCTCATCATCGCGGCGCCGTTCGAAGATGCGGCGCTGGACGGCACATGGTTCTGCGTCGATTGCGCGACTATGGAGGGCGCCTTGCTCGCCAACCCGCACTGGGCGTCGCGCATCGATGTGCGCCGGAGTGGGTTCCCGCGGCCGCGCCAGGACATCATCGCGATGATTGGTGAGGCCAACCAATCCATGCCGGTCCTGGTGCTTGCGAGCCGCTCGACGCCGCCGACGGACGCAAAGGAGTTCGAGGGCGTGTTCTTCCTCGATCAGCCCAAGTCGATCACCCGCTACCTCGTTGCCGCCTACGGCGGAGCAGGGCCGCATCCGTGACCACGTACGGCCCCAAGGAGTTCCAGCGAGACCTGGGTTTCGCCGTTCCCCGTGAAACAATCGCCCGCCTGGAGACCCACCTTCGCCTGCTGGGCGAGTGGTCCGAGCGGATGAATCTGGTCGGCCCCAAGGAGCTAGAGCTTTTCTGGTCACGCCATGCGCTGGATAGCGCCCAGCTCATCAAACTCGCCCCAGAGGCGAAATCGTGGGTCGACCTCGGTTCCGGAGCTGGGTTCCCGGCGCTCGTGATTGCCGCCTTTATCGCCGATCAGCCCGGCGCCTCGGTGCATCTGGTTGAATCCACCGGCAAAAAGGCTGCATTCCTGCGCGCGGTAGGCGAGGCCGCCGGGCTGCCGATCAAGGTTTTCAACCAGCGGATTGAGGACTTCGGCGCCGGCGAGGGCTCGTATGACGTGGTTACCGCCCGTGCTTTGGCTCCCTTGAACCGACTCATCCCCTATGCGAAGCCGATTCTAGATCGCGGCGCGCAAGGTCTCTTCCATAAAGGCGCTGACTTAGACGCCGAGCTGGCCGCCGCGAACAACGTCCTGAATGGTGGGGCGTCAGGTATCCGATATCGGGCAGACGTGCTGGAGAGCCTCAGCGATCCGCGCGGCCGCATTGTTCGCATAACAAAGGCCGCGCGCTCCTGAGCCTCCGAAAAGGAGACGGGGACATGCGTGCTTTGGCGATCGCCAACCAGAAGGGTGGCGTAGGCAAGACCACCACCGCCATCAATCTCGGGACCGCTCTGGCGGCTGCCGGGAAGGGCGTGCTGATCTTCGACACCGATCCGCAAGGCAATGCCTCGACCGGTCTCGACATCCATCCGCATGATCGCACGGTCACGAGCTATGATGTGCTTGTCGGCCAGCTGCCGTTGGCGAAAGCGATCCTGCCGACCAAGGTGCCGAACCTTTACATCACGCCTGGCGACGCGCGGCTCTCCGGCGTCGAAGGCGAATTGATGGGCGAAGCGCAGCCGCAGTTTTTTCTGCGCAACGCGTTCGATAAATTCCGCGCGGAATCGCAGCTCGGCATCGATTACATCCTGATCGATTGCCCGCCGTCCTTGAACGTTTTGACGGTGAATGCGCTCACCGCATCTGATGGCGTGCTCGTGCCGTTGCAAACAGAATACTTCGCGCTCGAAGGCCTCGCGCAGCTGATCGCCACGATCAACGCGGTGAAGGTGAACTTGAACCCGGCGCTCGAAATCCAAGGCGTCGTGCTCACCATGTACGACAAGCGCACCACGCTTTCTGAGCAAGTGGCGCAAGAGGTGAGGGCGCACTTCCCGGACAAAGTTTATGAGACAGTGATCCCGCGCAACGTGCGCATCAGCGAGGCGCCGAGTCATGGCCTGCCCGCGATTATCTACGATCAGAACGCCACGGGCAGCAAAGCCTACATCAAGCTTGCGAAAGAGCTGATCGAACGCGAGCGAATGTTGGCTGCAGCGTAGCAAACACTCGGAAATTTTTACCGGTGGGCAAGGTTTGCCCATCAAATTGTTAAGCATACCGAATCGGGTCGGGTGCAGGAGACGGGTACGATGAGCGAGATTGCGAGACCACGAGGACTTGGACGCGGCCTCTCGGCTCTGCTCGGTGAACCCGTGCGCACCGAAGCGCCGCGCCCTGCATTTGGTCAAGCGCAGCCGGAGCGCGCGCCGATCGAGCCGCCGCGCAATGTGTTCGAATTGCCGATCACCAACGCGCAGCAGCCGCAAGCAGTCGCGCCGGAGCCGGTTGCGCCGGTCGTAAGCGAACCCGTCGCGCCGCCGGTTGCGGTTGCGCCGGTGACTGAAGCGAGTGCGCCTGCCCAGGTCGGCAGCGATGTCGGCCCGCGGTCGATCCCGATCGACCTGGTGCAACGCAACCCGCAGCAGCCGCGCAAACATTTCGACGAAGCCGATCTCAGCGAGCTTGCGAGCTCGATCAAAACGCATGGTGTGCTGCAGCCGATCCTGGTGCGCCCGATTGCGGATGGCCGTTTCGAGATCGTCGCGGGCGAGCGCCGTTGGCGCGCGGCGCAACGCGCTGGCTTGCACACTATCCCGGCTGTGATCCGCGAACTCAACGAAGTTGAAGTGCTCGAGATCGCTATCGTTGAAAACGTTCAACGCGCCGACCTCAACCCGATCGAAGAAGCGCAAGGCTTCCAAGCTTTGATCGATCGCTTTGGGCGTACGCAAGAAGAGATCGCCGACGCCGTCGGCAAGTCGCGGCCGCACATTGCGAACATGCTGCGCCTGCTGAAGCTGCCGGAAGATCTGCAAGAGATGGTGCGTGATGGGCGGCTTTCGTCCGGCCATGCGCGTGCAATTTTGACTTCGCCTGATCCGCGCGGCTTGGCGCAAAAGGCCATCAGCGAAGGTCTGAACGTCCGGGAAGTCGAGCGCCTGGCTCAAGTTGCGAAGGACGAAAAGCACGGCCCGCGCGCTTCCGTCGTGGCAGCTGAGGCAAAGAACGCCGACACGCGTGCGCTGGAGCAATCGATCTCGAACGCGCTCGGGCTCGAAGTCACGATCAGCGACAAGAACGGCGCCGGCGAAGTGAAGATCGCCTACAAGTCGCTCGAACAGCTTGACGACGTGATCCGCCGTTTGCGCGGCGGGTTCTGATCGACGCGCGGGTGACGCGCTCGGCATGAGCGCGTACGCTCGCGGCGCATGAACAGTATCTACGCTTCGCTCGGCACGACAGTGTTCGAGACGATGTCGCGGCTCGCGGCCGAGAAGGGCGCGGTCAATCTCGGGCAGGGGTTTCCCGAGGAAGATGGCCCACGCGATATTCTTGAAGCTGCCGCGCGCGCGACGCTCGAAGGCCCAAACCAGTATCCGCCGATGCGCGGACTGCCGGCGCTGCGTGAAGCAGTGGCCACGCATTATATGGAACACCAGCAGATCGAGCTCGATTGGCAGCGCGAGGTGACAATCACTTCTGGCGCGACGGAAGCCATCGCTGCGGCGCTGCTCGCTTTCCTCGAGCCGGGCGACGAGGTGGTGCTGTTTGAGCCGATGTATGACGCGTATCTGCCGATGGTGCGAAGGGCAGGAGGCGTGCCGCGGATCGTGCGTTTGCAGCCGCGGCATTGGCGGATTGAGCGAGAAGCTTTGGCGGCGGTGTTCACGGACAAGACGCGCGTCGTCGTCATTAACACGCCGCACAATCCGTGCGCTTCGGTCATGACGCGCGGCGAGCTTGAGCTAATCGCGGAATTTTGCCGCGGGCATGATGCGATCTGCGTCAGCGATGAAGTTTGGGAGCATGTGACCTTTGATGGTGTGCAGCACGTGTCGATGCTGGAGGTGCTGCGCGATCGCACTTTGAAGATTGGCTCCGCCGGCAAGATGTTCTCGCTCACCGGTTGGAAAGTTGGCTTCGCGTGCGGCGCGCCGGCGCTGACCGAGCAATTCGCCAAGGCGCACCAGTTTCTCACATTCACAACTCCTCCAAATTTGCAGCGCGCTGTCACTTATGCACTCGGCAAGGAGCGCGATTATTTCGACGACATGCGCGCCAGCTTTCAGCGGTCGCGCGATCGGCTGGTTAGCGCGCTAACCGCCGGAGGCTTCGTCACGTTGCCGGCGCGGGGGGCATACTTCGTCAGCATCGATCTCACAGTTTCCGGGATCGCCATGTCCGACGTCGACTTCGCCCGCCACGCTATCGAACATGGTGTAGCGACGATCCCACTCTCTGGTTTTTATGCTGAGAATGGGCCGCGCAACCTCGTTCGACTCTGTTTCGCCAAGCGCGATGAAACGCTCGATCGCGGCGCGGAGGCGCTGATCCGCGCCAAACGTTCAGCGTAGCACCCGCGCCGCATCGACCACCTCCACGTCGGTCATCATGCTGAGATACGCATCGAACCAAGGTTTGTGGGCCGAGCCGGTGATCACCAACACGCGGGTGCCAGGGTGTGCTGCGATGGCTTCGCGGATGTTTGCGACTTGGCGCAGATTGCGCGTTTCCCACTCGGCAACACGTGTGCGCCCCACCTGGTTGGGGCTGGGGCGGCGGATCATCGACAGCCATTGCGCATCGGAATCGGTGCGCCCCGCGGCAGGGGTGTTGAGAAAGCGGTAGGTGGCGAGCGCTTGCTGCGGCGTGGTGAGATTGTTGCCGGCTTCGCGCAGCGGGCGGAAGCGCTCGTCGGCCATGAGCTCAGCCATCCAAGGCTCCTGCACGAAGGCTTCGAGGTCAGCCATGCGGGACATAAGCACGTCATCACTGCCGTGATCGTCGATCGGGTAAAGGCGCTCCAAGCCGAGGCGCACGGCAAGGCGCGCGCCGACCATATGGTTCTCGTTCCGGCGCGTATCGTACTGCGCCATGTGCTCGACCATGAGCGCGCTGACGCCGTCCTCAGCGATGCGCTCAGCTGGCTCAAGCCGCCACCATTGCACGAGGGCGGAATTGGGATCGCCGGAGGCGACGAAGAGGGCGGCCAAGCGCCGGCGCTGGGCGGGGGTGGGGGTGGCGGGCCATGCCGCCAGGGTGCGGCGCACTTCCGCTTCCGCGTCAGGAAAGTCGAGCTGCAAGCCGTGGCGCACGGCGGCGGCCATGTTCATCACCCGGCCGCCGTAAGAGGTGGCGACCTCCGGATAAATTTCACGATAGCGCCAGAGCGCGTCGATGCTTTCGCCGGAGAGCGCTTCGATGGCGATGATGTCGGGACGAAAGGCGGCGAGGCGATCGAGCAGAGGTTCGAGCACTGCTGGATCGAAATCTTCTGGCGCGCCGCTTAGGTGCGGAGAGCCGAGAACGAGGACCTGTGTCGGCTCGCCGACGACGCGGTTTTGATAGCTGCGCGGATCGAAGCTTTGGGCAGCGGCGGGGGCGGTGGCGGCGGCAAGAAAAAGTGCGGCGGCGAGCAGTTGTTTCATGGCGTCTCTCTGGTGGCTCCTCCCAAGGGACGCACGCAGAGCTGTGATTGGATGCGGCCCGAAGGATTTTACGCCGGCCGAAACAGGGGGCGGATAGACAAAAAAGCGAAGGCCGCGGAGGGGGAGCAACCTCCGCGGCCTTCTCTGTTGGCCGCCCGTTAGGGCAGGTGGTGTCGTCGGGAGCTAGGCGACGATTTGGGCGGCTTGGTTCAGGGTCGCCATCGCCATGGGGGCGAACACGGCGCAGGCGACGATCAGGGCGTAAAGCTTGGTCATTGGGGTTTTGGCGAAACGATCTGGGGGTTGGCGCTTAGGCGACGATCAAGGCGGCCTGGTTCAACGTGGCGTAGGCCATGGGGGCCAGCAGCAGCGCCGCGAACAGGATCGAATAAAACTTGGTCATCTGGTTTGCTCCGTTTTTCGAAGCGCCATCGCTTCGATAAGCAAACCTACCCCCGGCCCTAGCTTGGCGATGTGACGGGAGTCACAGGCTCGTCGATCGGGCCGACCGGGTCTTTCTCGCCGCGCGAGACCACCTGCGCCACCACCAGATCGCCGGTGACGTTGAGCGTGGTGCGGCACATGTCGAGGAAGCGATCGACGCCGAGGATGAGGCCGATGCCTTCGGCCGGCACGCCGACCATGGCGAGGATCATCGCGATCACCGGCAGCGAGCCCGCCGGCACGCCGGCTGTGCCGATGCCGCCAAGGATGCACACCAGCATGACGATGACTTGCTGCTCGAGCGAGAGCGCGATGCCGAAGAATTGCGCCAGGAAGAGAACGGTGACGCCTTCGAAGAGGGCGGTGCCGTTCTGGTTGGCGGTGGCGCCGACGGTGAGCACAAAGCGCGAAATCTTCCGCGGCAGTTTGAGTTCGGTTTCGGCAGCGCGCAGCGAGATCGGCAGCGTCGCGTTAGAGGAGGCGGTCGAGAACGCGACCAGCATCGGATCGCGCACTTGGCTGAAGAAGGTGAGCGGGTTCTTGCCGCCGAAGATGGAAACGATCAGCGGATAGACGATGAACATGTGGATCGCCATGGCGCCGATGGCGACGCCGGCGAAGGCGGCGAGGCGGGCGAGCAAGTCCCAGCCGAACAGAGCGGCGAGGTTGAACATCAGGCAAGCGACGGCGATCGGCGCGAGTTGGATGACGAGCGTGAGCAGCTTCATCATCACTTCGAAGAGGCCGGTGATGGCGAGCTGCAGCTGATCGGCGGCTTTCGATTTCACCAGAACCAGGCCGACGCCGAAGAACACGGCGAATACCATGAGCGGCAAAATCTGGTTGTTGGCGGCGGCGCCGAAGACGTTGCGCGGCACCAGGTCGAGGAAGAACTGGCCGAGATTGACGCTGGCCGGCGCGCTTTCGACGATGCCGCGCGCGCCTTCGGCGTATTGGGCGAGGAGTTGTTGCGCCAGCGCCGGGTCGATGCCGTCGCCAGGCCGGAAGAGGTTGACGGCGCCGAGGCCGATGATCACGGCGATGGTGGAGATCACCACCGTCATCAGCAATGTTTTCCAGCCGACGCGGCCGAGCGATGAGAGATCGCCCATCTCGGAGACGCCAACGACGATGGCCGAGAACAAAAGCGGCAGCACCAGCATGAAGAGCAGGCCAAGGAAAATCTGACCGATCGGGCCGGTGACGTTGGTGGTGAGGTCTTGCACCCATTGCGTCTCGGGGCCGACGCTGAGATTGACCCAGAGCCCGGCGCCCAGGCCGACGGCGAAGCCAATCATCATCAGCACGTGGAGCGGTAAGCCGCCCTTCTTGGTCGCTTCCATGATGTTCCCCGCGCGCTGGTTCTTGTTGTGTGTGCTTGGCTAGCGGTGCGAGCCGGCGTGAGCAACTGGGGATTGGGAATTAGGGATTGGAGGCGCGCGTGTTTGCAGCGCGCGCGTGAGCGCCGCTGGTTCAGCTGGTTGCTCCCAAGTGGGAGAACGGGGCGCGTGCGCCGCGCAGAGTAGTCTCTAAGGGTTGCGCGCCCCGTGTTCCGATCGTTTTTCCCGGCTTGGGCCCGAGGAGTTGTAGAACGCTGACGATGGCCAGCTCGCCTCCTTTACGATGGGCGCGGGATTTATGTGCTTGCCGTTAGTCTGGCGCGCTCCCGCTTTCGCCACGGACCCGCCATCGGCGGATTCGCAACGCAGGGCTTAGCTCCATGCCCTTTTCGCCAGTGCCGCGGGCAAAGTGTCCGTCACCTTGGACTTTGCGGTTTCACTCCCCGCAAACAGAATCCCGCCGACCGTGTCACGCACCTTTCGAGTTTCGGACGTCTCTGAAAGCTCCCGTGTGCGGACGAAGCAATGATAGGCATGGTTTCAACTCGGTCGGATTGGTGCGGCGCTATCCTCCTAATTCTTCTGCGCGCTCCCTCGTCATTCCGGGGCAATGCGCAAGCATTGAGCCCGGAATGACGAGGGGGTTTGTGGTGTGCGCTGTTGCTTGCAGGTCGGAGCGCGCGGCTCCGCCGCGCATCGGCGCTTAAGGCTTGAGGCGCTTGCGCAAATGCGGCGCGGAGCGCCGCGCTCCAACCTGCCAGCGGCTGCGCAGATTGTTGGATAGGCGCAGCTCTCTCCAACAAAAGCGAAGGCCGCGGAGGGGGAGCTACCTCCGCGGCCTTGCTGTTGGGCCGCCCGTTTAGGGCAGGTGGTGTCGTCGGGAGCTAGGCGACGATTTGGGCGGCTTGGTTCATCGCGGCCAGTGCGACGGGGGCAAACACGGCGCAGGCGGCGAGGACGGCGTAGATTTTGGTCATTCGGTTTTGCTTTGGTTTGGACGTGTGCGTTGGCGCTTAGGCGACCATCTGCGCGGCTTGATTGAGCGTGGCGTACGCCATCGGGGCCAACAGGGCGGCCGCGAACAGAAGAGAATAAAACTTGGTCATTTGCTTTGCTCCACTTGCCGAAGCGCCATCGCTTCGATGAGTGAAGCTAACTCGGGGTGGGGTGGGCGGCTGTGACGGTGGTCACGCTGGCGCTGGACTGAGTCCCGATGGCGTGGTCTACGAATCTCTGGTTTGTCGTGGAGAAGGGGCCCACATGATCGCGGTGATTGAGCGTTGGCTTGAACCCAGCGACGCAATGAAAGCGCTCGTAGATCCACTCTTTCGGATACTTGTAAGCCTCATCTTTATCATCGGCGGCCTCGGACACTTCCGTCAGCACGAAATGATGCTTGAGCGCATGGAAGATTCGCCTTGGCGCGATGTTGTTCGCGTCATCGGCGATCCTTCGGTTCTGCTTTGGCTCTCGGGTGCGGCGTTCATCGTCGCCGGCATTACTCTCGCATTGGGCTTTCTCACCCGGGCGTCGGCTTTGGTGCTGTTTGTAACGCTCGTCCCTGTCACCATCGCCATTCATGTGGTGCCCGATCCGGAGCACGTCGGACCGTTGTTCAAGAATATTGCGATCCTCGGTGCGCTGTTGTTGATTTGGGCGCGTGGACCGGGGGCTTACGCGCTTGATCGGCGCGGAAGCTAGCGCGAAAACTCCAGCGCCATACGCAACTGCCCGTCTGCTGACGCATCGTCGAAGCCAGCTAGATAGCCTACCGAAAGCGTTGAGTGCCCGAAGCTGAACTCCGCGCGTGGCCCGAAATATGCCGCGTCGATTTCGGGTTCGCCGAAGAGTTCGGCGCCGAGGGCGAATGAGTCGGTGGCGTCCCACATGGCGCGGGCGGAATAGGCGGCTTCCCAATCGGCGCCGTCGGTTAGGGCGCGGCCGGTGATGAGATTGGCGCGCAGGGTGAGGTCGCCGATGTCGCGTTCGGCGAGGAGCTTGAACTCGACTTCGTCGTCATTGCCGTTGAGGCCGATCTTGTATTCGAACTGCACGCCGAGATGCACCGGCCAGTCGCGCGTGGCGGTGAGATCGAATTTGTTCTCGAAAGCGATCGAAGTGAGTTCGGCGTTTTCGTCGGCCGGCTGGGTGGCGCGCACGATGAGCGCGGCGTTCCAGAAATCGGTGAAACCGTGACCGGCTTGGGCGCGATATTGCCAGCGATCGTCGAGCGCGCCGCCATCGAAGGTCGCAGCGCGGACTTCGAATTTGGTGGCGCCTTCGCTGACGCTGGGGCCGGAGACGCTGGAGACGGCGCCTGGCTCAGCGTGTGCGACGCCGGTGAGGGCGCTGAGCGCGGCGGTGATCAGAAGCGGTGCGCGCATCAGTTTCCCACCAGTTTGGCGACGCCGCGATACGCGTCGGCGGCGATCAGTTCTTGCGGTGCGCCGGCGGTTTTGGAGCGCAGTTCGGCGCTCCAAAGGATGTCGAACGCGGCGTTGAGTTTTTTGCCGTTCCAGAGGCGGGCTTGGGCGGCGACGGCGTCGCGCTCTTTCCAGAACACGGGCGGGCGGAGTTTGCCGATGGCGTCGGTGGGGCTCATGCCGCCGTCGATGAGGAGGCGCGCTTCGCGCAATTGATGCAGGCGCCGCAGCAGTGCGCGCAAAGCGGAGATGCCGGAGAGCGCGTCGATGCGGGCGAGGGCTTCGACGGCTTGCGCGGCTTTGCCTTGGGCTGCGGCGAGGCTGGCGGCATCGAGCGCGCTTTCGCCTTCGTCGGTCATCAAGGCTTCTAGGTCAGCGATGCTGATCGGGCGGCCGAGGCCGTGGGCGTAGAGCGCGAGCTTTTCGATTTCCTTGGTGGCGAGGCCGCGATCGACGGGGAGGGCTGAGAGGAAGAGATCCTCCGCTTCGCGGTCGAAGCTTAGGCCCATGTCTTTCGCAAGCGCGCGGGCGTGTTGGGCGCGTTCGGCGTCCGTCTCCTCGTAAAAGGCGATGACAGCGGCGTTCTTTGCGGCTGTGAACTTTTTGACCAGCTCCGCTGTGGAGCCGAGATCGCCGGCTTCGACGATGAGATAGCCCAGCGGCTCATCGCGTTCGAAGCCTTCGAGCGCATCGACGATGGCGGCGTCGGCGCCTTTGCCGTTGATGCGCGCCCAGACCACGGTGGGCCCGCCCAGCAGCGACTGCGCGGAGAGCGCGTCGACGAGGCGGGCTGTATCTTTCTTGATGTCATCGTCGCCGAGCTTGGTCACGGCGTAGGGATCGTCGCTTTTGCCGACAGCCCAGGCGGCGAGCTTTTGCGCCGCTTCGTGGCTGAAGCTTTCATTGGGGCCGTAGAGCAGAACAGCGCGGACGGCTTTGTCCGGCTTATCGATGAAGCGCCGGATCGAGGCGCCTTGGATTTTCATTTCACCGCGCCGCGCCCGCTTCGCGCGCTTGCGACATGCGCAGCGCCAGCTCGGAGCGGAAGCGTTGCGCCATGGTTTCGGCGGCGCGCTCGCGTGCATCGTCTTGCGCTGCGATTTCGCCGAAGGCGGCGGTGGGGACGTCGTAGTTCACGACGGTGACGACGGAGCCGCGCATGACTTGCGCGCCTTGGCCGGGCGGGGTCAGCACGTAATTGGCGATGAGGCGCAGCTCTGCGCGCGTCGCGGATTCGTCGATCCGGATGCCGAGCGGCGTGACTTGTTCGGAGAGCGTGATCTCAAGCTGCGAGGGCGAGGCGCCGTTCTCGACCGCGAGGATGCGGCTGAGTTCGGTGCGCAGCACGTGGCCGGCCTTTCCTTCGATCTCGTCGATCTGCACGGGGCCGATCGCCGAGCCGCCGCCGGGCGAATACATCGGCTGGAAGCCGCACGCGGCGAGGAGAAGCGTAAGGCTGGCGATCAACACACGCATCAGGGGTTTCTCCCGCGGCTCAATTAGCCACGATATTGACGATCCTGTCGGGGACCACAATCACCTTGCGGATAGTCACGCCCTCAAGGAAGGGCTTAACCGCCGCATGTTGCAGCGCCAGCTCGCGGATATCGGCCTCGGCGGCGCCTACGGGCGCGTCGATCTCGGCGCGTTTCTTACCGTTCACCTGGATGGGGAGCGTCACTGTGGTGCGCGCCGCGAGAGCCGGATCGGCGACCGGCCAAGGCGCGGTGGCGACAAAGCCCTCGCCGCCGAGCTTTTCCCAACACTCTTCGGCCAGGTGCGGCATGAACGGGGAGATGAGCTGCGCCAGAATGCGCAAGGCTTCGCCGCGCGCGAATTGCGAGCCGCCGTCTTCGGCTTTGAGCTTGGCGATGGCGTTGACCAGCTCGTAGCAGCGCGCGACGGCGACGTTGAAGCGGAAGTGCTCAATGTCATCGCTGACGGCTTGGATGGCGCGGTGCGCGAGTTGGCGCAGCGCGTATGCTTCTGGCTCCATCGCCGGCGCGGCGTCGCCAGGCTTTGGCGCCGGGCGGCCGTGGGCTTCGGTCAGCGTCCAGACGCGTTGGACGAAATTCCATGAGCCTTTGACGCCGGAAGCGGTCCATTCAACATCGCGCTCTGGCGGTGAATCGCTTAGCACGAACCAGCGCGCAACGTCGGCGCCGAAATCGGTGACGAACGCATCGAGATCGACGACGTTCTTCTTCGACTTCGACATTTTCTCGATGGCGCCGACTTCGACGGGCGCGCCAGTCTTCAGCTCAAGGCGCTTGCCGTCTTTGATGTCGGTGTCTTCCGGCAGCAGCCAGGCGCCGGACGCGGACTTGTAGGTCTCGTGAACCACCATGCCTTGTGTGAACAGGCTGCGGAACGGTTCGCCGTCGGCGGGGCCGTCGAGGAAGCCGCAATCGCGCATCGCGCGGGTGAAGAAGCGCGCGTAGAGCAGGTGCAGCACTGCGTGCTCAACGCCGCCGACATATTGATCGACGGGCAGCCAATAGCTCGCGGCTTTCTTGTCGAACGGCGCGTTTTCGTTATTTGGATCGGTGAAGCGGGCGAAGTACCAGCTGGAATCCACGAACGTGTCGAGCGTGTCGGTTTCGCGCTGCGCATCGCCGCCGCAGGTGGGGCACTTCACGTGCTTCCAGGTGGGGTGGCGATCCAGCGGATTGCCCGGCTTGTCTTTGTCGAACGTCACGTCATCCGGCAGCGCGATCGGCAGGCTTTCCAGCGGCGCCGGCACGACACCGCATTTGGCGCAGTGGATCGCCGGAATAGGGCAGCCCCAATAGCGCTGACGTGAAACACCCCAATCGCGCAGGCGCCATTGCGTCGTCGCTTCGCCAGCTTCGCGCTTCACCAGTTCTGCGATCGCCGCTTTGATTGCGTCGCGCGTACCGAGGCCGTCGAGGAATTGCGAATTGTAGATCACGCCGTCGTCAGTGAATGCTTCGCCCGTGACCGCGTAAGTGGCCGCGTCCGCGCCAGGCGGCAGCACCACCGGCTTGAACGGCAATTTGTATTTGTTGGCGAAGTCGAGGTCGCGTTGATCGCCGGCGGGTGAGCCGAAGATGGCGCCTGTGCCGTAAGTGGAGAGCACGAAGTTTGCGCCCCACACCGGCAAAATCCAATTCGGATCGAATGGGTGGCGCACTTTGACGCCCAGATCGACGCCGAATTTCGGCGCTTTTTCGATGTCCGCCTCGGATGTGCCGAGTTGCGCGCACTGTTCGATGAACTTGGCGACTTCGGGATTGTGCTCGGCGATCGCCTTGGTCAGCGGATGGTCGGGCGCCAGCGCCAGGAAGCTCGCGCCGAACAAGGTGTCGGGGCGCGTTGTGTAAACTTCGATCGGATCGCGTGCGTGGTTCGGCTGGCCGGCAGGCGAGGGCGGCAAGAAGGACGGCGCCTCCGCGATGTCCCACCAGATTTTCGCGCCTTGGCTTTTGCCGATCCAGTTCGACTGCATCAGCCGCACTTTGTCCGGCCACTTGGTCAGCTTCTCGAGCGCGGCGAGCAGATCGTCGGCATAGGCCGTGACCTTGAACACCCATTGCTCAAGCTCGCGCGTCTCAACCGGCGCGCCGGAGCGCCAGCCTTTGCCGTCCACCACCTGCTCGTTGGCGAGCACGGTGTTGTCGACCGGGTCCCAGTTCACCTTTTGCTTTTTGCGATAGACGAGGCCCTTCTTCCAGAAGGCCAAGAACATCGCTTGCTGGTGCTTGTAGTAAGCGGGATCGCAAGTCGCGAGCTCGCGCGACCAATCGATGGCGAGGCCGAGCAATTGCAGTTGGCCGCGCATCGCGTCGATATTGTCGTAGGTCCATCCTTTTGGATGGATGCCGCGCTCCATGGCGGCGTTTTCCGCCGGCAAGCCGAACGCGTCCCAGCCCATCGGGTGCAGCACGTTGTAGCCGTTCGAGCGGCGGAAGCGGGCGATGACATCGCCCATCGTGTAATTGCGCGAATGACCTACGTGGATGCGTCCCGATGGATAGGGAAACATCTCAAGCACGTAGGCTTTCTTTTTGCCCTTGGCCTCCTCGGGCGAGAGCGCGCGGTCGATTCCAGCGGCGGCCCACTTGGCGCGCCACTTCGGCTCGACTTCCCGGTGATTGTACCTTGACGACATAGCTGCTCACGCCCCTCTCGGAGCGTTGTTACGACTAGAAACGAACGCTGGTCTAGCGGACGTTGCTAAGTCGCAGCTGGCGCGCGCGCGTAAGGATCGCGTTTTCGATCTGGATCTCGGTGTCCGGATCGACGGTCGCGTCGACCCAGGCGCCGTTGGATTGCGTTTGACGGAAGATCGAAACGTTGAGCGCGTCGGCGCGGAGGCGGGTGTCGAGAATGTACACGGTCGCCTTGAAGCGCTCGTTCGGCGTCGTCGGATCGGAATACCAATCGGTGATGATCACGCCGCCGAACGGATCGGCCGAAGCCAGCGGCATGAAGTTCAACGTGTCGAGCGAAGCGCGCCACAGGAACGAGTTCACGCCGATGCCGGCTTCGCTGCTGCTGCTGCCGCCGCCACCGCCAAAAATCGGGATACCGCCGCGCCCACGATCTGCGTCCGCGCGCGACTGGCCGTCTGGGCTGTCGTCACCACGGAACATCGAGCACGCGGAAAGCGCTACGGCCGCCAACATGAAGAGAGCGCCCTTCAAGAGCGTCCGGCCAGCTTTCGTCATTAGGTATTCCCTCCGCGTGCATTGCCGCCGTGTTATCCCCCGGCGGGCAGCCCATATATCACGGGCTTTGGTGAGGGCCAGTGGTCCACTGCGATGCTGGCTATGTTGTGGCTGGGAGTTCGCCTGACGGACTAATCCCCAAATATGCGAGCCGCAGCCGGAACAAATGCCTTCGCCAAGATTTTGACGAAATATTCGCACGGACGTGTGTCCTATTGTTCACAGCGTTTGGGGTTCGATTCGGATACAGTGATCCGCTAGGGCTGTGAGGTTAGGGGTAGTTTGGTGTTTCGGCCGTCCGCATTTGTGATCGCAGGTGTCGCCGCGTTGGCGACCGCTGGCGTTGCGCATGCGCAGCAGGCCCCCACTGCCCAGGTCGCGCCCGCCGTTGAGTCCTCGCGCGCCGGCGTGCCGTGGTATCAGCGTTTTACCACGTCGAATGGCGTTACCGAGTCCATCACCGGCCAGAACGAGAATGACCGGGTTCTGCCGCCGGCCTGGACGCTGAACCAGCGTTGGGCCGTTACGGTTGACGTAAGGGAAGCTCAGCGCATCGAGCGTCTGCCGGAAGGCGGCCGCGGCGACCAGGCTTCGGTCGGCGCGTTCTACCAATTCACGCCGAACATGCGGGTCGGCGGCGAAGTCAGCCTCGAGTCAGAAGAGCGTCCGGCGGCTTTGGCCCCGGCTGAGCGCAGCGACGAGCCGCGTGCCGGCGTCCGCATCGAGTCCGCGTTCCGCTTCTAAGCGAACGCTTCCACACCAGCACAGCCTGCAAATCCGCGCCCCGCGAGGCGTTTTGCCGTGTCCGCAGTGATGCCGCCCAACGCAATGACAGGTACCGCGCTGCGCTGCGCCAGTTGGCCGGCGCGGAAGAGCCCGAGCGGAGCGTTGCCGGAGCTACTGTTGGTGGGCAGCACCGGGGCCAAGAGGCAGGCGTCCACCCCGAGATTTGCAGCACGAGTGAGCGAGTCGGCATCGTGGGCCGCGGCGGTGACCAGGACGGCGCTTCGGGTGCGGGGCAGCCGCGCTTGCGGCCAGTGGACGCCGTCAGCGCCGACGCGTTGCGCCAAGGTCGGGTCGGCGGCGATGAGCAGTACGAGGCCGCGGCTTCGGGCAATGGACGCCAGATTTCGTGCAGTTTTCGCGCGCTCCGGTGCGCCGAAGTGGCGATAGATGACCGCCGTGCCGCGCGGCAATCGCCGTGCAACGGCTAGTGGATCCGGCGTTCGCTCTGGATCGGTGACGAAAAACAGCGAAGGAATAGCGGGCGCGCCGCGCTCTTGGTTGAGCCGCCGCGCCAGCGCCGCTAGGGCGTGGATCGAACTCATGAGCCTTGCCTCCGACATCGAAACTGCGCGCGCCGAAATTCTGGCGCGCATCGCCGCCGCCGCGCGCGCGGATGGGCGATCGCCGGATGCTGTTGCGCTGGTGGCGGTGTCAAAGCAACAGGCCGACGAGCGCATCGATGCGATGCTGGCGACGGGGCAGCGGCTGTTTGGCGAAAACCGGGTGCAGGAAGCGCAGACGCGTTGGTCGCCGCGGCGCGAGGCCGTTCCTGATTTGAAGCTGCGCCTGATTGGGCCGTTGCAATCGAACAAGGCAGTCGATGCGGTGGCGCTGTTCGACGCGATCGACAGTCTCGACCGGCCGAAGCTGGCGGCGGCCTTGGCGGATGCCGTGCAGAAGCTTGGGCGCTCGCCGGAGCTGCTGGTTCAGGTGAACACCGGCGAGGAGCCGCAAAAGGCGGGCGTCGCGCCGGGCGAGGCGGATGCCTTCATCAAGGCGGCGCGGGAGAGTTATGGTCTCAACGTCAGCGGCCTCATGTGCATTCCGCCGGCCGACGAGGAGCCGGCCATGCACTTTGCGCTGCTGGCCAAGATCGCAGCCCGCAACGGCCTCCGGGAGCTCTCGATGGGTATGAGCGAGGACTTTGAGACCGCCATCCGCTTTGGGGCGACCCAGGTCCGGGTTGGCTCGGCGCTGTTCGGGGCGCGGGGCTAGGGCGGGGGCCTGATTGTAAAAGCTTGAAAGGACATGGTCATTACCTTCAGGGTAGGCTGACGTCTGATGGCCCGCGAAACGATCATCCTCATTATCGACGACGATGCCGATCTCAGGCAGGCGTTGGTCGAGCAGTTCGACCTCGAAGAGGGGTTCGGCGGCGTCGGCGCCGCGACTGCGGCTGAGGGCCTAGCGGCGGCGCTGGAGCACAAGCCGGCCTCGATCGTGCTCGATGTCTCGCTGCCCGACATGGACGGCTTTGCCGCGTGCGAAAAATTGCGCGAGCAGGGCGTCAAATCGCCGATCATCATGCTGACGGGCGCCGCGCAGGAAGAAGAGCAGCAAGTGCGCGGGCTCGACGCCGGCGCCAATGATTACGTGCTGAAGCCGTTCAAGTTCTCGGTGTTGCTGGCGCGTATCCGCGCGCATCTGCGCAGTCATGAAGCCAGCGAAGATGCGGTCTATCGCATTGGCCATTATGAATTCCGGCCGGCGATGCGGCTCTTGGTCGATGCGCAGGACAAGAAAATCCGGCTAACCGACAAGGAAGCCTCGATCCTGCGCTATCTCTATCGCTCGGGTGAAAAGCCGGTCGGCCGCGATGAGCTGTTGCGTGAAGTGTGGGGCTACAACGCCAACGTCACCACGCACACACTGGAAACGCACATCTATCGCCTGCGCCAAAAGATCGAGCCCGACGCGCAAAGCCCGAAGCTGCTGATCACGGAAACCGGCGGCTATCGGCTGCAGGTTTAGGGCTGACCGGCTTTTGATCTGAATCAACATCGCCGGCGGCGCTGGCTGGTTCGCTTCCATGCTGAAGGGCGGTGGACGGCATGCGCTATACGATTTCAGCACGCGGTAAGAATCCCCAGGCTTCGGTTTTGGGATTTCTTGCTCGCAACTTTGCTTCGATACCCCTGGAGCAGATCGATAGCGTCTTCGGCTTTGTCGAATACACGCCGCTTTACGGCGGGCGCATTTATGGCCAGCCAGAGTTCTCGCCGTATGATGTCCACTCGCTCTACGGCGCCGGCATAGGTGTGCGCCTGCCGCTCACCAATCACTATGTCGATGAGGTGGAATACGAGCAAAGCCGGCCGCTATTGGAGAAGTATCACAGGCCGGGAAATGCTGTGATCGTCACGGATGATAATCTTGCGCGCTGGATACGGCGTGATTTCCCGCACTATCGGATCGAAGCCAGCGTCATCAAGAATCTGAGAAACAACGCTCGGATCGAAGAGGCGATGAAACTCTACGACACGGTGGTGTTGCCGATGGAGCTGAACGAGGACGAAGACTTCTTGGCCTCTGTCCCGGAAAAGCAGCGCGTGACCTTGTTCGCAAATGCTGGCTGCGCGCTGACGTGCCCATCGCGCATCTGTTATGTGTCGATCTCGAAGATCAACAAAGGCAAAGGCGGCCAGTTCAAGTGTTCGCAGAATTTGAAGGAGCGCGAACAACGCGGGATGGTGGACTTTGACTTGGAGCGTCTGCAGGCGCTGGGATTTTCGCGCTTCAAGTTATTGCGCGCGCGCGCCGATGGGCTGACGGGTCGCTAGAATGTCGAAAAGCCCGGAGCGCTCCGGGCCTTTCAGCTGATCTGGCTCTGCATGGCGGCTATCACGCCACGATTTGCGCGGCTTGGTTCAACGTGGCGAACGCCATCGGGGCGAACACGGCGCAGGCGGCGATCAGGGCGTAAAACTTGGTCATCTGGCTCTCCCTTCGGCTCAATCTCGATCCGATGAAAAGAAGATAACCGCGCCTTAGCTCTGCGGCTGTGCCCTGGGTCACGACACCAGTCCCCGAATAAAAAACGCGGACCTTGCGGCCCGCGTTTCTTGATTTGCAGTCTGGCGCGAAACTTAGTTCGCAGCAGCTTCGTCAGCCTTCGCCGTAGCGCGCGGCGCGTTCGGGCCACGAGCCGCGGCGATTTTGACGGCTGGCTTGCCAGTGCGGGCTTCGCCGAGGCGGTCGATCAGGGCCGCATATTCGTCCCAGAGGCGCTGCGGCAGGCGTTCGCCGAACGTCTCGTAGTGCGCCGGGATGAGGTCAGCCTCTTCGGCCCAGACATCGAGATCGACGCTGGTCAGCAAATCCATTTCAGCATCGGTGAGCGTCAGGCCGCTCGTATCGATCGCACCTTTGGCCGGCACGTTGCCGATCGCGGTTTGGCGGGCTTCGGCTTTGCCGTCGAGGCGTTCGGAAATCCATTTCAGCACGCGGGCGTTGTCGCCAAAGCCCGGCCAGATGAACTTGCCTTCGCTGTTCTTGCGGAACCAGTTGACGAAGAAAATCTTCGGCAGCTTGGCGCCCTTGCGCTCACCGACCTTCAGCCAATGCGCGAAGTAATCGCCCATGTTGTAGCCGCAGAAGGGCAGCATCGCGAACGGATCGCGGCGCAGTTCGCCGACCTTGTTTTCAGCCGCGGCGGTGCCTTCCGAAGCGACGTTCGAGGCAAGGAAAACACCGTGCGCCCAGTCGAACGCTTCCGTCACCAGCGGCACAGCCGATGCACGGCGGCCGCCGAACAGGATGGCGTCAATCGGCACGCCGGCGGGATCTTCCCATTCCGGCGCGATCACCGGGCATTGGCCGGCCGGCACAGCGAAGCGTGAGTTCGGGTGCGCTGCGGGGAATTTGGAATCCGGCAGCCAAGCATTGCCTTGCCAATCGGTCAGGCCCTTCGGCGGCTCTTTGGTCAGGCCTTCCCACCACACATCGCCATCTTGGGTGAGCGCGACGTTGGTGAACACGGTGTTGGCGTAGAGCGTATCGAGCGCTGACTTGTTGGTCTTCGAGCCGGTGCCCGGCGCGACGCCGAAGAAGCCGGCTTCCGGATTGATGGCGTAGAGACGGCCATCGTCGCCAAAACGCATCCAGCAAATGTCATCGCCGATCGTCTCGGCTTTCCAGCCAGGAATTGTCGGCTGCAACATGGCGAGGTTGGTCTTGCCGCACGCGGACGGAAAGGCGGCGGCGATGTATTTGTGCTCGCCCTTCGGGTTGGTGAGCTTGAGGATGAGCATGTGCTCGGCGAGCCAACCCTCATCGCGCGCCATCACTGAGGCGATGCGCAACGCAAAGCACTTCTTGCCGAGCAAAGCGTTGCCGCCGTAGCCGGAGCCGTAAGACCAGATTTCGCGGGTTTCCGGGAAGTGAACGATCCACTTCTCGGCGTTGCAGGGCCACGGCATGTCCTTTTGGCCTGCGGCCAGCGGCGCGCCGAGCGTGTGGACGGCAGGCACGAAGAAGCCGTCATCGCCCATTTCATCGAGCGCGCCTTTGCCCATGCGGGTCATGATGCGCATAGAGGCGGCGACGTAGCCGGAGTCCGTGATCTCGACGCCGAGCTGGGAAATCTTCGAACCAAGAGGCCCCATGCAGAACGGCACGACGTACATGGTGCGACCGCGCATGCAGCCATCGAATAGGCCGCCGAGCTTGGTGCGCATTTCGGCGGGCGCGATCCAGTTGTTGGTCGGGCCAGCGTCGATCTCTTTTTCCGAGCAGATGTAAGTCTGCTTTTCGACGCGCGCGACGTCCTTGGGATCGGAGGCGGCGTAGAACGAATTCGGGCGCGCTTCGGGGTTGAGGCGCTTCAGGGTGCCGGCGGCGACGAGCTCATTCGTGAGCCGCGTCCACTCCGCTTCCGAACCATCGCACCAATAGACGCGATCCGGCTTCGTCAGCGCGGCGATCTCTTCCACCCACTGGACGAGCTTCTTGTGGTTCGTCGGGGCCGGATGAAGGCCTTCGATCTGTGCAGTCACGGAATCCCTCCAGGCGCCGCTGGTGGTTCCGGCGCGCTTTAGCGAAGCGTCAAAGTGTGTGGCAGGGGCTGTATGTCAAACACCTTCTACGGGCCAATGTGACGTTCGCGCGCATTCGCAATTGCCACCGGTAGCAATCGCGTTTGCAGAGCAGGAATGCGCGCGATGTTCGCTTCGCAGGTGCGAAGCTCGAATGGTGCTGAAACGGTAAACGAGCGCGCGGGTTTTGAGCCCGCGCTCTCGTTGCGTTAGGCGCGCTGCGTTGTCGTCCAGTCCGCCATGATCCGCTCGAGCACTGAAAGCGGCACCGCGCCGTTGGCCAGCATTGTGTCGTGGAAGGCTTTCAGGTCGAAACGATCGCCGAGCGCGGTCCGCGAAGCATCGCGCATGCGGTTTATGGCTTGGCGGCCGACCATGTAGCTGCAGGCTTGGCCCGGCCACACGCAATAGCGTTCGATCTCGGTGGTGATTGAGCTTTCCTGATCGCCGGTGGCTTCCACCATCGAGGCGATGGCTTGTTCGCGGCTCCAACGCTTGTGGTGGATGCCGGTGTCGACGACGAGGCGTGAGGCGCGGAAGGTCATCGATTGTAGATAGCCGAGGCGGCCGAGCTGATTGGTGTCGTAGACGCCGAGTTCGTCGGCGAGTTGTTCGGCGTAGAGGCCCCAGCCTTCGCTGAAGGCGCTGAAGCCCAGCATGGCGCTGCGGATGAACGGGATTGCGCCGGATTCCTGCTGGATCGAAATCTGCCAGTGATGGCCCGGCACGCCTTCATGATAGTTCAGCGTCGGCAGCGTGAAGCGCGGCCATTCATGCGTGTTGCGCAGGTTGATGTAGTAGGCGCCCGGGCGTGAGCCATCGAGCGCGGCGCGTTGGTAATAGCCGCCCGGTGCGCCGGCTTCGGTCGTCGGCGGGACGCGGCGGATTTCAAGCTGCGCTTGGGCCAGCGTGTTGAAAGCGCGCGGCATCAACCCTTCGATTTCGCGCGTTTGCTGCGTCAGGTCGGCGAGGATTTGGGTGCGGCCGGCGTCAGTGTTTGGATAGAGCTGATCGGGCCGGCGCGAGAGTTGTTGCACGCGCTGTGCGACGCTGCCGCGCGTCAGGCCTTGGGCGCGTAGGATGGTGTCCATCTCGCTATGGAAGCCGCGAATGAGATCGACGCCCATTTCGTGAATTTCGTCGGGCGACATCGTCGTGGTCGTGCGGCTGCGCAGCGAAGCGGCGTACATTTCTGCGCCTTGCGGCAGGCGCCAGATGCCGGCGTCATGCACGGCGTTGCGGCGCACTTCGCGCAGCGCTGCCTTTTGACGTTCGTAGGCCGGCAGGATCGCGTCACGCACCGCGGACTCGGCTTGCGAAATGTAGTTGGCGCGCTGGGCTTCAGAAATTTCCGTCACATTCGGCAGACGGCGCACCAAGGTTTGCACCAGCACCGTCTGCGCCGGCGCCGTCGAGGTGAAGGTGTTCATCTGATCGAGGGCGCGATCAATGGCGAAGTCTGGCGGGATGACGCCGGCTGCTGCGTCCTCGCGGATGATTGCGGTTTCTTGGTCGAGCACGCGCACATAAGCGCTGAGGCGCGCGAGGTAGGCGTCGGCTTCGTCGCGCGTGCGCAGCGGGTGTTGGGAGTCGAGGAAGTCCGGCAGGTCGCCGTATGAGCCGGTGAGCTGCGTCACGACATAGGGGGCTCCTGCGCCGCCGCCGACGCTGAACGCCGAGTTCGCCAAGCTGTATTCGTAAGAGGTGGTGACGACGTCGACGGTGACGTTCTCCTGCGCGCTGAGGCCGGAGCGGTCGATGGCGCTGAGTTCGCCAATCGCGGTTTGCAGGATCGCGCGGTAGCGCTGCGTGCTGGCTTTGGAGGCGTCGCTCAATTTGTCGATGAAGCGATAGCCGGCGCGTTCCTCGGTGAGGCCAAGGGCGGTGCAGCGCTCCGGCGATTCACGCAGGATGGCGGCGACCGTGCGGTCGAGTGTGGCGGTGAGCTGTGCGCTTGCGGTCGGTGCGGCTGCGACGGGCGGCGGCGTGGGCGCGGCGCTGGTGGCGCAGCCGGAGAGCACCGCAGCGCCCGCGGCGCCTGCGCCGAGTAAGGCGCGTCGAGAAATTTGCATGATTGTTCCCCCTAAATGGTTGGCGCGCATCCTAGTGACGATGGCGCGTGCCTCAATGCCGCTTTCGACGAAAGCCTCAGAGCTTCAGTCCAGCAACGACCGGCACGTGATCGCTCGGCCGCTCCCAGGAGCGGCAAGGGACGTGAATATGGAACGCCTCTGCGCGTGAGGTCACAGCGATGTCGCTGGTGGCCCAGATGTGATCGAGCCGGCGGCCGCGATTGTTCTTGGTCCAATCGGGGCTACGATAGCTCCACCAGGTGAAGAGCTTCTCTGGATCAGGCTTGTGCTGGCGGGCCAGATCAACAAAGCCGCCGAGATCGCGCACGGCGTTGAGGCGATCGGTTTCGCCCGGCGTGTGGCTGACGACGTTGAGCAACTGCTTGTGGCTCCAGACGTCGAACTCGCCCGGCGCGACGTTGAGATCGCCGACCAGCACGGTTGGCGTTTTGCCTTTGCGCTTCTTGTAGAGCGCTTTCATCTGATCGAGCACGTCGAGCTTGTGTACGAACTTCGGGTTCGTGAGCTCAGGCACATCTGCGCCGGCGGGCACGTAGAGGTTGTGTACCTCGATGCCGTCGATCAGCGCCGCGGCGATGCGCGCTTCTTTCTTGTGGCAGATCGCAGGCGCTTCGACGGGCTCAAGCTTCACACGTGAAACGATGGCGACGCCATGCCAGCCCTTCTGGCCGACGACGTGGATGTGTTTGTAGCCGGCCTCTTTGAACGCCTTCGCCGGAAACTCGCCGTCGCGGCATTTGATCTCTTGCAAACACAGTACGTCCGGCTTCGCTTCGGCCAGGAAGCGGCACACCGTGTTGATCCGCAGGCGCACGGAATTGATGTTCCAAGTCGCGATCTTCAGCATCGGGTGTTCATGGCGTGCGCCGGCCCAAAAACGAAGAGGCCCGGCGCATTCAGCGGCCGGGCCTCCAGGCGCCTTGAGGGGGGCGCATTTTCGCCGGCAGGGGATGTCCGGCTAAAGCGGGCGCCGCGCTGGATCCGTCAGCGGGGGGGACGACGACATCCACGGGGATGAGCGACGACCGCTTCGTTGCATATACGCCACAAGCCCGAAGTTTTCAAGGTGAGCGCTGGAGAAACAGCTTGCAAAAGCAGCAAGGTTTAGCGAGCGCCGCGCCGGCCTAGCGACGGCGCGGAGCAAGCACGTCTTCGAGGCGGAAGAGCCCGCGGTCCAAGCTGGCTGGGCGCGTGATCTCGGAAAGCTGGATGTTGGTGCGCGCGCCCGTGGCGTCAACGACATCCCACTCACGCAATTCGCCGTTGTTGAACTTGAGCGAGATGACGCCGTCCGTCTGGCCAGCGCGATCGCGTGCGGTAACCAGCGTCCAGGCGCCTTGGCGCGACACGCGGATGATGCGCGCGTTGCGCTCCAGATCGATGCGCTCGCCCAGAATGAGGCTGAGCGGCGTCGAACGCAGCGGGGTGCGCTCAGTCGTGCGCAAAGCCGTGTCGCGCAACGCGACAACGCTGCCGTCCGCGACGATCAGCAAGGTGGCGGGGGCGTCGTACTCGAAGCGCAAGCGGCCAGGGCGCTGCATGTAGAACGTGCCGGCCGCGCGGCTGCCGTCCGGGCCGGTTTGGATGAAGCGGCCTTGCAGGCGCTGGATGCCGTTCAGCTCGGCGTTGATCTGGGCGAGCGCTTGCGTGCGCTCGGCGCCCTCCAGCGTCACCAGAGACGAACTGGCGATGGTGGCTGCGCCAGGACGCGCGGTTTGCGCTGCGACAGGGGCGGCGAGCGCCAGGGCGGCGACGGCGGCGAGCAGGATGGACTTGTTCATTGGGGTCATGTGCCGCAAACGCATGGCGGAAAAAAGGGTTCGGTTTGCTCAGAAATGGCCTTTTCGCTTCAGATTGGGTTCATCGTGAGCGCGAGAGCGCTTGGCATCGGCGGCTCACAAGCGCTTGATTGGACGGACGATTCGAGGGGACGGCATGTTCGGCGCTGAAACTACCATGCTGCCCTCCATCGGCTGGGCTGGCTTTCTGGAGTGGGAGTTCCTGCTCCAAGCCTTCGCCGCCTTGGTGCTGGCGGTGGTGCTGGGCTCAGTGCTCGCCTTTCACCCGACCACGGCGCGCACGGTCGATACGCGTGAAGAGGCCGAACTCCCCAAAGTGCTGATCATGTACGCGCTGGTCGGCGCGGTGATCGGTGAGATCGTGCTGAAATACGGCATGGTCGTCGGCTTTGTGATCTTCGGCCTTGGCGGCCTCATGCGCTTTCGCACCGACGCCGCGTCCACGCGCGATACCAGCCGCTTGATCATGGTCACGCTGATCGGACTGATCGCGGGGCTCAACCTGCCGCACTTTGCCGTCATGGCGACGATTTTCGCGTGGGTGCTGATCTACGTGTTCGATGGCCACCCCGTGTGTGAGCTCGAAGTCCACGAGATTCCGAAGGGCCGCACCAAGGATGCGTCAAATGCGTATCGCACCGTTCTTGCGGAGATGAAGTGCAAGCTGATCAGTGAGAACAAGCAGTTCAGCAAACAAAGGATCGATTACGTTTTCCGCATGCCGCGCGCGGTGACGCAGGATCAAGTGCACAAGGCGCTGTGCGAGCGTGTGCCTGTCGATGTTCGAGGCGAGATCGATTGGGAGATCGAGTAGGTTAAGCGGCGTAAACCCAGTTTGCATGGACTTTAGGCGCCAGAGCGCCTATATGGCCGCTATCGATCCTCGTCGCGTCACGCTTTGATCCCTCGCGCTCGCGCCGGATGTCTGCTGTTTCCCTCGAAATCGGTGTCTGATGGGGAAGGTCCCTGCGGGCAACAACACAAGGAGATGGCAATGGCTGTCGGTACCGTAAAATTTTTCAACACCACTAAAGGCTTCGGCTTCATCGCTCCGGAAACGGGCGGCAAGGACGTTTTCGTCCACATTTCCGCCGTTGAGCGTTCGGGCCTGAGCGGCTTGGCAGACGGCCAAAAGGTTTCGTTCGATCTCGAGCGTGACCGTCAAGGCCGCGACTCTGCCGCGAACCTGAAAGCGGTGTGACCATGACGGAGATTGATCAGCGCATACCTGATCTCTCCGACAAGGAGCTGGAGAGCCTGCAGGCGAACGCCGTTCGCTTGAAGGAATCTGGCACGCCAAGACAGCGGGAGCAGGCTGAAAGCTTGCTTCCGCTCGTTGGCGCTGCGTTGGAAGAACGCCGCGCCGCTAAGGTTGAGGCGCAAGCCGAAACCCGTCGCGCGGCCGTGGAAAAGCGCGCTGTTGCTAAAAAAGCAGCGAAAGCAAAAGCGGAATAGGCGCGCGAAAGCGCGACCTATTCTTTTCATTCCTCAAAAATTCATTGAGCGATAATCGCCGGCAGCGACGGGTCTTCGGGCTCGAAGCTGACGCGGTGCGCGCTGCTCCATGAGTCGAGCAGCGCGCCGCATGCGCATTTGGCGCTGCCGCTTTCGAAAATATCCGCATGAATCACGCTGCGCATGTAGCGCAGCCCGCATTCGTCGCAATCGACGATAACGTCGACGCTGGATATCATCGCGTGCTGTATCATTCAGGAGCCTTCCTTAAGGAGGCTCGGCGCGAACAGCCTTGCTGTTGCAGCTCTGAGCATAGGCTCAATGGGCGCGCGCGTCCCGGCTAATCGGCCCCTCAACCTTGTTATTTCGAAACAAAGGCCCATGTTAAGTGAACAGTTTTGTGCGCGCCGATGGCGCCGCGAGCATTCAACGCAAGGATCTATTCGATGTCGCAGGCCAAATTCGGCGCGGGACAACGCGTGTCTGTGGTGCGCTCGGGCGCTTTCTCAGCTGCAGCCGGCACATATCGCGTTGTGAGCGTATTGCCGGCCGAGCGCGGCCCGCAGCAATATCGCGTCAGGAATGACGGCGAGACCTTCGATCGTGTGCTCGACGAAGCGCGGCTGGAGGCAGTGGGTTATGAGTGATCCTTATCGCTGGCGCGCCAACGCGCCGCCTCAAGCGCCGGCCGTTACACAACGCACGCTGAAGTATCGCGAGAAAGACGAGCACATGCTTCGTCGCATCGCTGCCGGCGTCGTATTGCAATGGGATCAACTCCCCGATGCGCTGCAGGACTTGATCATCGATCAAGCCGCCGCCGTCGATGATCGCGATCCGGCGCCGCACGAAGCGTCAGATATCGAAAGCTTCATCCGTTCGGTGAAAACCGTCGGCGTGGCTAAAGCGCCGGCCAAGGATGAAGATAGCGCTGAAGCTGAACCTGAGGGCGCTAAGCCCGCAGGCTAAGTGCGGCGCTTGCGTGAGGGCGGAGCGGCGTCCTCGGTCGGCACTGCAAACTCTGCTGGCGGCACGAACTCGTCGCGGAACCATGGATTGGTTCGCGTGTCGAAGATTTGCTTCAGCCAATCAGCAACCCGGGTCACGCGCGCCGCATTGCGCGCCTGCTGATGCACGATGATCCAAAGCCGGATCGGCACGCTGCGCTCTTCGCCAATCATCACCAGTTCGGGCGCGGTGGAGAGAATATAGGTCGGCGCCGTCGCAACGCCTGCGCCGCCGCGCAGCGCGTTGACCAGCGCCGCGCTGGAATTGGTCTCGAACGCAAACTGCGAGAGCGCCTCCACTGCCGAGGCGCGCGCGCTCCAGTTTTCGCGCTGCGCGATTTGACCTGTGTGCCGCAGCGTGCGGTGATCGCCGGCGGCGCTCGCAGCTGATCGCGGCGCGCCGTAGGTCTCGATATAGCTCGGCGCCGCGACGAAGACGTAGTGCATCGTCGCGAGGGCGCTGGCGTCATCACCGATCTGCGCCTGCTTTTCGTCGAGCGCGATGGTGATGTCGGCGCGGCTTTCAGGATCAAGCGATGGGCCGATGCGGCAATCGAGCGAGATATGGATCTTCGGATTGCGCGCCAAGAAATCACCCAGGCGCGGCGCGATCCAAAGCGACCCCACGCCATCAGGCGCTGCGATCGTCACAACGCCTTCGTCGCGCCGATCGCGCGCACGCACCGAGCGCTCAATGTCATCGGCGAAGTGCTGCATGGAGCGAGCGCGGTCGTTGAGGTCCTCGCCGGCGCTGGTCAGCGTCATGCCGGCGGGGCTGCGATAGAACAGCTTCACTTCCAAGCGCGTCTCGAGATCATCGATCCTGCGGCTGACGCTGGACGGCATGATCTTCAAATCGGCGGCAGCTTTATTGACGCTGCCCGCCGCTGCGACAGCCGCAAAGATGCGGATGTCGTCCCAGTCGAGTCGCGACCGCGGCCGCTCCTCGCGGTGCTTCGATTTTGGCAATGCCCTGTTCCAACCTTCGCGCAAGCGCAGTCCATCAGCCTCAGCCAGACACTACGCCCGGTGGGTTAGATCATGGAAGGGGAGCCAGAGAATATGAATCTCTCTGAACTCGCGAAGTTCGTGGACGCCAGTGGGCGCTGCTCAAATCCGCGGATGATCAATGCGCTTGCCGCCTTTTGCGGCGTTTCGCTGGCTGGATCGGAAGACATTCTCGCCGGACGGGCGTTGGCGGCGGAGAAGATCGACGGCGATGTCGTCTCGGCCGAGATGCTTCAGGCTGTACAAGACATAACCGGGTGCAGCGTGTTCGTGGCGCGCGACGGCGGCAAGGTGACAGGGCTCACGGCGTTCTTCCTGCTGCGTCCCGAAGGCATGCAAGCCTTCGACGAAGGCCGGTTTGATACGGTCAATGTGAACTTGGATTATGTTTGGCGGCCGCGGGAGACGCCGGCGGGGGGGTATGCTTGGGGGTTCGTCGCCAGTAACGACCGCGCGGCCGGGCGGGTGGTGAAGGCGTCGATTGTTATTCGGGAGACGCTGCTGTGGGCGCTGCCGGGGTACACCCGCGCCGCCACCGATGACGGCGCGCGCTTGATCTATGGTTCGCTCGGTTTTGAACCCGTGCCCGGTAATCCTTCGCTGGCGCGCTACTTCCCGCGCCAGGCGCCGTTCGAAGGACTGACGCTGCCGTCCGCGCAAGCGAGCGCCGCGTGATGCACGCCGCCGCCCCTCTAAGCGTCAGCGTCGTGCGCAGCCTTGATCAGTGGATGCAGGCGATGTCGATCCGCGCCGAAGTTTATATCGGCGAGCAGGCGTATGCGTATGGCGAAGAGTTTGACGGGGTGGACCTAGCGGGCGCGACGCACCTGGTGGCGTGCCTAGGACCGGAGCCGGTCGGCGCGTGCAGAGTCCGGTGGTTTGCCGATTTTGCGAAGCTGGAGCGGGTTTCGGTGAAGCGGGCGTCGCGCTCGGGGCGGGTGACGCGGGCGTTGTGGTGGGCGACGGCGGACCTCGCCGGGCGCAAGGGCTACAAGATCGTGCTCGGTCACATTGAGCGCACGCTGCTGCCGTTCTGGCAGCGGACGGCGGGGTTCGAGGCGCGGGCGAGCCGGCCGAGTTATGTGTTTGCGGGGCGCGAGTTCGTAGAGGCGGTGGCGCGGTTGCCGCGCCACCCCGAGGCGATCAGCTTGGATTCGCCGGCCGAGAATGTGCTGGCCAGCGAATCCGATCTTTCGGGCGCCGCCTCACATCTGCGCGTGGCCTCGTGATGGCGACAAGCGAGCCGGTTCTCCTGTGTTTGAATTTGCGGCGGGAGTTGATCGACGAGGCGCAGATGGCGCGCGCGGCGCCGGCGCTGGCGGAGCTGGCCGAGACGCTGGCGACATTCCGCAGCCAGGGGTGGCGTGTGCTGCATGCGTACACTGTGCGGCCCCGGAGCGCCGACACCCCGTTCGGGGCGCTGCCGAATTTTGAGCCGGCGGCGAACGAGCCGGTGTTTGCGCTGCAGGGGGCGTCGGCGCTGGCGGAGACGCAAGTGACGGACGCGCTGGCGGCGCGCGCGGGGCTGATGGCGGGCGGCGTGTTTTCGCGCTGTGGGCTGGCCACGGCCCTCGCGGCGCAGGAGCAGCGGGTGGCGCTCGCGATCGTGCCGGACGCGTGCTTTGCGCCTTCGGTGGAGGCGGTGGCGGCGCATCATTTTCTGGAATTTTTGGACGCGCAGGGGGCTGCGCGGCTGTTGGGTTACGAAGCTTGGGGGGCAAACGTCATATGCCTGGACGCACGAAGACAATAAAACCGCCGCCCGCCGATGCGGCGTCGCGGAAGCTGGAGACAGTCCACCAATTGCGGACGATCCTCAGCCTGGTGCACACGGCCCGCGCCAATGCGGCGGGGCTGAAGGCGCGCGACGAGGTCTGCAAATCCGAACTGCTCGACAGTTTCAGCATCGCCGAGCTTTCGGTGCTGCGGATGCTGGACGACGAAGCCTACGGCGGCAGCTGATCAGTTTTTCAGATGCGGCGAGGCGGCGAGGACGCGCAGCACTTCTGTCGCGACCTCGATGCCGTGCGGGTTGAGGCGCATCAAGAGCGGCGCGAACGGGGCGAGCTCGTCGGCGGTTTTGGCGCCATCGTGCGCGTCCGGCACCACAGCGCTGACCGGCATGCCGAGCGCATCGCAGATCGTAAACAGCGTCGAGGCGGCAATGCGGTTGGCGCCGCTTTCGTATTTCTGGATTTGCTGGAAGGTGACGCCGGCGGCTTTCGCGAGCGCGGCCTGGCTGATGTTCATGGCGATGCGGCGTTCGCGGACAATGCGCCCGACATGACGATCGACATCGGTTGCGGTACGCGGAGAAGCCGCTTTTTTCTTCGCCAAGATCAAAAGCCCCCAAGCTCCTAGCGGAATTGCATGCGAGCCCGCCGATGGCAAGATGACGGGCCGTCAGGCCAAACGGGCTAGGCCGAGGCGCGCGCGTATGCGCCGGCCGATGCCGGGTTCCAACTGAGTCCGCTTCAGCCAGCCCACCTTCGCCGAGGCTTCGGTGGGCGCTCTCGCTTATGCGAGAGCGGGAGGCGGGGCGCGTGAACTCACGCGGGTAGGTCGTCCTAAAATCCAGCCTTGCGGCTGGCGTTGCGCGTTTTCACGCGCCCCGGTTCAGATCGTTTTTCCCGACCGTTGGTCAACAGGAGTTGCTGATACGCCCTTGTCGTCGGTGCGCGCCTATCTTCATCACGAAGACGGTTCGCGGGAATGCGCGACGGGCTTAGCTCCACCCAACGGCGCCGGTTCTACGTGCAGGGCTTTCCGAAACCCCGGACCACACGGTTTGCCTCCCCGTGTGCAGATTTTCAGAGCGGGCTTGGCTTTCTCGCTTGCGCTTAGGCCCTCTTCGCTCCCCACGCCGACCAGGCCGCACACATCTCAAAGGTTCGGTGCACTTCGAAATCCTCCCATGTGTGAGACGGAGTGATTATGCGCGCGGGTTGGGAGGGGGCGGATACGACATTTCCGTAATCTTGGAGCGAGGCGTGTGTTGCTTGGGCGGAGGCTCGGCGCCATGTTTGAGGCATGGCCGACCAGCTGATCACGCGCGATCCGAACGTTCTCGACGGCACGGCTGTGTTCGCCGGCACACGCGTGCCGGTGAAGACGTTGACCGACTATCTCGAAGCCGGCGATTCCATCGATGTGTTTCTCGATGACTTCCGGACGGTGAACCGCGCACAGGTGATCGCGTTTCTGGAAGAAGCGCGCGAGCAGCTCATCGCTGCGGCCGAATAGTGCGGGTCATTCTCGATGAATGTTTGCCGCGGAGACTAGCGGTTGAACTGCCGGAGCATTAGGTTTCGACTGTGCCGCAGGTTGGGCGGGCGCGTTCGACTCAGGCCGCTTCTGCATCGACATCCCTAAGTCCATCCTTTGAAATTTCGCCGCGGTTTGCGAGCATAGTCTGAACGGTCATTGTCGATACGTTGAAATGTGCTGCCGCGTCTTCCACTGCTTCTGTGCCGAAATCACCCTGTAAAAAATCGTCCACGGCCTCATAGGGGCAAAGCAGTTCCGCTGCGAAAGAGCGCTGCAATCGCTGCCTGTATGTATAGGCGTGTGTGGCTGCGTGAAGTGCGTCGCGGCCGCGATACGCCAATTGATCACCAAGAATGCGAGCCAGCGCGAATCGGCGCCCCGTTTCCCACTTGCTTGGCAAAACCACCCGAGATTTCCCCGAGCTTTGATCAAGCGCAAACGCGAGCGAAGTGCCGACCGTGATACTGGCCAGGCGCAGTTTCACTAGTCTTCGCCTCGTAGGGAACGCCATCAGCGTCTACAGACCAAACAAACTTGGGCCACCCAAATGGTTCCGTGCGGCTGACCAGACCTGTCAAGAATCCCTTGGCAAGCAGCGCCTCAGCCTCTGCTTTTACCAAAGACCGTCTACCGTCACAAAGCGACTTTGTCGGCCGGGGATTGGTACGCTCCAGGCCGTAATCTGCGGGATTACGCTTGTGGTGTCCGCTAGCAGAGTAACGAGCTGTCGCCGCAAACTCCTTGAGCGCGGACTGCTCCGGGCATGGATTAGAAATCCTTCGTCTCGGGGAGTTTCCGTCCCGCTTGGGCATAGGACCTCTAATGCAGCCAGCAGTGCTGCCGTGACGGGCAGACACCTCCTGAGCTAGTGTAGCACCTAATCCTCATCCACCACATCAACGAGAATATCCCGCTTCCCGGCGGCGTTGGCTTCCGAGATGATCCCCGCTTTTTCCATTTTCTCGATCAGCGTGGCGGCGCGGTTGTAGCCGATGCTTAGGCGGCGCTGGAGATAGGAGGTGCTGGCTTTGCGGTCGCGTTGGACGATCTCGACGGCGCGGTCGAAGAGGTCGTCGCCGCCGCCTTCGCCGTCGGCGAAGAGTTCAGGGTTGTCGTCGGCGCCGGCGTTCTCGTTCGGCTCCTGGGTGACGTCGGTGCGATATTGCGGCGCGCCTTGCTCTTTCAGCATGGCGACGACGCGTTCGACTTCGGCGTCGGTGACGAACGGTCCGTGCAGGCGCCGGATGCGGCCGCCGCCGGCCATGAACAGAAGATCGCCCATGCCGAGCAGTTGTTCGGCGCCTTGCTCACCGAGGATGGTGCGCGAGTCGATCTTGCTGGTGACCTGGTAGGAGATGCGGGTCGGGAAGTTGGGGCGTTGCGTCGCCATGATGACGTGGATGCCGGCGGCGCGCGCCATTTGCGCGAGACGCTGCACGGCGGCTTCGATTTCCTTGCCGGCCGTGATCATGAGATCGGCCATCTCGTCGATGACGACGACGATGTAGGGCATCGGCTCGAGCGGCAGCTCGCGGGTTTCGTAGATCGGCTCGCCGCTGGTGGGATCGAAGCCGGCGTGGACGGTGCGCTCAAGGCGCTCGCCGCGCTCGAGGGCGTCGCGAACGCGCTCGTTGTAGCCGGTGATGTTGCGCACGCCGAGCTTGGACATGCGGCGATAGCGGTCTTCCATCTCGCGCACGGTCCATTTGAGCGCGACGACGGCTTTCTTCGGATCGGTAACGACGGGGTGCAAGAGGTGCGGGATGCCCTCATAGACGCTGAGCTCCAGCATCTTGGGGTCGATCATGATGAAGCGGCACTCGTCCGGCGTGTGCTTGTAGAGCAGCGACAGGATCATCGCGTTGATGCCGACCGATTTGCCCGAGCCGGTGGTGCCGGCGATGAGCAGGTGGGGCATCTTGGTGAGATCGGCGGCGAAGGGATCGCCTTCGATGGTCTCGCCGAGCGCGAGCGGCAGATCGCCTTGCGTGCCGGCGAATTGCGATGAGTTGAGCAGCGAGCGCAGATAGACGGTCTCGCGCTTGGCGTTCGGCAGTTCGATGCCAATGGCGTTGCGGCCGGGGATGACGGCGACGCGCGCGGCGGTGGCGTTCATGGTGCGGGCGATGTCGTCGCTGAGGCCGATGACGCGCGATGACTTCACGCCGGCGGCGGGCTCGAACTCGAACAAGGTGACGACAGGGCCGGGACGGGCCGAGAGCACTTCGCCTTGCACGCCGAAATCGGCGAGCACGGTTTCGAGTTGGCGGCTCATGGCGTGCAGCGTTTGCGCGTCGGTTTGCGTAACGCGCTGCTTGGGCGGCGAGAGCAGGTCGGTATCGGGCAGTTCGAACTCGCCGAACGAAGTGGCGACGTGCTTGTGCTGCTTCTTCTCCGGCTTCGGCGCGGCGCGTTGTTGCTGGCGCGGCGCGTCAGCGTCGGTGCGTTGCGGCGTGCGCGGCGCAGGGCGCGGCGCGGGGCGCGGACGCTCAGCTGCACGCGGGGCGCGGCGTTCTTCTTGTGACGTTTCCTCTTCCTCTGGTTCGCGGCGCGTCTTCTCCGAGACGTAGCCGATGGCGCGCTGCGTGGCGGCGGCGGAGCCTTGCACAGTGCGGCGCGCAACTTGGGCAGCGGTGCGCACGTCTTGGGCGCGCACTTGGAACGACCAGCCGATGCCGAGTAGGCCGCCGATCGCGCACAGAATGCCGGTGATGACATGCGGGAACGGCAAGCCAGGCATGGAGGCAAGGCCAGCGATAAGTCCGCTCGTCCAGTCGCCGAACAGACCGCCGAAGCCGGTGGCGAGCGGCCAGCCTGCCGGCGTCGGGATCGTCGATGCAGCGCCGGCGAGCAACAGAATGCCGAGCAGGCAAACGCCGACGCGGCGCTTGTCGATGCGCGTAACAAGTTGGCGGCGATAGATGCGCAAAGCGCCCGCGGCGAGCAGCGCCGCCATAGCTAACGGCGCAGCAGCGCCAAGGCTTTGCACGATGATGTCGGCAACCACGGCGCCAGGGCCGCCAAACAGGTTGGTCGTGCTGGCATTGGCCGCGGTGTTGAGGCTTGGATCTTCCGGCGAATAGGTCAGCACGGCGCCGAGGCCGTAGGCGCCAACGATGGCCGCGCCAACGGAAACAGCCGCACGCTTCAAGGCGAGGCGGGCCGCTGCCGAAGTAGCGACGGGGGGCATTCTTCCCCCTTGGTGGTAAGCTTCGGTCATGCTGGTGAAGGCCGCTCGTTCTGCCGCTGTCAGGGTTTGGACTTTTGGGCCTCCCGGTAAACGAGCGATGAAGATTCGGCTGCGAACAGGGTTACCGGAGCAGTCATTTGAGTTGCGAAAAGTGACTGTTTACAAAGGTAAAAGAAAAGGCGCGGCTCCGTGAGGAACCGCGCCGGAAGTTCTGGGAGATGCTCGGTTTAGGAGTGGTAGGCGACCTCTCCGTGTTCTGCGTAGTCGACGCCTTCGGCTTCGACTTCCTTGCTGACGCGTCCGCCGGTGAGGCCGCGGGCGATAACCCACACGATCAGCGAACCAACGCCGGACCAAACCAGAGTGACGGCGACGCCCTTCAGCTGCGCGATCACTTGCGGAACGATCCCTGGATATACGGCCACGCCGCCGGCTGCGTAGTCGACGATGCCGGCGCCGCCGAAGGCAGGATTCACGACAATGCCGGTGCCGATCGCGCCGACGATGCCGCCAATGCCGTGGATGCCGAAGACATCGAGGCTGTCATCGTACTTGAGCCACGACTTGAGGCCTGAGCACGCGAACAAGCAGATCGGGCCCGCAACGAGGCCGAGGATCAGCGCACCGACCGGGCCGGCAAAGCCAGCGGCCGGTGTAACGGCGACCAAGCCAGCGACCGCGCCGGAGGCGAGGCCGAGCAAGCTGGGCTTACCCTTGGTGAGCCATTCGGTCAGCGTCCACGAGAGCGCGGCGGCTGCAGGGGCGACGAAGGTGTTGATGAGCGCGAGCGCCGCGTAGGCGTTGCTCTCGAGGTTGGAGCCGGCGTTGAAGCCAACCCAACCCACCCAGAGCAGGCCCGCGCCGATCACCGTGAAGGTGAGGTTGTGCGGCGGCATCGGCTCTTTGCGATAGCCGGTGCGTGAGCCGAGCAGAATGGCGCCAACGAGTGCGGCGACGCCTGAGTTGATGTGGACGACGGTGCCGCCGGCGAAGTCGAGCGCGCCGAAGCTCCAGATCAGGCCAGCGCCAGCAGCGAGCGCTTCAGCGTTGGCGGGATCGGAGGCCATGTTCGGGCCGCCCCACCACCAGACCATGTGCGCCATCGGATAATAGACGACGACCGGCCACAGAATGGCGAACACGACGACAGTCGAAAATTTCACGCGCTCTGCAACGCCGCCGAGAACGAGCGCTGCGGTGATGCAGGCGAAAGTCATCTGAAACGCGACGAAAACCAGCTCTGGTATGGAAATTCCGACGGAGAAGGTTTCCACCAAAGTCGTCGTATCGACGCCATTGAGGAAGACTTTGTCGAGCCCGCCGATGAACCTGTTGAGGCCGCCGCCATCGGTGAAGGCGAGCGAGTAGCCGACGAGCAGCCACATCACCATGCCGATCGCGGTGACGACAAAAACCTGGCTGAGGATCGAGACCATGTTCTTGGCGCGCACGAGGCCGCCATAGAACAAGGCAAGGCCGGGGATGATCATGAGCAACACGATGACGGTGGAGATGAGCATCCACGCCGTGTCGCCCTTATCGACGGTAGGGGCGGCGGCTTCTTCAACCACGGCCTCTTCGACGACGACTTCAGCCGGCGCAGCAGCTTCCGCGACGGGGGCCGTGACGGCTTCCTGTGCGAATGCCATGTCCGGCGCCATCACGCCGAGCGCGCAGGCCCCAACGAGCGCCGCGCCTCCGATCCGTACTGCGCGCCATAGCGCTCGCAGCTTATCCCTGGTGATCATTGCCCCGCTCCCTCTTGGTTTGGCTGAGGTGATTGGTCGGGGCGGCGGGGCCCGGAGCAAGATTGAGAGCCCCAAGCATTGTGCAGTGCGGCATCAAAGCACAAAAAAGTGGCGCCGTGCCTCCGGCTTGCGCGCCAGGGCCGCATCGACGCCGACACTGACGCAGCGCTATCGTTCGGCATGAGCAATGGAAGCGGTTTCGACGCCGACGTGATTCTGAGCGGGGGCGGCTTGGTCGGGCAAACTTTGGCGCTGGCGCTGGATCAGGCCGGGGTTTCGGTGATCGTGATCGATGCGTCGAAGCCGGCAGATACGTTGGCGTCGAGCTTCGATGGCCGCGCGTTCGCCATCGCGTTCGCCTCTTACCGCATGTGGCGCTCGCTTGGGCTCGGCGATGAGCTCGATGCGGTCGCGCAGCCGATCGAAGAGATCATGGTGACGGATGGCAGCTTGCGTGATGCGGGCCGCCGCGGCGGGCCTTCGCCGCTGCATCTGCATTTTGATCGCGCCGAGCTCAATGAAGATGGCGAGCCGCTCGGGCTGATGCTGGAGGCGCGTTACGTGCGCCGCGCGCTCGATAATGGCGTGAAGGCGCGGCCCTCGATCAAGATGATCCAGCCGATGTCGGTGAGCGCGCTGGAGCGCGATCCGGCGGGCGTGACGGTGACGCTGGCGGATGGAAAAAGTTTGCGTGCGCCGCTCTTGGTCGGCGCCGACGGGCGGCGTTCGTTCGTGCGCGGCGCTGTCGGCATTCGCACGATCGGTTGGGATTATCCGGTGACGGCGATCGTCGCGACGATCGAACATGAGAAGCCGCACGGCGCGGTGGCGCATGAATTCTTTTTGCCAAACGGGCCGTTTGCGATTTTGCCGCTGAAGGGCAATCGCTCGAACATCGTCTGGGCCGAGCCGCGCGCGGCGGCTGATGCGCTCTTGAAAATGAATGAAGCGGATTTCCTGGCTGAGCTTGGCCGGCGCTTTGGTGATTTTCTGGGTGAGCTCTCACTGGAGGGTCCGCGCTTTGGTTATCCGCTATCGCTGCAATTGGCGGAGCGCATGATCGATACGCGCGTGTGTTTGGCTGGCGATAGCGCGCACGGGATTCATCCGCTGGCGGGGCAGGGTTTGAATCTTGGCTTGAAAGACTGCGCGGCGTTGGCGGAGTGCATCGCGGATGGGATGTCGCTTGGTTTGGATCCGGGCGAGGTTTCCATCTTGGAGCGTTATCAGCGCTGGCGGCGCTTCGATAACGTATCGATGGCGCTCGGGATGGAGTTCTTCGACAAGATGTTCTCCAACAGCTTCACGCCGCTGCGCGTAGCGCGGCGCGTGGGGCTCGCTGCGGTGAACGGTGTCGGGCCGGCGCGGCGGTTTTTTATGAAATACGCCGGAGGTGGGGCTGGAGATTTGCCGAAGCTGCTGCGCGGGGAGAGCTTGGCGGCGTGACGATTGGCGCTCCTTCTCCTGGTTAAGGAGAAGGTGGCGCGAAGCGCCGGATGAGGTTTGCCGGCGGTGTCCGCATTTGGCCCTAACCGGACGAAGGCGACCACGCGACTTCGATCTCTCGCAGCATTGCTCCTGGCAACGCTTCCCGACCGGGTAGCTCTCTGAATTGGGCCTTGTATAGCGTCGGCAGCGCTTGAAGTTGTCCGACCTTCCGGTCGAGCCAAGTTTTGAGTTCATCGTACTCCAGATCGATGCCGCCGTGACCGGGGTGTGTCTCAAGCTTCGCCTCGCCACTATGGAAGCGGCGCTCCCAAGCCCGATAGATCGCCAAATTCCGCATGGCCCGTTCCATGAACTCGGCATCCACTGGGTAGAGTTTGAAGTTGTCGGAGTGCTCGTCGGCGACTTCATCGAACAGCGATGCAAGGTAATGCGGCGCACCACTCAGGTCGGCAATGCCGGTGCGCACCCCGTCGTAAAAATCCCAGACCGCGTACACTCGCTCGTACTTCATGTTCGGCACATAATAGCGCACGCGGCTCGCAATCCCAATGTCCGCTCCCGGCGAAAAAGCGGACAAGCGGCACTCCCTCCGCATACGCCGGTAAACCTCATCCGGCCCGCCTTCGCTGAAGCTTCGGCGGGCCACCTTCTCCTTAACCAGGAGAAGGGTGTCTGTGCTCATTCGTGTGCGACGTGCGCCGCTAACCTGCGAGCCAGCGCTACAATAGTGAGCGTGGGGTTGGCTTGGCCGCCGCTTGGAAACACGCTGCCGGATGCCACGTAGAGACCTTCGACATTGCGGACCGCGAGATTGGTATCGACGATGCTGTGCGCATCATTGCCCATCGCGGCGCCGCCGAGTTGGTGGTAGCCGTCGCGGGCGGCGGCGCGGACGCTGGCGATGCGTTCGGCGTGATCGCCGGCGAAGACGAGTTTGCCGGCGTTAGCGTGTTGCAGATCAGCGTCGAGGAGTTCGTGCGCGCGCACCACGGCTTCGATTTCTTCGTCGTGCATGCGGAAATCGATTTTGAGTTTCGGCAAGCCGGCGGAGTCGAGCGTGTCGGCGAGCGAGATGCGGTTGTCGGCGTTCGGCGGCTGTTCGGCGTGATAATCGAGGCGCCAGGCGTTGGCGGCGGCGGGCGTGAGACGCGTGTGGCGCGGATGGCGGCCGGTGAGACGCGCGGCGGCTAAGAGGTAAGCTGCGGTGGCGAGCCCGGATGTGGCGCTGAGCGGCGCGCGCATGACGTTGGCGACGTGGGGCCCGAGCGCGCCTTCGCCGCGGCCGAAGCGCATCATGCGGGTGGCGAGATAGCGCGCGGAGGCGGTGGCGTCGCCGTGTTCGGGATTGTTCGCGCCGCCATTTTCGAACCAGAAGGCGATGTTGACGATGTTATTTTCGGTGATTGTCTGCGGCGTGGGGCGCATGCGGCGGCGTGCGTAGACTTGGCCGCCGATGTCGCGCGGGGTGAAGGCTTGCACGTCGGCGCGGTCGGTTGGCGCAATGAGGGCGATCGAGCCGGTGAGGTGGCCCATGTAGCCGCGGCCGAGTGCGTCGCTGAAGGCGCCCGGTGTTTCGCGTTGCATGAGCAGCAGCAACTTCAGTGTGCCGAGGCCGCCGCTGGTGAGGACGACTTTCTTCGCGCGCAATGTGCGGTCGCCGAGTTTGACGCCGGTGACGCGAGCGCCGTCGCGGGCGATGCCGGTGACGCGCGCGTTGGTGAAGATGGCGGGGCCGTCGGCGGCGGCGATGCGTTGGCGCCAGCGGCGACCCATGTTGAGTTCGGGGCCCCAGCATTCGTCGCGCGTTGCGTCGAAGGTTTTGAGTTTTGCGAACGCTGGTGGCGGCGCGCTTTCGCTGACGGATTTGCTGCCGAGGAAATCGGCGGCTTTGTCCCACCAGGGGAGTAGCTCATTGTAGCTGAGGGGCCAATGGCGGAAATCGACGGGGTCGAACGGCACGCTGCGGCCGCCCCACCAATGCGTCGAGCCGCCGAGCGCGGAGGCGGCGACGATGTCGACCGGATCGTGAAACTCCGGATGCGCGATTTCGGCGGCGCGCACGTCGGGCTCGCCGGGGATGGGATTGGCGCCGCCGGCTTCGAGCAGCGCGACTTTGAGGCCGGAATCGTGCAGATCGAACGCGCATGCGAGTCCGGCTGGCCCTGCGCCAACGACGCAGACGTCAAACTCGGAATCGAGCGCGGAATGGGGTGCGAGCGGCATAGATTCGCGGGAGATTACGCGGAGGTGCGTGTGCGCACCAATTGCTTCGCGCAACGCGGCGCGAATTAAGCATGATTGGGTGTCAGCCCGCAGGCTCGCAATCGGGGCAGCGCAAATTGCTCACGCCCGGATCGTTTACGAGGTCATCGCTGCGCTTGCACTGAATGCAGACGTAGCGAACGCCAGCGCCCTGAGCGTGCGCGCCGATGAAAACCATGAGGCCGCCGTTCTCGCGGGCGACTTTGAGGGCGTTGCGCTGGATCTCGAGGAGCTCCGCCTTGTCCGCTTTCGTCGGCACTAAGCCTCATCCCGCAGCGCGCGCTGCGCCAGCGTTTCACGGTAAACGCGCAGGCGTTCTTCTTTGTGTGCCCCGAGATCGTAGAGCAGATCCCAGGAGAAGAGGCCGGTGTCGTGGCCGTCGTCGAAGCTGATGCGCACGGCGTAGCGGCCGACGGCGTCGGCTTTCACGACGTTGACGTTGGCTTTGCCGGTGACGGGCGGCGGCGGATTGGGGCCGTGGCCCTTGTTCTCAGCGCTCGGGCTTTCGACGCGGAGGAGCTCAAACGGGATTTCGAACATCTCGCCGTCGTCGAAGGCGATGATCAAGGCTTTGGCGGTGCGATCGAAGACGAGATCGGTGGGCCAGGGGCGGGTTACGGGTTCGGCGCTCATTCGTCCGCTCCCAGTTCGCGCGCTTCGTCGATCAGCATGATCGGGACGCCGTCGCGCACGGGATAGGCGAGGCGGGCGCGTTCGCTGATCAGTTCCTGGCGTTCGCGGTCGTAGCGCAGCGGCGTTCGGGTTTGCGGGCACACCAGCACTTCGAGCAGTTTCGGATCGGGTTCGCTCATTGGATCGGGCGGTCCGGATCGTTGGACGCGGAATCCCATTCGAGCAGCGTGACGAGAGCGCGCGCGCGCTCTTCGAGCGTGATGGTTTCCAGCAGCGCTTGCTTGGATGCGGCGTCGAAGGGGCAGATTTGCGCGGCAACGTTGATGATGGTTTCCGTCGGCGCTTGCTCGACCGCGTTCCAGTCGACCTGGAAGCCGTGCAAGGCGGCGTAAGTTTTCAGCGACGCCAGCAGCGCACCGCGATCGATGGAGCGTCCTGGCGATTGAGCGAAGTCATCCGCGAACGCTTCGTAGCTTACGAGCGCCTGGCGATACGGCGAATCCACTTCCAACTCTTGCTCGACATCGAAGCGGCAAACTCCCGTCAGCGTGACGAGATAGCGGCCGTCTTCGGTTTCGTTGAACGAGGTGATGCGGCCCAGCGTGCCGACATCGCAGAGTTGCGGCACGGGCTCGCCTTCGTCGCCCATGGCCGGTTGCACCATCCCGATCAGGCGCTCGCCGCCGAGCGCGTCATCGATCATGTTGAGATAGCGCGGCTCGAAAATGTTGAGCGCCAGCACGCCGCGCGGCATCAGGATCGCGCTGGTCAGCGGAAACAGCGGGATGGCCTGCGGCAGGTCGCCGGGTTTGCGATAACCGAATGCGCTCATGAGAACAAAATCGCCGACAGCTTGCGGCGTCCCTGTTTGGTGACTTCGGACATCGGTCCGGCGGCTTCGAACACTTTCAGCAATTGCGCGCGGGCGGCGCCTTCGTTCCACTCGCGATTGCCCTCGATGATGGCGAGCAATTGTTCGCTCGCCTTTTCGAGATCGCCGCGCGCGGAGAGCGCCTCGGCGTAATCGAAGCGGGCTTGCCAATCGTTCGGATTGGCGGCGACGGCGGCGCCGAGTTCGTCATTGTCGCCGACGGCTTCGGCGTTGGCTGAGAGTTCGAGCGCGGCGCGGACGCTGGCGATGTCTGAATCGTTCGCTTTTTCCGGCGGCGCGTGTTCGAGGATTTCGCGCGCCTGTTCTGGATCGCCTGCGTTGAGCGCAATGCGCGCCATGCCGGCGATGGCTTTGACGTTTTCAGGATCGAGCTGCAGCACGGCGGCGTAGCCTTGCGCTGCGCCGCCAATGTCGCCGAGCTTGAGCGATTCCGCGGCTTGCGCGAGCAGCGGTTCGATTTCCGCCGTCATGTCGGCGCCGCCGAGGCGATCAACGAAGAGCTTGATCTGGCTTTCTGGCAACGCGCCCATGAAGCCGTCGATCGGCCGGCCCTGATCGAATGCGTAGACGGCCGGGATCGACCGCACGCCGAGTTGGCCGGCGACGCCTGGGTGTTCATCGATATTGATCTTCACCAGCTTCACCTTGCCGCCGGCGTCGCGCACCGCTTTTTCGAGCGGCGGCCCGAGTTGTCGGCAGGGGCCGCACCACGGCGCCCAGAAATCGACGATCACCGGCTGCTCGCGCGAGGCTTCGACGACATCGGCCATGAAGCCTTGGTCGGAACCTTCTTTCACGAGATCAGTCGGCGCGGCGCCGCCATCAAGCAATGTCATTCCTGGTCCCTCTGAAATTCAGGACTGAACATGGGCCGGAGGGGCGTCCGGTTCAATTCTTGACGGCTGGCCTTCGGCGTCAAAGCGGAGCCGGATCGGTTCGCGCCCGAGGGCGCGGATGAATGTGAGCAAATCGGCCGGGCTGATCGCTGTCGTTGCGTCATTGCGGAGCGGATGGAAGTTGACCGGGTCGTGGGCGAAGAAGCCCTCATCCAGCACCAAAGTTACGCGCTGTTCCGGGTCGTTGATCAGCGCGAAGATGGTCACCGAGCCTGGTGTGACGCCGAGGTTTTCCATCAATCGCTCCGCAGAGCCGAAGCTGAAGCGACCAGAGCCGAGGACCTTGGATACGGCGTTCAGATCGATGACGCTGTCGCCGAGCGCGCAGAGGAGGAAGAGATTTCCTTTTTTGTCTTTCAAAAACAGGTTCTTGGAGTGCCCGCCTGGCATTTGTGCTTTGAGGTCGGCGCCTTCTTCGACGGTGAAGACGGGCCGGTGCTCGGTTGTGCGGTGGGCGATGCCGAGGCGATCGAAGAGCGCAAAGAGGTCCGCCTCGGTGGCGGGTGCGGCGTGTGGCGGGGTGGTCATTTGGCCGTATAGTCCAGGGCATGAAGCTGACGTGCTACCCGCTGCAGACCTACTCGGCGGAAATCCGCCCGGGAAGACCGGAGCGGGATTGGATGGACGAGTTCACCGATCGTCACGCCTATCGCTGCTTGCCGCTCACCATCGCAAATTGCACGGGCTGGGAAATTCTGACGCCGGCGGCGTTCAGCGCGAGCTGGAATGGCGGGCCGGCGTTGAGCGACGTGACGTTCGAAAGCGAGGGCGACGTGCACAAGCACTTCGCCGCGTCGATGTTCGCGCGCGGGGTGGTGACCTTCAACACCGGCTATTTGTTCCGCACTGAATCCGGCTGGGACACGTGGGTCGGCGGCGCGCCGAACTGGATCAAGCACGGCATTCAGCCGCTCACCGGCATCGTCGAGACCAGCTGGCTGCCGCAAGCTTTCACGATGAACTGGCGTTTCACAGCGCCAGGCACCGTGCGCTTCGAACAGGGCGAGCCGTTCTGCATGATCATGCCGGTGCCGCACGCGGCGATCGATGCATGCACGCCGGTGATCAGAGCGCTGAGTGACGATCCAGCGCTGGAAGCAGAGACCAAAGAGTGGATGAAGAGCCGTAGCGAGTTTGTGGCGCGGGTGCGCGCGGGCGATCCGGAAGCGGCGGGCCAGGTCTGGCAACGCACCTATTTTGCAGGCAAGACGCTGCGCGGCGAGGCGGCCGTCGGCGATCATATTCATAAGCGCCGCTTGGCGCCGCCGCGCGCCGCCGGCGAAGACGACGTTTAGGACCGCAATGAAACTCACCTGCTACCAAGTCGATCCGCAACCGGCCGAACTCGTGCCGGGCTCGCCCGATCGCGATTGGATGGACAAATTCTCCGATCGCCATCCCTATCGCTGCCTGCCGCTGGTGGTGGCGAACACGACGGGCTGGGCGCTGATCTCGCCAGTGAGCTTCACTGCGACTTGGAATGGCGGCCCGCGCACGGAAGATATTCGCCTCGATCCGGATGATGATACGCCGGTTGCGCTGATGAACCGCTGGGCGGTGTCGCACTTCTCCGGCGGCGTGCTGACGTTTCACACCGGCTATCTCTTCCGCACCGATCCGGGTTGGGATTTGTGGGTCGGCGGGCCGCCCAATCACGTGAAGGATGGCATCCAGCCGCTGACGGGCGTTGTCGAAACTTATTGGCTCCCGTTTCCTTTCACGATGAACTGGCGCTTCACGCGGCCGGGCATGATCTCGTTTAAGAAGGGCGAGCCGTTCTGCTTCATCATGCCGATCCCGCACGAGCAGATGGATGAAGTGCAGCCGATCATAAAATCGATCCACGAGGATCCGGAGCTGAAGCGTCAGTACGATGCGTGGGGCGAAAGCCGCACCAACTTCCTGACGCGCCTCGATCAGAAGGACGCCGAGGCGATCAAGAATGGCTGGCAGCGCGATTATTTCCGCGGCCGCACGCCGGAGGGTCACGTGGCGCCGGATAGCCACATCAATCGCCGCCGCCTGAAGCCGCCGCGCAAGGCTGAACCGGGCGAGTGACGCATCTAGCGGGGCCGGGTCGTGGGTGGTGCGGTCCGGTACCCGCGTGCGGTGGACGAGGCCCTAAGCGATTCTGGGGCTGACGGGCCCGCCCCCTTGCTTCCGGGCCCGCGCTCTGCGATAGGAGCGCCCCTCAGCGGGGCGCGAGCCCCGTTACCCACGGACGCGGGCGTAGCTCAGGGGTAGAGCACAACCTTGCCAAGGTTGGGGTCGTGAGTTCGAATCTCATCGCCCGCTCCAAATTCTGCTAATCAGCCAAGATGTTGAACGCGTACGATGATCCCGAGGCGCAGCGGCTTGCGCAGGCGGCCGCGCAGGCTTTTGCGCGCGGGGATCGGGCCGGCGCGGCGGATTTGGCGCGACAGCTTTTGGTGCGGCGGCCGGGCGATGCGCGGCCTCGTCATTTGCTAGGCGTGATCGCGCTCGATGCCGGTGATGCCGCGGCGGCGCGGCGGCATTTGGAAGCGGCGGCAGGGGCGCTGCCGGAGGATGCCGGTGTTGCAAACGCGCTGGGCGTGGCGCTGCGCATGCTGGGCGAGCTTGATGCAGCGCGTGCGGCGTATGTGCGGGCGGGCGTGCGTGGCTTGATCGATGGCTGGCGCAATCTCGGCGCGCTCGAGCTCACAGCGAAGAACTTTGACGCATCGGTTGCGGCTTACCAGCGGGCGCTTACGCTTGCGCCGCGTGACGCCGACGCAAATGCGCAGCTCGCGCACATCTTCGAGACGCGGCACGATCTTGAAAGCGCTAAGCGGCATGCGGCGGCGGCGCAGGCGGCTGATCCCTCGAACGCCATCGCTGGTGTCGCGCTGGCGCGCGTTCTCTTGCGGGAAAAGGATTTTGCCGGCGCCGAGCGCGCGGCGCTGCCGGTGGCTCAGGCGCAAAGAGCTTCGCGAAATGATCGTTCAATCGCCTGGGGCGTCATCGGCGATGCGCGCGATTTGGCGGGCGAGGCGCGGGGCGCGTTTCAGGCCTTCACTGCGGCCAATCAGCTGCGCTTGGCCGATCATATGGCGCTGCGCGATGCTGAGGCGCACCTCTATCATCCCAGCGGCGTCCGCAGCATGGCGCGCTTTGTGGCGGATACAGATTCCGGTGCTTGGCGTTCTCGTGTCGAGTCTGCGCATCCGGCGCCGGTGTTTCTGATTGGTTTTCCGCGCTCCGGCACGACTTTGCTTGACCAGATCCTGTCATCGCATCCGCTTTTGATGTGCTTGGAGGAGAAGGAATATTTCTCGCTAGCGCTGGCGAGCGTGTTCACGAGCGCTGAAAAGCTCGGCGCTATGCATGCGTTGAGCGCCGATGAGATCGAAACTGTGCGCGCCGCCTATTGGCGCGACGTGCGCGCACAGAACGACATTCCGGCAGGCGGGCTCATCATCGATAAGCTGCCGCTCAACATCGTGGTGCTGCCGCTCATCAAGGCGGTGTTTCCGGACGCGAAAATCATCTTCGCACTGCGCGATCCGCGCGATGTGATCTTGTCGTGCTACCAGCAGCGCTTCGGCATGAATGTCGGCATGGCGCAGTTTCTCGAGCTGGAGCGGGCGGCGCAATACTACGACGTGGTGATGGACTTGATGATGCTGTGCCGCGCGCGGCTGAGCCTCGATCTCCATCAAGTGCGCTATGAAGATGTGGTGGGGGATTTGGAAAGCGCCGCACGGGGGCTCACGGCGTTTCTTGGCGTGCCTTATGACGCCGCCATGCTGAACTATCGCGAGACGGCGCTGAAGCGCGACATCACGACGCCAAGTGCGCGCCAAGTTATCCAGCCGCTCTACGCACGCTCGATCTCACGTTGGCGGCGCTATGCGGAAGATATGGCGCCGGTGTTGCCGCTGCTGGACGCGTGGGCTGAGCGCTTCGGTTACGAAGCGTAATTCAGCGCCCGCTGCCGGCGTGATCCATCGCTTCGACGAGCAGTGCGTCGGCTTGAGCGGCGGCGCGCGGGCCGTGCTGGCGGATGGCGGCGTCGGCATTTTGGAGCGCGGCGACGCATTGGCGGAAGCCCTGGCGGTTGGCCTCGCTGATGGCGCCGCTCAGCATTTGCAGCGCGTGCCCGCAGCTTTCCGGCGTGAGGCTGATCATTTGGACGCGGAGACGACGGAGCAGGGCGCCCAGTGGCGGCAGTTCGGTCGCTTCGTTGTGGCGACGACGATCGTTCCACTTCTTAGCGGGGCGGCGCCGGCGATCCGGGCCGAAATACTCCGTGTTGTCGATCCATTTGGTCGCCATCGCGCGGCGAACTCTAGGCCCGCATGGCTAATAGGCTGTTAGCAACACTGTAACCGGCGCCGACAATGGGTGTCGAATAAACAGCGCTGTTCGTCGCACGGGCGTTAGGAAAAACGCGCGTGCTGACGCTAACGTGGCGGCTAAGCCGTGAGGGGGAACTTATGAAACGCTTGATGCTTGCGACCGCTGCTTCTGTGATTGCGCTGAGCGGATGCGCCAGCACGGGCGGTGAAAGTTCCCGCGAGCCTGCTTCGGTGGAACAGTTGCTCGCCGGCGTTGAGATTCCGTACGAGCAGTTCGAGTTGGAGAACGGGCTGACCGTGCTGGTCCACGAGGATCGCAAAGCGCCGATCGTGGCGGTGGCGGCTTGGTATAATGTCGGCTCGAAGGATGAGCCGGCGGGGCAGACCGGCTACGCGCACCTGTTCGAACACATCATGCTGTTCAACGGCACCGAGCACGTGCCGAACCTGATCGAGCCGCTGCGCGACATGGGCGCCACCAATTGGAACGGCACCACTTGGTTCGATCGCACCAATTATTTCCAGACTGCGCCGACGCCAGCGTTGGAGCGCGTGCTGTATCTCGAAAGCGAGCGCATGGGCTATCTGCTCGGCGCGCTAACGCAGACGAGCCTCGATGCGCAGCGCGGCATCGTTCAGAACGAAAAGCGCCAGGGCGATAACCAGCCCTATGGCCTCGCGTTCTATCGCATCCTCGAGCGCCTTTTCCCGGAAGGGCACCCGTACCGGCATTCCACGATCGGCTCGATGGCCGATCTGGACGAAGCCTCGGTGCAGGACATGCGTGAGTGGTTCCGCGAAAATTATGGGCCCAACAACGCGGTGCTGGTGCTGGCGGGCGATATCAATGCGGAAGAGGCGCGGCCGTTGGTCGAGCGCTATTTCGGGCAGATCCCGCGTGGGCCGGACAACATTCCCGCGGCTGCGGATGTGCCGACGCTGTCGGCGCGCGTCGATGATGTGATGCAGGATCGCGTCTCCAACACACGGCTGTATCGCACCTGGGCGGTGCCGGGGCTGACGCATGAAGATGCGGTTGAGCTTGATGTGGCAGCGCAAGTCTTAGGGGGGCTCGCGAGCTCGCGGCTCGATCGCATTTTGGTGCGTGACGAGCAGACGGCGGTTTCGGTGAGTTCCAGCCTGCTGCCGTTTCAGCGCGTCAGCATGTTCTTCGTCACGGTTGATGTGAAGCCGGGCGAGGATGTCGATGCGGTGTCGCGCCGTTTGGACGAGATCATCGCTGAATTCATCGCCACTGGGCCAACAGAAGCGGAAGTGCAGCGCGTGGCGACGCAGGAGGTGGCGCAGAGCCTCTTTAACATCGAGCAAATCGGCGGCTTTAACGGCAAGACCGTCGCGCTTGCAAATGGCGCCGTGCTGGCGGAGGACCCGGATTTCTTTAGCCGCAATCTGCTGGAGTACGGCGAAGTGACGCCGGCTTCGGTGCAAAGCGCGGCAAGCGAATGGCTGTCACGCCCGGTGCATGCAATGCGTATCGATCCTGGCGTGCGCGAGCCTTATCAGGAGGCCAGCGCCACATCGCGACCGGCGCCGGATACGACGCCGCCGCAAGTCACGCCGCGCGATCCGATGCCGTCGATCGGTGAGATTGCGGATCTCGATTTCCCGGATGTCGAACGGGCGCAGCTCTCGAACGGGATTGAGATCGTCTACGCGCACCGTGATGCGATCCCGGCGACGTTGATCGCCATGGATTTCGACGCTGGCATCGCTGCCGATCCGCAAGATGCGTTCGGCACCCAGCGGCTGATGCTTTCGGTGATGACAGCCGGCGCCGATGGCCGCGATGCGATGCAGATTGCTGAAGAGCAGGAGCGGCTGGGCGCCAACATTTCCGCGTTCGGCTCTCTCGATCGCTCGACGGTGTCGCTGACGGCGTTGTCGGCGAACCTTGATCTGTCGCTGGATCTTTACGCTGATGTGGTGATGCGCCCGGACTTCGTCGCTAGCGAAGTGGAGCGCTTGCGTGAGCAGCAGCTTGCGCTGGTGGCGCAAGAGGCGACCTCGCCGAATGGCTTGGCGCAACGCACTTTGCCGCCGATCATTTATGGTGAGAGCCATCCCTATGGCCGGCCGCTTTCGGGCCTTGGTAGCGAGCAATCGGTAGCGACGCTCGATCGCGATGCGCTGGCGGCGTTCCACAATACTTGGATCCGGCCGGAAACGGCGCGCATCTTCGTTGTGTCGGATCGTCCGCTGCGTGAAGTGCGGCGCGCGCTTGAGGCGCGGTTCGGCAGCTGGCGCGGCGCGGCGAATGCGCCGGTGGGGCGCAAGGACTTCAGTGTCGGCATTCCGCAAGAGCAGCCGCGCATCGTCATCGTCGATCGGCCGCAATCGCCGCAATCGATCATCTATGCCGGCGCGGTGCTGCCGCAGCGCGGCGCCGACGACACGTTGGCGCTTAACGCAGCGAACGAAGTGCTGGGCTCAAGCTTCCTCTCGCGCATCAACACCGAAATCCGCGAGCGGCGCGGCTGGTCTTACGGCCTGAGCGGCGTCGTGCAATTGCGCGAGCAGCGTGTGCCGTATGTGATCAACGCGCCGGTTCAGGCTGATCGCACCGGCGATTCCATCCGCGTGTTGCTGGAGCAGATCAACGGCTTCAACTCCACTGCCGGCGTGACCGAGTCCGAGCACGTGCGCACCATCAACGGCAACATCCGCCAATTGCCGGGCGCGTATGAAACAGCTGGTTCGATACTTGGCGCGCTCCGCTCCAACGATCTCTACGATCGCCCAGACAATTATTGGGAAGGCGTCGCGTCGCGCTATCGCGCGATGAGCGCGGCGGAGATGGATGCGGCGGCGCGGGCCGTGATCGATCCTGCGCGCTTCGTGTGGGTCGTCGTCGGCGATGCGTCGGTCGTGCGGCCGCAGTTGGAAGGGCTTGGGCTGCCGATCGAGGTGGTGACGCCTTAGGGCGTCACGTCCCGCGCCAGCGGATCAGGCCTTCTTGCGCCGCTGACGCGACCAGCACGCCGTCCTCGCGATAAATGGCGCCGCGGTTGAAGCCGCGCGCGCCGGACGCGCTCGGGCTGTCCTGCACATAAAGATGCCAGCGCGAAAAATTGGTTGGGCGGTGAAACCAGAGAATGTGATCGAGGCTCGCCGTCTGCACGCCGCTCATCCATGAGACGCCGTGCGGACGCATCGCGGTGCCAAGCAGCGAATAATCGGAGGCGTACGCCAGCGCGGTTTGATTGAGCGCGACATCGTCGCCGAGATCGCCGCGGACGCGGAACCAGACGAGGTGCTCAGGCGCCTTCTTCTCCGGCTTGAGATGATTGATGGCGTCGACCTGGCGCATCTCAATCGGGCGCTCGCGGGTCCAGGCTTTCAGCTCTTTGGGATTGTCCTTGAAGATTTCGCGCCAGCGATCGTTGTCGTCCGGCAGCGTTTCGGGCGCCGGCGCCGGCGGCATCGTGCTTTGGTGGTCGAAGCCTTCCTCCGGCGTCTGGAAGGAGCAGGCCATGTTGAAAATCTGCTCGCCCTTTTGGATGGCGATGACGCGCCGTGTGGCGAAACTCTTGCCGTCGCGCGAGCGCTCCACCTGATAGAGCACAGGCTGCGCCGGATCGCCGGGGCGAATGAAATAGCTCTGCAGCGAATGGCAAATCTGCGTGTCGACGGTCTTGTACGCGGCCGTCAGCGCTTGAGCGACGACCTGGCCGCCGAAGATGCGGAAGCGCTCCTCCTTCGGGCTATGCCCGCGGAACAGATTCACTTCGATGGGTTCGAGCGCGAGGATACTGGTGAGTTCGTCCATGACGGACATGTGCGTTTCTCAGCCTTTGGGAGGATCGCACTTGGATATGGGCGCAAACGTGCGCGCACAAGAGCGTGCGGCGGGCGGCTGCCTTGCGCGACGCTAGGGCAGGAGGGCGCCGTTCGCGTCGCACCACGGCTCGCGGCGTCCGCGCCAGGGGCGGGCGAGGCCTTCAGCGATCAGCAATTCGCCGAGATCGCGGCCGTCCACCTCGATGAAGGCGATGATGCGGTCGTAGCGATCGACGCGGCCGGTGCGGCGCACGTCGAGGCTGTTGGCGCTGGTGATGAGAGCGCGCGCTTGCCGAGTGGCGCGGTCGCCGAGTTGGCGTTCGGCAGTGCAACGGGCGCGGCCGCCAGTCTCGGGTGTGTCGATGTTTTCGAGCCGGTAGCGGTCGCCGGTGTCGAAATCTTCGAAGGTGTCGCCGTCTATGACCCGCCAATTGGCGCGCTCTGTAGCGGGTGGGCGAGAGGGCTCGCCCTGGGCGGGATCAACGAATGTGAGGGCCAGAGCGCCAAAAGCGAGCGCGAAAACCAGCGCTCCGGCCGCGATCAATCGGTTCAACATCGCCCCAGCCATGCGCGCCGGGGGTTAGCGACAGGTAAAACAGCGGCCGGCGACTCAACCTGAGATTACAATAAAATACAACCATAGCGGTAGTGCTACGCAAAAGTGCAGCGATATTAAAACGTTGCCAACCAGCAACGTGTTCTGCTTCGCGCATGAAAGCCGATTACGTCCCCTTGAGTGGCCGGGAAATGGCCAGCGCCGGCAGGGCGCTCTTCGGCGCGCGTTGGCGCGAGGAGCTGGCCTCCGTGCTGGGCTGCTCTGAACGCTTCATCGCTGACATAGAGAAAGGCCAGGCCATCGCTCCCAGCGCCTGGCGGGCGCAAGTTATTGGCCTCGCTCAGGATGTGGCCGTGCGCGCAATGGAAACCGCGAGCAATCTGTTGATGGGCGAGGCCGACGCTAAAATCGCGACACCGCCGCCCGCTACGGCCGAAGCCCGCTACGTTTAAGCCGTCCGCGCGTTAGCGCTCGCCAGCTCCTCGCTGAAGCGCTGTTCCAGCACCGCCATCGTATCGGCGACCTGTTCCAGCGCGCGCACGCTGCGCTGCTCGACACCCATGATCCGATCTTCGACCCGCTGACGCAGCGCCTTGAACTCGGCCGCAACTTCGTCGGCGATGCCCCCGTCGACAGTCTGCTCGAGCATTTCGAGGCGGCGGACGTTGTCGGTGATGAAGATGCCGATGTCTTGGCGCAGCACGTCGAGCGTTTCGGCGTGGCGGGCTTCGAGGGCTGCGACCCGCTGATTGAGCTCAACCAGGGCGGTGGCGTCGATGGCCAGGTTCTCAAGCCGCACGTCAGCGACGGCGAGCTCAAGCTTATGCAGACGCTCGTCGGCCTGCTTGACCGTCTCGTTGTGCTGGGTGCTGAGGTGGCCGATCAGGCGCGTGAAATTGTGCGCGTTCTCGTTCGCCTCGATGGTCTGCTGGCGCAGCGCTTCAATGCTTTGCGCAAGTTCTTCGTTCTGGTTGCCAGCTTCGACTTGGGCTGCGAGGCCTGCGATCTGACCGCGCAGCGCTGCAAGCGCCTGCTCGGTGTTTTCGCTTTCGGCCAAAGCTTCCAGCCGCAGCAAGCGTGCGTCGAAGCCATGATCGATGGCGCGATCGCCGAGCCCGGCTTCGATGCGGTCAAGCCGCGCCGGCAGCTCCGAAGTGGCGCTGACGGCAGAGTCCAGCAGACGGAAGCGGGCGAGAGCCCCGTTCTGGAAGGCTTCCTGGCTCTCAACGAACGCATCTAGGCGCTGCCGGATGTGCTCGATCTGGCCATCGGTGGAGAGGCCTTGCTGATCAAGGCGGCGCTCCAGCGAAGCCACGCCTTCGACTTGATCTTTAGCGAGTTTTTCAAGCGCGGCGAGGGTGCAGGTTTCGACCCGCTCGAGATCCGCCTTGAGCACGCGATGGCCGGCGGCGCCGACCAGTTCGCCATGCGACATGCGCTCAGCAAGCGCCGACATCTGACCGCTGACCTCCGAACGCACTTCGCCGATTGCGGCGCGCGCGTCGTCTTCGCTTTGGGCGATGCTGCGCTCGACCATGTCGCGCAAGGCGGCAATGTCGGCTGTGGTGGTGGTGACGATCGCATCGATTTGCTTCAGGCGGCCGAAGCCGCCGGCCTGGCGCTCGCGCAGTTCAGCGATTTCACTGGAGAGGTCGCCGTGGACGCTGTCGAGCGCGACTTGGTTGTCGCGGGTGGCGCGGGCGAATTCGGCGGCGAGGGCGGCGCCCGCCTGGCGCAGGCTCTCGGCGGTTTCTTCGAGCGCCGTTTGCGAGGCGTCTTCGACGTCGGCGAGTTGCGTCCGGAGTTGATCGACGCTGATCAGGGTGTGCCGCTCGGCCTCTTCGACGCGGTCAGACAGCGAGGCCATGCGGTTGGCGGCGTCTGCGAACGCCGCATGCATCTTGGCGCGCGTCTCCGACACGCCTTCGGCGACGCGGTCTTCCAGGGCCTCGCGCACGGTGCGGAGTTCGATGATCAAATGGGCGACGGCGGCGTCGGCCTGCTCGCCGGCCAAAGCGGCGGCGGCGCGCACTTCTTCAAGGCTCGCGCTTAGGCGATCGGAGGTCTCGCGGGTGAAGGCGCTAAAATCGTCTGCGACGGCGTATTTCAGCGCTTCGTGGGCGACGGCGACTTGCGCGGTGGCGGTATGGGCGGCGCGAATGGCGTCTTCGACACCGTCGATACGCTGATCGATGCCCTCAAAACGCTCGTGCGCCTGAATGCCCCAATGCTCGTGCGCCTCGTTCAGCGCGCCATTTTGCTCTTCGGCGTCGCCGATGCGCTTGCGCAATGCGGCCAGCTGCACACCGACGTCATTGACCGATTGTTCGAGATTGTCCGCCGTATCGGCGGCCAGCACTTCGACTTCATCGATGCGCGATGCGAGGCCGAACATCGAGCTGTCGAGGGCGTGAATGGCGTTGTCGAGGCCGCCGACCGAAAGGTGCAGGCGCCGTTCGAGCGCTTCAACGCGGTGGCGGACGACAAAATTTTCCTTTGGAGCCTGCGCAGTGGGTTCGGTTTGTGCCGGCTCCTGCGCTTGTGGCGCATGCATGTGCTCCAAGAGCGCGCCTTGCAGCACAACATCTGTCAAATAATCGGAGAGGCTGACACCGCGGCGCGCAGCTTCGGCGACCGCCTTTTCGCGGGTCTCGGGATCGATTCCCTTTAGCACCCAGGACTGCTCACTCATCACGGCCTCGCCTCAGCATCCGATAGGGATGCCTCAACGTGCTTAAGGCCGCGTAAAATAGAGGGTTTTGCTTTCGTTAACGGCGCCTAACAAATTGGCTGCGCGCGCGTCGGTTGAGGCGCCGCGTTGAGCACGCGCGCTGCGGTCATGTTTTTTCCAGTTTTCGGGCGCGGCAAAGAGGCAAATCATGTCACCTTGGTGTTGCGCACTTGGGCGGATCGGCGACCTCGCGCCGAAGGCCACCTTATGGCCGCCAGATTCGCATGTCTGAATGTTAAGCGACGACCGCAGACCTATATTGGGTCCGGCGGGGCGCGACGGAGGCACGATGTCTGAAGATATCTTTCGCAGTTACGCCCGCTCGTTCGAGCAGCGTCGCGAAGCGGAAATGTCGCTGCAGGATTTTCTAACGCTCTGCCGCGATGACCCGATGGCGTATGCGAGCGCGCACGAGCGCTTGCTCGCGGCGATTGGCGAGCCGCGCATGGTCGATACGTCGAAGGACGCGCGCCTCGGGCGTGTGTTCATGAACCGCACCGTGCGCTTCTATCCGGCATTCGCGGAATTCTACGGTATGGAAGAGACGATCGAACGGATCGTCGCTTTCTTCCGCCACGCCGCGCAAGGTTTGGAAGAGCGGAAGCAGATCATCTATCTGCTCGGCCCGGTCGGTGGCGGTAAGTCGTCACTGGCGGAGCGCCTGAAGGCGCTGATGGAAGAGCAGCCGATTTATGTGCTGAAGGCGGGCGATGCGATGAGCCCGGTGTTCGAGCATCCGCTTGGCCTGTTCGATCCCGAAGTCTGGGGCAAGCGGCTCGAAGAAGAATACGGCATCCCGCAGCGCCGCTTGAGCGGGCTGATGAGCCCGTGGTGCGTGAAGCGGCTGGACGAATTTGGCGGCGACATCACGCGTTTCCGTGTGGCCAAGATCATGCCGTCGCGCTTGCGCCAGATTGGCGTCGGCAAGGTCGAGCCGGGCGATGACAACAACCAGGACGTCTCTTCGCTGGTCGGCAAGGTCGATATCCGCAAGCTCGAAATGCATGCGCAGAATGATCCCGATGCGTATTCGTATTCGGGCGGCTTGAACCGCGCCAACCAGGGCATTCTCGAATTCGTCGAGATGTTCAAAGCGCCGATCAAGATGCTGCACCCGCTGCTGACGGCGACGCAGGAAGGCAATTACGTCGGCACCGAGAATATCGGCGCCATCCCGTTCCAGGGCGTGATCATGGCGCACTCGAACGAGGCCGAATGGCAATCGTTCAAAAACAACAAGAACAACGAGGCCTTCATCGACCGCATCTATGTGATCAAGGTGCCGTATTGCCTGCGCGTCGATGAGGAGAAGAAGATCTATGAGAAGCTGATCCGCACGTCGGAGCTTTCCGAAGCGCCATGCGCGCCGGGCACACTCGAAATGCTGGCGCGCTTTTCGGTGCTGTCGCGCTTGAAAGAGCACGAGAACTCCAACGCCTACGCGAAGATGCGCGTCTATAATGGCGAGAGCCTGAAAGAGGTCGATCCGAAGGCGCGCACGCTGCAAGAATACAAAGACGCCGCCGGCGTCGATGAGGGCATGGACGGCATCTCGACGCGTTTTGCGTTCAAGGTTCTCGCCGGCACGTTCAACCACGACACGCAAGAGGTCGCCGCCGATCCTGTCCACTTGATGTATGTGCTGGAGCAGGCGATCCGCCGCGAACAGTTTCCGCAAGAGGCGGAAAGCAAATTGCTCGAGTTCATCAAGGCGGAGCTCGGTCAGCGTTATGCTGAGTTCATCGGCAACGAAATCCAGAAGGCGTATCTCGAAAGCTACCACGACTACGGGCAGAACCTGTTCGACCGCTACGTTGATTATGCCGACGCCTGGATCGAAGACATCGACTTCAAGGATCCGGACACTGGCCAGCTCTTGAATCGCGAACTGCTCAACCAAGAGCTCTCGAAGATCGAGAAGCCGGCGGGAATCGCCAACCCGAAGGATTTCCGCAACGAAGTCGTGAAGTTCACCTTGCGCGCGCGCGCGGGCCACGGCGGCAAGAACCCGTCTTGGACCTCGTATGAGAAAATCCGCGAAGTGATCGAGCGGCGGATGTTCTCTCAAGTGGAGGACCTGCTGCCGATCATCACCTTCGGTTCGAAGAAGGATGGCGAGACGGAGAAGAAGCACGAGGAGTTCGTGTTGCGCATGGTTGAGCGCGGCTACACCGAGCGACAAGTCCGCCGGCTGGTCGAGTGGTACATGCGCGTGAAGCAGGCGGGGTAAGCGGCGCGATGCACATTATCGACCGCCGGCTCAATCCTGGCGGCAAAAGCTTCGCGAACCGCCAGCGCTTCTTGCGCCGCGCCCGCGCACAAGTGCGCAAGGCGGTGCGCGAAGCGTCGGGCACGCGCTCGATCAAGGACGCCGGCAAGGGCGGCGAAATCTCGATCCCGACGGGCGGCGTGCACGAGCCGCATCTGCATCGCTCGCGTCATGGCGGGATGCGAGATTACGTCCTGCCCGGCAACAAGAAGTATATCGAAGGCGACGGGATTCCACGGCCGGAGCAGGGCGGCGGCCAAGGCTCGCAAGCGAGCGATAGCGGCGAGGGCGAAGATGAATTTCGCTTTGCGCTGACCGACGAAGAATATCTCGATCTTTATCTGGAAGACCTTGAGCTTCCCGATCTCGCCAAGCGCCAGATCGCCGGCGCCAAAGCGGTGCAATGGCGCCAGGCGGGTTTCTCGACCTCAGGCCCGCCGTCGCGCATCTCGGTGCCGCGTACGCTGCGCTATTCGATGTCGCGCCGCATCGCGTTGAAGCGGCCGAAGGCGGAAGAGATCGCGGCGCTGCGCGAAGAGATCGAAAAGCTGGAGCGCGAAGGCGGCCAGTTCGATGCCCTGCAGGCGCTGCGCTTGGATTTGGAGCAGCGCTTGGCGCGCTCTAAGCGCATTCCGTACATTGACCCGGTTGATGTGCGCTATCGTCGGCTGGAGTCCAATCCAAAACCCATCGCCAAGGCGGTGATGTTCTGCCTGATGGATGTCTCCGGCTCGATGAACGAGCACATGAAGGATTTGGCGAAGCGGTTTTATTCGCTGCTCTACCTCTTCTTAAACCGCCGCTACGAGCACGTGGACGTGGTGTTCATCCGCCACACGCATGAAGCGTCAGAGGTGGACGAGCAGACGTTCTTCTATTCGCGCGAGACCGGCGGCACGGTGGTCTCCACCGCGCTCTTCAAAATGGCGGAGATCGTGCGCGATCGCTATCCGGTCGATCAGTGGAACATCTACGCCGCGCAAGCCAGCGACGGCGATAACACGTCGAGCGATAATGCTGTCGTGCTTGGGCAACTCAAGGACGTGATACTGCCGATCTGCCAATACTACGCCTATGTCGAAGTTGGCATGGACGATGAGGACGATCATCCGGGCGCCGGCGAGCCAAGCACCAATCTTTGGCGCGCCTATCGGCGCGTGCCCGTCGATGCGCCGTTTGCGATGCGCAAAGTGCGCCATCGCCGTGACATTTACCCGGTGTTCCGTGAATTGTTCGCGCGCCGCCCTGAAGGCGTTTCCGCGGAGGGCGCGTGATGACGACGTTGGCCGAAAGCAAATTGCTGTTTAAGGGCGCCGATTGGGATTTCGACCTGATCAAGCGCGTGCACGAAGCGTGCGGCGAGATCGGCATCAATGAGATGGGGCTCGATCCGTACCCCAATCAGATCGAAGTCATCACCACCGAGCAGATGCTCGACGCCTACGCGTCCACTGGCATGCCGCTTTTCTATCGGCACTGGAGCTTCGGCAAAGAGTTCGCGCGCAACGAGGCGCTTTATCGGAAAGGCTATCAGGGCCTCGCCTATGAGATCGTGATCAATTCCAATCCGTGCCTCGTCTACATCATGGAGGAAAACTCCGCGACGATGCAGACGCTGGTGATCGCGCACGCCGGGTACGGTCACAGCCATTTCTTCAAGAACAATTACGTCTTCAAGCAATGGACCGACGCGGACGGCATTCTCGATTATCTCGAGTTCGCGCGCGCCTACATCGCCAAGTGCGAAGATCGCTACGGCCAGGAAGAGGTCGAGCGCATGTTGGATGCCGCGCACGCGCTGCAAAGCCACGGCGTGCATCGATTTCCGCGCAAGCGCATGGCGGACTTGCGCTCGGAACAAAAGCGCGAGGAAGAGCGCCGCCTGCACGGCGAGCAATTGTTCAACGATCTCTGGCGCACGGTGCCGGCCGGCAAGCGCAAGCCAAACAAGGACGAGGACGAGCGCCGCAAAGCGTTGCTCGGTTTGCCGGAAGAGAACCTGCTCTACTTCTTAGAGAAGACTGCGCCGCGTCTCGCGCCCTGGCAGCGCGAAATCTTGCGCGTCGTGCGGCTGATCAATCAGTATTTTTATCCGCAGCGGCAAACCAAGGTGATGAACGAAGGCTGCGCGACGTACGTGCACCATCGCATCATGAACCGGCTGCACGAGAAGGGTCAGATCGACGACGGCTCGTTCCTCGAATTCATCCACTCGCACACCGGCGTTGTTCTGCAGCCGGGCTTCGACGATCGCCGCTATAGCGGCATCAATCCGTATGCGCTTGGCTTTGCTATGTGCTGCGATATCGAACGCATCTGCACTAAGCCCACGGATGAGGATCGCGAGTGGATGCCGGATATCGCCGGCAACAACGATCCGTACGGCACGCTGCGCGACATCTGGGCGAACTATCGCGACGAGAGCTTTGTCTCGCAATTTCTCTCGCCGGCCTGCATCCGCGACTTTGGCCTCTTCCGCGTCGTTGATGACGAGGAGCAGGAGGAGATGAACGTCGCCGCAATCCACGATGAGCGCGGTTATCGCAAAATCCGCCGCGCGCTCTCAAAGCACTACGACATTGCCTACCGCGACCCGGACATTCAGATTGTCGACGTAGATCTCGCCGGCGATCGCAAGCTCATCCTCGGCCACCGTGTGCTTGACGGCATCGTGCTGGAAGAGGGCGACACGCAAAAAGTGCTACAGCACGTCGCCGACCTTTGGGGCTATGACGTGAAATTGGTCGAGGCTGACGATAGCGGTGTGGTTCGCGGTGAACACACCGCGTCCCCGCGCCGGCCGTTTATGTGATGCTTTCGTAGGCGCCTGGACCCGATATTGCTCGGCCACCGGCCGCAAGCCTCGAAACTTTCCCCGGTTCGGCGCCTAATCTCCGTCTCGCGCGTTGGCGTCTGGGCGAACGGGGATGACATGCTCATTCGAGGCGGCTTCGACATTACTTATGACTGCCCGGCGCCCGCTTCGGCGGTGCTGACACTCAACGTGCACCCAACGCGCAGGGCGGACCTCCAAACCCCGGACAGCCTCACCAACGATCGCGGCGTCGCGATGCCGCAATACATCGATGGCTTCGGCAACATCTGCACGCGCGTGATTCTCCCCGCCGGCTTGACGACGTTTTCAAGCGATTTTTTGATCACTGACTCCGGCCAGCCTGACGACGTGGCCGAGCACGCCAAGCTCACGCCGATCCAGGATTTGCCGGACGACGTGATGGTCTACCTCCTCGGTAGCCGCTATTGCGAAACCGATCGCATGAGTGAGCTGGCCTGGTCGCTGTTTGGCAAAACGCCGCCAGGGTGGGCGCGGGTGCAGAGCATCGTCGACTACACGCATGAGCGCATCACTTTCGGCTATCCGCACGCGCGCGCGACGCGCACGGCGTGGGAAGCGCATGAAGAGCGGCTCGGCGTCTGCCGCGACTACGCGCATCTTGCGGTGACGCTCTGCCGCTGCATGAGCGTGCCGGCGCGTTATTGCACCGGCTATCTCGGTGACATCGGCGTGCCCTATAGCGATGCGCCGATGGATTTCAGCGCCTGGTTCGAAGCGTTTCTCGACGGCGCTTGGCATACCTTCGATGCGCGCCATAACACGCCGCGCATCGGCCGCATCCTGATCGCGCGCGGCCGTGATGCGACCGATACCGCCATCGCCACCACCTATGGCGCCGCAACGCTGACGGGATTCAAAGTGGTGACGGACGAAGTGGCGGCTAACGCCGCAGCGAGCGCTTAAGCGCCCAGCCGCGCCAAGCCATCCGCGATAGCTGGATCAACTTGTACGTCGCGCGGTGAGAGCGGGCGCGTAAGGCGCAAAGTCTCCATGCTGCGCGCACGAGAGAGCGCAACATAAGCCTGTCCCGGCGCGAAGGCGCCACGGCCGAGATCGATCTCGACGCTGTCGAGCGTCATGCCTTGAGCTTTGTGGATGGTGAGCGCCCAAGCTGGGGCGAGAGGGAATTGCACGTATTTGAACTCCTCTTTCACCTCCATGCGATTTTCCTTGGCGTTCCACGTCCAGCGCGCTTGCGGCCACACCGCGCGCGAAACATCAACCTCCTCGCCGGCGTCGAGCGCGACCACGATAACTTCGTCATCAAGCGATTTCACCGTGCCCAGCGAGCCGTTCACCCATCGGCCTTCGGGATCGTTCTGCGTGAAGATCACGCGCGCCTCGCGCTTCAGCACCAATTCCATTGGCGCCGGGAAGCGGTCGCCCTGCGCACGGGGCGCTTCGCCTTCGAACGCGCCAGTGTAGCGCGCCGCCGCGCCTTCAAGATTGGCGAGGCCGCGGGCGTTGTAATTATCGGCCACCGCATTGGTGGCGCAGAGCAACACCGGGCGCTTCGGCAGCGAGCGATCGAGGCAGACTGTGTTGAGGATCGTCACCGCTTCTTCGACACCGCGCCGCTCGCGGATCGAAGACAGAATGGCGATGAAGTCCTGATTGGTCTGGCGATGCACTTCAGTGAGTTGCACCGCGGCGAGCGGCGCATCGCGCAAGCAATGCGCGGAGAACGCGTAGGGGCTGGAATAGCCAGCATCCTCCAGGAGTTGGCTTTCCTCGCCGCGCACTACCGGCGGCAGCTGGTAGAAGTCGCCAACGAGAAGCATCTGCACGCCGCCGAACGGCCGCGAGCTTTTGCGCGCGACTTGCAAATGCTTGTTCATCGCGTCGAGCACATCGGCGCGCAGCATCGAAACTTCGTCGATGATCAGGCGGTTGATGGCGCGCGCCGTGCGCATGAAGAACCAGTGGGGTTTTTCCGCATTGCCGATCAGCGGCCGCGGCGGAAAGCCGAAGAACGAATGCACGGTTTGGCCGCCGATATTCATCGCCGCGAGGCCGGTCGGCGCCAGCAGCGCCTGCGGGTAAGTCGGGTCACTGTCGACCAATGACCGAATGAAATGACTTTTGCCGGTTCCGGCGCGGCCGATCAGCAGCACGACCGGTGTGCGGTCAGCGAGCGCCTGATGCGCTTCCGCAATGGCTGGATCGGAGTACGTGGCGGGAATCGTCATGCGGTTTCTATATAGACAGCCGCGCCGATGCGCTAAGCTCCACTGCGCATAAGGAGCTTGCGATGGTTCGTTTGATGTTGGCCGCAGCTGCAGCGGCGCTCGCCTTGACTGCCTGCGCAGCGCCCGCCGAGGAGGGCGTGTCGCGCGCTGCTCTCGCGGATGACGGCCGCGCCATTGCCGAAGCGCAATGCGCGTCTTGCCACGCGGTCGGTGAGTATGGTGCGAGCCCGAACGCTGCCGCGCCACCGCTGCGCTATGTGCTGGCGGAGCACGGCGGCGAAGTTTTGGCGGAAGAGCTGATCAACGGCATACAGGTTGCGCACCCAATGCCGGACTTTCAGTTCAACCCGCAGGGCGTCGATGCTCTGATTGTGTACCTGCAATCGATCCAGGAACCGCCGCCGAGCTAGATCGCGTCGAGCGCCTGAGCCAGATCGGCGATCAGATCATCCGGGTTTTCGATGCCGATCGAGATGCGGATGAGGTTCGGGCGGATCGAGTAGCGCGCAAGCTCGCCCGCCGGCATGCCGGAATGCGTCATTGCGGCCGGATGCGAGGCGAGCGTCTCGGTGCCGCCAAGGCTGACCGCGAGCTTGATGATCTGCAGCCGATCCAGAACACGGAACGCCTCGGCTTCGCCACCCTTCACTTCGAAAGAAAACGTCGAGCCGGCATTCTTGTTTTGCTTTTCATGGACCGGCCGGTCGGGGTGATCTTCGGGCAGAAAGTCGAGATACCAGACGCTCTGCACCTTAGGATGCTCGCGCAAAAACTCGGCCACTTTGCGTGCACCCGCTGCGCCGGCTTCCATGCGAATCTTCAGCGTCTCGAGCGAGCGCATCAGCAACCACGCAGTATGCGTGTCGGCCATGGTGCCGAGCGTCGAGCGCATGCGGCGCACAGGCGCGAGCATCGCTTTCGACCCAGAGGCGCTACCGGCGATCAAATCGGAATGGCCGCCTACGTACTTGGTAAGCGACATGAGCACGATGTCGGCGCCGTGCTGGAGCGGCGTTGAATAAACGGGGCCGAGCAGGGTGTTGTCGACGATTACGGGCGGACGCCGGCCATCTATGGTCAGCGCATTCGAAAGCTCTCGTGCCGCGGCGATATCGACCAGTGCGTTGGTTGGGTTCGCCGGCGTTTCGATGAAGATCGCGCCGATGCGGCCTTTGTCGCGGGCTTTTTGCGCGGCGCGGCGCATTTCTTCCGCGCCAAGCTCGGCCTCGAAGCCGAACGGCGTGATGCCGAATTCCGGCAAAATCGAGTGGATCAGCGTTTCAGTGCCGCCATAGATCGGGCGGCTCTGCAGAATGACGTCGCCGGGGCGGAGATACGCGAGCAGGGCGGTTGAGATCGCGGCCATGCCGGAGGCGAAGACGAGCGAGGTCTCCGCATCGTCCCAAAGCGCCAATCGATCCTCGACGACTTCGAGATTTGGATTGTTGAAGCGCGAATAGATGAGGCCGGGCTCTTCGTCTGGCCCGAGCTTACGGCGGCCTTGGATGGTGGCGAAAAAGTTTTTGCCGTCTTCGGCGGACTTGAACACGAACGTCGACGTCTGAAATTGGGGCGGCTTAAGCGACCCTTCCGACAGCATCGGATCGTAGCCGTAGCCCATCATCAGCGTTTCAGGCGCCAGAGCGCGATTGCCGAGCGTGCGTTTACGCCATTTCTTTTCAGCCACGCGTTAGCTCCGTCGCGATCAACATCGCGACGTTCTCTGCTTGTTGTGCGTGAATTTCAATGCCGCCCAGCTGAGATCGATCGATCAGATCGACCAGACAGCGTCCTTGCTGGCCGGCGGCAGCGGCGTTTGGCCGAGCGCGAGCGTTGCGGACTGGATCGTCACACTCGGCGTCGGCGCGCAAAGCAATGAGCCATAGGGCGCGGCGCCACAGCTGCTCAGTGATGACGGCGCGCCACCGGAATCGTGGGTCGCTGCAAACGTCGCCCAGGCGACGTGCGTGCGCACCGGTTCGGGCTGTTGTTCCTGCGCCGGGCGCGGCGCCGGTGCGGCGGCGAAGGTGAAATCTTCCTTGCCGACCATTTGCGGCACCATACCGGTGATCCGCAGTTGCATGGCCAGTTCATAGCTTGCGCCGGAATTTTCGACCACGCGCAGGCGCACGTCGTGCACGGCGCCATGTTCTCTTGCGAGGAGCGCTTCGTCGCGCAGCGAAACCACGCCGAGATCGCGATCGACGGTGAAGCGTCCGCCAGCGTCGTTCAGCAGGTAAAATCCAGGCGTGTCGAACTCAGGCGCGGCCGCGCTCGGCGCGGACATGGCGAGCGCTTGCTCATAGGCGCTGGACGCGCCGGCGCTGACTTCGATCGAGTCGAATTTTTGCGCGAAGGGATCGAGTGGCGGAATCATGTTCCGCACACTCTGCCCGTTCATAGCTAACACCCCGTGAAGCGGGTGTTTGCGTTGTGTTTACGCTTGCTGCTCGCCCCAGCCGTAAGCGCCCTTCACTTCGAGGAATTCCTCGAGGCCGAAAGAGCCGCCTTCGCGGCCGATGCCGGATTGCTTGTAGCCCCCGAATGGCGCGCCCAAACCGCCCTGCGCGCCATTGATGTGGACGTTGCCCGCGCGCAGCTGACGCGCGACTTTGCGCACACGCTCTTGGTTGCTGCCTTGCACATAGGCGGCGAGGCCGTATGGCGTGTCGTTCGCGATGCGGATCGCGTCTGCTTCGGTTTCGTAGGGGATGATCACGAGCACCGGCCCGAAGATCTCTTCGCGTGCGATGGTCATGTCGTTGTTCACGTCAGCAAACACGGTCGGCTTTACGTAATAGCCGCGGTTCAATCCGTCCGGGCGGCCAACGCCGCCGGCGGCCAGACGCGCGCCTTCGTCGATGCCTTTTTGAATGAGGCCTTGCACCTTCTGGAATTGGTTAGCGTTGGCCAGCGGGCCGATGGCGCCGGCTTCAGCTTGATCCGGCGCCTGCACCTTGATGCTCTTTGCAGTTTGCGCCGCGATACCGACGATCTCTTCGTACTTCGACTTCGGCGCCAGCATGCGCGACGGCGCATTGCAGCTTTGGCCGGTATTGTTGGCCATGTGCAGCATGCTGCGCGCGACCGCTTGCGGCAGATCAGCGTCGTCCAGAATGATGTTCGGGCTCTTGCCGCCGAGTTCGAGCGCGACTTTCTTGATGCCCTTGGCGGCGTTTTCCATCACCGCCGTGCCAGCCCGCGTCGAGCCGGTGAAGCTCAGCATGTCGACATCGGGATGCGCGGAGAGGGCAGAGCCAACGCCCGGCCCATCGCCGTTGACAAGATTGAACACGCCAGCCGGCACGCCGGCCTCGTCCAGGATTTCCGCAAAAAGAATAGCGTTGAGCGGCGCAAGTTCAGAAGGCTTCAGCACCATCGTGCAGCCAGCCGCCAGCGCCGGGCCGACTTTGGCGCACACTTGGTTCATCGGCCAATTCCACGGCGTGATCATGCCGATGACGCCAATCGGCTCCTTCAGGATGCGGCGGCCCTTGCCGTAATCGTACTCGAAATCGAACGTATCGAGCTGTTTGCGAGCATCGATGAGATAGCCGAGGCCCGCGGGCGCTTGCATCTGCTGCGCGATCGGGAGCGGGGCGCCCATTTCCATCGAAATGGTTTCGGCCATTTCGCCCATGCGGCGCTGATAAATCGCGATGACCTTATCGAGGATGGCCTTGCGCTCATCGATAGTGGTGACCGACCAGGTCTCGAACGCCTTCTTGGCCGCGGCGACCGCCTTGTTTACGTCCTCAGCGCCGCCGAGCGAGATACGGCCGCAAGGTTCTTCATTGGCTGGGTTGATCACGTCATGCGTGCGCGGCTTCGCTGGGGCGACCCATTTGCCGTCAATGTAGAAGTTCAATTGTTCGCGCATGGGGGTCTCCTCCGGGGATTTTCAGCTCAGGTAGCAGATATAGGGAGGGGCGGCGAGTTCGCGCGGCGGCAATGTTGCGCTATGCCCCGCGCCAATGGACGAACACCGCCCCCTCCGAACTTTCGGCCGCATCAAAGCGCGCACGCTAAAGCCCCGCCAAGCCGGGCTGATGGAAACGCTGCTGCCGCATCTGGCCGTGCCGGAGGAGGGGGAGATTGATGTGGAGGCGCTGTTCTCCCTCCCCCTTGGGGGAGGGCCGGGGCGGGGGGCGGTGCAGAATGTGGCGCCGAGCGAACTTGTCCCTGCCTCCCACCCCAACCCCTCCAAGGGGGAGGGGCTCGTGCTCGAAATCGGTTTCGGCGGCGGCGAGCATCTGGTGGCGCAAGCTTCCGCGCAGCCGGATCTGCGCTTCATTGGTGTCGAGCCCTTCATCAACGGCGTCGCCTCGTGCTTGCGGCACATCGAAGAGAGCGGCGCGCAAAATATTCGGCTGCACCAGGGTGATGCGCGCGACGTCGTCGCGCGGTTGCCGGATGCCTCGCTCGATCGCGTGTACATCCTGTTTCCCGACCCGTGGCCGAAGGTGCGTCATCACAAGCGGCGCCTGATACAACCGGAGTTCCTCGGCGAACTCGCGCGCGTGATGAAGCCCGGCGCGGAACTTCGCTTCGCAACGGATTGGGCGAATTACGCGGCGTGGACGCTGGAGCACGTCACCCGCGATGCGCGCTTCAAATGGCTAGCAGAAAGCGCCGCCGATTGGCGCGCTGCTTGGCCGGAGCACGTGCAGACGCGATACGAGCAAAAGCAACTCGGTGACTGCGCCCCAGTGTGGCTGCGCTTTGAAAGATCGGCCTAAATAGCCTTCTGCAGAATGCACCGAAGGAACTCGAATGCCGACACGCCGCCGCTTTGCCTTGCTCGTGTGCGCGGCGCTCGCTGCATGCTCGACTGCGGCGAGCTTAGAGAGTCGGCCGCTGCATGCCGGCGTGTCGCGTGCCTTCGCCGCGGACTTCGAGAGCGTGAGCGCTGCGGTTGACGTGGCGATGGAAACGCTGCCGGTGAACATCATCGCGCCGGTTGAGGTTGCGGGCGCACGTGTTGCGCGCTTCGATCGGCCCGTCACGCCTACGGGTTGGGGCGAGAGCGGGCGCGTCGTCATCGCGCCGGTGGACGCCAGAACGACCCGCGTCACCGTCGCCGTCGACCCCCGCGATCCGGCGCAGCCTCGTGAACGCACCGAAAGCGGCTACGCGGCGGAAATCTTTCGCAAAGTGAACGTCGTGCTTTGGACTGGACACGCCGGTGTGGCCGAAGTCACATCGACGGATGCCGATACACGCTAAGTCAGCGGGGCGCCGATAGCGCTGAAAGGCAAAGCAATGAGTACGAATCCCAACAAAGCCCTTTGGGAAAAGGGTGATTTCACCCGTTTGGCCGAAACTATGCGCGAGAGCGGCGAAGCGCTCGTCCGCGATGTCGGTGTGAAGCCGGGCCTGCGCGTGCTCGACCTTGGCTGCGGCGACGGCACGACGGCTATCCCGGCAGCGCAGCTCGGCGCGGACGTGCTGGGCGTCGATATCGCGCGCAATCTGGTCGAGGCCGGCAATCGCCGCGCGCGTGAAGCGGGCCTGACGAACATCCGCTTCCAGGAGGGCGATGCCTCCAATCTGGAAGGGCTGGAAGCCAACAGCTTTGATCTCATCGTCAGCATTTTCGGCGCGATGTTTGCGCCGCGGCCGTTCGATGTCGCCAAGGAGATGGTGCGGGTGACCAAGCCCGGCGGCCGCATCGTGATGGGAAATTGGATTCCGGGCGATCCGACTTTGGTCGCGCAAATCCTGAAGATCAGCGCGTCCTATTCACCGCCGCCGCCGGAGGGCTTCATCAGCCCGGTGACGTGGGGCGTCGAAGCGAACGTGATCGAGCGCTTCACGGCGGCGGGCGTGCCGGCTGCGAACATCGCGACTGCGCGGGAGACCTATTGGTTCAAGTTTGACGGCCCACCGCCAGCGTTCGTCGATCGCTTCCGCACGTTCTATGGCCCGACCATGAATGCGTTTGAGGCCGCAGAGAAAAACGGTCGCGAGGCGGAGCTGCAAAAGGAACTCGAAGCACTCTTCGTAGCGCAGAACCAAAGCGACAGCGTCGAGCGCACGTCGATCCCGGCGACCTATCTGCGGGTGACGGTGACCAAATAGGGTGTTGGGCTGGTTCGGTTTCTTTGAAATCGAGCCAGCCACGCCGTGGGGGCTTGGCGCTGGGTCAAAGACCCGCTATATCGCCTCCAACATCTTCGCTGATGCCTCCGACGGAGGCGCAGCGGCGGGCCCCGGGTCCGCCGCTTTTTTGTTACTTGGAGCCGGGTTGCGCACCACTAACCCCGTTGAAGAGCGCGTCGTCGCGCTGATCGAGCCGACCGCCACTGGCCTCGGCTACCGGATCGTGCGCGTGCGCCTCTCCGGAAATCGCCGCAAACGCCTTCAGATCATGGCCGAGCGCCTCTCTGACGGCGAAATGGGCATTGGCGATTGCACTAAGCTCTCGCGTGCGCTGGCGCCGGTGTTCGATCTCGAGGACCCGGTCCAGAGTGAATATGATCTCGAAATCTCCTCGCCGGGCATCGATCGCCCGCTGATCCGTCTTGAGGATTTCGAGCGCTTCAAGGGCCACCAGGCGAAGCTCGAAACCGCCGCGCTCACCGATAATCAACGCCGCTTTAAAGGCGTGATCACCGCCATCGAGGGCGACGTGATCGTGTTGACGACCGATCAGGGCGAAACGCGCTTGAAGTTTGCGCAACTGTCGGACGCGCGCCTCGTGCTGACGGACCAGCTGATCGCTGAAGATTTGAAACGTGCCAAGGCGGCCGAGGCCGCCGGATTAGATGCTGACGACGAAGGACAAGACACATGAGCACCGGCATTTCTGCAAACCGGATGGAAATCCTTCAGATCGCTGACGCGGTCGCGCGCGAGAAGTCGATCGACAAAGAGATCGTCATCCAGGCGATGGAGCACGCGCTGCAAAAGGCCGCCCGCTCGCGCTACGGCGCCGAGCACGACATCCGCGCCACCATCGACCAGAAGACGGGCGAGATGGAGCTGAAGCGGGTGATGACGGTGGTGGACGAGTCGATGCTCGATCCTGAAACCCGCCCGTTCAATCCATCGACCGACATCATGCTCGACGTCGCCAAGAAAACCGATCCGGAAGCGGTGCTGGGCAAGGAATATAGCGAAGGTCTGCCGCCGATCGAATTCGGCCGCGTCGCCGCGCAAACCGCTAAGCAGGTGATCAACCACGAAGTCCGCGAAGCTGAGCGTGAGCGTCAGTTCAGCGAGTACAAGGATCGCATCGGCGAGATCATCAACGGCGTCGTGAAGCGCGTTGAGTTCTATAACGTCATCGTCGATCTAGGCCGCGCCGAAGGCGTCATCCGTAAGTCGGAAAGCATCCCGCGCGAAAACCTCCGTGTCGGCGATCGCACCCGCGCTTACGTCTATGACGTCCGCCGCGAGACCAAGGGCCCGCAAATCTTCCTGTCGCGCGCCAAGCCGGAGTTCATGGCCCGCTTGTTCGCGCAGGAAGTGCCGGAAGTGTACGAAGGCGTGATCGAGATCAAAGCCGCCGCTCGTGACCCGGGCTCACGCGCCAAGATCGCCGTGATCAGCCACGATAGCTCGATCGACCCAGTCGGCGCCTGCGTCGGTATGCGCGGCGCGCGCGTGCAAGCGGTGGTCGGCGAACTGCAAGGCGAGAAGATCGATATCATTCCATGGTCGTCCGATCCCGCTACTTTCATCGTCAACGCGCTGCAGCCGGCGGAAGTCTCCAAGGTCGTGCTCGATCCGGAAGAGGCGCGCGTTGAAGTCGTTGTCGGCGAAGCGCAGCTTTCACTCGCGATCGGCCGCCGCGGCCAGAATGTGCGCCTGGCCTCGCAGCTCACCGGCTGGTCGATCGACATTCTCACGGAAGCGGAAGAATCCGAGCGCCGTCAGAAGGAATTCGCGACCCGCACTGAACTCTTCGTCAAAGCGCTGGAAGTGGATGAAATGTTCGCCCAGCTCCTGGCCTCGGAAGGCTTCGAGACGGTCGAAGAAATTGCCTATGTCGACCAAATGGAGCTGGCCTCGATCGAGGGCCTCAACGACGAAATCGCTGACGAGCTGCAAGCCCGGGGGCGTGAATTCCTCGATAAGTTCGCGGCTGAACTCGAAGCCAAGCGCGTGGCGCTGGGCGTGGCCGACGATCTGAAGGGCGTCCCCGGCATTACTGGCCCGATGCTGGTCGCGCTCGGTGAGAAGGGCGTCAAGACGCTGGAAGATTTCGCCGGCCTGGTCGGCGATGATATCCGCGGCTACTTCGAAACTAAGAACGGTGAGCGCGTGCGCGAGCCGGGCGTGCTGGAAGATTTCCAACTGACGCAAGAGCAAGCCGATGCGCTGGTGCTCAACGCCCGCGTCGCCGCCGGCTGGATCGAAGCGCCGCCCGAGCCGGAGCCCGAGCCGGAAGTGGAAGGAGACGCCGACGATGTCGCCAGCGTCTTTCCAAATAGAAACTGAAACGCCGCGCCGCGATCGTGAGCGGCGCTGCATCGTAAGCGGTCAAAGTGAGAGCGAAGTGGGCCTGATCCGCTTCGCGCTCGCTGGTGACGGTATGGTGACGCCGGATGTGGCGGCGAAGCTTCCAGGCCGCGGCGCTTGGGTGCGCGCCGACCGCGCCAGCATCGAGCTGGCTGCCAAGAAGGGCCACTTTGCGCGCTCGTTCAAACGGCACGCCAAAGTTCCCGAGGATCTCGCTGGACTGACTGAAAGGCTGCTTGTGCGCCGCTGTCTCGATCAACTTGGGATGGCGCGCCGTGCTGGCGCCATCGCGACCGGCGCGACGCAAGTTGAAGGCGCGATCCGCTCAAAACCGGCGCTTGTGCTGATCGAAGCAGAAGATGGCGCGCAAGAGGGTCGCGAAAAGCTGATGAGCCTCCATATAGGGCTCTGGGGCCGCCCGCCGCGCGCCGTTGGCTGCTTTTCGTCCGAGGATTTGGGCGTGGCGCTGGGGCGGGAACGTGTGATACACGCATGTCTGCTTCAAGAGCGCTTGGCGGTGGGCTGGGCGGCGGAAATAGGCCGCTTGGCTGGATTCCGCGCCATCGTTCCAAGCTCTTGGCCCGATTCCTGGCGCTCTGTGTCGTGGAAACTGGGCGGCGCGGACGCTGGAGCCAACCAGAGCCGCGACGAGCGCACCGATATTTGACGATGACGACAAACGAACGACCGACGAACTGACGGCGAATTTAGGATTGGCAACTCGACTGCATGTCTGACGGCAACGAACAAAAAGACGCTCCCTCCGGCCGCAAGCCGCTGACGCTCACCCGCACGGCGAGCGCAGGCACTGTGCGCCAAAGTTTTTCTCACGGCCGCACCAAGCAGGTCGCCGTCGAAGTGCGCGAGAAGCGCTCGATCAACCGGCCTGGCGCTGGCGGCGCAGGCGCCGCTGCACCTGGCCCGGGCGTGCCGCCGCCACTGCGCAGCACGCGGTCTGCAACGCCAGCCCCTGAGGCGGCAGCGCCGAAACCACAACCGCAACTCGGCGGCATCAGCGACGAAGAAGCGCGCCGTCGTGACGAAGCAGTTCGCCGTTCGTTGGCGGAACGCGAAGCTCGCGAAGAACGCCAGCGCGCCGATGATGAATCGCGCCGCGCCCTTGAAGATGCGCAGCGCCGCAAGGCCGCTGAAGATGAAGCGCTCGCCGCTGAGTCCGATGCGCGCCGCCGTGCCGAACAAGAAGAAGTCGCCGCCGCCGCCGAACCGGCGACGGAGCAACGCCCCGCCGCTGCGGCCGGCGCCGCTGCCCCGCGCCCAGGCGCTCCGCCACAACGGAACGAGGCCGGCCTGCTCGACGAGCTCGGCGGCCGCATCAAATCGGCGCGCAAGCCGATCGCCGCTGTTCCGGTCAAGCCCGCCAAAAAGGGCGAGCCTGAGCGCCGCAAAGGCAAACTGACGCTCGACATGGTCGAGCGCGAAGTGGCCGGCGATGACGATCGCGTTCGTTCGCTCGCGGCCTATCGCCGTGCGCAACAAAAAGAAAAAGAACGCCGCGCCAAGATGATGGGCGGCAGTGGCGAGCGCGAGCAGATCAAGCGCGAAGTCATCATTCCGGAATCCATCACCGTGCAGGAGCTGTCCAACCGGATGGCCGTGCGCGTGGCCGACATCATCAAGTTCATGATGCACCAAGGCCAAATGCTAAAGCAAAGCGACGAGCTCGACGCCGATACGGCCGAACTCATCGCCACCGAGCTTGGCCACACAGTAAAGCGCGTCGCCGAGTCCGACGTTGAAGAGGGCCTCGAAGGCGACATCACCGATACGGACGAGAACCTGCTTCCGCGTCCGCCGGTGGTCACCATCATGGGCCACGTCGACCACGGCAAAACGTCCTTGCTTGATGCTTTGCGCCAGACCGACGTCGCCGCTGGCGAAGCGGGCGGTATCACCCAGCACATCGGCGCCTATCAGGTGCGGGTGAAGAGTGGTGAGCGCGTCACCTTCCTCGATACGCCTGGCCACGCCGCGTTCACCGCCATGCGCGCCCGCGGCGCGCAGGTGACGGACATCGTCGTGCTGGTTGTCGCCGCCGATGACGGCGTCATGCCGCAGACGGTCGAAGCCATCAATCACGCCAAAGCCTCGGGCGCGCCGATCATCATTGCGATCAACAAGATCGACAAAGAGGACGCGAACCCGACACGCGTGCTGACCGATCTCCTGCAACACGAGATCGTCACTGAAGCGCACGGCGGCGATACGCTCGCGGTTGAAGTGTCGGCCAAGCAGAAATTGAACCTCGACAAGCTGGTCGAGACGATCCTTCTGCAATCGGAAGTGCTCGATCTGAAAGCCAATCCGGATCGTCCGGCCGAAGCCACGGTCATTGAATCCAAGCTTGATCGCGGCCGCGGTACGGTGGCGACGGTGCTGGTGCAAAAGGGCACGCTGAAGCGCGGCGACATCGTTGTCGTCGGCGCCCAGATGGGCCGCGTTCGCGCGCTCACCAACGAGCGTGGCCAGCAGCTGCAAAGCGCCGGCCCGTCCGAGCCGGTCGAGATCATGGGTCTCGAAGGCGTGCCGGATCCAGGCGACACACTGAACGTCGTCGAGAACGAAAATCGCGCCCGCGAAGTTGCGAATTACCGCGCCCGCGCCAAAAAACAGCGCACGACGGGCGGCGGCGGCCAAGTCCGCACTTCGCTCGAAAGCATGATGGCGAAGTTCAAGGATTCGACAGCCAAAGAGCTGCCGATCCTGATCAAGGCCGACGTGCAAGGTTCGGCTGAAGCGATCGTCGGCTCACTCGATAAGCTCGCGCACGAAGAAGTGCGCGCGCGTGTGGTGCTCTCCGGCGTCGGCGCCATCAACGAGTCGGACGTGCAGCTCGCCAAGGGCTCGGGCGCGCCGATCATCGGCTTTAACGTCCGCGCCTCGAAAGAAGCGCGCGATCTGGCCGAGCGCGAAGGCGTCGAAATCCGCTACTACGCGATCATCTATGACCTGATCGACGACATCAAAGGCGTCATGTCCGGGATGCTCGCGCCGCAAATGCGCGAAACCTTCCTCGGTAACGCTGCCGTGCTCGAGGTGTTCAACATCTCCAAGGTCGGCAAAGTCGCCGGCTGCCGCGTCACCGATGGTGTCGTCCGCAAGGGCGCGAAAGTCCGTATCCTGCGCGACAACGTCGTCATTCAGGAAATGGGCGTGCTGAGCACGCTGAAGCGCTTCAAGGACGAAGTCGATCAAGTCGTCTCCGGCCAGGAATGCGGCATGAGCTTCGGCCCGTTCCAGGACATCAAGCAAGGCGATGTCATCGAGTGCTTCAACGTTGAAGTGGTGCAGCGGTCGCTCTGAGGCGTTTAGAATGCGCGGCGTTGTCGTAGCAGCATTAGCGGCGGTATTTGCGCTTAGCGCATGTCAGCGCCAAAGCAGCGATGAAAAGCTGCCGGGTGAACGGCCGGCGACGGTGGTCGAAGCGGAAACCCGCGTCGACGCCGTGCCGCAGGAAGAACCCGCAGTCGCGCGCTCGCAATGGCGCGCGGTGAGCGAGCAAGCGCGCACCGTCACCGGCAATCTCCGTGTCAGCCTTGAAGGCCGCCGCGGCGGCCCGGTGGTGTTTGCATTCGCGAACGGCATCACGGTTCGGGCGCAGCCCTATAATGTGGTGCCGGCAGATCAGCGCGCGGCGTCCGGCGGGCAGAGCTTTGCTGCAATTCTCGCCGGCGATCCGCGCGTCGATGCGCACCTCTACCGCGTTCAGACCGAAAACCTAATTCCCGGTCGCACCGGCGGGCTCTGCGGCGAGCGCGAGGCGCGGCACCTGGCGGTGAGCGAGTTCGTGGACTCAAGCGGCCGTTGGGTGTTCAAGCTCGCCGCGTTCGCAGGCGAAGCACAGCCGCCGACGAGCGCCGATCCCGAGTTTTGCGCGGCCTTCGCGTTCACCGCGCAGTAGAAGCAAAGTATGAAACGCAAATCGCGAGGTCAGGGGGCCCAGGGCCCTTCGCAGCGCCAGTTGCGCGCCGCAGAACTGGTGCGCCACGCGCTAGTGGACATCGTCGCACGCGAAGAGTTGCGCGATCCCGATCTCATCGGCGCTTCCATTACGATCGGCGAAGTGCGCGCCTCGCCCGATCTGAAGCACATGACCGCGTTCGTCTCATCGCTCGGCCCCACCGATCCGCGGGTGATCGCCAATGGCCTAACGCGCATCTCCAGTTTTGTACGCGGCCGCCTGGCGCGCAGTGTTGATCTCAGGTTCACGCCAGAGCTGCACTTCCAGCCGGACGTGTCTTACGAAGAAGCGCGCCACATCGATGAGCTGCTGGCGAGCCCGGAAGTGGCGCGCGATCTGAAGCGCGAGGGCGAAGAGTGAATTCACTTCCGCCTGCGTTGCTTGGCGTGAACGATGGCCCGAACCTCAACGTGTTCGGTGCCGACGCGATAGATGACCAAGTACGGCGTTCGCGCGACTGCCAATTGCCTCAGTTGGCGGTGCAGCTGAGAAGGCGGGGCGAGCTCGGGAAAGTGCTCAAGCAAAGCGATGGCGGCCAAGATGCGCTCGCCGACGCGATCTGCCCCAGCCGGGCTCTGTTTTCGCAGGTACGCGATCGCCGAGTCGAAGTCGCGTCTTGCGCCTTCGCCCCAAACAATTCGCATCAGCGCGGTCGGTCGCGGAATGCGCGAACCACTTCATCGTGCGGCGTCATGCGCTCGTCAGCGTCGAGCCGCGCCTCTATCTCCGCCCATTGTTCGGCGCTTAAGAGGTCTTCGCCGGCTTCATCCAGCATGAGGTCGATCTGCGCGGCCATGGCTTCTTGCTTCTCTTCCGGCAAGGAACGCAGGCGGGCGATGGTGGCGTCGAGATTGGCCATGGCGCACTTGTATCATTTTTCAGCCGCCCCGGCCAAATCCGCCGCTGTCGGTGTGAGGACTTAAGATGGGCCGGCGCAAAAAGGGCGATGACGTCTCCGGTTGGGTGGTGCTTGATAAGCCCGACGACATGACCTCGACGCATGCCGTCGCCGCCATCCGCCGCCTCTTCAATGCGCAAAAGGCTGGCCACGCCGGCACGCTCGATCCGCTCGCGTCCGGCATTTTGCCGATCGCCCTGGGCGAGGCGACCAAGACCGTGCCGTGGCTGATGGAGGCGCGGAAGACCTACATCTTCACCATCAAATGGGGCGTCTCGACCGACACCCAGGACCGCGAAGGCAAGTCGATCGCCGAAAGCCCTGTTCGCCCCACAGCCGAAGCAATCCGCGCCGCGCTGCCGGCCTTCATCGGCGAGATTCAGCAGATCCCGCCGCAATTCAGCGCCGTTAAGGTCGATGGCGAGCGCGCCTACGATCTTGCCCGCGCTGGTGAGACGGTCGAGCTTGAGCCGCGCCAAGTCACGGTTTACGAGGCCGAGCTGGTCGAAACCGAGGGCGATCTCGCCACTTTCCGTTTCCGCTCTGGCAAAGGCTTCTACATCCGCGCCCTGGTCCGCGATTTGGCGGCAAAACTTGGCGCAGAAGGCCACGTCTGGCGCCTGCGCCGAACCGCGGTTGGTCCGTTTACCGAGGCTGAAAGCGTCACACTGGACGACCTGCAGCTTTTAGGTCAAAAGGGCGCCGCGTCAGAACGCCTGAAACCCGTTGAGACCGCGCTGGACGACATCCCGGCACTGGCCATTAACGGAGAGGACGCGTTCAAGCTCAGACAGGGACGGCCCATCGTTCTCCTTCCGCATGTGATGGAGAGCCTGAAGCCTCAGTTCCGAGACCGCACCATCGCCGGGCAGGATGCCTCCCGTGCGGTGGTTGCTCTGTTTCAGGGCAAAGCGGTTGCGCTGGGTGACGTGCGAGCTGGGCGCTTTGAGCCGAGCCGCGTCTTTAACATCGCAGATTAATAAGGAGTACCGATGTCGGTTACCGCAGAGCGCAAGCAAGCGCTCATTAAAGACAATGCGAAGAGCAAGAACGACACCGGCTCGCCGGAAGTTCAGGTTGCGATCCTCTCAGAGCGGATCACCAACCTCACCGAGCACTTCAAGACGCACAAGAAAGACAACCACTCGCGCCAAGGCCTTCTGAAAATGGTCTCGCAGCGTCGTCGGTTGCTCGACTATCTGAAGGATCGCGATGTGCCGCGCTACCAAGCGCTCATCGAAAAACTGGGTCTGCGCCGCTAAGCGCTGTCCGGTGAGGGTGCTGGCGCAAACGCTACAGACCTCGCGCGACCACTCTTCAAAACCATTCCCGCGCTCGCGCGGGTTGCGAACCTCCGCCCATCCGGGGCGGAGGCAATTCGCGTAACGGATCGCCGTTGCGCATGTACGAGGCCTGAGGAAGCACCGGCTTCCGGCCTGGAGTTAGATGTATGTTTGATACCAAATCCGTTTCCATCGATTGGGCCGGGCGTCCGCTCACGCTCGAAACCGGCCGCGTCGCGCGTCAAGCTGACGGCGCTGTGTTCGCCACGTGGGGCGAAACCGCTCTGCTCGCGACGGTCGTCTACGCGAAGGAAGCAAAGCCGGGACAAGACTTTTTCCCGCTGACCGTGAACTACCAAGAAAAGTACTTCGCCTCTGGCCGCATTCCTGGCGGCTTCTTCAAGCGCGAAGGCCGCCCGACTGAACGTGAGACGCTGCTGTCGCGCCTGATCGATCGCCCGATCCGTCCGCTGTTCGTCGATGGCTTCAAGAACGAAGTCCAAGTCATCATCACGGTGCTGAGCTGGGACAATGAAAACGAGTCCGATCTGCTCGCCATGGTCGCGGCCTCGGCTGCGCTGACCATCTCCGGCGTGCCGTTCATGGGCCCGATCGCCGCTAGCCGCGTGGGCTGGATCGACGGCAAGCCGATGCTGAACCCGACGATCGAGCAAATGAAGACGTCGGATCTCGATCTCGTCGTCGCCGGCACCGCCAACGCGATCATGATGGTCGAGTCGGAAGTGAAAGAGCTCAGCGAAGCGCAAATGCTTGAAGCCCTGGCGCTGGCGCACAAAGGCATGCAGCCGGTGATCGACGCGATCATCGATCTGGCCGAACAAGCGGGCAAAGAGCCGTTTGCATTCGATCCGCCGGATCACTCGACGCTGCAGAAAAAGATCTTCGACCTGGTCGGCGGCGATCTCGCCACCGCCTACAAGATCACCAAGAAGGACGAACGCTACGCCGCCGTCGGCGCGCAACGCGATAAGGCCAAGGCCGCTCTGGTGAAGTCGGACGCGAACCCGGATGGCGTCGACGCCAACGTGTTCAAGGAAGTCTTCAAAGCGGTCGAAAGCGAAATCGTCCGCACGCGTATCGTGAAGGAAAAGGGCCGCATCGATGGCCGCGCCGTCGACAAGGTCCGTCCGATCGAGTCGATGGTCGGCTTCCTGCCGCGTACGCACGGCTCGGCGCTGTTCACGCGCGGTGAGACGCAATCAATCGTCGTCGCCACGCTCGGCACCGGCGAAGATGAGCAATTCATCGACGCGCTCGGCGGCACCTACAAGGAGCGCTTCATGCTCCACTACAACTTCCCTCCCTACAGCGTCGGTGAAACCGGCCGTATGGGCGGGGCCGGCCGCCGCGAAATCGGCCACGGCAAGTTGGCGTGGCGCGCGATGAAGGCGGTTCTGCCGACGGCTGAGCAATTCCCGTACACGGTGCGCCTCGTCTCCGAGATCACCGAGTCGAACGGCTCGTCCTCAATGGCCACGGTTTGCGGCTCTTCGCTCGCGCTCATGGATGCAGGCGTGCCGATTTCGGCGCCGGTGGCCGGCGTTGCGATGGGCCTCATCCTGGAAGACTACGGCTTTGAAGTTCTGACCGACATCCTCGGTGACGAAGACCACCTCGGCGACATGGATTTCAAAGTGGCGGGCACCCAAAAGGGCATCACCTCGCTGCAGATGGACATCAAGGTCGCTGGCATCACGCAAGAGATCATGCAGGTCGCGCTCGACCGTGCTCATGGCGCGCGCCTCCACATCCTCGGCGAAATGGCGAAAGCCATGGACGCGCCGCGCGGTGAAGTCGGCAAGAACGCCCCGCGCATCGAGCAGATCAAGATCCCGGTCGATAAGATCCGTGACGTGATCGGCACCGGCGGCAAGGTCATCCGCGAAATCGTGGAAAAGACCGGCGCGAAAGTGAACGTCGAAGACGACGGCACGGTGAAGGTGGCTTCGGCCAACGCCGAGTCGATCGAAGCGGCGATCAAGTGGATCAAGTCGCTGACCAGCGAGCCGGAAGTCGGCATGATCTACGAAGGCAAGGTCGTGAAGGTGATGGAGTTCGGCGCGTTCGTGAACTTCTTCGGCGCCAAGGACGGCCTCGTTCACGTTTCTCAGCTGGCGCGAGAGCGCGTTGAGAAGCCGGGCGATGTGGTCAAAGAGGGCGACACCGTGAAGGTGAAGCTCCTCGGCTTCGACGATCGCGGCAAAGTGAAGCTCTCGATGAAGGTGGTTGATCAAGCCACGGGCGCCGATCTCACCGCCGAGCTTGGCGATGAAGCGATCGATGAGGGCCCGCGCCGCGAACGTAGCGACCGCGGTGATCGCGGCCCGCGCCGTGGCGGCGGCGGCCGTGACCGTCCGCGCCGCGAAAGCTCGGGCGACTAAGCTCTAACGCTAACGCAAAACGGAAAGCCCGCTTCGCAAGAGGCGGGCTTTTTGTTTTTGACGAGGGCGCTCCCTATCTTCTCAGCCACGGGCTGCGCGCAAGGATAATCAATGTCGGACTTCTTCAATCAGGACATGGCCAAGCGCTATGACGAGAGAAACAGCAAGCTCTCGCCGATTTCCGACAATCTGCATTTACTCGTGCGCCTCGTGTTGGCGGACTTGCCGTCGGATGCGCGTATTCTGTGCGTTGGCGTCGGCACTGGCGCTGAAATTCTCTCGCTCGCTAAGGCCTATCCCGGATGGACGTTTGTCGGTGTCGATCCTTCGAAGGAAATGCTCGACGTTTGCCGCAGCCGGTTGGCGCAGGAACGTGTGGGCGACAGGTGCGAGCTCATTCACGGCTATGTGCAAGATGCGCCGGACGCGCCCGGCTTCGACGCTGTCTTGAGCATTCTGGTCGCGCACTTCATCGCGCGCGCGGAGCGGGGCGATTTTTACCGAAGCATTTTGAAGCGGCTAAAGTCTGAAGGCTATTACGTCAGTGCGGAGATCAGCGCCGATCTCAACGCGGACGAGTTTCCTGCGATGCTCAGGAACTGGGAGCAGATCCAAGCACTGATGGGCGCTACGCCGGAGTCTCTGCAAAAGCTCGGCGATACTTTGCGCAATGCTCTGCATGTTTTATCGCCGGCAGAGACTGTCGCGTTATGGCGCGAGAGTGGGTTCGGGACGCCGGTCGAGTTTTTTCAAGCCTTTATGATCCGTGGCTGGTACGCGCGACGGCCCTGACGCAATGCAAGCAGGGCTGGCGCGCGCTGGCCTTGCCGTGTCTAGTGCCCCCATGGCCGTCGTCACCCTCGCCAAGTTCACGTCTTTCCCGGAAGCAATGGTCGCGCGATCCTTGCTGGAAGCGGAAGGCATCGGCGTCGTCATGCCGGAGCAGGGCCTGGTCGCAGGCCAGCTCGACGCTGGCGTCATGGGCGGCTGGCGTTTGCTCGTCATCGAGGAAGAGCTTGAGGCGGCGCGCCAAATCCTGATCGACGCGCAGGTTCCGTTCTAACGGGAACACGCGGGCTCGTTCGCCGTTTGCCTCCGTGGAGGAAGCCAGGATGCTGCACCAATTCGAACATCGTCTCGCGCGCCAACGCACCGAGCGTATGGCGTACGGCATCGTCATCCCTGAAGCGGCGGAGAACACGCCGGAAGCGCACGAAGGCTTAGCCGACGAAACCGGCATCGAGATCGATAACGCCATCGAGCGGCCGAAGGACTAAGCCTTATTCGTCGCCCGTGCTTGGCACGCCAACGATGTGGAAGCCGGCATCGACGTGGATGACTTCGCCCGTGGTTGAGCGGCCAATGTCGCTCAGCAGCCACAACGCGCAGCCGGCGATGCCTTCCATCGTCGTGTCTTCCTTCATAACCGACCATTCACGGCCAGTCTGAATAAGCCCACGTCCGCCTTGAATACCGGCAATCGCGAGCGTGCGCATAGCGCCCGCGCTGATCGCATTCACGCGAATGCCACTGGGCCCCAGATCGCGAGCCATGTAGCGCATCGATGCTTCAAGCGCCGCTTTCGCCACGCCCATCACATTGTAGCTCGGCAGCACGCGCTCGGCGCCAAGATAGGTGAGCGTGATCATCGAGCCGTCGCGCTTCATCAGCTTCGACGCGCGCTTGCCAGCAGCGACGAATGAGAACGCGGAGATATCCATCGAACGCAGGAAGTTTTCGCGCGTGGTGTTCTCGACGAACGAGCCTTTGAGTTCGTTCTTGTCGGAGAAGGCGATCGAGTGGACGAGAAAGTCGAGCCCACCCCATTCCTTGCCGAGGCGGTCGAAGACGGCGTCGAGGTGCGCGTCATTGGTGGCGTCGCATTCGAGCACGATCTTTGAGCCGACGCTTTCCGCCAACGGTTTGATCCGCTTTTCCAGCGCCTCGCCCTGATAGGTGAAGGCGATCTCCGCGCCTTGCGCCGCGAGCTGCTGGGCGATGCCCCATGCGATCGACTTGTCATTGGCCACGCCCATGACCAGCCCGCGCTTGCCGCGCATTAGCTCGCCCTTCGGAAATACCCACTCGTCGGCCATCTGAAGCTCCTGATTTCTTGGCGGGCACCTGCCGACAGAGCGGGCCGCGGGTCAAGGCCAGCGGCCCTCCCTTGACAAGACACGCTTTCGATATATCTTTTACTTCGATATATCGAAACACACACGGAGTTTGAATGTTTCATCATCAGAAAAGAATGCACTGTCGGCACATGCGCGGCCCCCGCCGCGACGCTTGGGACGGCCAGCGCGAGCATGGCCATCACGGCCGGCGCCACGGAGGCGGCATGCGCCGCATGTTCGACCAGGGCGATCTGCGCCTCGTCGTCCTCGCCCTCCTGGGCCAGCAACCCCGCCACGGCTACGAGCTGATCAAGGAGATCGAACAGCTTTCGGGCGGCCTCTATGCGCCCAGCCCCGGTGTCATCTACCCGCTGCTCACCATGCTCGAAGAGTTGGGCCTCGCGCAGCAGGAACCCAGCGAAGGCGCCAAGAAGCTCTTTGCGCTCACCGAGCAGGGCAACGATGAACTCGCCGCCAAGCGCGCCGACGCAGAGCACTTGTTGCAACGCCTCGCCGCAGCGAAGGAGCGTTTCTCAAGCGGCCGCGCGCCGCAAATTGTGCGCGCGATGGAGAATCTCAAACTCGCACTGCGTCTGCGCATGGAGCGCGGCCCTCTCACAGAAGCGCAATTGCAGGACGTCGCTGCTGCGATCGACGCCGCCGCACAAGCAATCGAGCGCAGCTGATCCCGCGTTCCACCGGAACTGCGCGCCTAGACTCGCGTTTGTGCCCCGAGCGTTGAGGCGCACAAAATCTAGGAGCGCCGAATGGCGAAAATTCACGAGGCCCGCGTCGAGCAAGATGCCGATGGCCGGGTGATCATTGAACGCCCGAAGCGCGGCGGCCTTGGCTTCGGCTTCGGCGTGCTTGTCGGCATCGTCTTGTTCGTCGGCGCGATGCTCGCGTTCGTTTATAGCCAAGGCTCTTTCCAGCAGGCAGCGATTGAAGCTGATCGCATGTTCACGAGCGTCGAACGCCAAGCCGACGCAACCATTGATGGCGCGCAACAGGCCGCAAATGAATCGAGCGGCACTCTGACGAATTAACCCCTCGTCTCTGGGCATCGCTTGAGAACGCCGGCTCGCAAGGGCCGGCGTTCGTCTTTTCAAGATTACATTAAGCTTGCTGCTTTGCGGCGGGTTAAGTGCTGTGCGGTATAGGTGATGCTCCCCACGGAGCTTTCGATGCACAACGCCGCCCTGATGAGCCTTGCCGACGATCTCGCCGCCGACCGCCGCATCAGCGCGGACGAAGCGCTGCGTATGCGCAAGGAAATTTTCCCGGATGGCGTGGTCACGCGTCAAGAAGCCGACGTGATGGTGGCGTTGCAGGATCGCGTCGCCAACACCGACGAAGCCTGGGCGAGCGCGTTCGTCGAAGCCATTGTCGATCACGTGCTGCAGAGCGGCGTGTATCCCGGCCATGTCGATGAAGGCACGGTGACGTGGCTGATCGCTAGCTTCGGCCATGAAGGCGCCGCCGAAACCGAATTGGAAACCGTGCTAAAGGTTCTGGAACGCGCTGAAAGCGCGCCAGAATCATTAAGCGCGTTTGCGCGCCAACGTGTGTCGGCGCATGTCGCGGGTAGGGCGATGAACGCGGCGGATGTCGCGCTCGTGCGCCGTTGCCTCTATGCCGCTGCCGGCTCCGGCGCAGTCGCCGTCACTGAGGAAGAGGCGCGCTGGCTGTTTACGCTCGACGCTGAGTGCGACGGCCGCGCCAATGACGAAGCCTGGGGCGATCTCTTCGTCAAAGCCATGCTCAACCATCTGATGGGCCGCCGCGCGCCGAAACTGCTCGAAGCTGAAAGCATGGCGGCGCGCCAAAAGTGGCTGCACAGCCCGCAAAAAGGTGCGGTGGCTTTCTTGAGCAGCATGTTCGAGGGCGGCTTTTCTGCGTTCCGCAAAAAGCTGAACTATAACGCCACCGAGGCGTTCGAGGCCCACTACGAAGCGGTCAACGCCGAGTACGAGCAGGACTCAAAACTCACGCTCGTTGAAATGGCATGGGCCGTTGGCATGACCAAGGACGACGGCAAGCGCACCGCCAATGAAACGGCGCTGCTCACGGCGCTGAACGAACTCGAACCGCAGGCCTAAACGATCAGGCCGCGACCCGCGTAAACGCTAACGTCGCGTTGGTGCCGCCGAAGCCGAACGAATTGCTCAGCACGCAATTCAGCTCGCGATCAACCCGCTCCCGCAGGATCGGCAGATCTTCGAACGCCGGGTCGAGCTCTTCGATATGCGCGCTCTCGCAGGCAAAGCCATTATTGAGCATCAGGATCGAATAGATCGCTTCTTGTACGCCGGCTGCGCCGAGCGAGTGGCCGGTCAGCGACTTGGTGCTCGAAATCATCGGCGGCTTCGAACCAAACACGGCGCGCACCGCTTCCATCTCTTTCACATCGCCCACCGGCGTGGAGGTGCCGTGGGTGTTGAGATAATCGACCGGGCGATCGAGGTAGCGCATCGCCATCTGCATGCAGCGCGCTGCGCCTTCGCCTGAAGGGGCCACCATGTCGTGGCCATCGCTTGTCGCGCCATAGCCGGCGACTTCTGCGTAAATCTTCGCGCCGCGCTTCTTGGCGCGCTGATACTCTTCCAGCACCAGCACGCCGGCGCCGCCCGCGATCACGAAGCCGTCGCGGTTCTTGTCGTACGCGCGTGAGGCCTTCTCCGGCGTGTCGTTATATTTTGAACTCATCGCGCCCATGGCGTCGAACAGCACTGAGAGCGTCCAGTCGAGCTCCTCGCTGCCGCCAGCGAACATGATGTCCTGCTTGCCGTTCTGAATCTGCTCGTACGCATCGCCGATGCAGTGCGCGCTGGTCGCGCAAGCAGAGCTGATCGAATAATTGATGCCCTTGATCTCGAACGGCGTCGCCAAAGTCGCGCTCGCCGTCGAGCTCATCGCTTTCGGCACCGCGAACGGCCCGACGCGCTTGGCGCCTTTTTCGCGCGCCGTGTCAGCGGCGAGCACGATGGCGTGCGCTGACGGGCCGCCCGAGCCCATGATGATGCCGGTGCGCGGGTTGGAGACTTCTTCTTTCGTGAGGCCGGCGTCAGCGATGGCCTGCTCCATCGCGATATAATTCCAGCCCGAACCTTCGCCCATGAAGCGCATCACGCGCTTATCGACAACTTCCTCCGGCCGGATCGTCGGCTCGCCCGCCACTTGGCTGCGCATGCCTTTTTCAGCGTAGTCGGGCGCCGCGCGAATGCCGCTCTTGGCCTCGCGCAGGCTCGCAAGCACTTCTTGCGTATTGTTGCCAATCGAGGAAACGATCCCCATTCCGGTGACGACGACACGACGCATGCGGATGCGCTCCTATTTCATCTGAGCTTCAAGCTGTTCCGGCGAGAACAGGCCGACCTTGAGGTCTTTGGCCGTATAGATGGTGACGCCATCGGCCTTGGTGACCCCGTCAGCGACGATCATGTGCAGCTTGCGCTGGATGACGCGCTTTGGGTGGATCTCGTAGGTCACCAGCTTTGTGTTCGGCGTGATCTGGCCGCGGAATTCGACTTCGCCGACGCCAAGAGCGCGGCCGCGGCCAGGCGAGCCGGCCCAAGCCATATAGAAGCCGGAGAGCTGCCACATGGCGTCGAGGCCGAGGCAGCCCGGCATGACGGGATCGCCGCGGAAGTGGCACTCGAAGAACCAGCGGTCGGGCGTGATGTCGTATTCAGCGATAAAGACGCCTTTGCCGTGATCGCCGCCCTCGGCGGTCATCGTCGTGATGCGATCGAACATGAGCATCGGCGGCAGCGGCAGCTGCGCATTGCCTGGTCCGTGCAAGCGGCCCTCGCCGGACGCTATGAGGTCTTCGTAAGTGTAAGACGAGGGGCGCTCGGCCATGCTTTGTCTCTGCAAAAGCGGGATATTTCCCGCCCGGCTTACAGGCCGGGGCGCAGGGGGGCAAGGCGATGGCGATGTTTCCGGACCCTTAGAGCCCGGCGCAGTCTCCGCCCCAAAGGGCGCTGTTTTCGACCCAGCCGATACGTCCGCCGATGGCCACGCGCCGCCATTCACCGTTGCAGCCGGTCACCGCGCCGACCACGCCTGCGGCCAAATACGCCACGGGTTGGCTGGCTTCATTGGCGTTCCGGCGCAGCGCCGTCGCCTCATTGACGTAAACGGTGCGCCGCTGATCCAGGTTCTGCGCGTGAATCCACACTTCCGTTCCGTCCGGATCGCGGACCCGGCGCCAGGGGCCGCTCTCGCCCGTCACCTGCAGCGGCAAGCCGGCGCGCTCGTAGATCCAGTCAACACGGTGCTCAAGCCCGGGCCCGTGGCGGCCGTTCGCGCCCTGGGTTTTAAGGCTCACAAAGCGCGGCACCGGCAGGTTCGAGTCCGTGCCCACGGCAACCGGCGTGTCCGCCACCGCGGAGCCCAAACAAATGAGAGAGGCCGCCGCAGCCAGAGCGGCGAAAGTCCCACGACGCATGACCCACCTATTCGTGTCGAACCCCCCACTGCCGGGAGGGAAGGCGGGATCATGCTTCGGGCGCCGTGAAAGTGGACTTAACGCAGCGGATGGACGACTGCTTTATGCCGAACCTTGGAGCCCGCGCCGTCGTGGTTTATGGAAGCTGAATGCCGTCGAAGAAACTCAAAGTTGTCGTTACGCGCCGTCTGCCCGATCCGGTGGAGACGCGCCTGCGCGAATTGTTCGATGCCGAACTCAATGTCGACGACAAACCGTTCACGGCGGAGGACCTCGTCGCCGCCGTTCAGCGCGCCGATGTGCTGGTGCCGACCGTCACCGATCGCGTCGATAGCCGCGTGCTCTCGCGCGCAGGCGAGCAGCTTCGGCTGATCGCGCAATTCGGCGCCGGCGTCGACAACATCGATGTCGCCACTGCCGTGCAGCGCGGTATCACCGTCACCAACACGCCCGGTGTTTTGACCGAAGACACCGCCGACATGACCATGGCGCTGATCCTCGCCGTGCCGCGCCGCCTGATCGAAGGCGTGAAGGTCATCGAGCAAGATAAGTTCGTCGGCTGGTCGCCCACTTGGATGATGGGCCGCCGCATTTGGGGCAAGCGCCTCGGCATTATCGGCATGGGCCGCATCGGCCAAGCCGTCGCCCGCCGCGCCCGCGCCTTCGGTTTGCAGGTGCATTATCATAACCGCCGCAAAGTCGCGGCGCACATCGAAGCGGAGCTTGAGGCGACGTATTGGGAGAGCCTCGATCAGATGTTGTCGCGCATGGACATCGTCTCGGTGAACTGCCCGCACACGCCGGCGACGTATCACTTGCTCTCATCGCGCCGTCTCGCGCTGCTGAAGCCGCACGCTTACGTCGTTAACACCGCGCGCGGTGAAGTGATCGATGAAGCGGCGCTCGCGCGCATGCTGGAGAAGGGCGAACTCGCCGGCGCTGGCCTCGATGTGTTCGAGAACGAGCCCGCGATCAACCCGAAGCTAAAGAAGCTTTCGAGCGTCGTGCTGTTGCCGCACATGGGCTCCGGCACGATCGAAGGCCGCATCGATATGGGCGAGAAGGTCATCATCAACATCAAGACCTTCGCCGACGGCCACAAACCCCCGGACCGCGTCATTCCGGCGATGCTGTAGGCTGTCGAGCGCCGCGTCGTGGCGCGCGTTCGTCTCAAACGGTTTGAACCGGTGCGTCGTGCATGGCTTCGGTGACCTTAAAGCTCTGGGGAACGCCAACATGACCACCTTCACACGCCGCGCGGTAACCGCCTCCACCTTCGCGCTCGTCGCCGGTTGCGCCGCGCAGCAGGGAGGCGGGTTATTCGCACCAGTGCGTGGCCGCGCCGCGATTGGTTCGTTCGGCATCGACCTGACCTCCATCGATCACAGCATCGACCCCGGCGATGACTTCTTCCAATACGTCAACGGCGCCTGGATGAACGCCAACACCATCCCGGAAGATCGCAGTTCATGGGGCACGAACGAAATGCTGATCGTGAAGGCGGAGCACGATGTGCGCGCGATTGTGCAGGAAGCGGCGGCGGCCGGCGGCGCGCCGGGCTCCAACTCGCAAAAGATCGCCGACTATTACAACGCCTATCTCGATCAGGACGCGATCGACGCGCGCGGCCTTGCGCCAATTGAGCCAGCGCTGGCGGAAATCGCCGCACTGCGCACGCACGAAGACGTTGTGCGCTTTGTTGCCCGGCCGGGGACGGGCGTCACATTCCCGATCATCACCTATATCGGCTTGGATGAAGGCAATCCGGATCGCTATCTGCCGCAGATGACGCACGCGGGCCTTGGCCTGCCTGAGCGCGAATATTATCGCCGCACCGATCGCCAATTCCCGGAAATCCGTCAGCAATACGAAGCAGCCTGCGCGAATATGCTGACGTTGGTCGGCCAACCGAACGCCGAAGCGCAAGCGCGCGCAGTTATGGCGCTTGAAACACAAATCGCCGAACTGCACTGGCCGGTGGCGGATCGCCGCGAGCGAGAGCGCACGTACAATTTGAAGCGCCGCGCCGAAGTGCGCGCGCTGGCGCCGCGCTTCCCGTGGGATGCCAGCTTCGACGCCCGCGGCCTGGCGGCGGAAGATGAAGTCGTCATCGCCGAATTGAGCGCGATGGGGCCGCTTGCGAATCTGGTGATGGCGACGCCGGTTTCGACCTGGCGTAGCTACGTGACCTGGCACTACGTCCGCACCAAAGCGCAGATCCTGCCGCGCACGATCGATGATGCGAACTTTGCCTTCTTTGGCCGACAATTGAACGGCCAGCCGCAACAGCGCGAACGCTGGCAGCGCGCCATTCAGGCTTTGAACGGCGTACTCGGCGAGGCGGTGGGTGAACTTTACGTCGCGCGCCACTTCCCGCCAGAATCCAAAGCGCAGGTGCTTGAACTGGTCGAGAACATGCGCCGCGCCTATGGCGAGCGCATCGACGCCTCGCCCTGGATGAGCGCTGAAACAAAGGTGATCGCGCGCGAAAAGCTTGCCACGTTCCGCCCGAAGATCGGCTACCCGGATCGCTGGAAGGATTATTCAGGCTTCGAGGTGCGCGCCGGCGATGCGTTCGGCAATCAGATGCGCTTTGCGCAATGGGATTGGGCCAACGATCTCGCGCGCCTCGGTCGGCCGAGCGATCGCGAAGAATGGTTCATGACCCCGCACTCGGTGAACGCGTATTACAACCCGCCGTTCAACGAGATCGTGTTTCCGGCCGGCTATCTGCAACCGCCACTCTTCGACCCCAACGCTGATCCTGCCGTGAATTACGGCGCCATTGGCGGCGTTATCGGTCACGAAATGGGTCACGGCTTCGATGATCAAGGCGCGAAATCCGACGCGCGCGGTGTGTTGCGCGATTGGTGGAACGCTGAAGATGTCGCGCGCTTCCGCGCCACCACCGATCGTCTCGCCGATCAATACAGCCAGTTTGAACCGCTACCCGGGCTCAATCTCAACGGCCGCCTCTCGCTCGGCGAAAACATCGGCGATTGCGGCGGCTTGCAGGTTGCGCTGCACGCCTATCGCATTTCGCTCGCCGGCGCCGAGCCGCCCGTGCTGGAAGGCACGACCGGCTTGCAACGCTTCTTCATGGCCCGCGCCCAGCATCGCAAACAGATTGTGCGTGAGCAGCAATTGCGCAATCAGGTGATGACCGGCCCGCACTCGCCCGCACGTTTTCGGATCAACGGCCCGGCGCGCAATATGGATGCTTGGTACGAAGCCTTCAACGTAACGCCGGATGACGCGCTCTACCTGCCGCCGGCAGAGCGCGTCACCATCTGGTAGGCGTCAGAAGCTCGTCAGCAACGTGAAGCGCACATTGCGGCCCGGCAGCGGTAGGTCGTCCTTCAAGAACGAGCTATGCACACGGCCGAGTTCGTCGGTGAGGTTGCGGCCATCGATGCGTAGTGTCCACGCGCCAGCTTCACCTTGTGGGCGCCAGGCGAGGCCGGCGTTGAGGAAGGTGTAGCCCTCGGTTTCGGTCTCGAAGTCCGAAAGGCGGTCCTGATCAGCGGTATCCACCGCCTCGATGCGCGCCGACCAGTTCGCATTCTCCGCTTCCAGTCCAAGCGTAAAGCTGCGCGGCGGGATGCGGGGCGGGTGGCCGCCGCCGGTGAAGTTGGCATTGACGATGTCGAGCGCAGCATCCGTGCTGAACTCAAATCCGCCAGCTTCGAACAGCGCGTAGCGGAGCACCAGTTCGCCGCCGATGAAGGTGGCGTCCTGCTGCGTGAACGCGAACACCGGCAGGATTTCGGCATCCACCGGAATGCCCGGATCGGATTCGTCCGGCGCAAAGCCGCTCGTATCGGTGGTTTCATCCAGCCAGAACACATCGCCGCGCTCGACCAGCGCGACATAATCGGTGAACTCTATAGCGAAGAGATTGGCTTCGACGCTGAACCGCGAGCCGCTGTAGCGAGCGGACGTTTCAAACGAGAGCGCCGTTTCCTGGCCGAGATTGGGATCGCCGACCTCGTAATTCTCGGTGGCGAGGTGCGGCCCATCGGAGAAGAGCTCAATCGCCGTCGGCGCCCGTTCCGTGTGCGCCAGCGTCGCGCCGATAAACCAGCCATCCGCAGGCCGCACGAAAGCGCCGAGGGAAGCGCTCACATTGTCAAACTCGCGTGCGCCGGCGGAGATATTGTCGATCTCACGCCGCTCATAACGGAGGCCGCCTTCCAGACCCCAGCCGCCAAGATCGTAACGCTCAATGGCGAATATGCCCGCATCCTGCGTATTCGTCGCGGTGATGAAGGCTTCATCACCCTCGGCGTTGAAATCGACGTCGGTGAATTGGACGCCGATCACGCCCTGATGGCGGCCGTCGCTGTGATGCGCCTCGAACCGCGCTTCCCAGCCTTCGCTGAAGAAGCGTGTGCCCGCCGCGCCATCGCCTTCGAACTCGGTGTGGGTGTAATCCGAATGCTGAACGCCATAATCGATGCGATCGAACGGCCCGAGATCAATACGGAAATCACCGCGCGATTCGATGCGCGTTTGCTCAAGTTCAATGCGGCCGCCAGGTTCGCTCGGATCGTGCGGCAGCAGCCCGTAAGCGTCTTCCGTCTGCTTCACCGCAACGCCCACATGCCCCCAATCGCGCACCAAAGCCGCGCCGCCTCCATACGTGCGCGCCTCGCTCCATTGGTTGAGCGCCTCGCCCAGCGGCGTCTCGTAAGCGCTCGCGTCGCGCTCGGATGCGTTCAGCGTGAATGCGAAATCGCCAACCCCGAAGCCGACACGCGCGGCGCCTTGGAAGCCGTCATCGACGGTGGAGTAACCGGCAAGGCCATCGACACGGACGCCGTCGCGCTGGCGCGTCGGGATCGATTGATCGATGACGTTGACGACGCCGCCCACGGCGTTGCCGCCATAAGCTAGAGCCGCCGCCCCGCGCAGCACCTCGATCCGCTCAGCGTCGAGCCCGTCCGAGGTAACGGCGTGATCCGGCGAAGCCGTGGAGGCGTCGATCGCGCCGATGCCGTTTTGCAGAATTCGCACGCGGTCTTCGCCGAGGCCGCGGATGATCGGGCGGCTGGCGCCGGCGCCGAAGAAGGTGGTGGCGATGCCTGGCGTAGAATCGAGCGTGTCGCCCAATCCGCCATTCAGCGCAGCGACGATGTCGTCGCGCAAAAGAATCTCGGCGCCTTGCAAGCTTTCGATCCGCGAGCCCTCAAGCGGGCCGGTGACGACGATTTCTTGCTCGGTGACTGCGGTGCTGTCCTGCGCCAGCGCGCTGAAAGGAAACAGGATGGTGGCGGCGGCAGCGCCGCACAATAGAACTGAACGTGTCATGGTGACTCTCTGAAGCATGGGTGCGCGCAGCCGCGCGCGGTTAGGCGCACGCAGTCAGCGCGCGCGTGACGTGCTCAGAGTCGGATCGGAGGCGCGCGACTTCGCCAGGAATGCGCGGCAGCACGTGGCGCGACGTGCAGCGCCTGCGGCGTAGCCTCCGCCGCGAAAACTGAAGGCGCGGTGAACGTCGCGCTCGCCTGCAGCAAAGCGCCGCCGTTCGCCGCTAGCGCTTGGCAAACGAGACACGCGGTCTGCTCGTGCGGCAGCGACGCGTGCTGATGTGTTTCTTGATGCGCGCTGCTTGCCGCGATCGCCGCCACCATCGGGTTGGCGGTGTGGACGTGCGGCTCGATGACGAAGGCCTGCAGGAACACGGCCAACAGCGCTGCAAGCGTAAACGCGCCGCGCGCCATAGAATGGCGACGGCCTCGCTCTCGGTCGCTTCTGCGTATCCCCTGCATTACGGACCGATGTTATAATGTAGCGCTAGCCTTGGCCAGCCCCAGCCGCCTAGATTGCGACGATGAGCCCAGAATGGCCGCCGAGCGACGCCTCGCCCGCCACAATTGCAGTTTCGCCCAGTTGGAGAAGGGTGCCTTTGGCCGGCGCAGGCAGCGCCGTCCGTGCTGGATCCGGCGAGAGATTAAACACGCACAGGACGCGCTCATCGCCAAGCTTCCGCTCGAGTATCAAGAGCGGACCATCCTCGCGCAGTGCAACATCGCCCTCGCGTAATGCCGCGCTCTGCTTGCGCGACGCGATGGCGCGGCGGGTGAAGTGCAGCATTGAGTCAGAATCGGCTTCCTGCGCGTCCGCCGCCAACGCGACATGGCGTGAATCGAGTGGCAGCCAAGCGTCCTCTGCTTTGGTGAAGCCCGCCATCGGCGCGTTCTTCAGCCACGGCATCGGCGTGCGCGCGCCGTCTCGGCCAATGCCGGACGGCCAGAACGCAATCGCTTCCGGATCGCGCAAGCGCTCGAACGGCACGTCGGCGTGGGACAAGCCGAGCTCGTCGCCTTGGTAAAGGAATGCAGTGCCGCGCAATGCGAGCAGCAACATAAGCATCAGCTTCGTGCGCTGCGGATCGTTGTCCGCCAGGCGCGTTGGAAACCGGATGACGTCGTGATTGGAGAGCGACCAGGACGGCCAGCCGCGCGCGCCTTGCCATTGGTTCAACGCCTCTTGCGTCACCGCAGCCGTCAGTGTGCGTTGGCGCAGCAGGAAGAAGGAATAGGCGGTGTGCAAGCGCTCCGGCCCGTCGGTGTAGTCGCGCTGCACCTTGAGCGGCTCTTCATCCTCGATCTCGCCGACAGAGATGGCGCCGTACTCGTCGAGGAGCTTGCGTAGGCGCGCGATGAACTGAAGCGTCTCAGGTTGCGTGCGATCATAAAGGTGGCGCTGAAACTGATGCGGCCGCGCAGGCGCGCGCTTTAAGGTCGTGATGGGTGGATTGTCGCGTAGCGCCGCGTCCTGCACGAAGAAGTTCACGACATCGAGCCGGAAGCCATCGACGCCGCGATCAAGCCAAAAGCGCGCGACATTCAGCAATGCGTCCTGCACAGCCGGATTGCGCACGTTGAGGTCAGGTTGTTCGGGCAAGAAATTGTGCAGATAATATTGCCGACGGCGCGCATCCCAAGTCCAGGAGCAGCCGCCGAACATGGCTTGCCAATTGTTCGGCGGTGAGCCGTCCGGCTTGGCGTCGGCCCAGACATACCAATCGGCGCGTGGATTATCGCGGCTGGCGCGGCTTTCGCTGAACCAAGCATGCTGGTCCGACGAGTGCGACCAAACTTGATCGATGATCACCTTGAGCCCAAGCTCATGCGCGCGCGCGATCAGTGCATCAGCATCGGCAAGCGTGCCGAACAGCGGATCGACGCCGCAATAATCAGCGACGTCGTAGCCGTAATCCTTCATCGGCGAGGTGAAGAACGGCGAAAGCCAGATCGCGTCGCAACCGAGCGCGGCGATGTGATCGAGTTTTTCGATCGCCCCCCGCAAATCGCCAATGCCGTCGCCATCCGAATCGCGGAACGAACGAGGATAGATTTGATAGATAACAGCGCCGCGCAGCCAATCGCTCATCCACGCACGCTGGCGAACCGGCGCCGACAAATCAAGCGGGGATCAGAGAAGCGTCCAAGTTCCCGGTCCACCTGCATCCGATGCTGCCGCCTGCAGCTGCGTACGAGTTGGCGCGCCCGCTTGTGGCACACTCACATAGTCGAACGCGACCCACTCCGCGTCGCAACCTGCGTGCGTGAAGGTCAACGCGGCGTAGCCACGGCGGGTGAGGTCGCACCAAGCGAGATGCGGATTGGCGCCGCGCATGGCGGCTTCGCGTTCGTCGGGACCGGCGTTTGAGAGCGGCCGCTCGAAGCCGGGCGAGCTGACGCTGCCGCCGGCGAACTCGATCGCGGCCAAGCGATCGCCGAGCGCTAGGTTGTTGACCCAGCAATTGTGACTATCGCCGCCAAGCACGATGGCATTGTTCGCGTGCGCGGCGCAGGTTTCCAGGAAGCGCTGGCGCGCGGCAGGATAACCGTCCCAGGAATCCAGGTTCCAGGGCAAGCCAAGCGCGGTCGCTTGCTCGCCGGCGGCAAACCAGCGCCGGGTGTTGGATGACACGTCTGGCGGCAGGAAGCGCGTGATGTCACGAGCCGCGATCTGCTCGCCCATCACCACTTGCTGCGTCACGATCTGCCAGCGTTGGCCGCGCGCCTTTGAGGCAGCAAGCGTCTCGGCCAACCAGCGCTCTTGCGCTGCGCCGAGCATTGTGCGGCCAGGGTCGTCCAACACTGTCCGCCTAAACGCCGCGACAACGGACGCCGCATCGGCGCCGCCTTGCGCCAGCATCGGCGTTAATGTGCGGCGATAGTCGATCTGCTCGTCGCGCCCGAACTGGCGCGTATCCAAAAGGACTATGCGCGCGAGATTGCCCCAGTCGAGAAGTCGATAGAGGCGAAGGCCGCCCGGCGCGCGGATCGGCATCCAGTCGAAATAGGCCTTGGCCGCCGCAACGACGCGATCGGAGTAGGCGCCCTCATAACGGGCGTTGTGATCTAACGCGCCATCGCGCCAGGCGTTGTTCACCAGCTCATGATCGTCCCACACCGAAGCGATCGGTTTGGTGCGGCGGAGTTCGAGGAGCGCCGGGTCGGTGTGATAGCTGGCATAGCGTTGGTAATAATCGTTGAGCGCCACCGTTTCGCGCACCGGATCGACCGTGCGACCCGGCACGGCTTCGGCGTTTGTCGGATAGCGGCCGCGCGGCACCTCGTAGATGTAATCGCCGGCGTGCAAGACGAGATCGATATCGTCGCGTGCGGCCGCATGGGCGTAAGCGTGGAAGTAGCCGTACGGCATGTTGGCGCAGGAAAAGAGCGCAACGCGCAAGCTCTCCGCATCGCCCTGTGGGGCAGTGCGCGTGACGCCTGTTGGTGAAGTCCCGGACGCGGAGAGAAAGCGGTAGAAGTATCGCCGCCCTGGCGCGAGCCCGCGCACATCGACCTTGATGCAATAATCGCTTGTTAGCGCGGCGCTCGCCCGGCCGCGTTGCACGACGTCAGCGAACGCGTCATCTTCAGCGATTTCCCAAGCCGCCTCGGCGCCCGTAAAGCGCGTCCAGATCACGACGCCATCCGGCAATGGATCGCCGGACGCTACGCCGTGTGTGAACGCGCCGGCCGACAGCGATTGCGGCCAAGCCGCGCGCGGCGCTGCCGCCAACGATGCGGCCAGCAGCAGTGATCGGCGCGGAATACGCACCGTCGGCGCTCTAGTTCGCTGTCGCCAGAGCGGCGGGCTCGAACACGGCGTAGAGAAATTCGTTCACTGCCGTCGCTGTCTCGTCGGCGTCGGTTTCTTGCGGCACATGGCCAACGCCCTCCATCCACATCAATTGCGAACCAGAAATCGCGTTATTGAACTGGCGCGCGTGCTCTGGCGGCACCAGTCGATCGACGTCGCCCTGGATGATCAACACTGGCATGTTCGCTAGCGGCGCTAGGCGTTCTGGCGTTGCATAGTTGCGATCGCGGAACCCCAGCGTCATTTGCAGCAGGATGTCGCGGTGTCCGGGCGCGCGCGACATGTCGGTGTGGCGGCGCACTAATGCGTCATCGACAATGGTCGCGTCCGCATACGCGGCTTCCAGGCCCTGGCGGACCAGCGCCGTGTTGTCGAGATCGCGCATCAGCGGGCCGATGACGGGATTGCGAAGCAGCTGGAATATCTGCGGCTCGTCGCGCACTTCTTCGCGCGTATCTTCCCAGCCAGAGGAATTGACGAGGATAAGCGCCTGCACTTGCTCTGGATGCGCGAGCGCATATTCCCACGAGACGTTTCCGCCCATCGAATTCCCGGCGATGGCAAAGCGCGACAGATTCTGTTTGGTCACAAACTCTTCCACCACATCGACATAAGCGTCGATCGACGCGTCATAGTCTTCGGGCGCTTGCGTTAGTCCGTGCCCAGGCAGATCAAGCGAGATGATGCGATAATTTTCGCCGAGACGCTCCACCCATGGCTCCCACGTGTGCAGTGAAGCCGAGAAGCCGTGGATAAGCAGCAGCGTTGGCGCGCCGGCCGATTGACCCTGATCGCGGAAGTGAACCCGCACGCCGGTGTCGAGGTCTAGATACTGAGACTCTTCGCTCGCGTAGGTCTGCTCGAGCGTGGCGTACGGAATGTCTGACCGCTTCAGCGCGAAATAGCCGCCGACGAGAACCACCGCGATAAGCGCGACGATCGCCAATATCGCACCAAATAACCACCGCATGCCGCACCTCCGCCACTAGAGTGAACGCCAAGGCGCGCCCGTCAAGCGCGCCAGCCGACGCGGCGAGCCCAAACTTCAAAATCGGCCTGTCGTTGTGCGCGGTCCGCGGGCGGCGCGTCGCCTTCCGAAGCGGCTCGCGCGCGCATGTGGACAGTGACCTCGCTGATGGGCGGCAGCCCGACGCTGGCGCGGCGTTCATCGAGATCGGCTGGATCGCGCGTCGGCGCTGGCGAGAGCTGGCCATTCGCGTCCCAGTCGAACTGGGTTCCGAACGTCTGCTCGGCGCCTTCGAACACGGCGATGCGGTCGGCGAGGTAGGCGGCGTCGAGCGCGTTGGCTTGGCCGCGCGGTATGGCGTCGAGCATGAGCGCGAGTCCGCGCCTTTGTACGTCAGGCCGCGATATGGCGTGCTGGAGAATCATGAAAGCCGCCGCGGCGCCTTCGTCGCCGAGCGCGCCGGGTCCGGGCCAGCCGATCGCGTCGAGCGCGCGCTCAAGCAACGCGGCGTTCTCCAAGTGCACGGCTTCCATCTCGGGATGATAGCCGGCGAAAAGCTCGCCGCTTTGAACGAGGCGCATACGCGTCTCGGCATCGCGCCGCGCGGCTGCGATCAGAAGGTCGCGCCACTCACTCATCGCCGCACACAGGGCAGGCGGGGTCGCGTGCGAGCTTCACAGTGCGCGCTTCGGCGCTGAGGCCGTCGAACAGCATGATACGTCCCGCCAAAGTCTGACCTGCTTCAGTGATGTGCTTGATCGCTTCCAGGGCCATCATCGACCCGATCACACCCGTGAGCGCGCCGACAACGCCGACGCGTTCGCAGGTCTCTGCGTCTGGCGGTGTCTCCGGAACAAAGCAGCGATAACACGGGCCCTCCGGTGCAAACGCGGCGACTTGCCCGCTCCACCGCCCGACTGCGCCCGAGATCAATGTGATGCCAAGAGCGTGACAGGCCTCATTCACGGCAAAGCGGGTGGCGAAAACGTCAGTGCCATCGAGCACAAGATCGACGCCGTCCAGCACTTGGCGCGCGTTCGCCGCGTCAAGCCGCTCTGCGCGTGGCTCAATGCTTACGTTGGCGTTTAGCGCTTCCAGCGCAGCGGCGGCGCGCTCGACTTTCGATGCGCCGACGTCGCCGGCTTCAAAGATAATCTGCCGCTGCAGGTTCGAGAGCGCGACGGTATCGTGATCAATCAACCTGATGCTGCCCACGCCCGCCGCTGCGAGATAAAGCGCAGCCGGCGCGCCCAAGCCGCCGGCGCCCACGATAGCAACGCGCGCTGTTTTCAGCCGTTGCTGACCTGGCCCGCCGATCTCCTTCAGCAGGATATGGCGCGCATAGCGATCACGTTCCTCAGCGCTGAGTTTCATCGCGCCGCTATAGCAGCTTATTGCGCCGGCTGTGCAGCTTCCGGCGCCGCAGGCGGCGCGGTGGTTTCGCACGACTGGAAGTCGAAGAAGTCCACCGGCGCTTCGATACGCGGGCTGCTATTGTTGTAGAGGTAGCGGGTCATGTTCGGCGCGTAGATATAGGCAGGCGCGGCGTATTCCAGGCGCGGCAAGCCGGGTGTGTACGCGAACTCTGAATCGAATGTGCTGACCTGAATGAGATCGACGCCTGCGGGGATGGTCACCGAGTCGTCGTTGCGCAGCGGGAAGAGGTAGTTGAGCGTCACCCCTTGCGATGAGGCCGCGGCGAACCGGAACTCTTGTTCGCCCTGACGCACCACGAAAAATAGATTGCCAAGATTGGCGTAGCTCGACGCCGAAGCGCCGTACGCGCGCACCATGTCGGGCCCATCGACGAGCCGCATCGTCAGCGTCGGATCGCGGCGGTACGTGTAGACGGCGTCCTGAGCGGAGCAATATTCCGCGCGCAAACGCTCAGGCTGCGCCGCCGCTTCTGGTGCACCGGCCGGCGCCGAAGCGGGCGCTTGTAGCAGCCCCGGGTTCATCCGCCAGACTGCGTATCCCGCGCCGCCCAAAACCAGGAGCAGCGCCACCATGATGATCAGACCACGCATGAGATCCCCCAACCTCAATAGAAGGCGGAGGCTAGTCGGTCAGGCCATTTCCGTCGAGTCGTTCAGCCGCGTCCGGTCGAGCCAAATCCGCCGGCGCCGCGCGCCGTTTCCGAAAGCACCTCGACCACGTCCCACGTCCCTTGCGTCACCGGTGCGATCACCATTTGCGCGATGCGCTCACCGCGGCGGATCACGAACGGCTCCTGCCCGAGATTGATCAGGATGACTTTCACCTCGCCCCGATAATCAGCGTCGATGGTGCCGGGCGTGTTGAGACAGGTGATGCCGTGCTTCAGCGCCAGGCCCGAACGCGGACGAATTTGCGCTTCGTATCCGGCTGGCAGTGCGATGGTGAGCCCCGTCGGCGCCAGCACACGCTGGCCGGGCGCAACTTCGAGCGGCGCATCGTCCGCGACAGCGGCGCGCAGATCCATGCCGGCGGAAAGCGCCGTTTCATAACTCGGCAGCGCCAGCCCCTCGAAGTGCGGCAGCGGCGTGACTTGGATAGTGATTGTGCGCGGGTCCATACGCTGGACTTAAACCGGATTCGCCAGAGGCGAAACCGGCGCGACGCCGTGATTATTTCTGGCGGGCTTTGCGTGCGGCGTACTTCAGATCGCGGCGCGCTTTCAGTTCGTAGGCGCGGATCTCTTCCGCTTCAGCATCAGCTTTCGCCTTAGCTTCAGCTTCTTCGGCCTCACGCTTCACGCGCTCTTCTTCTTCCTTGGCCTTGGCTTCGGCGGCAAGCATGCGCTCAAGCTTCTCAGCTTCGACGCGGGCCTTGCGGCGCTCTTCGGCTTCGATGCGCTTGGCTTCGCGGGCTTTGGCGGCCTCGGCGCGCTCAGCGGCTACCTTCGGGTCGATCGCCGGCTTGTTCTTGAACTTTTCAAGCATCGCCTTCTTGGCGGCTTCGGCGGCTTCGCGGCGTTCGTTGTGGTTCTGAAAGCTCATGCAGGCGAGTGTCCTCAGGCGCGCGGTGCGCGCTTGGCGCTGGAATCGGGATTGGTTTGAAGGTCTCTACATAGCGCCTGGCGCGCCCGACTCAAGGGCCAAGGCACCGCGTTTACGCAGGGGCGGGATGCAGCCGGTTACTTCCGGCCTGGTGCCTTAGCGGTCAGCGCCGCCGCAATCTCGGCTGCGAGCTTGCGCGCCACAGCTTCTTTCGCCATCCGCGGCCACGACTGAACGCCGTCCTTGGTGATCAGCAGCACCTGGTTCTCAGCCCCGCCCATCACGTCGCCGGAGACGTCATTGGCGACGATCCAGTCGCAGCCCTTCTTGGCGATCTTGGCGCGGGCGTGTTCCTCTACGTTCTCCGTCTCCGCCGCAAAGCCTACCATCAGCTTCGGCCGTTTCTTGCCGGGCTTGGAGAGCGTGGCGAGGATGTCCGGGTTCTCGGTGAGATCGATCGCGGGAAGGCCAGTCTTGTCCTTCTTGAGCTTTTCGTCCGCCGCTTGCTTCGGCCGCCAATCGGCTACGGCCGCAACCATCACCGCAACGTCCAACGGCAACGCCGCTTCGCTCGCCGCCAGCATTTCGCGCGCGCTTTCAACGCTGACGCGCTTCACACCGGCAGGGGCGGGCAGATTGGTTGGGCCGGAAACCAAGGTTACTTCGGCGCCGAGTTCGGCCAACGCGGCAGCGATAGCGTAACCCTGCTTGCCGCTCGAGCGGTTGGAGAGAAAACGCACTGGGTCGATCGCTTCGATTGTTGGGCCTGCCGTCACCAGCGCGCGCTTGCCTTTAAGCGGGCCGTCGCTGAGCAGCGCCAACGCGGCGTCGCGGATTTCGGTTGGCTCAGCCATGCGGCCGACGCCAGCTTCGCCGCGTTCGGCCATCTCGCCGGCATTAGGGCCGATGAAGCGAATGCCGTCAGCGCTCAGCGTCTCGAAATTCCGGCGCGTGGCAGTGTGTGACCACATCAGCGGGTTCATCGCCGGGGCCATCAGCACGGGTTTATCCGTCGCGAGCAGCACGGCGGAAGCGAGATCGTTGGCGAGGCCATGCGCCGCCTTCGCCATCAGATCGGCCGTGGCCGGCGCTACGATGATGAGATCGCACTCGCGCGCCAGCCGGATGTGGCCAACGTCGAATTCCTGCGCCTGATCGAACAGATCGGTAAACACGCGCTCGCCGACGAGCGCACCTGCCGCAAGTGGCGTCACAAAACGCTGCGCCGCGTCCGTCATCACCACGCGCACAGCGGCGCCGGTTTCCTTTAGCCGGCGGATCAAGTCGAGGCTCTTATACGCCGCGATGCCGCCGCCGATGATGAGGAGGACGCGCTTGCTCATGGATTTGCATCCGTTTGAGGTGCGGCTTCGGTTGCAGGCGCGGCTTCGCCATCCGCTGGTTCGGCTGGAGCGTCGACAACTTCAGGCATCGGTCCGCGCTCCGGCGCGCGTTCAAACCAGCCCGGTGCTTCCATACGAGCGGGCTCAGGCGCCGCCACCGGCGCGGCGCGGCGGCTGTTGGCGGTCAGCACCAGCGCTAAGATGGCGCCGCCGATCATGCCGATCCAGAACTTCGGGTCCTGATACCATTGCCGCTCTTCGCGGGGCGCGTCTTCGCTAACCTTACGCGCTGCGGCTTCGACAGCGGCGAGCGTTTGCGGCAAGCGTCGCATAGACGCCAGCGCGAGTGCTGCTTCATCGATTGCGCGCTTGGCCACCGCTTCGGGCCCGAGTTCACGCTGTACCCAGCGCTCCACGATCGGGCGGGAAGCCGCCCACATGTCGTGCTGTGGATCGAGTGCGCGCGCGACGCCTTCGACCTGCACCATGGTCTTTTGCAGCAAAACCAGTTCCGGCCGCAGATGCATGCCGAACATATGGGAGACGTCGAACAATTGCAGAAGCAGGCGGCTCATCGAAATGCCGTCAGCCGTCTTGCCGAAGATCGGCTCGCCGATCGCGCGCAGCGCCTGCGCAAACTCGTCAACCGTGAAGCGATCCGGCACGTAGCCGGCTTCTTGGTGCACTTCAGCTACGCGGCGATAATCGCGTTTCAGGAAGCCGTATAGAATTTCCGCGAGATAGCGCCGCTCCTTGTGGCCGATACGGCCCATGATGCCGAAGTCGACGATCCACAGCTTGCCGTCCTTGCCGTAGAGCATGTTGCCCTCGTGCATGTCGGCGTGGAAGAAGCCGTAATCGAGCGCCGCGGCGAGAAAGCCGCGCGTGATCGCCGTCGCCAGTTCGCTGCGATTGGCGCCCGCTCGGTCGAGCGCTTTGCTGTCGGTCAGCGGTGTGCCGTCGATCCAATCGAGCGTCATCACCCGCTTGGACGAGCGCGACCAATCGATTTCGGGGACGGTTAGGTAGCCGTCCTTCGCTGCGACTTCGCGGAACTCTGCAGCTGCGCCAGCTTCCAGACGCAGATCGAGTTCGCGTTCCAGCGCGGACGAAACCGTGTCGATAAATTGCACCGGCTCGAGCCGGCGCGAGCGCGGCGAGAAAAATTCGATCGCCTGCGCCAGAAAGCGCAGCGCGCCCATTTCCTTGGCGAGCTTCTTCTCGATGCGTGGGCGCAGCACCTTGATAGCGACGACGCCTTGGCGCGGTACGATTGCCTGGTGCACCTGGGCGATGGACGCCGCGCCCATCGCTTCGGAAATACCGGCGAACAATTCTTCAGTGCCGCCGAGTTCGGCGTTGATGGTGTCGAGCGCGACGGTGCGCGAGAAGGGCGGCAGGCGATCTTTCAGTCGGCCGAGTTCCTGGGCGACGGTGACGCCAATCATGTCTGGCCGTGTCGCCAGGAATTGGCCGACCTTCACATAAGCAGGCCCCAGACGCTCTAGCGCCTTAGCCAACCGCACGCCGACGCTGCGGCCGCGCCGGCGCTTTGCGAAGATGCGCAGCGCCGTATGCGTCGCCTGCAGCGGGACGGAATAGCGATCGTAATATTCCTCGGGCAGCAGCACGTCGTAGCGCGCAAGCGTCGCCGCCACGCGCATCAATCGCCAGCTATGACCAACCCAGGAAAGCACTAAACCGCCCAACCCCAATGCAGTGCGCAGACGCCGCCGGCCATGTTTCGGTAACCAGCGCGCGAAAAGCCTGCGTCGCGGATCATACCCAAGAATGTTTCCTGATCCGGAAACCGGCGGATGGATTCCACCAGATATCTGTAGGATTCCGCGTCGTTCGCGAGCAATTTCCCCATTGCCGGGATCGCGTTAAACGAAAAGAAATCATAAACCGGCTCAAGCCCGCCCACAGCGAGGCGCGAGAACTCCAAGCAGAAGAACCGCCCACCCGGCTTCAGCACCCGCCGCGCATCGCGCAGCACAGCGGGAATATCGGTGCAGTTCCGGATGCCGAAGCTGATGATGTAGGCGTCCGCCGCCGCGTCATCGACGGGCAGATTCTCGGCATCGCCTTCATGCCAATTAAGTCCGTCTTCACCACGTGCGCGGCCGGCTTCCAGCATCTCCGTGTTGATGTCGATAACGTGGATTTCCGGCGGCTCGAGCCCGCGCCGTTTCGCTGCGCCGTCGCCAAGCTTCTTCAGCCGCCGCGCGATGTCGCCTGTGCCGCCGGCGACATCGAGAATGAGCTCGCCCGGCTGCGGATTGAGCTTCGCCGCCGCCGCATCTTTCCAGAGCCGGTGCATGCCGCCTGACATGGCATCGTTCATCAGGTCGTATTTGTTGGCGACCGAGGAGAACACCTCGCGCACCATCGAAGCCTTTTCGGCTTTCGGCACTTCCTTGAATCCGAAGGAGGCGGTGTCGGCGGCGGTATCGTCTTTCATGGTTGCGGACCATAGCGGCGCCCCAGGGGCGGGGCTATATCGGACCTCCATGGTTTCGCGTTTGATTTCCGACATTTCGCCGCATGCCTGAGCTTCCCGAAGTGGAAACCGTCCGGCGCGGCCTCGCCCCTGCTTTGGTGGGCCGGCGAATTTTGCGCGCGCGCACGAAACGCGCCGATTTGCGCTTTCCGTTCCCGCCGCGCTTTGCAGCGCGACTTATCGGCCGACGCGTCGATGCGCTTGGGCGGCGGGCGAAATATCTGCTTGCGCATTTGGATGATGGTGCGGTGTGGATCACGCATCTCGGCATGACCGGGCGCTGGTCCATCCTTGGCGCCAAGCGTCAGCCCGGCGATTTCTACTACGCGGAGCCGACCAACCCGGCGCACACACACGTCGTATTGGAAATGGAAGAGGGCGCAAGGTTGGAGTTCAACGATCCGCGCCGCTTTGGCTACATGGATCTGATTGCTGAAAGCGAACTGGAGTCGCACCCGTTTTTCAAAGCGATGGGCCCGGAGCCGCTCGGCAACAGTTTTCACTTGCCGTACTTGCAGAAGGCGCTGGCCAGCAAAAAAGCGCCAATCAAAGCGGCGTTGTTAGATCAGCGCGTCGTCGCAGGGCTCGGCAATATTTATGTCGTCGAGGCCCTGCATCGTGCCGGCATCGCGCCGGCCAAAGTTTCAGGCCGCATCTCCGCGCAGCGTCTTGAAAAACTCATTCGCGCTATCCGCGCGGTGCTTGAAGAAGCGATCGAAGCCGGCGGTTCAACGCTTAGCGATTATGCCGCCGTTGACGGCGCCCAGGGCAGCTTCCAGCAACGCTTCCGTGTGTACGATCGCGAAGGCGAGGGCTGTGCGACACCTGATTGCGGCGGCGCCATAAAACGCGCCGTTCATAGCGGGCGTTCAACGTTCTGGTGCCCGCGCTGCCAGCGTTGATCAACTCTCGGCCAATGTGATCGTGCGCTCATACAAAATCAGCGCAAAGCGCGCCGTCTCGCCCATCACACAGGCGGCGAGGGAGTGGCGCGCCATCGAGCCGCCTTCATAATAAGAGGCGTCGTAGTCGCAGCGCGCTCGCATCCATTCCTCATGCACTTCCGCAGCGCTCGCTCGCGAAGCGGCTTGTGTTGGGCTCTCTTGCGCGGCGAGCGTTGCGCCGGCTGCCGCGCCGAGTGCCGCCCATTGCGCTCGCTCGCGCTCGGCGCACATCACCATGCCCGTCGTTGTGACGCCGCCATCGCCTTCGTCCTGACAGGCGAGATTGGCACTTCCAATGCAAGCGCGCCGACCGGCCGCGTCCTCGGCATTTTCCAGACAAGACGCGATCGTTGGCGCTTCCGATGCCGCGGCAGGAGGCGCCGCGGTCGTCGCGCAGCCGAGAACACATGCGCCTGCCAAGGCGAAAACCAACGCGCGCATGAGAACTCCTGATCTGTGGTGCCTAGCAGTTTAACCGCTGACGCGCTGGCGGTAAGCTGTGAATGTGAGTCGCGCCGTATTCCTCGTCGCCCTGATCTTTGCCGGGCCAGCCATCGCTGAAACGCGATACTTCACGCGGATTCCAGATTTGCCGCTGCCGCCGGGGCTTACCGAAGCGGAAGCCGCGGCTGGCTTTGACGGGCATGGGCGGATCGTATTCGCCGAAGCAGTCGGCCGCGCTGACGGCCTGGCCGTGCGCGATTTTTACTACGATACGCTGCCCCAACTAGGGTGGTCCGAGAGCGTTGAGGACGGCGCGGCAGTTTTTCAGCGCGACCGCGAGCGGTTGACGTTTTTCTTGATCCGCGAAGAGGGCGGCCAACTCCGCTTGCGGGTGCAACTCGCGGTGCGGCCCGCCGCGATGAACGGCGATTGATTTTCGCGCCCGCGCAGCGCAATCAAGCGCCATGACTTACGAAAACATCATCGCCGAATCGGATGCCGGCGTCGGCATTGTCCGGCTCAACCGCCCAAAGGCGCTGAACGCATTGAACGATGCGCTGATCGCCGAACTCTCCGGGGCGCTCGATGCCTTCGAAGCGGATGACGCGATCGGCTGCATCGTCATCACCGGCTCGGAAAAGGCGTTCGCCGCCGGCGCTGATATCAAGCAAATGGCCGACGCCAACTTCAGCGACTACTACAAGCGCGACCCGTTCCAGAATCTCGAACGTGTCGCACGTACGCGAAAGCCCTTGATTGCTGCGGTTTCTGGATACGCGCTCGGCGGCGGTTGCGAACTCGCCATGATGTGCGACTTCATCATCGCCTCGGAATCCGCGAAGTTCGGCCAGCCGGAAATCACCCTTGGCGTGATGCCGGCGTGGGGCGGCTCGCAGCGGCTCACACGCTCCGTCGGCAAGGCTAAAGCCATGGATCTTTGCCTCACCGGCCGCATGATGGACGCAGCTGAAGCGGAGCGCGCCGGCCTCGTCGCCCGCATCGTGCCGGTCGAAAAGCTGATGGAAGAAACGCTGGCCGCGGCCAAGAAGATCGCCGGCTTTGGACGCCTCTCCAGCATCGCCAACAAGGAAGCGGTAAACGCCGCCTTCGAGACCCCGCTAAACGAGGGCCTGAAATTGGAGCGCCGGCTGTTCTACGGGCTCTTCGCAACCGAGGACCAAAAGGAGGGGATGGCCGCCTTCATTGCAAAGCGGACCCCCGATTTTAAGCACCGCTGAGGGTTTGACGGCGCTTCCCGCTACGGCTATGACCCGCCGCTTCGACATCGAAACTACATCTTGGAACTGACGACATGGCGAATACGAAGTCCGCAAAGAAGGCTACCCGCGTTATTGAGCGCCGCACGGCGATCAATAAGTCGCGGCGCACCCGCATGCGGTCCTCGTGGCGCAATGTTGAAGAAGCGCTCGCCTCTGGCGACGCCGCGAAGGCCACGGACGCGCTCCGGGCCGCTGAGTCCGAGACCATGCGCGCCGTGTCCAAGGGCGTCGTTCACAAGAACCTTGGCAGCCGCAAGGTGTCCCGCCTTTCCAAGCGCGTCGCAGCGCTCGGCGGCGCAAAGTAAGCACCTCACGCGCGTTCCCTGGCGTCTTTTGACTCGCCGGGAACCCTCGAATCTGTAAGTTTCAGTTGTGCAACAACGCCGTGGAAAAACGGTGTCATTTCATCCGTGTACGGTGCAAATACGCCCTCCGGACTAGTGCTATTTTAATCAATAAAATCAGAGCGCTAGGCGACCCCTAACGGGACTGTGGAAACTATCGAAATAGTAAACAAAGTCCTGTTGACGAGCCGAAAGCTTCGGAGCATCGTTTCGCTTGTCCGGCGAGCTTCCTCGCTGTTGTGACCCCTTCTGGGATGCCGATGCGCAAATCGGGCCGAAAACACCATTCGGCTCGAACAGGAGAGGTTTGCCTGCCGGGCAGGGGCTGAAAATAGAAACGATTCAGGCAGGGGTTGGCATGGATCAGGGCGATGAAGCCCGCCGTTACACGGCGGGTATTGGGGCGGCGCGAGCTTATGAGCTGGTCCGCAAAGAATTGGTGGTCGAGTTCGGAGCGGATTTCTTCCGCTCCTACATCGATCAGCTGCGCTTGGTAGCCGAGATGGACGGGGTGCTCCTGTTCCGGGCCGGCTCTCGCGTGGCGCAAGATCGGCTACGCCAGCAGGTCCAGCACCGGCTGGAAGCGCGCATGCGCGTGTACGTGCCCAATATGGGCCCGACCGAGATTCTCCTGGAGAATGAGATTCCGGAGGACGTCCTCTCTCTGGCTGACGCCCGCATTGAGCCGCACCGTGCGGCCGCGGAGCAGCAGCGTCTGCCGGCGCTCGATTTCGATAATTTCTGTGTCGACGAGTCGAACCATCGCGCGTTTACGGTGGCGCAGATGATTGCCGCCGGCGCTGGTACGCCGTTTCCCACCTGGCTCGTTCACTCACCGCCAGGCTGCGGCAAGACCCACTTGCTGACGGCGATTGCACGCAGCGCCACAGCGCAAGGGCGCAAGGTGCTGATGATGACGGGGCAGGAATTCCTCGAACAGTTTCAAAGCGCGCTGCACAAGAAGCGTGACTCTTCCGTGTTCAAGGACATGGTGCGCGCACCGGACATGCTGATCATCGACGACTTCCATCGCATCTGCGGCAAGAAGGCGACGGAAGAAGAAGCGTTCGATGCTTTCTACGATGTAACGCGCCGTGGCGGCCAAGTTGTGCTTGCTGCTAATCATGGCGCTGAAGGCCTTGCGGGGCTTGACGAAACACTGCGCGCGAAATTGAAAGGCGCTGCTGCAAGTGAAATCAACGAACCTGGTCCAGCATTGCGTCGCCGCATACTTGATCGGCGTGTTGCATTTCACGCACGCGGCACGCCGGGCTTCAATGTCGCGCCAGAAGCGCTGGACATGATCGCTGATCGGATGCACGTCACCGGCCGCGAACTCGACGGCGCGGTGTGCCAACTGCTCATCGAGTGGAAAATTTCTGGAGGGACAACAGTGACGCTAGATGCCGCCGCCACCGCTCTACAAAATAAACTCTCGGATTCGGCGGAGCGTCGCATCACCGTGCAACTCGTGCAAAAGGTGGTGGCTCGACACTACGGCATGACTCCGCAGCAATTGCTGGAGCGCACGCGCCGTCACGCAATTGCGCGTCCGCGTCAGGTTGCAATGTTTCTTGCTTGCAAGATGACGCACGCGTCGCTGCCCGACATCGGCCAGAGGTTCGGCGGTTTCGATCATACCACAATCATGTACGCGCGCGATCGGATCGCTGCGCTGGCGGAAACCGACGCCAATCTGAAGGCCGAGTTGGAAAACGTTGCGCGCGCCATCCGCCGCGAACCCTAAACCTGGAGGGCTGGCGCAAGTCAGCCCCGACTGGTTGTAAATTGGCCTTTTGCATTGGGCCCATTCTGCTAGTTTCTCACCCCCTGCGAAGCCCGACTCAGGCGCTTCCAGGGGGTGATTATTTTCGCCCCCGGCTTTTGTCGGTGCGGCGGGCAGGGGCAGGAAGACACAATGCGGCTGACCATTGAGCGCTCGGCGCTCCTGAAAGCGCTCAATCACGTTCAAAGCGTCGTCGAGCGCCGGAACACGATCCCGATCCTGTCTAACGTATTGGTGTCCGCGCAGGGCGATAGTCTGCGCCTCACCGCCACCGATCTCGACATCGAGATTTCGGAAGGCGCGCCGGCCGAGGTCGAACGCGCGGGACAAACCACCGCCCCGGCGAACTATCTCTACGACTTTGTGCGCAAGCTCCCCGATGGCGCCGCGGTGAAGCTTGACGTCTCTGGTGACGATCCGCGCCTCTTCATTTCCGCCGGCAAGTCACGCTTGCATCTGCCGATTTTGCCGGCTGGCGATTTCCCGGCGATGCCTTCGGATGGCTTCGAGACGCGCTTCGAAATCGAACCAACCGATCTCGCGCGCCTGATCGACAAAACCCGCTTTGCAATCTCGACCGAAGAGACGCGCTATTATCTGAACGGCATCTTCTTTCACACGATCGAAGCAGATGGCGCGAAGCTCCGCGCTGTCGCGACCGACGGCCACCGCCTCGCGCTCGCCGATGCGCCGGCGCCGAAGGGCGCCGTCGGCATGCCCGGCGTGATTGTGCCCCGCAAAACCATCAACGAGCTGAAGCGCTTGCTGGACGATGCGTCGGACGTGGTCGAGATCGCCGTGTCGCCGCAGAAAATTCGCTTCCAGCTCGGCGATGCAGTGCTGACCTCGAAATTGATCGACGGCTCATTCCCGGAATACGCGCGCGTCATTCCGAAGAACAATTCCAAGCGGCTGAAGATCGACAACAAGGCGTTCTCCAACGCCGTCGATCGCGTCGCCACCGTTTCGGCCGAGCGCTCGCGCTCTGTGCGTCTGGCGATCGAGAAAGACAAAGTCACGCTCACGGTGAACAACCCGGACGCTGGCGTCGCCACTGAAGATCTGCCGGCCGATTACGGCGATGAGGCAATGGAGATCGGCTTCAACGCCAAATATCTGCTGGACGTCGCTGGCCAGATCGAGGGCACGGAGGCGGTGTTCGAACTCGCTGACAGCGGCTCGCCCACTTTGGTGCGCGACGAGGCGGACGATCAAGCGCTCTACGTGCTGATGCCGCTACGGGTTTAATGTCATGCGCAAGCGCTGGGTCGTGCTCGGCGCGCTCACGCTTGCGGCTGGCGCGCTCTTCGTTCTGAACACATCGCTGCTGGCGCGGCCGCAGGGCGAGCTCACGCTGCTCTCGCACCGCGGCGTCCATCACGATTATCACCGCGAAAATCTCGACAACGAAACGTGCACTGCCGAGCGCATCTATGCACCGACGCACGCATTCATTGAAAACACGCTCCCCTCCATGCAAGCCGCTTTCGACGCCGGCGCCGACATGGTCGAGATCGATATCCATCCGACAACCGACGGTGAATTCGCAGTCTTCCATGACTGGACCGTCGATTGTCGCACTGAAGGCGCGGGCGTCACGCGTGAGCTGACGATGACCTACCTGCGCACGCTCGACCTCGGGTACGGCTACACCGCCGACGGCGGCCAAACGTTTCCACTGCGCGGCCAGGGCGTGGGCCTCATGCCCACACTCCGCGAAGTGCTCGAAGCCTTCCCGGAGCGCCGCTTCCTGATCAACTTCAAAAGCCGCGAGACCGATGAAGCAGATCGCTTGCTTGCCTATCTACAAGCCATGCCAAGCGCCAACCTCGAGCGGCTCTCCTATTACGGCGCCGAGCCCGCCATGCGCATGCGTGAGCTTTTGCCCAACGCACGCACCACGGGCCGCCGTCAGCTCATGGATTGCGCCAAGAGCTATATGCTGACCGGCTGGTTCGGCCGCGTCGCCGACGTGTGCCGCAACAGCATCGTGTTTGTGCCCGCCAATTACGGCTGGGTCGTTTGGGGCTGGCCCAACCGTTTCCTCGATCGCATGCGTGCGGCCAACACTGAAGTCATATTGGTCGCGCCATTGCGGCGCGGCGAGCGGCCGGGTGTCGGCGGCATCGACGATGCGGAAACTTTCGCCGCCATCCCGAACGATTGGCGCGGCGGCGTCGCGACAGATCGAATCGAGATTATCGGTCCGCTCGCGGCGGAGCGGCGCGCGCCGTGAGCCATTCTCTGCATGTGTCCCGGCTGACGCTTACGGACTTCCGCAATCACGCTGCGCTCGATCTTGAACTCGACGCGCGGCCGGTTTGCCTATTCGGCCCGAACGGCGCAGGCAAAACCAATATCCTTGAAGCGCTGACGATGCTCGCGCCGGGCAGGGGCCTACGCAGCGCATCTTTGGTCGACGTAACGCGTGCAGGCGATGAGTTTCGCGTGCAGCCATGGGCCGTCTCCGCCCGCGTGACCCTTGATGGCGAAGAAACCGTTCTTGGCGCAGGCGCCGAGCGGACACCAGAAGGCGGCGTCAAACGCGTGAGCCGGCGAGACGGCCAATCCGCGACAGCAACACAGCTCGCGGAAGCCGCGCGCATGACGTGGCTTACGCCAGCAATGGATCGGCTCTGGTCCGGCTCGGCCGGCGATCGCCGCCGCTTCTTCGATCGGCTGACACTCGCGCGCGCGTCGGAGCACGGCAGCGCTGCGGCGCAGTACGAACGCGCTATGCGCGAGCGCCAGCGTCTGCTTGCGGATCGCGTCTTCGATGACGCTTGGCTTGGCGGACTGGAGCGGGAGATGTCAGCGCACGGCGCTGCGATTGCCGCTGCGCGTGTCGAGACCATGCAACGTCTGCAGGATGCGATCGATGCGCGGCCGGAGGGCGCCTTTCCGAAAGCCATCCTCGCGCTTGAAGGCTTGCTCGAACAGCGTTTCGAACGCGGCGCCAAAAGCGCCGACGTGGAAGAGGACTTTGCCGAATTGCTGCGCGATGTGCGCGGCCGTGACGCCGGCGCCGGCCGCGCGCTTGATGGCCCGCACCGTAGCGATCTGAAAGCGCGTCACGCCGCCAAAGGCATGGATGCCGATCAATGCTCCACTGGGGAGCAGAAAGCGCTGTTGCTGGGGCTCACCTTGGCGCAGGCGCGCGCGCTTGCCGATGATGCTGGCGCCGGGCCGTCACTGATCTTGATCGATGAGGCCGCGGCGCATCTCGATTCCGTGCGCCGCGCGGCGTTGTTCGATGAATTGCTCGCCAATCCCGGCCAAGCTTGGCTTACCGGCACGGACCAAAGCTTGTTCGAAGCATTCGGCTTGCGCGCGCAAATGTTCGAAGTGCGCGATGGCGCTGTCAGCGCCGCCTAGGCGGCCTGACGCAGGTTTGCGTGGTTCAAATCCGCCGGGATCAGCAGTGTGAATTGCGAGCCTTTGCCGGGCGTGCTCATGACTTTTACGTTGCCGCCCATCAGCACAGCAAATTCGCGCGTGATGGCCAAGCCGAGGCCCGTGCCGCCGAAGCGCCGCGTTACGCTGGCGTCAGCTTGCATGAACGGTTGAAAGAGCCGCTCCAACTCAGCGTGCGACATGCCGATGCCGGTGTCGATGACATCGAAGCTGAGCCATGCGCGTTGGTTCTCAAAAATGCGGCGCGCGCGTAAGGTCACAGTCCCGCCCGGGCTGAACTTCACGGCGTTCGAAAGCAGGTTGAGTAAGCATTGCTTGATCTTGAAGCCGTCGTTGTGACCCATGCCGATGTCGCCGCCGAAATCGGTTGCAAGCGTGACGCCGCCGCTATTGGCGGTCGGGCGGACGGCGTCCAGGGTTTCGGCCAGCAATTGGTCGACGCTGAAATCGGTTGCTTCGATCTCCATGCGGCCAGCGTCGGCCTTTGAGAGATCCAAAATGTCGCTGATGATCTTTAGAAGGTGCCGGGCGGCGACAGTAATACGCTTGGCGTCATCTGAAGCTTCAGGCTGTGTCGTCGCAAGATCCTCATGGATGATCTCGCCATAGCCGATGATCGCGTTGAGCGGTGTGCGCAGCTCGTGGCTCATGTTGGCGATGAACTGCATCTTGGCGGCGTTGGCCGCCTCGGCGCGTGCGATCAATTCAGTCTGCCGCTCCGCCAGCGCCATCAATTCGGCGGTGCGCGCCGTTACCGTGTCACGCAAGCGGATGTTTTCCAGGCGCTGACGATCGGAAAGATAGACATCCGCCAGCGCCGCGCCGAGCGCAAACAGGAGACACAGCAGCGCAGCAAAACCGACAACGACGCCCAGCATCGTGTGCGATAGCCCCGTCAGCTCAGAAGCGAAACCCGTCGGCACCAAAGTCAGGGCGCTCATGCCGGTGAAGTGCAGGGCGCAAATCGCCATCACGAGGCCGGCGCCTGAATGCAGCGCACGCAGCCGGTGCGTCGACATAAAGAACCAGGAAATGGCGGCGCTCGCGAAAAGCACGCTCATGAACACTGACGCGATGACGAGGCCCTCATCCCATTGCATGAACGCCGCGGCTTCCAGCCCGGTCATGCCGACATAGTGCATGGTGATAATGCCAAGGCCGCTACCGGCGCCGGCAAGCGCGCGAATGCGAACGTCCATGGCCGTGTAGGCGAGCCAAAGCGCGCCAGTTTGCGCCGCCATCGAGATCAACAATGAGCCAAAGAGCGGCAGCAGCGCAAAGCCGATGGGCAGGCCAACATCGTATGCCGTCATCGCCACAAAGTGCGTCGCCCACACGCCGAGCCCCGCCACTCCGCCCGCGGCGAGCGCCCAGTAACGGCCAAAGCGCTTACGCTGCGCCATCCCGCGTTCCAGCATTAGGAAAGCGGCAACGCTTGTGACCGCGCAAATCAAGGCCGCCAGGAGCAGGAGCCACAGATTGTGCTCCAACGTGATGCAAGCGAGTACGCGAAGCATGGAAACGGCCCAGAAGCGCCGTTCGGGCGCGAATGAGGCGGTTATGGATCGGCAACGCTAACGACAGGCTAATCTTGCTGCCTTGACCTGCCGCAGCGGCGCCTGGAACCGCGCGTGACAAGCGCTTCGTTTTTTGGTGCGATGTGGGGAGAAGAGAGGCGCGTCATGGCCAACCCAGATTATGTCAGCCGGCACAACCCGGACTACGTGTTCGATTACGATCCGAACGAGGACGCGTGGACGACCGATCTCTCCACTTTGGACATGAGCCGCGGCGAACGTTTCCGCGATGATACGTTCTGGCCGTTCTTCGAGCGCCTGCGCAAAGAGGACCCCGTTCACTACTGCCCAGACAGCATCAACGGGCCGTATTGGTCCGTCACCAAGTTCAACGACATCATGGCGGTGGATACAAACCACCAGCAATTTTCGTCCGAACCATCGATCGTTCTATTCGATCCGGAAGAAGACTTTCCGTTGCCGATGTTCATCGCGATGGATCCCCCGAAGCACGACGTGCAGCGCAAAACCGTGTCTCCGATCGTCGCGCCCAACCATCTCGCGCAGCTCGAGCCGATCATTCGCGAACGCGCCGGCGCGCTGCTCGATTCTGTCCCGCGCGATGAGGTGTTCAACTGGGTCGATAAGATCTCGATCGAACTCACGACCCAAATGTTGGCGACGTTGTTTGATTTTCCCTGGGAAGATCGCCGCAAGTTGACGCGTTGGTCTGATGTGGCCACGGCCGCGCCGGGTGGCGGCATCGTCGAAAGCGATGAGCAGCGCCGCATGGAGCTGATGGAGTGCTTGCAGTACTTCAACCGGCTCTGGGAAGAGCGCGCCGCGGCGCCGCCGCGCGCTGATCTCATCTCAATGTTGGCGCATGGCGAAAGCACGCGCGACATGCCGCGGCAGGAATTCCTTGGAAACCTGATCCTGTTGATCGTCGGCGGCAACGACACGACGCGTAATTCGATCACCGGCAGCGTCTACGCGCTCAATAAATTTCCAGAGCAGTACAAGAAGCTGAAGGCCAACCCGGCGCTCATCCCGTCACTCGTGTCGGAAACCATCCGCTGGCAGACGCCGCTAGCCTTCATGCGCCGCACGGCTCTTGAGGACGTCGAACTCGGCGGCAAGCTGATCAAGAAGCACGACAAGGTCGTCATGTGGTACGTCTCGGGCAATCGCGACGACGAAGTCATCGCCAATCCGAACGCGTTCGACATTGAGCGCGAGAACGTTCGCCGACACCTCTCGTTCGGTTTCGGCATTCACCGTTGTGTGGGCAACCGGCTGGGCGAGATGCAGCTGCGGATCGTCTGGGAAGAGATCCTGAAGCGCTTCGAACACATCGAAGTGATGGGGGAGCCCAAGCGGGTCTATTCGTCGTTCGTGAAGGGCTACGAGACGCTCCCGGTGCGCATTCACGCTTAACGGGCGAGGCAGTGTTGCCATAACGCCATGGGCGGCCGCATCGCGCAGCACGCGGCGTCGCGATCGGGAACTCAGCGCTAAGACCTGACGTTTCCGGGCGCAATGTCACTCATGGCGTCCTCAGAGCGGCCCGTCGTCAGGGCGCGAACAGCGGTTACAGCCGCAGGTTTGTCTGACGTGTTCGACGGGCTCGATAGCGGCCTCAACCGGGATCACCCGCACGAGGGCGTTCGCCTTGGCGTGTTGCTGAACGCCGGCTGGCCGCCGCTCCTATGGCCCGCTGCTGCTGGTGATCGGACTGTTCGCCATTTCGCCTGCCACTGTTTTGCCGGGCATGACCAGTGTTGCCGCCGCGATCACGCTGCTGATAGCCGGGCAAATGGCCTTCGGCATGCGCCGGCCCTGGCTGCCGCGCCAAGTGCTGGAACTTCGCGTGCCGCGCCGCCCATTCTTCGCGTTTCTAGATGGCGCCCGCACGCGGGTCGAAACCATGGACGGGGATCTCGTCCGCGCCCGCTGGGAACCGCTGACCCGCGGCCCGTTCATGTACGTGGTGGCGCTCTGCGTGGTGCTCGCCGCGCTAGTGACGTTCCCGCTGTCGCTGATCCCATTCGCGCCGCTCGCGCCAGGCATCGCTGTAGTGCTTTTCGCCGTCGGTATCATCGCCCGCGACGGCCTTTTGCTGGCGCTCGGAATGGTTTTCACCGCCACTGCGTTGGCGTTTTTGGCGCAGATCTGGCCGCTGTAAATCAAGCGCGCCGCGGCCGCCGAAAACCCATCAAAATCGAGACTTTCGGTACTGCATTCCCTATATTGGGGGATGTTTTTCATCACGATTCGACACCCATGAACGCTCCCCAAAATGTCCCGGCGAGCGCGCCCGAATATGGCGCGGAATCCATCAGAGTTCTCAAGGGCTTAGATGCGGTAAGAAAGCGCCCTGGAATGTATATTGGGGATACGGACGATGGGTCCGGTCTTCATCATATGATCTATGAGGTCGTCGACAACGCGATCGATGAGGCGTTGGCGGGGCATGCGACGCGGGTTGAGGTGATTTTGCACCCGGATGGGAGCGCCGAGGTCACGGATAACGGCCGCGGCATTCCGACCGACATCCATAAGGAAGAGGGCGTCTCGGCGGCTGAGGTGATCATGACCCAGCTGCACGCTGGCGGTAAGTTTGACCAGAATTCCTACAAGGTTTCGGGTGGTCTGCACGGAGTCGGTGTCTCCGTTGTGAATGCATTGTCCGAGTGGCTGGACCTGCGCATCTGGCGCAACGGCAAAGAGCATTACATGCGCTTCCGCATGGGCGACGCCGAGGCGCCGCTGAAGGAAGTCGGCCCCGCGCCGTTGGACGAGGGCAAGCCCCGCCGCGGCACCGCCGTGCGCTTCCTCGCCAGCCCCGCCACCTTCACCATGGTCGAGTACGACCGCAAAACCATCGAACACCGCCTGCGCGAGCTCGCCTTCCTCAACAGCGGCGTGCGCATCGTGTTCAAGGATCTGCGCGGCCCCGAGCCGTTCGAGGAAACGCTCTTCTACGAAGGCGGCGTCAAAGCCTACGTCGCCCACCTCGATCGCTCGCGCAGCGCCATCATCCCGGAAGCCATCTACGTCATCGGCGAGCGTGACGGCATGACCGTCGAAGCCTCGATGCAATGGAATGACGGCTACCACGAGAACACGCTCTGCTTCACCAACAACATCCCGCAAAAGGATGGCGGCACCCACTTGGCCGGCTTCCGCGGCGCGCTGACCCGCGTGGTCAACAGCTACATGCAAAGCTCCGGCATTGCGAAAAAGGAAAAGGTCGAAATCACCGGCGATGATGCGCGCGAAGGCCTCACCTGCGTGCTCAGCGTCAAAGTGCCGGACCCCAAATTTTCCTCGCAAACAAAGGAAAAACTGGTCTCCTCCGAAGTGCGCCCGGTGGTCGAAAACCTCGTCGCCGAAACGTTGACGCAATGGTTCGAGGAAAATCCGAGCGCCGCCAAAATCGTGATGGCGAAAATCGTGCAAGCCGCCGCCGCCCGCGAAGCGGCGCGCAAGGCGCGCGAAATGCGCCGCAAATCGACGCTCGATATCTCCTCGCTGCCCGGCAAGCTCGCCGATTGCCAGGAGAAAGACCCGGCCAAATCAGAACTCTTCATCGTCGAGGGTGACTCGGCCGGCGGCTCCGCCAAGCAAGGCCGCTCCAGAGAAACCCAAGCCGTACTGCCGCTGCGCGGCAAGATCTTGAACGTCGAGCGCGCGCGCTTCGATAAGATGCTGTCGTCCGAACAGGTCGGCACATTGATCACGGCGCTCGGCGCCGGCATCGGCCGCGGCGAGGGCGACATCGATCTTGCCAAGCTCCGCTACCACAAGATCATCATCATGACCGACGCCGACGTTGACGGCGCCCACATCCGCACTTTGCTGCTGACGTTCTTCTATCGGCAAATGCCGGAGATCATCGATGGCGGCTATCTCTACATCGCCCAGCCGCCGCTTTACAAAGCCACCAAGGGCAAGAGCGGCCGCTATCTGAAGGATCAAGCCGAGTTCGAGACCTTCCTGATCGAGGAAGGCTCGGCCGGCGCCGTGCTCGAAGCCGCCGGCGCGCAATATGCCGGCGATGATTTGAAGCGCCTGGCGCGCGAAGCCATCGCTGTCGAAACGTTGATCAAGCGCTTGCACGCGCGCGTGCCCGATAGCGTGCTCGAACAAGCCGCGATCGCCGGCGCGTTTGCGCAAGGCGCGACCGATAAGGAAGCTTTGGAAGCCGCAACGCGCCTCAACGCCATCGCCGAAGAGGGCGAAGGCAATTGGACCGGCCGCTTCGACCCCGATGGCGCGCTGGTGCTCGAGCGCACCGTGCGCGGCGTCGCCGAACGCGCGACGTTCGATAAATTGTTCTTGAGTTCATCCGATGCGCGCCGCCTCGCCGAGCGCAGCTCGGCTTTGCGCGAAACCTATTTGACGCGCGGCACGCTCAAGCGCGGCGGCGAAGTGACGGACGTGAACGGGCCGCTCTCGATGCTGCACGCCATCCAGGCGGCGGGGCAGAAGGGCGTTTCGATCCAGCGCTACAAAGGCCTGGGCGAAATGAACGCCGAACAGCTCTGGGAAACCACGCTCGACGCCGACGTGCGCACTTTGCTGCAAGTGCGCGTCAACCACGCCGACGACGCCGACGAGATGTTCTCAAAGCTGATGGGCGATGTCGTCGAACCGCGGCGCGCGTTTATTGAAGAGTTCGCGCTTGAAGCGGATGTGGATGCTTAGCGGCTGAGGGCGGCGTCGAGGGCGGCGCGGATGCGTTCGTCGGTGATGTCGGCGGGTGCAATGGTTTGCTGCACGGTGCTTTGGCCGGGGCGGCCGCCGCGCACGAAGACGACGAAGCGATCGCCGACGGCGCCGTTGATGGCGGCGAAGCTTGGCAGCGGCCCGCAACTGGTGGCGTCGGTGTAGCGCAAGCTGAAGCTGCTGCGATAGCGGCGGCCTTTCAGGCTTTGCTCGGCGCGGAGCGAGACGCGCTGGGTGTCGCCGAAATAAGCTTGGCGATCGGCTTCGACGCGGGTGATGCGGGCGATGAAGACAGCGTCGGCTTCGTCCCACAGCGTGACTTGACGTTGGTGCAGCCAGGCGGCGTGTTGCGCGTCTTGCTCAGCCCGCCAAGCGGCGTAGCGCGCGGCGTGAGATTCGGCGCTTTCGCCAGCTTCGGGCGGCGGGCCCGGCGGCGGCAAGCACGCCGCGGCGGGCGTGGCGGCGAGAAAGGTGAGCGCGGCGGCGAGCAGAAGCACGGATTTCATCGGCGGAGCATCGCAGCGCCGGCGCTGAATTCAAGCGCTTACTGTGGGCCGAAGCTCCGCCACAGCATGTAAGCGGCGACGGCGAAGACGACGAAAGCGAAGATGCGTTGCAGCGTGCCGCGTTGTTTGGCGAGGCGGCTGGCGAAGCTTGCGCCGATGGCGCCGCCGACGAGGCCGCCGCCGATGAAGAGGCCGGCGATGCGCCAGTCGATGAGGCCGTCGATGGCGTAACTTGCGGCCGTCGTTGCGCCGAAGCTGCCGACGCTGAAAAGGGACGAGCCGACGGCTTGGATCATGGTCATGCCGGTGGCGCCGATGAGGCCGGGCACGATGAGGAAACCGCCGCCGATGCCGAAGAAACCCGAAAGCGCGCCAACGCCGAGGCCGTAGGCGATGAGCTTGGGGGCGTTGCCGGCGTTGAGCACGACGTCGCCGTCGCCCTCATGCTTGCGCGGCCGCAGCATGGCGATGCCGACAACGATCATCAGGCCGGCGAAGAGCGGCAGCAGGATCGCGGGGTCGGTGGCCTTGCCAACGGCGGCGCCGATCGCGGCGCCGATCATGCCGGCGCCGCCAAAGACGACGGCGCACTTCCACTTCACGTTGCCGCGTTTCAGATGGTTCAGAAAATTGGCGAAGGCGTTGACCGACACCGCGAGCGCGCTGGTGCCGATGGCGATGTGCGGATTGGTGACGCCGACAATGTAGAGCAAAGCTGGCGTCGCCAGGATCGAGCCGCCGCCGCCAATCAGCGCCAGCACGAGGCCAACGGCCGCGCCGCTCAGCACTGCGAGGATGTCGGGTGTCGTCACGCCCGCACGCTAGCGCGATTCCAGGGCATGGCTTTGAGCATGAGCGCCATGCCGCACCAACCTGTTGCGCCTGCGAAGGTGAGGCCGGCGCCGACGAAGGCGGAGAGCGCATAGAAGACAGGGTTCACGAACCAGCCGAGCACGACGCCGGTGAGGATGAGAAGGCCCGCTGTGATCTGCACTTGGCGCATGATTTCCAGCGGGGCTTTGACGTTGGTGTGGACGCCGAAGCCGGCGGCTTTCCACGCTTCGATGCCGCCGTCGAGGAAATACGCCTGGCGGAAGCCGCGTGCGAGCAGCTGCGCCGCGTTGGCTTGCGTGCGCATGCCGGACTTGCAGTGAAACACGGCGACCTTGCTGTGCTCGCGGTCGAAATCGTGCGTGTCGATCGCCGAGAGCGGGGCGAGGCGCGCGCCGAGAATGTGCTCGCGCGCGTGTTCGTCGCTTTCGCGGATGTCGATCAACACGGCGTCGCCGCTATCGAGGCGCCGCTTAAGTTCGGCGGCGCTGATGGGATTGAGCTTGGTCATTTGCGTTTCCGTTTCGGGGGGCAATAGATGGCGGCGAGCGTATCGAGGACGAGCGCCACGTTGGGATCGGCGAGCCGGTAGCAGATTGTCTGCGCTTCGCGGCGGGTGGTGACGAGGCCTTCTTCGCGCAGCCGCGCCAAATGTTGCGAAAGCGCCGATTGCGAAAGCCCGGAGGCTTCCTGCAGTGCGCCGGCGGAATGTTCGCCATCGAGCAATTGGCACAGCACCATGAGCCGCGCTTCGTGGGCCAGCGCCTTCAGAAGCGCCGCCGCCTCGCCGGCTTTGGCGGCGAACTGGCTGGGGGAGAGATCGGTCATCGTCATCGTGTCGCACATATAACAGTTGAATCTAAATTAGCAAGACCTAATATAACGGCCATAGGAGTTACCCCATGACAGCCCCCAAGGTCCGCGCTTTCTTTCACGAGCCCACGTTCACCGTGAGCTATTTGGTGTGGGATCCGGCCAGCAAACGCGGCGCGATCATTGATAGTGCGCTCGATTTCGATCCCAAGTCCGGCCGCACTGGCACCCACTCGGCGCAAGCTATTCTCGATGCCGCCGCGCAAGAGGGCGTTAGCGTCGATTGGCTGCTCGAAACGCATGCGCACGCCGATCACCTCTCGGCGGCGCCTTTCCTAAAGCAAGCCACGGGCGCGCCGATCGTCATCGGTGAGCACATCAAAGCGGTGCAGAAGGTGTTCAAGGACGTGTTCAATCTCGCCTACGTCACCGCTGACGGGCGTCCGTTCGATAAATTGGTCAAAGATGGCGAGATGCTAAAGCTCGGTGAACTCGAGATCGAGGTATTGCACACGCCCGGCCATACGCCGGCCTGCGTCACCTATCGGGTGGCCGATGCAGTGTTCGTGGGCGATACATTGTTCATGCCGGATTACGGCACGGCGCGAGCCGACTTTCCCGGCGGCGATGCGCGTACGCTCTATCGTTCGATCCAAAAGCTGCTGGCGTTGCCCGAGTCGACGCGCGTGTTCCTGTGCCACGACTACAAGGCGCCGGGCCGTGATGCATATGCGTGGGAAACGACGATCGGCGAAGAGCGCGCCAAGAACGTGCATCTCGCCAATGGCGTTACCGAGGATGCGTTCGTTGCGATGCGCGAGGCGCGCGATAAGACGCTGGACATGCCGGTGCTGATCCTGCCTTCGATCCAGGTCAACATCCAGGCGGGTGAGCTGCCGCCGCCCGAAGCCAATGGCGTCCGCTACCTGAAGCTCCCAATCGACGCGCTCTAAAGCCTTTCAGCCGAGCCCGCATCCGAACGCGCCCCGGCCCGCATCCTATTGACGCATACGTCTGCGGAGATAGTGATGCGGACATCTTCGGACGGGGAGAGGCCTATGTTGAAATTGCTGTTCGGCGCGGCGGCGCTGGCTGTTCTGGGCGCTTGCGCGCAGCAACCTGCTGAGCCGACGCGTGAAGAGTTGGTCGCGCGCGGGGAATATCTCGTCAACAATATTGGCGGCTGCAATGATTGCCACACGCCGATGACGCCGCAAGGGCCGGATATGGCGAAGGCGCTGCAAGGATCGACTTTGATTTTCGCGCCGCTCGTCGACATCCCGTGGGCGCCGACTGCGCCATCCATTGCGGGCCTGCCGGCGAACTACACAGAAGAGCAATTCGTGGCGTTCATGCAAACCGGCTTGCGCCCTGATGGATCGCGGCCGTTGCCGCCGATGCCACCCTTCCGCTTGAACGAGGACGATGCGCGCGCGATGGCTGCGTACATCTCGACCGTGCCGCGCGCCGCAGAATAAACGCGCGCTGCACGCGATCATTTCAATGCGATCACATTTGTTGTGCGCAGCTTGACGCTCGCGCGCATTGGGACAATCTTTGTGTTGTCGGAAGCTGCCAGCGCCCTCCGCCGGTTCCCGCTCGCATTGCTCATGCAGCGCACAACACCAGGGCTACGGCGCACGTTGATGCGGTCTTCCCGTTCGATGAAAACACCGCGCGCAGCAATGGTGCTGCTAACGACGCGGACCATTCATTGCCGGCCGGCGTCTGGCGACGTTTCAGCGTATGGTGATGTTTGCTCGAACAAAACGGCAACGCATTTTGCGCGCAATTTCCAGCGCTCGCCGTTAGTATCTATCCGACATGTCGCTTCGTCTCTTCGCCGCCATCGCAATTCCAGATTCTGTTGCTGAGCGCCTCACGCCGCTGATGCGCGGAGTTTCCGGCGCGAAATGGCGGCCGCGTGAGAACCTGCATTTGACGCTTAGATTCTTCGGCGAAGTCACAGAGCCCGTCGCTGATGAGATTGACGGCGAACTCTCTCTGATCTCAGCGATGCCGTTCGAACTGACGCTGAAGAGCGCCGGCGCCTTTGGCGGCGCTGATCCGCACACGCTTTGGATCGGTGCGCGCGAAAGCGATGCGCTGAAGAAGCTCGCGGCAGATTGTGAGCGCGTGGCGCGGCGGGTCGGGCTGAAGCCGGAGCCGCGCAAGTTCACGCCGCATCTGACGATGGCGTATCTCAGCGGCGCCCCGCTTGATCAGGTGCAGGCGTTTGAATCCCGGCTTGGACTTTTCGAAGCCCCGCCGTTTTTGGTGGAAAGCTTTGGGCTCTATTCCAGCTTCACGCGGAAATCCGCTCCGAGCCTTTACAGGCTCGAAGCGGAATATCCGTTGCTCGGCTAACGCCGCTTAGGACGTCGGCGTCGGCTGTTGCTGCTCTTCGCGCGGCTGGGCCGTGTCGCTGACCATAGTGGCCGGCGGCAGGTTCGGGCCCATCGCGCAACAGCGCACCTGAACTTCAAGCACTTGGCTGTTAAAACGGCATTCGGTGTCGTTGATCGAGCGGACGATCGCCATGCCGCCAGCACGCGCGGTGTAGCGCGTTTGCGTGCAGCCGGTCAGCGTGTAGCCCGGATCGCACGTGCCGGTGCGTGTGCGGTTGAGCGTGCGCGTTACGCAACGCACGTCGCGGGCCATGGCCTGGTCGGCCGTGGATTGCGCGCGGTTGGCGACGCCGAACACTTCACTGATGCGCTGGCCAAGCGTGGTGCGCACTTCTTCGGTGTCGGCGTGTTGTTTACAGATGTCGGTATCGGCTCGGCCTACGTCCGCGGCGCACCATTGTGAGATGGTCATGTCGCCGGTGCGATTGGCGCAAGCGCCGGTGAGCAGCGCCAGTGCGGCGACAGCGATGATGGATGCAATGCGCATTTCTGGCGCCCTTTCCTGAGAAGCCCCCCGGCTACCGCAAACCCAACGCCGTTAATGTTTCAAACCTTGTCTTAGTTCCGGTGGAACCTAGCTCTCCTCAGTTCAGCGGGAGGCGGTCATGAAACCCAAACAAATTTTCATCCTCACCGGTGCGGGAATCTCCGCGGAATCAGGGCTTTCGACATTTCGCGACAAGGGTGGATTGTGGACGCAGTATAAGGTCGAGGATGTCGCCTCGCTCGCCGGGTACGAGCGCAATCCGGCGAAAGTGCTCGAATTCTACAATCTGCGGCGCTCGATCCATAAGGATGTGCAAGCCAATGCCGGGCACCACGCGCTCGGACGCTTGCAGCGTGTGTGGGCGGCCAATGGCGGTGAAGTTGTCATCTGCACGCAGAATATCGACCACCTGCATGAGCAGGGCGGCGCGGTGGGCGTCATTCACATGCATGGCGAACTCGGCAAGGTGCGCTGCCATGATTGCGGCGATGTAAGTTTGGCCGACGGCGAGCTTTCGCTGCATCTCGGTTGCGGCGCCTGCGGGCGGACTGGCGGTTTGCGTCCGCACGTCGTGTGGTTCGGCGAAACGCCGCTGGATATGGATGTGATCTTCGAAAAGCTCTCGGGCGCCGATCTCTTCGTCTCGATCGGCACGTCGGGGAACGTCTATCCGGCGGCGGGCTTCGTCGCCGCCGCGCGCAGCGCGGATATCCCCACGATGGAGATCAATCTCGAACCCTCGGAGAACGCGCACCTGTTCGATGACGCGCGCTACGGCAAGGCCAGCGAAGCGGTGCCGGCCTGGGTCGAGGAGCTGTTGGCGCCGGACTAGAAGCTGCCGCGTTTCGGGTTAGACTAGGGTCGAGGATCAAGAGGGACGGACGCTATGTTGGGACGTATCGCGGTTTTGGCCGCCTCTGTTGCTCTCGCGGCTTGCGCGGGAGTGGAGCCGGTGGGCCGCAATGCCGGGCGCACTTCCGCGCCGCCGCCGCCCGTCGCGTCGCGCCAAGCGCCGCCGCCGCAACAAGTGGCGACGCCTGCGCCAACACCTGCACCGGCGCCAACGCCGGCTCCGGCTCTGACCATCCCGCCGCAAGCTGCAGCGCCGGCGCCTGCGCCAGTTGCGCGCCAAACGACGCCGCCGCCGCAACAAACGGCGCCAGCCGTGGCTGCGCCCGCGGTGACAGCGCCGCCGCCTTCGCCACAGCGCAATGCGAGTGCCGAAGTTGACGATGAGATCGTCGTGCCCGGCCAGCTCGAACAGCAAGTCCGCCCGCCGGCCGGCGATCCACGCTCAACGTCGCAACGCATGGAAGATGTGCGCGCCTGGGATCAGTGCGTGACGCGCGTGCAAGCGGCGTTCGAAAGCGATCCGATGCGTCCGCAAATGACCACGCCGGAAGAATATTGCCGCTCAAGCCTTGGTATGGCGAGCCGTCTGGCCGTGCCCGAAAGCCGGCTCGAGCGTCAGCGGCGTTAGTCGGCGTCTTCCAGCAGCTGATCCATGTGTTCATCACTTAGCCCGAAGTGATGGCCGATCTCGTGCACCAGCACGTGTGAGACGAGTTCGGCGAGACCGACATCGCCGCGCTCGATCCATTCTTCGAGGATGGCGCGCCGATAGAGGAAGACCATCGTCTGCGATGGCGCGGGATCGCTGATCGATTGGCGCGTGAGATCGACCCCGACATAGAGCCCGCTCAGTTCGAAAGGGTCTTCGATACCCATTTCCGCCAGCACCTCTTCGTCGGCGAAGTCTTCGATCCGGATCAGCACATCGCCGGCGAGCGCCCGAAATTCGCGGGGCAGCGCGTCCCAGGCGGTCTGGGCCATGACGTGGAGATCATCGAGCGAAGGGGCGCGGGCATCGGTCATCCGCGTACAGATAAGGCGGGCGCCGCCAGACCAGAAATTTACGCATCATTATCAAGTTGACGCCCCCGTCATTTTTCCTTGATCTCGATCAAAACCCGGCATATCGTGCGGGCATCAAAACAATGGCCGGCATCCGCCCGGCCTATGCCCGGGAGAGACGACGCGATGGCCGATTCCGCCGCCCCTATCCGCCAAATCACCAAGGACGAGGTCTATGACGCCGTCGCGCCGACTGATTTTGGCGCGATGCTCGATATCGAGCGTCACATGAACCGCTCGACCGCGTTCGATAAGATCATCTCGGCGACGCACGATCACTTCTGGGATCCGCTCGACAAGAAATACATCGACTTCAACGACGATTTCGATCCGGACACGACGGACTTCATCCCGGACTACATGGTCCCGGCGCTGCAGACCGAATATGTCGAGACGTACTTCGCCGATAAGCCGGCTGAGCGCATTCGCTTCAAGAGCCAAGTTGGCCGTTGGGTGATGAGCTCGATCCTGCATGGCGAGCAGGGCGCGCTCAATCTTTCCGCTTCGCTCTGCCACGTGCTGCGCGATCCTGGCGCGCAGGAATACGCCGCCAACCAAACACGCGAAGAAGGCCGTCACGTCACCGCGTTTGCAAAATACATCATCGCCCGCTGGGGCACGCCGCGCGCGTGCGGCCCGGTGCTGGCGAGCTTGCTGCAGGAAATCGTGCACGCGCCGGAGGTCTACAAAAAGATCATCGGCATGCAGATGCTGGTCGAAGGCCTTGCCATGGGCGCCTTCGCATCGATCTTCAAAGAATGGGACGATCCGCTGGCGAAGAAGCTGACGCAGCTGGTGATGACCGACGAAGCTTTCCACCACAAGTTCGGGAAGATCTGGGCTGACCGCACGATCCCGAAGCTTTCGCCGGAAGAGCACGAGATCGTCGAGAACTGGGCCGCGCATTGCTTCCAGACACTGCTCTTCAATCTCGTTGCGCCGCACCAGATGACGGACATCTACGTCGAGTTCGGCCTCGATCCGGAAAAGGTGATGGCCAGCTTCCAGGAAGCCGTCACCGACGACATGCGCCGCGAGAACATGAAGGAAGGCACCAACATCTTTCGCGTGCTGGTCAAGACGCTGTGGAACGCCGGCATCATCACCGAGCGTACCGCCGGCTTCTACGCCACCTACGTGAACTTCGATGAGTTCAAGGCTGAAGGCGAAGAGATGGTCGGCGACGCGATCGCCGATGAAGGCATTCAGTATCTGAAGACGATCAATTTCGGCATCAACACCGGCGCGCTGAATGACGTAAAAGCCGCCGCTGCCGTCGCTGCTGAATAAACTAAGTACCCGTACGCACTTAAACGCCCACTCCTAGGAGTGGGCGTTTTTGTTTGCGGGTGTTACTGACGCGGCGCGGGTGTGGCGGTGGCGGGCGGTGCGCCGGTGACGCTGTCGAGCTGCTCCAAGTTTTCACCGACACTGTCGGCCACGGCTTGTGGATCGATCAGTTGATAGCCCGGCGGGACGCCGAACAAGGACGCATCTTGCGGGCCGCGTTGCAGCGATGTCGCTTCCCAAAGCACGAGCGCATTCTCGCGCACACGCAGGACGATGCCGTCATCGGTGATGCACGCAGTGCGCTCTACGCCAGCTGCAGGCGCTTCGCGCGGCGTCCATTCGTGGCCGGATTCGCCTGCGACTTCGCACGCGCCGATGCTGCGCGCATTATCCGCGCCGAGCGCCGCCCAGGCGCTTTCTAAAGGTTGCGGCGCGTTCGTGTCTTCAAGACGCACCGCAACGCCAGCGATCTGCGGCGCCGCTGGCGCGGCAGGCGTTGTCGTGGTGGTGGTCGTGGTTTGCGAGGGCGGTGTGGTGGGCGTTGTTGCCGGCGCCGGATTTGTGGTTGGCGGCGTGGCGGCGGGTGCGCCTGCTTGCGGCGTCACGACACCCTGGCCGGTGGAGTTCAGTACGTAAGCGGCGTTGGTGGATTCATCGAAGACGATAGCTGCTTCGCCGTAGTTCGGCAGCACTGCCTCGACGCGCATGCGCGGCCCGTCGCGGTACATCACAGTGCGGGTGGATGGGCCGCCTTCGGCCGAAGTGCTCGTGCCTTCGATGCGATACGATGTTTCCGAGAATGTCGGATAAGTTGGTGCGCCAAGTCCGCACCCGGCCAGAAGTGTTGCAGCGGCCGTCGCCACCAATAAATGCGTGCGCATGAACTCGATCCTTTCGTGGGTCGAGCATCGAACGCGTCGCGCGGGAGAGCGGTTCCTGGCGCCCGTTGCGGGCAATCAGTCTGGAAAGCCGATTCTCTGACGTCGTGCTATGGCGTTGGCGCTTGGCCCTGCGCTAGCTTGCCGCGCAGAAGACGCTGACCCATGCTCGATGAACCGCACTCCCGTCCTGAGATCACCGCGCTGCTCGCGCGCGGCGTTACGCGCATGCTGGCGGAGCATGGTTTGGCGCCGGTGCTGGAAGTGCCGCTGGCCAATGGCCGCCGCGCCGATGTGATGGCGCTGACAGCGCGCGGTGAGGTCTGGATCATCGAGACCAAATCGTGCCTCGAAGACTTTGCGGTCGATCTGAAGTGGCCGGATTACATGGAATACTGCGACCGTTTCTTCTTCGCGGTCACCGAGCAATTTCCGCAGGCGCTCATCCCGGAAGATGTTGGCCTTATCGTTGCTGACGGATTCGGCGGCGCGATTCTGCGCGATAGCCCGGTGCGCCCGCTCGCTGGTGCGCGGCGCAAGGCTGTGACCTTGCTGTTCGCGCGGCTCGCGGCGCTGCGCGCTCTGGATTAGTTCGGCGCAGGCGGAACGGCGAGGACGTTGCTCTCGTTTTCTGACGCAACGGTTTGCGGATCGATCATGCGATAGCCTACCGGCACACCGAAGAGGGCAGCGTCTTGCGGGCCGCGCCGGAGTGAGGTCGCTTCCCACAGCACTTGGTCGTTTTCGGTGAGCTGGAGAATGATGCCGTCATTGGTGATGCACGCTTCGCGCTCCACGCCGTCGGCTTGATCGCGCGGGCGCCATTGCCTGCCGCGTTCACCGGCGAACCTGCAGCTGCCGCCCGCCTGCATATTGTTTGCGCCCATCGAGGCCCACGACATTTCCAGCGGCTGCGGCGCAACAGAGTTTTCGATGCGCACTGCGACGCCGCCTGGCGCCGCTGCCGGCGCCGCGCCGCTGATCTCAATTGCGTCCGGCGTGGGCAGCGCTGGCGCGACTGCGGAGGCCGTCATCGCCTGTGTGGTGGGGTTCAGCACGTAGGCGCCGGAATTTTGTTCATCGAACACGATGATGGCGCTGCCAAGCGCGGGGAGTGTCGCTTCGACGCGCATTTGCGGGCCGTTGCGATAAACAACGGTTTGCGTGGCTTCACCACCGCCAGGCGGCGTCGTTAGGCCTTCGATGCGGTAGGATGCGTCACCAAATTGCGGCGGGGCAGGGCTGCCGCACGCGGTGAGTGCGAGTGCGGTCATTGTGAGTAACGCTGTGCGTGAGATCATACCGCGCCAACGCGAGGCTGATCACCAGAGTTCCGGCCTTAATTACTAACCGGCAAGCCCTGCAACGCTCGCGCACACATCTTCGCGCGCCACGTTCGCCGCTGCGCTGTAGGTTTCGGGCGAGGGCGCAAGCCGGCGGATGAGCGCGACGCCGCGCTGACTGGGGCTTTCCACCACTTGTGATGCGCCTTCCGGATGCGGCCGGCCTCTTTGCACCAACGTGATCTCGGCGCCGTAATGCGCCTCGCGATCGTCGACGACGAAGAAATTGTCGCTGTTGGCGGCGTAAAGCGAGAGTGACCAATACGAGTCCCACGGCGCCGCTGCGAGGATGACCGGCCCTTCGCTCAAATCATAGGCGCACGCGGAATATGCGAAATCTGGAGATGGCCGCACGATTTGGCGTGACGCTGGCGTTACCCGTTCGGCAAAGGTCCAGCGATTGAAGCCGTCTGCGCTCAGCCGCTCGATCGCGATGTTCATCCGTAGCCGCGGTGCGGCGTGTATCGCGACGATGTGCGCAACGATCGCCACGATGAGCGCGCCAACGACATACTTGCCCCAACCCGTCATCAGCTGCTCTCCGAGCACGAGACGGTGGTCAGAGTGGGTAAGCTTTCGGCGCTTAGTCTGAACTCGCGCTGTGGATTGTAAACCCGAAGCGTCAGCGAGAAGTCACGGCCGGCGGAGCGGCTTGAGAGCCAATGCGGTGTGTTTCCGCGCACCGGCGCGATGCGTACGCTCCATGCTGTGCTGAGGCCCAAGCGCGATGCGTCGATCGAGCCAGCGTGATCGTTGTTCTGCACTAGGAAATTGTCGCGGGCGTAGAGCGTCACGGACCACCACCGCGCCGCCAGCGGCGGGCCGCTCAGTTCGTAGATGCAGCTTTCATCGAGTGGTCGCCCGTTCTCGTCTTCGGAGAGCGTAAAGTAGAGCGCCTCGCGCGCGCTGAGCGCCAGCAAACCATCGCGCGCGACGATGGCGCGCGTGTAGGGCCCGGCGTCCGCCGCGCCTGCGGCGCTGCTGTGTGTCCAGGCGCCGAATTTTTCGGTGAAGCCGGCGCGCCCAAACTCAAGCGCGGCCCACGCGGAAGCGACACCCAAGATGGCGCCGATCAGCGTTGCCGCCGCCCATGTGAGTACCTGCCGCAGCATCCGCTCCCCGCCGCGAAAGCTCTAAGAGGCTGACGCCTCCGCCACAGTCTTGAGGTCCAGTGAGAGCGCGTGCAAGCCTGTGTCGAATTCTTCACGAAGCGCGGCGTAAACCAAGCGTTGACGCTCGACGCGCGATAACCCGTTGAACGCGTCGGCGACGATGCGTGCGCGATAATGGGTCTCACCGCCCGGACGCGCGCCGGCATGCCCGGCGTGGCGCGACGATTCATCCTCCAACACGAAGAGTTGCGGCGTCAGAACCTCTTTCAGCAGCTTTTCCATGCGCTCGGCGCGCGAAAGATGGGATTTCGTGTCTGTCAATTCCTTGTCCGCTTAACCTCTGGCGCCCATAATCATCCTCCCATGTCGGATGCGTTCGAGTACAGACCGAAGTTCGTTGATATCCGCGTCAAGAAAGCTGGCGCGGCGAAGGCGGCTGCACGCGAGCCTGAAACCCAGCCGTGCGACCATGTCGACTGCAAACGCCCTGGCGCCCACCGCGCGCCCAAGGGCCGGGACCGTGAGAACGAGTTCTGGCACTTCTGCGCTGAGCACGTCGCTGACTACAACAAGCGCTGGAACTACTTCCAAGGCATGAGCGAGGCCGAACTGGCCGCGTACCGCAAGAAGGAAGAGGTGGGCCACCGCCCAACTTGGACCTTCCGTAGCGGGCGCCTCGATCGCTTCTCCTCAGCAAACCGCGCTGTCCGTCAGGGCAGGGCTGCCGATCCGTTCGCTATGTTCGGCCCCGATGGCGAGCCCGCCCAAGGCAGCCCGGTCAAGCAACGCCGGCGTCTGACGCGTCTGCAAGCCATGGCGCTGGAAGTGCTCCAGCTCGAGGAAAACGCCACCTCGCCGGACATTCGCACCCGCTACGCCGAGCTGGTGAAGCGCTGGCACCCGGATTCCAATGGCGGCGACCGCGGCGCCGAGGAAAACCTTCAACGCGTGATCAAGGCCTACCAGACGCTGAAGGCCGGCGGCCTGGTCTGATCCGGCTCGTCAAAACGCCGCTTTTCTCTTCATGCTGCGGCGCCGTAAGCTGATGCTGAACTCCAGAACAAGCCGGGACGCGATGACGACTGCCGACGAACTCCTGACGACCAAGCCTGACAAGACGCTTTCGGCCCGCGATTTCGGCGTCGATAGCGACATGAAGGTGCCGGCTTTCTCGAAGCGCACCGAGTACGTGCCGGATATCGACGAAGCGTACCGCTTCGATCCGCAGACGACGCTGGCGATCCTCGCCGGCTTTGCCTTCAATCGCCGCCTCATCGTTCAGGGCTATCACGGCACCGGCAAGTCGACGCACGTCGAGCAGGTGGCGGCGCGGCTCAATTGGCCGCTGGTACGGATCAATCTGGATAGCCACGTGTCCCGCATCGATCTCGTCGGCAAGGACGCGATCGTGCTGAAGGACGGCAAGCAGATCACCGAGTTTCGCGAAGGCATGTTGCCTTGGGCGCTGCAACGGCCAGTCGCGATCTGCTTCGATGAATATGATGCGGGCCGCCCGGACGTGATGTTCGTCATCCAGCGCGTGTTGGAATCGAGCGGCAAGCTGACCTTGCTCGACCAGAACCGCGTCATCACCGCTAACCCGTTCTTCCGTCTGTTCGCGACCACGAACACGATCGGCCTTGGCGACACCACCGGCCTCTATCACGGCACCCAGCAGATCAACCAAGCGCAGATGGATCGCTGGTCGATGGTGACGACGCTCAATTATCTTGAGCACGACGTCGAAGCCGAGATCGTGCTGGCGAAGGCGCCGAACTACAACACGCCGGAAGGCAAACGCACGATCATGTCGATGGTTCGCGTCGCCGATTTCACTCGCAACGCCTTCATGAACGGCGACATCTCAACCGTGATGAGCCCGCGCACGGTGATCACCTGGGCGCAGAACGCCGAAATTTTCGGCGGCGACATCGGCCTCGCGTTCCGAATGACGTTCTTGAACAAGTGCGATGAACTGGAACGGCCGACTGTGGCCGAATTCTATCAGCGCGCGTTCGGGAGCGATTTGCCGGAAGCGGCTACGCGGGTGAAGGTGGCGTGAGGCGTGTGGGCGCTCTCCTGACTTGCGTTATTGCGCTTGCAGCTTGCAGTGAAACCGAAACATCATTTGAGCAGATTTCCGCAGATCTCTCGGACGAACCTACCCTTGAAAGTGACTCTCTATCTGATGTGGATAGGGGGCGGGTTTGTCGAGCCGCGATTGCTGTTTTGATGGGTCGAGACGTAGAAATAGTAAGTGTCGACCGGATTGAGAACGCGATTGCGTACGTGAGTTATGTTCGTCCAGACGATAGCTCCCACTGGGCGTACCGTTGTCATTTCTCCGATGGTCGCGTCGTCTGGTCATCGGTCGATGATTCTTCATCTGGGCGCTGGCGCGACCATCCGTCAGATGAGACCATTGTATACACCGTCGGTGGGGACACGGTTTCTATCACAGAGTTGCATGCGGATGGCTCCAGCGTGCTCCGGATAATGCAAGTCCCCAACTAATGTCCGCCAAGGAAACTCCCTCCGAATTATTCAAGCGCGCTTTGGCGCAGTCGACGCGCGCGCTGGCGGGGCGGGAGGAGGAGCTTGAGGTGACATTCGGGGCTGAAGGCCCGCGCCTCAGCCCCGGCAAGATCGTGCTGCCGCATCCGCCGCGGGTGATTTCCGATCCAGACGCGGAGCGCATTCGCGGCCAAGCCGACGCGATGGCGCTGCGCCTCGCACACCACGATGACGCCGCGCACCGCAAGCTCTCACCCAAGCACAATGTCGATGCGCGCAACGCCTTCGATGCGATGGAGGAGATGCGCATCCAATCGCTCGGCGCCAACGCGCTGAAGGGCGTGTCGAACAATCTGACGGCGATGCTGGTCGATCAATACGGCCGCAAATCGCAAACGCCGATGAAAGATCGCACTGGAATTCCGCTGGCTGATGCGTTGGCGCTGATCGTGCGCGAACGGCTGACGGGCTTGAAGCCGCCGGCGAGCGCGGCTGAACTTGTTGAGCTTTGGCGCCCGGAGATTGAGGCCAATGCCGGCGGCGCGCTGGATCAGTTGACGGGCGTTGCCGACGACCAGGCGCTGTTCGCGCGCCTTGCGAACCAAGCGCTGCGCGATCTGCATCTGCTCGAAACTGAGATCGAAGGCGAGGAAGACAACGACGATCCGGACGCCAACGCGCCGCAGGAGCCTCCGCCCGAGCAGCAGGATTCGCCCGATGGTCAGCAGGACCAAGAGGAAGAGGCCACTGCCGAGATGGAGATGCTCGACAGCGAGTCGGACATGGACAATGACCGCACCGTCTCGATCGACACCGAGGACGACGCGGACGATACGCAAGAGTCCGAGCAGGACGATCCGGGCGAAAACCCAATCCGGCCGAAATCACGCGGCGAACCGGAAGATCCGAACGCGAACTACAAGGTGTTCACCCGCGCGCACGATGAGATCATCGCCGCTGAGGATTTGTGCGACGGGGAAGAGCTTGCGCGCCTGCGCGCCTATCTCGATGCGCAGCTAAAGCCGCTGCAAAGCGTCGTTGGCCGGCTCGCCAATCGGCTGCAGCGCCGCTTGATGGCCAAGCAGAACCGGTCCTGGAGTTTCGACCTCGAAGAAGGGTTGCTCGATACCTCGCGCCTCACGCGCGTCATCACTGATCCGATGTCGGCGCTGTCGTTCAAGCAAGAGGAGGACATGCCGTTCAAGGATACGGTGGTCACTTTGCTGCTCGACAATTCAGGCTCGATGCGCGGGCGGCCGATCATGGTGGCGGCTCTGTGCGCGGATATTCTGGCGCGCACGCTGGAGCGCTGCGGGGTGAAGGTTGAGATTCTTGGCTTCACCACGCGCGCCTGGAAGGGTGGCGAGGCCAAGCAGCGTTGGCATGAAGCGGGCCGGCCTGCTCAGCCGGGGCGCCTCAACGATTTGCGCCACGTGATCTACAAATCGGCAGACGCGCCATGGCGACGGTCGCGGCGCAATCTTGGCCTGATGATGCGCGAAGGGCTGCTGAAAGAAAACATCGACGGTGAAGCGCTGCTCTGGGCGCACGATCGCCTGCTCGGCCGCACCGAACAGCGCCGCATATTGATGGTGATTTCCGACGGCGCGCCGGTGGATGATTCAACGCTCTCGGCCAATCCTGGCAATTATCTCGAGCGGCATTTGCGCACGGTGATTAACTGGATCGAGTCGCGTTCGCCGGTTGAGCTCATCGCGATCGGCATCGGCCATGACGTGACGCGCTATTACAAGCGCGCTGTCACCATCACGGACGCCGAGCAGCTTGGCGGCGTGATGACGGAGAAGCTCGCAGAATTGTTCGACGAAGAGGCCGGCGATCAATTGCCGCCGCCGCGCAGCCCTCGCGAAAGCCGCCAACGCGCGCAGGCGATGGTGTGATGCGTAGCGTCGTCGCGTTGTGCGCGCTGTTGGCAGCGGCGTGTTCTCCCACCGTTGTCGATGCGCCGGAGCAATGGCGTGCGATTGCGATTGAAACGACGCCGGTTGAGCTTGGCGTTGAGACGCTCGGCCGGTTGCGCTTTCGCGGCGGCGTTGAGATCTCCTCCGCGGATGTCGCGTTCGGCGGCCTCTCCGATCTCGAAGTGCTCGATGACAATAGGATCATCGCCATTAGCGACAACGGCGATTGGTTTGAGGCGCGCCTTATCCTTGATGACGCTGGCGCATTGATTGGCGTTAGCGACGTACGCACTGCGTTCATGCGCGATGAGCGCGGCCGCGCATTCGCGACCAAACGCGCGGGTGATAGCGAAGATATCGCTCAGTTGCCCGATGGCCGCATCGCCGTCAGCTTTGAGCAAACGCAGACCATCCGCATTTATGACTTCAATCGCGACGGCCCCTTCGGCTTCGCACGCGCGGGGCCGACCTTGGCGGCGATCGAGCATCTGCATCGCAATGCGGGTCTGGAAGCTCTGGCGGTCACGGCTGAAGGTGTGCTGCTCGTGGGCGCCGAAGGCGGCGAGGCGGCCACAACGCCGCTTTGGCTCGCGCCGTTAGAAGCGCGTGAGTCGGTAGCGCCGCGTATCGCTTACCCAATTGAAGCCGGCTATTCGCTGACCGGGCTCGATCGCTTGCCCGACGGCGGCTTCGTTGCGCTGGAGCGCTTTTATGCGCCGGTGATCGGTGCGCGCGCGCGGATCACCATGTTTCCTGCCGCGAGCCTCGATGCGCCAGGCGACACCTTGCCCGGCGTTGTCGAGCTGGCGCACATCGCGCCGCCGATGCCAGTCGATAATTTCGAAGGCATCGCGGCGCAGCGTATGCCGGATGGCGCCACGCGCATTTACATCTTGTCGGACAACAACTTTAGCGGCCGTCAGCGCACGCTGCTTTACGCGTTCGACGTTTCGTCGGAATCGCCGCCGCGCTGAGCGGCGTAGCGCGCGGCGCGTAGCTCGGCCCATGCCGTCAAACCCAGCAAGCCAGCGATCAGCAGCGTCCACCACATCTGCGCCCACAGTGCAAAGATCACCAAAGCGCCCGCGATCAACAATCCGGTGACGGCGGTGACGATGCGCGCGTTGGTGCGTGACATCGTGTAGGTGAGTGCCGCGCGCAGGATGTGGCCGCCATCGAGCGGAAAGCCCGGCAACAGATTGAATATACCGAGCAGCAAGCTAATGAACGCGAGCGTGCTCAGCGCATTGAGTACGCTGAAAGTTTCCGGCGTCGGCGCGCTCGCATCGACGAGCAGCGGCAGCATCGCCGCAATCAGCGCCCATGTCGCGAGGTTCGCGCCAGGCCCGGCAGCCGATACCGCAATCTCGTGCCAAGCCTTCTTCGGTTGATGCGCGAATTGCACGTAGCCGCCAAAGAACGTCACCACGATACGCTTGCTCGGGACGTTCAGCGCCGCGGCCATGCCGGCATGGCCGAACTCATGGATCAGCACTGCCGCAAACAGCACGCCGACAAACACCAGCGCTTCCGGCAATGCGTCCACACCGCCGCGCAGTAGCGATGAGCCGAGCACGTACGCGGCGAGAAACAGGAATGTGGGCTCGACGAAAACAGGCGCGCCGGCGAACGTTCCAATACGTAAGCCGGACTGTTCCGCCACCGGCTTAGGCCGCGGCAGCTTCCGCGAGCTTCTTCTTCACGTCGCGGCGGATCTTGGCGGCGCGCGTCGAGAGTTCGGCTTCGCTGGCCTTCAGCAGGAACTGGTCCAAACCGCCGCGGTGATCGACGGTGCGGAGCGCTGCAGCCGTGATGCGCAGCTTGAAGGCGCGGCCGAGCGCGTCGCTGGCCAGCGTCACATCGACGAGGTTCGGCTTGAACTCTCGCTTGGTCTTGATGTTGGAGTGGCTGACCTTGTGGCCGATTTGGCGGTTGACGCCAGACAGCTCGCAACGGCGGGACATGGAACGCGCTCTCTATAAGCAGGAAATTTGAAGGGCGGACGCATACGCGAAGGGGGCCGGGGGGTCAACAGCGGCCATGTCAGGCCGGGATCATTGCGGCAATGAATCCCAAATGCCGCCCCATTTGGTTCATGCCTAGATCACAGGCCATACGCTAGATAGCCCGCTCAAAGAGGACAAAGGTTCATGATCAAGAGGTTTGCCGCTGTTGTGGCTCTGGGTTTGGCTTTGGCCGCACCCGCCGCCGCCCAGACGGGCGATCGCAGCTTTGACGGGGTCTATTCGGTCCACGCCCGGGGCGTCGAGGCGGGCGATTTTACCTACAGCTTCCGCCAGACCGGCTCCAACTACACCATCAGCGCCGAGCGCGAGATGAAGGGCTGGGTCGGCGCCGCACTCAACCGGAGCCAGGACTACACCTATTCGGTGCGCGGCTCCGTGACCTCCGAGGGCGTGCTGCGCCCCTCTCAGTATCAGCACCAGGGCGGTCGCCGCCGCGATGACCGCCCCAATGGCCGTCTCGTTCGGGCCGTGTTTACCCCGTCCGACGTGACCACCAGCTCGGTGCCGGCCGGTATGGGCATGGGCGATCCGGCGGCGACTCCGGCTCAGCGCCGCGGTGTGATCGATCAAATGACGGCTATCGCCGCGATGCTTACGGCCACCGGCGATCCATGCGCCCGCACTTTGCCGGTCTATATGGACGGCCGCTCGCGCTTCGATTTCGTCCTGACGCCAAACGGGACGGTGAACGTCAATTCTCGCGCCTATCAGGGCCAAGGCGTCCGTTGCCGGGTGCAATTCCGCCCGATCGCCGGCTTCGGCGATCCCCAGGAAGCTGCGACCCTAAGCTTCGTCTTCGCCCGCACCGAAAGCGGGATGTGGGCCCCGGTGACGATTGAAATGCCGACTGATGGCGTTGGCGTCGTCCGCCTGGAAGCGCGCCGCCTGACCGTGAACGGCCAGCGCCTGCGCTAATTGATCCGGGCTTGGAATGAGGGGCCGCTGGCGAAAGTCAGCGGCCCTTTTTCATGCGGCCGGCCAGTCTTGTGTGTTACTTAAGTATTAACCACAAGACTTAGCCGTGAACGAAGCCAGACCGAATCAAATCAAGTGATTCGCGACTGATTCGTTCTTGTTACCTTCTCTTTGCCGACGCTTCGGCGAACCTGGGGGCGCAAGGTCCGGCTTGAAATCGCCTAAAGCCGAAACCATCGTCCTTTCATGACCACGCGCGCCCGCGTGAGGGCGGTTCTCGGACCTACCAACACCGGCAAAACCCACCTCGCGATCGAGCGGATGCTCGGGCACGCCAGCGGCATGATCGGCCTGCCGCTGCGGCTCTTGGCGCGCGAAGTGTACGACCGTGTCGTTGCCGCCAAAGGTGAGGCGCTCGCGGCTTTGATCACCGGCGAAGAAAAGATCGTCCCGGAGACGGCGCGCTACTTTGTCTGCACGGTCGAAGCGATGCCCGCGGATCGCGCGGTCGAGTTCTTGGCCATCGACGAAATCCAGGTCGCGCGCGATCCTGACCGCGGCCACGTGTTCACCGACCGCATCCTGAATGCGCGCGGCTTCGGCGAGACCATGCTGCTGGGCTCCGACACGATGCGCCCGATGGTGCGCAAGCTCCTCGACAATCCCGAGATCATCCAGCGCGAGCGTATGTCGACACTCGCTTACGCCGGCCCGAAGAAGATCACCAAACTGCCCAAGCGTTCGGCGGTGGTCGCGTTCTCGGCTGACGAAGTTTACGCCATCGCCGAATTGCTGCGCCGGCATCGCGGCGGCGCGGCAGTCGTGATGGGCGCGCTCAGCCCGCGCACGCGCAACGCGCAGGTCGCGCTCTATCAGAGCGGGGAGGTGGATTTCCTCGTCGCCACCGACGCCATCGGCATGGGCCTCAACATGGACGTCGATCACGTCGCCTTCGCCTCGCGGCGCAAGTTCGATGGCCGTACCTGGCGTGACTTGCGGCCTGACGAGATCGCCCAGATCGCCGGCCGCGCCGGCCGCTTCACCCGCGACGGCAATTTCGGCGAAACGGGCGAGTGCGAGCCATTCGATGAAGAGATTGTCGAGCGGGTCGAAGCGCACGCATTCGAGTCGATCGAGGCGGTGCAATGGCGCAATGACAAACTCAAGTTCGATACGCTTCCGGCTTTAATGGCGTCACTGGAGACGCCGCCGGACCGCAACGGCTTGCTGCGCGTGCGCGGCGCTGATGATGAACTTGTGCTCCGCCGTATGATGGATGAGCCAGATTTGTTGGACCGCGTGCGCACCAAGGACGATGTGCGCCGGCTCTGGGATGTGTGCCAGCTGCCGGACTTCCGTAAGCTCTCGAAAGACGAGCACGTGCAGCTCGCGCTTCGTGTTGCGAGTTATGTGATCAAACCGGGCGGGCGCGTGCCCAGCCAATGGGTGAAAGCTGAACTCGAAAAGCTCGATCGTCCCGACGGCGATCTCGACGCGCTGCAATCGCGTCTCGCTCATATTCGCACCTGGACCTACGCCGCCAGCCGCGCCGATTGGTTGGAAGACGCAGAAGACTGGCGGGCGAAAACCCGCGAGGTCGAGGACAAGCTCTCGGACTCGCTGCACGAAGCGCTCACGCAACGCTTCATCGATCGCCGCACGAGTGCGCTGCTTAAGGGCTTGAAACGCGAAGACGTGCTTCTCGCCGGCATCAGCGAAGAGGGCGAGGTGACTGTCGAAGGGCATTATGTCGGGCGTTTGGAGGGGCTCGATTTCAAGGCCGATCCGCGTGCGTCTTCGAGCCTCGAAGGCCGGGCCGTTCGCAACGCTGCGCTGCGGGCGCTACGGCCCGAAGTGTCGCGCCGTCTTGCTGCGATCGCTGAGGCAAAAGACGAGAGCATTGCGCTCGCGCGCGATGGCCGCATCCGCGTCGATGGCGCCGTCGTTGCGCAATTGGCGCGCGGCGCGCCCGTGCTGAAGCCGCGTCTCGATCTGATCGGCGGTGAACATGCGTCCGACACTCAGCGCGCTGCCGCGCGTGAACGGCTCGAACTCTGGCTGGCGCAAACCGTCGCGCACGATCTGCGTCCGCTGGTGGCGCTGGAGAATGCGTGGCGGGAAGGGCGCTTGCCAGCGGACGCGCGCGGCCTCGCGTTTCGCTTGATCGAAAACGCGGGCGCGCTCGATCGCGCACATGAAGACCTAGCCCACATCAGCGACGCTGGCCGCGTCTCGCTCGAGCGCCATGGCGTGAAGATTGGACGCCACACGATCTTTCTGCCCGCGCTGGTGCGCCCGCGCGCGGCGCACACATTGGCGCTGCTTTGGCATGCGGCGCACCCCGGCGGCGCGCACGCCGTGTTCTTGGCGCGGCCTGGCGCGCTCTCGGCGCCGCTGGAGGAAACGCGCACCTGGGGCGAGTGCGCAGCCGCCGGTTATCGCGGCTGCGGTCGCTACGCGGTGCGCTTGGACTTGGTGGAGAAGCTTGCTGACGCTATCGAAAGTGCCGCGCAGCCGCCCGAGCAACAACTCGCTCGACTGATAGGACGCTCGCTGCGCGATCTCCCTGGCGTGCTCGCTGCGCTCGGCTATCAGCGCATCGCCGCGGCGGACGAGGCGCCTGCGCAGTGGCGACGTTCCGCCCCCCGCCGCCGTCGCAAACAGGACGCGCAGCCAGACAACGCGTTTTCTGCTTTGGCCGAGCTCTTGCCGGACTCCACCCCGCCGCGCCGGAGCGGTTCTGCGTGAGCGAGAAGCAGCGGATCGATGTCTGGCTCTTCCGGGCCCGGCTGGCGAAAACCCGCGCCGAAGCCGCGCGCTTGATCAGCGAGGGCGGCGTCCGGATCGTGCATGATGGCGTCACCCGCCGGCTGGAGAAGCCTTCGGTCGAGGTGACGCCTGGCGATGCGCTGTTGCTGCCTCATCGAGGTCGCCTGGCGGCGCTCCGGGTCGAGGCATTGGGCGCCCGTCGCGGGCCCCCTGCGGAGGCCAGGCTGCTCTATCGCGAACTTGACGCAGAGACAGTCGCTTGACGCTCCGGCCCTGCGCCGTCATTTCAGCGACGCGGAAAACGGAACCGGGCCAATGACCTACATCGTCACCGACGCTTGCGTGAAATGTAAGTACATGGATTGCGTCGAAGTGTGCCCGGTCGATTGCTTCTATGAGGGCGAGAACTTCCTCGTCATTCATCCAGATGAGTGCATCGATTGCGGGGTCTGCGAACCCGAATGTCCAGTCGACGCGATCAAGCCCGATAGCCAAGACGAGCCGGATGGCAAGTGGCTGAAGGTGAATACTGACTATTCGAAGGTCTGGCCGAACATTACGGTCAAGGGAACACCGCCGAAGGATGCTGACGCCTTTAAGGATGAAAAGGCTAAGTTCGAGAAATACTTCAGTTCCGAACCCGGGACTGGCGAGTGATCTTGTGACAGCGCGCCGCTTCCGATTCGGCGTAAACTGTGTTATATACTCTCCATAATTGAAAAGGCGCGCTGAGCCGCGCCGGCAGTCGGACCAAATCAGAGCGCTAGCAGAACCGCGCAGGCACATCTCGGGCGGCGGATAAAACCGTCCGTTTTTGGCGTGCGCGGCTATGTGTGACGTAAGGTTAGGCCGGCGGCTAAGTTCGGACAGACGGAGTCACGCATGCAAACTGCCCACCCCTCGATCGCTTTCCGTCCTGGTGACCACATCGTTTACCCAGCGCACGGCGTAGGCCGGGTCATGGGCGTAGAGCAGCAAGCGGTGGCCGGCATCAGCCTGGACGTGTTCGTTATCTCGTTTGAGCAGGATAAGATGACGCTGCGGGTTCCCACCACCAAGGCGAAGTCGTGTGGGATGCGGCCTTTGGCTTCGGGTGAGGTGGTCGATCAAGCCATGAAGACGCTGCAGGGCCGGGCGCGCATCAAGCGCACCATGTGGAGCCGCCGCGCTCAGGAATATGAAGCGAAGATCAATTCGGGCGATCTGGTCTCGATCGCGGAAGTCGTTCGCGACCTCCACCGCGCCTCGGACCAGCCGGAGCAATCCTATTCCGAGCGTCAGCTCTATGAGAGCGCCCTCGATCGAATGGCGCGCGAACTCGCGGCCGTCGAGAAGGTCAGCCGCGAAGACGCCGTCCAGCGCGTCACGGCCTCGCTGGCCTCGAAGAAGCAAGCCGCCGCCGCCGCTTAAGCGCCTCGGCGATTAAAGTTCGGGAAGGCCGGGTCCTGCGACCCGGCCTTTCTTTTTTGCTGTCATTCGACGGCGCCAAAACCCGTGTTCAAGCGTTGGTGACGCGTATCGCTCTTGAGGGAGCGGCTCGTCATGCGCGGGCGCGTGAACCACGGCTGAAGCCGGGACGTAAGGTAGGGTATGGCAACCACCGAAACTCAAGAGCTGCGCCGCGGCGCCCAGAGCTATCTGCGCTCGGCGATGCGCGCGCCGATGCTCAACGCTGAACACGAACGCAACCTCGCCCGCCGCTGGCGCGAGCAGGGCGACGAGCGCGCACTTCACGAACTGATCACGGCGTATCTGCGCCTCGTCGTCGCGATGGCGTCGCGCTTTCGCCATTACGGGTTGCCGATGAGCGATCTGGTGCAGGAGGGCAATGTCGGCCTGATGCAGGCGGCGGCGCGGTTCGAACCCGAGCGCGAAGTGCGCTTTTCCACGTATGCGTCCTGGTGGATCCGCTCGGCGATGCAGGATTTCGTGCTGCGCAATTGGTCGATCGTGCGCACAGGTACGACCTCCGCGCAAAAGGCGCTGTTCTTTAACCTGCGCCGGCTGCGCGCCAAGATCGGCGACATCGGCGATGCCGGCATGAGCGCCGAGGCCTCCTCGCGCGTGGCGATCGCGCTGCGTGTGCCGGAGCGCGAAGTTTCGGCGATGGCGGCGCGACTGTCTGCGCCCGATCGTTCGCTCAATGCGCCGCTGACCGAAGACGGCGACGGCGAATGGCAGGACATGCTGGCCGACGGCGCCGACAGCCCCGAGACGGCAGTGATGCACGCCCACGATGGCGCCGCGCGCGTCAACCTCGTGCAAGCCGCGATGCGCGATTTGAATGAACGCGAACGATTGATCATCCGCGAACGTAAGCTCGAGGAAGAAGCGGTCACGCTCGAAGCGCTTGGCGAACGGCTTGGCATTTCGAAAGAACGCGTGCGCCAGATCGAAGGCAATGCGCTGGAGAAACTCCGCCGCGCGCTGATCGCACGCGTAGGTGATCCGGTGGCGGCGGGGTACGTAGGCTAGACTGCCTTAGAGACTACAAGAATCCAGCTTCGTTGGCATAGCTACGCGCCAACGCTTCATCTGCGTGCGCCGCCGCCGGAAGTCGTTTGGCTATGCTTGCGATGTCGAGACTGGTTGGGCCGAAACCGCCAGCCGATTTCGGCAATGCCGGCCGGCCTAGAACTGTTTGGGCGTGATCGAGTGCGAGCAGCGCGGTGAGCTCAGCATTCGTCCATTTGGGAGACGCCCAAGCCGATACGCGACCGTCTGCTGTTACGCTGGCAGCTTCAGGCGCGATATCGCGAACTCTCCGATCCAGTCCGCATTCGTTGTCGGCAACCTCTGCGTTGAAGACCGTTCTGCAAACAATGTTTCGAACTTCTGCGTAGCCCTTCAAGAAGGGATAGAGCGCGCTAACGCGTTCGAACGTGGTGCTTATGTGAGGATCGTCCAGTGGAAGCCCGCGCTCTAGAAGTCCCATCCAATCTTCCGATATCGGCTCCGAGGAGTTCGACCTCGTGACGACATGCTTCCTCAGCTGACTTCCAGTGGGATGCGGATAATAGATTCCGGCGAGCCCCTCGGATATCGTTGTCGGTGGAACTATGCACGCATACATGCCGCCGAATTCCTCCATCAGCGTGAAGTTTACCCGACTCGCTTGAGCGAGGCGCGTCGTGTCGCTCGTCGCAGGAAGGCGCAGGAATGTCATGGCATTCAGGTAGTACGTGCCGGTTGGCGTGCGCGCGTCAATTGCCTTGTCTATGCTGCTTGTAAGCTTCAGATTTGAGTGGCCACCACAGAGGAATACAAGACTGGCGTGCAATGCACCTGTGCCGTGCTCCAAGGTGTAGAAGTCTTTTGTCCGCGCGATCGTCTCGACCTGCACGTTGTAATGCTGCCGGACGTTCGACGCCTGCAAAGCGCTTTTGAGCAGGGCGTAGTAGCTTGGCATGTCGACGCCAAATCCTGCGCCGTAGGCGCCGGCGACGATTCCATTCGCGTCTGCAAATTCGTCAGCGTGCAGGGGCCGCATGAATTGATCGGGCGGAAAGAGAAAGTGGTGCAGCGCGTCGCCGGCGCTGAGGCCGCATTTGGCCGTAAGTGCCGCAAAGTGCTTGCCATAGTGACGATGCATGTGGCTGGCATTGTCGAAGAACCCATCGACCGAAATTCGCCCAGTTGCCACTGCGCCTTCTGAAACGAGAAATCGGATGCGGTTTTCTTCGGTGCAGATGCCGCTATCAATGAGCGAGAGTGGATAAAGCAGCGCCTTCGTCAACGAGCCATCAATGCAATACTCGCCGGTTCTGCGGGCGCCCGCCTTGTAATATTCAAAGCCGTCGCTGTGGTTGATGAGGCTGACGCTTGGCGCACCCAGCAGAATGTCCGACCGAGATTCGATGAGATCGACTTCGAATCCCCAAGCGTCGAGAAAGAGCGCCAGATTGACACCCACAGCGCCTGCGCCGACGACAGCCACGCGTGGTTTTTCAGATGGGCGCATCAGCGGCGCCCGCTTTGCGCTGCGCTCATCTCCCAGAAAAAGTCGAACGCGTTGCTGGCCTTGCGAATGTCCCTGACGTTGTAGACCGCCTCGCCCTTTTCGGCCGCGGATTTTCCCGACCGCGTCAGAAACACGTCATCGATAATAAGGCGGTTGCGCCGCAGATACTCATCGTCGTTTGCTGTTGCCTTATCGTCCACGCGCGCCTGCAGGACTTCGATACCGGCGTCGAGCTGCTGCTTGATGAAGGCGTTGTGCTCGGTAGAAAGCTGCCCCTGAACAACGACGAGCCGTTGAATTCGTAGACTGGGATTGTTTCTTTTCGCTTCGATGTTCGCTGCAAGATATCGGGGGTCGTTGGCAAAGAATGTGTCATTGGCCAAGCTGACCGCCTTGATTGAGTTGGTGGCAAGCTCGATCGCACGCATTGCAATCAGCTTTCGCTTTGCATCGTCCAGAGGAATATGCGACTCGCCGCGCAGCATATTTTCCAAGAGCAAATCCCACTTGGCCGCGGCGCGCTGATAGGGAGGGAAGTGCACCTGCGCAAGGGCTTCAAGGGCGAGGCGTTCGCCAAGCGACAAGTGCGGAGCGTTGATCGCATTATCGAGGCGCTGCTTGTAGCAATCCCTCCTAATTCGAGAGGCAATCGACAGCGCTGCTTCCTCAAATCTGTGTTTCTCGGGCCCCTCCAAGCCATTTGTGTTGATGAGATCGAACGCTTCGACCGAGGCCGTTCCCTTTAGCGGCACTTCGCCGACAGGTGAAAGCCTACTGCGTAACTCGCCTGCGCCGATTGCGCGAAAGACATCGATCGTTGTGCGGACTGTCCCTGGCGTGGCGGTGCTTTGAAGGTGGGCTGCAACGCCAACCTGCGCGCCGTGCAGATCTCCGTCCTGATCTTCTTCGACCTCACCTAGGTGAATGGCAATTCTTATCGGAGACGGAGCGTTCGACGCTATAAACGCAGAAGCCAAGATAGCCTCGGTAGGCGATCGGAAGGACAACAAGCACCCGTCCCCTGTCCCTTTGAAAACGCGGCCTCCTCGCAGCAGAGAGATTTGATGACAGAGGCTCATCAAGGCCGACGTATTTGCAGACGCCCTCGTTTGATCGACCGCGGCATCCTCTGAATAATGCACCATGTCGACCGAGACGATGGTTCTCAGCGTACTGGTTCGCCCGCGCATCAAGGCTCCGTTATCAATTACAGCCGTTCCGACGATGCAAGAATGCAAGTGAAACGTCGACTCAAGATTCGAATGACCGCGCCAGTGCGTGACTGCCGTAACCACAGCGTCATGGTGGGCGTGTCGGCCTCTCTGTTAGGGGGATAGCCCCGCGCCAATCCGACCGAGGCGCTGCGCGCTTAAACTTCGGGCATGGATGACAGCTCTGAAGAAAAACCCCGCGCTACACGTTCGCGCTCGTACTTGCCGCCGGAGCATTGGCGCAAGATGCAGCTTGAGTATGAAACGACAGACCGACCGGCCGCCGATATCGCGGCGCATTATGGCGTTACGCTTTCGCGGCTGGCGAAACACGCTTCGATCTATGGTTGGCGCAAGCTGCCGCGCGCGGCGCCGCAGCCGCTGACGCCGCCGCCCGATCCGGCGCAGGTGATGCAGAATGAAGCCGGCGAAACCGTCAGCGCTTGGGATCGCATTGCGCATTCTGCGCAGCGTGCGCCGGAGGGCGAATGGTCGACCTGGCTGTTTCAAGGCGGGCGCGGCGCCGGTAAGACGCGCGCAGGCGCCGAATGGCTGGCGGCGCGGGCCGAAGCGACACCCGGCGGCGTCTTCGCGTTGATTGGGCCTACCATGCACGATCTGCGCGAAGTGATGATCGAAGGCGTTTCAGGCGTGCGCAATCTGCCGGGACGCGAGCGGCCGATTTACGAGCATGTGCGCAAGCGTTTGAGCTGGAAGAATGGCGCGACGGCGTATGCGTTTTCGGCCGAGGAGCCAGAGCGTCTGCGCGGGCCGCAATTCGAAGCGGCGTGGGCGGATGAGTTTTGCATCTGGCCGAAGCCGGCGGAGACGCTGGCGAATTTGCGTCTGGCGATGCGGCGGGGCGCGGCCCCGCAATTGGTGGTGACGACGACGCCGAAACCGATTGCGGCCTTGCGGGCGCTGCGCGTCGAGCCGGGGTGTATGGTCACGCACGCGGCGACATCGGAAAATGCCGAGTATTTGGCGCCGACGTTTATTTCTGGGCTGCAGAGACTTTATGGCGGCACGCGGCTCGCTGCGCAGGAGCTTGAAGGACTGCTGACCGAGGGCGATTGCGCGCTCTTTCGCGCGGAAGATTTGGCGCGGGTGCGCGGCGCGAAGCCCGCAATGTTCGATCGCGTTGTGGTCGGCGTTGATCCGCCGGCAGGTGCGCGCGGCGCAGCGTGCGGGATCATCGTGGCGGGACGTGCGGCGGGGCGCTTCTATGTGCTGGCGGATTTTTCGGCTTTGGGGCTTTCGCCCTTTGGCTGGGCGAGCCGCGTGGCCGATGCAGCACGCGCGCATGGCGCGGCGGCGATCATCGCTGAGGCCAATCAGGGCGGCGACATGGTGCGCGCGACGTTGGCGCAAGCGGGCGTCGGTTGTCCGATCCGGCTGGTGCATGCGCGGCACGCAAAGCGCGCGGGGGCCGAGCCGATCGCGGCGCTCTACGAGCAGGGCCGTGTCGTGCATTGCGGCGCGTTTCCGGCGCTGGAGGAGGAATTAATGGCGCTCGGTGCGAGTGAGGAAGGGCTGCTCGATCGCGCTGATGCGTTGGTGTGGGCGCTGACGGCGTTGAGCGAAGCGGGGGGTGAGGGGCCGCGCATACGAATGTTGTAAGGTTGGGGCCTAATCTTCAGGGAGCACTTCTAGCTGGGTTGCGTGCTCCAAGCAGAGTTGTGGTTCGTCGCGATAGACGCCGGGTGAGCCTCGCGCGCGAACGCGGGCGCCGGTGAGTGTGTTGAGCTGCGGGCCGGACCAGTTGGCAAAGTTTTCGCCGAAGACCACGAGGGCGAAGGGTGTTTCCGCTGGCGCGCCTTGCATGGTGAGTGAGGCGCGGCGGTCGAAGACGCGGGCTTCGCTGACGACGCCTTCGACGATGCGGTAGGGCGCGTCGCCGCGGAGGCAATTCGCGTTTGCCGCTAGCGCGGCGCGCACGGCTGAGGCGACGCTCGCGGCGCGATATTCGCGCCGGCCCCACATGCCGCGTTCGGCGCTGCGGGCTTGCGCTTCGATTTGCATCAGGTCATCGGCGCGGGCGTGGTTGTTGTGGCGTGGCCGCACATAGGCGCCGCCGCGCGAGACAAGTTCGTGCTGCAGCCAGAACCAGCGGCCGCCTTCGCTTTGGACGAACACGTGCGCGATCGCCGCTTCGCGCGGTGTGTCTTCGCCTTCGCGCGGGCGGCCGACCCAGCGCTTCGTGCCGCCGTACGTGAGCAGTACTTCGCGATGGAGCGCGAGCGCTTCGAGTTCGCTTTGGGCTTGCGCGGCGTAGGCAGCTTCGCCTTGCGGTGCGTCGATCTCGGCGAGAAAGACGCGCAGGCCGGAGTCGAGTTCGAGCGTGTCGCCATTGTAGACGCGCACGACACGGTCCTCTTCGCCGCGTTCGAGATCGCCGATTTGCGGGCCGCAGGCGGTGAGGAGAAGTGCGAGGAAGATGAAGGTTGGGAGCGCGGACGTCCTCGTCCGCATCTTTTGCGCTAAGCGCGCCTTCGGCGCGCAGCGGACGAGGACGTCCGCGCTCCCAACCTTCCGCCACATGGGCTAGTAGCCGCCGGCTGACGGCTTCGTAGATGCCGTTCTCGTTGCGCATGATCGCTTGATAGCCGCCGAAGCTGCCGTCGGCGGGGCGGATGCGGTGGCCGCGGCGTTCGAGCTCGGCGCGCACTTCTGGCGGCACGCCGTTTTCCATCGCTACGAAACCGACGCCGTCCGGCTCATCGCCGGTGGGTTCGGCGCCGCCATAGAAGCGATAGCGCGCAGCGTCGCCAGCGGCTTGCAGGTCCATGTCGTAGTCGATGAGGTTGACGATGATTTGCACGTGGCCTTGCGGCTGCATGTCGCCGCCCATGACGCCGAAGGCGAGCCACGGTTGGCCGTTGCGCAGCGCGAAGGCGGGAATGATGGTTTGGAAGGGGCGCCGGCCGGGTGCGTAGACGTTCGGGTGGCCGCTTTCGAGTGAGAAGAGTTCGGCGCGGTCTTGCAGCATGAAGCCGAGACGATCGGGCACGAGGCCGGAGCCCATGCCGCGATAATTCGACTGAATGAGCGACACCATCATGCCGTCGCTGTCGGCGGTGGTGAGATAAGTGGGCGTGCGGCGGCGGCGGCATGGCGCGCTCGTTGGAGATCATGGCGCGGCGTTGGGCGGTGTACTCATCCGTCAGCAGGCGGCGCGTGTCGAAGTTGGTGAAGGCTGGGTCGCCGTAGAATTGCGCGCGGTCGGCGAAGGCGAGGCGGGTGGCTTCGATCTGCGTGTGCAGGGAATCGGCGGAGAGGAAGCCCATTTCGCGGAGATTGTAGGCTTCGAGGATACGCAGGGTCTGCAGTGCGACGACGCCTTGTGAGTTCGGCGGCAGTTCGCAGACTTCGACGTCGCGATAATCGGCGCAGATCGGGTCGACCCATTCGCCTTGATGGCGCGCGAGATCGTCATAGCGCAGCCAGCCGCCGATGCGGCGCATGTAAGCGTCGATCGTGCGGGCGATGGGGCCGCGGTAGTAAGCGTCGCGGCCGCCGGTTGCGAGCAGCTCCAAAGTGTTGGCGAGATCGGGGTTGGCGAAGAGCGAGTGGCCGTCAGGCATCAGGCCGCGGATTTGGTTGCGCCGGTGTTCTTCATCGGCGGCGGGATCGACCCGCGCCGGCAAGCCCGTTTGGCGAAACTCGCGCCAATAAGTGTCGCGCGCGTTTTGGATTTCTTGCAGGCGCCCCGCCGCGAACTCGGCTTCCAAGCGCCGGCGATTGTTGGCCCAATACATCGCGATGGTTTGCGGGATTGGCGCGCCTTCGCGGGCGTAGCGGATGGTGGGGGCGAGGAGGTCAGTCATTGGCGTGCGGCCGAAGCGTTCGTGCAACGCGAACCAGCCATCGACGGTGCCGGGCACGCTGACGCTTGCGGCGCCGAAGCTTGGCACTGCGTTCGGATTGCCGCGGCGGCGCGCTTCGCGGCGCATCTCAGCCAGCGACATGCCCCGCGGCGTGCGGCCTGAGCCGTTGTAGCCGTAAAGGCGCTGCGTGCGCGGATCCCAGACGATGACGAAGATGTCGCCGCCGATGCCGTTGCCGGTTGGCTCGACCAGGCCAAGCATGGCGTTCGCGGCGATCGCGGCGTCGATAGCGGTGCCGCCGTTGCGGAGTACGTCGATCGCGGTTTGGGTTGCGAGCGGATGTGCGGTCGCTGCCGCGCCGTGCGGTGCGATCACTGGCGAGCGGGTGGCGAAGGTTTGACCGGAGACGCGCTCGCCGCGGCCGAAGTTTGGATCGCGCGGCGGCGCGTCTTGTGCGCTGGCGCTGCTCAGCATCGCCAAGCCCAGTACCGCGCCCGCGAGCGCCCGCATCCCGTTCCGCATCGCGGCTCTCCCTCAATCCCGAGGCGCCACTCAAACAGGTGCGCTCGCCCCGAGCAAGCAAAGCCCATCTGGCGCCGCAGATGCGAAGCGCGCTAAGCGGGAGCGCATGATCAAAGCTTCGCTGAAACGCTGCGCCTGGTGCGGCGATGATCCGCTCTATGTCGCCTACCACGACGAGGAGTGGGGCGCGCCGCAGCATGACCCCCGTATGTTGTGGGAGATGCTCTCGCTCGAGGGATTTCAGGCGGGGCTCGCTTGGATCACGGTGCTGAGGAAGCGAGAGGCGTTCCGCAAAGCGTTCAAGGGCTTTGAGCCGGCGAAGGTGGCGCGCTTCGGGGAGAAGGACATCGTCCGGCTGATGGCAGATCCCGGCATCATCCGCGCTCGCGCCAAGATCGAAGCGACGATTTCCGGGGCGCGCATTTATTGTGAGATGGCCGAACGCGGCGAGGATTTCGCGGACTTTTGTTGGAGCTTCACCGGCGGCAAAGTGCTGAAGGGCGACGGCAAAACCGTACCCGCGTGGACGCCGCTCTCGGAGCAGATATCGAAGGACCTAAAGAAGCGCGGCTTCAAGTTCGTGGGGCCGACGATCGTCTATGCCTGGATGCAGGCGGTCGGGATCGTCAACGATCACAGCGCCCAATGCTTCCGGCGCCGGCAAGTCTAGTGTAGGCGAGTGCCGCATGAGTTCGACTGACGAAGAGCCGCAAGCGCCAGCGCCGCCGCCCGAGCCGCCACCGGCGCCGCCTCCGCCCGAACCGCCTGCACCAGAAGCGCCGGCGCAATCGGCGGCTGGGCCACGTGTGGACTGGCGCATCGCCGCCGCCATCGGCGCGGTGTTGGCGTTGATCGCGCTCGTTGCGGTGTATTTCGCGACACGTCCTGACTCGTCACTGCCAGCGGACGCGCCAACTGCTGCCGATGTTGCGGACGAAGAATGGCCGGGCCTCGATGACCAGGATCGCCTGCTGGTGCGGCCGGTTTCGATCCCGCGGCCCGTCATCAGTGAAGCGATGCAGGCGACGATGCTCTCGGGCTATGCCGATATTGAGTTCACCGTCGGCGCCAATGGCAAAGCCAGCGATATCCGGGTGCTGCGCGAGAGTGCGCGTGACGTTGGCTACGGCGCCGAAGCGCGCCGGCTGGTCGGCGCCGCGACGTGGCCGACTGAATGGCGCGGCCGCACTGCGCCGTATGGCGGCCAGTATCGCGTGATTTTTCCGCCGGGCCGTAACGCCGGCCGGCCGGTGCCGCCGCTCTCGATGGCGTCGCCGAACCTGACGCCGGAAATTCTGGCGCTGCGCCGCGATGTGACGGTGACGCTGTTCGTGCGTGTCGATGCCTCGGGTGCAGTGGAGAGCGCGCGCATCGTTGAGGCGGACGTGCAAAACGATGCCGTGCTGAGCGAGGCGATGCGTGTTGCGATGGGCGCGCGCTTTCCGCCGAACCCGGCGGACTTCAGTTATGAGACGCCGCTCACGATTCGGTTCGATGTGCTTGCGGCGATCGGCCAGACCGAAGAAGCGCCGGTCGGGCCGGTGGTGACGCTTTCGGAAGTGCCGTTCACGCAGCGGCCGAGCGCGGGCGATTTCGGCCGCCACTATCCGCGGCGCGCGCTGCAAAGCCGGCTCGATGGGCGTGTGACGCTGAACTGTGTCGTGCAGCGCAACACGCGGCTCGATTGCGTGATCATCGAGGAAGATCCGCCTGGCCAAGGGTTCGGCCAAGCGGCGATGCGTCTCTCACGCGTGTTCCGTGCGGCGCGGCAATTTCCGGACGGACGCACAACGGTAGGCGCCCAAGTGCGCGTGCCGCTGGTGTTCCGCTCGGAGTGAGTTAGCCGGCGGTGTTGGTCGCAGGCGCTGTCTCTGGCGTGTCGCCCTCGATAGGCGTTGAGCCTTCTTCGAGCGGCGTAGTGGCTTCGTTGACTTCCGCGGCCGTCCCGGGTTCGACGTACGGGCCGTAAGCCGGCGCAAGCGCCAGCGGTCCCAACATCATCACTGCGATCAGCACGACCGCCGTTACCTCAAGACCTCGCATGTTCTGTTCCTCTTGCGGATGATTTCCGCGCTCTGGCGACTTAACGCGCGGCGCGATCATTGTTTCCGCGAGGTGCTGTGATGAGCGGCGATGCGTGGCGACCCCGGAGAGATTCGAACTCCCGACCGTGTCCTTAGGACGGACCTGCTCTATCCAGCTGAGCTACGGGGCCTCGGGGTCCAGAGCTACAGGAAACGCAGCGCGGGCCGCAACCGCTCAGTCGCCGATGCGGCCGCCATCGTCGCGCGTCACCACAACCACCGCGGAGCGCGGCCAGCTTTGGCCGCCATCGGGGAAGTTCGAGGGTGGCGGCGCGCCGTCAGTCCAGCGGGTTTGGCTGTAGGGGACGCCGCTTACGCCGTTGGCCCCAGGATGCTGGATGGCGCAGAACAAGGCGCGCTCGTCCGGCGCCAAGAGCGGGCCGCAGATTTCCGCGCCGAGTGGGCCGATGAGAAAGCGGTTCACTGGTCGCGGCGCGGGCGCGCGCGTATCGGCGACGAGGAGCGAGTCGTTGCAATCGGCGAAGACATCGTCGCCGCCGTCCGTGGTGATCCAGACCCGATGCGTGGAATCGATTAGAAGATTATCGGGGCAGGCGAAGCGCGCGCCGGTGTTGACGACGCCGCTACCGTCCGCGTTTGCTGTGGAGACGTGAGCGGTCGCGCCGCGGCGTGTGGTTGCGACCAGAGCGGCGGCGTTGGGATCGCCGCCCATGGCGAATACGTCCCACTGGAAGCGCACGGCGCCGCAATCGCCGCCCTCTTCCATCAGCTGCAGCACATGGCCGGCGGCGTTCGTCTGGGGAGCGTCGGGGGTTGGGCTCGGCCTGCGCGGATTGCCCGGCCGGGCAAGCACGGGCTCATAGCCTTTGGTGCAGGCGATCAGCACGGGGCCAAGGCCGCGCCAGTTTTCATCGCGCACCGCTTCAACGTCTTCGGGCCGATCCATGGGCGTTGCGCCCAGGAGACGTGCGGCCTCGCGCGTGCGCATCAAGAGATCGGCCTCGTCGCGAAAGCGGATCGGAGATCCTGAGGTTTCAGCAGCGGCGTTAGCGGCGGCGAGCGTGATCGCCAGCCATTGGCCGCTGCCGTTCTCGTCGAAGCGGGCGACGTAAAGATCGCCGTCATCGAGCAAATCCATGTTGGCGGCGCGATTGTTCGGATCGAAGCGGTCGCGGCTGATGAATTTATAGACGTGCTGGTTGATCTGGTCGTCGCCGGTGTAGACCGCGACGCGGCTGTCGCGCGTCAGTGCGGTGGTGGCGCATTCGGCCTTCTTGCGGCCGAGCGCGGTGCGCTTCTTCGGCGTCGAGCGCGGATCGTAGGGGTCGATCTCGACGATCCAGCCGTAGAGCGACGGGCCGTGCGGATTTTCGGCCAGACGGAAGTGGCGCGGCACGATCGATGCCGGCAGCCTGGTGGAATCGTAGCCAAACGAGATGGCGTCGTCGGTGTAGGCGTCGCCAAGTGCAGGCAAGCTATCGGTGCTGGCGAAAACCTCCTCGAAGTTTTCTTCCGCGGTGAGATACGTGCCCCACGGCGTTTGGCCGCCGGCGCAATTGCCGACAGTGCCGCAGCGCACGGCGCCGGGGGCGCTGTCGCCGCGATCGGGCTCGGCGGCATTGGTGATGGCGGCAGCGGCGACGAGCCAGGGATGCTGCGCCGCTGGGCCGGTGAACAGAACCGGGGTGAACGGCGTGATGCGGCGATTATGCCCGTCGCCAGGCGCCGCGCCGCGCACAACGCTCCAGCCTTCTGCGCGTTGCTCAAGATCGACAATGCCGACGCCGATCGCGGCGTAGAGTGCTTCCACCTGCGCCGGCGTGATCGCGCCCGGATCGCGGAGGCTTGGATATGCGAGCTCAAGCGAGACGTATTCGTGGTTGGCGCAGAGGATCATGCGCGCGCCGGTGCGCGGCTGCGGAAAGGTGGGCGTGGCGGGAAACCAAGCCAGCATGTCGTTGTGTGAGCCGAAACGTTGCTCTTGCTCGGCGCGGGTCAATGCATTGAGATCGAACGTGGCGCTCACCGTGTCAAACAGCGCATCGCCCCAACCGATCACAGCGCGCCAGCTGTAGCCGGGCGGCAGCGTTATGGTGTCTGCGTTGGTGGCCGGCACGCTGACAAAGCCGAGCGCGGTTTGGTTCGTGCTGGTGGCGCACCCGGCGAAGCTCAGCAGCGGCGCGCCGGCCATGGCGCCCAGGACGGCGCGGCGGCTGGCGATCATGTCACGCATCGGCTTGCTGGCAGTCACGGCGCACACTCCTTCATTTCGCGCAGCCCTAGTCCGGCTCTGCGACAGCTCCGTGACAGAAGCTGAGCGCGGCTTTTAGCTCGGCGATGTCATTTAGCTTCGCTTCGAAGGGCGCCCAATCGTCGCGCTCGGCGATCGCGGCCCAGACGCGCTCGACTTCGTCGATCACCATCGTGACGGGGATGGTCTGTTGATAATAGGGGGCGTTGAGGCGCTCTTGGTTGCCAGTGCGCGCATCCAAGCCTTCGCGGATTTTGGTGAAGGCGGGCTCGGTATAGAGCGCAGCCTGCGGACTGTGTTGCGCACGGTCGGCGCTTGCGCCGCCGCAGACCCAGTCATGAAAGTATTGGTCCCAGCCCGCTTGAGTGTCGGTGAGCCATGCGAACATGTCGGCGAGGAATTCAATGTCGGCCGAGAGCGCGCCCTCTTTGATCGCGAGGCGCCGGAACACGGTGGCGCGAAGGCCCTCCTGATATGCCGGTGCAAAGCGCGCGAGTTCGGCTTCGAGTAGGGTGGCGGGGCACACAGGCGTAAGCACGCCGCCGAGTTGCGCCAGCGCCCAGGAGACCGCCTCCGGCTGACGCCCGAAGGCGTAGAGGCCGCCCTCGTCGAAATATGCTGCAGTGAAGTGTGGATCGCTTGTCGGCAAGAAGCGCCACGGGCCGTAGTCGAAGCTTTCGCCGGTGACGTTGAGATTGTCGGTGTTGAGCACGCCGTGCACGAAGCCTGCGCCCATCCAGCCGCCGGCAAGCCGCCCGCTCGCTTCCACGATCTCGCCGAACATCGCCGCCGCACGTTGCGCGCCGCTGAGATCGAGGTGCTGGGGATAATAGGCGGCGCAGACATGCTCGATCAGCTGGTGGATCAGATCCGGCCGCTCGAAATAGGCGAGGCGCTGGAAAGTTCCGAACCGCACATGGCTGTGCTGCAGGCGCACCAGCACGGAAGAGCGCGTTGGCGAGGGCTCATCGCCGCGCATGAGCTGCTCGCCGGTTTCAAACAGTGAGAAGGCTTTTGAGGTGTTGACGCCGAGCGCCTCCAGCATCTCCGCCGCCAGCACTTCGCGGACGCCGCCCTTTAGCGTGAGGCGCCCATCGCCGCGACGCGAGTACGGCGTTTGGCCTGAACCTTTCGTGCCGAAATCGAGCAACCGGGCGCGATCATCGCGAAGTTGCGCGAAAAGGAACCCGCGCCCGTCGCCGATGTCTGGATTATAGTTCCTGAACTGATGTCCGTGATAGCGCATCGCGAGCGGACGGCTCATGTTCTGCGGGAGCGGTTCAAAGCGCGCGAAATGCGCAGTCCATTCCGCATCACTGAGCGCGTCGAGCCCGACGCGCGCCGCCCATGCCTGGTTGCGCCTCCGGAGAATGTGTTGGGGAAACCGCGCCGCCGCCACGGGATCGGCGAATTCCGGCCCGAGTTTCTCGAACAAGGTGTCAGGTCGATAACGGTCCGAAACGGGCATTTGTTCAATCTGGTTAAGTGCGCCAATGGCGCGACGAGCCGTGACGTGGTCCTGCGAATGTGGCAAATCAATCATGGGGGATGAGGAGGTCGGAAAAACGATGCCGTTGCGCGCACTTTGTCTCGCCAGCGCATCCTTTGCCCTGATTGCGCTCGCGGGGTGCGACCGGAACGGCAATGGCAGCAAGACCGAAGAGAGCTCGGCGGAGAACATCGCTGTGGCGCTCGACACGTGCGCCAATCCGAGCGCGGGATTCGCGCAGAACGTGTGCGCGAATCGTACGCTCGCCAGCCTCGACACGACCGCCCGCGAAACCTTGGTCGCAGAATCCGCCGCCATCTCGGACGCAGGCGCAGCATTGCTGGTGCAGAACCAGCAACGCTGGCGCGACTCGGCCCGGGTGATCTGCGGCGTGCTTGACGCCGAGAGCGCGCTCACGCCCGAGCAAGTGAGCTGCCTTGAAGATCGCTTCCGCAGCCGCGCGCAAGAAGCCGGCGAAGCGGTGCAAGAGATCGGCGGCTACACCTTCCAGCGCATGGAATTGGTCGACGCGACGCCGGTCAGCGCCGAGATAGCGCGCGCATCGGGGCTCGACGAAGGCCCCGAAGCAGTGATCCGCGACATCCGTTTCCCGCGCATCGATGGCCGCCAAACACCTGCGATCCAACGCTTCAACGATCTGGTCGCGCAACAGCCGCAGTTCCGGCTCGAGGACGCGACCAATGAAGTGGTCGATTATCGGATCGCTTTCGCTGGACCTGAGCTGATCTCGGTCCGGTTCAACATTTCCTCCGACACGCTCGGCGCGGCGCACGGCAACAACACGTTCAAGGCCGTCACCGTGTTGATGGAGCAAGGCCGCGCACTGGAAGCCGGCGATGTCTTCCGCGCTGACTCGGGCTGGGAGCAGTTCTTGACGCAGCGCGCTGTGCGCGAAATTTCGCGTCAATTCCGCGAAGACGGGTTCACGCCGCCTGAGCGCGATGTGCAAGAGAGCGCCACCAAGCCGCATCTGTGGCTAATCGGCGAAGAGGGGCTGACGCTGCTCTTCCCGCCGTACTCGTTCGGCGCGCCTTATGTGATGGGCGGCGCCGAAGTCGTGATCCCATGGGCTGATCTGCGCGCCTATCTCAATCCCGCCGCGCCGGCGCCGATCCGGCCCGTCGCTTAGCCTGGCGGCGCTGAGAAGTAGCCGTACCATAACACAAGCAACACCAGCCGCGGCGCGAACGCCGAGCCGCTGACGCTTGCAATTGCGCTCGCCGTGAGCGCCGCAATCGCGCCGCTGCCTGCAGCAAGACCAAGTGTTTCGAGCGACGGCGCGCGGACGAGCGCTGGCAGCGCGAGTAATGTCGTCCACGCCGCGCCCGCGGCGATGAACGCCACGCGCCGCATCATTGGTGCGAAAGATGTTGTCTTGGTGAGAGCTAAGAGGCCACGCGCTTCGCTGCGGCCGGCATGTGCGGAGAGCGCAAACACAAGCAGCAGCAGCGCCGCGGGACTCGCCGCGTGGCGGAAGTCCATGAACGCGCCGAGTGCGGCGATGCCGCCGGCAAGCAGCAGGAATACGCGTCCTGCGCCGATGAGCCTGAACTCCGTGACAAACAGGTTCACCCAGCCGAGAGCGGCGGCGCGCGCCGGCTGTGCGTTCGGGATTGCTTTGGGCGGCGGGCCTGGATTGAGCCAAGCGGTGAAGCGTCCAGGTTTTCCTGCGCGGCGGCGCACCAGATGCGGCCGGTAGATTAAACCGGCGATCGCTGCGAGCGCGACCGCGATGCCGGCCCATGCAAAGCGTGACTGGATGTAGCCGGGCGAGAACAGCCCGGCCATGACGTCGAGCTGCAAATTGCCTTGCTCCGCGCGGATGCCGCCGATAGCGAAATCGTCAGCGCCCGCGGGCGATGCAAACGTCAGTGGCGTCACGAACCCCGCGAAGTCGACCATGTTGGTCGCGAAGCTCGTCACTTGACCTACCGTTGTGGCGGGCAGCGCGATGCTGGTGATCCACAAGACGAAATAGAGAAAGTCGCCAAAGCCGCTGCGCAGTAGAGGGCGCGCATCGAACAGGATGCGCAGCGCGGCAAGGCCCATCAAGGCAGGCGCTGCGACGAGCCAAAGCGCCAAGGTGATTTCGTAGAGATTGAACGGCCGCGGCGGGATCAGCAGCCAGCCGAGAAACCAACCGGCGAAGGTCAGCGTCGTCAGCATCGCCAGCATGATGATGACATCGGCGCCGAAGCGTCCGAGCGCGATGGCGACGCGCGAGCCGGGGGTGACTTCCTCGACTTGCCACGGTTGGCGGCGCGTTGTGTTAGAGCGCAGGTAGAGCCATGCGATTGGCAGCACCAAGGTGGACACTACGATGCCGAGCGAAACGCCCAAGAAGGGCGAGGTCATCAGCGGGAGTTCGCCGCCGATCGCGATCGCCACGCCGTCGCCATTGATCGGCAGCATGTAACGCGCGCCGATGGGCGCGACGAGCAGGAGGAGCCAGAGGCCCCAGCTGCGCCAATAGCGCTGAAGCGAAGTCTGCCAGGAAGAGCCGGTGATCGCGATCATGCTGTACGCACCACGCTGCCGGCTTCGACGCGCAGAACGGCAGTTGCGTGCGGTGCAAGTTCGTCGGCCAAGTGCGTTGTCATCACTACGATGGAGTCACGTGCGCGTTCGAGCAGCAGGGCGCCAAGCTTGCGGGCGGTCTCCGAATCCAGCTCCGCCGTTGGTTCGTCGAGCGCGAGCAATTGCGGCGCGCCGAGCATCGCCTGCGCGAAGATGAGCCGCCGGCGCATGCCGCCGGAGAAGCTGGCGATGCGGTAGTTGATGTCAGCGTGGAGGCCGATCGCGTCCGTGATGGCACCGAATTGTTTGTCTGCTGCGCCGCTCGAAAGCCCCTTCAGCGAGGCGATGTGCATGGCGAATTCGCGCGCCGTTAAGTCTTCGGGCAGCTCCACCGCTTGCGGCGCATAGCCGAGTGTGCGCCGCAACTTGGCGCGCGCGCCGGGCAAGCGCGCGCCGCGCCACGCAATCTCTCCGCGGCTCGGTCGCTCCACCGTTGCGAGCAAGCGCAGCAAAGTGGATTTGCCGGCGCCGCTTGGGCCGGTGAGCAAAGTCAGTCCTTGCGTAAAGGTGTGCGAAACATCGTTGAGCACGCTCTTGCGGCCATAGCTCTTGCTAACGCCTCGCAAGTCGAGGGTTAGGCCGTCGTTCGTTATCGCCACCAAGATGTCTCCAGCTTTGGAAGGGGGATGCGCGTGCGCGGCGTAATGGATGCGCTGGGCGGGAGATGATGTCGCGCTTCCTTTATCGGTTCGATGGGCTAGTCAGGGGCGATGGCGCAACGCTCCGCTTCGCTCGCCGCGCTGGTCGGCGTCGTGCTGATCGGCATGACTGGGTTCGGCATCTTTTTGCCGATCTTTCCGTTCCTGGCGCTCGATATTGGCGCAACGCCAGCGGCCGCGACGTTCGCCATGGGCGCCTATTCGCTGGGGCAGCTGATCTCGTCGCCGTTTTGGGGGCGCTTGAGCGATCGCGTTGGCCGCAAGCCGATTTTGGTCATTGGCCTCATCGGCAGCGTGCTCTCTTATCTTTGGATCGCGCATGCGCGCAGCGTCGAAGAGCTTGGCGCGGCGCGGATGATCGGCGGGCTGATGGCCGGCAATGTCGGCGCGGCTTTTGCGGCTGCCGCCGATCTCGCCGACGATAAAACCCGCGCGCGCAATATGGGCCTACTTGGCGCCGCAGTTGGTTTAGGCTTCATCGCTGGGCCCGCGCTGGGTGCGTTGCTGATCGGCGAGACGCCGAGCCGTGAAGGCTTTGCGCTGGTGTGCTACGCGTCAGCAGGGCTTGCCGCGCTCGCGGCTGTTGTGGCGCTCTTCTTCTTCCGCGAGACGCTCTCGCGCGATGCGCGCACTGAGCAGGGCAAAGCTCGGCCGCAACGTTTTGCACTGCTGCTCTCGCGTCCGGCATTGGCGCGCTTCGTAACTGTGACCTTTCTGGTGATCGCGGCGCAGGCGTTGATGGAAGTCACGTTCGGACTTTGGGCCGATGTTGAGCTTCAATGGGGGCCGCGCGAAGTCGGCTGGACGCTTGCTGCGCTCGGCGCGGGCGCTGCGTTGTTGCAAGGCGGCGCCGCTGGCGCCGCCGCGCGCGCGCTGGGTGAGCGCGTGACATTGCTGATCGGGCTTGCGCTGTTCGCAGCCGGGTTCGGCGGGCTTGCGGTGAGTCACGAAGTTTCGACGATGGCGGCGTCGTTGATCGCGCTGGTCATCGGTATCGGCCTCGCATCACCGGCGCTGAATTCTCTGATCGCTGCGCAAGCGGATGAACGCGAGCGCGGGGTGGTGATGGGGCTATCGCAATCGGCATCGGCGCTTGGCCGCGTGGCTGGGCCGTTAGGCGCGGGCGCGCTTTTGGATAGCGTCGGCCCGTCCGCGCCGTTCGTTGCGGCCGCTTTGCTGATGCTTGCGGCGCTGTTTGTGGCGCTGGGTGAGCCGGCGCGCGAGGCGGCGGGCGCGGCTTAGCCTTCGTACGGGCGCCACACGCCTTCGCGATCACGAACTTCGTATGCGCCGTCACGTACGCGTACGCCGGGGCTCGCGAGCGGTGCTTTTCCATGGCCGCCGGGGATATCGAGCACGTATGCGGGTTGAGCTAAGCCAGACGCGCGTTGGTGCAGCTCCTGCGCAAGCTCTTGCCCGCGCGCGATGCTGCAGCGGAAGTGTGAGGTGCCGGGCGCCTTGTCCAAGTGATGCAGGTAATAGGGCTTCACCCGCGCTTCGACCAAGCCGCGCATCAACGCTTCCAGCGCTTCGACGCTATCGTTCACGCCTTTCAGCAGCACGGTCTGCGAGAGCATCGGCACACCGCTATCGACTATGCGGGCGATGGCGGCGCGGGCTTGTTCGGTGAGTTCGCGCACATGGTTCGTGTGCAGCACGACATAAGTGGTCGCGCCATCGACGCGCAGCGCTTCGACCAGATCCGGCGTCACGCGCAGCGGATCGACAGCAGGGACGCGCGTATGCCAGCGGATGATCTTTACGTGCGGGATCGCGGCCAAACGTTCCGTGATGTCGCGCACGCGCCGGGCCGACAGCAAAAACGGATCGCCGCCGGTGAGGATGACTTCCCAAATGCTGGGCTGGCTTTCGATGCACGCCAGCGCGGCGTCGAGTTCGGCGCCAGTGAGTGTTCCGTCGCCATCGGGGCCGACCATTTCGCGGCGGAAGCAGAAGCGGCAATATACCGGGCACACGTGCACGAGCTTCAGCAGGCAACGATCGGCGTAGCGATGCACGACGCCTTTCACCGGCGTATGCGCTTCATCGCCGATCGGGTCGCTGAGTTCATCCGGCGCAATCTCGAGCTCGCGCGCGTCGGGTTGGAATTGCGCCGCGATCGGATCGTCCGGATTGGTGGGATCGATGAGCGCTTCCATCGCCGGCGTGATCGCGACGGAATAGCGCTGGGCTACCTCCGCCAGCGGATCAGACTTCGGCTGCGCGCTCATCGTCTAACTCCAAAAGCCTTTGCGTACCGCACTCGGCCACCCGCTTTCATCACGCCGGGCCGACGCTCCAGCGCCATGAAGTGCGGACCCGAGAAGGGAGCTTCTAACGATTCGGCCGTCGCCGCCGAGAAGCCGAACTTGGGATAATAGTCCTGGTGGCCCAATACAATGATCGCGGCACAGCCAAGCTCAGCGCAGCGCGCATTGCCGGCGCGGATCAGTTCGGCGCCGATGCCTTGGCGCTGAAACGCCGGTAGCACCGCGACTGGGGCGAGCGCCGCCGCGGCGATGATCTCGCCTTCGCACTCAATCGCCAGCGGGGAATAAAGGATGTGGCCTTGGAGTGCGATGCCGCTCGCGGCGACGAGCTCAACCAGCGCATCGCCATCGGCACGGAGGTGTTCGATCAGGTCTGCCTCATCGGCCTGATCGAACGTATGGCGCGCGATCTGGCGGATGGCGGCGTAGTCTCTGGAGGTAGCGTTGCGGATCTGCATGTTCTTACTATGATGCCGCGGACTTGTGCGGGGGATCAGATGCAAGCCGCGATCAAGGACATTTGGGCCGCCTACGGTGGCTTTTCAAAGTTGTTCGCGCGGACGCTCTGGGTGTTCTACGCCGAACACAAGGCGGGCGAGAGCTCTGAGCATTATGGCCCCGCAATTATCGGGCGGTTTCAGAACCGCGCGATGCAAGTGCTTGCCGTCGTGCTGTCGGCGCCGCTCTGGCCGCTCTCACTGCTGGCGATGCTGGCGGCGCCTTATGTGATGCGCAATCCGAACACGAAGAATGTGTTTGCGGGCAATTGGTCGCGCTATCGCGCTTGGCGCGAACGCCCGCACTATCAATATATCTGAAATTTGCGCACGGTTTTTATATTGCAATTGGTTGCGGTTTTCGCGGTGTCTATCGCTGCAATTCTTTCACGCGTGTGAACGGCCTCAGCGCGGCGTCCAAAGCACATCGTTGATGTGGCGCGCACCGGCCGCGAGCATCACCAGACGATCGAACCCCATTGCGACGCCGCTTGTTGGTGGCATGTGCGCGAGCGCTGCGAGGAAGTCTTCATCGATCGGCCAGCGTGCGCCGTAGCGCTTTTCCTTTTCATCCATCGCTTCAATCAAGCGCCGGCGTTGTTCTATCGGATCGGTAAGCTCGCCGAAGCCGTTCGCGAGTTCAACACCGCATGCGTAAAGCTCAAACCGTTCAGCTACGCTGGAATCATGTGGGCAGGGCCGTGCGAGCGCGGCTTCGCTGATCGGGTGCTCGGTCAGCATGGTGAGCGCGCCGTCGCCTAGGCCTGGCTCGACATATTGCACCAAAGCCGCCGAGAACGCGTCCGGATCGGATGGCATCGGAATAGGGCAGAGCTCAGCAAAGGCATCGCGCACGCTGATCCGCTCTGCTGCGGTGAACGGATCGCAGCTCTTGTCGCGCCAGCTCAGCATTGCTGCTTGCGCCGTTCGTGCCGCGACCCGCACGATCTCGACGCAATCATCCATGATGTGCTCGTATGGCGCGCCGGCGCGATACCATTCGATCATGGTGAACTCGGGCGAGTGCAGCGGCCCGCTTTCGCCTTTGCGCCAGCATTTGCCGAGATAGAAGATTTTGTCTTCGCCCGCCGCGATGAGGCGTTTCATCACGAACTCGGGGCTGGTGTGCAGATAGCCGCCATCAGCGCTCACTGCATCGATGTGTGTTTCGGCGCCGGGCGAGGGTACGATCAGGTTGGGTTCGACCTCGACAAAGCCCTGCGCATGGAACCATTCGCGCACCGCGCGAAGAATGGCGCCGCGTGCGTGTAGGAAGCCCCGTCGATCCAAGTGGCGCGACTTTTCCCAATAGGGCATCACCCTCTCTCCTCAGAGGGGAGGGGGTAGGGGGCGGGGTGAAGCGCCATGCTCCGGCAAGTTCGCGCATCACCCCACCCCCCGGCCCCCTCCTCTCGAGAGAAGGGGGAGGCAGAGCACCGCTTTCCCCGGGCGGCGAAACTGGCTACAGAGGCGCGCAATTCCGGTCCTTTCGACTGATTTAGGCCCGTCCGGGGCTTCCCGGCGGCAAGTGAGGTTTACGTGGTTAAAGTCATCGCCAGCGACGTCCGCAAAGGCAACGTGCTCGAGCACGAGGACGGCAAGCTTTACGTCGTCATGAGTCACGAAACCTTCCGTCCGGGCAAGGGCACGCCGACGACCACCATCGTCATGCGCCGCATCATCGACGGCGTGAAGACGACGGCCGTTTTCAAAACCACGGATGGCCTCGAGAAGGCGTTCGTCGAGCAGGTGAAGCATACCTATTTGTTCGACGATGGCGACGCCGGCCTCGTGTTCATGAACCCGGACACGTTCGAGCAAGTGTACCTGACCAAGGATATGGTCGGCGATCAGGTGGCGTATCTGCAGCCGGAAATGACTGTCGATCTCACCATGTTCGAAGGTCAGGCGCTTTCGATCGAATTGCCGCCGCGCATCACTGCGACGATCGAAACCACCGAGCCTGTGGTGAAGGGCCAGACCGCTTCATCGTCCTACAAGCCAGCGATGCTGGATAACGGCATCAAGACGATGGTGCCGCCGCATATCGGCGCCGGCACGCGCGTCATTATCTCGACCGAAGACGGCTCGTACGTCGAACGGGCGAAGGATTGATGTTTAGCCGGCGCGCCACACTGATCGGCAGCCTTGCGCTCGCCGCTTGCGGCACGCGCGGCGATGTCGATCAGGCGCGGCGCACCGAGAACTATCTGCAGATGCTGGAGCGCCGGCTTGGACCCGGCGCGCGCTTGGGGGTTGCGGCGCTCAACACTGAGAACGGCAATCGCATCGGCTTTCGCGCTGAAGAGCGCTTTGCCATGGCCTCGACGTTCAAGTGGCTGCTTGCGGCGGCGGCGCTGGAGCGGCTGGAGCATGATCAGCTGATTAGCTTCAGCCAAAGTGATCTGGTCAGCTATTCGCCCGCTACGACCCCGCGCGTCGGCGCGGGGATGACTGTGATCGAGTTGGCGCAAGCGGCCGTTGTTGTGAGCGACAACACGGCGGCCAACTTGCTGCTGCGTCGCATCGGCGGGCCTGACGATTTCACCATCTGGCTGCGCCAGAACGTCGATGCGGTGACGCGGCTTGATCGCTGGGAAACCGAGCTCAACGAAAACGCGCCGGGCGATGAGCGCGATACAACCACGCCGCTGGCGCAAGTTGATGCGCTGAACCGCTTGCTGGTTGGCGATTCACTGCGCCGCTCGAACCGTGAAACGCTGCGTGCGTGGATGATTGCGAGCCGAACCGGCTTGCAGCGCATCCGCGGCGGGCTGCCGTCCGATTGGCGCGTCGGCGACAAAACTGGCACCGGCATGAACGGCGCCGTCAATGATGTCGCCATCGCCTGGCCGCCGAAGGGCAATGCGATTCTGATCGCCGTCTATCAAGATGGCGGCAACGCCGACGCCGATACGCGTAACCGCGTGCACCGCGAAGTCGGCGGCCTGGTCGCTGACTGGATTTAGCGCGATGGCGTGGTTTCGGTTGTTTGCGTGTGGCGAGAATTTCCCAGTCGATATCGACGGCGAAGTCATTCTCTGCGGATTCTACACGACGCGATACGTGGAAGCGGCGTCTGAACTGCTGTTCGAGGATCCCGACCTGCAAACGCCGCCGGGTTACGAGGAATACGAGGAGAACGCGAGCCTGCGCTTCGAGGAAGTTGAGCAGGTCGCGCAGCCGATCGACATCGATGACAATTTCTCGTTCTTCCCGATGGAAGAGGATGAGGAAGAGTACTGATGGCCAGGGTCAAATCCGCCACGATTTATCACAACCCCAAATGCCCCACCTCGCGCCAAGTGCTGGAGATGCTCGAAGCGGCGGGCGCGAAGGTTGAGATCGTCGAGTATCTGAAGATGGGTTGGACGAAGCCGCAGCTTAAGGCGCTGTTCGCCGCCGCTGGGGTCACGGCGCGGCAGGCGCTGCGGACGAAGGCGAAGGAAGCGGAAGAGCTTGGCCTGATCGATCCCAAGGTGAGCGACGCTAAATTGCTGGATGCTATGGTCGCGCACCCAGTGCTGGTTGAACGCCCGTTCGTCACCACGGCGAATGGAACGAAGCTCTGCCGGCCCAAGGAAACGGTGCGCGAGCTGCTCTAGTCGCTGCACGCTTCTTCCTCTAGGCTTGAAGCGTCGGTTGCTCATCCGAGCATCAAAAGGGAACGCGGTGAGATACCGCGGCTGCGCCCGCAGCTGTAAGCGGCGAGTTTTAGGCCATCACCACTGCGCCACGCGCGGGAAGGGGCCGAAGAGCTGAGACCCGCAAAGCCAGAAGACCTGCCGACGCGAATGCCTTTGGTCCGGGATGGGGCCGTGGGGAGGTGAAGTGTGCGTTGGTTTTTGTGCGCGATAGCGCTCGCGTTTGCGTGGCCAGCGGAAGCTGCGCCGCAGCGCATTGTCAGTCTCGATTATTGCGCCGATCAATTCGTGCTGGCCTTGGCGGAGCGTGATCAGATCGCGGCGCTCTCGCGCGGATCGGGGCGGGATGATTCATACTTTCGCGCCCGCGCTGCGGGTGTGCGGCAGACGCGTGGTACGCTGGAAGAGGTGCTGGCGCTGCGGCCTGACCTCGTGGTGCGAAGCTGGGGCGGGCCGTGGGACGCGGAAGCGGTTTACGCGCGCTTCGATGTGCCGGTGCTCCAGGTGGGGGATGCGCCGGATTTTGCAGCTGCACGCGCCGATCTTGTGGATGCAGCGCGTGTGCTTGGCCATCCTGAGCGCGGCGCGGCGCTCGCGCGCGATCTGGATTTGCGGCTTACGCGTCTTGCGGCGATCGCGCCGCGTGAACGCGCGTTGGTCATGTACCTCTCGGCCGGCGGTGCGGTCGCTGGCGCCGGCACGATGATGGACGCGGTGATCGCCGCCGCGGGTGGTCGCAATGTGCGCACCGACGCAAGCTGGGTCGTGCTGCCGCTGGAGCGTGTGATCGAAACGCCGCCTGCGCTGATCGCGCTTGGCTTCTTCGATCATGGCCGCACGCGCACGAACCCGTGGCTGCCTGGACGGCATCCGGCGTTTCAGCGGGCGCTCAGCCAAGCGCGCACAGTTTCGCTGCCGCTCGCGTCGATCAGTTGCGAGGCGTGGTTTGCGATCGATGCTGCTGAGGCGATCAGCGCGGCATTGCGTGCCGCATGAGCGCCTCGCGGATCACGTCGCTCGGGTTGCTAGGGTTGAGCTTTGTTGCGCTGGTTGCAGCGCTTTGGCTCGGGCCTACGCCGCTGGCGGATCCGTTCGCCGCCGATGAAGCGACGCGCACGATCGTCTGGGAGATACGTTTTCCGCGGGCGCTGACGGCTTGGATCGTGGGCGCCGCGCTCGGGGTTTCGGGCGCCGCTTTGCAAGGCTTGCTGCGCAATCCGCTTGCGGATTCCGGCGTCCTTGGGCTTTCGGGCTTTGCAGCCCTCGGCGCCGTGCTTGCGTTTGCGTTCGGCTTTGCGGTTCTGGCGCCTGCGATGGCGCTGCTGTTTGCGCTGATCGCGTCAATCGCGGTGACGGCGCTGGGGTGGCGTGCGCGTGGTCCCGCGAGTTTGGCGTTGATCGGTGTTGGCTTATCGAGCCTTGCTGGCGGCTTGATTGCGCTGGCGCTGAATCTCGCGCCGAATCCGGGGGCGCTTGCCGATCTGGTGAACTGGACGCTCGGTTCGGTCGAGGCGCGCTCGATGCAGGACGCGATGTTGGCCGGGGGCTTTCTCGCCGTTGGCGCGGCACTGATTTTCGTTGCAGCGCGCGGCTTGCAGGCTCTGACGCTCGGCGAGGAAGCGGCCGCCGCGATTGGCGCGAACTTGCCGCGCACGCGTTTTCTTGTGGTGCTTGGCGCAGCGGCGTGTACGGGCGGAGCAACCGCTGTTGCTGGGATCATTGGATTTGTCGGTATCGCAGCGCCGCATCTGGTGCGTGCTTTGGCGGGCCACGATCCGGCGCGTCTGTTGTTGCCGAGCGCTTTGGCCGGCGGCGCGTTGCTGGTTTGCGCCGACATTGCTGTGCGACTCTTGCCGACGGACACTGAACTGAAGCTTGGCGTCGCTGCTGCACTTATTGGTGGGCCGGTGTTTGCGCTGATCGCAGCGCGGCTAGCGGCGCGGGGAGGTGATGCATGACGCTATCTCTCTCCAATGTTTCGGTCAAACTTGGCGGATCGCGCGTGGTCGACGGCGTTTCTCTCGACGTTGGCGCAGGCGAGATCGTTGCTTTGCTTGGGCCTAATGGCGCAGGCAAGACCAGCTTGATGCGCGCGGCGCTTGGCGTGCTCGCATGCGATGGCCAGATCACGCTGGGCGGCGCCGATCCGCGTAAGCTCAATGCACGCCAGCGTGCTTTGCGCGCTGCATATCTGCCGCAACGGCCGCAATCGATTTGGCCGGTGAGCGTGGAGAGCCTCGTTGCGCTTGGACGCTTTGCTTATGGCGCAGCGCCGGATCGTCTGTCGCCGCCGGATCAAGCTGCGGTCGATGCGGCGCTTGAGATGTGCGCTCTGACAGTGTTGCGCGCACGGGGCATGGATCAGATTTCCGGTGGCGAGAAGGCCCGCGCGCATCTCGCTCGCGCGCTGGCGCAGCAGGCGCCGGTGCTGGTGTTGGATGAGCCAACGGCTGGACTTGATCCGGCGCAGGCGCTGAGCGTCGGCGATGTGCTGCGGGCGCATGCGGCAAACGGCGGTGCGGTGTTGTTCTCGACGCATGACATCGCGCTTGCCGCTAGTATTTCGGACCGCGTGGTATTGCTGCGCGCCGGAAAGGTGCTTGCCGAAGGACCTCCGCTTGAGGCGCTGAGCCCTGATGCGCTAGCGGCGGCGTTCGGTCGGCGCGGACGTTTGGAGCGCGTGGGCAATGCGATTGCGGCCGTGTTCGAGTGATCAGAGCTTGAACGCGCCGGATTGGATTTCTGCGTAGAGTTCGCGCGTGACCGTAACGTAGCGATATTCGGTCGGATGATCGAAATAGAGCGCTTGCTCGATCTTGGACGGATCGAAACCGTCGCGCACCAGATCGACTTTGCGATACTTGAACGTGCCCGTGGTCTCGATCGCCGGCTGCAGGCGAATGAACATAGGCCGCGCATAGTTCGGCAACTCGCGCACGAGATAATCGCGCAGGCCATCGAGCTTGAATGTATCGTCAGGCGTGATCGCGGCCATGCCGGCGCGGCCATCGAGACGATCGATCTTGACGCCATAGACGTTCACTTCGTTGACGCCCGGATAGCGTGAGATGACTTCCGCGACTTCGGTAGTGGAGACGTTTTCGCCCTTCCAGCGGAAGGTGTCGCCGATGCGATCGACGAAATAGAAATAGCCTTCATCATCTTGGCGCATCAAATCGCCAGTGCGAAACCAGGCGTCGCCAGGGGTGATTACATCGCGCAGGATTTTGCGCTCGGACGCCGCTTTATCGGCGTAACCCGTGTAGTTGTGGCGCGCATCATCCTTGATGAGACCGACGGCTTCGCCGGGTTCGTTGCGATCGGCGAGAACGCACAGGCCATTCGCATCGCGCACGGGTGCTTCGGCCTCGACGTCAAACTTCACCAAGCGCACTTGGAAGTTTGAGCGAAGATATGCAGGCACGCGCCCGATGGCGCCGATGCGGCGGTCATAGTTGAACAGCGAGACGTTACCTTCGGTCGAGCCGTAAAACTCAAGCACGTCCTTCACGCCGAAGCGGGTGATGAACTCTTCCCACACTTCGGGCCGCAAGCCGTTGCCGAACGCGAGACGCAGATGGTGCGCGCGTTCATTGGGGTGCGGCGGTTGGTTGACGAGATAGCGGCAGAGCTCACCGATATAGACAAACACGGTGCAATCGTGAGCGCTGACATCGTCCCAGAAATGGGACGCCGAGAACTTGCGCCGCAGCACGAGAGTGCCGCCGTTCAGGAGCGCGGCGCCGACGCCGCAAAGCCCGCCGGTTGAGTGATAGAGCGGCAGCACGCAATAGATCTTGTCTTCCGCCGTCGTTTTGGTCGAGCCGGCAAAGGCGCGCATGTAAAGCTGCGCACGCATATGGGTGATCTTGGCGGCCTTCGGCATGCCGGTCGTGCCGGAGGTGTAGATATAGAGCGCCACGTCGCGCGATTTGAGACCAGCGCGGCGGCTTTTGCTCGGGCGCTCCGGCGCTGTCTTCGGGTTTTTGAGATCGAGCGCGCGACGATCCGGCGAAATGTCCGCCGGCGCATCGATCGACCATGCTGTCATTGGGCGTGGTGCAGCAACACGGATGGTGTCGAGCGCGGCGAGGCTTTCGGTGTCGGTGATGATGTGGTTGGCGCCGGAGATCGAGAGGCAATGCGCCAGCGCTGCGCCGGTGAGGTTATTGTTGATCAACGCGGTGGCGACGCCGACTTTGGCAAGGCCCGCCCAGGCGGGAATGTATTCGGCGCGATTGGGCAGCAGAAGCGCGACCGTGTCGCCGCGTTGAAGACCCTGCGCATCGGCCCAGGCGGCGAAGCGATTGGCGAGACCATCGAGCTGGCGATAAGTGTAGCGCTCGCCTTCGAAGATCAGCGCCGTGTGGTCGGCGAATTTATCGACGGCGTCTTCGAAATCGTCGCAGATAAGAACATCGGAGTCCGGATCGATCTTGCGTACGCGCCAGAGCGTGCGGGCGAGCCCGTCCAAAAATCGAATTTCGCGCGCAATTCGCGCCGCCACATTCATCCGCGCCTCCGCGATAGTTCTTAGGGGCGTTCGCGCTCAGAAGAAACCGCGACCCAGGGTCACCTGTCAGAGATAAGCAAATCGTTACGCAGCGAGCACAGAGCGCACGGCGCTCAAGAGGGCGTGTTCGTCGAACGGCTTGCGCAACAAGGTGGGGCGTGACGGCGATGCTTCAAGCGCTTCGGCGTCGGCATAGCCGGAGACGATGAGGACGCGCAGCCCATCAATTTCCGTGCGCGCGCGCTCGCCGAGCTCGAGCCCGGTCATGCCTGGCATGGAAAAATCCGTGAGCAGCAGGGATGGCGGCTGATCGCGTAATGTCCGCAGCGCATCTCCGGGATGCGACGCTTCAGTGACGTGATAGCCGGCTTCACGCAGCGTATCGGCCATGAAGGCGCGGACGCCGGGTTCGTCATCAACGACCAAAATGCTTTCGCCGGGGCGCTCGGCTTTGATTGGCTCGGGCGCTGCTTCCTGTGGCGCCGCTTCGATGGCGGGCGGTTGGGTGCGTGGCAGGAGCAGTCGGATGGTCGTGCCGCGACCTGGCGTGCTGTCGATCTCGATCGCGCCGCCTGATTGCCGCACCGCGCCGAACACTTGGCTGAGGCCGAGGCCGGTGCCTTTGCCGGCGGGTTTGGTGGTGAAGAACGGTTCAAGCGCGCGATCGGAGACGTCTTTGGTCATGCCGAGACCGGTGTCGGATACGGCGAGCTCGATCAGATTTTTGCGCGATGAGGGCTTCGCTGAAATGACGATACGGCCACCGTCCGGCATTGCGTCGCGTGCATTGATAACGAGGTTGAGGATCGCAAGTTCGAGCTGGTTGGCGTCGCTCAGCACCCAGCGCGCATCGGGATCGAGATCGAAGCTGAGATCGATGCCGGGGCCGATCGAGCGGCGCAGCAAGGCGTCCATGCCCGGCACCATGGCGTGCAGATCGACTGGCGCTGATTCCATTTGTTGGCCGCGCGAGAAAGCGAGCAATTGTTTCGTCAGCCGATCTCCACGCTGCGCTGACTCCAGCATGTGCTCGGCAATCTGGCGCTGCTTTGGATCTTCCAGGCGCTTCAGCAGCATGTTGAGGCCGCCGATCATTACGGTAAGAAGATTGTTGAAGTCATGCGCAACGCCTCCCGTGAGTTGGCCGATGGCTTCGAGCTTTTGCGTTTGCGCTAGGCGCTCCTCGGCGCGGCGGCGCTCTGACATGTCGCGCAAAGCCCAAAAGATGAGACCGCCAGCCAACAGCAACGCAAGTGTAGCACCAATGCTGAGGGTGAGGATTGAGTAGGTGCGGGGGCCATCGATCAGGGAGGATGGGACGGCGACGTGGGCTGACCAGCCGCTGAGCGGCGATGTGAAATAGGCGGTGTGGTTCTGCAGGCCCTCGTAGGTGGTGCCAGCATAGATGCCTAAGCGTTCGCCGCTGTCCACGGCCTCGCGCACATAGCGCGTGCCGGGTGTGCCGACGCGCTCTGTTTGTTCGCGGCTGCGGGCGATGAAATTGCCGTGGCGATCGACAAGCGCGGCGATGGCGCCGGCGGGGGTGTTGCGGCGAAGCGGGCCAAGGAAGGCGCGCGGATCGACCGCGACGGTGAGCAGATAGCGGCCTTCGGCGTCAACCGGCTGATGCAGGTAGACACACGGGCATCCCGGCCCTTCGCGCTGGACGTCGCCGATCATCAGGCGCGGATCGCGGGTGAGAATGGCGGCGTCGATTGGCTGGCGCTGCGATGAATAGGGGCGGCTGAGGCTCAGGATTTGTTCGTTGCGCTGTAAGTCCGAGACGATGACGTTGCGCCAGTGGCGATTGAGTTCGGTGACTTCGCGGGCGCGGACATAAGCGGCGGGCCAGTCGCGGCGATCCATGGATTCGGCGGTGGTGAGAATACGCATGACGGCGAGATCGGAGCGCAGCTGCGAGTCCGAAAGCGTCGCGATCTGCGTGGCCTGACTGAGCGTGCGTTGCTCGATCGCTTGGCGTTCGCCATCGAGCGCGAACATGAGCTGCAGAATGACGAGCACCACAATGGGCAACGCCAAAGCCGCGCCGAGCAGCACGTACGATCTTTGTGTCGGGCTGCCTAGCAACAAGTCCTCACGTGGCAGGCAATCTAGGCAGCTGCCGTGCGGCCTGCAACGTGGGAACTTTTCAGGCGGTCAGGGTCGAAAGCAGCGTTAGTGCGGGCAGAATGGCCATCAGCCAGGTGATCAAAGTGTGCTCGGGCTTCATCATCGGTTCGTCCTCCGAGCTTTGATCTACGCGGCTCCTTTTGCAGCGGTGTTGCGGGCTCGTTTCAGCATCGGGGCGATTTAGCGGCAGGCGGTCAGGGCTTGGGCGATTTCATCGCTCCACGGGAAGACTTGGGTGACGCCCGCGACTTCGGCGGCGAAGCGATCTGTCGGGGCGCCGAGCATGCCGATGAGCAGCGGCTTTGCCGGATCGGCGTCGGCGATTTCGGCGGTGACGCTTGGCAGGCCTTCGTTGAACGAGCGCGCCGGCAGCTCGATCGATTGCACGGCGGTGATGAGGCGGAGCGTCGTGTTTTGATCAGGCGAGAGTTCGTGTTCGTAGGTGAGGCGCAAGTTTCCGCTGCCGGCTTCGCAGACGATGACGAATTGATATTCGCTCTCCGGCGCGCCGAAGCCTGCGGCGTGCGTGCCTTCATCGACGGCGAAGCTCCAGGCGCCGGTTGCGGGCGTCGCGCCGAGGGCGGCGGTTTCCGGATTGACCGGCGCGGGCGCGGACTCTGCGGCGGGCGCGGGCGGCGCGTCTTGCGAGGCCGGCGGCGTGCAGGCGGCGGCGAGGAGGGCGAGGGCGGTGAGGGTGATGCGCATGCACGCACGCTAGCACCCTCGCCCGCACAGCGGGAGAGGGTTCGATGCAGGCGCGCGTCATCGCCTTTGCGCGCGTGCGGCGCAAAAAACGAGAGCCAAGGGGACGCGGAATTACGCGCCACAAGAACGCGCCGTTGTGCGGCGCTTATCGACGCGAAAGCCCGCGTCCCCGCGATCGTTTGAGCGCCGGATGGAGAAGGGCGCTTGTTAGCGCTCTCACTTCCATGCCCGGCGGCGCGCGGAAGAAGCGCGTGTTCAGACGCGCTTCTCCGGTCTCCTCCCAACGGTTAGCGCCTTCGCTGCTTTCCCGTGGGCTTCGGTGTTTGCTCTGTCGCCTCCTTGCGGAGGAGTGGCGCTGCATAGTTTCAGGACGCCCCCGTCCACTCTGCATCGCCTTTCGCCGGTAGTGGCGAAATTCACGGACAGCACCTTCACGCTCGACTGCCCCGTCTCGCATCGGCTGAACAGTGGATCCGACTGGCCCTCGCGCGAAACGGTGATGCGAGTATGCGCTGGGTTTTGGGTGGGTCGGATTTGCGCGGTGTTGGCGTGATGACGGGCAAGGGATTTTGCGGTGTGCGGTGTGGGATAGAGCGCGCGCGTCTCCGCCTTTTCCTTCTCCCGCATGGGCGGGAGAAGGTGGTCGCGAAGCGACCGGATGAGGGTGGGACGTTCCGAATTGAGCGCTGCATCGCTGCGTGCGCTATGTGCTGACGCTCGCCCCCTCATCCGGCGCTGCGCGCCACCTTCTCCCCGTCGCGGGGGAGAAGGAAGAGTTCAGCCCTGCGCCCCGAACCACGCGGCGAGTGCGCGCCAGGGCGCTTCGTCCCAGTAACGATTGCCGGCGCCGGAGGGCGAGGGGAGCACGAATACGGCGGGCGCGTTCGGCCATGTCGCGAGTGCGTCGTTGCGGCCGTAGGTGAGCGCGTGTGTTGGGCGCGCGGCTAAGGTGCTTGCGGCTTTCTTGCTGGTGAAGGCGATGGCGCGCGGCGCGTGTTGGATCAGCGCGGCTTGGAGGCGCGGCGCATCGAAGCTCGCGTGCGGGATTTGGTGATCCATGCCGGAGTGGGTTTTGCAAACGTCGGTGAGGCCGATGCCGAGCGCGGCGAGATCGCGAAAATCGTGCGGTGCAAATTGCGTGGGCGTGAGGCCGACGGCGTGAAGCGTGCGCCAGAATTTGTTGCTGGCATTTGCGTAATACGCGCCGCGCGCCGCGCTGACATGGCCGGCGGCGGTGCCGATGAAGACGAGGCGGAGGTTGGGGGCGAGGAGATCGGGGAGGGTTTGCATTGGCGTTGATGGTAGAATGGGTGGCGGAACGGTTGCGGTACACGATGTACTGCAAAATAACGCCTCCCACTTTCACTCGATGGGACAATTCCGATGGGTTTCTTGGCGACGATACAGTCGACTAAAATTGATGTGAACTTCGGCTATGTGCAGCCGTCATGTGTGCTAACGGCGCTGCTCAAAAAAGATCGCTTTTTTGCCATTGATGCGATGATCCGTCTGGTCGAGAAGTCGGGCTCGTACCGGGGTGCAGAACAAAATTTCGAACGTGTTCGCGCGCATTTGCCAGCGGCAACTGATGCACAGATAGAGCGACTCTTGCGTGTCTCGGCGGCGAACGATCAGGTGCATCACGCGGGGCTGTGCGCGAGAGATTACTTGCCTTCGCTTATATCCACTCACGGACATCTGCTCGACGTTGCAACTAGGGACAAGCTGCAGGCCGCCATCGAGCCGTACGCGTCGAGCAAATCAAAATCGTAGCGTCGTGCGCCGCTAACGAGGGCGCAATGTCGCCGTCTTTCTGTGACTTGATCTCAGCATGACGTATCTTACTTTTTCTCGGTCATCACCCGGCGACTTGTCTCCTGCGGGCAACGCATTCGCCGCGGATTCTTGGCTAGAGGCGATGTACATTGCCGCTCAGATGCTCAAGGCGTTGCACAGCGAACAATCCCGACCTTTGAAACCTCGGCATTGCTTAGTTCAATTTGACGGCAAGCCCGACGTGAGAGTCGATATCGACCCGTTGGGGCATATTGATGTGGTGCAGGCGCGCGTATCGCCCGGTATTCTAGAGAAATGGCTGAAACGTCGTGACAGCGAACAGCTCAGCGCGGATCGATAGCAAGGCGTTCATAAGGCCACCTCAGTCCCCCGGCGCCATCGCGAAATTTATCGCTGATCTCGTGCGTGGGGCTAACCTTTGATCGCCACATCAATCTCCCCGCCACCATCCCGAAACTTCGCGCTCATCTCTGCCATCCCGCGCTCGGCTTCTTCTTTTTTTGCCGCGTAGTCGCGCACGTCCTGGGTGATCTTCATGCTGCAGAATTTCGGGCCGCACATGCTGCAGAAGTGCGCGGTTTTGTGTGCGTCTTTGGGGAGGGTTTCGTCGTGGTAGGCGCGGGCGGTGTCGGGGTCGAGGCCTAGGTTGAACTGATCTTCCCAGCGGAATTCGAATCTTGCGCGCGAGAGGGCGTCGTCGCGCAGGCGGGCGTAGGGGTGGCCTTTGGCTAAGTCCGAGGCGTGGGCGGCGAGCTTGTAGGTGATGACGCCGACTTTGACGTCGTCGCGATCGGGCAAACCTAAGTGCTCCTTCGGCGTGACGTAGCAGAGCATCGCGGTGCCGAACCAGCCGATCATCGCGGCGCCGATGGCTGAAGTGATGTGGTCGTAGCCTGGCGCGATGTCGGTGGTGAGGGGGCCGAGCGTGTAGAAGGGCGCCTCGCCTCTTTGATCTTGTGCATCGGCACGTGGCCGGGGCCTTCGATCATCACTTGCACGCCGTGCTTCCAGGCGATCTTGGTGAGCTCGCCCAGGGTTTCGAGTTCGGCGAATTGCGCGGCGTCGTTGGCGTCGGCGATGGAGCCGGGGCGGAGGCCGTCGCCGAGTGAGAAGCTCACGTCGTAGGCGCGCATGATTTCGCAGATCTCGGCGAAGTGGGTGTAGAGGAAGCTCTCTTTGTGATGGGAGAGGCACCACTTGGCCATGATTGAGCCGCCGCGCGAGACGATGCCGGTGACGCGCTTGGCGGTGAGATGGATGTAAGCGAGGCGGACGCCGGCGTGGATGGTGAAATAGTCGACGCCTTGCTCGGCTTGTTCGATCAGCGTGTCGCGGAAAATTTCCCAGGTGAGATCTTCGGCGACGCCGCCGACTTTTTCGTCGGGATCGGCGCGTTGCGGATGATCCAGTCGCGGATGTTGTGGATGTTGCGGCCGGTGGAGAGGTCCATCACCGTGTCGGCGCCGTGGCGGATGGACCAGACCATCTTGTCGACTTCCTCGGCCATGGAGGAGGTGACGGCTGAGTTTCCGATATTGGCGTTGATCTTGGTGAGGAAGTTGCGGCCGATGATCATCGGCTCAAGTTCGGCGTGGTTGATGTTGGCCGGGATGATGGCGCGGCCGCGGGCGATTTCGCTGCGGACGAATTCGGGCGTGACGAAATCGGGGATGGAGGCGCCGAAGTCTTCGCCGTCGCGGATGCCGAGCACCTCGCGGCGCATATTTTCGCGGATGGCGACGAATTCCATTTCCGGCGTGATGATGCCGCGGCGGGCGTATTCGAGTTGCGTCACGCACGCATCGCCTTTAGCGCGCAGCACTTTGTGCTTCACCGGGAAGGCGGGCGTCAGTTTCGCGGGCGAGACGTTGCCGTTGTCGACGTCCTGCACCGGGCGGCCGTCGATCTCTTCGACGTCGCCGCGCGCGAGCACCCATTGCGCGCGCGGGCGGGCGAGGCCGGCATCGATGTCGATCGTCGCGTTCGCGTCGGTGTAGGGGCCGCTCGGATCGTAGATGGTGAGCGGCGGCTCGTTCGCGCTCGGATGCAGCGCGACTTCGCGGAACGGCACGCGGATATCAGGATGCGCGCAACCGCTGGCGTAGACTTTGCGCGAGCCCACGAGCGGGCCAGTCGTGACCGCTGGCGTAAACGCGGTTTGGTTTTCGGGCTTATTCATAAAGCGCTCCTCCCTCCGCCGGTGCTAACCGGTTCAGGTTCGACGGGTCAGAGCGGGATGCTCAATCTCAGCCGCGTAAAGCGGCCCCCCGGGATATGTGGCGGGTGTAGGCGCGTGGGCGGCTCGCTTCAAGCGAAGATGATCTCGACAGCTGAGGCGGCGCATCACAAGCTCGGGCCATGGCGGGGAAGTTCCTGAGATGGGGCGCGGTGGCGCTGGGCGGTGTCGCTGTGGCGGCGCTGCTGTTTGTTGGCTGGGTGTATGCGGCGAGCGAGATGCATTTGCGCTCGTTTGCGTCGCCGCCGGTGTTTGGCGCTGAGATCGCGAGCGATGCGGCGAGCTTGGCGCGCGGCGAGCACTTGGCGGCAACGCGCGGCTGCGGCGGCTGTCACGGCGCGCAGTTTGAGGGCGCGCCGATGTGGGGGATGGTGGTGACGCCGAATCTCGCTTCGTATGCGCGCGACCATGATGCGGCGACGTTCGAGCGGGCTTTGCGGCATGGCATCGACGCGCAAGGGCGCGGGATGTATTCGATGCCGTCGTTCAATTTCCGGCATTTGCGCGATGAGGATGTCGCGGCGCTGTATGCGTATCTGCGCAATGCGCCGGTGGCGGAGGGGCCGGCGCCGAGCAGCGGCATGCCATTTCAGATTCGGATGGCGATCGCGATGGGCGACGATGACGTGATGCCGGCCTGGCTCGCGAGCTTGCCGGCGCTGGAGCATCAGAGCGCGCCGGATACGCCGTTGGCGCGCGGGGAATATTTGGCGATGACCTCCTGCAACGAGTGCCACGGCTTTTCGCTGCGGGCGGATGTGCCGTGGGAGAGCGACGGGCGCACGCCGGATTTGGTTGCGATGATGGCGGCGTATCCAGAAGAGGATTTTCGCCGGTTGATGCGCGAAGGCGTGCCGATCGGCGGGCGCGATTTGGAATTGATGGACGATGTCGCGCGCGGGCGCTTCGTGCATTTCAGCGATGAAGAGCTGAGCGATCTTTATGTGTATCTCAACGATCGGGCGCAGCGAGCGCTTGAGGCGCCTTGAGTGGCATTGCGGCGGGAGGAAGTTCTTTGCGCGCACTGGTGATGGGATTGGCCGTGTTGGCGGCTTCGTGTGGTGTGTCGGCGCAAGATCCGTCGCGGGCGCTGCCGGGTTGGATGAGCGGCTATTGGCTCTCGTGTGCTGACGGCGAGACGGCGGAGAATTGGATCGGCGCCGGACGAGGCACGCTGCTTGGGACCAATCTCAGCGACGGCGGCTATGAGTTCTTGCGTATCGCCGCAAACGCGGCGGGCGAGCTGGTTTATTATTCGATGCCGGGCGGGCGTGCGCCGCCGACAGAGTTCGTGATGACCAGCCATGCTGGTCAGCGCATCGTGTTCGAGAATGCGGCGCACGATTTTCCGAAGCGCATCACTTATGCGCGCGATGGCGATGTGATGACCGCGCGCATCGATGGCGGGGAAGGTTCTGATCAGGCGATGGAATGGCGTTTCCAGCGCGCTGACGCGGATTCGCGCTGCCCGGGTTAAACGCGCTTTATGAACGCGGCTCGATCCAGAGCGCTTCAGCGCGGGCGATGAGGCGGCCGTCGCTGTGATAGAGAGCCGCCGCGCCGCCGTGTTTGCGGCCGCTTGCGGCGAGTGGCCAGCCTACGACGATGAGCTCTTCACCTGCGTGCGGGAGCGGTGCGTCGATGCTGGCGGTGAGGCGGGCGAGCAGCGCCGGCTTTCCGGCGTGCGGCATGCCCCAATAGCTTGGGCAATCGAGCGCGGCGTGAATGAATTCCGGCAATAGCGTTCCGTTTGCGTCTGCAAGATCAGCGCTCGGCGTCCATGTGCAGGCGACGAGATTGGCGCCTTCGACAGGGCCGGTGAAAATGTCGAGGCCATCGTCGCGGCCGGGGCCGCAGACGAAGCAGGTGGGATAGCGGTGGTCGCGGAGGCCGGGATAACGCGTTGCGGCCCCGCGCGCTTGCCGCGGGTTCGGCGCGGTGGGTGCTACGAGCGTGAACGCGACGGGTTTGGCTTCGGCCAGAAGCGTATCGCCGTAGCCGAGCGCGACGTTGTTCGCAGCATCGCGCGTCAGCGTTAGCGGCGTTTCCAGCGGCGGGGGCGCGCGCAGCGAAGCTTCGCTAGGTCCATCGATGAGACGCGCCATCAAGCCGCAGACATAGCCGCCATTCGCCGAGCCCGGCGGGCCATTGAAGCGCTGGGGGATGGTCACGGTTTGCGTGTGCATTGGCGAGGGAAGGTGAGTGACAGGCGCGTCGTGGTCAAGGAAGGTCGCGGCTGCCGCGCGCCTTGATTTTGCCGCGCCGGACGGGGAGAGGAGCGGCATGGGATCGCCAGCGGATTACACCATTATCGTGCTGCTCGTGGCGCTTGGCGTCGCGGTGTGGACGCTGCTGGAACGCGTGGGTGAACTGAAGCGCGATGTCGAAGCGCTGAAGCGCAAGCTTGGCGCTGACGATGCGCCGCCGCCGCCGCCGCCGGAGGCGTGACTATTCCGCGCCGCGCGGTGGGCTCACCGGCACGGGCGTATCGGGCGCCACCAGCTTCAGGTGCGGGAACGGGATGTCGACGCCGTTTGCGTCGAACGCAAGCTTGATGCGCTGCAGATATTCGCGCTGCACCGCCCATTGCTTAGCGGGCAGCGTCTTGATCCGCGCTTTGAGCATCACGGCGGAATCGGCGAGGCTATCGACGCCGACGACTTCGATCTTGTCCAAGATAAAATTCGAGAAGTTCGGATCGCTGCGCAATTCGTCGCCGACTTCGTGCATGAGTTCGAGCGCGCGCACGATGTCCGATGTGTAGGAAACCGAGAGATTGAACACCGCCATCGAGAAGCTCTTGGTCTTGTTATGGATGACCATGGCTTCGCTGTACGGGAAGATGTGCAAGGTGCCGTCAAAGTCGCGCAGCTTGATGGTGCGGAGCGACATGTCTTCCACCACGCCGCCGAATTCGCCGATGGTGATGATGTCGCCGATTGAAACGGTGTCTTCCAGGATGAGGAAGATGCCGGTGATGAAATCCTTCACCAAAGTTTGCGCGCCGAAGCCGATGGCGAGGCCGATGATGCCGGCGCCGGCGATGAGCGGGCCAACTTCAACGCCAAATTGCGACAGCGTCATCATCAAGCCGATAATGCCGACGAGGCCGGCTGTGACGGCCTGCAGTAGCGGCGCGAGCGTGCGCAATTGGGCGGCGCGGCGTAGATCTTTGGCATGCCGGGCGCCGCGGTGCAGGCCGCGTGTGATGGCGAAACTGACGAGTTCGATGGCGCCGATGGTCAGCATGACGATGAGGCCGGCGCGCCAGAAGACGCCGAGCACTTGGCCGAGTGCGCCCGCGCGCACGTCGAAGCCCCAGAGATTGAGGATGAGGCCGAGCGATATGATGGTGGCGAGGAAGCGGGCGGCAATCATCGTCCAGCCGCCGACTTTTTGCCGCGCCTGTTTGCCGCTTTCCGCGTCCTTATCTTGCTTCGGCGAGAGCCAGCGCGCGATAGCGCGAATGGCGAAGCGCAGGAGCCAGAGCGCCACGATGGCGCCGACGATGATGGCAAGCGTCCAACCGAGATTTGTCGCGATTTCCTGGCTGCTCATTGCTGACAGTTTCTGGATGAAACTGCGCGCTTCTGTTTCCAGCGCTTCGGCGCTCACGACTGGTTCGAAGACCGGCGTCTCAGCGGGCGTGGTGGGGGCGGGAGGCGTTGTCATGTGTGCGGGTCTAGCATGGGAAGCGACTTATATAGGCCGCTGGTTCCACAATTCGAGCGTTAGCGGCGCAGTGGATTGGTGAATGCGAGCGCAATCCAGCCTAAAATGAGCGTTATTCCCCCGATAGGCGCGAGCATGACGAAGCTGCGATCGCTTGTGAGCGAAAGCGCGTAGAGTGTTCCCGAGAAAATCGCGGCGCCGGCGAGGATCATGGCGCCGGCGATGAAGTTGAGGCGGCCGTCGCGGTTTGCGATGGCGAGGCCAGCGGCGGCGGCTGTGAGCTGAATGAAGGCGCCAAGCTGCATGCGATCGGCATCAGGCGGCGCGAGTTGCAGTGCGTGCGCGACCAGCACCAGCATGATGAGCGCGATTGCGCCGGAAAGCGCGGCGGCGATGTTGAGCAGGCGCATGATGGCTCCTATGACGGTGCATTGTCGGCGTCTGGTCGCTGGCGGTCCAGCGACTTGAGGAGCGGCACGATGCAGCAGAAGCGTGAACTGGGTTCGAGCGGCATTGCGATCACGCCGCTGATGCTGGGCGGCAATGTGTTTGGCTTTACCGCGAACGAGGCGGCGTCCTTTGCGGTGCTGGATGCGTTCGTGGCGCAGGGCGGCAATTCGGTGGACACGGCGGACGTGTATTCGAGCTGGGCGCCGGGGCATGTCGGCGGCGAGAGCGAGACGGTACTCGGCAAATGGTTCGCGCAAGGTGGCGGGCGGCGTGAAGCTATCGTGCTCTGCACTAAGGTTGGCATGTGGGATAAGCGTCTCGGGATTGGGCGGCAGAATATTCTGGATGCGTGCGATGACTCACTGCGCCGGCTGCAAACGGATGTGATCGATCTTTATCAATTGCACCGCGATGATGAAGCGACCGAGCCGGAAGTGTTCATCGGCGCGCTGAAAGATTTGCTGCAGGCGGGCAAAGTGCGGGCGCTGGGCTTGTCGAACTTCAAGCCGGCGCGGCTGGAGGCGGCGATTGCTGAAGCGAAGCGCCAGGGCGTGGCGATTGCGACGCTGCAGCCGGAATATAATCTCATGAACCGCGAGATCGAAGCGGAGCTGATGCCGATCTGCGTGCGCGAGAAGGTGTCGCTGATTCCGTTCTACGGTTTGGCCAGCGGCTATCTCACCGGCAAATACCGGACAGAGGCGGACAAGGCCAAGAGCGTGCGTGGGCAGCGCATGGATAAATATATGCAAGGCAAGGGGCCTGCCGTGTTGGCGGCGCTCGATGCGGTGAGCGCGCGGTTGGGCGCGACACCGGCGCAAGTGGCGTTGGCGTGGATCATGGCTAAGCCCGCAATCGCCGCGCCGATCGCGAGCGCGACAAGCGCGGCACAGCTCGAGGAGCTGATGGGCGCGCTGTCGCTCTCGCTAAGCGGCGAAGATATCGCCGCGCTTGATAGCGCGAGCGCTTAAGGCGTAACCGGCGCGGTCACCGGCGTTGGCAACACGTAGTCAACGACGGCGCCGGGGCCGAGCGGCAGATCGAGGAACACCCAGGCGAAGGTCATGCCGACGCCAGTGATCATAAGGAACATCGAGAACGGCAGCATCGTCGCGGTCAGGCTGCCGAGGCCGAAATCCGTGCGCCAGCGCTGTGCAAATGTCAGCACCAGCGGGAAGTAGACCATCAGCGGCGTGATGATGTTGGTGACGCTGTCGCCGACGCGATAGCTGGCTGTCGTCATTTCCGGGCTGACGCCGAGCAGCATCATCATCGGCACGAGTACCGGCGCAAGCAGCGCCCATTTGGCGCTGGCCGAGCCGATCAGCAGATTGATGGCTGCGGCGAAGAGCACGATGAGCGCCAGCAAAGCCGGCATCGGCAAGCCGGAATTCTCAATTGCATCGGCGCCTTGCACGGCGAAGATGAGGCCGAGGTTCGACCAGTTGAACATCGCCACGAAGTGCGCGGCGGCAAAGGCGAGCACGAGATAATAGGCAAGATCGCCCATTGCGCCGGCCATCATCTTCACGACGTCGCGGTGGCCCTTGATGGTGCCGGCTGCGGCGCCATAGGCCCAACCGCACGCGAGGAAGAGGATCAGGAAGGCGGCGACGAGCGATTGATAGAGCGGCGTTAGGCGCGCTTGCTCGATCTCGGCTTCTTCGTTGATCAGCGGCGTGCCGGGGCCGAAGGTGAAGAATAGCCACAGTGCGACGACGGCGAGCGCGGCGAGGCCGGCGCGACCTAGGCCTTTGTTTTCTTCTTTGGTCAGCGGCGCGTTGGCGTCGCCGATATTGTTCATGGCTTCGCCGTCAGGCGGGCTGAAGCGCTTCAGGCGCGGCTCGATGATCACGTCGGTGACGAACCAGATCACCGGCAAGAACAGGAACAGCATCGCGGCGATGAAGTACCAATTGCCGGCGATGTTCGCGAGCCAGCCGGGGTGCAGGCTGGAGGCGTCAACCGCAGCTTGGGTGATACCAAAGAGCAGCGCGTCGAGTTGGCCTGGCAGCAGGTTGGCCGAGAAGCCGCCGGAGACGCCGGCGAATGCGGCCGCGATGCCGGCGATCGGGTGACGGCCAGCGGCGGCATAGAGCACGGCGGCGAGCGGGATGAGCACGACATAGGCTGCGTCAGCGGCGAGGTTGCCCATCATGGCGACGAAGGCGACGACCGGCGTCAGCAAAAACTTCGGCGCATCGCGCACGGCGGCGCGCATAGCGGTGGCGAAGAGGCCGGAGCGTTCGGCAACGCCGGCGCCGAGCATCACGACAAGCACGTAGCCGAGCGGATGGAAGTGGGTGAAGGTTTGCGGCATCTCTACCCAGAGACGCTGAATGTTCTCAGGTGAGAAAATGCTGGCGGCGCTGATGACGAGCGGCGTGCCGTCTTCATTCAATTGCGTCGGGTGCAGCGCGGAATAGCCGAAGCCAGCGGCGATTGCGGAGCCGACGGCGAGAATGCCAATCAGCCAGAAGAAGATGAAGACCGGATCGGGCAGCTTGTTGCCCGCGCGTTCGATCCAACCCAGAAAGCCCTTCGCCGTCGCCTGCTCAGCCATGCCATCGCCCTCTATTGCCGTCGCGCAGTTTTGTTCAGGAAAAAGCTGGCGGCGGCAAGTGGAGATGCGATGCGTTAGGGCGGTGGCGGCGTGGGTTCCACTGCGTCGTTGGTGTCTTCCAGATAGGCTTGCGCCTCGGTGCGCAGGCTGAAGCCTTCGGCGAGAATGTTGTCGACGCGCCAGCCTTCCGGTGTTTCCACCATGTCGTAAAGCACCGCGCGCGGTTCTGTGCCGTTGAGCGTGAAGCGCGCTTCGACCATGCGGTGGCCATCGGGCGCGGGGACTGGTTCGGGCCCGGTTTGCGCGCCTATGACGAGATCGCCGATGCTCGTGCAGTCTTGGCAATTGGCGGCGATGTCGCCTTCGATGAAGGGTTCGCCGCGCGCGTCTGCCGCGGCTTGCGCGCGGGTGACGAGATCGCTGAGATCTTCGGTCATCGGTATTTCGGACAACGGCGTGACGCGCTGGCCGATGTTTTCCGTCACGCTATTGTAGATGCCAAGCACGACATCTTCGGCGCCGGTTTCCGATGGCGGCGGCGTGCAGGCGGCGAGAGCGAGCGCCGTCACCGCGATGATGAGCTTCTTCATATCACCCTCCCAGATGCTGGGCGGGAGATTTGCCCGCCGCGGTGCTTCGGCGCAAGCGCCTACCAGCCGCCGCCGCCACCGCCGCCGCCACCACCGCCGGATGAGCCGCCGCCGCCGGAGCCGGATGAGCTCGAGCTTTGCGGCAGCGCGCTGGTGACGCCGGAGCTCATGTTGCTGACCATCGAACTGGTGAGCGCGCCGAACGATTGCGCGCTCGACATGTTGGTCCAATAGGGGCGGTAGCTGGCCGCTTGTTCGGGGATGAGGCGTTCGAAATGTTTCGTCCAGGGCTCTTCGACGCCGAGCGCGACGGCGTAGGGCAAGAACCGTTCGTAGCGCTGCACGGTCATTGGCGGCGGCTGTTCGAGGCCGACATCGAAGGCGTTGAGCTGAAGCTTCTCAGCCTTCTCCATGTAGAGGCGGAAGCCTTCGATCTCGGTGCGGACTTGCTGGCCCTTCTGAGTCGGCGCCGGCATGAGATAAAGGAACGCAGCGTTGATGGCGGCCAGCCCGATGACGGCCAGCGTGTGCCAGAGCGTCCACTGCGTCACTTGCGTTGCCGCGATGGCGACGACGATCACGGTGATGGCGATGGCCACCAGCGTGTAGCCCATGTTCCAGCGGAAATAGGAGCTGCCGTATTTGTTGCCGAGTGCGGTGTTGAACGTGGTGTAGGCGCTGGTGAAGCCGGCATCGTAGGTCTGGCCGAGATGCTTGACGCCGCCGCTCTGGAAGATGCTGGATTCAAGCGCAAGATCTTCGGGAGCTAAACCCGCAGCTGTGCCGGCTTCGCTCCGGCGGGTGAGAACGGTGTCTTTCTTATCGCGCGCGTCGATCTCAATGCGGCGCTTGATGGCCAGATTGAGCAGCGTCGCGATGAGGGCGCTATGGCCGGTGACGGCGCGGTAGAAAATGTGATGCACGGCGCCGGGTGAGTAGCCGGTGGGCGGCTCGTAGCGAGGGAAGACGGGACCTTTGGTTGGATCGCGGCCGACTTTGTCGAAGCCGCGATAGAGGAACCAGAGCAGGCCGCCGAGCGAGATCAGCAGGATCGCCAATGCGCCATAACGCTGCCACCACTCAAGCGCGCGATCGAACCCTGACGGTTGATCGATCAATCCGCTTTGAAAGCCGACAGCGACGGTGAGTCCCTCGCGCGGCTGCAGCGGATCGCTGGTGTGGAAGATGTGGCGGTCGCCAGCGCGGCGATACGTGTAGGCCGCGCCCGAATGGCCCACTGCGCCAGTGTAGCCGCGTGTTTCGGTGATTTCGGCGCCGGGCGGCAAGACGACGGTCGCTTCGGCTTCAAGAATGGCGAAATTCCAGTAATTGCCGGTCGCGTTCCAATAGACTTCGTCATAACCGTCGAAATAGCGGACTTGGTTTCTGACCTCGTAGCGGATGACATAAACCGAGCGGCCGTGTTCGATCATCACGTCGGGATCGCCGATGCGGATGCGATAGGCGTTCTCGTCGGTGTTGGTGTCGTAGGGCTCGCGCGCGCCGTTACGGGTGACCTCAAGGACGTGGTAGCTGAAGGGCAGGCGCAGGCCGTCATGTTCGTAATAGCGCGGCAGGTCGCGGAAGATGCCGCGCTTGATCTCCCAGCCGGCGACGGTGACGTCGATGGTTTCGGTGACGGTGATGTCGCCGTCCTGCTGAACTTCGATCAGGGTCTCGAAGCGGTTGATCTGTTCGGAGGCGAAGGCCGGCGCGGTGATGAAGAGTGCGAGGACGGCGATCAGAAGTACGCGAAAGCTCATGCTTGGGGTCCGATATTGAGCTTCGGCGTTGCGGCGTCGGCAGGATCGATCTCGAAATATTGGCGCGTGCGGAAGCCAAAGAGCGCCGCCACGAGATTGGCGGGGAAGGTTTCAACAGCGGTGTTGAGTTCACGCACCGCGCCATTGAAGAAGCGGCGCGCCATTTCGATTTTGTCCTCGGTGTCTGAGAGCTCATTCTGCAGATCGAGGAAATTCTGATTGGCTTTGAGATCGGGGTAGGCTTCGGCGAGCGCAATGAGGCGGCCGACCGGTTTGGAGAGCGCGCTTTCGGCGGCGCCGCGCTGGGCGGTATCGTCACCGGCGGCGAGCGCGGCGGTGCGCTTGGCGGCTACGTCCTCGAACAATTGCCGTTCATGGGTGGCGTAAGCCTGCACCGTGGCGACGAGCGGCGGGATGAGATCGGCGCGGCGCTTTAGCTGCACATCGATATCGGACCAGCCATTGCTGGCCATCTGCCGTTTTGCGACGAGGCCGTTGTAAATCACGACGATGGCGATGATGGCGGCGGCGCCGAGGGCGATGATGACGAATTCCAGCAACGGGCCTCTCCGAGTTTCCGTAAGAGTAGCTACACTCGTGCACGAAATCTCCTGAAAAGGTTCAATCGGTGTCTTGATCGCGCGCGCATTCTCTCTGAGGCGAAACGGAGAGAGCGATGTCGCGTATGTCGGCGTATCGAATGGGTGTTGGCGTAGCCGCTGGCGCTGCGCTGCTGCTGGTCGGCTTGATGTTAACCGTTGGCGTACTGTCGGACGCTGGCGCCGCGGTAGATCGGATTTATGTGTTCGTGCTCGGGGTCGGCGCAGTCGGCGCGGCGCTGGCGCGCTTCGAGCCGCGCGGTATGGCGTACGCGCTGTTGGCGACGGCGGCGGCGCAGGCGTTCGTTATTCCAAGCGCGTTGGCATCAGGCCTGCACCGTGGGCCGGGAAACTCGGTGGCGGAGATCGTTGGCGTGAATGGCGTGTTCGTGGCGGCGTTTGCCGTTGCCGCAGCGTTGCTGTTTTACGCGGGCGCCCAGAGGGCGTCGACAGGCGCTTCGGCGAACAAAGCTTGAATGCCATCGCGGACGCGCTGTGGGTCGGTAAGCGTGCAGATGGCTTTGCGGTGTTCGCGCGCTGAGGGGCCGAGCACGGCGTCGATGGTCCAGGCGATGTGCTTGCGGGCGACGCGGATGCCGAGGCCTTCATCGTAGAAGGCGAGCGTGTCGTCATAAAGCGCGAGCAGCGATTGCAGCAGGCGCGCTTGTGATGGCGGCGCGACTTCGCCGCCGTGTTCAAGCGCGTGTTCGATTGCGCCTGGGAGCCAAGGGCGTCCTTGCGCGGCGCGGCCGATCATGACGCCAGCTGCGCCGGAGAGCTGAAGCGCGCGGCGCGCGTCGGCGGCGGTGGCGATGTCGCCATTGGCGATGACGGGGATTTTGACGGCGTCGACGACAGGCGCGATCGCGGCCCAGTCGGCGCTGCCGGTGAAGAACTGATTACGCGTGCGGCCGTGGATGGTGAGCATGCGCACACCGGCGGCTTCGGCGCGCTCTGCGATGTCGGGCGCGTTGAGATAGGTATGATCCCAGCCGAGGCGCATCTTGAGCGTGACGGGTAGCGTCGTGGCCGCGACAGTTGCTTCGATGAGGCGCAGCGCTTGATCCGGATCGCGCATGAGCGCCGAGCCGCAAAGCCCGGACGTCACGCTCTTCGATGGGCAACCCATGTTGATGTCGATCACATCGGCGCCAGCAGCTTCCGCAAGGCGCGCGCCTTCAGCCATCCAATGCGCTTCGCGGCCGGCGAGTTGAACCACGAGCGGTTTAATGACATCGGCGCCGGCGGCGCGGCGCACCATGTCGATGCGATCGCGCGCGAGCTGTTCGGACGCCACCATCTCCGACACGCAATAGCGCCCGCCAAAGGCTTTCACCTGACGACGGAACGGAATGTCGGTGACGCCGGCCATGGGCGCGAGCGAGACTAGGGGGGCGGGGAAACTGGTCACGATCGCTGGTTCCTGCCGCACAAACGCAGGCGCGGCAAGTTGACGTGGGAACTTGCGCGCATGATCCAGCTGCGTTGGCTGCGCGTAAGGCGGTTATCTGAACAATTGGAGCCTCCCCCTATGAAACGCAGCTTGCTTGTAACTGTCTCCGCCATGTCGGCGCTGCTCGTCCTCGGCGCTTGCTCGCCGCAAGCTTCCACGACGGCCGAAGAGCCGGCGCCTGCCGCTGAAGCTGTCGCGCCGGCTGGAACCATCGTTGACGCGGCGATCGCTTCGCCTGATCACACGACGCTCGTTGCGGCGGTACAGGCCGCTGGCTTGGTCGACACGCTCTCGGGCGCTGGCCCGTTCACCGTGTTCGCGCCGACGAATGCTGCCTTCGGCAAATTGCCGGCCGGCACGGTTGAAAGCCTGACGCAGCCTGCAAACCGCGACGCGCTGACGCGCATCCTGACGTATCACGTTGTTTCAGGCCGCGTGACTGCGGCTGAACTCGGCGCACTTATCGATGCCGGCGGCGGCCGCGCGACGTTGACGACGGTGCAAGGCGGCACGCTGACCGCGGCGCGCCAAGGCCAATCGATCCAACTGACCGACGCTGCGGGCGGCACCTCGCTCGTTACTGCGGCTGACGTTGAAGGCTCAAACGGCGTCATCCATGTGATCGACACGGTGGTGATGCCGCCGGCTGCTTAAGTCTGGCTGCTAGTATTTGACGAACGCGCGCTCCCGCTGGCTCTGCTGGCGGGAGCGTTGTGTTTCTTAGCGCGCCGCCGCCGGTAGCTGGCCGACTTCGTCAGCAATGTAATCGGCGACCAGAGCCACGACCTCTGGCTGGTCGAAGTAGGTTGTGTGAATCAGGCTATCCCAAGTCATGGCGTCGCTTGCCATATTGGCGAGCGGGCCGTTGCTGTCGGCGCCGATCGTGAATAGCGACCAACGATAGGTCTCGATCAATTTGGCAGCGGCGGTAGCCGCGTTGGTCTGCATCCGTTCCGCTACCGGCCCCTCTATGCGGTGCTCTCTTGTCGCGTAGGTGTGGGAGTTGGTGGTCACTTCGCCGATTGCCTGATCGCCGTCGCGGCCATACGCGACGCCGCGTAACACGCCGCCCACCCAATTGTTCAACGGCGGGCGCGCAACAAATTCGCCGGCGCCGCCAGCGGTGAGCCAAACAAGCAAATAGCTCGCCAGGAAGAGCAACGGCGCAGCGAACAACAGGCTAAGAGTGCTGGTCCAAAACCACTCCCAGTTTGCGTCCGGCGCTGAAATCCAACTCGATCGCTGCCCTATATAGATGGCCACCGGCGTGAGCGCGGCGAAGATCACGGTCAGAACGCCCGCATTGAGCGCCATTCCGCGCGACCCGCGCAGTATCGAACCGCTCGGAAACGGCTCAAGCGGCAGTTTCTCGATCTTCTGCAAAAACGAAATGGCTTCATCGTTGCCGTGTGTCACCGCAAAAACAGAAGCGCGTGCGTCAACGGACCGTTGCGGCCGCATGATGCGCCGCAGCCCGCGCGTCGCTAGACGCAACATGAACAAGAGCGGAAGCCCGGCGCTGATCGCGCAAATGGCGAAGATCACCCATGCATGTTGCTCGGGAAGACCGGCGAACAAATTAGTGAAGAAACCAAGTGTCTCGTGCTGCTGCACGTAACCAGAGACTGACAGCGACCACAAAAGCAGAAGCACCGTCATGAGCGCATACAAGGGCACGCTCGCCCAAGTGATTATTAGAAATAACAGTCCGCCTATGGATTGGCTGATGCTTGTTCGGCTGTTTAGGAACGGTGTCCCGATCGTTGTGAGACTGGCGATCGGCTCTTTCTCCCGCCGTCTCCGCCGACCCCAGCCCAGCAGCACGGCTGCATCGTTGGCGACATTGCCGCCGTGCGAGTGCCCAAGCACGTGAACGCTGGAATACTTCGGCGCCACGCGCTTGATGGTTTCCGCCAGTCGCTCGGAGCCTTTCTCCCGTTCAGATGCGCTGTTCGCGCCAGACCAGAGAAAGGGGACGATCTCGGCGGTGAGACCTCGCTCCGACAGACGCTGCTTGAGCGCTTCAGAAAAGTGCGACCCGCGTTGAAACCATTTCTCGCCGTCCAAAGTGGACGCGGTGTCTCCCGTGCCATGAACCGTTACAACCGCGATGCGGTCCGTGCCAGCAGATTTGTCCATCGTCCCGCCCCCTGACTTGAACAGATCATGAGACTGACGTGCTCGCAATGACAACCGCGCGAGCCTACTCCGAGGCGCGCGAACGTAGCGTCGATTTCGTTTGATGACGCTGTCGATCTACTGCGGGGAAGAAAGCGGCTTTATTTGCCAACTCTATTCGCGACCAGATCATCGACGACGCTGGGATCGGCGAGCGTGCTGATGTCACCCAGATTGCCGAGATCGTTCTCGGCGATCTTGCGCAGGATGCGGCGCATGATTTTGCCGCTGCGGGTTTTGGGTAGGCCAGGGGCCCATTGGATGATGTCGGGCGTCGCGGTTGGGCCGATCTCGTGGCGGACCATTTGGACGAGTTCGCGCTTCAGTTCGTCGCTGGGTTCGATGCCTTGCTTCAGCGTGACGTAGCAATAGATGCCTTGGCCCTTGATGTCGTGCGGATAGCCGACGACGGCGGCTTCGGCGACTTTGGTGTCGGCAACAAGCGCGCTTTCGATTTCGGCGGTGCCGATACGATGGCCGCTGACGTTCAGCACATCATCGACGCGGCCGGTGATCCAGTAATAGCCGTCTTCGTCGCGGCGGCAGCCGTCACCGGTGAAGTACATGCCGGGATAAGTGGTGAAGTAGGTTTCGAAGAAACGTTTGTGGTCGCCGTAGACGGTGCGCATTTGGCCCGGCCAGGAATCGAGCAGCACGAGATTGCCGCTCGCCGCGCCGTCGAGGAATTTGCCTTGCTCATCGACGAGTGCAGGCTTGATGCCGAAGAAGGGACGCGTGGCGCTTCCTGGTTTCATCGCGGTGGCGCCGGGGAGGTTGCCGATGAGGCACGCGCCGGTTTCGGTCTGCCACCAGGTGTCGACGACAGGGCAGCGTGAATCGCCGACTGTGCGATAATACCAGAGCCATGCTTCGGGATTGATCGGCTCGCCGACTGTGCCGATGAGGCGCAAGCTCGCGCGCGAGGTGCGCTTCACCGGCTCTTCGCCGTCGCGCATCAGAGCGCGGATCGCGGTGGGCGCCGTGTAGAAGGTGTTGACCTTGTGCTTGTCGATCACTTCCCAGAAGCGTGAATTGGTTGGGTAGTTCGGCACGCCTTCGAACATGAGCGTCGTCGCGCCGTTCGCGAGCGGGCCGTAGACGATGTAGGTGTGGCCGGTGACCCAGCCCACGTCAGCGGTGCACCAGAAGATTTCACCGTCGCGATAATCGAAGACGTATTGATGCGTCATCGACGCGTAGACGAGGTATCCGCCGGTGGTGTGCAGCACGCCTTTGGGTTTGCCGGTGGAGCCTGAGGTGTAGAGGATGAAGAGCGGATCTTCCGCGCCCATTGGCTCGGGCGCGCAATCGGCGCTGACATCGGCGGCGGCGTCTTCGTAGATCACGTCGCGGTCTTCGCGCATCGGCACGCCGGCGCCGGTGCGCGTCACGACGATGACGGTGCTGACATTGGTGGCGACGTGCGCGTGTTCGAGCGCTTCATCGACATTGTGTTTCAGCGGAATGATTTTGCCGCCGCGCACGCCTTCGTCGGCGGTGATGACGCATGTGGAGTCGCAATCCTTGATGCGGTTGGCGAGGCTTTCGGGTGAGAAGCCGCCGAAGACGACGGAGTGGATCGCGCCGATGCGGGCGCAGGCGAGCATCGCGTACGCCGCTTCCGGGATCATTGGCATGTAGATGGTGACACGGTCACCTTTGCCGATGCCGCGCGCTTTCAGCACGTTGGCGAAGCGGCAGACTTCGGCGTGCAGTTCGCGATAGGAGATGTGGCGCGATTGGTGCGGATCGTCGCCTTCCCAGATGATCGCGACTTGATCGCCGCGTGTTTCCAGGTGCCGGTCGATGCAATTGGCGCTGACGTTGAGGATTCCGTCTTCGTACCAGCGGATGCGGAAGTCGGCTTCGTTGAAGCTCGTATCCTTCACCTTGGTGTAGGGCTTTATCCAATCGAGGCGCTGGCCGTGTACGCCCCAGAACGCTTCGGGATCGGTAGATGCGCTGGCGTGCATGGCGCGGTAGCCGAGATCATCGACGTAAGCGCGCTTGGCCCATTCTTCGGGGACCGGGATGATGACGGGATCGGACATGGCGTTTCCTTTGCGCTGATTGTCCAGAAGCGCGCGGCGGAAACAAGCGCGAACCCTTCCCCCTTGCGGGGAAGGTGTCGGCCGGAGGCCGACGGATGGGGGTGTCAGCGCGGAAGCTTCGACACGGCGCCGCCGCTACCCCCACCCCCGGCCCCTCCCCGCAAGGGGGAGGGGAGTCACTGGCGTTGGCCCTCGCGACTTTCTATCGTCGCGCCGCATAGGGAGATTTTAGATGATCGAAAACTTGTTCTCGCTGAAGGGCCGGGTGGCGCTGGTGACGGGCGGCTCGCGCGGGATCGGCAAGATGATCGCGCGCGGCTTTTTGGAGTCGGGGGCCAAGGTTTACATTTCGTCGCGCAAGGCCGACGCCTGCGATGAAACGGCGGGCGAGCTTTCGGCGTATGGCCCGTGCATTCCGCTGCCGCAGGATGTGTCGACCGTGGCCGGCTGTCAGGCGCTGGCCGGCAAGATCAATGATCTCGAAAACGGCACGCTCGATATCCTCGTGAACAATGCTGGCGCGGCTTGGGCTGCGCCGTTCGAAGAGTTTCCGGAGAACGGCTGGGACAAGGTGATGGACCTCAATGTGAAGTCGCCGTTCTTTCTGACGCAAGCTTTGCATGGCGCGTTGAAGAATGCGGCGAGCGCCGAGCAGCCGGCGAAGGTGATCAACATCGCGTCGATCGACGGCATCCGGCTCAATCCGTGGGAGACGTATTCGTACGCGGCATCGAAGTCGGGGCTTTTGTATCTGACCAAGCGCATGGCGGCGCGGCTGATCAAGGACCGCATCGTGATGACGGCGATCGCGCCGGGGCCGTTCGCATCCGAGATGAACAAGGTCGCGCGCGATCACGCTGATGCAGTCGCCGCGCGCACGCCGGCGGGGCGGATCGGGCGCGATGAAGATATGGCGGGGACGGCGATTTTCTTGGCGTCACGCGCGGGGGATTATGTGGTCGGGGATTCGATCGCGGTCGATGGCGGGATTGCGTATGCGGGGATGAGTGAGATGTGAGGGTTTGAACCTTCACGCAGGCGCCGCAGTTGGCTACGGCGGTGGCGGCGGCAGTGCGCGTGGTCAACTACTTCTGACTCGCGCAGGCGCGGGAGACGGATTTTACATCTTCCTCGCAGGAGCACTTAGTTCGATCGGCGGCGCACCACATCCTCTTCGCGAAATGGTGGTGTCTCGCATGGCCCGCCCATATTGGCGTCGCGGCAGATTTGTTCGGCGGAGCGGCTCGGCGGGGGCGGCGTCGTGCCGAACGGCGCGCACACGCTTACGCCTGCGCCGCCCGTAGAAGGCGGCCCATCGCGCATGCAACTCGGCATAACGAGCGTGTCGCGTTCGGCCTTCGTGTAGATGCGGTCGAGGTCTAGCGGCGGCGGTTGGTAGAAGTCGCCGCCGACCGGCAGCTGTGTGCGCGGATAGTCGGGATTCGGCGCGGGTTCTTCGGGGCAATGCGCCGGTCTGCGACCGCGCGGGCGGAAGCAGGCGAGCATGCTCGAGAGCTGCTGTTGATCGGCGCTGGCTGGCGCGTTGGGTTGCGTCGATGTTGACGTTGCCGCGTTGGCGCGCTGGGGCTGGCGTTGCTGTTGCCGCTCTCGATTGGCGCGCTCTGGTTTCGGCGTGATGACGACGTTGATCACGTTCGGGCCAGACTGCTCAAAAATGCGGGTGCGCGATGAGAGCACCAGCAACACGCACGCGATGCCGACAACGAGCGTGCTCGCCGCCATGCTCAGCGTGCGCTGGCGCAGATGAGTCGGATCCCCCTGGCTCATAGGCCTCGTCGGTCGCGGCCAATTGCGGCGAAATTTGCGTCACAAGCGCCGCAGAACGTCTATCAGTGCAGAAATGTCGGCAGGCACGACGACCGATCTGATCTGCGCGTCCACGCCAGCGGCGCCTCCGGCATCTGGACCATGCACGGCGCAAGGGTGCGCCTCTCCGCGAATGAATGTCCGCTATTGGCTGCGGCCTCAACCGATCGACGCAACACACTCACTAAATCGCTCTGCGGGGGTGCGGAAGTCCAGCGTTTTCCGCGGGCGTTCGTTGAGGCG